>Ga0213826_1000014_pt1 | contig 461113 bp, 429 predicted proteins | sample MC6MC0899MG_FD_180668 | JGI IMG/M metagenome (GOLD analysis project Ga0213826, IMG submission 180668) | Enriched soil aggregate microbial communities from Iowa State University, Ames, United States - MC6-MC0899-MG | ecosystem: Environmental > Terrestrial > Soil > Unclassified | place: USA... | reverse complement strand
AGAAGTTTAAGCAGGCCGGGGCCACTTTTGGGCAGGCAATCCGCAGCGCTGAACGCAGCGAGGAAGCCAGGAGAGCCCGCAGGACGCGGGCGAAAGGCGGAGCCGGGACAGGACGTCCCGTCTCCGCTGGTCCGTCAGGCAGACGAGCAAAGTGAAGGTACCGCGCTAGCGGCGCGAGGACCGCCGGACCAAAAGTGGTCCCGGTCTGCGCACTCGTCGTTGGCTTAACTGACAAGCATTACGCCATTTGTGGCGACCCTACGGTGACTGAACGGGCGATATTACGGTTTAGTTACCCACACATCGTAAACGCTTTCTGGCATCTGCTTATAGCTGCGGAAACCGTAGCCGTGCACGTAGCTGGCGGTGGCTAACTGATCTTCCGGTTCGTAGAGCGGCACTGCCAATGCCAGTTGCGGTAATGCGACCTGCTGCAGTTGGCTGTAGAAATCGCGGCGTTTCTTAAGATCCAGCGTGCTGGCGGCTTTATCCAGCAAGCCATTGATCTTCTCATCGTTGACGCGGCTATAGTTAATTGCGCCGCCCTGAGCGATCGGACGATAGTGGTTTTCGATATCCACGCCATCGGTTGGCGTGTTGGAGTTGGCGATGGTGCCGAACTTACCGCTTTTACGCACATCGGCATAAGTACCAGAATCAACGTAGTTCAGCTTGAGATCCACGCCAAGACGCTGACGCGCCTGCGCCTGAATCGCCTGCAGCAGCACATCGCGCTGGTCGCGCACCGTTGCCTGTGCCTGAATCAGCTCAATGCGCAGACGCTGGCCATCTTTGGTGCGGAAGCCTTCGCCATCGCGGTTTTTCCATCCTGCTTCATCCAGCAGGGTATTGGCCGCATCCGGATTGTTGCCGTATTTGCCCTCCAGCTCTTTGTTGTAAAGCGGATCGATGGGCGACGTGATGCCCCACGCGCGGGTGCGTTCGCCGCGATACACCGACTTCAGCAGCGGATCGATATCCAGACCTTGCAGCAACGCCTGGCGCACTTTCACATCCTGCGTCGGGCCATATTCCACGTTGAGGAACAGGGAAAAATGTAAAACGACAATAGTGGCAATCGATTTGTTGGATTTGGCAATTCACCAGTCAGCGAAAAAGCAGATTATCGTGACAGGCTCGCCGGTAGTGGAGGCACACCCGATAAACCGCGTAATCCGTACTCGACCATGGCCATATAAACCGCAAAATAATCCAGCGCCATGTGCATAAAGGAGAGATGCAAAATGAGCGTATTACTGGTTTTGTTCAGCGTCAGCAACCCGGCTGCTTCAGCGTCCTGCAGGCAGCGTTTGATGTGCGAACGCGAAACCCCACATTTCACTGACGTTTTCAGGTAGTTGTACTCAATAACAGTGGTTTTTTGTTGCAGACTCTCGATGTACAGATCCATCAACAGCATGTGCCCGGCATCCCTGAAAATGAAGGCTTTACTCTCTGGCACCATATCGAACAAGTAAACATGCTTGAGCGTGATTTCAGCGTATTTTTTGAAGTATTCGGCATGAAAGTTTTCCATTTTCAGGCAAGCCGAAACATCGAAATCGTCGTACAACATACCGTAAGGAATCATCATGGTATTAATTAAAGCCCGCGTTTCATCCAGCGCTTTACGGGTCACCGTGTAGGTTAACTTTCGTTTATCCTGCGCGTCCTTTTTAACTTCCATACGCCCACCTACCCGAATAAAGAGCAGAAAGGAATCAATAGTGTTGTCGCTAATCAGACCGCTTTTTTTACAAAAGTCTTTAACATCACGCAGCGTTGGGTTTGCTGAGGTGAAGGCGTACGCCATGATGGCCGAGCCAATAATAAAGCGATTAGCTTTGAAAATGACTTTAAAATAGAGCGGCTTAGTCAGATACAGTCTGAACAATAGTTTGTAATGCTTCTGCATAACTAATGAGATGTTGTCATTTGACTTAATCTCGGCTGCGCGTTGGTGAATTAATGCTGTGAGTTGCTGTTTGCTTTTCATATTGCTGTGTGGTGTGCCTGGTTATCAATTATAAAATTTTTTAAAAAATCACCCTCATGCTCCCGGATTTATTTAAATCCTGTTGAGAGGCGGTTGATGATGCTTTATGGAGGTATTATTTCTGAGGTTAATATTTTAAGATTAACATGGGTCTTTTTGCCCTTCTGGGCACGATCTTACCATCAATGGACTATTTTATGTAAAGCTTGATTTATTCTGAGCTGACATGCCCATTTCTAAGCCTGGAAATTGATCTTTGTTTTTACAATTATTTCATTAAGTTAGGTCGCGATATTTCCTCAAGTATTCCCTTTGTAGCACGGCTTAAAAAAATTAACCACAAAAATGGACAGTGACTTAACAAAGTCCCTATGAGAACTTTCTTAACGCACGGTTATTCCACTTGGTTAAGTGAGACTGGTTTATAGCTAAGCCGATTCATACAGGGAATATCCGACAGATTTTTGATGGAGTTTATAAGGATTTATCATGGACGACACACCGCATAAGACACTGCGTCACGGCCTTTCAATGGCTATTTTAAGCCATAATACTCTGGTGAAAAAACTCGCTTACCCACTGATTCTCATGGGTTTTATTTCCATGCCAGCGGCATGGGCGAATATGAGTGTCTATCCGATGGAAGTCACCCTAAATAATCAGGGTGCGGCACAGGTGCAGACATTATCGCAAAGCGGTGAAGCGCAGTTTATTCGCGTCAGCATCAAGCGAATTGAGCGCCCTGCAACACCGTTTGAAAAAGAAATATTGGTTGAAGATGCCGTTTCGCCATCGCTTATCGCCACCCCGGATAAATTCGCGCTGGCTTCCGGTTCACAACGCATTATTCGGCTGATTTCATTACAACCGCCAGAAAAAGAGACTGCCTGGCGCGTTTACTTCGAGGCCGTGGCTGCCCCGGATGAATTGAAAGATAAATCGCCGCAGAATAATAACATCAGCAACCAGGTCGGCATCAATTTAGTCTGGGGCGTGCTGGTACATATTCCGCCGCGTAATGCCAGATTATCGCTCACGCAATCAGCATCAGGCGAAGTCAAAAACGCTGGCACGGTTCGCGTAGTGATTCGTGAGGTCGCGGTTTGCTCAAAACAACATAGCAGCAGCAGCTGTCAGTGGAAAAAAGAACACGCCACGGTTTATCCGGATGAGACATTGCGTTTTAAAGCCTGGAGTTCGGCAGAATTAGCCGCTGCTCAGGAAGTCAGAATAAAACATGTTGATCTCAATACGCGGAATATCGCCGAGTACGTTATCGGACACTGATCAACACGTATTAAAGGAATAACAACCTGTTTGTTATAGAGCAGTTCATTACCCATGAGACGGTCATTTACGGCCAGTACAAGGATTTTCACGGAGCTACAAATGCAAAAATTAATCAAACCACTAGTCATCGCTGCTGCGTTAACGGCTGTATTTAATGCACAGGCGGTGCAGAAAGATATTACGGTGAATGCGAATGTTGATTCGACGGTGGATATGACGCAGGCGGACGGAACCGCATTACCCGGCACCATTAATATGCAATATATTCCGGGCCGTGGTTTATCTACCTATTCTCTGGACACCAAAATCTGGTCGAACTCGCAAACTGCCAATATCAACGTTGCGCTGGTGAGTGCCGCTCAGCTTAACAATACCGTTACCGGTACAGCGGTACCTTTGACCGTCACGCTGGGTGCGGATTTAAAACCGATCACCACCACGAACACGGCCCTGACTTACGCCTCGCTGTTCCCGGCGGGCACCGCAAACGGTTCGTCAGTATTGCCACTGAAAATTTCGCAGACCACGCCGGGCGTGCTGGCAACCGGCACCTATTCCGGCGTTGTGAGCCTGTTAATTACGCAGGCCACCACGCAGAGCTAATTTGTCGGCATTGACTGATCAATTATTTCGGGGGCCGCTCGGCCCCCTTATTATTCTTTTTCAGCAGGATGCTGTAATGAAGGTCAATATTCACGTCGCTTTAATAGCCTCTTTCATTACCCTGATCCCTTCTCTTGCTCCTCGTGCTGCCACGCAGGTTCCGCCTGGTTTCGAATCGCTGGTCACCGGCCAGACGCTGTGGGTCAACCTTTCTGTTTACGGGCAATCGCTCGGCTTGTTTGAAGCTTCTGTTTCGCTGGATAGCGTCAGGTTCTTGAAACCGCATCAGGTTGCGCGGGCGGTGATGCAGCATTATCAAAAGGATCCGCAGCAGGAAAAGCGCTTAGACCATCTCATCAGTGAACCTTTGGCACGCAACGGTAATAAGGCATGCAGCAGCAACGGCGGCGCAGCGGGCTGTGACTATCTGGAGACCGATTCCCTCGCGCTGATCTATGACGAAAATAATGCCAAAGTGGCGCTGTTTCTCGGCCCGGAATTTGTGCCGCTTGCGGCTGACAACGCATCGCCCTATTACCAGCAGACCGCCGAAACGGAAGCGGCGTTTATTCATCAGCAGAATATTAACTTCGTCACCAACCGCGATGACCAGACGTTATCGCTGCAGGGGGCGGGCGCGCTAGGATTCACTGAAAACAGCTATGCCGGAATTGACTGGGACTATCTGGCGCAAAAATACCGGCAGCAAAGTCATCAGGAAGTGCGTTTTAACAACGTGTTTCTGCGCCGCGATCTCGGCAAACGCCATTATGTGCAGGCCGGACGCATGGATTCGCGCGATATCTTCAGCAACGCCGGCGGCAACATTACCTTAAGCCAACTGCCGCTCAGCACCATCGAAGGTGCGCGCGTCGGTTCGACGCTCGCCTGGATGAACCGCGCACAGGCGGCGCAAGGCACGCCGGTCACTGTCTTTATTACGCGCCCGTCGCGTATTGATGCTTATCGCGGGCAGCAACTGCTTGGCACCTTTTACCTGAATGCCGGCACGCAAAATCTTGATACCAGCGCCTTTCCCAATGGTAGCTACAGTGTGACGCTACGTATCTATGAAGATAATCAGTTGTCGCGTACCCAACAGGTTCCTTTTAGCCGCACCGGTAATGCCACCAGCCAGAACATTGAATGGTTTGTGCAAGGCGGCTCCATTCCCGATCGCGAGATGCAGGACAACGGCGCTGCATCGCAATCGGGTGCCGATCGCCGTGTGATGCAGGCGGGCATCAAAGTGCCTGTGATGCAAGACGCTGCGCTGACCGGCGGTGTCGCCGTGACCAACCGCAACCGCTTTATCGAAAGCGCACTCGACTGGAGCCACGGATTTGATAATCCGCTGCTCGACGGCATCCTCACCACCCGCTTTAGCTACCTGAAAGGCAGCGAAGGCTCACGCGGCAATATCCAGCAGGTCGCTTATAACGACGGATTTTCCCTCAGTTTCTACCGCAGCGCCCTGTATGCGCAGGATTGCTATAGCAACAACGGTGGGCAGTACGGTTTCAGCGGGTGTTACCAGAGCAGCAGCCTGATGTTCAGCGTGCCGGTAAAAAGCTGGTATCTGGATGCCGGTTATAGCGCCAGCAAGAACGAGGGCCGCAATGTGCTTCCGGTGCAGTGGGATGATAACGGCGTCGTGCCGCAGTGGGCGCGCCGCAACATCTACAGTAAAACGCAGACTACCACCTGGCAGGCTGGCCTGGGGCGCGGCTTCAGCGTCAACGGACTCAATATTAATACCAGCGCCAATCTCTTTACCCGCACCAGCAGCAGCGGAACTCAGCGCGACAACGGTGGCTTCCTCTCCGTCTCACTCTCGCGCGTCAGCACGCCAACCATCGATTCACGTTCGAGCTACAGTTCGCTCGGCATGACCTACCAAACCGATCGCAACAACAAGGATCAGGTTGGCTATAACGTGGCGCAAAACTGGTATTTCGATGCGCAGAATCAGCAGGAGATCGGCGTGAACCTTAACGGTAATCAGGAAAATACTTTGAATGCTTCCGTTTACGGCAAAACTGCGGGCGAATACGGCAGCGGCAGCCTGGCATTCAGCTCTGCGTCGTCCGGTTCATCCGCTCAGCGCTTCAGCAGCAGCGGCAGCTACAACTCCTCATTGGCGGTAGCGCGTTCCGGCCTCTATTGGGGCAAATGGGGCAACGGCCTGCCCGGGGCGGCGGTGGGCGTACATGTGGCAAGCAGCGATGAAAGCCGCGACACACGCGTGGATGTCTCCGTTGATGGCGCGGGCAGCGCCAGCCTGCACGGCACCGGCCGCACGTTATTCAGCGTACCGGCTTACACCCAGAGCGCGATCAGCATCAACGATTCCATCGAATCCACCGACGGCATGCGCAGTGAAATCACCCAGGGTGCCGGACGACGCACGCTGTTTATCGCGCCGGGCCGCATGCTGGTGAGCAAAGTGAATATTGTTTCGCGCTACACCTGGCTTGGCAGGCTGATGATCAACCAACAGCGTCCACTGGAAGGTGCCACGCCGCTGAATGTCGCCAGCTGGTCCGGTTTAGGCCAGGGCGGATTCAGCGCTGAGACCGATCACCGCATAAAAAATCTGTACATGGTGCGCGGCATGCAGATGTACCGCTGTGAAATGAAGGTGAAAAGCACCCATGACGTAGTGCGCTATGTCGGCGACAGCGACTGCAAACCCATCGAGCTGGCTTCAGTGCCGCAGGATGTGCAGCAACGGGCAAAAATGCTGATTGTCACCCGCCAGGCGGATGAGGTTCCGCTGGCACGCACCACGTCGTCTTCGCCGGAACAACAATAGGGATTTTAAATGAAAAGTAGAGTTATTAGCGCGTTGACGCTATTGGCCCTCATCGCGGGCATGCAGGTGCAGGCCGCCATGCTCACGCCTTCAGGGCGCAATACCAGCGTTGCCGTAACCTTTGACCGCATGTCAGTACCGGCGCAATTGCCGATCTGGACCAATGAAAATGGCGGTTATGATACCAATGACGCACCAAAATGGGGCCGCAATACGCTGGTTTGCCAGTCGCGCACCAGCAATCAATATGGTGCCTGCCTGACATTACCTGTCTGGCTGGAAGCGTCGCCGTCACCCTATCCCGTGCCGCTGTTGTTTACCGAAAGCAGCACCAAACAGACGTTGGTACTGAATGTCTATCTCACCAAAAGACGCTCGCTGAATAATGTGGTGGTGGCGACCAATCTGGTGCCGATGAATGCCTTTGGCGGGGCCGTCACGCCACGTGGCGATGGCACCGATTATTCTGCCTATCTTCCCTCTTCCGAGCTGAGTAAATTCCCATCGGCGGGCACCTGGAGCGCGACGCTGAAAATGTCGCTGATGCAGTGGCCAGTGACGTCCTGCACCGGGAATTCCCAAAACGTAAACGTGGGTTGTACCAATGTGACGAAAATGGGTGACTGGATCGCCAACATGACCTTTAAGGTGACAGATTACGGCAACCAGCAGATCTATCTGCCGGAGTTTGGCAATGCGGCCGCCACTGTGGATCTCGGTTTAAAAACCTTCCCCGGTGGGCGCGCCACTACCACCGTCAGCGGCAGCCGTTCGCTGGATATGTGCCTGTACGACGGCAATAATTCTGACAGCAACCGGGTTAGCCTGTTGTTTCAGGACGAAGGTGCAGCCGCGCCCGGCCGGGGAACAGGGTTGTTTTCGCTATATCGCACAGGCGCGGATAAAACTCTGGCGCAAAATCGCCTCGATTATGCGATTGAAGTAATCAACCCGCTGACCAAAGCGCGTCAGGTGGTTGAGAACGGCAGTGAGATTATCTGGAGTGGCACCAACAGAGGTGTGTTGCGACGGGTGGTGTTACCGGGACAGAGCAATTCAGTGCTGTGCGTTCCTGCGCCGATGCAGCTTGTTACACCCGCCTTCACGTTATCGTCAAAAACAGCGGGCCGTTATCAGGGGACGTTGAGAATTATTTATACCCCGACGACGCAATAATGGCGCGGACGGTGATGTTATAAAAACTGCAATTACCGAGCGCACACACTGTAGCGGCGCAATTTATTGCGCGATAAATCGCGCCGCTAAGGAATGTGCAATGATTTGATGCGATTATTATATTATCAGCATTAGGCAATCGATTGGTGGTTTAAAAGTTATTAGTAAAACGCTGGTAGAGATGCAGGCTGTTTTTCAGATTGAGTTTTTTAACGATTTTATTCTGATGGCTATAGAGCGTTTTTTTATTTATTCCGGTTATTTTCGCCACATCTTCAATCGATTCGTAAGTGAATAAGCATCGCAGAAAGTTAAACTCTTTCCTGGTTAAATGATTATTTAATCCGGGAGTCGTCATTAGCTGGTCGATTTTGTGTTGGCACAGCATCATTGCCAGCTTAGTACTAATGGTACCGGTTGAAGATTTTTTATCGATAAAACAATCGGCTGCGATGGCATGACTGCTGTAGTTAATCTTGTTTTTCACTGAATCCGAAAAGAAAATCAGCGTCGCGTTCAAGGTGATTTTCAGTCTGGTCAGATAATCTATCTGAGCCAGCGCCGTGCGGAAGTTTTCTGGCAGATCAAAAATAATGATCGGTGAAAGAGTGGCGGTTTTTTCCCTGTCAAGCATCAGCGTCTTCATTTCTCGAAGCGTATTACAGCAAGTGATACTTGAATGTTCCAGCAGCGCAATTAAACCCTGCTGGTGATAGCAAGACTGATCAAGATAAATGACATCCATGATTAATTTCCGATAAATATTCCTGATTCTGCGAATACTATCGGCTTCCTGGCGGAAATTAACTGTCCATTTTTGGTGCTAAATGACTCACGCGGTCGACAGGTCGATTTAAAAGTAGGCCGGGTACAAAGTGTTACCTCTGTGCCCGGTCTGATTTCACACTAAAGCTTAGGCGCGCGCGGCGATGATGCTTTCAGCCACGTTGCGGGGTGCTTCCGCATAGTGCGCAAACTCCATGCTGTAGGTGGCGCGGCCTTGCGACATCGATCGCAGCGTGGTGGCGTAGCCAAACATCTCGGACAGCGGCACTTCGGCGCGAATAATGCGCGCACCAAAGCGTTCATCCATGCCTTGCAGCGTACCGCGCCGCGCCGACAAATCGCCCATCACGCCACCGGCATACTCTTCCGGCGTTTCCACTTCCACCTGCATCAGCGGTTCGAGGATCACCGGATCGGCCAGTTTCGCGGCGGCTTTAAAGCCAAAGATCGCCGCCATACGGAATGCCATTTCCGATGAATCGACATCGTGGTACGAACCAAACGTCAGCGTGGCTTTGATGTCCACCACCGGATAACCAGCCAGCACGCCGCTGTTCAGCGCTTCACGAATCCCCTTCTCCACCGAAGGAATGAACTCGCGCGGCACCACGCCGCCTTTGGTGGCGTCTTCAAAGGCAAATCCGCCACCCGCCTGCTGCGGTTCCAGCGTCAGCACCACATGGCCGTACTGACCTTTACCGCCCGACTGGCGCACAAACTTGCCTTCCACCTCGCGCACCGTTTTGCGAATGGTTTCGCGATAGGTAACCTGCGGCCGACCGATGTTGGCTTCCACGCCAAACTCGCGCTTCATGCGATCCACGATAATCTCCAGATGCAGCTCGCCCATGCCGGAGATAATCGTCTGGCCCGATTCCTCATCGGTGTGCAGACGGAACGACGGATCTTCGGCCGCCAGCCGCTGCAGCGCCAGGCCCATTTTCTCCTGATCGCTCTTGGTTTTCGGCTCAATCGACAGCGAAATCACCGGATCAGGAAACTCCATGCGCTCAAGTGTGATCACCGCATGGGGATCGCACAGCGTTTCGCCGGTGGTGACCTCTTTCAAACCCACGCAGGCGGCGATATCGCCGGCACGAATCTCTTCGATCTCAATACGGTCATTGGCCTGCATCTGTACGATGCGACCGATACGCTCTTTGCGCCCTTTCACCGCGTTCCACACGCTGTCGCCTTTACGCAGCACGCCGGAATAGACGCGCACGAAAGTCAGCTGACCCACGTAGGGATCGCTCATCAGCTTGAACGCCAGCGCCGAGAACGGCTCGCTGTCATCCGCATGACGTTCATCGTGTTCGCCCTGCTCGTTGACGCCGCTCACCGCCGGTACGTCGAGCGGCGAAGGCATAAGCTCAATCACCGCGTCGAGCATGCGCTGCACGCCTTTGTTTTTGAACGCGCTGCCGCACAGCATCGGCTGGATTTCACCGAGCAAGGTGCGCTGACGCAATCCGGCAACCACCTCCTCTTCACTGAGATCGCCCTGCTCCAGATAACGATCCATCAGTGCTTCGCTGGCTTCTGCCGCCGCTGCCACCATGTTCTCGCGCCACTCAGCAGCGAGTGCCTGCAACTCATCAGGAATCGGCGCATAGCTAAAGCTCATGCCCTGGCTGGCGTCGTCCCAGTAAATAGCGCGCATTTTGTTAAGATCGACCACGCCGCTAAAGTGCTCTTCCGCGCCGATGGGAATGACAATCGGCACCGGATTGGCGTGCAGGCGATCTTTCATCATCTGCACCACGCGGAAGAAGTCCGCGCCCTGACGGTCCATTTTATTGACGAAGGCGATGCGCGGCACATGATATTTGTTGGCCTGGCGCCACACGGTTTCAGACTGCGGCTGCACGCCGCCAACCGCGTCATACACCATCACCGCGCCATCGAGTACGCGCATTGAGCGCTCAACTTCAATGGTGAAATCGACGTGTCCGGGCGTATCGATGATGTTGATACGGTGCGGCGTAAAGCTGCCGTCCATCCCTGGCCAGAAGCAGCTCACCGCCGCCGAGGTAATGGTGATCCCACGCTCCTGCTCCTGCGCCATCCAGTCAGTGGTTGCCGCGCCATCGTGCACTTCACCTAACTTGTGGCTCATTCCGGTGTAAAACAGGATGCGCTCGGTGGTGGTGGTTTTACCGGCATCGATGTGCGCGGAGATGCCGATGTTGCGATAACGTTCGATGGGGAGGGTTCGGGGCATGATGCGTCCTTAGTCATTCGACTCGTTCTGCGGCGCGCACCATTGCCCGCCGCTGCGCAACAGCCTAAACCTATTGTACGAGTAAATACGAACAGTTTGAGCCTTTTTTAAACATCGTTAAAAACTTGCAGGTGATTCAGCATTTACGGGCTGGAAAGCCGTCGCCGGTCACTTTAAGGTAAGACTTTCACTCTCAACGGGAAAATTGACCATGCGTATTCTGGTAGTCGGCGCCGGCGCCACCGGCGGCTATTTTGGTGCGCGTCTGGCGCAAGCAGGACGTGATGTGACTTTTCTGGTGCGCGAGCGCCGTTTTCAACAGTTGCAGCAAACCGGTCTGGTGCTGAAAACCCCCGGCGGCAGCGAAGTGATTCAGCCGCAGCTGGCGCAGGCCGGTTCGCTTGATGGCCATTACGATCTGATTATCTTGACGGTGAAAAGCTTCGCGCTGGATCAGGCGATGAGTGACATCGCGCCCGCCGTCGGTCCGGACACGCTGATCATGCCGATCCTCAACGGCATGCGCCATTTCGATACGCTGCGCGCGCGCTTTGGCGACAAGGTGATTGGCGGTTTGTGCAAAATCAACGCCACGCTGGGAGAAAATGGCGAAGTGATGCAGATGACACCGCTGCATATTCTCTATTACGGCGCGCTGGACGGTCACAACGATGCGCGTTTGCAGCGCGTGGATGAAGCGCTGCGTGCGGCGCAGTTTGATACGGTGTTTGCCGACAACATCATCAGCGAGCTGTGGGAAAAATGGTTGCTGCTCAGCACACTGGGTGCGGTGTGTTGTATCGCGCGTGGCAATACGCAACAGGTGCTGACGTCAAAAGGTGGCGAAGCGCTGCTGCAAGGCGTTTTTGGCGAAGTGTTGGCGGTGCTGAGTGCGGAAGGTTATCAGCAGCGTCCGGCGGTGACGGCGAAGATTTATGAGACGCTGAACAATCCTCAAGCGGCGATGACCTCGTCGATGTACCGCGATTTAACCCAGGGCTTTGAGATTGAGGCCGATCAGGTGATTGGCGATCTGCTGGTGCGCGGCGCACGCAGCGGCGTAGTGACGCCGTTGCTAAACGCGGTGTATGTCAATTTGCAGGTGTATGTGCAGAACCGATAACGTTGGTCGCCATTCATGGCGACCGAAACATCACAACCGTGACTGCACGCCGGGCAACTGCTTCAGGCGTTGCCAACCGGCTTCCACCGCTTCTGGCACCTCGACGTGGCCAAGAAAACCTTTTCCGCGCGGCCCGTAGCCGTTTTCATCGTCGCGCAGGCGCTGGATTTCACCCATCAGCAGCGACAGAAAACGCTCCATCGACCACAATCCTTGCGGCGGCGCGCCGATGATGCGCAGCATGCCCGCGTCCATCATCACCTGCGGCACAAATACCGGCCAGCTGATAAATTCCGGTGCATCCGCACGATCGCGCCATTGATAGCGGAAGGTTTCCCAGGTGCGACGCTGCATCAGCGGATCCTGCACCAGCAGCACGCGCTGCGGCTGCCAGCTGTGCTCATCCAGCAGCTTTTGGCTGAAGGCGGCGTTTTCCCCGCAGTTGCGTGATGCGGTTTCCAGCAGCAGCAAATCGTCCGGCAGCGCGGCAAATACGCGGGCGACATCGCCCAGCAACTCGGCTTCGCTTTTGCCTTTGCTGTCGATTTGGCGATACAGCGGATGTGCGGCAAGCATCTCCACCAGCAGCGAGGTTGAGTGACCGGTGCCGCCGCTGATCAATAACGGCAGCTGATACTTTTTCGCCACGGCAATCACCGCTTCCACGTTCGGCAGGACCGCGTGACCAGCGAGAATGGCTAAATCGATGTCGAGCGTGCCATCTTGTGGCATCTGATCCAGCGCCAGCCAGGCCGCCAGGGTGTTGATATCCTGAATCTGATGGTTATTGAGCTGCATCCGGTTCTCCTCTTTTTACCTTTGGCAGTGTAGCGGCTTAAGTGCGTGTCGGCAGGGAAAAATTTGCTACACTCGCAGCTCAATCTTCAGGAGAGATTCATGACTGCGCGCTCCGTAACCCTCGACGATGTTGCTCATCTGGCTGGGGTTTCTTATCAAACCGTTTCCCGCGTCCTCAACCATTCCGAGCAGGTTTCGCCGCGCACCCGCGCCAAAGTAGAAGCCGCGATGCAGCAGCTCAACTATGTGCCGAATCGCGTGGCGCAGCAGCTGGCGGGCAAAAACACCCGCACGCTGGGTCTCGCCACCAGCGATTTAGCCTTGATGGCGCCCGCGCAGATCGCTTCGGCGATTCAGCAACGGGCGGCGGCGCAGGGTTATCATCTGGTGATCGCCATGGCGAATCCCGATAATGCGCCGCAGGATACAGTGAATGAACTGCTGGCGCAGCGCGTGGATGCGCTACTCATTAACCTGCCGCTCGATGCGGCGCAGGCTGCGCAGATTCAGCAACAGTGCGACAACAAGCCGGTGCTGTTTCTCGATGTGGAGCGCAGTGCTGAAGTGGCGCAATGCCAGTATCAGAGCGAATCCGGTGCGCAGCAGGCGGTTGATCATCTGGTGGCGCTCGGCCATCGCCAGATTGGCGTGTTAAATGGACCGGAAAGTTCTGCCTCGGCGCGCGCGCGTTATGCCGCGTGGCAACAGGCGCTGGCGGCGCACCAGCTCAAGCCATTCTGCGTGCTGAGCGGTGACTGGAGCGCGGCATCGGGTTATCAGGCGCTGCAGGCGCAGTTGCCCAACACTCTGCCGCAAGCGCTGCTGGTGGCTAACGATCAAATGGCGCTCGGCGCGATGCGCGCGCTGCATCAGCACGGCGTGAAGATCCCGGCGGAGATTTCGCTGATTGGCTACGACGATACCGCGGAAAGCGCGTGGTATCAGCCGCCATTAACCACCGTGCGTCAGGATTTGCAGCAGTTGGGCGCGGTAAGCGTTGATCGCTTGCTGGCGCAGCTGGAAGGCGGCGATGTGGCAGAGAAGACGCTGGAAACCGAGTTAGTGTTGCGGGAAACCACGGCGACGCCGCAGCAAGATGAGGTGGATGTGGCGGAGATTGCGCAGCAGTTGCAGGTGTTGGCGCGCAAGTTAAAGCGCACCTCATAAATAGGTTTAGGTGCGCAAATTTGCGCACCTGGTCGTAATTACCCGAGTGCGAGTTTTACGGCGTCTTCTGCGTGGATCAAGGTGGTATCGAACAGCGGCACGCTGGCATCTTCCGCTTTTACCAGTAAGGTGATTTCGGTGCAGCCGAGAATGATCGCTTCTGCGCCCTGCTCCACCAGCTCAGCAATAATCTTGCGGTATTGCGCACGAGATTCATCGCGGATCACGCCAAGACAGAGTTCCTGATAAATGATGTCGTGCACCACTTTACGACCGGCTGCATCGGGAACCAAAACGTCGATCTCCGACTGATTAAGTCGGCCTTTGTAGAATTCCTGTTCCATGGTGAACGCCGTTGCTAGCAAGCCGACTTTTTTTACGCCCGCCTGACGAATGCGTTGTGCGGTGGCATCGGCGATATGCAGCAGCGGAATGCGGACCGCATCAGTGATCTGCTGCGCGACTTTGTGCATGGTATTGGTACAGAGCACAATAAAATCCGCGCCGCCCTTTTCCAGACTGAGCGCCGCTTCTGCCAGGATCTCGCCGGCTTTTTGCCACTCGCCTGCCACCTGTAGCTTTTCGATTTCATGGAAATCGACGCTGTACATCAGGCTGCGCGCGGAGTGCAAACCCCCCAGCTGCTGCTTCACCTGCTCATTGATAATTCGGTAATAGAGCGCGGTGGATTCCCAGCTCATTCCGCCAATCAAACCGATCATTTTCATCTGCTTAACTCCGTTTTAAACATGCTGCTCAGCACTGTAATGGTTTTCCGGCCAGCGCGCTGCAGGAAACAACGATAAGCGAATATTGAACAGGTGGAACATCGGCGCAAACAGCGTGTTCTCCTGCAACGCTGCCGCTTCCAGCCGCAGCAACAACGTATTCAATTCCGCTAACAATTCCGGCTGCGGCGTGGTTTGCAGCGATTTTAACCGACGCTTGAGGAACTGACTCAGCTCATGGAACATCGCCGCGCTTTCGATGTGATGCGCCAGCAGCAGCTCACGATGACGCGTGTAATAGTCGTAGCAGTTTGCGCCCAGCCAGGCTTCGGCAATCAGATTGCCGCCGGAGACCAACTCCGGCACCGGATCAACACGCTTACGCGGCAGAATAATGTTGACCTTATCCAGCGTGCGCGAGACAAACTGCTGACGCGCGGTCAGCGTGACGCTGTTGAGCCGCACCGTGGCGATAAACTGCAGCAGCTCGCGGATACCTTTGCGCACCGCGCGTTTGGCGGTCCACGACGGGCGCTTGTTGCGGATCAGCGCCGTGATCACCACCGCGAAGGTAATGCCCACCAGCGTCGAAAGAATAGCGTTCACTATAAGCTGTAGATCGGGCTTGAAGTTGTGGCTCATGCCAATCAGCCCGGGAATCTGCGTGGCGACAATCAGACCAATCAGGTTGGTTGACGGATTGGCGATAACCAATCCCAGCGCCAGCAAGCCCGGCGCAAGGCAAATCACCAGCGCTTCGAAGGTCACCGCCTGCGGAATCAGCAAGGTGATATACAGCAGGCTGATCACCACAGAGATCAGCACCCCTTTCAGGAACAGTTTCATCGGCGCAATCGGGCTGTCCATGCCGGCAAAGAAGGAACACAGCACCGCCGCCATCATCGGTGCGGTGGCACCATCCACCCAGCCGCTGCCGATCCAAAATAGGCAGGTAACGAAGGTGGCAATAAACGCGGTAAACGATGACAGCAGCAACAAACCCTGATCGACGTGTTTGTGCGCGCGCGCCATTTTTCCGGCTTTAACCGCGGGCGTCCATTCACTGACGCGCTCGCTTACGCTTTGGTAGGCATCAACGATGCGCACAAAATTGAGTAAGCGCTCCAGCAATCCGCTCAGCAAAATGCTCTCTTCGCTGTTGAGCCTGCCCTGTTGCCACGCCCTTTTCAGCTGATCTTGCGCGTGGCTGAGCTGGTCGCGCACCGGCAGCTGATCTTCACCATTTAGCCACAGCAAAAATTGCTGAAACACCTCGGCGATAAAGTCGGGGAAACGGATTTGCTGCTGCGCCAGCAAATTGAGGCGCGATTCGATTGCCGTCAGCGTGGGGATGAAATAGGAGAGATGCTGATACTGCACGCTGACTAAGCGCACCAGACGCCGCGCGGCATCGCCTTCATACACGCAGTGCGTGATGAGCGTTTCGACGTTAAGCGGATAGTTGGCCATCTGAATCAGGATATCTTCGCGCTCCACCGACTTCTCAGCGGGCATCGCCGTGACCAGTTCGCTGCACAGCTTGCGCGCGTTCTGATACCACAGGTTCACGCTCTGCTCTAACAGATTGCGCATCGAGACCGGCCACAGCAGGCGATGCACCAGGCTGCTGCAGACGATAGCGACAGTGATCTCCTCAACACGCGAGATCACCGTGTAGGTGATGGCCGATGGCGACACCACATCGGGAAAACCCATGATCGCAGCGCTGTAGCCCGCCAGCATAAACACATAGCTCTTCGGCGTGCGGTCGTGCAGCGAAAGATAGAGACAAACCGCCACCCAAAGGGAGATGCACAGGCTGAACAGCAGCGGATCCTGCACCGTGGCGGGGTAGATCAGTAGCGTAAACAAGCCGCCCAGCAGGGTGCCGAAGAAACGGAAAACCGATTTTGATACCGTTGATCCCGAATAGAGCTGCGAGGCAACGTACACTGTAGTCAGTGACCAGGCCGGTTTATCGAGATTGAGTTCCAGAGCAATGTAAAAAGCCAGAAAGGCAGCAAGACAGGTTTTGGCAGAAAACAGCATTGCGCTTCGTGAAAACCACTTCATAGAACGGGTAAAACCTTATGCAGGCAGCGGAATGGCTTATCCTGACAGAAGCTTTTGGCAATGGCATTTTGATTTGTTATACAAATTATTACCGTGCTAATTATATGGGCATCTATGGAAATGACGGACGCGTTTGCTGATTACAGTGAATGATCCAGATCACATAGATAATAGTTATAAGCGATCGAAATTAGTTATTTATTGGTTATATAAGGGCTTTGCTAAGGTGGCAAAAAAACCACGTGAGAATCATCATGAAAGCAAAACTTCCTGTCCTGAGCGCTTTAGCTCTCAGCGTTAGCCTGCTCTCCACGCACGCTTTTGCCGCTAACCCAGAAACCGTAACCATCGGCTATCAAAAAGCCAACATCTTTGCCCTGCTGAAATATCGCGGCACGCTGGATGAAACCTTTAAGAAGGAAGGCATCGCTATCCGCTGGGTGGAGTTCCCGGCGGGCCCGCAGATGCTGGAAGGCTTAAACGTTGGCAGCATTGATTTGGCGGCAACCGGCGATGCGCCGCCTGCCTTCGCCCAGGCAGCGAAAGCCGATTTGATCTATCTTGGGCATTCACCGGCTAACCCAAAAACCGAAGCCATCGTGGTGCCAAAAGATTCTGCCATTAAAAGCGTAGCGGATTTGAAAGGTAAACGTGTCGGTCTGAACAAAGGCTCTGACGTTAACTATCTGCTGGTAAAAGCGCTGGAAGATGCGGGGCTTAACTACAAAGATGTGACGCCGGTGTATCTGCCGCCCGCCGATGCACGCGCGGCTTTCCAGAAAGGCGCGATTGATGCATGGGTGATTTGGGATCCATACCTTGCCGAAGTGGAAGCCAATGCCGGTGCGCGTGAAATCCGCAATGCGGAAGGATTAGTGCCACATTACACCTTCTATCTCGCCAGCCGTCCGTTCGCGGAAGGTCATCCTGATACTGCGAAACAGGTTGTCGATGAGTTGAGCAAACTCAGCGATTGGGCCAACAAGAACCCGGATGACGCGGCAGCGATTCTGTCGAAATCAACCGGCCTGGATAAATCCATCTGGCAAACCACCATTAAACGCCTGCCTTACGGCGCGTCACGCATGTCGCCGCAGGTGTTTGATGAGCAGCAGGCGTTAGCGGATACCTTTACGCGCGTGGGACTGTTGCCGGTGAAAGTGGATGTGCGCAGCGCGACCTGGTCGCTGGATAAGAAGTAAGTCATTACCAACAACCAGGTCGTCATGAATAGCGACCTTACATGCCCGGTGCGCATTTATGCGCACCGGGTTTTATCAGCCCTCTCCGCTGCCAATCTGCCACACACTGGTGGGTGCGGTGCCATTCACTTTCCAGTCGCCGATATCACGCGCTTTGTACACCACCGGATTATGTGACGACAGGGTGCGCGCGTTGCGCCAGTGACGATCCAGCGCTTTGCTGACGCGCGTATCCGATGCGCCCAGTGCGTTAAACAGCTCGGTGGCGGCGCGTGTCACCAGCTCGCTGGCAATCACCTGCGCCTGCCCCGCTTCGGCTTCGGCCAGCACATTCGCGGCGGCAATTTGCGCTTCATCGTTGCTGACGTGGGCAACATATGCTGATTGCAGTGAATGTGTCGCGCGGATCACCGTGGCTTCCACCGCAAACGCCAGGCTGGTGATTTGCCCGATCACCTGCAGAATCTGCGCATCCCGACGCGCAACACCGCCGTTGCCGTGACTGTAAACCCGATTTCGCGCCGCCACCGCCTGCGCACCATCGCGCGCCACCGCACGACCGATTCCCGCCAGCGTGGCCAGCAAGACATGCTGATAGAAGGCGGTTTGATAACGGAAGCGGGTGGCGAAATCGTAGACGTGTTCCTGCTCGACATGGGCGTTAGCGAAACGCGTGGTGCCGCTGCCGGTTAAGCGCTGGCCAAAGCCGTCCCAGTCGTCCTCACGCGTCACCCCAGGTTGGTGAGTGTTCACCAGAGCGATAACGTCGCCCTGATTGTCATTGCGGCGCGCATAGACATCAATCCAGTCGGCGAACAGCGTGCCGGTGCTGTAAAACTTCTCGCCGCTCAGCGTCCAGCCGCTTTCGCCTGGCGTGACGCGCGTGATGACATCGCCGAGTTTTACCGTGCCAATTTCCGTCCAGCCGCTGCCCACCAGCTCGCCATCAATAAAACGGCCAAACCAGCGATCGCGTTCCGCGCTATCCGGCTGATTCAATCGATCTTCGACAAAAGCGAAATGCGCGCGCAGCGCCTGCGGCAGATTCGAGTCGGCTTCTGCCAGCTCGGTTAACAGCTGGAACAGCTGCGGCAGCGATGCGCCCCAACCGCCCTTCTCTTGCGGAATACGCACCGTGCCAAATCCCGCCTCTTTCAGCCAGCTAATCGGTTGATGCGGCAAAGTACGTTCCCGCTCGCGTGCTACCGTTCCTTCAGCGATGCGCGCGAAAATCGGCCGGAAGTGCGCCGCCAGCGCCTCATAATCGGTGCCTGTTGCCAGTAAACTCATGGTGACTCCTGAGGTGAAAGATCGTCGATGTCATGCAGCGTGGGCTCGTGGCGCACCGCCAGCAGGAAGAAGATTGGGATGATCGCTGCCAGCGATACCACCCAAAACATATTGGTGCCGAGCGCGGCCTGCAGAATCGGCAGAATGAACAGCGCTAACGCGCTACCGATGCCGGAAAGTGCGCGGCTAAAGCCCACGCCGGTGGCGCGAATTGAGGTTGGATAGGAAAGCGCTGGATAGACCATCAGCTGCGCGCCCGGCCCGAAGCCTTCGGCAAACAGCCACAAGCCGAGCATCAATACCGCAAAGACGATTCCGGCGATGGCTTGCGGATGACCAATTAACGCCAGCGCGATCAGCGCAAAGAATTGCAGGGCAAAGCCAGCAATCGCGACGTGGCGCGACGGATATTTCCACGCCAGACGCATGCCAAGCAGGCCGCCGGTAAAGGCGAACAGCGCGTTGAGTCCCAGCGATGCCGAGATGGTTTCAAACACGCCCGCGCCGAGGAACTGCGCCAGAATCGACGGCAGGAAGAAAGCAATGGCGGTGTATTCAAACGAGATACAGATGTTCATCACGCCCGCGACGATGGTGCGTTCGCGCCACGGCTTCTCAAACAGCACGCGGAAACTCACTTTAGGGGCCGCAGCAGCCGGTGGCGCTTCGTGTTCCGCTTCGTGCGCGTGAATGCCGTAGGAATCACGCAGAATGCGCACCGCGGATTTCAGATCGCCCTGATTCGCCGCCCACAGTGGCGATTCGTTCATGAATTTGCTGCGCACCGCGATGATTAGCAGCGCCGGCACCGCACCGAACAGCAGCGACGCGCGCCACAGCCAGTCAAGATGCTCTTTCGGCAGCAGGAAGTAGAGCGCGAAGATCAGCAGGAAGCACAGCGTTGAGGCGGCGTACCACATCGGGCACCAGGCTGCGAGTCGGGATGCCTTGTTGCCTTTACCAGCGAATTTGGAGAACTCCGCCAGATATGACATCGCCACCGGCAAATCGATGCCGACGCCCACGCCCATCAGGAAGCGCGCGCCAATCAGCACCCACACGTTCGGCGCTAACCCCGCCGCAATCGCTGAAACCACAAAGAACAGCATGTCGGCCATGAACACCGAATAGCGGCCATATTTATCCGTCAGCCACCCGCCCACCAGATTGCCGACGATGGTACCAACCATAATTGAGGAAGTGACTAAGCCGGTGAGCAGCGGCGAGAGCTGAAACTCGCGCACCACATCATCGATGCCGTACGACAGCGTGGTGAGATCGTAGGCGTCGAGGAACACGCCGCCGAGCGCGAGGAACACAATCATGCGCGCGTAGTTGTCATTTTTGGTGCGAGTGTTTATCAGCCTTGCCACATCACTGACCGAACGTACCGGTTCGGAAACCGGAATGGTGTTTTCTAAAGGAAGAGAACTCATAACGCCTCACGTTGTTGTTTTGTAGTGCAGGTGAGGTTGTTATAAGCGTTTTTCTGGCTGCGCCAAAACAACAATTCTTGATATAAATTTACATTAAAATCAATTAGATAAATAGTTTTTAGCCAACACAAAAACCCGGACACGCCTGACGCGTCCGGGTGTTCAAACAACAACCATTTATTCGGCTGAGACCGGCACCAACACGCCTTTTACCAGCGGATCGTCGGTGGTCTTCAACCACTGCTGGACGCGCGGATCGGAGAAGGCTTTTTTCAGCTTCTCAATGTTTTCCTGGTCCAGATAAGGCGTGCCAATCACCAGCTGTGAGGCGAAAGTGCGCGGCGCAGGCGGGAAGAGAATGCCTTTTTCGCGCGGCACTTTACCGGCATCAAATTGCGAAACGTAACCAATCGCCGCATCCACCGAGTTGAGCGCACGCGGCATGGTCAGCAAATCGAGCTCTTTAAACACGAAACCGTGCGGATTGCCGACAATGTTCTTCAGTTTGGCCGTGCGCGGCTCGACGTTGGGATCGAGCGTGATTAAACCCTGACGCGCCAGCAACCATAATGCCTGGCCCTGATTGGCGCCATCATCCGGCACCACGATGGTCGCGCCCTGCGGCAGATCCGCTACCGATGTGTAGCGATCGGAGTAGATGCCAAACGCCCACTGGAACAGCGGCAGCGTTGAGGTGAGCGCAAAACCGTTGGCATCCACCACTTGCTTTAGCCACCACTGATGCTGATACACGGTGGCGGCATACTGCCCTTCCGCTACCGCGCGATCGGCTTGCACCGGATCCTGCACGCCAACCGCCTCCAGCTTCAGGCCGTAATCGGGCGCGATGTGCTCGCCAACGTATTCAATCAGCTTCTGCTCGCCCGCCATCGCCGGTTCAAAATGCACCTTCAGCGTGGTGCCAAAGACCACCGCCTGCGCCTGTTGGCTGCGCCAGAACCAGCCGCCTGCTGCAAGTAAAACGACCACTATAATCAGTAGCAGCCACGGCCAGCGGCGGGTTTTACGCAGCTCGAAATCTTGTGTTGTCATAACGATGTCCCCTGAGGATGGCGTAATGCGGTGACCAAACGGTCGCCGAGAAATTGAATGGTTTGAATTAAGGCGATCAGCACCACGATGGTGGCGATCATGATGTGATTATCGAAGCGCTGATAACCGTACACCACCGCCAGATAGCCGATACCGCCCGCGCCGATGGTGCCGGCAATGGCGGAGTACTCAATCATTGAGATCAGGTTGAGCGTCACTGCCGCCACAATCGCCGGCAGCGCTTCGCTAAGTTGTGCCGAGCGGATGATCTGCCAGCGCGAACCGCCGCACACCAAGCCCACCGCCGTGACTTCACCGGGCAGCTCACGCAGCGCGTTGTCCACCAAACGGCCAAAGAACGGAATACCCGCGGCGATCATCGGCACAACGGCGGCAGGAATGCCGATGGTGGTGCCGGTTAGCCAGAAGGTGAACGGAATGATGGCCGCCATCAGCACCAGAAACGGCAGCGAACGCCCCATGTTGACAATCCAACTCAGCACCCGATTGATACCGCGATGGGGAAACAGGCCGCGCACCGAGGTGTTGAACAGCACCACGCCGACGATGCCGCCGAAGGTGACCACGAACAGCATCACGATCGCCACCATCAACGCGGTTTCGCCCAGAGCGGGCAGCATCAGCGCCGGGATGTCTGGCCACGGCGTATCCTGACTCATCACTGATACGCTCATACCGCCTCCCGCAATGGCAACACGCTGCCCGAAACGCTGGCAACTAAGCCCAGCTGTTCCAGCTGCGACAGTAAACGCGCCAGCGGCACGCGTTCCTGCTGATAGTGAATGCCCACCTTGAGGCGGCCAGCTTGCAGACCATTCACCTGCTCGACGTGCGCGCCGAGCAGATCAATACGCAAACCAAACTGCTGGCTGAGGCGCGAAATCCAGTCGCTGGCGACTGGCACATCGGTGCGATAACTGAGCTGCAACACCAGTTCGGCATCGCCCGCCTGCGCCGCCAGCGGGAACAGGCGCTGTCCCAATAGCGAATCGGGTTGCGCCAGCAGCTCTTTCACCACGCCGTACTGCACGATTTGGCCGTCGCGAATATCCGCTACCGCATCTGCCGCCTGACGCACCGCGTCCATTTCATGGGTGATCAGCACAATCGCCAGCTTGTAGTCATCACGCAGTTTTTTCAGCAGGTCGAGCACGGTGACGGTGGCTTCGGGATCGAGCCCTGACGTCGCTTCATCTGCCAGCAACACCGACGGGCGCAATGCCAGCGCACGCGCGATGCCAATACGCTGCCGCTGACCACCGGAAAGCTGGCCAGGATAGGCTTTGGCTTTGTGGCTGAGGCCGACGCTATCGAGCAGTTCGCCCACGCGCGCGGCGATATCGCGATCCACTACGCCAAGATAGTGCAGCGGCAAGGCGATATTCTCCCACGCGGTTTTGCGTTGCAGCAGCGCGGAAGACTGGAACACGGTACCAATTGAGCGACGCGCCTGACGCAGCGCTTCGCCATCCAGACGAGAAAGATCGTTGCCGTTAACGCGGATGCTGCCGGCGCTCGGTTGCTCTAGCAGGCTAATGCACTTCGCCAGCGTCGATTTACCCGCGCCGCTCGGCCCAACTACCGCGGTGATGTTGGCTTGCGGTACTTGCAGGCTGATGGATTTCAGCACCTCGGTGATGCGGCCGTCGGGCGCGCGATAGTGTTTGCTGAGCTGATCTATTTCGATCATAAGACCTCCTGCGGCGTGGAGGATTTAACGCGATAGCCCGCGCCCGGATGCGGTGCTTGCAGCTGCGGGCCGGCGGAGAATAACTTCTCGCGCAACGTGCCCTGCGCGTACTCTTTTTTGTAGACGCCGCGCTTTTGCAGCTCCGGGATCAGCAGCTCCACCACATCTTCAAAGGTTTCATGGGTCAGTGCGTAAGCGAAGTTGAAGCCATCTACGTCGGTCTCTTCAACCCAGCTTTGCAACTCATCCGCGACGGTTTCCGCGCTGCCGACAATCAGCGGACCAAAACCGCCGATGCCAACCCAATCCGCCAGTGCTTTTACCGTCCACTGACGATCGGGATCAGCGGTGGAGAAAGTTTCGACCGCCGATTGAATGGCATTGGTGTGGATATATTTCAGCACCTGATCCGGCTGATACTGGCCGAAGTCGATACCGGTCCAGCCTGATACCAGCGCCAGCGCGCCTTCGTAGCTGACCCAAGTGGTGTACTCTTTCCATTTCGCCTGCGCCGCCAGATCGGTTTCGCCAACAATCACGGTTTGCAGATTGAAGATTTTGATGCTGTAAGGATCGCGCCCCGCTTCCACCGCGCGGCGGCGAATATCGGCGACGGTTTTCTTCAGCAGCACTTTTGACGGCGCGGCAACAAATACGCATTCGGCATGTTCTGCGGCAAACTGTTTGCCACGACTCGATGCGCCCGCCTGATACAGCACCGGCGTGCGCTGCGGTGACGGTTCGCACAGGTGAATGCCCGGCACGTTGAAGAAGGTGCCCTGATGATTGATGGGATGGATTTTACGCGGGTCGCTGAAGATACGGCGTTCGCGGTCACGCAATACTGCATCCTGCTCCCAGCTGCCTTCCAGCAGCTTGTACACCACTTGCAGATACTCGTCGGCGTAATCGTAGCGGCTATCGTGATCGATCTGGGTTTTGTGCCCAATGTTGCGCGCCCCGCTCTCCAGATACGAGGTGACGATGTTCCAGCCGATGCGGCCTTTGGTCAGGTGATCGAGCGTGGATAAGCGGCGCGCAAACGGATAGGGATGCTCAAACGACAGCGACGCCGTAAGACCAAAGCCGAGGTGTTCGGTCACCAGCGCCATTGGCGTAATCAGCGCTAACGGATCGTTGACCGGCACCTGCGTCGCCTGGCGGATCGCCGCATCGCCGTTGCCGTTGAGTACATCGTAAACGCCGAGCACGTCGGCGATAAACAGGCCGTCAAATTTGCCGCGCTCCAGCAGGCGCGCCAAATCGACCCAATACTCCAGGTCTTTGTATTGCCAGGAACGGTCACGCGGATGTGCCCACAGGCCCGGCGACTGGTGTCCGACACAGTTCATATCAAATGCGTTCAAGCGAATTTCACGTTGCGATGGCATAGCAATCTCCATAGCGAGGCCGTGATCGTGTTACGACCCGGCGTTCGTCAGTTAATTTTTAGGATGTTGAGAGATTAAAGCGCTGAAGGGGGACATCGCTCGGCGGGAGCGATTTGCAGTTCTTGTAAAATATGTTTCGCCACAGCGGCGGCGTGATCGGCAACCTGCGGCAATCCCATCAGTTCACCGAAGCGCGCACGCGCAGCGGGACCGACGACAAACAGTCGTGCGTTGGGCTGGCCGTTAACATTGAGCGTGTGCGATTGGCTATCGACATCAATACCAAAACCGAGCAGGTCAGCGCGGATTAGCCCTTGCTGGCTGAGCGATTGCAGCAGCGGCTGGCTGGCGGTTAAGGCTTCATGGCCGGGACCGGTTGTGACAATCAGATGATCGAGGCGATGGGTTTCGCTGGCGCCCTCGCGCGTGCGTAGCGTGATGTCCAACTGCTTGCCGACATTGGAGATGTCGCTAAGGCGCGCGGCCAGCACCTTCAGACTGCCCTGCTGGCGACGTGCGCTGATCACCGCTGACACCTGCGGCGCGATGCGATAGCGATGCACATCCCACCACGAGCGCAAGTGACGAACAAAGCGCTGCTGCTCGCGCAGCGGCAGCGATTGCCAGATATCCTGACCTTGCACGCGCACCTGATCGAGCACGCGCTGCCACGGCAAATCCTGTTCCGCGGCACGCGCGACTTCGGCACGGATATGTCGCAGCCACAGACGCGCACTGGACGCTTGTTGCGGGGCTAACGTCCATTCAGGCCATTCACCGCTCAGGTTGTCGCGCGAGAGCTGTCCACGGCGTGAGAAGGCGATTAACGGGCCACGATGCTGTCTGGTGCCCAATGAAGCCACCACGTCCGCCATGCTCAAGCCGGTACCGATAATCGCCACCGAGGATTGAGGATCGATGGCGTCTAATACGCTGTGCTGCCACGGATTGGCAATCAGCGCCGGATGCGCCGAGAACGGTTGCAGCGCACGCGGCAACGATGGTGGCGGATGACTGATCGCTAACGCCAGTACATCACCCCGCAACATTTCGCCGTTGCTGAGCAACAGCTGCTCGCCTTCCCAGGCCACGGCGCTGGCCTGAACATGGCGCAGCGTGACGTGCGGATACGCCTGCGCAGCTTGCGCAAACTGTTCTGCCAGATAGCGACCGAACAGGCTGCGCTGCGGATAAACTGCGCCGTCTTCACAGTGCACTACTGAGTCCAGTGAACATTCCGGCTGTTGGCGATACCAGCGGTCAAACGCGCCCTGCTCTTCACCGCTTAACTGCATGCGCGAAGCGGGTACGTTGATGCGGTGCGAAGGCTCCTGCGTGGAATAGGCAACGCCGCCACCGAGGTTGGCGCGCGGTTCGACCACTGTAATCAGTAATCTGCTCGATGAGGTTCGTGCGAGATGAATCGCCAGCGCTGTGCCGCTAAAGCCACCGCCAACAATGATTACCCGTGCCATTGCCTTCTCCTGCATTAGCTGGCGCTCGTCTGTTTTGACGGACGCTTATCGCCACCAATGGTTTCACCAAACGGGCCAGTGTTAATGGTGCGCTCACGCTGCTGCTGCGCATTAGCCAGCGGTAGCAGCGGTAATAGCAACTCGGCCACGCGATGCGCTTCTTCCAGATGCGGATAACCGGACAGAATGAAGTTGGTGACACCCAGCGCCTGATATTCGCGGATACGCTCAGCCACCTGCTCCGGGCTGCCGACCAGCGCAGTGCCCGCGCCTCCGCGCACCAGACCCACACCCGCCCACAGATTTGGCGAGATATAGAGGTTGTCGCGCGAGCCGTTGTGCAACGCGCTCATTCGTGCCTGACCGGCGGAATCCATACGCGCAAAGATTTTCTGCGCCTGCGCGATGGTTTCTTCATCAAGATGACCAATCAACTTATCTGCCGCCGCTTTGGCTTCTTCTTCGGTCTCGCGCACAATCACATGCAAACGAATGCCATATTCCAGTTTACGTCCGCGATGCTCTGCACGTGCGCGCACCACTTCCAGCTTCTCAGCAACCTGCGCTGGCGGCTCGCCCCAGGTGAGATAGGTATCGATCTGTTCCGCTGCTACATCAATCGCCGCCTCAGATGAACCACCAAAATAGAGCGGCGGACCCTTTTCCTGCACCGGCGGGAACAGCACTTCCGCGCCTTCGACGTGAATGTGTTTGCCTTCGTAATCCACTTTCTCGCCGCGCATCAGGCGGCTGTAGACGTCGAGGAACTCTTTGGTGACTTCATAACGTTCACTGTGGTTGAGAAAAATGCCGTCGCCTTTGTTCTCAATCGGATCGCCGCCGGTCACCACGTTAATCAATAAACGCCCTTCAGAAAGACGATCAAGCGTGGTCGCCATGCGGGCTGCCAGCGTTGGCGGCTGCAGGCCAGGACGCACCGCCACTAAATAGCGCAGACGTTTGGTGATCGGCGCTAACGCAGAGGCCACCAGCCAGGAATCTTCACAGCTTTTGCCGGTAGGAATTAATACGCCATAGAAGCCAAGATTGTCGGCGGCGAGCGCCACTTGCTGTAAGTAGGGTAAATCGACCGGGCGTCCGCCTTGCGTGGTGCCAAGATAGCGTCCATCACCGTGCGTCGGTAAAAACCAGAAGACATTAATTTTATCGTTCGCGGAATCGGCCATTATGCTTTTCCTATATAACTTTATTAAAAAATGATCATTTTGAACTGCTTATTTGGTTATATAGCTGTTAGCAGAAAGCGTGCCAGGTTGTTAACTGGCGCGAATCGCCGTATTTCAGGCGGTTAGCCTTGTCGCCGTCAACCAAAACAGTTGCATTTGCAACTCTGGCGCAACAGCTATTGCTGCATATGCAACTGCTTATGCTTTTTATATGGTGTTAATAGTCAGCGTGAGCATTTAGGTTAACGATATGCTCGTTACAGGACTCAATACCATGTTAACCACCTATAACCACACCGACTCACCGCGCTTAGTCGATCCCGCTTCTCTGGCGTTTCAATCGCTGCTGGATAAATTCGCGCCCACGGATGCCACCGTTCTTATTGTCGGCGAAACCGGCACAGGTAAAGAGGTGGTGGCGCGCTATCTGCATCATCACAGCCAACGCCGTCATGGCCCTTTTCTCGCGGTTAACTGCGGTGCTTTGACAGAAAGCCTGGCTGAAGCCGAGTTGTTTGGCCATGAGAAAGGCGCTTTTACCGGTGCGACGCAGTCACATCCCGGCTGGTTTGAATCAGCGCAAGGCGGCACCTTGCTGCTGGATGAGATTGGCGAGCTCAGCCCTTCACTGCAGGTTAAATTGCTGCGCGTGCTTCAGGAGCGTGAGATTACGCGCGTGGGCTCGCGTAGAGCGATCAAAGTGGATGTGCGAGTTATCGCGGCTACGCATGTGGATTTGGCGCAGGCGATTCGCGAGCGACGCTTCCGAGAAGATCTGTTCTACCGGCTGAATATTGCGGTGGTGCCATTACCGCCGCTGCGTCAGCGTCGTGAAGACATTCCGCTGCTGGCGCAACACTTCCTCGCCCTCTACGCACGACGTTTAGGGCGCCCGGCACGGCGTCTTTCTCCTGATGCGCTTGAAGCGCTGCGCCAATACAGCTGGCCGGGCAATATCCGTGAACTGGAGAACACGCTGCATAACGCCGTATTGCTAAGCCGTGAAGAGATGCTGACGCCCGCACAGCTGCGACTTGCTGGTTACAGTGAACATGGCTTTAACGAGTCAAACGATTCAACGCTCGACAGTTTTCTTCAGCAGCAGCTAACCAGTCAGCCGCAACAACTGTTTGATCGCGTTATCAGCAGCCTGATTAGCAACGCGCTGTCGATGACAGATCACAATCAAACCCAGGCCGCGGCGCTATTAGGCATTAGCCGCCACACTTTACGCACGCATCTGGCGAATCAGGGAATGATTAAAGGACGGCGCAAATCGCCGGTAACTGCATCGACATCCAATGTGCATGGGACGCAGGAGCGTGAGCTGCGCATTGGCTACCAGAAATTTGGCAATCTTGGCGTATTGAAAGCCCGTCAAAGCCTGGAACACTGTTTCGCTCAGCAAGGCATAAGCGTGTTGTGGAGTGAGTTTCCCGCCGGGCCACAGCTGCTGTATGCGCTGCAAAACAACGAAATCGATTTTGGTACCACCGGTGAAGTACCGCCAATCTTCGCTCAGGCGAGTGGCAATGCAGTGACTTATATCGCGTGGGAGCCGCCGGCGCCGAGCAGCGTTGGCATCGTGGTACCGCATGACAGCGATATTCGTACCATCAGCGATCTGCGCGGTAAGCGCATATCGGTTAACAAAGGCTCGAACGTTCACTGGCTACTGCTGCAGTTACTGGAGGAAGCGGGCATTGGTCTGGATGAACTCAAAGTGGTGTATACGCCGCCGAAATATCCGCTCACCGCCAGTGATTATCTTTCGGTTGATGCCTGGATGATGTGGGATCCGTTGCTCAGCGCTGCTGAGAGCAATCCCGAGCTGCGGGTTTTGGTCAATGGTGATGGGCGCGTACGTAATCATCAGTTCTATCTGGCGCGGCGTGATTACGTTGAACAGCACGATGACATCTTCAGACAGCTGGTGGAGAGTTTGCAACAAACGGGTTTGTTCATCGATAGCCATCGCCACGAAGCATCAATGTTATTGGCTCAGGAGCTGGGATTGGAAATCGCATCAGTTGAACGTGCCTTGACTCGCCGCAGCCACAAAACACGTGCGATGGCCTTCGAAGTAATCAAAGAGCAGCAGACCATCGCCGATCGCTTTTATGCGTTGGGGCTGATTAATAAACCGGTGCGCGTGCGCGATGCGGTCTGGCAATTTTCATCAGCTTTAACGTTAATTGAGTAATGTGAGCCTTGAAAGTTATCCACGTTTTCTGTGGATAAATCATTGAATATCATCTGGCTAATCTCGCTTAGGGATTTTTGATGATCGCTGAAACTAAAAGTTAATTGGCGATTTCAGCCTGAAATTTTAGCTAAAAATCCTTAAATTTCATAACAATAGAGACGAAATCGATTAGGCGAGCAGATGACATTTCACTCGCTGGCTGGACGGCAATTCTGCTGTGGCTGACTGTTGTCGCTTTCGCGCACAGCTGGTTAAATTGGCTGCAGTCAGTTAATCGGTATTGGTGATTTATTAATGGATACCTTGAGCTGCTGGCTAAAACAGTGGCGATTTCAGGCTGAAATTTCCGCGGCGATAAACTATATTTCATACAGTTAGCGATGAAATTGCGCTGGCGAGGCATTGAGAAGGGCATAAAAAAACCGCCCGGAGGCGGCATTTCAATTACTGATTAAGATACTTATTGAGCGTCTCGTTAATCACCTTATCCAGCTCTTCCTGCAACTCTTTTGACTGGCGATTAAACTCGTAGCTGAACATGCGTCCGCGCGTTTTCTTACGCGCAAAGCGGTCTTTATCGGCGAAACTCCATAATGGCGTCGCCACGGTTTTATCTTTTGCCGGTGACTGAATCAGCGTCTGGCTACCGTTACGCACTAAACGCAGAATGCCATTCTTCACTTCGTCTTCGGCCAATCCATCGCGCGCGCATACGGTATCAACATCCATACCGATAGTATCGATCAGGGCATCAACCGTTTGTCCGGTTTCCTGCAGCTTCTCATACGCCTGAAGCAGCGATTTATAGTCAGGATAGGTCAGCTCTGAATGATTCGGGAACAGCGTTACCAGCTCAAGCGGCACGCTTGCCGCTTGCAATGCACGCGTTACCTTGGCCTGCGATAAGCCTTCGCTTTGCGCAATCTCTTTCTGCGACAATCCACTCTCTTTAAGCGATAGCAGACGCATGCCCACTTCACGCAGATTGTGCTCGCGCGCGGTCTGAATATCCTGGGCTAAACGGCGCGCTTCTTCCGCCGAGATAGCCACGTCTGTAACCAACACATCAAGCCCAGTTTTGCAGTGCAGAGCCGCTGCACGACGGCGTGAACCATCGAGAATCTCAATGCGATCGTCACGCTTTACGCCAATCGCCGGGAAAAACTGCTGCAATTTGATGGTGCGAATGATGTCGCGCAGCGATTCTGGCGTCAGGCCAGACTGATCGCGGCCATTGGTTTCCATCTTAACGAAGGTTTTCTCTTCAATTTCCTTCGCCGGGATGTGCTCCAGCGTGAACAGGGCGCGTTTACCCGTCGCCAGAATAAATGTCTGAGAATGGCCATCGGCGCTTTCTTCAGTCTGCAATGGTGTCTGGCTGAAAGTTCGGCCAATAGTGATTCTTTTTGCGCTCATAGTAACCTCAGTTCAGGCGAATGAATTCAATACGGTCAAATACGGCTTTCGCGAAATCTTCCGCCGCTGAACGCGCATTCTTTAAGGCTTCGGTGCTGCCCACGTAGGTTGATGGATTGGCTGAGATAACCGTATCAAACGACTCTCCGCAGCGCTCAAAGCCATCCAGACGCGGCAATGCAGCATCAAGCATATCGCCGCCAAAAATCTCTTTCGCCAGGCTGTGACACAGCTTGTGGTCCGCTTTATTCGACAGTTTAGACATAAAGCCAATGTTGCCCTGCAAACGGCAGGCTGCGCCCGATTCTTCAATGATGCCAATCAACTCCGGCAAACGCGTTAAGTACTTCAGCGTGGAGTGGAAATCCACCTGCGCGGGCGGCACTGGCGTCATCAGCAGGTCTGAAGCAGCAATGGCGTTCTTCAGGAAGGCATCAAGATGCGGGCCGCTGTCGATAAAGATAAAGTCGTAATCTTTCTTCAGCTTGGCCACTACATTGTCATACAGCACCGCGTGGATGTTTTGCTCGGGCAGGTGAGCGGCACACAACTCTTCCCAACGCGAGGCAATGAAGGCGTCATCAATTGACGCCGGCAGCACATCGACGCCCGGAATAATCGAGGAAACGATAAACTCGTTGAGCAACTCTTCGCGGCTGACGTTCTGTAGCATCGCTTGTGCGGCGGTCGCTTCTACTAATCCCACTGAACGTTGATGGTTCAGGAACATGGTGGCGGAAGATTGCGGGTCCAGATCGATGACCAGAATACGCAGATCTTCAAATAGCAGATGCGGATGCGCACGTAATGCGTGTGCCAGCGAAACGGTAGAGACCGTTTTCGAAACGCCGCCTTTGAGGTTGCCAACAAAGATGCTAAAGGCTTCATGGTGGCGATCGCGGTACTTGGGCACACCGCGATGGTGATAGATATCGATGATGTTCTGAATCGACATCGCATACTTGGTTGAGCTGCCCGCTGCACGCTTATCGAACGGATAACCATTTTCTTCCATTTCGTTGACAGCGTAATCCACGCTCGCACGCGTCAATTTGGGCAGTTTGGCTAACGCCGCTTTAGCGTAAACCTGATAGAACGTGTTTTCCCGCAATTCTTCTTTCTGCGCCTGAATCTGTTCAGTCAGGCTCATCAGCATTCTTTCTGAACGTTGTGCGACCTTCAGAACCTGCTTCTCATCGTTAGCCATACTTGCTCCACACATGTAGGATTTATGACTTTATACATAAATCCAGCACATGAGGCAAATATATCTCTTCTGCTCAGGAAGAATAAGTTATGTGAAAAGACCTTGATTAAGAGCGGTTTAACGCAAAGATTCACTGTAATCAGCGTTCGTAATTTAGTCATCCCGGTTTTTTGTTCAATATTGAACCGCTGAAATCTTGTTCAAAGGCCCAAAGATTCACTGTATTCAGTAGCCGGTTTCTACTCTGTATACTTTTAAACAGAGAAAAGAGAAGGGGGCTTGCGACCAAAATTGCTGGAATATTCACTGTAGTTAGTAAGCTGATAAGCGTCGTAGATAAACGTTCACTGCAATCAGTAAAAGGTTCACTGTAATCAGCGAGCGGTGGCTGAAGATTCACTGTAATCAGTAGATGATGCCTGGAAGTAAAAACAGGCGAGAGAGCAACGATAGTGCCATGCTGGTGAGATGTTCACTGTAATCAGCAAACCCTCGCGACGTTTTCACATAACGCCAAACGTTCACTGTAATCAGTAAAAGCCTTGTACTCTTCATCGGCAAAGATTCACTGTAATCAGTAGACGTTGTCGCACTGCGATAAAACGTTCACTGTAATCAGTAAGTCAATTTGGCCAGACCGAGAACATTCACTGTAATCAGTAAAAGTTATGACGCTATACAGAACGTTCACTGTAATCAGTACAGCCCGACAAGCATGATAAGACAAACGTTCACTGTAATCAGTAGAGTGTTATTTGCCGACAAGCTGATATGCCTGGAAGCGCCATATGCGTTACAGCGAAATACCCAGAATGTCGTCAACAACATTCACTGTAATCAGTAAAACACGCTGCTGATTAAAACGCCCAACGTTCACTGTATTCAGTAAAAAACGATGCGCTAAGCGAGTTTGTTTCATGCTGCAAACCTGGCAGGGCAGGGGACGAGTTGGTAACGTTCACTGTAATCAGTGACAGCGTGACATGTTGTTCAAGCGGTATATGAGCGTCAGCACGAACGTCTCACGTTTCAGTTCACTGTAGTGAGAAGGCAAACCAAACGTTCACTGTAATCAGCTTAGTGACCAACCCTGTCACTTTTACTGGCTGTATTCACAGTCAAACTGCTGATTACAGTGAATCAATTTGAAACAGACTTTTTTAATGGTTATAAATCATTAAGTTGCATTTGAACGTTCACTGTATTCAGTATGCAGCCTGTAATTGGCATTCACTGTAATCAGTGAAAGCGAGCGCTCAAACAAACGTTCACTGTGATCAGTAGAGAGGCAGTGAAAAAAGGAAGTTAAGTACTGCGTCACCGCCCTTGTAAGTACTCACTATCCTTGTAAGTAGCTTAGAAAGGCTACAACGCGGTGCAAAACATCGCATAAGACACAATAAAAGCAGAAGGTTTCTGATTACAGTGAACGTTACTGATTACAGTGAATCACGTGAGGACAGCTGATTGCAGTGAATGTTAGCGGATAGAGCATGTGTCACTTTTGCTCAAAAAGTGACACAGCTTAAGGAGAATTACTGATTACAGTAAGCGGGCAACATCATTCTTCGAACTCAATATCTTCCAGCGAATCGATGCTTTCGAGATTGCTGATGCCGTCGAGTTTCGGCGTCCTGCTGTGGATGATGAAGAACACCGAACGGCCACGTTTCACTTCCGAATAGTCGAGATAGCCGATCTCTTTGAGCTGCTCCATCGCACGTCGCACCACGTGATTTTGCGTGGTGGTTTTCGAGCCCAGATTTAAACGCATACGCAAACGCGCCAGAGAGATGGGCGCCGGATTCGTTGGCAAACTTTCGAGATAGGTATACAACGCCTGAGCCGATTCTTTACGTTTTAAACGCGAAATGGCTCGCAGCTGCAGTAACACTTTATGGTCGAAATTATAGAGCTCGAATAACTTTGGATCGGCCTGGATGCGCACCAGATCCTTTTCACGATCGTAATACGCCGATTGCACAAGGTGAGTGTGATAGGCTTTGCCATTCCCTTCAAAGGACAACGTATTGGTCGCAATGCGTCGCAGAGAGGCATCTAAGCGCTTACGTAGCGCAGCCGAAGAGTTTGCCGACGGGATCCCGCACATCTTGACGAAATCGATAAACGGCAGCGTCACGGTGTCGCCCTTAGAAGGATAACGCGAGAAAGACTGAATAATACCGGCCCAGGTTTTGAAATCATTATCCATGTCCAGCCTTGCGCCGGTAATGGTAATTTTTTCATAGCCTTCCGATTTCACTAAAGAAAGGTTCTTCAGCTCTTTCGTTGCATCGGTCGATGCCATTGCGCCTGATTTACCGCGCGCGGTGGACTTCAATGTAGGAACAAACAGACCCAGGCGCATTAAAGCGACCGGTTGTACGGTGTTATTTTTATTGGGATGGAGTTGAATAACTTCACCGCTATTTTTTGTCACCGACAGAAAAGGCTCGAGTAACGCCTTGTTTTCACTCTCTTTATCTGCCATAGCCTGAGATCTTCATTCTGTGGATGAAAAGGGTCGTTTTCTGATTACAGTGAACATTAACACTGTTTATAGTGAACATTCTACTCTCTATAGTGAATAAACTACTGACTCCAGTGAACACTTTACTCATTATAGTGAACGCGATCACCTTCTGAGCCCTTGTGGGGTGCGGCCTGCGACGATCGGGGATCTCTTAGGATCTCTTTAAGATCTCTATATGATCTTTCTTTAAGATCTATTCACTGTATAACTTAATAACGCCCGGACTGACGCGGCTTTAGACCGGCAAAATGTTTAAAACAGCTCCATTGCAATAACATCCCCTTTGATCCCACCAAATCATCAGTTATGTGCGATCAGGATCCTTATTCTTCTTCATAAATGAACAACTTCCTCATTATTATTCATTTTTAAGAAACTTTATCCCGGCGTAAAGTGAACTTCATCGAACAACACATCACTTATGACGAGGTTATATTTCATGACTGACAACGTTATTTCCCGCAACCCTACTACCGGCGACATCCTCGCAAGCTATCCGCTACAGAGCGCAGCCGAGTTGGAAGCCGCATTGCAGCAAAGTGCTGATGCCTATGCAGAGTGGCGCTATACCTCAATGCCACAGCGAGTGAGAGTGCTGCATCAACTGGCAGAACAGATCCGCCAACGTCAGGATGAGCTGGCAACCATGGCCACGCTGGAAATGGGCAAACCTATCGCTCAGGCACGTGCTGAAGTACTGAAATGCGCCAATCTGTGTGACTGGTATGCAGAGAACGGTCCGACGATCCTTGCCGACAAACCAACATTGGTGGAAAACCAGCAAGCGTGGCAGTCATTTCGCCCGATTGGTGTGATTCTTGCTGTAATGCCATGGAACTTCCCTTACTGGCAGGTTCTGCGCGGCGCAGTCAGCATATTGCTGGCAGGCAATACCTACGTGCTCAAGCACGCGCCGAGCGTAATGGGATCCGCCAACCTGATGAAGTCACTTTTTGACGCCACCGAACTGCCTAAAGGCGGCTTTACCGTGATCAACGTCGATAACGATGGCGTTTCGGCCGCGATCAAAGATCCACGTATTGCCGCTGTAGCGGTAACCGGCAGCGTGCGTGCAGGCGGTGCAATTGCAGCGCAAGCCGGTGCGGTACTGAAGAAAACCGTGCTGGAACTGGGCGGCGCAGATCCTTTTATTGTGCTGGCGGATGCAGACCTGGATGCTGCAGTAGCCTCAGCGGTCACAGGACGCTATCAGAACACAGGACAGGTCTGCATGGCAGCCAAGCGTTTCATCATTGAAGAAAGCGTCGCAGAAGCGTTTGAGGCGCGTTTCAGCGCAGCGGTACAGGCATTGAAGATCGGCGATCCTTTGGCAGAAGATACCTACATCGGACCAATGGCGCGTTACGATCTGCGTGACGAGCTGGATAATCAAGTGCAGCAGACCATCAAGGAAGGCGCACGTCTGGTATTAGGCGGCCATAAAATTGACGGCCCAGGCAACTATTACGTCCCGACGATCCTCGCCGATGTCACGCCAGCCATGACAGCTTTCAAGCAGGAAATCTTTGGCCCGGTCGCAGCAATTAGTGTCGCTCGTGATGCACAACATGCCCTTGAGCTGGCTAATGACAGCGAATTTGGGCTGAGTGCAACAGTGTGGAGCGGCAACGAAGCGCTGGCCAACGAACTGGCGGAAAAACTCGAGACCGGCGCGGTATTTATCAATGGCAATGGTGCGTCAGATCCGCGAGTTGCGATTGGAGGCGTGAAGAAGAGCGGCTATGGTCGTGAACTATCGAGCTTTGGCGTCCACGAATTCTGCAATATTCAGACGGTATGGAAAAACCGCCGCTAAGCATCACAGGGCGCGTCAGGCGCGCCCTTATTCCCATCCTCCGCCCCCAGATATCTCGCATCTCATACCGTTGCCCATCATTTAAAATGTTGTGGACCAGTTCAAAAAATCCACCAGTGGTATTACAAAGGTATTATATCCGGTGTTAGATTTGCCTCCACCTACACCGGGGAGTCCTTTTAAATGAAAACAACAATCCCAAAACTGTCGTTCATGATGTTTCTTGAGTGGTTTATCTGGGGCGCATGGTTTGTACCGCTCTGGGCATTTCTCAGCAAAAACGGCTTCTCGCCGGTTGAGATCGCCTGGTGTTACGCCTGTACTTCGATAGCCGCCATCCTGTCGCCGATCCTTGTCGGATCGCTGGCCGATCGATTTTTCCAGGCGCAAAAAGTGTTGTCGCTGCTAACAATCGTCGGATCGATTCTGATGTTCTTCGCAGCTCAGCAAACCCACTTCGGCGGTTTCTTCCCGCTGCTGTTGCTGTATGCACTCACTTACATGCCCACCATCGCCTTAACCAATAGCATCGCGTTTTCGCACGTCGCGGATGTGGAGCGTGATTACCCGCGCATTCGCGTCATGGGCACCCTTGGCTGGATCGCGTCCGGCATCATTTGTGGTTTCCTGCCGCCGCTGCTGGGCTATGGCGATATCTCAGCCAGCAACGTGCCGTTATTGATCACCGCCGCAAGCTCGCTGTTACTGGGAATTTTTGCCCTGACGTTGCCCGCTACCGAGCCGAAAAGCACCGGCAAATTCAGCCTGCGCGTGGCGCTTGGTCTGGATGCGCTGCATCTGCTAAAGGATCGTAGCTTCCTCGTGTTCTTCGTCTGCTCCTTCCTGTTCAGCATGCCGCTGGCGTTTTACTACATTTTTGCCGAAGGCTATCTGACGGAAGTCGGCTTACCGCACGCCACCGGTTGGATGACGCTAGGCCAGGTTTCGGAAATCTTCTTCCTGCTGGCGCTGCCGTTCTTCATCAAACGCTTTGGCATCGGCAAAGTGCTGCTGCTGGGATTAACCACCGCCGCACTGCGCTACGTGTTCTTCGTGTTCGGTGGCGATCAAAACATGCTGACTTACGGCTTGCTGTTCATGGGCATTCTGCTGCACGGCGTCAGCTACGATTTCTACTTCATCACCGCTTACATCTATGTTGATAAGAAAGCGCCAGTGGCGATGCGTAATGCTGCGCAAGGGCTGATCACGCTGGCTTGTCAGGGAATCGGCAGCCTGCTCGGTTATCGCCTTGGCGGCTATCTGATGCAGGAAATGTTCGCCTACGATCAACCCCGCAACGGGCAGACTTTCAACTGGGCCGGCATGTGGATGTTTGGCAGCGTGATGATCGTAATGATCACCATCGCCTTTATCGTCCTGTTCCGCGACGGAAAAAAACGTAGCGATGAACTTACCGCTTTCGAAAATTCAGCAACCGCTGACAGCCATAAATAAGGGATTTCACCATGACGATGACAACGCAAGAAAAACGGATTTTAGGCACGTTTTACGGCCAGGCGCTGGGCGATGCGATGGGCATGCCATCGGAATTGTGGCCGCGCTCACGCGTGAAGCAGCACTTTGGCTGGATCGATCGCTTCCTGCCCGGTCCGGCTGAAAACAACGCCGCCTGCTACTTTGGCCGGGCGGCCTTTACCGACGACACTTCGATGGCGCTGGCATTGGCTGATGCAATCGTCACTCACGACGGCGAGATCAACGCCCAAACCATTGGTGCGAATATTTTGCAGTGGGCCGAGTCGTTTGATGCCTTTAACAAGAATGTGCTTGGACCGACCTCAAAAATCGCGCTCAACGCCATGAAAGCCGGCACGCCGGTGTCGCAGCTGGAAAATAACGGCATGACTAACGGCGCAGCGATGCGTGTGTCACCGCTCGGCTGTCTGCTGCCAGCACGCGATTTACCGGCATTCATCGATGCCGTCGCACTGGCGTCGAGTCCTACGCACAAATCGGATGTCGCGATTTCCGGCGCGACGGTGATTGCGTGGGCTGTTTCACGCGCCATTGACGGTGCCGACTGGGCAACAATCCGCGATGAACTGCCTGCGATCGCACGCGCGGCGCAGGAAAAGCGTGTCACCACCTTTAGCGCGTCGATGGCGGCACGCCTCGAACTGGCGTTAAGCGTGGTCGCGCAGGGCAGGGGCGTGGAATCCACCATGCAGCAGATTTACGATTTGGTGGGCACCGGCACCGGCACCATTGAATCGGTACCGGCGGCGATTGCGATGGTGGAATTGGCCGAGACCGATCCTAATCGCTGCGCGATCCTTTGCGCTAACCTCGGCGGCGATACCGATACCATCGGCGCGATGGCGGTGGCCATTTGCGGCGCGCTGCACGGCATCGACAGCATCGACGTTGCCTTGAAAGCCGAGCTGGATGCCGCTAACGCGCTGGATTTCACTCGTTACAGCGCTGCCTTCACGCGTTTCCGCCAGCAGCGCGAGGCCGCTTATGCTAACGCCTGATGATCTGAAGAGACTAGAAGGCCGCCTGCCGGTGTGTGTGATTGGTGCGGCGGTGGTTGATGTGATTGCTGATGCTTACTCGTTGCCCCATCGTGGCAGCGATATTGAGCTCCACCAGCAGGGCGTCAACGTGGGCGGCTGTGCGCTGAATGTGGCGATTGCGCTGCACCGGCTTGGCATCCCGTCCATCAATGCGCTGCCGCTCGGCAACGGCACTTGGGCCAGCATTGTGCGGCAGAAGCTGACGGAATATGGCATTCACAGCGTGCTGGAAACGGCTAAAGGCGATAACGGCTGGTGTTTAGCGTTAGTGGAGCCCGACGGTGAGCGCACCTTTCTGTCAGTCAGCGGCGTGGAAAATCAGTGGGATGCAGCGCTGCTGAACACGTTGCCGCAGCCGGCCAATCGCTGGATCTACCTTTCCGGCTATCAGCTCACCAGCAAAAGCGGTGATGTGCTGATCGCCTGGCTGGAGCAGCAAAGCCAGCCGTATCAGCTGCTGGTGGATTTCGGTCCGCGTCTGGCGGATATCGGTGATGCGCAGTTCGAACGCGTTATGGCGTGCCATCCACTGATTACAGTGAACAGACAGGAAGCCGAACTGCTGTGGCATGAACGTTTGAATCAAACAGAACCCATTGATGCGCATCAGTTAATGACGTGCTGGCAGCAGCGATTCGGCGGCGCGATGGTGGTGCGACTTGATAACGAAGGCGCCGGTTTCGTTAACGCGGAAACACAGGGCTGGATGCCGGCGCTGCCGACAAAAGTGGTCGATACCATCGGCGCAGGCGACAGCCACGCGGGTGGATTACTGGCGGGATTAGCTTCGGGTTGGTCGCTGGCAGAAAGCGTTGCGCTCGGCAACGCGGTGGCGTCTTTTGTGGTGTCACAACGCGGCGGCGATTGCGCGCCCGATCGCGCCACGTTAACAGCGTACTGGCAACAGCGCCTTACTCCGCAATAAACACATACATATCGCTACGACAGTAGCTAATGCTGTACTCCAGCGGATTGCCCTGCGCATCTAACGCCAGCTGCTTGATCACCAAAACAGGTACGTTGTCGGGTAGGGCGATCTGCTGCTGCAGCGCCTCATCAGGCATGCGAGCACTCACTCTGCTTTGCGATTTTACCGGCAGAATTTGTTGCTGGTGGAAATAGTCGTACAGCGAAATGCCAATCTCATCCGCATTAGTGATATAGCGCGCCGGTACCCAGGATTCTTCCACCGACACCGGTTGCTGATCGACATAACGAATGCGTTTCAGCAAATACACTTCGCTGCCTTTGTCCAGCCCCAATTTCTCAGCGATTGCTGTGTCGCATTGGATTTTGCTTTTATTAATCCACACGGTATCGGGCTTTTTACCACGCAGCACTGCTTGCTGGGACAAGCCTTTCGGCTCTTTAAGCGAGTACTCGAACTGGCTGCAGATCTGCGTACCGTAGCCTCGAGAGCGCAATACCACGCCCTCTTTTTCCAGCGCATCCATGGCTTTACGCACGGTAATGCGCGAAATGTTCAGCGACTGGCTGAAGTCACGCTCACTCGGCAGGATCTCTTCATGCACTAACACGCCATCACGCACCGCATCTTTGATCGCAGTGGCAAAGCGTCTGTACAGCGGCGTGCGGCTGTCATCAGCAAGGGTAGAAGTAAGCCGCGAAAATAGTGGAGTTTGGTCGGTCATAGTGGGCGGATTCACTTATCCTGGTAAGCGGCAGAACGTCTATGATACTGATATTTCGACGTTCGCGAAGCACTCGATGAGTATGAATATCACGAATAATCACTTTAAAAACAATAAAAGCCCCATTGGGGCTTTTAGGCATACACCCGACTCAACGCTCATCAAACGGCACGCCGCCTTTCGACTTATGATGTTTTGGCGTTTCGATGATGGAAACCGTTACTGAATTAGCATCGATCTCAAACGAATCAGCCACCGCCGCGGTGACGGCTTTTAACAACTTCTTTTTCTGCTCAATCGTGCGACCTTCTGCCGCATACACAACGATTTCTGGCATCTCTGCTGCTCCATAAAGTAAACGTTAGTTTTCAGCATAGCGCAGCGAAAGCACTGCGCGCAGCGTCAATCACCCGTCTTTGCCAGCAATCTGTGTTGAAATGTGTATTGTTATGTTATAACGTAATTAACTCACATAATATGTAGCGGATTAAGTCGGAAATCTTAATGAAATCAATGAAAAATTTGCTTATTGCTTCGGCGTTAGGCCTGGCTTCTTACGCCTCAATGGCGGCTGAACATCAGGATAAAACGGTGCGCATTGCGGCACCGTTTGAAATCAAAGGCGCCGATCCCGCGCTCTCCGGCGACATATTGTTGCGAATGGATGTGGTGGAAACGCTGGTGGAAGTGAACGAACGCGCCGAGCCCATTCCGGCGCTGGCGCAAAGCTGGCAGGTGTCGGCAGATGGTTTGCAATGGCAATTGAATTTGCGTCCCAACGTGCGCTTCCATGATGGATCGCCATTGGATGCGGCCGCGGTGGTGAAATCACTCAACACCGCGCGCAGCAAGGCGGGGCTGCTGGATAAAACGCCGATCACCGCTATCAGCGGGGAAGGGCAACGCGTCACCATCACCTTGAGCGAACCATTTACGCCGCTGCTTTCGGTTTTAGCAGAGAGCCGTTCCCAGATTCTGGCGTTGGCTAGCTGGGATGTGCAGGGCAACATCACCCGCATCATCGGCAGCGGCCCGTTTATGCTGACGTCATTCCAGCCACCGCAATCGCTGGCAGTAAAACGTTTTGAAGATTACTGGGGCAAAAAGCCAGCGATTGCGGCCGCCAGCTATCTCTCTTCCGGACGCGCCGAAACCCGCGCCTTGCTGGCGGAAAGCGGCGACGCGGATTACGTATTCAACCTGGATGCTGCCAGCCGTCAGCGTTTAGCACGCAAGCCAGCGCTGCAGCTGCCCGCCATTCCGGTGCCGCGCACACTGATGCTAAAACTGAATGCGGGCGATCCGCTGTTAGCCGAACAGCCGGTGCGTGCAGCGATCAGCATGGCGATTGACCGTAACGCGCTGGCGATGGCGGTATTGCGTTATCCAGGCGCGGCCAGTCAGTTATTCCCGCCGAATATGGGTGAATGGCACAACAACGCATTGCAACCGTTGCAATTCAATCCGCAGCAGGCGGCACAGCAACTGCAGGCGGCGGGGTGGAAAATGGGTGCAGATGGCGTGTTAGCACGTAACGGCCAGCGCTTTAGTGTGACGCTGCTGACCTTCCCCGATCGTCCCGAACTGCCGCTGATGGCGATGGTTATCCAGCAGCAGCTGCGCAAAGTCGGCATTGAAGTGAAGATCAACTCCACCAACGCCAGCGAAATTCCGGCGCAGCATCACAGCAATCGTCTACAACTGGCGCTGTTTTCCCGCAACTTTGCACTCACGCCTGATCCCACCGGCACGTTACTGCAGGATTATGCGGAAAAGGGCGGCGACTGGGGCGCGATGAACTGGCATCCGGCCGGTTTTAGCGCGGCGTTGCACACCTTAACGCAATCCACTGACACGGCAGAACGTGCGCAGGCACGTAACCTGATCACTGCCTCGTTACAGCAGGATCTGCCAGTGATCCCGATTGCCTGGTATCAGCAATCGGCCGCGATTAACAGCAAGCTGAAAAACGTCACGCTCGATCCGTTTGAACGCCACTTTGGTCTGCGTCAGATGGAGTGGGAGCAATGATGTTCAAACTACTTGGCTGGCGCGTAGCGCAGGCAGCTTTTGTGGTGTTGGCGGTGGGACTACTCACCTGGTTTTTGGTGCAGTCCTTGCCCGGCGATATGGCATGGCGTATTGCCAGCGGTCGTTATGGCTACGATCGTGTGGATGCCAGCGCGGTGGCGCGGGTGCAGCAGGAGCTAAGTGACTCGCTGCAGCAGGGCAGCGCGTTGCTGCACTGGCTATTCGATCTGCTGCAGTTCAACTTTGGTCGTTCGCTGGTCTCCGGCGAACCGGTGATGGATGAACTGCGCTGGCAGCTGAGTCAAACGCTGGCGCTGGCAGGTTCATCGCTTTTCCTGACGATACTGTTCACCTTGCCGCTGGGTATATGGGCGGGATGCCATGCCAATGGCAAGCTCGACCGCGCATTATTCTGGCTGAGCGCACTGCTGAAATCGGTACCGCATTTTGCGCTGGGCATGCTGCTGATTGTCCTACTGGCGCTGCAGCTCGATTGGCTGCCCAGCGCCGGGCATGGCGAGCTGCGTCATTTTCTATTGCCATCGTTGACGCTGGCATTGTCGTTAACCGCGGTGGGCGTGCGCGTGGTGCGTGAAGCCACGTATCAGGTTGTCAACTCGGGCTATTACCGCTGGGGCGCGCAGAAAGGATTAGCGCCCGCAACGTTATTGCGTCGTCATGGATTGCGCAACCTCTCATCGCCGGTATTGACCTGGTTCGGCATGCAGTTTGTCTGGCTGGTGGAAGGCGTGGTGGTGGTAGAAACGCTGTTTGCCTGGCCTGGCATTGGTCACGCGCTGGTGCATGCCATCTTCGCCCGCGATGTGCCGGTGATTCAGGCCAGCGCCATGACGCTCGGACTGCTGTTCGTGCTGCTGAATATGCTGGTGGATGCGGGTTGTCATCTGCTTGATCCCAGAGGAGCGCGCGCATGAAAATTTCATTTTCGCGTCTTATCGGCCTGCTGCTGTTGTGCTTGCTGCTTGGTTTCGCCTTCCTGCTGCCCCTGATTCATCACGGCGACCCGCTGGAACAGGATCTGCTGCAAATGCTGCACGCGCCGAGCGGCGCCAATCTTCTCGGGTTTGATCATCTTGGTCGCGACATGCTGCCGCGCCTCAGTGCCGCGTTGCGCCTTTCGCTGGGTCTCGCGGCGCTCTGTGTGATGAGCGCACTGCTTGCGGGCGTGCTGGCTGGCGTATTCAGCGCACTGTATGGCGGCTGGCTGGATCGTCTGCTCAGCATGCTCGGCGATATGTGTCTGGCGCTGCCGGGATTGCTGCTAGTGCTGCTGTTAGCGGCGATTGCGCCGGATTCTCCCGGCATGTTGTGGCTGGGGATTTCGCTGGTGCTGTGGGTGGAGTTCTTCCGCGTCACGCGCGCAACCCTGCGCCCGATTGTGCAGGCACCCGGCATGCAGGCCTCAAAGTTGCTCGGTTTTTCGGCGTTCTACCGTTTCCGCCGACACCTGTGGCCAGCGTTAGCGCCGGTATTAACCACGTTGACTCTGTTCTCGTTCAGCAGCGCCATCATGGCGGTCTCTGCGCTTGGCTTTATCAGCGTCGGCGTACGTCCGCCGACGCCAGAACTGGGTTTGATGATGACCGAACTGCTGCCGTTTGCCTGGGAAGCACCGTGGCTGCTAATGCAGCCGGTAATCGCGCTGTTTCTGCTGTTGATCAGCCTGAATCTGTTAATGAAAGAGGAGCGTAAATGAAAGGATTACAGGTTATCGGCATCAGCGTCACAACCGCCAGCGCCACGCTGGTGGAACCGGTTGATTTCACCTTGCAGCCCGGACAACCGCTGACCTTGCTGGGTGAAACCGGTTCAGGTAAAAGCCTGCTGGCACAAGCGGTCATGGGCATTTTGCCTGACGATTTACAGTCCAGCGGTACGCTAATCATCAACGAACAGCGTTTTACCCTGCCGCAGGATGCCGGATTGTTGCGTGAATTATGGGGCCGCACATTAGCGTCGCTGCCGCAGGAGCCGTGGCTGTCGCTGGATCCCACAATGTCAGTGCTGCAGCAGGTTGCGGAAGGCTATCGTTATGTACGCGGAAACGCGAAATCCACCAGCGCACTGTCGGCCCAGCGCGATTTAAAGCAGCTTAGTTTACAGGACGCGGCGCCGCGTTTTCCGTGGCAACTCTCAGGCGGGATGGCGCAGCGCGCCGCCTTTGCCGCCGCACGGGCAGGTGGCGCGGAGATACTGATTGCCGATGAACCAACCAAAGGGCTGGATGTGGCGCGTCGTGATGAAGTAGCCGCTTTGCTGCGCCGGGAAGTGGCCGACGGCGGCACACTGCTCACCATCACCCACGACATCGCGCTGGCGCGCCAGTTGGGCGGTGAGGTGATCGTGATGCATAAAGGCAAGGTGATTGAGCAGGGCAGGGCGGAACAGGTGTTACATGAACCGCAGCAGCGCTATACGCGTGAATTACTCGCCGCCGATCCCACCGCCTGGCCTGCACGGCAACAAACCGTTATGGGCAGTAAACCGGTGGTGAGCGCTGAGGGCATCCGCTTGCAGCGCGGCGGTAAATCGCTCGGCGTGCCGCAAGACTTCAGGCTGCACGCCGGGGAAATCGTTGGATTACACGGTGCCAGCGGCAGCGGTAAAAGTAGCTTTGGCGATGTGCTGCTCGGCCTGCTAACCCCGCAGCAAGGCAAGGTGACGCGGCATGCGGCGGTCGATGGGCTGAAATACCAGAAGATTTATCAGGATCCGTCTGCGCTGTTCCCACCGACCCGCACGCTGGCGCAAAGCCTGGACGATGTGTTGCGCCGTCATCGCATCGCCTCCACGCGGCGGGATGCGCTGATGGAGCAATTGGCGCTGACGCCGGAACTGCTGACGCGTCGTCCCGATTCACTGTCGGGCGGCGAGCTGCAGCGCTTCTCGCTGTTACGCGTGATGCTGCTGGATCCGGTATTTCTGTTTGCCGATGAACCTACATCGCGTCTGGATCCGCTGGTGCAGCAGCAAACCATCCAGCTCATCACCTCGCTGGCGCGCGAGCAGCAGTGCGCGGTGTTACTGGTGAGCCACGATCGCGATCTGCTGGAAAAGGGCACGCATCGTATGATCGCGATGGAGGCAGTCGCTTAACGTTCTGGCGGCTGGCTGTCGCCGTGACCGAGTGAACGCTGCATCACTACGGTATCCAGCCAGCGGCCATGTTTGAATCCCACTGATTTCATTACACCGGTGTGCTCAAAACCGAGCGCCCGGTGTAATCCCAGCGATCCGGCATTCGCGCTATCGCCAACAATCGCGATAATCTGGCGAAATCCCGCCGCTTCTGCCAGCGCAATGGCTTTTTGCAACAGTGCGCGACCAATGCCTCTGCCGGTTTGCTGCTGATCGAGGTAAATCGAATCCTCCAGCGTGAAGCGATAGGCATAACGCGGGCGATACGGCGCCAGATAGCAGTAACCCAGCACCTGATCATCCTCCTGCGCCACCAGCCAAAAACCGCCGCGCTGCTGCACATCCTGCACGCGTTTCAGCATTTCGCTCGCCGAAGGTGGTTCAGTTTCAAAGGTCGCGGTGCCGTGTAGCACATGCCAGGCGTAGATTTTCTGAATGGCAGCGGCGTGATGAGGTCGGGCGGGAATAATGTCCATATGTTCCTGATTCTTAGCGGCGAAAACCACAGCATGCCACCGCGCCGCACGCGAATCATCGGATTTAATAATAGGAAATTCTGATGGTCACTCTGCAATTCCATAGTGGCGCCATTTATGGCGACCTGACCCACCGACACTCAATTCTGCTCCGACAACTGCACCGCCATGGTATCCGCCTCTAAGGCTTCGAACACATGCGGTTCGTCAGCGGGATAGCAAATGTAGTCGCCGGGATGCAGTTCGACCGGCGCATCGCGCGGCCCAACCAGCGCCCGGCCACGCGCGATAATCACATGCTCCACCGAGCCCGGCGGATGCGGTTTTGAATCGCGCGGCGCGCCCGGTTGGCTGGTGACCAGATAGAGATCGCGGCGTCCGCCGGGCGGGCAGCTTGCCAGCAATGCCGCCTGATAATCCGCCATCTCCGCCGAGACGAACATGCCTTCGCCACGGCGAATTACCTGCAATCGCTTCACTTCCGGCTCCATCAAACGCGCGAAAGGAATGTTCAGCGCCACACACAGCGCCCACAACGTTTCAAGGCTGGGATTGCCATTGCCCGCTTCGAGCTGCGACAGCGTAGATTTGGCGATGCCGGCGCGACGCGCCACTTCTGTCAGTGAAAGCCCCGCGCGCTGACGTTCGCGCAGTAATCCGACAGCAATAATATCAATTGGCGTGGTCAAACCCTCTCCTGTTCTTTATATCGAACGATTTGTTCGTCTTGTAAAACGATTCTGGCGCGTTCATTATAACGGCTTTCCTGTTCGATATGAGATCAAATTGTGATGCGTCTGGGTGCAGTACCGCTTGATCGCGGAGTAATAAAAGCCATTTTCCTGGTTTGTCTTGCCGACGGCATTGTCGGGCTCTCTTACGGTTCGCTGGCGGCAGCGGAAGGGTTTCCGCTGTGGGTGCCGATTGCGCTATCAACGCTGGTGCTGGCGGGCGCGTCGGAATTCCTGTTTATCGGCATCGTGGCTGGCGGCGGCAGTCCGTTAACGGCGGCGGCGGCGGGTTTGCTGGTCAACGCGCGTCATCTGCCGTTTGGCATTGCGGTGAAAGACCTGGTTGGTAAAGGCAGCCGCAGTTTGTTGGGATGCCACATCATGAATGATGAAAGCGTGGTGTTTGGTATTTCCCAGCCAAAACTGGCGCAACGTCGTGCCGCGTACTGGATTTGCGGTTTAGGTATTTTCACCATCTGGCCGCTGTCGGTCATTGGCGGTGCGGTGATCGGGCGCTTTATTCCCGACGTATCGGCCATTGCTCTGGATGCGGTGTTCCCAGCGATCCTGATTGCCCTGATATTCCCGGCGCTGCGTCAGCGTCGTACGCTGATCCCCGCTACGCTCGGCACCACGCTGTCTGTGCTGGCGACACCGTTTGTGCCAGCGGGCATGCCGGTGCTGTTTTCACTGCTGGGATTACTGAGCTGGCGGGAGTGTAAAAATGCAAAATAATCTGATCATTGGCGGCATCGCGCTGCTGGCGGTAGGCACTTATGCGATTCGTTTCGCCGGTTATCGCCTGGGCAGCCGCATGCAGATGTCGGATCGCGCACGCAATATGCTATCCGATGCTGCCACCGTTTTGCTGCTGGCGGTGGCCGTTACCACCGCGCTGTTTGAAGGCACGCATTTTGCCGGCGTGGCGCGCATCGCCGGCGTGCTGTTTGCGGTGTTTCTGGCCTGGCGCCGCACACCGCTAATCCTGGTGATTATCGGTGCCGCGCTAATGACCGCGTTGCTACGTTACTTCGGCGTGCCCTGATCGCGCCAGGTTTGCGCGCGTAATTCATATACCAAACTGGCGGGCGCGCCCGGAACATCGTGAACCTGGCCGTAACAGCGCAGTCCCGCCTTTTCCAGTACCTGCTGTGATGCAATATGATCCTGACGCACCGCCGCATCAATAACCGGAAGCTGGCATTCATCGAAGCCATAAGCGATAACCCTTCGTGCAAACTCGGTGGCGAAACCATTTCCCCACGCCTCTTTCGCCAGACGATAGCCAAGATTATTTACCGGCTTGCCAGCAAACTCGCGCACCGATAAACCACCAAATCCGATAACCTCATCCGGCTGTTCCCGCAGGCAAATTGCCCAGTTACCAAAGGGAAAGGATTGCCAGTGCGCCAGCCAGCGATTTAACACTTCTTCTGCAAAGGCTAAATCGGGAAACGGACCCGCCGGATTGAACATGTTGGTTTTAGGATCGCCATAGATGGCAAACAGGCGCTGAACATCGGTGGGTTCAACCGGACGAAGAAACAAACGTGATGAAGTGAGTTGCATTGTCGTAACCTTTTGTAGCCGAGATCGGCGTTATCTTCCTGATGAGTTTTGTTACTGTGATACTCCACGGATTACTAGCATAGAGGAAAACGTATGAAACCGCGTTTAGCCCGCTGTGATGAAACGGCCACGTTGTGGCGCATCCGCAACCTTGCCATTCGCCACGGTTGCCGGGCCGTTTATCCCGCTGATGTTATCAGCGCATGGACACCCGATGCGTTACCGTCCGGCTATTTCGAGGCGGTCAGAAGCCATCCGTTTTATGTGGTTGAGGATGCTGAATATGGCGTGGCCGCGACCGGATTTCTCGACTTGCACAACGGCAGCGTTGAAGCGATCTTCACGCTGCCCGCCTGCAACGGCAAAGGTTATGCCAGCGCCATCATGCAGGCAATCATCGATGAAGCGCATCAGCGGGGTTTTGATAAACTGACGCTCGCCGCCACGCCCAACGCGAGCGGCTTTTATCTGCGCCACGGTTTTCGTGTAGTGCGTGAGACGCTTTATCCCTCGGCGCTGGCACAAGCCGATCTTCCCTGCGTAGAAATGGTACGCGAGCTTTAAGGCTAAAATGAAAAAGAGTGAAAACAACAAGGACGACGCGCATATGGTCATTAACTGCGTGGCGTATCGCCACGGTAAGCGTGAAGAGCATGTCGACATCGCTGATATTAGTGAAGTATTAAAAGAAGAGAAATCCTTCGTCTGGATGGGTTTGTACCAACCCGAACCGGCCTTTATGCAGACGCTGCAGCAGGAGTTCAGCCTGCACGAACTGGCAATTGAAGATGCGCTGGTAGCGCATCAGCGACCAAAGATTGAGCAGTACGGCGATTCGGTATTTATTGTGGTAAAAACCGCGCACATGGACGATTTGCAGCGCATCACCTTCGGCGAAACCCACTTCTTCCTTGGCAAAAACTTCCTGATCACCGTGCGTCACGGTTCATCGGAAGGTTATGCCGACATCCGCACCAAAGCCGAAAAGAACCACGCATTACTGTGTGAAGGTCCGGGTTATGCGCTCTATTGCATCCTCGATTTCATCGTCGATAACTACAGCAAAATCACCGAATCACTTAACGATCGCATTGGCGGGCTGGAACAGGGCATGTTTACTACGCGTTTTGACAGCGACGCGTTGCAAAACGTCTATCATCTGCGCCGTGAACTGCTGGCGCTACGCAATGCGGCGCTGCCGGTGACGGAAATCTGCCAGCAGCTGGTGCGCTTCCACGAAGATATCATCCCGAAAAATCTGCGCGCCTATCTGCGTGACGTACAGGACCACGCGCATCACGTGATGATCGATGCGGAAGACATGCGCGAAATGCTCACCAGCGCGATGCAGGTGAATCTGGCGCTGGTGTCGGTGCAGCAAAGCGAAGTAAACAAAAAGCTCGCCGGTTGGGGGGCGATCCTGATTGTACCCACCATCATTTTCAGTATGTACGGCATGAACTTCCCCGATATGCCGGAGTTGCACACGCACTTTGGCTATCCCGCCGTGGTGGGCATTACTGTTGTTATCTGCTGCGTGATGTGGTGGCGGCTGAAAAAGGCCGGTTGGCTTTAACCGCTACATGCCTGCATTTTTTACAACTTCCTGCGATCTGGAGCGAAAGATGTCCTTTAATATTGGTCTGCTGCTGTTCCCCAACCTCACGCAGCTCGATCTCACCGGTCCGTGGGAAGTGTTTGCCCGCATGCCCAACGCTAACAATTATCTGATTCGGAAAGATCGCCAGCCGGTGATGTCGGATCGCGGGCTGGCGATCGTACCCACCGTAACTTTTAACGATTGCCCACAACTCGATTTGATCTGCATTCCTGGCGGTCCCGGACAAATTGCGCTGATGGACGATGACGAAACGCTGGATTTTGTCCGTCGTATGGCGGAGAACGCCAAGTGGGTAACTTCGGTGTGTACCGGTTCGCTGGTGTTAGGTGCTGCGGGATTGTTGCAGGGATATCGCGCGACGTCGCATTGGGGTTCGCTTGATCAGCTGAGCTTGCTCGGTGCCACGCCGGTAGCCGAACGCGTGGTGCGCGATCGCAACCGCATCACTGGCGCGGGCGTCACCTCGGGCATTGATTTTGCGTTAACCGTAGCGGAAGAGCTGCTTGGACGTGAAATCGCAGAAAATATCCAGCTGCAGATGGAGTACGATCCGGCGCCGCCATTCCATTCAGGTTCACCGCGCAGTGCCTCGCCGCAACGTTTGGCCGAGGCAAAAAGCCAGATGCAGGATTTTATTGCTCGCCGGCGTGCGGCGACAGAAAGTGCCGCTGCGCGGCTCAAGCGCGAGGAGTGAAAGCTGGCGATTTCAGCCTGAAATCGCCACGGTTGTTACTGCTTAATGTGCGCTGGCAGTAGGGCGCACGGTGATTTCACTGGTATCCACTTCGCCAGGTTGATCGATGGCCCAACTCACCGCTTTGGCAATCGCTGCTGGCTGAAGCGCGATCTGGCGATAGCTTTTCATCGCTTCACGCGCGGTGCTATCGGTGATGCTATCCGCCAGTTCAGATTCGACTACGCCGGGATTGATCACCGTAACCCGCAGATGTTGCGACTCCTGACGCAGGCCATCGGAAATCGCGCGTACGGCGAATTTAGTGGCGCAGTAAACGGCGGCGGTCGGCGAAACGGTTAGCGCGCCAACCGAGGCGATATTAATAATGTGACCAAACTGCTGCGCCTGCATGGTCGGCAGCACCGCCGCAATGCCATACAGCACGCCGCGAACATTGACGTCGAGCATCAAGTCCCATTCATCGACTTTCATTGAACTCATGGGTGACAGCGGCATGACGCCGGCATTGTTGATCATCACATCAATACGGCCATATTTTTCCCGCGCAAAATCGGCCAGCTGCTGGATATCAGCGCGTTGGGTGACGTCGGTAGCGAGATAATCCACGTTCGCGCCGCCAAAGCGCAGCGCTTCACTTAACGCTTGCAGACGATCGGTGCGGCGCGCGCCAAGCACCAGTTGATGACCTTGCTGCGCCAGATGACGTGCAATACCTTCGCCTATGCCGCTGCTGGCACCTGTCAAAATAATCACTTTCTTCGCTGTGTTCATGATGCATTCCTCGTTGAATTGACGAGGCTATTGTTGATAAATCACGCAATGCGCAACAGACCGGATTGTGGCGCATCTTTGCCTGATCCTCTCGCGTGCATTGTGCAAACAGCAGCTTGATGGCTATGCTTTGCCTGAATATCTCAGTGGAAATTATTTATGTCGCAATCCGTGCAACAGCGCACCTGCGCTTTACTCAGCCAGCTGGCGCGTCAGGAAGGCTATACCGAATCACTGCTTGATAGCGTGCGCTTTATGCGTGCCGATCGGCAGTGGGCGCGTACGCCGGTACTGTATGAGCCGAGCATCATTATTATTTGCCAGGGATCGAAGCGAGCTTTCCTCGCCGACAAGATGTATCGCTATGATGCGCAGCACTATCTGGTGTTGTCAGTGCCGCTGCCGTTTTCTGCCGAGACGGAAGCCACATCAGAAGAGCCGCTGCTGGGCATCGCGATTCGTCTGGATGTTGCCATGGTGGCGCGGCTGGTGGCGCAGCTGGCCAGCAGTGAATCGGCGGTAACCGCTGCGCCGGCGGGCATCATCTCCACACCAATCAATAAAATCCTGGCGGAGAGCACACTGCGTTTACTGGAAGCGTTGAGCGATCCGCTTGAAGCCAAAGTGTTGGGGCCCGCGCGGGTCGAAGAGATCTGTTTTCGCGTATTAATGGGCGAGCAGGGTGGTGCGGTGCGTGCAGCGTTAACTTATCAAGGCCATTTTGGTCGTATCGCGCGGGCTTTGCAGCGCATCCATGCCGACTGGCGTCAGCCGCTGGATGTACCGCATCTGGCGAATGAAGCCGGGATGAGCGTGCCGCGCTTCCATCTGCATTTTAAAACGGTGACGCAAACCTCGCCGATTCAATATCTAAAATCGCTGCGATTGCATCAGGCGCGTCTGATGATGATCCGCGACAATCTTACCGCCGCAGGTGCCGCAGCGCGAGTCGGCTATGAAAGTGATTCGCAGTTTAATCGTGAGTTCAAGAGGCTGTTTGGTCGTAGTCCGGCAGAAGAGGCGCGGGAGATGAAGCGGGCGTTTGAGTTGTTACCGCCGGAGCAGCTGTCCGGCCGATTACAGGCGCATTAGCTTAGCGAATGCTCATGATGGCGACGACCATCAAAATCCAGAATACCGCGCAGCCGGTAAACATCATTTGCCAAACTACACGGCGTTCGACTGTCAGAAAAGAAGAGAAACGTGAACGTAAAATCGATTGCATAGCGACCTCAAATCAGAATTTAAGAAGAAAGTTTGTTGGCTGAAGTAAGAAATCCCTGTCAGCGAATCAGACTATTCTGTCTTTTATCTGGTAATGAAATCGACGAGACCAGTCTTGTTTTTGGTCTGGAATGTAAACCATAAATAAAAGAAAAGCCGCACAGGGCGCTGATCCCTGAGCGGCTGAACACTACGCATTTACTCGCTAAACGTTGCGCGTCACGCCACCATCAACACGAATATTCTGAGCGGTAATATAGGCTGCGCCAGGCGAAGCCAGGAAGGCGATGGTCGCCGCCACTTCTTCAGACGTGCCGTAACGCTGTAATGGCACGCTATCCTGACGTTCACCGGTTTTCGGCAAGCTGTCGATCCAGCCAGGCAGCACATTGTTGATGCGGATGTTATCGGCCGCGTAGGCATCAGCAAAGATTTTGGTGAAGGATGCCAGGCCGGCGCGGAACACCGCCGAGGTCGGGAACATATCGGTTGGCTCAAACGTCCACGCGGAGGAGATGTTGATAATGCTGCCGCCGCCTTGTTTCTGCATAATTGGCGTGACCAGACGCGTGGCGCGTACCACATTTAAAAAATAGGTTTCCATGCCAAGCTGCCACTGCTCGTCGGTTAACGCCAAAATCGGCGCGCGCGGACCATGACCGGCGCTGTTCACCAGCACATCTATTCGGCCCCAGCGCGCCAGCGTTTGATCCACCAGCTTCTGCAGATCCGCTACCGACTGATTAGAACCGGTCACGCCCAAACCGCCCAGACGCTCCGCCAGCGCTTCACCTTTGCCGGAGGAGGAGAGGATTGCCACTTTATAGCCATCGCTTGCCAGTTTCTCAGCTGCTGCTGCTCCCATGCCGCTGCCACCGGCGACGATTATTGCAACTTTTTCTACTGTCATCATTGATCTTCCTGTTAATTAAAAATCGATTAAAACCAGTATAAAAGGTAATTTTGGCAGCAGAGAGTCAGTCTGTTTGCCAATTGACGATAGGAAAACTACAGGATGAGTCAGGGATTCAGCGAACTTCCGCCGCTTAATGCGTTGAAAGTGTTTGAAGCGGTGACGCGCCATCTTAACTTTCGTCTGGCGGCGGAAGAGTTAGGCGTCACACAGGGCGCGGTGGCGCAGCAAATTCGTGGTCTGGAAGCCAGCCTTGGACTGAAATTGTTTGATCGATTGCCGCGCACGCTGGCGCTGACCGGCGCGGGTGCGGGCTATGCGGTCAGCATTCGTCAGGCATTTGAATTGATCGATGAAGCCACGCGCACGCTGCGACCAGAACCGAATCGCTTAACGCTGAGCGTTACACCTACCTTTGCCAGCCGCTGGATGCTGCCGCGTTTACCGGGCTTTACCACCGCATGGCCGGATATCGATCTGCGCGTGTTGGCTTCTGAGCGGCTGGTGCAGTTTCATCATGAAGGCGTCGATTTAGCGGTGCGTTATGGCAGGCCACCGTTTGGCGCAGGTCTTGATGCCACTTTGCTGTTTAACCAAACGGTATTAGCGGTGGTGAGTCCTGCGCTGTTAGCCAAGCTTGGCGATCCGGCTGCAAGCGACAACTTTCAGCGCTACGCCTTGTTGCACGATGGTCACCATCTGTGGCCAGCATTTCTCGCGTTTACCTTCCCGAATTTATCGCTGCATCATCAGCATCACCTGCGTTTCAATCAAACCGCGCTGGCGCTGGAAGCGGCGATCAGCGGGCAGGGCATTGCGCTCACCAGCCCGCATTTCGTGCAGAACGATCTCACCAGCGGACGGTTGGTGCCCGCGTTTACGCAGCAAATGACCCTGGATGCCGGTTGGTATCTGGTGTGGCCGCGTCGTCCGCGCCAGCAGGCGCCGGTGATGGCGGTGCGCGATTGGCTTTTAGCGCAGGTTAGCGGCTGATATTTGTTCAATAACGAAATCAGTAAAACTGATGATCCACGCAGGATCATGAATGTTATAACTGCTTAATGATGCAGACATGGGGTTTTATCCTGTCAAGGCAGTGAATTAGCAAAATATCGCGAAAATTCAGCAAGTAAAGCAACGGATTGCGCGTTGCATTCTGCCGGGGGCTGTGAATAAATACGGAGTCTATTTTAATAAAAATGCCATAAAGGCCAGGTTTACGCCTGAAAAAGATCTTTGCTTATGACCGATCATAAAGATGTTTTAGCCAGGGACATCAGCGCCAAAAGTGAAAGCATGCAGGCGCATCTCATCGCCATCCGCCGTGATATACACGCGCATCCGGAGCTGGGTTTCGACACCGTTCGCACCGCCCACATCGTTGAGCAGGAACTGCTGCGCCTGGGTCTGACGCCGCAAACCGGCGTTGGCAGAAGTGGCGTGATGGTTGACATTGTCGGCGCGCATCCCGGTAAAACCGTGCTGTTACGCGCGGATATGGATGCGTTGCCAATCCACGAACAAACCGGCTTACCTTTCAGCAGCCAATATCCCGGCAAAATGCACGCCTGCGGTCACGATATTCACACCGCGACGATGCTCGGCGTGGCGGCGTTAGTGCCGCACTATCGCGCGCAGCTGCATGGCACGTTACGTTTGATTTTCCAGCCAGCAGAAGAGACGCCCGATAGCGGGGCCGAAGCGATGATCGCTGATGGCGCGGCAGATGGCGTCGATCTGGCCATCACGCTGCATAACAAACCGGAACTGGCCGCCGGTGAAATCGGCTTAACGCGCGGCGCCAGCACCGCTTCCAGCGATGAGTTTGATGTGGTAGTGCACGGTAAATCAACGCACGCGGCCCGTCCGCACATGGGAACCGATCCGATCATTGCTGCAGTCAATCTGGTAAGCCAGCTGCAAACCATTATTTCGCGCGAACTCGATCCCGCCAATTCAGCGGTGCTGACCATCGGCCATATTCATGGCGGCACCACTCACAATATTATTTCCGATAGCTGCCTGATTCAGGGCACAGTGCGCGCCAAATCACCGGCGGCGCGTGCGCACATTGAAGAGGCGTTCAAACGTATCTGCGCGGGCGTCGCACTGTCGCTGAATGTGCGCGTTGAGGTCAATTATCAGCGCGGTGTACCGCCGTTGATGAACGACGATGCGTTGATTGATGTGCTGGAACCGATTTTGTCGCATCAGTTTGGTAAAGCGATCATCGCCAAACCGAGCGCCAGCTTTGGTGCCGAAGATTTCTCGCTGTTTACTGAGCGCGCGCCAGGTTGCCAGATCCACATTGGATCCGGCGCACCGGGACGCGACGACCATCTGCATAATTCGGATTACCAACCCGACGAGCGCAGTATCCATGCCGGCACGCAGGCATTAGCCCGTTTAGCCATTGATTTACTCTCAAAATAACGAACTTCGAGGTTTTATGATGATGCGTAAAGGACTGTTTACCGCTTCTGTGGGCATGCTGCTGCTTGCCTCTTCTGCTCTGGTGCAGGCAAAAGATTTTGGCACGCTGAAATTCGCCACTGAGGCCGCTTATCCGCCATTTAACCAATCTACGCCGAACGGCAAAATCATTGGTTATGAGCCGGATATGGTGGCTGAAATCGCTAAACGAGCCGGTTTCAAATACGAAATCGTGGCACAGAAATGGTCCGGTATGATTCCGGGTTTAGTCGACGGCAAATATGACGCGGTAATCGATGCCGTGACCGTCACGCCGAAGCGTGAAGAAGTGGTAGATTTCTCCCGCCAGTACACCGTCAGTGTTTCAGGTTTCGTCACCCTGAAGGGTAGCGCGGTTGATACTTTGCCAGGCAATGGCGAAGTGGTGCTGGCGGATGACGAAGCCGCGATGACCAAATCTATTGATGCACTGAAAGCCAAATTCAAAGGCAAAACCATCGCGGTACAGGTTGCCACCATTCAGGCGGACTTCCTCAACAAATATCTGGCGGATGTGGCGACGATTCGCACGTATCAGGCCGGCCCGGAAACCTTCGCCGATCTGCTGAATGGCCGCGTTGATGCGGTAATGGCATCACGCACTAACCTGAATGCCTATGTGAAAAAGCATGCGGATACGGTGAACAGCACTGGTTACGGTTTCTCGGGCGGCGTGTTGGGCCAGGGTTCCGCTATCGCGATTCAGAAAAACAATCCGGAGCTGAAAGCGGCGCTGGATTCGGCGTTAAATTCCATGATCAAAGATGGCACGCTGAAGCAGCTGTCTGAAAAATGGTTCGGCGAAAACGTCGCACCTAAAGAGTAATTCCAGGCGCTTATGGCTATTGATTGGCAAATCTTAAGTTTCGGTGACGAAGGTTGGGGCGGCGTGTTGCTTAACGCCGCCACGGTAACCGTCACCGTTTCATTGTGTGCATGGCTGCTGGGCGCAATCCTTGGCAGCCTGCTGTGCTGGATGCAGATTGGTGGCGGCCGCTGGCAGCAGCGGCTCGCCAACGGCTACATCACGCTGTTTCGTGGTGTGCCGGAGCTGCTGGTGATCTACCTGTTCTATTTTGGTGGACGTCAGGTGGTGTCGTTTGTCGGGGAAAGTCTCGGCTTGCAAGGTCCGTTCGACGTGAACGGCTTTGTCGCCGGCGCGATTGCCATCGGCCTGATCTCCGGCGCATATCAAAGTAGTGTGTTTCGCGGTGCGTTCTACGCAATCCCGAAAGGGACGCTGGAAGCCGCAACGGTTACGGGCATGGGCCGATTGATGCTGTTCCGCCGCATGATCGTGCCGCAGGCGCTGAAAACCGCGCTGCCGGGCATGGGCAATCAGTGGCAATCGGTGATCAAGGAGTCGGCGCTGGTTTCGGTCACTGGTTTGGTGGAAACCATGAACCAGATCTCCACCGCCTCCAACTCGACGCAAATGCCGTTCTTCTTCTACAGCGTTGGTGCGGTGATCTACCTGATCATCACCACCTGTTCCGATTTTGTTTTCCGCTATGTGGAAAAAGTGGCCATGCGCGGGCAACAACGCGCGCGGTTGTAAGGAGCCACGATGGATGTCACTTTCCTGCAGCACACCTTAGCTGCACTGCTGCGCGGCCTGCCGCTGACGCTGAATCTGGCGCTGCTGTCACTGTTGGGCGGCGGCGTATTGGCGCTGCTGCTCAATCTGCTGCGGCAGAATCGCTTCGGAAGCTACGTTACGCGCTTTTATGTCTGGGTGTTTCGCGGCACGCCGCTGCTGATTCAGATCTTCATGATCTATTACGGCCTTGGTAGCTTGCCGGCGGTGCGCGAAAGCGTGCTGTGGCCGCTGCTGCGCGATCCTTACTGGTGCGGTTTGATTGCATTAATTCTTAACGATGCGGCTTACACCTCGGAGATTCTGCGCGGCGGGTTAAACGCAGTGAGCGTGCAGTCGCTGGAAGCTGCCAAAGTGAGCGGTATGTCGCGCTTCACCACGCTGCGCCGTATTTCGCTGCCGCTGGCGGTGCGTCAGGCATTACCGGCTTACAGCAATGAAATTATCTCGATGATCAAATCGACCTCGCTGGTCAGCACCATCAGTTTGATGGAGATGACCGGCATCGCTGATTCAATCGTCTCTGAGACCTTCCGCGCGCTGGAGGTGTTTATTAGCGCGGCGATTATCTATCTGCTACTGACCGTGCTGGTGAGTAAAGCGGTGGCGCTGCTGGAGCGCCGTTTGTCCCCTTATCACGTTGGAGCACGTCCATGAGTAAACCCACTATCGCCCTGAGTCATCTCAGAAAAAGTTATAGCGGGCACGAAGTGCTGCACGATATCAGCCTGACGGCCCAGGATGGCGACGTGATTTCGCTGATTGGTGCCAGCGGATCGGGCAAAAGTACCTTATTGCGCTGCATTCCGTTTTTGGAAGTGCCGCAGGGCGGGGAAATCGCGGTGGGTGACGAAGTGGTCACTATCGATAATCCCGATGAGAAGCTAAGCCGCGAGCAGCAGCGCCGTATCAAGCTGATGCGTATGCAGCTCGGTTTTGTCTTCCAGGGTTTCAACCTGTGGCCACACAAAACCGTGCTGCAGAACATCATCGAAGCGCCAATTCATGTGCAGAAGCGCAGCAGTAAAGAGGCGATTGAAGAGGCCGAAGCGCTGCTGCAAAAAGTGGGATTGTACGAGAAGCGTAACGCGTGGCCATCGCAGCTTTCGGGTGGTCAGCAACAGCGCGTGGCGATTGCCCGTGCGCTGGCGCAGCAGCCGAAAGCCATTCTGTTTGATGAGCCGACCTCCGCGCTTGATCCTGAGCTGGTAGGCGAAGTGTTGCGCGTGATTCGTAGCCTGGCGGAAGAGGGGCGCACCATGATCATCGTCACACACGAAATGGGCTTTGCACGCGATGTCTCGAACAAAGCGGTGTTCCTGCATCAGGGCAAGATTGAGGAAGCCGGTTCGCCGCAGCAGGTGTTCAGCGATCCCCTCTCCGCGCGCTGTCGCGCATTTGTGAGTAGCCACTTACAGCGCAATAGCTAACAGCAGTTTCATTTCCCTTCGCACCAGCAACGAGAGTGAGCTGGTGCATTTCTTCTGCGCCTCATGTTTTACCTAAATTTCTTCCTAATTGAAGCTATTGCTCTAGCAACGGGTGGTCCGGATAGCAGCAACCACGCGCCAGGCACACTTCTGAAAACACGCGACGACCGGGAAAAGTCGTTGAATCCCTCTACGGCGCGGGTTAAAACGTTTGACTTTAGTCAGGCCTCCTTTGCTGGAGTACTTCTTTACTGCATAACCACGGAACTCTATGCCGCACACTTACCGACCATGGATGAAAAGGTATTGGCTGGTCTGGCTGCTGTTAACGCTGATTACCTTGATAGCGTTATTTACCGATCAAATTTTGCAGCAGCAGCGTGTCGGCGAGGCGCGATTTAACCAGCAGTTTAACCGTCTCGCCGCCTATCAAACGCAGAATGAAACGCTGTTGCCGCTGCTGAATGGCGATGAGGAACTCGGCTCTTTGCAGAGCAAATTCCCTCAGCTTGTCCTGTTGGAACACACCGTAAATCGTCCGTTAACCGCGCCGCGTTTTGAAGAAGTGAGCGGTGGTCGCTATTGGCTCTACAATCCTTACCGCCAGATTCGCATGCTGATCGATTTGCATTTTGCCCTGCAAACCTCGGATGTGGCGCTGGCGCTGGCTTTTCATATCCACGCACCGCCCGCCATGCAAACGGTGAACTATTCGGACACCGCGCGCTGGCAATGGCAGCGGCCGTTCATCAATCACTATCAGCCATTCTTGCTGAAAGGCAGCGCCAATCCCGACTGGCGTGCGCTGCATGCGCTGCCATTTATGCTGGCGCTGCTGGCATGGCTGGTAATTGGCGGTTTAGGCTGGTGGCTGCTGCGTCACTGGCGTCAGCACGTGGAGATGCGCCTGCGCGCGGACTATTTCCAGCGTACGCGACGTGAAGCATTGGGCGAGTTTACCGCTGGCATCATTCATGAAATTAATCAGCCGCTGACAGCCATCAACACCTGGCTGCACAGCAGTGAGCTGCTGTTGAAACAGGGCAAGTACGAGAATCTGCCGCAGGCGCTCAACGCGATGAACCTGCAAACCGAGCGCCTCGCTGCGTTGCTGCAGCGCTTTCGCGACATCGTGAGCGAACGTCCGGTGGCGATGACCGCCGTGAATCCGGAAGCCATCTGGCGGCGCGTGACGGTGCTGCTGCAACAGGAACTGGATGACGGCGATGTCACGCTGCGTCAGCAGTGGCAGCACGGTCAGGCAAAAGTATTGAGCGATCCCCAATGGCTGGAACAGGTGTTTCATAACCTGTTGCAGAACGCTATTCACATGCAGCAAGGACGTCCCGATGCATGGGTGAACATGGCATCTGAACCTATTCCTGACGGCATCAAAATCATCATTAGCGATAACGGTCCCGGCTTCTCGGCGGAAGGATTAGCGCAGGCTTGCATGCCGTTTTACAGCTCGCGCGCCAATAGCATGGGATTAGGCATGACGCTGGTCGAGAGCTTGATGTTACGCATGAACGGCCAGCTGCGGCTGGCAAATCGCGCTGCAGGCGGCGCGGAGATTACCTTAATTTTCCAACTGGCGGAGTAACGGAATGGTCGCAAAGGTTTGGTTAGTGGATGATGATTTATCCGTGCGTGAATCGCTCGGTTTTCTGCTTAAGACGCTGGATTACGACGTGGCCGATTTTGCCGATTTGGCCGCTTTTGAAGCGGCTACGCAGGCGCAGCAACCGCTGCGCGGCTGTTTGCTGTTGGATGTGCGCATGCCGGGCATTAGCGGTCTGAGTTGGCTGGCGGAGCAGGGCGATCGCCATCCGCTGCTGCCGGTGATCATCATGACCGGTCACGGCACCATTGATGCCTGTCGTCGCGCATTTCGTCAGGGCGCATTTGAGTTTTACACCAAGCCGCTGGAGATAGAACCGCTGTTGGAGACCATTCATCTGGCATTCAGCGAAAGTGAGCAGCGTGCCGATCGCTGGCAGTCGCAGCAGGGTTTGCAGGCGCGGTTTGCGCTGTTATCGGCGCGCGAAAGTGAAGTGATGCAGTTGATGATTGCCGGACAAACCAGCAAAGCGATCGCGCGTGATTTATCGCTATCACCGCGCACCGTGGAAGCGCATCGCGCGGCGGTGTTTGCCAAGCTGGAACTCAATAATCTCGCACAGTTGATTCACGCCTGGCAGCAGTTGAACCAGGTATAACTACCTGGCCGAACGGGTAATCGCCCGAATATTTCTTTTGCCCGCCGCGCTTTACAGTGTCACTCACTATTAAACAGGAGTGACACATGAACATCCGCCTTTCTCTGATTGCCGCTGCGGCGGCCCTGGTATCCTTCGGCAGCCACGCTGCATTAACCGAATCCAACCTGTCCCTTGCTGACGCACAGAAGCTGGCGAGCGCCGCGATTCAATCGTGTGCGGCGAAAAACTACAACGTCACGGTGACCGTGGTGGATCGTGCTGGTTTGGTGAAAGCGGTGCAGCGCATGGATAACGCCGGTCCGCACACCGTTGAAGCCAGCCAGATGAAAGCCTATACCGCGCTGAGCACCAAAAACCCAAGCGGTAAAGTGATGGAAGCCGCACAGAATAATGCTGGTGCGCAGAACATGCGTGATATTCCAGGCTTCCTGCTGCTGGCGGGCGGTGTGCCGGTGAAAAGCGGCGACCAGGTGATTGGCGCAATCGGCATCGGCGGCGCACCGGGCGGCCATTTGGATGAAGCCTGCGCGGTGGATGCGTTGAAAGTCATTCAGTAATACGCACCAGGTCGTCATTGATGGCGACCTGATTAGTTACGGCGCGACAGTGCAAAACAGATTAGCGGCATCGGCAAGTTAACAGCAGCAGTTCGACAAGCAACCGTGCCCGACCGCGTGCCTGTGACAGCATAATTAGACAGATAGCGATTGTCGGCGTTGAGGCAAGTAGTGCTAGCGAAAATCTATTGCGAAATCATACTAAAGGCCCGCCGCAACGGGCCAAAGGCGTTAAGCGAGGATGCGTTCAGCCCAGGATTCAATCTCGTCGCCGCTGCCGATATCCAGCTGCACCAAACCGTTGGTGATGAAGGTTGGTGAAACGTGGATACCGTTTTGCCGCGAGTATTTGCTGTGCCATTTGATCTCATTCTGCAGCTCGGCACGCAGAAAAGGTTCGCGCGCGTTAACGCCGCTGTATTGCTCCAGACGATCGAGAATCTGATTCGGCGTGGCATCCATATTCGGGCCGTGGCTGTGATCGGTAAACTCGAACTCTTCACGATGATCCGCCACCGCCTGCAGCACCTTTTTGGCGGCTGCTTTGCCCTCCGGCAAGGTTGAGGCGGCAAGGATGTAGCGCACAATCACGCCGGAATACATATGCCACGGCTGTGATTGCAAACGAATTTTTAATGTCATCTTCTCTTCGCCCACCCGTTGCAGCAACGCGTCCAGCTTGTTGAATGCGCGCACGGAGAACGGGCAGGTGGGTTCCAGAAATACCTCAAACACTTTCGGGCCGTGGCCCCAAACCAGCGGATCGGCGTGTAATGCGGTGGATTGGCTCATGGTCATTCCCTGTTGCAGCGATAAAGTTGTCTTACTTTGGCAAAGCGCGGCGCGAACAGCCAGCGTGGGCTTGTGCTTTTTTGTTACAAAGCCATTCGATCGCTGCAAATGTGGCGAAAGGAAAATCGTTTTATAGATCCGCGAGCTACAAGAAACTCAGCCTGCAACCGTCTTGCACAGAAAATAAGCGGCTATAGTTAATCCTGTTTCAATCTTCTTACTTGTAGCATTTTTGATTCATTTGCCTGGAGCCAAACGTTAAGAGCATCGAGGTTCAATGTGTTTGCCAATCTCTCCTGGAAAATCATTCATCAGGTTCTTAATGAAACCATTGCCGAGTTAATGGATGAACACCAAACGCTGGACGTTCCCACTTTGCGCGAGCGGCTGCTGGAGATGGCGGAAAGCGAATCCGATGAACTTATGGTGTTGTGTTACTGGCAAGCGAGCAAAGTGCTGACGCGCTTGCCGCCCACGGTGACCGCCAGCCAACTGATTGAAGAGGCGCGCGTCGCGTACCGCACGCCGCTTAATCACGATCCGCTTTAACCCTTGATGCTTTTCGGCGGTTTAATCGCGTTAAAGCGGCTAAGTGACGGATTAATGGTCAAGAGCGGGAAACACGCTCTGCTAGACTTGCCCTGTCAAAAACGTGGATACAGAGGACAGTAATGAAAATCAAAAGTTATGCCGCCTTGAACGCGGGTGAAGCGCTGGTGCCTCATGAGTATGAAGCCGGTGAACTGGCTGCTGAAGAGGTGCAGGTTGAGGTCGATTACTGCGGTGTTTGTCACTCAGATTTGTCGATGATTGATAACGAGTGGGGCATCTCCTCGTTCCCGGTGATTGCCGGCCACGAAGTGATTGGTCGCATCAGCGCGTTAGGCGATGCGGCGCAGAATAAAGGCTTGAAAGTGGGCCAGCGCGTGGGCATCGGCTGGACGGCGAAAAGCTGCCAGCACTGTAATGCCTGTATCAATGGCGAGCACGTTAACTGTGAGAACGGTTCGGTGCCAACCATCATGAACAAAGGCGGTTTTGCCAGCCATCTGCGCGCCGACTGGCAATGGGTGATCCCGCTGCCAGAAGCGATGGATTACACCTCGGCGGGTCCGCTGCTGTGTGGCGGCATCACCGTGTTCAAACCGCTGTTGATGCATCATGTCACCGCCACCAGCCGCGTCGGCGTGATCGGCATCGGCGGCCTGGGCCACATGGCGATTAAATTGCTGCGTGCAATGGGTGCGGAAGTGACGGCATTCAGCTCCAACGCCAGCAAAACCGAATCAATCAAAGCGATGGGTGCGGACCGCGTGGTAAATAGCCGCGACCCGCAGGCGCTGAATGCGCTGGCCGGTCAGTTTGATTTGATCATCAGCACGGTGGCGGTGGATCTTGACTGGGCACCGTACTTCCAGGCGCTGGCTCCGCACGGTAAATTCCACACCGTCGGCGCAGTGATGAAGCCTTTTGAAGTGCCGGCGTTCAGCCTGATTATGGGCGATCGCGCGGTGACCGGTTCCTCTACCGGTTCGCCAGGCCAGCTGCGTTCACTGATGAAACTGGCGTCGCGTGCGGATATCGCACCGCAGGTGGAAGAGTTCCCGATGTCTAAAATCAATGAAGCGCTGGATCACGTACGCGCGGGCAAAGCCAATTACCGCGTAGTGTTGAAAGCCGATTTTTAAATCTCAATGACCAGATCGCCATAAATGGCGATCTCAGGCCGTACGGTGCGCATTCCTGCGCACCGTTAAACTCCACGCACTTATCCCCGATCATCCTTTTCGCCGAGGAAGAAATACCACAGCGGAATCGACGTCAGCGCGGTAAATACCGTGGTGTACAACGCAATCATAAAGCCCTGCGTGATGTACATGGTCAGCGACCAATGGCTGAACGGAATGCCATATTGATCGATAACGCCGCCGATAATCGCATTGCTCATCACCGTGCCGACAATCAGCGCCAGGATAAACAAACCGCGCAGGAAGTAGCGCATCTCTTTACGCTTCACGGCAAATCGCGCGCGAATAATGCCCAGCGGAGATTGCTGTGAAGCCAACAGCGCGGCTTCATCGAGCGGTGCGCGTTGCTGTTTGCGCCAGCGCAGAATGTCCAGCAACAGGAACGCCAGCAAACTCGCGCCCATCACCGGCAGCGCATAACCCAGCGCCAGCGCCACCATTAACCAGGCACCTTTAGCGTAATGCGGTAACGCCATCCAGGTTTCGGTTAGGGTCTGTGCCGGATTCGCTTCGACATCTTTTGGCCGACGAATCCACCACATGCGATAACCGAACACGATCATGCTGCATAAACCCAGGCCAAAGAACGCCAGCAGCAGCTGATTGGGTAAACCAAACAGCACGCCCATATGCGCATCAACGCCCCAGCGCGTCAGCTTCGCCACCAGCGGGAAACGGGCAAAGTAGACGTGATCCACCACGCTAAAATCCTGCGGATTCACCGACACCGCATCAACTCGCGTAGGCCAGCTGCGATCGATCTCCGTCACCGCCCACGCGTTATCTGCGCTTTTCGGCTGACGCAGTTCGAGCTTCGCCGCGCTCAGTCCATCCTGACGCGCCGCATTCAGCACGCGATCCCAGTCGGCATCAGCGGCGTTATTGCGCGCCGGTTTGGCGGGCGCTGCCGTTGGTTTGGTCATCGACGACATCGGCATACTCATGCCCGGCATATCCCTATCCGGCATGTGATCGGCGTGCGGATTGGCCGGTGCAGCAGGCGCATCGCTGTTGAGCGAAGTATTCACCTGTGGCGTCAGCCAGTTCAGTTCGGTACGCATGCGATCGATATTACCGCCCGCCCACTGCGACCACGTCAGGCCGGTCACCGAGAAGAACACCAAACCGATCGCCAGCGTCAGACCGAGCGTAATGTGCCAGTGGCGGCTGAAGGCGAAACCGCTTCGCGGTTGCTTCAGCTTACGTTTCGGACGCGTTCCCAGCCACAGCACCACGCCGCCGAGAGCGGCCACCCACAGCCAGGACGCCGCCAGTTCGCTGTAGTTACGACCGAAATCGCCAAGCAGCAGGCTGCTGTGCAGTAAGTCGATGGTGGTGCGCAGCGGCAACACACCGCTGGTGCCGTAAACCGGCATATCGCCTTTCACTTTCAGGCTATAGGGATCGATAAACACCGCGCGCGACAGTGATGCACTGAGCGTGGCGTCGCTGAACTGCACGCGCGTGGTATCCGTTGCACCCGGCGCAGGACGCACCGCGTAGATGTGCTGGTTTTCGCCCGCATAGGCACGGGCCGCGCTGATTTGTGCCGACAGCGGCTGCGCGTTGCCTTGAGGTTCAGCGGTTAGCGCATCGGCATAAATCAGGTTTTCCAGCTGGGGCGTCAACACATAAAGCGTGCCGCTGAGCGCCGCAACAAAGATGAACGGGGCGACAAACAGACCAATATAAAAATGTAAGCGACGTAGCAAATTAAGCACCGCGCCGCGCGGTGCTGCAGAGTGAGCAGCAGACAAAGCCGTCTTCCTTCCAAAAAGAAATTGTCTTAGCACATCGCTCAGGCTGAGCGTGCGCTGCAATAAAAGAGGTCAGCAGGAAAGCGGTGCAGGCGGGGCGCGCGGACGATGAATGCTGCTAACGCGACGCACAATCGGCGCAACCACGTGGGGCAGCGGCGGGGCGCGCGAGATCACCATGATCAGCCAGATAAACGGAATAAACACCCACATCAGGAGCGGGACATGCACCAGCAGATCACAATAGCCGCAGGCAAACTCGCCGTCGTCCATCATGTGATGGCTCATGCCGGGCATCGGCATATCCGCCATCATCATTTCATGATGGCTCATTGAGCTATCCATCATGCTGTGCTGCGGCATCGCCAGCAGCTGGCTTTGACGCTCCATCAACGTTTTCGACACAATCGGCGCGACGAACAGCAGCAGCACCGCCACAATGGCGACGCAGGCAGTCAAACGCTGGCGGAAGTGATGTGTAAACGTCATGGTTGCTAGTGGATGATTCCGTAAATGAGGCGGAAGTGTAACGCGATTGACGTTGATGGGTTAAAAAAATAGAGGCTATTTAAGAAAAAATTCGCACCTTTTGAAAATAGTCACTTAAAGAGATGCGGCTGTTAACGTTAATGCAACCTGATAAAAACAGAGCGGAAACATAACATCGCGTCAGGAAATACCATTGATGACAAAGGTCAAGAGATGTACCATTCACCTGTACATGTTGGAGGTATTATGAACAAGTTTACTTATACCAGCGCCAGAGAGAATTTATCTCAGGTTTTGGACCAGGCGATTGCAGGCGAGGCCGTTGAAATTACTCGACGCAGCGGTGACTCAGCGGTTGTCATCAGCAAAGCCAGTTTCGAGGCGTATCGAAAAGCCGTACTGGATGCTGAATTCGCAGAGTTAATGGGTGAGTTTGATGCATCTAATAAAGCGTTAACAGATAGATGATTCACGTTTCTGCCGAGGAGGTTATCGCACTTCACGATTACCTTTTAAAGCGTTATGCCGGTGTTGCAGGAATGTCCGATCCCGGAAGAGCAGAAGCTATTGTTGCCCGCGTTATTAATCGTGAATATTACGAAGGGATTCAGGATATTTTTGAGCTTGCAGCAACCTATTGGGTGGCAATCTCACGCGGGCATATTTTTGCCGATGCGAATAAGAGAACCTCGCTTAACGTAACCATGTTGTTTTTAAAGCGTAATGGAATACGCGTACATGACCGGCCTGAATTAGTCGAATTGACGGTCATGGCAGCAACTGGCGAAGCCGGAGTGCCTTATCTGGCAAACCAATTGCGCGCATTCTTCGGATCGCACTAACCACATTGTCTAAAAAATCGATCTTCCCAATCGCTCGGTAAGTTTCTCCAGCAGCGCGGTGCCCGCTAAAGAGTTGCCCGAATGATCCAGCGCTGGCGACCAGACGGCGATACTCATGTCACCGGGGATCACCGCGACAATACCGCCGCCGACGCCAGACTTCGCTGGCATGCCCACGCGCCAGGCGAATTCCCCGGCACCATCGTACATGCCGCTGGTCATCATCAGCGCGTTGACCTGACGTGCCTGGCGCGGTGAGATCACCGCTGATTCATCATCCTGCGTGCGGCCATGATTGGCGAGATAGAGAAAGGTGCGCGCCAGTTCCTGGCAACTCATTGCCAGCGAGCAGTAGTGAAAATAGGTTTCCATCACTTTGCTGACATCGTTATGGAAGTTGCCGAAGGATTTCATCAGCCAGGCGATAGCAGCGTTGCGCGCTGAATGTTCGTATTCGGAGCGCGCGACGACGCGGTCGTAATGAATGTCATTTTGCTGCGCCAGACGACGCACAATTTCCAGCATGCGCTGGCGTGGTGCTGTCAGGCGGCTTTCCAGCAGATCGCACATCACCAGCGCACCGGCATTGATAAACGGATTACGCGGTTTGCCCTGTTCCAGCTCCAGCTGCACCAGCGAGTTAAATGCCTGGCCGGACGGCTCTTTACCGACGCGCTGCCAGATTTCGCCCTCTTCATACAAGGTAAGCGCCACGCTGAGCGACAGCACTTTGGAGATCGACTGGATGGAGAAGCGCGTCGCGGCATCGCCCGCCTGAAAACAGCGTCCGTCGGGCGTGCAAATGGCGATGCCGAGCTGATCGGCATCCACGCCGGCCAGCGCCGGAATGTAATCCGCCACCTTTCCCTGCTGGGTGAGCGGACGAACTTCGCTGACAATCTCTTCTAGCAATGCATTACTGAGTTCCGACACCTTCACACTCCGTGTAACCAATATTGGCCAGGATGATGGTGATTTGCGCGCAGCGCGTCAATCGGCGGCGCAAAATTCTGTGAGCCTTCTGGGTGAAGCCTGCGTTACAGTGCGGGCTGATTTCATTAAATGTCGAGCCCGCGCGATGATAACTAACCTGTTTCGCGATTTCCCCGCCGCCGCACAGAACGGCAACGCAGAGACGTTTGAAGCGCTGCTGACGCAGCCCAATCTGCATATTGAACGCATCGTTTCTACCGGACAAGCCAGTCCGCCCGATTTCTGGTACTGCCAGACGCAAGGGGAATGGGTGCTGGTGTTACAAGGATCGGCAGGATTGCAGCTGGAAGGGGAAACGCAGGGGCGTCACTTGCAGGTCTGTGATTTTGTCGAGATCCCAGCTGGCTGCCGCCATCGCGTCAACTGGACCGACAGCAAGGGCCCAACGGTGTGGCTCGCGGTGCATTACGGTGCGATTCCAGTTAGCACAATCTGAAGTGAGAACCTCATCACATGCGAAAAATTCATTCCATGATATAAAATATGGAAAATTTATTTCAAATTGAGAGGATTCTATCATGTCATCGCTGCCGTCCTTAGAAACCTTGCAGCAGCAGGAAGCCGAGCATCGTTTACCGCAGTTTGATTTCGATTTAGCGTGGCAAATCGGCCAAAGCATCCAGCAGCGCGCGCGTGAAGACAATGCGCCTGTGGCTATCGAAGTCTATGCGTTTGGTCAGGTGCTGTTTCTGGCGGCGTTGCCAGGATCCGCCCCAGAAAATCTGGAATGGATGCGTCGTAAGCGTAATACCGTGCTGTTGACCGGCCACTCTTCGATGTATGTGGGGCTTATGAATGAACAGAAGGGCGAGCGTATGGCGCAGCAGCGCAATATCCGCCAGGAAGATTACACCGATCACGGTGGTTCTTTCCCGCTGCTCACTGCTCAGGGCGCGATCATTGGTGCAGTCACCATCAGCGGTTTACCGTCTGCAGACGATCATGCGTTAGCGCTGTGGGGGATTACTCAGCTGCTGCGCTGATGGATTTATAAAAAAGATCGCCATAAATGGCGTAATGCCTGGCTGTTAAGCGCCATATCACATTACCGCACCTTCCGTAGCGGCGCGATTTATCGCGCAATAAATTGCGCCGCTACAGTGTGTGCTCTCGGTAATGAGGGTTTTTCATGTCTTAACTGACGAACATTACGCCATAAATGGCAACCCTTGTATCCTGAAAGTGTTGCTGGTTAGCGACCAGCAACGACGCTGAAAGGTAACCAGAAGCTCGGTGAAGAAACGCTATTTCATCACCAGTACTTTCAGCTTAGCGCCTGCGCCGGTGGCTTTGCGCAGATCGGCGACCTGGCTGGCTTTCACCTCGGTAGCCTGATTACCCCACGAATTCCTCACGTAGTTCAGTACATCTGCCATCTCCTGATCGTTAAGCTTCCAGGAGAATGCCGGCATGCCCGCGGACGTTGGTCGGTCTGCGGTGTGCGGCGCGCGGGCACCGTCCAGCAATGCGTGGATCATGTTGGTGGGATCGTTCTGCATCGCGCCATTGCCGGCAAAAGCGGGCACCATGCCGGTGATACCTTCACCCGACAACCCGTGACACGCCGAGCAATCCACTTCATAGCGCAGTGCGGCCCGATCGTGACGCGTTTTATCCATCACGAATCCGGCGGCTTGCGGCGTGGAAGAAGCCGGTAAGCTGCGCAGATAAGTGGCGATAGCGTGCAAATCACGATCGTTAAAATATTGCGTCGAGTGCTCGACCGCTTCGGCCATTGGACCCGCCGCCACGCTTGCACCGTTCGAACCGGTTTTCAGGTAGTCAGCGATCTGCGCGTCGCTCCATTTGCCAATGCCAGCATGAGGATTCGGCGTAATATCCGGCGCGTACCAGCTTCCCAGATTGCCACCTTGCAGATATTGGCTACTGATTTCGCCGCCCAGCGCGTTGCGCGCGGTGTGACAGACGCTGCAGTGCGCCGGACCATCAACAATATACTTGCCGCGATTCCACTCATCATTCTGCGCGGTTTGCTGCTTGAACGCGCTGTTATCGAAGAACAACAGGTTCCAGCCAGCCATTGCCAGGCGAATGTTGTAGGGGAAATTCATGCCCGCATTTTCATCGATGGCGTTGTGCACCGGTTTTTGTGCCGAAAAATAGGCCCAAAGATCGTGCATATCATCATCGCTCATCTGTGTATAAGCGGTGTACGGCATCGCCGGATAGAGGAAGCCGTGTTCGCCGCGTCCCTGACGCACCGCGTTAAAGAAATCGCGCTCGGTCATGTTGCCGATGCCGGTTTCACGATCCGGCGAAATGTTCGAGGTTTGCAGCGCGCCAAAAGGCGTATCGATTGTGTAGCCGCCGGAGAAGTCCGCATTGTGACAGGCGGCACAGTCGGCGAGGCGCATCACGTATTCACCGCGTTTAATAGCGGCATCGTCATTGCTGTGGAAATCGGCCAACTGCACGTTGTCGTCGGCAACGTTTGAGCGCGCGCTGTCTAACACCACCCACAAACGGCCCGACGCCGCGATGCCCGCAATCACCGCCAATGCGGCGAGCGTGTAGGTAATTTTCTTTGCTTTCGCCATGATTACGCCCCCACCAGCGGTGCCGGATTATGGATGTACTTCTGGTGGATCGCTTGTGCAGCACGCACCGCCAGCGCACCAATGGTGATGGTCGGGTTATAACCACCGTTGTTCGGGAAGGCGGATGCGCCGACCACAAACAGGTTGTGCGCATCCCAGCTTTGCAGATAGGGATTGAGTGCGGAGGTGCTGGGATCGCTGCCCATCACCGCGCCACCAATGGTGTGCGAGCTGTGCTGCTGGTACGGATTCCAGCTCTTCTCCGCCTGGTTATCCACCACGATATGCTGGCCGCCGGTCTCTTTCATGATGTCGATGGCGCGATCGGTAACGAATTTCGCCATGCGCACATCGTTCTGGTTCCAGTCGAACGTGGTGCGGATCAGCGGCTGGCCGTGACGATCTTTGTAGTTGGGATCGAGATCGAGATAGGCTTCGCGCATCGGCATCGAGGTGCCCTGACAGAAGATGGTACCGGCGGTTTGGTAATCGCGCTTGTAGCCCGCTTTCCACTCGCTGCCCCAGCGTTTGGTGCCGGGACGCAGGCCGTTCATGTTCTGAATTGGACGACCGTTGGTGGAGAAGCCCATGATGCCCGCGCCGCCGATGAAATCGAGATCGCTGTGGTCGAAGTTATCGCCGTTGAAGTCATCAATCTGCACCGCCAATGCGCCGCCGCCGATGAACGGGTTCATAAATTCGTTATCGAAGAAGCCGGTGACGCTGGAGCAGGTTTGATAGTTGTAGTTACGGCCAATGGTGCCGCGACCGGTCAGCGGATCGTATTGTTCACCCACGCCGGAGAGCAGCATCAGACGCACGTTATCCATCTGATAAGCGGTGATGCAGACGATATCAGCCGGCTGGAAGCCCTCCACACCATCTTGGGTGATAAATTTCACACCTTTCACCGTTTTACCGTCGTCATGCTTTACGGCGTGCAACACTTCCGTTTCGGTCAGCAGCGTGAAGTTTGGACGGCGCATCAACACCGGCAAAATGCACGCTTGCGGCGATGACTTGGAGAAGTTGCCGCAGCCGTGGAAGTCGCAGAAGCCGCAATAGGTGCACGGACCCATGCTGACGCCGAGCGGATTGACATAAGCTTGCGACAGGTTGCCGGCAGGCACCGTGAACGGGTGATACCCCATGCTTTCGGTAGTTTTGCGATACTTGCTCATCCAGTGCGTATCTTTCAGCGGCGGGGTTGGATAGTCGCGCGAACGTGGGCCTTCAAAGATATTGCCGCCTTTTTGTGGCTGGCCGTTGAGATTGCCCGCGATACCGGAAGTGCCCGCAATACGCTCGAAGCGATCGTAGAACGGCGCCATTTCGTCGTAGGTCACGCCCCAATCCTGCAGCTGCAAACCCTGCATCTTTTTCGCGCCGTAACGTTCGCGGGTTTGCTTCGCCACTTCAAAATCCCACGGCGTAAAGCGCCATGACATGCCGGCCCAGTGCGTGCCTGCACCGCCGACGTTCCAGCCAAATTGAAACGCCGACCAGTTACGTACCGGCGCTGCCAGCTGATCGCTGCGGTTGCGGAAGGTGGTGGTTTCCACGCTCATCGGCTGCAGGATTTTGCGGCGCGTGTGGAAACGCAGTTCATCGGCATCAATGGCGACCGGGAAATCGGTCGAGGTATCGCGCCAGGCACCGCGTTCAATGGCGACCACGTTAAGTCCCGCGCGGGTTAGCTCTTCCGCCATCACCGAACCGGCCCAACCTAAGCCGACGATGACCACGTCAGCTTTATTTCTTACTAATGACATTGACTAAGCTCCGGCTATTTAATCGTTAGGAATGAGGCTGACGGGAATAAGCGCCAGATTTTCGTTGCGGCGTTCGATATAAGGGCGATAGTCATAGCGTGCGCCGGGAAAACCGATCATCTTCCAACCCACCATATTTTTATTTCCGCCATAAATCGGATCCGCTAAATAGCTTTCACGCGCGTTTTGCAGCATTAATTCAAACAGCGCCTGGCTATTCACGTCTTTTCCTAAATCGATCTTGCCGTCTTCCATTGCTGTCAGGAATGTATCGATCTGTTCAGCTGATAAGGTATGTAATGAAGCCTGATGCTGTTGCTGCGCCCACTTTTCCAGCGCGGCTAAACCGGTTAAGTAGCGCGCTTTTGGCGGGGTAAGAAATTGCGGGCTGCCCATCAATGCCGCTTCATTTTCCGGATGCAGCGGCGCCTGCAAATAGAGCGCCGCGCCAGAGCCATAATCACCGGCTAACTGGTTATCGAGGAACTCAATCGCGCCCGCTTCACTGGCGGACGGGCCAAGGTCATCGGCGGGGATTAGGCGGTCAAAGATGGCTGCCAGATTCTGGCGATCCAGCGGATTGGTGAGCACCTGATAACCATCTTGCCATGCCGGTTGCGGCAGGTGATCGGTGCTGAGTTGGGTTTCCAGCGGGACATTGTGCAGCTCTTTCGCCCGTAGCTGCGGCGCGACAGCGAGGGATGCCACAATTCCACTGAGCGAAAAGAGCGCTTCTCTTCGGTTCATACTTTTTATCCCTTAAACTTCAACAGATGAATATTGACAGAGCACGACGTTCAGATATTTCAGACGCAATGACCGTGCGCAAATAGCGCGCAGGCGCTAGCGACGAATCTGCGTTCGTTATTGTTCTTTTCAGAGGTAGGGTAAATATACGGTCGCCATTTATGGTGATCGTATTTACGGGAAACCCGTTTATCGGGCTCCCTTTATGTTAATGAATAAATTTATTCATATCTTCATAGCAGTGACGCGAAATATCCCACAGATCGTCTTCCCAGTTTTGCGGGCTTAATAGTTCCGGTGACCAAACGCCGTCGTAGCCGGTAGCTTTTACCGCCGCCACCCAGGCGGCAATATCCACATCGCCCTGGCCTGGTGCGTAGTCGCGCTGTACCCACTCATCCCAGGCTTCACCCGGCTTGGCCGCGCGGCCATCGCAGAAATGCACGCCGTAAATCAGATCTTTATCCATGCGCGCCACTTCAGCAGGCGTGGTGCCGCCGCCGGCATGCAGGTGCCAGAAATCCACCACCACGCCAAGATTGTCTTTGCCGCTCTGTTTAATCAGATCCAGCGCGTGTTGCAGCGAATTGAACGCGGTGAAGGCGACGACTTCAATCTGGAATTTAATGCCGTGTGGTGCGCCGATATCGGCGATGGCGGAGATATTCTCCAGCAGGATGGCATCACGCTCGGCGGCGGAAAGATGATCGAGTTCGGTCAGCGCCATGATTTGCACCACCGGACAACGCAGTTCCACCGCGGCCTGGCAGATTTTTTCCGCTTCGCGCAGCAGCTCAGCTCGCGCTTCCGGCTCATGGCGGCCAATACGTTTCAGCGCATTGATGCAGGTAATATCGACGCTGTATTTCGCCATCAGATCGCGGTAGGCAGCATAGCTGCCACCGTTATCCAGATAGCGATACAGATGTTCTGGCAGGATCTCCAGCCCGCTAAAGCCAGTCTCATGGGCGATGCGTAACTGAGTGACGGCATTGCTGTACCAAACAGACACGCCATGCAACGACAACTTCATCTCTCCTCCTTGTTACCTCACGGCTTCAGGTGAGAGCGTCGAATACGCAATTCTCCCTGAGACCAAACGCCACCCGGAGTGGCACGTTCATCAATCAGCCGGTTCAGGGCTTCAGTGATGATCAAATCAATACGCTGGCTGAAGGTGGTGAGCTGCCAGCTGGGCAAGCTGGCTTCATCGATGTCATCGAAACCCACCACCGCCATGAATTTGTTGCCTGCACCTTCGCGCAAGGCCGCCAGCGCGCCGAGCGCCAGCACATCGTTTTCGCAAAACAGCGCTTCAACCCGCTGATCGGGCGCGTGCGCATTGAGATACTCAGTCAGCGCCGCGTAGCTGCGTTCGCGGGCGTATTCACCGGCGGTGAGCAGCACTTCCAGCGCCAGGCCAGCTTGGTTCAGCGCAAGTTGCAGACCTTCCAAACGCAGCGTGTGATGGCTGCTGGTGGCCGGGCCCATCATGTACCCGATGCGCGTATAACCTTGCGCCAGCAGCAGTTCGCCCAGCTGTTTGCCCGCCTGCAAGCCGTCGATATTGACCACTTCAATATCCGGCTCGTCATTGTTACGGCACACCTGCACCAGCGGAATGTGGTGCATTTCACGCGCCACGGCGACCAGCTCATCACTCAGCACCGTGCCGAGAAACAGCATGCCATCGACCTGCAGCTGATCGGCCAGCGACAGCACCGCGCGGTAGTTTTCACCGCTACCAATATTCAGCAGCAGCGCCATGTAGCCGCGCTGCTGTAGCTGGCGGGTGACGGTGTCGAGCATCAGCATCGAGTGCGGATTTTTCAGCTCGTCGATCACCACGCCAATAATCTGTGTCTTCTTCTGCGACAGGCTGCGGGCCAGCAGGTTAGGGCGATAACCCAGCTCGGTGGCAATCGCGATTACGCGTTCGCGCGCTTTCTCGGAAATTGACGCGCCGGGCGTAAAGGCACGCGATACCGTCCATTTCGAGACGCCAGCCAGTCTTGCCACATCGCTGGCGGTGGCTTTGTGAGATTTTGCGGTTGGTTTACTCATAGCACCTGCATAGGGGAAAAAGCGGAGACCCCCAGCATTGAACGTGAAACCCAACGGAAAATAAACACCTAAGCGCACGCAATTGGCGTAAAGCGCGACAAATAACCCTATTTTTAGGATGTTGCGATTATGTTTGATCTTTGCACCCGATTGCAACGTTTTTTGCAATCGGGTGCATTTCATTAACTTTTTGTGATCGATTTCGCTGATTTGCACTTTGCCAGATTGACTAAAAAGTCGTCTTAGCTGACATTTTGCTCACCACTACCAAGCAAATCTCATTTTTATCTAACGTGTGTCGCTTAATTTGCACCCGGTAGCAAATAGTAAAACAGCTAAAATTTAATCTCTGACCTCTTACCTCAAACCATTTTGCACCCGAGTGCAAAATAAACAGGAGTTGTTATGCTCATCGGTGAAAAGAGTATTCCACGCCCACTGCGCTGGGCCATGATCGGTGGCGGCCGTCTCAGCCAGGTGGGTTATAAACACCGTTGCGGTGCGCTGCGTGATAACACGGCGTATCAGATGGTGGCCAGCGCCTTTGATATCGATGCCGAGCGTGGTCGCGATTTCGGTGTCAACTTAGGGCTCGATGCGGATCGCTGCTACGCCACTTATCAGCAGCTGCTGGCCGAAGAGGCGAAGCGTGAAGATGGCGTTGAAGTGGTGTCCATCGCCACGCCAAACGGCACTCATTTTGAGATCACCAAAGCGGCATTGAATGCCGGTATTCACGTCATTTGTGAAAAGCCGCTGTTCTTCACTACCGCTGAAGCGCTGGAAGTTAAAGCATTAGCGGCGGAAAAAGGGCTGATCGTTGGCGTGACCTACGGTTTCTCCGGCCATCCGCTGCTGATGCAGATGCGGGCGATGATCGCCAACGGCGAAATTGGTGATGTGCGCATGGTGGAGCTGCAATACACCCACGGCTTCAGCGCTAATGACAGCGCCGACAAATTTAGCGAAGCGCAAAAATGGCGCGTCGATCCTAAGATTGCCGGTCCGTCTTTTGTGCTCGGCGATATCTCGACGCACACCTTCTACATCTCCCAGCTGGTGTTGCCAGAACTGAAAGTGAAATCGCTGCTGTGCGATCGCCAAAGCTTCATTCCCTCGCGCGCGCCGTTGGAAGATAACGCCATGGTGCTGATGCATTACGACAACGGCGCGGTAGGGCGCATGTGGGCCTCATCAATTAATGCCGGTTCGATGGACAGCCAAAGTATTCGCGTGATTGGTTCGCGCGCCAGTCTGGAGTGGAGCGACTACAACCCAGGCGAGCTGAAATATGAAGTGCAGGGCCAGCCGAATCAGATTATGCATCACGGCATGCCGTACCTGCATGAAAGCGCCCTGGCCGATGAACGCCTGGGCGCGCTGCACACTGAAGGCCTGGCGGAATCCTGGGCCAATATCTATCTGAAATTTGCTATCGCCATCCACGCCACCCAACAGGGCGACCAAACCACGCTTGATAACCTGATCTATCCCGATATTAACGCCGGAATTGAAGGTGTGCGCTGGATTGAAAACTGCGTGCGTTCTGCGGACAACGGCGCGAGCTGGGTTAACTACGAATAAGGATTGCCATGAAACTTTCGTTTTGTACCGATAGCCTGGGTCATCTGCCGTTTGAACAGATGCTGGATAAGTTGCTGGAGCTAGGTGTTTACGGCGTTGAGATGACGACCGGCGGCTGGTCACCAGCGCCGCATCTGCGTACCGAAGCGTTGCTTGGCAGCGCCACGCAGCGTCAACAGTTGTTGCAGGCGCTGGAGAGCCGCGGCATGTCGATTGCGGCGCTGAATGTGTCGGGTAATCCGCTCGATCCAGGCGAATTAGGCAACAAACATAAGCGCGATACGGAAAACGCGCTGGCGCTGGCCGGAGAACTGGGGGTGAAGAAAATCGTCATGATGAGCGGCTTGCCCCCCGCCAGCCCGCACGACACCATTCCAAACTGGATCACTTACACCGTAAGTTGGCCGCCGACGCTGAAAAACTGCCTCGATTATCAGTGGAATGAAGTGGCGATCCCTTACTGGCAAGGGCTGGTACAGCGCGCTAAAGAGAGCGGCGTGGAGAAATTCGCGTTGGAGAATTTCAGTTCGATGCTGGTGTGGAATCCGGAAACCTTGTTCCGTCTGCGCGACGCGGTGGGTGAGATGGTGGGACTCAACCTCGATCCCAGCCATCTGCTGTGGATGGGCGCGGACCCTATTGCGGCAGCGCGCGCGCTCGGCCCGGCGATTCATCACTGTCACGGCAAAGATGTGCGTCTGGAGCGCGGGCTGGTGGATATCAACGGTCTGTTGGAAACCAAACCGGTGGAAGATGTCGCCAATCGCGCCTGGAACTATGTTGCCGTTGGTTGCGGCCAGGATCTGCAGTGGTGGAAAGAGTTCTTCTCGGTGGTACGCATGATGGGCTACAACGACTGGGTATCGCTGGAAATGGAAGATCTCACCATGTCGGTGGAAGCGGGCGTAACCTCCTCGATTGCGGCACTTAAGCAAACCCTTAGCCAGTAATGTCAAATTCACGGCGGGCAACCGCTCGCCGTGTTCTGTACATCGAGCCTTGCCTGCCTGATAATTCGTGGTTCACCCACTATTAAGAGGCACGCCATGCTGGAAAACCATCCACAGCGCGACGAAATCAGGCTGGAGAATGTGCTGGCGGCGTTGGGCAACCCGATGCGCATGACGGTAATCAGCATTCTGGCGGACGGCGGCGAACATACTTGCGGATCGCTGCTGAAAGGCGTCTCCAAATCCACGTTGACCCATCACTGGCGCGTGCTGCGCGAAGGCGGCATTATCTGGCAGAAACCCTCTGGACGTGAAAACCTGCTGTCGTTGCGGCGCGACGATCTCGATGCCCGTTTCCCGGGTCTGCTTGATTCACTGCTAAGCGCCACTCAGCAAGATCATCTGACCCGCACCACGCTGGATGATTTCCAGGTTAAATAACCCGCGCACGCCCAGCCAGCGTAGCCACAATCATCTGCAACCCCGCAATCACCAACAGCAGCATCAGCGGCCACTGCCAGTTGCCGCTGATATCATGCAGCAGGCCAAAACAGAGCGGGCCCAGCGCCGCTAATCCGTAACCGACGCACTGTGCCATGCCCGACAATTTCGACGCCTGCAAATGATCATGGGTGCGCAGATTAAACAGCGACAGGCAAATCACCATTGATGCACCGGCGCCCAGTCCCGCCAGAATCAGCCACAGCAGCGCGTATTGCGGTGCCATTAACAGTCCCGCGACGGCGATAAAAATCGATAGCGATGCGAGAAAACCAATCGTCCGCTGATCGTGCATTTTTTTCAGTGCGCTCATGCAAGCCAGGTTCGAAACGATGGCCACAATCTGATAGACAAACAGCATGCCACCCGCTTCCAGCTGGCTAATGCCGCTGTCTTGCGCAAAAGGCGTAAACCAGCCGATCAAGGTGTAAAACACCAGCGACTGGCAGGCCATAAACAGCGAAACCTGCCAGCCTAAGGCTGCGCGCCACGGTGAGCGCGTTGATGTGCCGTTGGCGCTGTTTTTTGTCTGAGACGCTGGTTTTTTCAGGTACGGCAGCCAGGCTAACAGCGCGATAATCGCCGGAATCAACCACACCGCTAATGAGAGTCGCCAACCCGCGCGACTCAGCTCAGCCAGCGGCACCACCACGCCCGATGCAATGCTGGCGGTGATCGCCATGGTCATCGCGTACAAGCCAACATATCGCGCGGTGTGTTCAGTGAAATCACGCTTAATCAGCGGCGGCAGCAGCACGTTGGCCGCCGCAATCCCCGAGCTCAGGATGATCGTTACCACCCACAACGCATTTTCACTGCCGCTGATACGCAGAATCGATCCCAGCGTGATGAGCAGCAATGCGCCCCATAAACTGCGCTCAAGACCAAAACGGTTGCCGAACCATGCTGCGGGTGGCGCTAAGGTAGCGAACATCAACAGCGGCAAGAAGTTGATCACGCCCGCCGCACTGGCGCTCAAGCCAAACGTCAGACGGATGTTTTCCAGCACCGGGCCAACCGCGGTAATAGGCGTGCGCAAGTTGGCCGCTGTCAGCAGCAGTAAGAACAGGAAAAAACCAGAACGACGCAGAGCAGGATTCGCAGATAAAACGGTATGGGTCATATTTTCGCACCATAGCAATGAGGCAGAGCGAGTCTGCTTATGGTGCGTTGGTTGACGTTAACGCTTACGCAGCGGCGATTAACTGCTGAAAGGAGGGCAATACTAACGAGGGGCTTTTAGGATGTAAAGTATCAAAACCCATCAAAGACAAAATCAACCGAGTCTTTAATCCGCTGGCGATACACACGTGCATCCATCACCTGATCGCCTAGAAGCGACACGCGCACACTGGCCATTTCGTGAGTCATGACCAGAAATTCCTCGCCTTCAACCTTGATTACCGGATTAAGTCGTTCAACTTGCTTTTTTTTAAACTGGTTTAGAGGGTAGAGCGGGATAACGATTCGTGACGCCAGTTCGCCGATAATCTCACTTTGAACGTCTACCAGATAAGGGTACTCGCTGTTCCTATTGGTATTGCGATAAATAAAATATTGCATGTCTAAAACGTCCTGTATTCATCCGACAATAAACCGTGTTCTTCGGTTATGCGATTGAGTTCCTGCAAACCTTCACTGTTTTCACGCTTCCATCTTTCCGCTTCGGTTGTGCGAATTTCATAATGTAAAGCTTTAGATAGGATGGCGGATAAATTGAGCCCTGCTTCTCTAGCCTGCTCGAGTAATGCAGGTTCAAGTGTCACGCTGACAGTTTTTTTTTGTCTTACGGCTGTAGAAGGCATAAATCCCCCGTGTAGTTAACACGTGTATAAATCAGTGTGGTGAGTATGGGTGAAATCTGAGCTTTCTGCAATGCAGCTTTCTAACGTGTTGTGGACTTTTAAAATTTCTAAACATGGTAAACCTTGCGCCATCGCTCATCCGCGTCCACCTTTAGTATTTCCCTTTTCCACAAATGGACGAACAATGATCTGGTTATGGAACGTGCTTATCTTGCTGGCAACCGTGGTGGTGATGGAAATCGTCGCGGCGCTGTCGCATAAATACATCATGCACGGTTGGGGTTGGGGCTGGCATTTGTCGCACCACGAACCGCACAGCGGCAAGTTTGAACTTAACGATCTGTATGCGGTGGTGTTTGCGGTGCTGGCGATCGTGCTGATCTATGTCGGCGTGCAAGGCATGTGGCCGCTGCAGTGGATTGGTGCCGGGATGACGACCTACGGCGCGCTCTACTTCATGGTGCACGATGGCCTGGTGCATCAACGCTGGCCGTTTCGCTATATCCCGCGCAAAGGCTATCTCAAGCGCTTATACATGGCGCACCGCATGCATCATGCAGTGCGCGGGCGTGAAGGCTGCGTGTCGTTTGGTTTCCTCTACGCGCCACCGCTCAATAAGCTGCAAGCCACGCTGCGTCAGCGCCACGGGAGAAAAATCAACGAGGACGCTGCCACAGACCAGCCGGACGTGGCGCCGGACGAGCCACACGCGAAGTGATCGCCAGGCCGGCCCCTTTCACCAGCAGCGCCAGTTTTTCGCCGCGGCTGGTGCGCTGTCGTGAATCCCAGGCGTGAACACCGGCGTGCTGAACTTTCACCCCGATTTCGCGATAAACACCGCGTGCCGTCGCGATGGCCCACGCCGAGCGCAGCGGCAAACCCGGCAAGCCGAACCGCGCCGAGTGATAATAGGGTTCCGCTTCCGTCACTAAACGCGCAGCCAGCGTGGCCAGCGCCGCACGATGTTGCGGTGCTGTCAGCGTATCGGCGCGTAATCCCGCCTGATCGAGCCAGGCTTGCGGCAGATAGCAGCGACCATTTTCGGCATCTTCGACGATATCGCGCGCAATGTTAGTAAGCTGGAACGCCAGCCCTAAATCGCAGGCGTGATCGAGCACCGCTTCGTCGCGCACGCCCATTACGCGCGCCATCATCAAACCGACTACGCCCGCGACGTGATAGCAGTAACGCAGCGTGTCGTCGAAACTCGTATAGTGTTCGTCGCGCGCATCCATGGCGAAGCCTTCCAGATGATCAAACGCCAGCTGTTGCGGCAGTTGATGAATAAGCGCCACTTCCTGAAACGCCCTAAACGCCGGTTCATCCATGTGCGCGCCGCTGTAGGCGCGGCGGGTTTCAATCTGCAGATGCTGCATGCGTGCCTGTGCATCTTCGACCGCATGCTGCGTGCCGCCTTCGCCCAGCGTTTGCCCATCAATCACATCGTCACAATGACGACACCATGCATACAGCATCAGCGTGCTGCGGCGTGTCGGTGCATCAAACAGCCTGGCGGCGGTGGCGAAACTCTTCGAGCCTACCGCCATGGTTTGTGTCACTTGCTCGAGTAAAGGCTGTCGATTCATTCAGTGCGATCCTCCAGCATCAGCTGAGCGGTGGCCTTGGCGGAACCAATTACGCCGGGCACGCCCGCGCCTGGATGCGTACCCGCACCCACCAGATAGAGATTGCTGATATCGGCATCGCGGTTATGCGGTCGGAACCAGGCGCTTTGCGTCAAAATTGGCTCCAGCGAAAACGCCGAGCCGTGATGGGCATGCAGCGTGTCGCGAAAATCAAACGGCGTAAACATTCTGTGTGTTACTAATTGCTGACGTAATCCCGGCATGTAGTGCTGCTCCAGATAAGCAAAAATTCGATCGCGCAAGCGCGGTCCTTCCTGTTGCCAGTCGATGTCAGCGGTGCCGAGATGCGGCACCGGCGCTAACACATAAAAGCTGCCGCAGCCGGGTGGTGCCAGCGACGGATCGCTGCTGCAGGGCGCGTGCAGGTAGAGTGAAAAATCCTCTGCCAGTTGGCTGCTATTAAAAATCTCATCAATCAATTCGCGATAGCGCGGACCAAAACAGACGGTGTGATGCGCGAGCTGTTCATGCGGCTGATTGAGGCCAAAATAGAGCACAAACAGCGAGTTGCTCATGCGCTTACGCTTCAGCGATGTCGCACGTTTCATTGCTAGAGGATGATGGCGCAGCAGTTTGTCGTAGGTATGCACCACGTCGGCATTGGAGGCTACGGCTGCGGCATCGAAGCGTCGTCCATCCTTTAACTGGACGCCGCTAATACGATTTTCATTGGTTTCCAGCTTGCTCACTTCGGCATTCAGTAACAGCTCGCCACCCAGATCCTCAAACAGTCGCGCCATGCCCTTCACCAGCGCGCCGGTGCCGCCGCGCGGAAACCATACGCCCCATTCACGTTCCAGCGCATGAATTAAGGTATAGATTGATGACGTTGCAAAAGGATTACCGCCCACCAGCAATGAGTGGAAGGAAAACGCCTGCCGCAGGTGGTCGTCCTGAATAAATTTCGCCACCATGCTGTAGACGCTGCGCCACGCCTGCAAACGTCCAAGCTGCGGTGCAACACGCAGCATGTCACGCACCTGCAGAAACGGCACCGTGCCGAGTTTCAGATAACCCTCTTTGAATACCTCGCGCGAATAGGCGAGGAACTGACGATAACCGGCGACATCCTGTGGATTGAAGGTAGCGATCTGCTGCTCCAGCAGCGGCTGATTGTTGTCGTAGTCGAGCTGTTTGCCATCTTCCCAACACAGGCGATAGAAGGGCGTGACCGGCATCAGCTCGACGTAATCGCTTAGCGATTTTCCCGCCAGCGTGAACAACTCTTCGATGGCGCTGGGATCGGTGATCACCGTAGGTCCGGCATCAAAGGTAAAGCCGCTATCTTCAAACACATAGGCGCGTCCGCCCGGCTTGTCGCGCTGCTCGAGTAAGGTGGTTGGTATGCCCGCCGCTTGCAGGCGAATCGCCAGCGCCAGGCCGCCAAAGCCTGCGCCAATCACATAAGTGCGTTTCATTTTTTCTTCCCTGGTTCGACAGAATTCAACAGCGCGTGCAGCGCTTCACCGATGGGCACCGGCGGCTTGCCGCACAGAATCCGCGCTTTATCATGCAGACGAAGTTGTCCGGCGTAAAAGCGGCTAATTAACCCGGCATTGAGCCGGTAAAAACGTTGCATTACACGCCAGCGCTGCTGCGGCTTACCGGCCAAAAACAGCATGCGGTTCAGCAGGCGGAAAAATCGCTGCTCGCGCCACTGCTGACGGGCAAAGCGTTCGATGTGTTGACTGAGCGTGCGGGCATCGGTGGGCAACAGCGTGGCTATCAACTCCGCCAGCGCCACGGCGGACGGTAAAGAATAACCGGTTGTCGCGTGAAACAGTCCGGCGCGCAGGCCGCTGCATGGCTGGCCGCGCTGCTGTTGCCAGAATCGATCAATATCGCCGCTCAGGGTAATCGGTAATATGCCATGCTCTTCACGCAGCAGCGTGCCAGGCCGCCAACCTTGCTGTTTGGCATAGTCAGCGATGTGCTGACGAGCGGAGTTCTCCGCCAGCGTAGGTTGATTAACGTAATGCGTATCTTCAATCAGTAACCGATCGGCGCTGAGCGGCAGTGTGTAAACAAAACGATAGCCCGCTTGCTGATCGACGGTGGCATCCATCAGGATCGGCTGCTGCAGGCCGTGCGGCTGCGCCAGCTGCCACTCTTGTCCAAGAAACACCTGATAACCCAGCTGCAGATGCGGCGTTGGCTGCAGGCCGCGGCCATCAATCACCACCTGCGCATCAAGTTCACGCCCATCCGCCAGCGTCACCTGTGTGGGTTTTACCTGTTTAACGGCAGCATTTGTCCACAGATCCTCACCCATCGCCGCGAGTAGATGCCGGGCAAAATCGCCTGACGCGATGGAACAATAATCCCCGTCCAGGTTGCGGCGCAACGCGGGAAAACGCACCTGATAGCCAGGCCAACGCGCCGTGATCAGCGGCTGCAGCCAGCGCAGCTGATCGGCGCTAAGATCGCTCTGATGAAATGACCAGGTATGATTGCCTGCCGGATGTGCGTCGCTCTCCAGCAACAGGCATTTGAGCTGCGGCTGCAGTTGGCGCAGACGCAGCGCAATCAAACCGTTTGCCAGTCCGGCACCGACCAGAATCACATCGTAGTGCGCACGCATCAGGTAGCCTCCGCCAGCACAACTTGTTGCTGGCACAGCGCTTGTTCGACGATGTCGGCCGCACGCTGGCAACCGCCTGCGCGCTGCAACTGTGCCTGTATCGCTGACATCCGTAACGCGTAGCGATCGTCGGTAAGTAATTGTCGCAGATGCTGCTCCAGTTGATGAACGCGGTTAAAGCGCGATGCGCGCCGTCCAACGCCATGCCACTCAATGCGCGCGGCCACGCCGGGTTGATCAAAGGCAATGGGCAGCGCCAGCATCGGCGTACCGCATTCCAGCGCTTCCAGCGCGCTGTTTAATCCGGCATGAGTAATAAAAAGCTGCGCGTGTTGCAGGGCGGCACGTTGATCGACAAAATCCGTCACCCACGCTGCACCAGCCAGTTGCAACTTGTGCACCTGATCGGCGTTCAATCCCCCACAATGAGCGATCACCAGCGAAAGTTGCTGGCGGCGGCACGCCTGTGCCAGATGCAAAAACAGGCGGAAGCGATGGCCTTGCAGCGTACCCAGCGAGGCGTAAACCACCGGCTGGCGCAGCGCCGGCCAGGGCGCATTGAGCGGCGCTGCCGCAAGCGGCGCGCGCAGTTGTCCGACGGCGTGATAGCAGGCCGGCAGTTGCTGACGCGGAAAATCAAAGGCGGGCACCATCTGGCTGATTTGTGCCAGCGGCGAAAGGCACTGATGCAATCCGCGCCGCTCCGTCAAATTGAACGCCCGCGCGTGTTTGAGGATGACGTCGCCGTGGCGACGCATGATGCGATCATAGATATCGCTGCTGGCCTGAAAACGTTTCAGCGCTTTTTCATCCTGAGCATAACGGAAGGGCATCACCGCCAGCGGAATGCCGGCTTCACGGTTGACCGGTAGGGCGCAGGCCACCGAAACAAACGGCAGATGCAGCGCTTCTGCGACCAATCCGCCTGCTGCTTCCATTTCATCAGCGATCACACCATCAATGTTCAACGATTTCAGTACCGCTGGCAGTTCGCGGCACAGCATATCGGTGCAGGAGGCGAGATCGTTGATTACGCGAAACAGCGACAGGCCGCCCGGCGAAGCCAGCCGATGCAGCACGGGCGCCAGCGAACCGGCCGGATGCGTTTGCTGTCCTACTGCAACGAAATCAATGCGTTCGTCGCTGAGCAAGGTGCGGGCGTCGGCTTGCTGGATGAAGGTGATGCGATGACCACGCGCCAGCAGCGTTTGTGCTAACGCCTGCAACGCGTGAAAGTGGCTGTAAAGCGGCGGTGCGATCACCGCAAAGTGGCCCAACGGCTTAGCCGCGCTCAGTTGAACATCGCTAGCTGTTGATTAAACAGCGCGTGCATGTATTGGCGAGTGGCGATGCCGCGATGGCAGGCGCAGGCAAGGTGTGCATCGGCACTGCGCAGATGATCGCGCAGACGACGTTCTGCGCCGTCAGCCCCGAGCATCTGTACCAGCGTGGATTTACCCTGATCCTGATGCACATCTTTGCCGGTGTGTTTGCAGCCGTCGGCGAGGTCGTCGAGTAGCTGAAACGCTTGGCCCAGATCCTGAGCAAAGAAGCTAAGACGTTGCCGCACCTGCGGTGAAGCGTCAGCGGCAATCGCCGCCATTTGCAGCGTGGCGCGAAACAGCACGCTGGTTTTCAGTTCATTGGTCAAGGCGATCGCTTCCGGACTGCGGCTCTGCGTGCCGTCGTGCAGATCCTGAAACTGCCCTTGCACTAATCCCTGCAGGCCCACGGCGGCGGAGAGTTCGGCAATCGCTTCAGATTTATGCATGGCAGGCAAACCGGGTGCGATGGCAATCACTTCAAATGCGCGGCTCAGCAGCGCGACGGCGGCGAGAATCGCCACGGTTTCACCAAACTCGCGATGCACGGTTGGGCGACCACGGCGCATCTGCGCGTTATCCATTGACGGGATGTCATCCAAAATCAGCGATGCCGCGTGCACCATTTCCACGGCACAGGCGAGATCGAGAATGCCATTTTGCGTCAGCTCGCAACCCATATCGCGCGCTGCCAGCATCAGTAATAAAGGACGGATGCGCTTGCCCTGCGCCAGCGTACCGGCACGCATCGCGGCACGCACGCGATCGCTTTGCTGTCCTGCAGGCAGTAAATGTTCGAGATGCGCCTGTAAAATTTGCTGCAGCTGAAGCAGTTCGCTTGTCTGATGCGCTGTGCTATCGACATGGGTGGTCATAATGGCTATCCATGGTTGATGAAATTATTATGCTTTTTGATTAACCGTAGACTGCGTAAGGTAAGTTTGCCAGCGAGGGCCTTGACTTTGTAGCGTGCGCCTTCATACGCACCAGGTAAACATCGTAATAATATTATGCGTGATCTTATCAGCGAAAAAAGTAACAGCAACGCCGTAACATAAATAACTCCGTTAGGCTGGTGGTCAATAAATACCGCTAATGGAACATAAAATGACGAATACCAAACCTGCCGTGCTGATTATTCAGCCGCTAATGCCGCAGTTAGATGAAAAGCTCACGCAACATTTCCATTGCCATCGTTTATATGAGCAGCATGACGCAATGCTATTTATCCAGCAGCATGGCAAAGCGATCAATGCCATCGTTACGCGCGGCGATGTCGGGGTGGAAACGGCACTGCTGGAGCAACTGCCGGAGTGTAAAGTCATTGCTGTATTCGGTGTCGGCACCGATCGTATTGACCTGAAATACACTGCCGAAAACGATATTCAGGTCAGCATCACCCGCGACATTCTGACTGACGATGTTGCCGATTTGGCAATGACAATGACGCTGGCGTTCTCGCGTAATTTGGTCGCTTACCATCAGTTTGCGAAATCCGGGGCATGGGAAAATAACGGCGTCGAACTCTCCAGCCGCGCCAGCGGAAAAAGAATTGGCATCGCCGGGTTAGGCGCGATTGGCTTAGCCATCGCGCGCCGTGCCGAAGCCTTTGGTATGGAAGTGGCGTATACCGCGCGTTCGGCGAAAGACGTCAGCTATAAGCGCTGCGATACGATCGAACAGCTCGCCGCCTTTAGCGATTTTCTGGTGCTGGCACTGCCGGGCAGCAAAGAGAATGTGCAACTGGTCAACGCGAAGGTGCTGGCGGCGCTCGGCCAAGAGGGCGTGGTGATCAACATTGCGCGTGGCACAGTAATCAATGAACCCGATCTGATCGCTGCACTGCAGCAGGGAATCATTAAAGGGGCTGCGCTGGATGTGTATCCGGATGAGCCAAAAATTAATCCCGCGCTGCGTGAACTAAATAATGTGCTGTTAACGCCGCATATTGCCAGCGCAACTCACGAAACGCGTGCGCAAATGACCAATAATGTGCTGGAGAATTTACGGGCCTATTTTGCCGATGGGAAGATTCTGACATCGGTATAATTTAAGCATCCGGATTAAGACGAAATTCTTATATCCTGCGTAATAATCCCTATTTAGCGATAGCAATTTTCGTTCAGCCAGGCTGTTATGATATCGGCACTTAATTCAGGAGCCCATTATGACAGCACAGAAAATTGCAATTATTGGCGGCGGCGTTATCGGATTAGCGGTGGCGCGCGCCTTAGCGTTGCAGGGCGTTGAAGTCACCGTTTTCGAACAGCAGCACATTGGTGCGGGCACCAGCAGCACGACGTTTGCCTGGGTGAACTCCAATGGCAAACAGCCGCGCAGTTATCACCTGCTTAATGCGCTCTCGATGGAAGAGCACCTCAAACTGCAGCAAGCGCAGCCGAACGGATTGCGCTGGCTGGAAACTGGCGGTACATGGGAGTGGGCCGCCGAGGGCGATGCGCAGCAACGTTTGATGCAGCGTGCCACGTCGTTGCAATCGGCGGGTTATGCGGCACGTGAAGTGTCGCCAGCAGATGTGCTGCGCGATATTCCTGAGCTGCGGGCGCAGGCCATCAGCGGCAGTGTGTGGCATTTCCCGACAGAATCGGTGCTGCATCCGGCGCTCTATCTGGCGCGCTTATGGTCAGAAGCCAAAGCGCGCGGTGCGGTGCTGTACCAGCATCAGCGCATCAATAGCATCAGTGAAAGTGCCGATCGGGTTACGCTGCAGCTGGAAAATGGCGAGCAGTGGCAGGGCGATCGTATTGTGTTAGCCACCGGACGCTGGGCCAATCAGCTGCTAAATTCACTGGGACTCAATCTGGCGTTGCTGGATACCAGCAAACCGAACGCGGTGGCTTGTAGTTTCCTGGTGCGCACCGCGCCGCAGCCGTTATCGCTCAATGCCAATCTCATCTCTCCGCAACTTAACGTACGCCCGGACGGCGGCGGACGTTTGCTGCTGCAAGCCTTAGAGTTGGATCATCTGGCCGATTCTGCTGCGCCACCCTTAATCACCAGCGATATCGCCGCGCAATTCCGCGCGCGTTATCACGCGCTGTTTGCGGATGCGGGCGAGTTGCAGATTGAACAGATTGTGGTGGGGCAACGTGCAAGACCTGCCGATGGTTTACCGGCGCTGGGTTATGTCACCGCGCATCAGCGCGTGTATGTGGCGGTGACACACAGCGGTATCACCCTTTCGCCATTGATTGGCAAGCTGGTGGCTGAAGAGCTGATCGGCGATGCGGCAAGTGAGCTGCTGAGCGATTTCCGTCCGCAGCGTCTGCTGGGGAAAAGCGTGGAAGCGTTTGCGCCCATCAAGCGTAATTCCCCGGCGGCGCAATAACGGGGGATGATTGCCGCCCGCAGGCGGCCTCATTCCTTTTTGATTAATAACGCAGTCGGCCACTGAAACCATTCGAAATTATCGCCCCCGATTTCAGGGTTAAATCGCATTCCTGTTCTCGCGGCTGTAGCGCGTTAATGAAGCTATCGGCCCATTTGTAGCAATCATGCAGATGCAGGTTTTTTAGCAGGCTGGCGTGACGTTCGCGACGCACCGAAAGCGGCATGATAAGCGCGGTATGAATGGCATCGGCGATGGCATCGGGATCGTAAGGATTGACCAACAGTGCGCCCTGCATCTGTTCGGCGGCGCCGGCAAACTGCGACAGAATCAGCACGCCGGGATTAGCATGATCTTGCACCGCCACATAGGTTTTCGCCATTAAACTCATTCCGGCTATCAGCGGTGTGACCAGCGCCACACGCGCTGCACGGTAAAATCCGCACAGTTCTTCATGTGAATAATGGTTGCTCAAATAACGCACCGGATACCAGTTCAGCTCGCCATGCACGCCGTTCATTTCGCCGCAGCGGGTTTCCAAATCGCGCGACAACGCCTTGATGCGATGGCTGTAACCTGACGCCGCTGAAGCCAGCTGCACCATGGAAAATTTATGGTGATACTCCTCGTGTTGACGCAGTAAAACTTCTATGGCGCTGATGCGGTAGGGCGTGCCGGTGCTGTCGTCAAAATGGCCGCCGCTGAGGATCAGATTCTCCGGTAATGTTGCGCGACATTGCTGCTCCATATACTGGCAGCTGTTGCTTTCAGCTAGCGCGCTGGTTTCCCCGGTATCAATGCCTACCGGGAATACGCCTACGCGAATCTGACGGCCGTGGATACGCAGCGTGTAAGGCGTTAGACGCTCGCAACGGAAGCGGGATTCAACCCAAGCGGTGAAATTGTTCATGTCTTGGGTGGTCTGAAAGCCAATTAAGTCGGCGCACAATAATGCATCGGCCAGATAGCGCCAGTTCGGCACCGATTCAAAAGATTGTCCTGCTGGGAAAGGCTGATGGAAAAAGAAGCCGATACGATTTATCAGGCCGGCATCGCGCAGCATTTTAATGCTGGGAATCAGGTGATAATCCTGCAACCAAATATCATCATCGGGCATGGCATATTCACTGATGGCACGCGTATAGGTTTCATTCAGTTTCATATAACCGATTTGGCTGCTGGTGGAAAAACGCGCCATGTCGGGGCGCTGATGAAATACCGGCCACAATCCCTGATGAATATATTGATGATAACCTTCCTCATATTCTGCTTTGGTTAAGCGAAATGTCAGCGTGTCGAATGCTTTGCCGCTAGTAAAATTCAGCTCACGATGAGGTTCAGTGGTAAATGATTCAAACTCGCCACTCCATTTCACCCACATGCCACCGCGACGCGTCAATATGCTTTCATAAATGTTAGAAAGCGTTGAGTGATTATTTTGATTGTGTGATACCAAAATCAAGCCTGACATAGTTTTGACCCGTTGCTTAATCTGCCCATGACTCGTTGGCAGAGAATTTAAAAAAGGTTGGCGCAGTAAAAATTGCAGCATGCCGCTCATGATTTACGCTCACAGGCGTTAATGGACCGGTGCGTGTTGACCGCTGACGTTATGCGGATGAACCGCTATTAGTGAGTTCGATACTTTTCATCTCGCGCTACCTCTCCGAATCCTTCAGGGCTGTCGATGAAATTAATCTAGCCGACCAACCCGTAAAAATGTCGTAAAAAAGACGCTGAGATTTATAAAAATTTAATAGATTTTATTTAGAACCAGGATAAATGTTGGCGTTAATTTTTGATCACTTTAGATGGCGACTTTAATGGTTTGACGGGGGTACTTATGCGCAAAGACACATTCGGCCTGTTAGAATGACCGTCGTTCAGAGAGGAATCTAAGAGGTTTAATCGTGTCAACGTTAGTATTTAGAGAAGCCAGGCTGGCAGATGTGGATCGCTGTTACGCGATTGAAATTGAGGCTTACGAAGGGGATGAAGCCGCCACGCGTGAAAAAATTGCTACCCGCATTGCGCAGTATCCACAGGGATTTTTATGTCTGGAAACCAACGACAAGGTGATTGGTTTTATCAACGCCGGTTGTGCGTGGGATGTGGTGATGTCGGATGAAGCGTTCAAAGAGTTAATCGGCCACGATCCGGCAGCACCCAACGCCGTGATTATGTCGGTGGTGCTTGATCCCGCTTATCAGGGCAAAGGTTATGCGTCGCTGCTGATGCGCCAGTTTATCGAGCTGATGAAGAGAATGAATAAGCGAACCATTCATCTGATGTGCAAAACCCAGCACCTTGAGCTGTATAAAAAATGGGGCTATCAGTACGTCAAACCGTCTGAGTCAGACCACGGTGGCATGGCGTGGCATGAGATGCTGATGAAACTGTAATTCAACAGGTAAATATAACGCTAAGCATTCAGTGATCGCACATTCCCTGGCGGCGCGATTTATCGCGCAATAAATTACGCCGCTAGGACACCTGCGCACACTTTATGCAGCCACACCTTTCGGCTGAGCCGACAGATGTCCCGCCCATAAACTGGCCACCCATTTCACGCCTTTGGCGGTGAAACGCGCTTGGGAGAAAGCATGCTGATTCTCGCCACGTCCGGAGCGCAGGGTGAAATATCCCGCCTGTATATGGTGCTGCTGCGGTGCCAGCGTGCCTTTTTCGCGATACATAATGTTGCGTTCTAACAAAAACTCACGAAATTCAGTTTCCTTTACCTTCAACATCTTGCACAGCTGACGAAAGCCAAGCGAATCTTCGATCTCGACAAAGCGATCAAAAAATTCAGCCTTAGGGGCCGACAACGCAAGTTGCTGCTCAGCCGCACGGCGCTGCTCAAATTGCTCCGCCCAGGCGCGGGCCGCTTCCGCCGGATTGGTGAAATCAGGCAGATGAGTAAACTGTTCACGCTGCTGCCAGAGATCGAGTAATTCCGCAGTGAAGCCAGGCGAAAGCCGGGCAACGGCAAGTAATGAATCGCGTTTGTTAAGATGAAACTCCTGACGCACTTCACCCTGATGCTCATAGAGATTCACCGTCAAAGGCTGGGAAAGACGCTGTGCGGTTTCCAGGCTTTTCACCAGGCGCTTCACTTCGCCGTGCGTGATGCCCGTGACATGGGCAATTTCGCGGCTGCTCATCATCATTGATGCATTCAAAGCAGACAGACTTTCCGTTGAGATCATCATCATTATCACCTCTTGCAGACTTACTCAGCCTTGTGGCTGTAGAATAAGTATACTTAACACTGTTTATATATCCAGTATTATTTTTAACCGTTCACCTAAGATGTTCTGCTTTGCGTAACGTTTCACAAAGCCAGATCCCGCACACCCAGCGCTCTACGTATTCTCTTAAAGTGAGGTTTTAGCGGTTTATTAAATTGTCGCGCTGAATGCTGTTTGATAATTTTGAGCCAATTTTCCGGGCTTTTGTCGGCTTTCTGCAGCATTAGGTGCAGGGCTGATGTGTGCCTTTTTTAACAGCAATAAGTAGTTAACTGGCGGCTGTGCTGCTGGAGAAACGATGAAAAAGAATAAATTTAAAACCCATTTGGTTTCACTAGGTTTACTGGCGGAAAAAAAGCTGACCAAACGCAGAAGGCTGCCCGATTACAATCCTGCCGCAGAGCAGGATATCAATTTAGTTGCACGCCAGACCGCGCCCGCTGCCATTCCGCGTCAGATTTGGATGTACTGGGAAAGTGAAACGCTACCGGAAGAGGTGCAGATTTTTGTCGATAAAATCGTGCGCGAAAACCCCGGCTATCAGGTAACCGTCATCAATAACCTGAATATTCAGCATTATCTGCCCGATCTGCACTTCGTGCATCAGGATATGCGCCCTTCACATAAAAGTGACGTAATCCGGCTGGAACTGCTGCATCGCTATGGCGGAATCTGGATGGATGCCACCATCATTCTCAACCGCACGATGGACGAATTGTTGGCGGTGAATGTTGACGATGGTTATGACTTGATCGCCTTTTATCGCGACAGTTCGACGCTGGATAAAGCCTATCCGGTGATTGAATCCTGGTTCCTGGCCGCGCCGAAAAATAATGCCTTTATTGCGCGCTGGCTGCACTTTTTCCGCCCGATTGTTGAAGTGGGCGCCGACGAGTTTTTCCGTCGTTTGCTCGCGCTGCCCAATTACGAAACCATTGTTCAGGGCATCACGCCACCGGATTATTTGGTGGTGTATATCGCGCAGCAGCAGGCGCTGCGTGAGAACAATCAGTACAACTTCTATCTGCGTAAATGCGAAGCCAGCGCGTTGCTATATCAAAGCCTTGTGGAGTGGCGTCCGGTGAAGCTGAGCCGCATGCTGATGGTCGATCGTCTGCCGGCCGTCTTGCCGCCGCTGACCAAACTGACGGGATTTGATCGTAAATATCTCGACACCAACCTGAAATATGGCGTGGTGAACAAAGACAGCTTGCTGGGTCAGATTCTGTTAAACAGCCAGAAGGGCGCCCGCCCGCAAACACCGCTTCCGGCAATGACGGGCAAGGCATAACGCATCACGGATTGATCAACTGCTGGAGTGCTGCGGCGCTGATTTCATCGTCCGGCACATATACCAGCAGGCGATCGCCGTTGCGTGATGCCGACCACCAGTTATTTTGCCGCAGCGTCATTTCACCCACTTCGTCGCGGTAAAAACGTTTTATGCGATTCTCCACCTGGCCCAATTCATAGCGCTGCCAGGTGTGAGCAAACTCATCTGAACTGTTCAGCAAGCGAGCAAGAAAGCTTTCCCAGTGCGGATCGCCAAGGTGCTCGCCCATCTGCCCGCGAAACATCGCCACCATCTGCGGCATCACTTCATCCCAGTCATTAAGCGCTTTGCGCCAGGTTGGGTGATTGAAGGCCAGCCAGATGCAGTTGCGATCTTCTGGCGCGATTTCGGCTAAATCCACGCCCATCAAGGCACACCACGCGGCGTTGTAACCGATAATATCAAAGCGCGGCGTCTCAATAATCGCCGGTAACTGGATCGCATCGAGCATCTGCTGATTGTGCGCGGCAATTTTGCAGCAGGCGGCCACCACGCGCACCGAGGGCAATGCGTGCCCGGCGAGCGAAAACAGGTGCTGCGTTTCCACATCGTTGCACTGCAACGCGCTAGCGATCGCCGTCAGGGTTTTCGGCGAGGCTTTGATATCGCGTCCCTGTTCCAGCCATGTATACCAGGTCACGCCAACATCCGCTAACTGCGCGACTTCTTCACGGCGTAAACCCGGCGTGCGGCGATGGCGCATACGTGGCAAACCGAGTCGATTAGGATCGAGGTTTTCCCGGCGCGTGCGCAGAAAGGTGCCGAGTAATTTGCGGTTGTTTTGTTCGGTGGTAACAGGCGCGGATGCCAGGCTCATAAGCAGATCCTTCGACAAGACGGGTAGTATTTATACCATGATAATTAAGAACTGGTACCCGTTTAACGGTTAGGTGATGCTATGCCGTACTGACAGCAAAAACAAGGTAAAACCGATGCAGACATCGCAACTTCAACGCACAGGATTGATGGTCCTGCTTGCCGGGCAACTGCTGCCCATGATTGATTTTTCTATCGTTAACGTAGCGTTAGACGCGATGGCCCACACGCTGCAGGCCACGGCGATTGAGCTGGCGCTGATCGTCGCGGTCTACGGCATCGCCTTTGCCATCTGCCTGGCGATGGGCGGACGGCTCGGCGATAACTACGGTCGCCGTCGCGTGTTCCTTGCCGGAGTAGGGATCTTCGGTATTGCATCTTTATTATGCGGCATCGCCAACAGCGTTGGCCTGTTGATGTTTGCCCGCGCGCTGCAAGGCGTGGGCGCGGCCTTTATCGTGCCGCAAATCCTCGCCACGCTGCACATCACGCTGAAGGGCAGAGCGCATGCGCGCGCCATCGGTTTGTATGGCGGTATTGGCGGGCTGGCCTTTATCATCGGTCAGGTGTTGGGCGGATTTCTCATCAAAGCGGATATCGGCGGCTACGGCTGGCGCAGCGTGTTCCTGATTAACCTGCCAATTTGCCTGTTTGTGCTAATCACCGCGCGCCGCTTTGTGCCGGAGACGCAGAACACGCAGCGCGTACCGGTGGATGTTAGCGGAACCTTGCTGCTGGCGGGCGCGATTGGTTGCCTGATGCTGGCACTGGCGCTCGGTCCACTGCTGCATTGGTCGTGGCCGTGCATCCTGCTGCTGGTGCTGTTCCCGCTGTTTCTTCATCGTCTGCGCCAGAGTTCGCTGCGTCTGGAAGCGGCCAACGGCGCGCCGCTGCTGCCGCCTTCACTGCTGCGTCTGCCGAGCGTGCGTTTTGGCCTGACGTTAGCGGTGCTGTTCTTCTCCTGCTGGAGCGGCTTTATGTTTTCCGTCGCGCTGACGCTGCAGGCCGGTTTAGGGCTGACGGCGTTTCAGTCCGGGAACGCGTTTATCGCGCTTGGTGTGGCCTATTTTATCGGGGCGATGCAATCCACGCGCATCGTCGAGCGTTTAGGTAAGCGCGGCGCCTTACTGATGGGCTGCGGCATTCAAATGGTTGGGTTGCTGGCCCTGATCGCCACGCTGCAACTCGCCTGGCCGCAGGTCGGTATTTTCACCCTGATTCCCGCCACGGTGCTGATTGGCTTTGGTCAGTCGTTTATCGTCAGCACCTTCTACCGCATTGGCATGAGCGGCGTGCCGCATCACCAGGCGGGCGCGGGCAGCGCGGTGCTGTCGACGGTGCAGCAATCGGCGTTAGGTTTAGGCCCGATGCTGCTGGGCGGTGTATTCACGCAGATTTATACGCACGGCAATCATCTGGCGGCGATCACCGGTACGCTCGGCGTTGAGCTTGTAATGATGGCATTACTGGTGATCTTCACCAGCCTCAATCGCCGTACGTTTCAGCCGGTAACGGCAGAAGGGTAATTCTTATGCGGAGATTTTGGCAGGAGCGATGCAGCTTATTGTAAAACAAACGAAAATCCGCGAGTCGCGCTGAATTTACCTTTGGCTCAGCGGTCTTTTTTCCGGAACATATCGCCGCAGTTAACGGGCTGAACCGCGTGTTCAGCCCGTTTTTATGTGGTGCGGAAGCAAGGCGCTTGAATCAGGCACAGGAAAAACGGCAGGCTCACAACAGATGAAGAAGATGTTAACCGGGTTACTTTTAATGGTAACCACCACTGCCTTTGGTGCAGATGATTTCACCCTAAAGGATATTCACTTTGCTGGGCTTCAGCGCGTCGCACCCGGCGCGGCGTTGCTGCATATGCCGCTGCGTGTTGGCGATCGCGTCAATGATGATGATATTCGCAACAGCATCCGCGCGCTGTTCGCCACCGGCAATTTTGACGATGTGCAGGTGCTGCGTGACGGAGATGCGCTGCTGATCAAAGTCAAAGAGCGCCCGGCGATTGCCAGCATCTCATTCTCTGGTAACAAAGCGATTAAAGAAGATCAGCTCAAGCAGAACCTTGATGCCTCGGGCGTGCGCGTAGGTGAAGCGCTGGACCGCACCACGCTATCGGATATGGAAAAAGGGCTGGAAGATTTCTACTACAGCGCCGGGAAATATACTGCCAGCGTCAAAGCGGTCGTTACGCCGCTGCCGCGCAACCGTGTCGATCTGAAGTTTATTTTCACCGAAGGCGTGTCGGCGAAAATTCAGCAGATCAACATTGTCGGGAACCACGCTTTTTCCGCTGATGAACTGATTTCGCATTTCCAGCTGCGCGACGATGTGCCGTGGTGGAATTTGATCGCCGATCAGAAATACCAGAAACAGAAACTCTCAGGCGATTTAGAGACGCTACGCAGTTATTATCTCGATCGCGGTTACGCACGCTTTAACCTCGATTCCACACAAGTCAGTTTAACGCCGGATAAAAAGCATATTTACGTCACCATAAATGTTCATGAAGGCGATGTTTATCATGTTAGCGGCGTAACGCTGAGCGGAAATATGGCCGGCTATTCCGCCGAAATTGAAAAACTGGCGCACATGCCGGCGGGCAGCTTATACAGCGGGGCAAAAATCAGCCAAAACGAAGAGGCGATTAAAAGCCTGCTCGGTCGTTACGGCTATGCGTTCCCGCAGGTGAATACGCAATCGGAAATAGACGACAGCGATAAAACCGTGCAGCTACACGTGAATGTCGATGCCGGGCGGCGCTTCTCAGTGCGACAGGTGCGTTTCTCGGGCAATGACACCTCTAAAGATGCGGTGCTGCGTCGTGAAATGCGCCAGATGGAAGGCGCATGGCTGGCGAGCAATCAGGTGGAGCAGGGCAAGGCGCGCCTTAATCGTACCGGTTATTTCGAAAGCGTAGATGTTGATACGCAGCGCGTGCCGGGCAGCCCGGATCAGGTGGACGTGGTGTACAAAGTGAAGGAGCGCAATACCGGCACCTTCAACGTTGGGGTGGGTTACGGCACCGACAGCGGCATCAGTTATCAGCTTGGCGTCAGCCAGGATAACTGGATGGGCACCGGTAATACCGTGAGTTTCAGCGGCACGAAAAACAGCTATCAAACCTATGTCGAAATCGCCGCTACCGATCCCTATTTCACCGTGGATGGCGTGAGTCTTGGCGGCAAACTGTTCTACAACGATTACAGCGCGGAAGATAACGATCTTTCCGAATACACGCTGAAAAGCTTCGGCGCGAGTAGCACGTTAAGCTTCCCAATCGGCGAAAACAGCAGCGTGAACAGTGGTCTGGATTACGTCTATAACCGCGTAAGCAATATGGCACCGCAGGTAGCAATGTGGCGCTATCTGGGTTCGCAGGGCATTCATCCAAAAGTCATCACCAGCAATGACGACGATGACGATGCCACCGTGGCGGACAAATTTACCGCCAACGATTTCTTCTGGAACATTGGCTGGAGCTACAACTCGCTGGATCGCGGCTTCTTCCCCACCTCGGGCATGAGCGCCGGTTTCAACACCAAAGTGACCATTCCAGGTTCCACCAACAGCTATTACAAAAGCACGCTGACCGCCAATGGCTACTTGCCGCTGAGCAGCGATCATCGCTGGGTGCTGATGGGCCGTAGTAAAGCCGGTTACGCTGACGGTTTAGGTGGCAAAGAAGTGCCGTTCTACGATAATTTCTATGCCGGCGGTTCGAGTTCGGTACGCGGATTCTCTTCCAACACCATCGGGCCAAAAGCTGCCTATTACCGCTGCAGCGGCAGCGAAAGCAGTTACGGTGCTTGCCCGGTGGAGAAATCGGATGATGCGGTGGGCGGAAATGCGATGGCGGTGGTGAGTGCGGAGCTGATTGTCCCTACGCCGTTTATCAGCGAGCGCTATGCCGATGCGCTGCGCACTTCATTGTTTGTTGATGCCGGCACCGTGTGGGATACCGGCTGGCAGAATACCGCAGCCACTAAAGCGGCGGGGATTCCCGATTATGGCGATCCCAGCCAGATTCGCGTGTCGAGTGGCGTGGCCTTGCAATGGCAGTCACCGCTGGGTCCGCTGGTGTTTTCGTATGCGTTGCCGATTAAAAAATATGAGGGCGATAAGTCGGAGCAGTTCCAGTTTAATATTGGTAAAACCTGGTAGATGTATTTAATTCGTTAAAGGTTGAGAGGGGTTTTACATTATCTTTAAACGCTGAAGACAGAATAAATTAGCCAGTAGGGTAAAATAGTAGTCGTGAAATGCTTAAGGAATGAGTGTTCGCCAATATCGTTGTTATGCATGTGATTAACTATATTTCGCCACCCAATGTTGGGTGGCTTTTTTTCATTAGAGATGATGAAAGTGTTTACGGGAGCTTAAGCATACTTGCTGCCCGGATTGCAGTCTCAACTGCCGGAAAAATTGTGTTGATTGAACAATGACTAATGTAATCATTTTCAACCACTATCTGATTACCCTGAGGATAATTTGGTGCCCAGGTTTTATAGCCGATCAAGCCGGTATCCTTGAGCTTCCTCTTATTATAAAGTGCCACTAGTGGACGATTTAGCGCGTTAGCAATGTGGACGATGGAAGTATCCGTACTCACTACCGCGTCAGAGATGCGGACAATTTCAACTGCGGTATTTATGGTACTTTCTGACACAATTAAAGCACCATGCGCACTGAATGAACGTACTTTGTTGCTCTGCCCGATTACCACAACTTTTATCTCCGGATTAATCGAGTGAATAAAGTAGATGAGAGAGATGACCTGTTCTTCGGAGAAATCTTTATCCGTGGCGCCAGAGAAAGGATTCACAGAAACGACAATATCGCTATCTGTAATTCGAAGGGCATTCTTGACTCTGTTTTGTTCTTTAACACAGCGCCCGAGTTGATAATGAAATGAGGTTTCGTGGATATTGAACAGTGCCAGCACCCGCTTATGGCGTTCAGTGATATGCTTCTCGGCATCAAGATAACGGATGGATGCATTATAAATACCCGGAAGATTTTTATTAAAGCCAACATGGTGGCTACGTCTCATCAGCCATGCCAACTTCAGACGTTCATAATCCTGGACATCGTCAAAATCGATGACAACATCAAATTTCTGAGCGTGTAACAGGTCAAGTGACATCCGATTTTTATATTGAATAACCTGATCAAGATAGTCGCAATTTTTTAGCAGTTGTCCGCATACCGGGCCGGTAAGCACTGAAACTCTGTAGCCTTTCTCTGCTAGTTTGAATGCCGTTCCCGTAGTTACGACCATGTCACCAATTTTGTCGTCGAGGCGAAGAATCAATATCTTACGCGCTTTAACAGGTTCAAAAGCATCTCGGGTGCGTATAGTCCGGATAAGACACAATAGCGCTGCTTTTTTTATTTTCCTAAACAGATTGTTTTTATTTCTATTAATCGTTTTCAGAAACCGCATAACAATACCCGTACATATGAAAAGGCCACATTGAAAAATTTAAAAGAGGAAACGATGCGGCAAGAATGGTCATAGGGAGCCTATGTTACCGGTTTCAGTGATTAAAAAAAATCTTTCTGACAGCTCACGAGAACATCCTATTCAGCGCAATGTACGCACTCCAATACGGAAACTAACGATTGGGCGAATAGGATGCTCATGCGCCCCCTAAACAGCAATGACAATCTTAAGGGCCTTTTCTGGCCTGAGCACCGACTTAAAGCGACTCAACCAACCTTAATCCCGTCTCGGCATCAAACAGATGAATTTTCTCGGGGTTAAAGCCCAGCATAATGCTCTCGCCGCTGACAGCCGCATGACGGCCTGCGATCTGCATATGCAACGGCTGACCGTGCCATTCGAGATGCAACAATGTGGATTCGCCGGTGATCTCCACCACTTTCACCAATGCTGCGGCGTTGCTGCTGGCTTCCAGCAGATCGTGCGGGCGCACGCCTAGCGTCACGGCTGCGCCAGCACGTTCGCGCGCCGCCGCTTGCCAACGCGCGGGCAACGGCTGCCACAGATCCTGGCACTGCACGCCGGGCACGCCATCGCGGGCGATCAGCTGTGCCGGTAACAGGTTCATCGGCGGTGAGCCGATAAAGCGTGCGACAAAGGTATCCGCCGGACGGTCGTAAATCGCCAGCGGCGCGCCTTGCTGCACGATGCGGCCATCCTTCATCACCACAATTTGATCGGCCAGCGTCATCGCCTCAACCTGATCGTGCGTCACATAAACCATGGTGGTTTTGAAACGCTGATGCAGCGATTTGATCTCGGCGCGTAGCTCCATACGCAGCTGCGCATCGAGGTTCGACAGCGGCTCATCGAACAGGAACACTTTGGGATTTCGCACCATCGCGCGGCCCATCGCCACGCGTTGACGCTGTCCGCCTGACAGTGCACGCGGATAGCGTTGCAGCAGCTTATCGATGCCAAGAATTCCGGCGATGCGCGCAATTTTAGTGTGCTGCTCCTCGCGCTTCACCCTCTTCACCTGCATGTGGAACGCCAGATTCTCCGCCACGGTTAAGTGCGGATAGAGCGCATAGCTCTGAAACACCATGGCGATATCGCGATCGGCTGGATCGCGGTCGTTGATTTGCACTTTGTCCATCAGGATCGCGCCATCCGACAAGCTCTCCAACCCGGCCAGCAAGCGCAACAGCGTCGATTTTCCGCAGCCGGATGGGCCAACCAGCACGGTAAAACTGCCGTCAGGAATGGTGAGATCGAGCGGATGCAGCACCGACTGTTTTGCGTAGCGTTTGGCCACTTTTACGAGTTCAACACTGGCCATAATTTAAAACTCCTGGGAAAGTTGCAGTTGATGCCAGTCGGGGTAACGACGCGGCAAGGTGCTGATAGCCAGTGACGCCACCGAAATCCCCCATTGCAAAGCCGTGATGAGATCTTGCTGATGCAGCAGGGCGGTGAGAAATCCGGCGTTGAAACTGTCGCCCGCGCCGATGGTATCCACCACCGTGACCGGACGCGCAGGCTGACTCACTGAATGATCTACCTGCCAGCAGCGCGCGCCCTGCGGGCCACATTTCACCACGCAGCCGCCGCGTCCGCTCAGCTGTTGCGCCAGCATTTGCGCGCTGGCGGGCAAGTCGTCTGACGCCGCCAATCCCAGCGTTTCCACTTCATTGAGCAGCAGCCAGTCGCACAGCGGCAGCCAATGCGTGATCTGCTGACGCACTTCGTTTGTCCAGCCCTGCGGCGGCCAGCCGGTATCGACGGCGGTGACAAAGCCGCGCTGCTGTAACTCGGCGAGCAGCGCCGGATAATCGTCATACAGATGCAGACACAAAAAGGTGCCGCACAGCAGCACGATATCGCCGTCAGACGCGGTAGCCGGCAGTTGATCCAGCACATCCTGCGCGGTGAGTTGCACGATATGGCCGAGATTACTCAGGAAAGAGCGTTCGTGATCCGAATGCGTCACGCCAACGGTAAGCGAGGTTTCGCAGCTGTAGCGCGTCCAGTGCGCAGCGCTGTGCGGAAAATGACTCGCCAGCCAGGCGCTCAGGCCATCATTGCCCTGATTGGCGACCGCGCGATGGCGCACCTGCATCGCTTCTAGCGCCAGCGCGCAGTTGCCCGCCGAGCCGCCAGGACGCAGTTCGCTGTGATTCAGCATCACTTCAGTACCGCGCTGCGGCCAGTTATCCAGCGTGCCCATGATCAAATCGACATTAATGTTACCCACCACATACAGCGTGGCGGTGAGTTTCTGCTCCATCATCCTTTGCTCCCGCCACTGGCAAGGCCGCTAACCAGCGTCTTCTGCAGCCAGATGGCAATAAACAGCGGTGGCACCGACGCCAGAATGCCAACGGCAGCGATTAAGCCATCATCGGTGGCGCGTCCGGCGGTAAATCCGGCAATGGTGACCGGTAAGGTTTGTGCGGCGATATTGCTGGTAAACAGCAGCGCATAGAAAAATTCGTCCCACGCCAGCAGCCAGCCAAACAGTGCGGCGGCCCCCAACACCGGCTTCGCCAGCGGCAGCGTAATGCGTAACAGCACTTGCCAGACGCGCAGGCCGTCGAGCCGCGCCGCCTGCTCAATATCCTGCGGCAGCGTATCGAACTGGTTTTTCAGCATCCAGGTAAGGAACGGCAGAATCAGCGAGCAGTAAACAATGATCAATCCGGGCCGCGTGTTGAGCAGATCGAACTGCTGCAACAGGAAGTAGAGCGGCAACACGAATGCCACCGGCGGCACCATATAGATGGCAAGTGAGGCGAATAGCCAGCCGTCGCGCCCGCGGTAGCGCGAGAAGCTGAACGCCGCTGGAATGGCCAGCAGTAAGCAGATGATTGTCGCGCCGGTGGCGACTAAAAGGCTGTTGCCGAGTGCATGCAGAAACAGCACGCCCGGCTGGCCAGGCTCCAGCGACAGCAGCTTGCCATAGCGGGTGAAATCCCACTGGCGCGGCAGCCACTCCAGCGGTACGCGGGTGAGATCGCTGGCGGCGCTGACGCTCATCAAAAACAGCCAGCCCATCGGCGCTAACACCGAGAACGCCACCAGCAGCGCGGCGGCGTATTTACCGACATGGCGCAATTTAACCTTCATAAGCGCTTCCTTTGCAGCGCTGGCGCCACAGTAACAACATGTAAAGCGTGATCAGCACCGCGCACAGTAAGGTCATCAACATCGCGTAGGCCGCGCCGCTGCCGGCCCGCAGGTAGCTAAACGACTCCTGATACACGTAAAAACTCAGGGTTTTGGTGCTATCGACCGGACCGCCGCGCGTCATTACGTAGATGATGTCGAAGATTTTGAAAGCGTCGATGGTGCGCAGCACCAGCGCCACGCTGAGCGGGCCAACAATCGCCGGGAAGGTGATAGCACGAAAACGCCGCCACGCCGATGCGCCATCCAATCGTGCGGCTTCAAACAGATCGTCGGGGATCGATTGCAGCGCCGCCAGCACCAGTAAGGTCACCAGCGGATAGTTTTTCCAGATATCGGCGAACATCACCGCGTTGAGCGCCGAATCCGGCGAACCCAGCCAGCTGCGATAGCCATCAATGATCCCTAACTGCGTCAGCAGGGCGTTGATGCTGCCGTAATCCGGGTTGAAATTCAGACGCCACATCATGGCGTTAACGATGGTCGGCAGCGCCCACGGCAAAATCACCAGCACGCGCAGCACGTTGCGACCGGCGAATTTCTGGTTCAGCAACAGCGCTACCAGCACGCCGATCACGCCTTCAATTGCCACCGACACCACGGTGAAATAGAGCGTGCGCCATAGCGAACTGCGGAAATCCGCATCGGTGATGGCGAACAGATAATTTTCAAAGCCAATCCAGCCCGGCGCTTCACCGCTGCCGATCAGGGCGGCATCGGTGAAACTCAGCCAGATGGTGCGTAACAGCGGCCATGCGGTGAGCAACATCATCACCAACAACATGGGTGCCAGCAGCACCCATGCCTGCCATTGTTCGCGTTGACGCAAACTCAGCATTGTTGCCCCTTAGCGCAGACGCGCCGCACTCTTATCTACCGCTTGCAGCGCGGCATCTGGCGTTGCGCTGCCCACCAGCACCTGCTGCAACTGCTGCTGCAGCGTGTTGGAGAGACGCGAATAGTCAGCCGTTTCCGGACGCGACAGCATCACGTTAAGCGATTTATCCGCCGCCGCGATCAGGCTTTCCTGGTTTTTCAGCACCGCCGGATCCTGATACGAGCTTTTCCAGATCGGCAGACTCAGCGTGGCGTATTGGTTCTGTACCGGCTGTGAAGTCATGTAGCGGATGTATTGCCATGCCTGATCCGCATGCGTGCTGCCTTTAGTGATGCCAAGGCCCATCGAACCGTTTACCGCACCGAATTTGCCGGGCGCATCGCCTGGCGCGGGAACGATGCCCACCTGGCCGGCGACCTTACTTTGTTTAGGATCGTTGGCCATGTTGTACATGTAGGTCCAGTTGAGCGCGAAAGCCGCATCGCCATTGGAGAAGGCTTTACGCACATCCTCTTCCAGATATTCGCGTGAAGCCGGATTGCTCAAGCCTTCATCCAGCGAGCTTTTCATCAGCTTCACCGCTTGCAACGAGGCCGGGGAGGAGAAATCGAGTTTGTCGTTGTTATAGAACTTGCCACCGAAACCTGATACCAGCGTGGTGTAATCGCACACCAGCGCTTCCGCCTGCGACCAGCTCCACACCAGCGGATATTTCACGATGTTTTTCTGCTTGATGATGCGCGCATCATCCATCACCTGCTGCCAGGTTTGCGGCGGCGTGGTGATACCGGCTTTTTCCAGCATCGCTTTGTTGTAATAGAGATATTTGGTATCGAGGATCCACGGCATGCCGAGGGTTTTGCCTTTGAACTCAACGGTGTTCATTGCGCCGGGGAAAATCTGTCCTTTTTCATCGGCGCTGATCCGGCTGCTGACGTCCTGCAACAGATCGAACTTAGTGAATTCTGCCGGCCAGATGGCATCGAACAGCACCACATCGTAGCCGTTACCGCCCGCGCCACGCGCCGCAACAATTTTGTCATGCAGCGCTTCGTACGGCACAAACTCAAGATTAACCTGCACGTCTGGGTGCGTTTTCTGAAACGCCTGCGTCATGGCGCGGATATCATTTTCGCTATACGCCGCCTGCGTCATAAACAATGCATTCAACGTGGTTGCCGCTGCCGCGCTGCCTACGCTGGCTAACAGAACTGCTGCAAAACAACCTTTTATGACTGGGTTGAATCGGATTTTCATGGTGTTTTCCGCCTTGATACAAAAAGAGGGTGTTTTATTAAATCAATTTGATGGATTTAATAACGCGCACAGGTTGTCAGGTTGCTGCGGCTGACATTGGTTAGCTAAAGCAATTGACGTGCCAGGGCATAAATCTCGTTTGCCGCTGGACATTACTTTGCACAGATTTTCGCCGCTGTCAGGTAAACAGATTGTAAAATGTGTGGCCGATCATAGATATTCATGTGGTTTTAAAAAGGAGGACAGTTGCGAAAAGTGCCGATCAGCTTTTTGCCGAATGCATTGTTTAGGTGCAGTTGCGTTGGGGCTTGCTGCATGAAAGCGCATCTCTTAACGGCGAAATGCCGTTATCAGTAGCTGGTTAGGATGAGATTTTCGGCTGATAATACAGCCAAAAGCGGACGTCAAAATGATGACGGCTTAGGTAGTTCTGTCACATCAAACATAACACCGCATCTTGAACCTAAGCACCATGTGCTGCTGGCGTTCCCTGGTGAAAAACCAGAGTCCACGTTCCTTCCTCCGAACTTAAAGCAACCTGAGCTTTTCCAGAAGCATTCTGCTTATCCTCAAGTGATCCTACCGTATGCTCTCTTCTAACATAATAGTGCTTCACTGAATCGCTGCAGCCCCTTTGCGCGATTGGAAATTAGAGACAGCTTTAGACGAAAGAGGATATTCGCAATTTATCGATAAAGGATGCAGACTTGTAAAACGTTCGCGCATTTATGGTGTAGAAATAAAGCATTCTTTTTATATAGTTGGCTGATGGACTTTCAAAACTCAGTAGGTAATCACATGATCTTAAGTGTCAATCACGTTGGTTTTTCAGTTAAAAATATTGAAGACTCATTATTATTCTGGACTCAGATTCTTGGCGGTAAATTAATACGTGAAGGAAAAATGTCCGGGCCTATAATCGATGAGGTAACAGGTGCAAGGGGAGCTGATGTACGAATGGCTTTGCTCGAACTGGCTGATATTCAAATTGAATTACTCCAATACAATAACATTGAGCAGCCAGAAAAACCTTCAGCGCCCTATATCCCAGGCTACGCTCACCTTGCTTTTATGGTTGAGGATCTTGATACGCTCTTAGGCAAAGTATCGGACTACGGTTGGAAGACGCCGGGTAAACCGCAAACGGTGTCGTCAGGACCCATGCAGGGTACCAGAGTAATATATTTACAAAGTCCTGATGGTCAGACGCTTGAATTGATGGAACGCAGTTAATGAGGCCCACGTATTATGACCTGTAATCCTTTAATTAAAACAGTATTGTTTGCAAAGCCCGCTTAGGGAAAAGAGTGGACGATGCCAAGCCCAATGTCCTCTTTGAGCGAGCAGCGGATGTTACTTCAGGTTTAGGGCAGGGCTAGGGGGTTAAGATCTGATTGTTCACTTTGCAATGTTGATAAAAAGTTCTTTACTTTTGTGAATAAGTTTCCGCACATATTGATGTGCAGAACTCCTGTCTGTGCTATCGATTCAGCCTCGCAACTAAAGTGAACAAATCAGCAATTCTGGTAAACCTCGACTAACCGTTAATGGATGTGACTTTAGCCTGACGGCAGGATCACAGCTGTCTGGTTAGATGGATTTAGATGATTAATTGATTTGGTTCTATTTTATCCAGATGGTCTGTACAGACTTAAATTCAATCCATCATAAGTATTTTGATGGTGGTTTAAAAAATAAAGATAAACATTGTTAATAATTCTATTCTTTTCATAACTAACTCTTCTTTCATACTGATTGGTTTCACTGCGTTTCTATTTTCGTATTAATAATGACATAGTGGAATATTGTCGTAAATTAGTCACAGAGCTATGATCGGAAAAAGATATATATATTTTATGATTGGATTTAATTTAGATTGATTTATAACCAATTTGGTTAATTTAACTGAATTGATTGCCTCGGGTAGAGATTTATATGTTAGCGGAATTCAAAAGCCCCGAAAACAGTGTGTTTTTTAAGCGTTGTAAGTCAAATTCGATGTTATTTATACAAATATCATGCACTTATAAGTTTAGTGACATGTAAATTCAATGCAGTTAAAGTAAATGCAATGTAAATATCTGGTTGCAAATTGAGCATTTATGGAATGAGTCTACGACAAAAATGGATATCAATTATCTCTTTCTTGGCACTAAACCCTTCACTTTTATTACATGTTTGTGAGGGTGGGGCTAGATCCAAATCCACCTCTGGTGAAAGCTGGTTAAAATTAAAGCGCATTAAGAATGTGAATGGCGATAATAATTTAAATAACTTCCCTCATACTCTTATTAGCTTATGCCTAAGGCATAAAGCCTCTAATCATATGTTGTTTTTGAAAGTCAAAAAATCCATAAATTTACAGATTTTTGATAGACTACTTGAAGCATCGATTTGTATTGATGAATTCAATTTACATTCTGGATTGCACATATATGGAAATCATGAAAAATACTACGCGTTGAAAAAACTCTGGCTCAATTCTGGAGAGATGTACCACAACGCATTGATTACCTTGCTAGAAATGCGAGATGTTAAATCCTACCTAAACAGCAGTGACGATATTGGCATTGGTTGTGATTGTCCTCAAGACGTGCTTTTCATTGAGGCCGATTATGAAGAGTATTTTTATCAATTAGTCGGCATCATCGCTGCGCAAAAATTAACAATGCCGCTTTTGATTGAAAAGGTAATGCAAGGAGCACTACGGCTTGGAATAAAAAATAAAAAAAATTCTGATGATTTATGAAAAAATAAAAAATAATATTGATTATTCAGATGGGTGGATTCAAGAAGAACTCATTCCATTATTAGGTAACAAAATAAAAAATAAAAAATAAGAAAGCTGTTATGCTCGGAGCTTCAATTTATTTAGATGCGCGAGCTGATTATTATGATGCGCTGCTGAATATTACAAATTAATCATCAAAGGGAAAAGTTTTATCTCAACCTAATGGTTGTTCTTGCCCTAATGGGCTTTAAAAATGGAGTAGTGAAGTGATTAATAAAAAGTTCAGCTTAACGAAAGATCAAATTTCTGATTTTCAAGAGAAAGGTTTCCTTTTGTTAAAAGGTTTTTATTCTCCAGAGTTTGTTAGTTATATCAAGTCAACTATTAGTCAGTACATTGATAAACCTACTGATAAGTATCAGACCGGGTTCAGTCGATTAGCTTTTGACATGTACGATGGCGATGAGGTAGTGATTGGTCTGTTGAAAGATCCAGCATTTAAGAAGGCAATGAAAGACCTGACTGGAAGGAATATGTTTTATGCACAAGCATTATCTTTTGAGCTTGAAAAGCTCAAAAATAAAGGCTTTCCATGGCATATCGGTACACAGAGTTTTGGCTACCATCATGCTGAAGATTTTGGATGCACGATCTGGGCTCCTTTAGTTAATATTAATCCAAAAGGGCAACGTGGGGGTATGGCTTACGTACCAAAAAATCGCGTAAACGGTGACTATCTTTACAGTCATATAGATCCCTCCGTGTTCAGTATGCTGCAGCAAAAAATTGACGCGAATGAGAATCCTACTACAGACGATTTCGTTCAGTGGCGTGATGGTCCTCTTAACGATAACGCACAGATGGCTATTCTTAATCACTTTGGAGTAGAGGATGAATTTGAAGTAGGAGATGCGCTTATTTTTGACAAATACGTTATCCATCGAAGCATAATGCTTGGCGAAGGAGAGGTAGATATCCGTGCAGCGTTTGTTATGCGTTTCTTCTGCTCTGAAAGCACATATGATGCCAAACGAGCCAGCGATTTGGAAATCCCAAGAAATTACTTTAAGTATGCAGGTCCAACAAAATTCCACTTGGAAGTAGCTAAGAATGAGGGCGATCGCCTTGTTGACAGCGCTCTATTTGCCGGGCAGGAATACAGAGATCTTTCAATCTAATCGATTAACCGCGGGGGGGGATGCCCCCCATTTATGCAGGGCAAGTTTATGTCTCAGATTTACCTTTACATCTTAATTGCCAGCTTAACCATAGCGAGCCCGGGACCGGGTGTATTGCTCACGTTAACGAATACACTTAATTACAGTTTACGTAGTGCCTTAGCTGGAATTATTGGTGTGGCAGCAGGTATGGGTGTGATTTCTATTATTGCAGCTAGCAGCTTGGGAATAATTATAACAACTTCTCAGTTTGCGTTGATTGTGGTCAAAATTGTAGGTGCTGCTTATCTTGCCTATCTGGGCGTTAAGCTGTTTCGTTCTACTCCAAAAAAAATGAGTGAATCTGGAAGTGAGAGTATTTTAATTCTTCCATCAAAATCATCAAGGTTTCGTCAGGGTTTTTTTGTTTCTTTGCTTAATCCAAAACCCATCGTGTTTTTCATGGCGCTATTCCCTCAGTTTATAAACGCTGAAAAGCCTTTTATCAGCCAGTTCTGTATTCTTTCTATGATTTTTTGTGTGTTGGTGGTTATTATCCACTTCATATATGGTGCTTCGGCTAGTTCAGTGAAGAAAAAACTGGCCACTGGTAAAGCCTTTTCATATCTAAATAAGACTGGTGGTAGTGTGTTTATGGTTTTTGCTATTGGCCTAATAGTCTCTGTTATTACACCATATTTTCATTGAGTGCTGGTGTTGAATAAAGGTGGCCAAAGTTGTTGTGGCCGCCTTTACTTTCTGAAGACGTATGTTCTTAAGCAGAGAAGGTGACATTTTTATCCTGGCACGAGAAAACATTATCAAAATACACGTTTGTACAGTGGGTAGGGTTCACCGATGCCCAAGACGAAGCAGCGCTCCATAATATTTACGTTTTAGGCGTTACTGTCAGCGCGGCACAATTATTTTCATAGTTAATGTGTAAGTATCCTGCATGATTTAGGCATTCAATATCAAATACTCATTAGTGCTTTAACTTCCGCTTTTGGCACAGAAGTGCCTTTGGCGAATATATGTCCACTGTGGGCGAAACCCGATATATGCGGGCAAAAGTGCATGATTAATAGCTTACCCACACGGCAGTATGGGTAAGCACGATCCGCGAATCAGTTGAATACCATTCCGCCGTCGATCAGTAGCGATTGCCCGGTCATGTAGTCGGAATCCGGTCCCGCCAGAAATGCGACGCATGCGGCCACATCTTCCGGTTCAGATAGCCGGCCCAAAGTAATACGTTTTGCAAATTCCTGCGTCCCAAAGCCAACCGGTTTACCCGCCGCTTGTGAAATTTGCCTGTCGATCGATTCCCACATGGGGGTTTTAACAATACCCGGACAGAAGGCATTGACCGTAATGCCTTTAGACGCAAGATCTTTAGCCGCTGTCTGCGTCAGCCCGCGAACGGCAAATTTGCTGGAGCTATAAACAGCCAGCTCCGGGTTGCCAACATGTCCTGCCTGAGAGCAGGCATTAATGATTTTGCCACCGTGATTTTCCGCGGAAAAAGCGCTAATCGCCGCCTGCATTCCCCAAATCACACCCTTAACGTTGACGTTATAAACCTTATCAACAATCTCCTCGGTGATATCGGTAATCGGTGTTGATGGCGCAATGCCGGCGTTGTTCACAATGACGTTGAAATCACCCAGCGCATGGCGCGCTTCTTCAACGGCGTGAAAAACGTTATCGCGTTGGGTGACATCAACCTGCAGCGCGATGGCCTTTCCTCCTGATGTGACAATCTCATCAGCGACATGCTGCGCCGTTTCAAGATTGAAATCCGCGATGGCTACGGAAAAGCCGTCTTTTGCCAGGCGTAAGGCAATGGCTGCGCCAATGCCCTGTCCGGCGCCGGTTACAAATGCGACTCTGTTTTTCATAATCATATCCTTTCAATTAGAGAATTTGACTCAGGTGTAACTGACTCATCAGTAGCGGGTTATCGCTGTAGTCGACCGGAATTGCGACCACAGCGGGGCCGCTGACATCCATTGCTTTGCGCAATGTTGGCTCAAGTTCTGCCGCACTGTTAACGGAGAAGCCGGCTGCGCCAAAGGCTTCGGCATAGGCTTTAAAATCCACCGGACCGAAACTGACGCCTGAAATTCGCTGATACTTTTTCTCTTCCTGCATGGCGACCATGTTGTAGGCGTTATCAACCCAAATGATGTGCAGGATATTAGCCTTCAGCCTGACGGCAGTTTCCAGTTCCATGCTTGATTGCAAAAATCCGCCGTCCCCGGACACCGATACCACCTTGCGTGAAGGATCAACCAGCCAGGCACCAATAGCCCAGGGTAGGGCGACACCCATGGTCTGTTGACCATTAGAGATCATGATTTGGCGCGCACGGAAGCTATACAGATAGCGCGCTATCCAGATATGAAAGCTTCCCATATCAACGGTAAGGCTGATGTCAGAGTTAATGATGTCTTGCATCGCATGCACGATGCGCAGGGGATGCAGCGCAAATTGATTTAAGCTGGCACCTTGCATCGCCAGTAATTGCCGTTGCTGCTGGCGGTCTTCCAGTACAGCGGCCGCAGCGTGGCTTAGCGTTAATGGTGAGAGGATACGGGCGGCAATCTTGCATACGGTCTGCGCAATGTCGCCTACCAGTTCTGCGTCGGGCTGGTAGCGGTTATCCGTATCAGCCGGTAGCACATCAATATGTACCAGGATGGCTTTGCCGCTGTTCCACATTGCCGGCTCATACTCAACCGGGCTATAACCGATAGTGATGATCAGGTCCGCCTGCTGTAATAACCGGTCTCCTGCCTGGTTGTTAAATAATCCAACCCGTCCGGCAAACCTTGAGAAGTGCTCCTGTCTGACTGCGCCTGCAGCCTGGTAAGTACTGGTCACGGGGATCTGGCTTTTTGACAGCAGTTCATGGATTGCGGCGCTATTTTCTGGTTGGCTGGCCATTAGGCCCAGCAGGATGACCGGATTTTTTGCCCGGCTGATTTCCTGGCTGACAGCCTCAATTAGGGCATCGGGGGCCGCGCCCAACTTAACGTGTCCACTATTTTGCAAAGGGCTGCCGGAAACCGGCTGATCAACAATATCCTGCGGCAGGCTGATAAAGGCACCTCCACCGCGTCCGTTTTCTGCATAACGAAATGCGTTAGAGACACATTCGGTCAGCGCGGAGGGGGCGGTGACCTCTACAGCATATTTCGTTACCGGACGAAACATCGACACGGTATCCAGGCTCTGGTGAACCTGTTTGGCGCTATCCGATCGTTTCACCGCTCCGCCAATAGCCACCACCGGATCGCCTTCGCTGGTGGCGGTTGCCATGCCGGTAACCAGATTCGAGCACCCTGGTCCGGAGGTCACAAGTGCAACCCCGGCATGTCCCGTAAGTCGGCCTACCGCTGCGGCCATAAAGGCAGCATTTGCCTCATGCCTGACAGGGATGAGTTGAATGGGAGAATCCACTAATGAATCAAACACTTTGTCGATTTTGGCTCCGGGGATGCCAAACACGTGGTTTACGCCTTGTGCTTCAAGCTGCGCGACCACGAGATCCGCGCCGCTGTTCCAGTGAGTGTGGGTTTTTAACGTTTTCATATTGCCCCCTATTGTTAGCTTTCGACGGCGCGAATGGCTTCATCAAGATTGTGCGGCGTGAGCTCTGCCTGAAGAAATTCGGTATCCCGGGGAAGATCAATGACAAGCTTGTTAATGGAGCCAAAGGTCAGCGTTCCCTCCTTCAGCACATAATCAAGGATGTGCCCACCGCCTTGCCGGTCATCCGTAATAAAGTGCTCGTGATAACCCGCCACGTTGATTCCCTGCATGTACTGCGGCGTACGGAAGCCAATCAGTTCACCCTGCGTCTCTTTAAATGCGAAGGTTGGCTGTTCGCCCAGCACTTCCGGCATCGAGCGATAAGGGCGACATTGGCAGGGAACGGTTCGAGTGCGTACGGCATGAAAGCGACCACTGATACGCATGGCACAGAATTGGTTATCTGAAGTGATTTTGCTGTCGATAACCTGATGAACCTCTTCTCGCGTGGCGGTTTCGGTAAAGCGGTAGCGATTTTCAGGTTTGAAAAAAGTCATCACAGCAAACGGCGTTTGTTGCTCGGGCTGGGCAGGATTGGCGCTGCCATCGGAGCGTAACTGATAGACCTTGCTGTCGAAGGCAATGAGTTCTCCATCCAGTTGGTTGAACGTACCCAGGCCAAAATCGCCTTTCTTTAACAGATCGGACACCGTGGTGGATCCGTCATAAACACCGCTCAGAAGCGCGCTCATCAGTGAAGTCTGATAGATAACCTTTTCTGGTGAATCATCATGGAGTTTAAAGACGGTTTCTTTCAGCTGTTCCTCACATGAACAGGCAGATACAAAATTACACATTTGCCACCTCGCAAACCAATAGTTAAGCCGTGTTAATATCATGGTGGGCTTTTTGGCTTACCGAATCCAATAGCGAAACCTGTTAACTTTGAGACGTTTTTGATATGGAACTTCGCCATCTGCGTTATTTTGTTGCTGTCGCCGAGACGCTACATTTCACTCGTGCTGCAGAAATGCTCGGCATTTCTCAGCCACCGCTGAGCCAGCAAATACAGCGGCTGGAACATGAGATTGGGACACCATTACTGAAACGCCTGACGCGCGGCGTTGAACTCACCGAGGCGGGAAGGGCATTCCTAAATGACGCCACTGAGATTGTGCAGCTGGCCGACCATGCGCTTGAGAAAGCCCGTGGTATGGCGCGGGGTATAAGCGGACAGATGTCGCTCGGGTTTGCCAGTTCTGTCGCTTTCGGGGCACCCGTGTTTGACCTTCTTCAGCGTTTTAGAACGCGTTATCCGGCAATGGAACTCATTGCCAGGGAAGAGAATATGGCTTTGCTGATGCAGGATCTGCGGGATGGGTTGCTTGATGCGGCGTTTATTCGTTTGCCGTGTGAAAGCAGCAAAGCGTTCAATTTGAAAGTCATCGCTACCGAAAGAATGATGATTGCGTTACCTGCGGGCCATGCATATAGCTCCCAAGGCACCATTGCATTAGCACAGCTGGTGAACGAAACATTGATTATGTTTCCGCGCGAAGTCGCTCCCAGCCTGTATGAGCTCATCGTCAGCACCTGTCTGCGCGCGGGGTTCACCACAACACGATTTATTCAGGCTCCCCAAATCACCTCGTCTCTCGGCATGGTCGGAGCAGGTTGTGGCATCGCGTTGGTACCAGAGTCCATGTGCTGTGTGAACAACCCGCATGTTACGTTTTGCGAAATAGAGAATAACTCCCTGTTTACCGATATCGCCTTTGCCTGGCGGCGCAACACCCCCTCCAGGACGGTGATGCATCTACTCAGTTTGATTAGCCAGTGATACGGCTAACTCTGTGACATTGATGCAGTGCTTGATCTTTATCGAATGACACGGACAAGGCAGCTTACTTTTTTTGTTGCGACACCAGTGCAAAGTAAGGATGTTGACCAGCCAGCAACAATAACAATTCATATTCGCCTTGGCTGAGCTGCCCTGGATTCTTCGCAGACTCTTTCGACTGCCAAACACGCAGGCTAAGATCGAAACGCTCAGCGGCACTCTGTTGTGAAAGGCCAGCGGCAAGCCTGAGATCACGGATATTATGCTGTACGGCCACGGGCCGCTCTAAAAGTTGATTTCTCAAAGAAAACTCCTTAAATACGGGATGGAGTGAATTTGGGTATATCGCTCTCCCGCCTCTAAACATCACGTTAACTTGACCAGGATGCAGTGTTTTAATTTTCTCATTTATCAGAGGCTTAATAAGAAGAAATGAAAATAATTATTTTTTAGTTTAATGAAATAGATATTGTTAACACACGTCAGAATAAATCGCTGGCCTCGCCAGGATTACTCTCCTTTTTTATCCCCACCTCAACAGCAGGAATATTCCTCTATTTTATCCAGGATGATTGTTCAATATAGGGAATGTATTGCGCTGGCAAGCGTCACGCCGGGCGTTCCTACATAAAACAAAAAGGATAAAAATAATGAAAAACCGTGAATACATTCAGCGGCGTATTCCCGCAGACCTCAGTCAGGTAGAGATACGCGAGCAGTGGCAAATCACGTTCTGGACTCTGAAGTTAAGCACCACACAAGACCGACTGAGTCAGGCCCTGCGCGAAGTCGGGCCAGATCTGGAGAGCGTGCGCGCGTGGCTTGAGACAACCCCCACTTCTCGCCCAAAACGTTAGTGCCGGTCAACCGTAAACCACCCCCGTGAGGGTGGCGAGCGGACCTTGTGGTAGCGAAGTGCTGCTTATACATGCCCGCGATAACTTGCGGCGCGTCGTAAACCTGCCCAACAAAAGCGTGTGTGCATAAGGTTTTCCCCGGTGTTGTCACTATAAATAAGAATTTTTATCATTTATGTATATCGCGTGCGTTATAATAGCGCGCTATTTATGTAGCTTTTTTATTGTGACAGTTAGCTGGAAAAAGTAAAACGTTTGCACGATGAAATAAATGTATCGTCATTAGATAATTATTTCGTTATAGAAAGTACAAATAGCTGCTTTCCCAACGGGACACTCTTTACGTTCCAGAATAATCATTCAGGTACGCCTTCCCTAAGCGGCAATACACTTCCACTGAGTAGATAGATCGAAACTCCGGTCGTTGCTCTTGGCTAGCCAGTCAGAGGAATGAATTAAAAAAGTAACCAATTGATAACCAGCGTGGGAGATCTGTTTTTTTTTGCTACCTTGAAACTATCCATAACACCAGTGGATGAAGGGATATTCAGGCTCAAATAACACCTGCACATATCGCTGTTACGTTAAGCAACCTCCGCAGGGGCTGCAGCATCATAAATTACATTCACGTGAGCCGAATTTGTATGAGCAAAAAAAATCATCGCACAGTACCAGGCGTACACCCCTATGATGGCCCGGCGGGCGGTTGGGGAGCACTTAAGGCAACCGCAATAGCCGTTAAAAACCAAATGGATACCTTAAAAGCGCCGCCTACGCTGATGCGCACTAATCAGCCCGATGGGTTTGATTGCCCCGGATGTGCCTGGCCGGATAAGGATCATGGCTCAACCTTCCAGTTCTGTGAAAATGGCGCTAAGGCGGTCACATGGGAAGCGACCACCAAGCGCGTTACGCCGGCATTTCTTGCCGAAAACACTATCACGTCGCTGCTACAGCGTTCCGATTATGAGCTGGAGGGATACGGCAGGTTAACCACGCCGCTGCGCTATGATGCAGCAAGCGACACCTTCATCGAAGTGAGCTGGGAAGAGGCTTTTACGCGTATTGCCAATAAGTTAGCTGCACTGCCGCCAGATGAGGTTGAGTTCTATACCTCCGGTCGCGCATCAAACGAGGCGGCCTATTTGTTTCAGCTTTTTGCCCGGGAGTATGGCACTAACAATTTTCCTGATTGTTCAAATATGTGCCACGAGGCAACCAGCGTAGGTTTGCCTCAGTCGATTGGGATCGGTAAGGGCACCGTATCTCTGGACGATTTCGATAGCGCAGAGCTTATTCTCTCAATGGGTCATAACCCAGGGACCAATCATCCTCGCATGATGGGAACGCTGCACGAGCTGGCGCGCCGTGACGTACCGATTATCGTGTTTAATCCGCTGCGCGAACGCGCGCTTGAGCGTTTTGCCGACCCGCAGAATGTCATGGAGATGGCGACCAACAGCTCAACCGATATCGCGTCAACGTATTATTTGGTCCGTGCCGGTGGCGATTCGGCTGCGCTTAAGGGTATCGCCAAAGCGGTGCTGGCGATTGAGGCTGAAACCGGTACGGCACTGGATCATGCCTTTATCCGCGAGCATACAGAAGGGTTTGAGCGCTTCGCGGCGGACATCGAAGCCACATCCTGGGCATTAATCGAGCAAGACTCTGGCCTGAAGCAGGCAGATCTCAGGCGCGTCGCTGAAGCTTACGTCAAATCGAATGCCACTATCCTGACGTATGGTATGGGTATTACACAGCACAACCGCGGTACGGATAATGTGCGCCTGTTGGTCAATCTGCTGCTAATGCGAGGCAATATCGGTAAACCCGGCGCAGGCGTTTGTCCGTTACGAGGACACTCCAACGTGCAGGGTAACCGTACCGTGGGGATCACTGAGAAACCGTCGTCCGATTTTCTCAATAAGCTGGAAAACGTGTTTGGATTTACACCACCGTCGCATCATGGTCATGATGCGGTGCAGGCGATGAAAGCGATAGTCGACAAGCAGGCGAAGGCGCTCATTTGCCTCGGAGGAAATTTTGCCGTGGCGCTGCCCGATTCAGACGTGACCTTTCCGGCGATGCGTGAACTTGAACTCAGTGTTCACATCGCGACCAAGTTGAACCGTACTCATCTTCTGACCGGGAAAGAGACACTACTGCTGCCGTGCCTCGGCCGTACCGAACTGGATGAGCAGTCTGGCAATCGCCAGTCGATCACTGTTGAAGATTCCATGTCGATGGTGCACGCCTCTTCCGGAAAGTTGAAGCCAGCGTCGCCGCTGCTGCGTTCTGAACCGGCCATTGTTGCCGGGATGGCCATCGCGGCTCTGCCGAGAACGCGGGTTAACTGGAATGAGTTGATAGCCGATTACGATCTCATCCGCGACCTGATCGAAAAAACCATACCCGGATTCGATGATTACAATGCCCGCATTCGCCAACCCGGTGGTTTTCAGATGCCACTGCCGCCGCGGGATCGCATCTGGCCGACCCCGAGCGGTAAAGCGATGTTTTCGCTTTATCAAGGCACGCATGAAGACTTGACGGTGCCGGGTGACGATGTGCTACGTCTGATTACGCTTCGCAGTCACGATCAATACAACACGACGATTTACGCCATGGATGATCGCTACCGCGGAGTATTTGGCCGCCGTGACGTCCTGTTTATGTGTGACTTTGATCTGGAACGTTTGGGGCTTGAGCACGGGGATGTTGTGGATCTGGAGTCAGCAGTGCCGGGCTACCGTATGCGTCTGGAATCCATGACGGTAATTCGCTATGCCATCTCACAAGGATCGATTGGAGCCTATTATCCGGAGGCTAACGTCCTGATCCCACTGGACTACATCGACAGGGAGAGCGGTACGCCATCGTATAAATCTGCTCCGGTACGTATCACGCTGCGTACACGCGACGTTGTCCCTCCGCAGGCTGTTGAATCCCATTAAAGTGAAAATAAGGCAGGCTTGCCTGCCTTATGATTGCCACAACCGTGGCAAAAGAGGCGCCAGTTTGCAATGTCTTGAGGTCTGCTATGAGCGAGGAGCAGAGCCCTCATCGTGAGGACAGCAATTGTTTGCGGGAACGGGGCCACTCCAGAATGTCAACAAGCCGGTATGACATGGAGGGGACAGCAACTTATAAAAGGAGGAATAATTATTTGACAGTGCAGCCTACCTACTAGTAGATTTATCGAGCGTCTTACATGACTTCTGAATGTCATCCAGTTATTAAAAGCAAAATCTTAATGATTACGCCCGGATGAACAGTGAACTAAATTCTGCAATGTTGAGTGTTTTCATGAATAAACCTTTTCTTTCTGTCGGTCATAAAATAGTGCGCTTGGCGATAATAATTGTGATCCCATTACTGCTGATCGCCTTGTTCGTGTGGGCGGGCGGGTGGCTGAATACTGGCAGGCTGACATCGGATAAGCTGATTACTGCCTTAGAAAAATCTAATGGCAATCACCCGGGTTATCGCCGTAATCATGCAAAGGGCGTTTGTATTCTGGGGGATTTTTCTGCCAACGGTAACGCCAGCGCCCTGTCACGTGCGGCACTGTTTGCCTCAGGCGTTACGCCTGTGGTGGGCCGTTTAGCTATCGCAGGCGGAAATCCCAATGCGCCTGATTATGCAGTACCGATACGCAGTATGGCGCTGGCTTTCTATCAGAAAAATGGTGAACAGTGGCGCACAGGCATGAATGCAATGCCTTTTTTTCCGGTACAAAGCGTGCAGGGCTTCTATGACCTGCAGACCGCCACGCTGCCGGATGCAAAAACCGGTAAACCTGATCCAGCCAGAATGCAGGCTTTTGTACGTCAGCATCCAGAGATCAAACCTTTCTTTGCCTGGGCAAAGCAATATGTTCCCTCTTCCAGCTGGGTCCGCGATCAATTTAACAGTTTGAACGCCTTTAATTTCATTGATAAAGAGGGCCATTCCCACCTGGTGCGCTGGAGTATGGTGCCGCACGCTGACTATCAGGCGATGGATGAAAATGAGAAAAACGACGCCAATTTCTTGCAGCGTGATTTACAGCAGCGGCTAGCGAACGGGCCGCAGAAATGGGATCTGATGGTTACAGTGGCGGGCTCTGGTGATAAAGGCAATGACGCATCGATTGGCTGGCCTGCCGATCGTCAGGTGATTAATGCCGGAACGCTGACAATTAATAAGACAACGGCACAACAGCAGGGCGTTTGTAACGACATTAACTATGACCCGCTGATTTTACCTGATGGTATTACGGCTTCGGATGACCCGCTTCTTAATGCCCGCTCATCCGCTTACGCTAAATCCTATAATGCACGCACTCATGAACAGGCCGGAGCCCACTGATGAAACATAACAACACTTTTCACCCGGCACTGCGCGTACTTCACTGGGTGATGGCTGCGGCTATTATGGCCATGTTATTTATTGGTGTCGCAATGGTATCCACGGTTTCATCATTGCACGGCCTGCTGGTTGCGATTCATAAGCCGCTGGGTTTGATGATTTTAATGCTGGTCATTGTGCGGCTTTGGCTGCGATTCAGCACTGCTAAGCCAGCACTTCCAGCCACGCTGCCTGCCTGGCAGAAATTCTTAGCGCATCTGTCTCATTGGGCACTGTATGCCATGATGCTGGCTCAGCCCCTGATCGGTTGGGCGATGCTGTCAGCGGCGGGGTATCCCGTCACACTGGGTCATGTTGTGCTGCCGCCCATTGTTCCGATCAGCAACAACGCTTATGCCATTTTACGTCCGCTTCACAGCCTGGTAGCAATGGCGCTTTTCATCACTGTTATGTTGCATCTTGCCGCAGCTTTGTACCACGCTTTGATTCTGCGCGACGGCGTATTTAGCAGTATGGCGGGTGCCTATAAACGCAAACGCTTGACGCGCGGTGCGCTTGACAATCCGACTGACGCTGAGTAGGTTCGTGGCCGTTTATCGATTTGCAGTTATTTTACCGTTGCTGCTGGAGCAAGCATGAGTACAGAACGTTCACAGAAAGCCGAAGAGATTATGCACCACACCAGAATTCTGCTGACAGCGGGCGGTTATAACAGCTTCAGTTATGCTGATTTAGCCGAGCGGGTGCAGATTCGTAAGTCGAGTATTCACCACCATTTCCCTGGCAAAGCGGATCTGGTTCAGGCAGTCGTGAGTGATTATCGACAGCAGGCACAAGCAGGAATGGCGGCAACCAGCCAGCATTTCTCCGGTGATGCATTAGGTGAAATTAACAGCTACGTGAATTTCTGGGCGACCTGCATACGTGAGAACAATTCTCCTTTCTGCATTTGCGTGATGCTGGCTGTTGAATTAACGATTTTACCTAAAGAAGTGGCTAAGGAAGTCAGTGGGCATTTCAACGATCTCACTAACTGGCTCACTGATGTACTGAGCAGAGGTGAAAAAAATGGCGTTTTTATTCTGCGGGAAAGTGCAGCCACAGAGGCCAAATCGCTAATGGCTACGGTGCATGGTGCAATTATATCTTCGCGTGCCTTTAATAACGCTGATGTATTTCAGCAAATTGTCGAGCCAGTGATTAAAAGATTAACGAAAACCAGCTGAAGTAACTCAGACAATAAAACGTTACTAGCCGAACTCTTCACGTGTTCGGCTACTCGGGCTGAAATAGTTGATGAGCAGCCTTTATGTCGGTTAGATATTTGACTGGAATTCGTGACTATTTCGTGACGTTGAATGAAATATCCGGGTGATAGAAAGAATAACTGCACGTGGCATTGTAGTAATTCAACCTACCTTCTAGTAGGTTTATGGCGCAGTGTTTGTTCGTACCGACGTAAGCATGATTTGGAGGAAGTGATATAGCCAGCGAGGACTTTAATTGAGGCTATTTCAATGTGACTTTACTTTGATGGAGAAATTATTAATGAACACTATCCGTGCTTTGCATTCAATGCCGGGCCTGGCAGCATTAAACATCGAAAGAATGAATTCCCGATCTTCTGTTACCACTGCGTCAGGTTTTCAGCCCTTTTTACAGACTCAGCTCAAACTTTCCGGGAATTCTGGATTGAATGAGCCAGCCGTATTAAAGCAATCGATCAGTATGCCACCTCACCTGGCAGACATCGACTCGCTGGTTGCTCAACTACTCGCTAGCAGGAAGATGTTATTACAGCCATTCAGGTCAGTTTCTTTTTCAGGAAAACAGTATTGTGAACACCTTAGACAACGTAGCGTAACTGGCGGTTTTTGCAGGGAGATAGCTGACGTCATTAAGACGGAATATGTTCCTGAATCCGTTTCTGGTTCGTGTGTGATAATGAACAAAAAACATCCTGAAGTACGCAGGGATTCCTGCAATTATTCACTAAATACCGATTTCAAATATGAATGTCAGCAAACGATCCCGGTTGCTGTGATGGCGCCTTTAACCTACTTTTTTATCGGAGTTTTTCCTGATTTAGTCCAGATCTCTGTGTCAGGTTACATAAAGCAGCCCTTGCGTATACGCAGACTGCGTAGGTTAGACAGAACAGGTTACCGCCAGAATGCTTGCGACCTAAACCTATATCGTTAATCCAAGACTGTATAAAAAATTAAGATTAATTTTTTGACACAGTGTCGTCTTTTTTATCGAACAACCATTTTTATACGCTCTGTTTTTCCTTAAAAGTTGGTTGTTATAAGTTTTACACATTTTCTTAATCCTGCGACTGAATAATTGCCGACTCTAATTCGGCCATCATTCGTCTGGAATATTCTGTGAAGTCCAACCTATTTCGGAGAATCATCATGAAATCCAATTTCGCTACATCTACCTACATTCAAAATCAATGGCTTCAATCTTATTATTACATCCGTGCTGCGGGTTCAATTATCTGGATTGCACTTGCGCTATTCATTGGCAAACATAATCCCACAGTTGGTGGCATTCTGCTTGTTTTGTATCCTACATGGGACGCATTCGCCAATTATCTTGATGCAAGACAGTCAGGGGGCTTAGCACTAAACCCACCCCAAAAATTCAACTTTATTGTTAGTCTGGTGGTCGCAGCAGCTATTATCTGGGCTCTTTCTGTCAGCATGAATACAACCATTAAAGTCTTTGGAATATGGGCGATTTTTTCTGGTGTACTGCAGCTTTCTGCTTCCATCCGTCGCTGGAAAAATTCAAATGGACAATGGGCTATGGTCTTGAGTGGAGCGCAATCTGCGTTGGCGGGTGTGTTTATGTTTAAACAGGCGAGTAGTAATGCTGCTCTGGATGTCACCACGGTTGCACCCTACGCCGCTTTTGGTGTTCTCTATTTCCTGATTTCAGCCATCACGCTGACCATTAAGAATGGGCGTAAAGACAAAGCTGCCTGCTGAGTGTTCAGAAAAATGGTGCGACTGTTAGTATTTAATGGGCGGCTTAGGGCGAACTTGATAACCCGGCATGTAGGATAATCCATCTGGTCGACATTTTGATTATTATCAATTCGTCGTAAGTTAGCCCATGTCTTTGCTCAGATGAGTGTTCGTGAGGAAACGCACAAACATACCTGAAGCGCTTTTGCACGCTGGTTTCACCAGGATGCCCCGCCACGTCAGGCTATTCCTGTTGTGAAGCCAGCATACTATCTGCGATATCCAGCAATGCGCGCAAGCGATCCATATGACGAAGATCCTGATGGTAGCCGACCCAGATGTCTCTTGAAGGCGGAATGTCAGGCATTTCAATACGCTGCAGCCCGGTGGTGGCATCACCCAAAGGCCGTGGCAGCACGGCTACGCCCATCCCCCGCAGACACATCTGCGCCTGAACCGCACGGCTTGTGCTTTTAAAGGCAGGTTTTGACTGCGGGAAATGATCAAGAAGCCATGAGACGTCAGGAAAGTGTGACTGCCCAGTATTCATCAGGATCAGCCCCACCGAAGAGGGGGCTGTGAGCAGTGCCTGTGCATTCTGTGGCGTGCCATAAAGTGCGTAGGGCACACGCATCAAACGGCGCTGAACAATATTCGGATCGGTAAAAGGTACGATGCGAAACGCGATGTCGGCATCACGGCGCGACAGATCGAGCAGGCGGTAACCTGCAATAATTTCCGGCACAATCGCCGGATGACGACATGTCAATTCACTCAGCACGGGGGCCAGCACATAGTTAGTAAACCATTCTGCTGATGATATTCTCAGTATTCCTTCAAGGCGATCGTGATTGCCTGCCAGACGGCGTTCCATGGCAAGCGCGGAATTTTCCATCGCTTCTGCCAGCTTCATGATCCCGTCTCCGGCATCTGTCAGCACCAATCCCTCCGTTGTCCGGCGAAACAGCGCCTGCTGCGCTTCATCCTCAAGCGCCTTGATACGGCGTCCTACTGTAGGATGACTTACGCCCAGACTCAGGGCTGCTTTCCCGAAAGAGCCGTTACGCATGACCGCAAGCAATACCTGAACATCCCCCCAATCCATGCTTCGATTCCGCCGTTCAAAAATGAACATCCAATATACAAAAGTGTCAGTTCTCAAACAACTTTGTAGGCATCACCATGGCTTCTTTAAATTCGTCGCCTCAGGCGACACGAACAGGAAGCTGAGATTATGCATAAATTAAAAGACAAAGTTGCTCTGGTTACCGGAGGTTCAAAAGGTATCGGAGCAGGTATAGCCCGTCAGCTGGCAGCTGATGGTGCAAGGGTTATCGTCAATTACGCCTCAGATAGAGACGCTGCTGAAAAGGTTGTTGTCGATATCAAAGCCACCAAGGGTGAGGCTGTGGCAGTCGCAGCGGATGTCACCAGTCAGAAAGAGGTCGAGGCACTAATAAATACCAGCATTGCTCTTTTCGGGCGGCTCGACATCGTGGTGAACAACGCCGGTGTTTACCAGTTCGCCAAAATTGAAGAGAGCACTGAAGCGCTGTACCGCAGGCAATTTGATATCAATGTGCTTGGACCCTTGTTAGTAAGCGCCGCGGCCGCACCGCACCTGGGCCACGGCAGCAGCATCATCAATATCAGTTCATTCGTCACCCGTGTCTTTATTGCTGAAAGTGCCATCTACAGCGGTGCTAAGGGGGCGATTGATGCCATTACCGGAGTGCTTTCACTTGAGCTCGGTCCGCGGGGAATTCGCGTGAATGCGGTCAACCCGGGCCTGATCGAAACGGAAGGGAGCCATAGCGCAGGCGCAATAGGCTCGGACTTCCAAACCTGGAATGAAGAGCAAACGCCGCTTGGCCGTATAGGTCAGGTAGAGGACATCGCCCCAATCGTCTCATTTCTCGCCTCCGATGAGGCCAGATGGATCACTGGGGAGATTATTTTGGCTTCCGGCGGCATGCGCTGAACGGAGCGGTGTTGCGCTTCCCGGAGGCGGCCTCACCTGCACTGATTGGTCAACTGCGCATTCTGCGATGACCACACATCCCTAACAGGGACCGTACCGTTCCATAAGGAGTGATCTATGTCGGCACATAGCATCCTGCAAGCCGAGCCACGCCGTTGGGCTATGTTTGTCATTTTATTGGTAGGTGCATTTTTGCCGCCGCTCGATTTTTTTATCGTTAATGTGGCACTGCCTGCTATTCATAATGAATTGAGCACATCTTCCTCAGCGGAACAGCTGGTCATTTCATCGTACGCCGCTGTGTATGCCGTGACATTAATCACCGGAGGTCGCTTGGGCGATATTTATGGTCGGGGAAAAATGTTCTTTCTTGGGCTGATAGGTTTTACCGCGGCATCATTGCTGTGTGGTTTTGCCTGGTCATCCTGGATACTGATTGCTGGACGCATATTACAGGGCGCCACGGCCGCCATTATGGCTCCTCAGGCGCTCGCCGCCGTGCAGGCCATTTTCCCCGAAGCGGAGCGACCCTTAGCGCTCAGTATATATGGAGCCGTGTTTGGTCTGGCCTCCGTTATTGGACAGGTTCTGGGCGGCATTCTGATATCAGCCGATCTCTTCCACCTTGGATGGCGGACAATTTTTCTCGTTAATCTGCCTGTGACGCTGCTGGTGATTCTCTTTGGCCTGCCACTGCTGCAAGAAAAACGGCCGCGAGCAGCTCAGCGACTTGACCCCGTTGGCACACTGCTGGCCACATTAACGCTGAGTACACTGATTGTGCCGCTAATAGAAGGGCGTGAGGCGGGGTGGCCCTGGTGGACGTGGCTGTTATTTTTTGCTTTCCCGCTGCTGGCCTCACTGTTATGGCGATATGAGCACCACCTCAGTCGCAAAGGGGGATCGCCACTGCTCAACCCGAGCGTATTACGTGCGCCAGGGCTGGGACAGGGACTTATGATTGTTTTATTGTTTTATTCAATCGGCGCGTTCTTTCTTCTGTTTTCTGTCTATCTGCAGAGTGCCTTACATTTAAATGCCTTGGTTTCAGGCACGCTTTTTCTACCCTTTGGTGTCGGCTTTCTCATTGGTCCGTTACTGACTCCGTACCTGAGGCAGTATGCCGGGAATTACCTTAGCGCCATCGGAATGGGATGTGAAACCGCAGGTTTGGCAGGTATGGCAGGATTGATCGCTACGACGATGCCCGGTCACTCTCCCGCGATGCTGCCGCTCGCCATGCTGCTTTTCCTGACTGGGCTGGGGCAGGGGCTGGCGATGCCAACTCTGGTGCGGATGGTGACAGGCCGGGTCGCGCCACAGTTTTCAGGTATGATTGCTGGCGTAACCAGCTCGACATTACAAATTAGCACAGCGCTAAGTGTCGCGGTTATCGGCGGCATTTTTTACAGCATGCTGGGGAACGGTAACAGCGTCGCAATCATTACCCATGCTTTTATCGTCGCGCTTCTGACGATGGCTATCTGTCTGGCTATAGGGGCAGGGTTAAGTATCAGGCTAATTCGGCGCTCCTTTGATCGCTCCATGACTGCGGATGGCTTATCTCAAAGGTAACGCGACAGTTCTCAGCTGACGGTAAGCGCCATATAATTAGGCAGCAAGCTGAGAACTTTTTTATTTTTAGTTTCCTGACAGGCTGTTCAGTTTCTGCAGTTAATATGCACAACGATAATTCTTCTTTTTGCACGTACTTCAGGCAGATTATTTGTTTTATCGTATCAGGGGTTTATTCGGTATTAATGAATAAATCGTGACATCAAAGTCGTCCGCTACTGGCACAATAAGGACATGCGCGCATGGCAATATCTTCTATGCTCAATGAGCAATGGGTGGATGGGTTAAACATCCTGAGCGCTGAGGGCATTTAATGTTGAAAGTGCTGACATTTATTAACTCATCAACTTGTGATGAAATTATGAAAAAATCTATCGTCCCTGAAGAATTTCAACACTATTTCGATGATTGGCACTTTTCCCCCGTTATCGAAGCAGATGGCACAGTATATCTTTCCGGTGTTACCGCAGCACGTAGGGATAAACCTATAAGTAAGCATCCTGAAGAACAATTTCATGATGCCTTTTATAAGCTTGGCGTTTATTTAAATGCCGCTGGTTTAAACTATGAACACATACTTGAGATGACCACTTTTCACATTGACCTAAAAAAACATATCGACGTTTTTTCCAGAGTAAAAGATGAGTATGTAAAGGCGCCTTATCCAGCTTGGTCAGCTATAGGCGTGTCAGAGTTCATTCCTGAAAATGCCCTTGTAGAAATGCGGATTGTAGCCAAAAGATAGTTTTAGGCGTGGGCACTAAAATAATAGTTGTGTCGGTTTCTGGCATTAAGCGGACCGGTATGTCAGGTCCGCTATGAGCGAGAAGCGGACATCCGACTTTTCCATAAAAACCGTTAGCTTTCAGTTAATCAAACAAAAGAGGGCGGAAATTCTCCTAAACTTTCTTCCTCCCTTTTATGGAAAATTAATTATTTTTAAACGACTGGTCGTAGATAATACAATCTCTGCCTGCTCTCTTAGCTCTGTACAGGGCATCATCAGCTGCATTGATAGCAGAAGAAGATGAGTCATGTTTAAGCTTGGTTGCCACACCAATACTTAGCGTGATACCGAAACTTCCGTTGCATGCATCTGAAACCGAAGTTTTAATTTTTCTGATGATATCTTCTGCATTGATATTATCAAAGATAACGATGGCAAATTCTTCACCACCCGATCTTGCAATAAAAACATTCTCGCTTACAAGATTACTTAGCCTCAGCCCGGTATCTCTCAACACCCTGTCTCCAGCCTCATGACCATATGTGTCATTAATTTTTTTAAAGTGGTCAATATCAGCAATGCAGATAGTTCCTGACCGGTTCTCCAATCCTCTCAATATAACATTCAAATGTCTTCTGTTAGGCAACCCTGTTAATTCGTCTGTAAGTGAAAGATTAACCGCTGATTTATAATTATGGTTCACGTAGGATATAAATTTTTCAAATAAAAAAATAATCATTAATATGGCTGGAATATAAATAATTGAAGCAATTAATGATGCTGTATCTCTTTCTATTAAACCAAGTCCGCCTGCCATTGAAGCCAGGGATGAGTTCAAAAGCAGAAACAAACTCACTCTAAAAACAAGCAAGTTCACCTCAGTAGAATGGATATTAAAAGATTTCCTGATAAACCATGCCATCACTGCTACAGTGCAAGAATTAATGAAGAAATAAAAGTTGATTTTTGAAGTGTCACCAATAGCAAAAGAGAGAACAATAATCAAGGTTGCCATAAAGCAAGTATAAGTGATCACCATCCTATAAAGAAGTCCTTTAGGAGATTCAACTTCATGTATGAGTTTGTCATGTATCTTGAAATTCATCACGCTATCCTGTTTTGGTCAGGTATAAATAGTACCACATAATTATTTATGGAGGTGATGGTTTGCGTGGCTGAGGTGACTAACCAGGAATGCTAATTTATTGTTTCAAATGAATAAAAAAAGGCTTCCTACTCAATCCTGCTGATTTGCTTTCTATTTATGATTAGATACTTATGGTTTCAATATTGTTCAGGATATACCTGACCTGCTCAGAAATTATTAATGTAATGCAAGACTTCCAGCGCCCATTTCTGGCACAAAGGGGACATGTTTAGAAATGAGGTCTGCAATGAGTGAAGAGAGAAAAATAACGCTTCAGGCTCCGTTCATACAGTCCAACCTTACTGCCATATGCAGCATAAAAACTTGGCGGTTTTATACTCAGCGCCATAAGTCGGTGGCTCTTCCCGTCAGCCCCGGTAACTTCCGCAACTGCGCGTGCGCGATTCCACCAGCGTCCTCAAGGCCGAAAACCCGCATACTGACGTCAAGTTCACCGGCAAATACTCCCAGCCGCTGCCTGTTTCTGCCGGCAAGGATAATATTCAGGCTGGCACTTTTAGCCTGGGCGGCGGTCATGTGTCCCGTGTATCCGGTGGCGCCATAAATCAGTAGTGTTTTCATGATTGAGGGTGCTGCCATTCTTTAAAGACAAATTCAAGGCTGTAGCCATCGGGGTCGAAAACGCCGGCGGCGTAGTAGCGGGGATCGTAGTGAAGCCGGGCGCCAGGTGCGCCATTGTCAGACGCGCCGGCACGCATGGCTGAAGCATAGGCTTCATTCACCATTGTTTGATTTCGCGCGACAAACCCGACATGTACAGCAGCTGGCGCAACAGTTCCTTCGCGTAGCCAGAAAAAGATCCGGCCCTGAGCACCGAACCCTTTCAAATCCGGATGGCCTGGCGGCCCCTCTTTTCCGTCATAATCATGACGAACCGTGATGCCGAGAGGAGCAAGCGCTTCCGTATAAAAACGGACAGAACGGTCTGTATCGCTGACCGTTAAAAACAGATGATCGAGCATAAAACCTCCGGAAGGATTCAGATTTGGTAGCCGCCGGCGACCTCGATGGATTGTGCGTTGATCCAGACGCTGTCATCAGAGACCAGGCCTGCGATTACCCGGCCGACATCATCCGGCTCCCCCACGCGTTCCAGCGCGGTCTGTGAGGCGAGCAGTTTCTCAAATTCTTCGTTCAGTCCTCCGCCCAGCGACGTACGGATTGCACCCGGAGAGACTGCGTTTGCCCGGATGCGCCGCGACCCGAACTCTTTGGCCATATAACGGGTCAGTACTTCAAGGCCGCCTTTAAAGGCCGCGTAGGGCGCAACACCTGTCGTGGCCACGCGAGTGGTGGCGCTGGTAACGTTGATGATGTGTCCTCCATCGCAAATCAGAGGCAGCAGCTTTTGGGTCAGGAAAAAAGGGTCCTTCAGGTGCACGGCAAAAAGAGTGTCGAACTCACTCTCCGTCACCGTTTCAATCGGGTTGAAGAGCCCAAACCCGGCGTTGTTTACCAGCACGTCAATGTGCTCACGTTCCCAGGTGATACTGACTATCTCAAGTAAGGCATCGCGGAAAGTGCCGAAGGTTTCGGTGCGAGCCACATCCAGATGCAGCGCAACGGCATGGCCGCCTGACGCTTCAATCTCCTTCACAACCCTCAGGGCAGATTCAGGATGGCTGTTATAAGTCACAATCACCCCCATCCCTTTAGCCGCGCACTGCTGCGCCACGCTGGCGCCAATTCCGCCACTGCCGCCGGTAATCAGTACAATTTTCAAGGTTTCATCCTTTCTGTCTGCGATAGGAAAAGGATAAAACCTCCGGGACAGCTCAGCCTCTGCGTTCCTGCTCGATTCTTGCCTTTTTCTGCTTTATGCTCGCTTTAATCATCATACTGAGGAGGCTAACCTTGGCACTGGAACCCCTGCTTGACGAGCTGCGCCTTCTGGCCGCTCATGCCCGAAACTGGCGAACCGAAACCGGTATACCGCGTGTGGCAATGGTGCAGGGGGACGTTCCCGCGCATGCTCTGGCTGCGGTCTATGAGCCGATGGTTAATCTCATACTGCGGGGAAGTAAATCCATGACGGTAGGTGACCGGATATTCCACTACAACCCTGCTTCTTACTTTGTCATGTCAGTAGATTTGCCAGCCGTAGGCGAAGTCCTTCCCGAGGCCACCGGTGCTCCTTATCTCGCGGTTAGTCTGACCCTGAAACCTGAGCGGATAGCGACGTTGTTGGCTGATTTACCTCCCGTGAAGGCTGATCCACAGTCGAGTGCTTTTTCCGTTGCTGCCGTCACGCCCGAGCTGCTGAATGCCTGGGTAAGAATGCTTCGCCTGATGAAGAGCCCTGAGGATATCCCGGCTCTCGCACCGGTATATGAACGTGAAATCCTATATTATGTTTTGAAAGGCCCACATGGCTGGATGCTGAGGGATATCGCTTCACCGGGAACCATGCTGGCGCGGATAGGTAATGCGATTCGCTGGATAAGACATAATTTTGCTGATGAATTTGTGGTTGAATCACTGGCCGCACAGGAAGCCATGAGCGTATCGGCTTTTCATCGTCATTTTAAGTCCGTGACAAACATGAGTCCGGTCCAGTATCAGAAGCGCGTCCGTCTTCTCCATGCCAGAACCAAATTACTGGCGCGCCAGCAGAGCGTCACGTCTGTTGCCATGGAGGTGGGTTATCGCAGCGTGCCTCAGTTTAATCGCGAGTACGCCCGTTTCTTTGGCCGCTCTCCTTTGAAAGACGTTGCAAGTCTAAGGTACGACGCTGATGGTGCAGAAAGCCCGCTGAATCACCACGTTTGATGCGGCAGTAAATTTTGCTGCCGTAACAAAGCAATAACTCACCACACGATATTTCACTTCGCGGGTAGCAGCCAGGCGAAACTAACAGGCCGTAATTCAGATGGGGTTCAATTTCGCAAAGTGTCGTCCGGCCATCTTACTCATCCTTTCTGACAGACGACTTCGATGTTATTACCGTCAGGGTCTAAGATATAAGCGGCGTAATAGTGAGAGTTGTAATGATGGCGAATTCCCGGTTCGCCATTGTCTCTACCGCCTACCTGTAGAGCGGCACGCCAGAATTCGTCGACTATGGCCCGTTCACTGGCAGCAAAAGCCAGATGCGTTGAAGCGCCTGTTATGTCTTTATCATGTAGCCAGAGCCTCGATGCAGGGAACGTATACCCGCTATGAGTAAGAAGCGTCAGTTCATGATGCTGACTTTTGCTATCAGCCCTCTGGATATTTCCTCTCTTTCATCAAGTGAAAAGGAAGTCTTCAGCCTAAAGCTATAGGGCTAAAGAGCATCTTATGCACCCGGATTATGATGGAGATACGGATGTTGTCTGACTGCCGGACGAGCCGGTAAGTACAGGTGAATTTATAGTCCCGGCAGAGGCTAAATTCTCTTCAAACCAACCCAGAAAATTCTGCAGCTTTGGCCTGCTCCGGTAGCCCAGCGGCATGACGAGATGATGTGCGCTGATGGTATGGCTGAACTGCTCAGGAAGGATCCTGACCAACGTGCCCTGACGCAGGAATTTCTCTGCCAGAAGCTCGCTTTCAAGCACCACACCGTGCCCCATCGCGGCGGCTTCCAGGCTCATATATGAGCGATCAAACCTGAAAAGCCAGGGCTGGGCGGGCTGGGCGATGTTATGTGCCCGGAACCACTCAGGCCAGCGTAGTAATGTATTTTCCGAATAGATAAGCCTGCGTGAGATCAAATCCTCTGGCGCACTAACGGGTGCGTGCGCAAGGTACTCCGGTGATGCCATGGGCAGAATGCGTTCATTTCTCACGGACCTGATATCGAAACCTTCCCATGACGGAAGACCATGTCGGATAGCGATATCCACTTCGCCGCGTCCGAAATCCACGTCCTCATACGAGCATGCCAGCGTAACTTCGGTGCCGGGGTACTGCTGCTGAAATGACTGAATGCGCGGTAAAAGCCACAGGTAGCCGAAGGTGGGTGAGCTGTGAATATGGATTTTCTTCACGCGGCCTGCGGCCTTCATCTCCGCGGTTGCCTGAATCAGCCCCTGTAGATGCACGCCAATGATCTCCAGGTAAGCTTCTCCCCTGGCGGTCAGTTTCACGCCGGCAGCGTGACGTTCGAACAGCTGGCACTCCAGGCTCTTTTCCAGCGTGGCTAGCTGATGGCTCGCGGCTGACGCGGAAATACCCAACGCTTCAGCCGCACGAACCACGTTTCCCGCCCGAGCAATATGCTCAAAAACCTGGAGACACTTCAGTGAAGGGATCTCCGCATAATTTCTCATTTTTCAAACCTTGTAACACCAGACTGACCCTATTTTATCAGCTTCAAAAAGGCGGTCACAGTCAATCCTCACTAAGTGGTTAACCATTTGTCGAGATCGCTCTCACAGTTCTGTATTTACACAGCAAGCGTAAATGGACATATGAATGGGGTTTATTGTTAAGTGGTAAACCATTAAGACAATACCACTCAAGGGAACTTCTGATGACAGAACTGAATCACAACCTTCACGGCCTTTCTGAACATGCTTATTCGATTCGGCGGCATGCCCTGCGTATGGGCGCCGTGCAGGGACAGGGCTACATAGGGCAGGCACTGGGCATTGCCGATGCGCTCACGGTGGCCTATTTCCATGCCATGTCCTTCCGGGCGGAAGATCCTGAATGGGAAGGTCGTGACCGCTTTCTGCTTTCAATCGGTCATTACGCAATTGGCCTGTACGCCGCTCTCATCGAGGCAAAAATCATTCCTGAGCATGAGATCGAGAATTACGGTAGCGACAACAGCATTCTGCCGATGTCCGGCATGGCGGCCTATACCCCGGGGATGGAAATTACCGGCGGCTCGCTAGGGCATGGTTTGGGTATTGCTGTTGGCATGGCGCTGGGCCTTAAGAGAAAAGGGAACAATGCGGCGGTGTATAACCTGCTGTCGGACGGTGAGCTGAATGAAGGGTCGACGTGGGAGGCCGCGCTTTCCGCCAGCCACTGGAAGCTCAACAACCTGATCGCGCTGGTAGATGTTAACCGCCAACAGGCGGACGGAGACAGTCAGGAAGTTCTGGCCACCGAGCCGGTCGATAAAAAGTTTGAGGCGTTTGGCTGGTTTGCTCAGCGCGTGAACGGGCACGATTTGCAGGCACTTGTCAGTGCATTCGATGCGGCCCGGCATCACGCGGGCGATCAGCCACGCGTGATCATTCTCGATACGCTGATGGGCAAGGGAGTGCCTTTCCTGGAAGAGAGAGACAAAAATCACTTCATTCGCGTAGCTGATGCCGAGTGGCAGCAGGCACTTGATGTCCTGAAACGCCATATCTGAAAATCACTTCCGACTCAATGAGGCCACTATGACCACTAAAAAACTGACCACATCTGCCATGATTGCTTCAATTGCTGAAGAGGGGCAGGCAACCATTCCGGCTCCCTTTGGCCATGCCCTGGTCGAGCTCGCAAAAAAACACAATGATATCGTCGGCATGTCGGCAGACCTGGCGGCCTATACCGATTTGCACATTTTCTCGCGCGAGTTCCCGGAACGATTTTATCAGATGGGTATGGCTGAGCAGCTGCTGATGAGCGCCGCTGCAGGGCTGGCCCGCGAGGGGGCTACGCCTTTTGTCACCACCTATGCCGTGTTCGCCGCACGACGAGCCTATGATTTCATCTGTATGGCTATCGCAGAGGAAAAGCTTAACGTCAAAATCATCTGTGCATTGCCGGGGCTCACAACGGGATATGGCCCCAGCCATCAGGCAACAGAGGACATTGCTATTTTTCGCGGCATGCCGAACATGACCATCATCGATCCATCCGATGCCATTGATATTCAGCAGGCTATTCCGGCCATATATGAACATGAAGGTCCTGTCTATATGCGCCTGCTGCGAGGAAAAGTGCCGGTCATTCTGGATCGGTTCCCTGACTACAGGTTTGAGGTCGGAAAAGCGAAGCTGCTGGCAGACGGCCACCAGGCGCTGATTATTTCGACTGGCCTGATGACCATGCGCGCCATTCAGGCCCGTGACCTGCTGGAAAAAGAGGGTATCAGCGTCGCGATACTGCACTCGCCAACCATCAAACCCCTGGATGAAGCAACCATTTGCCGTGAGGCGGAAAAACGTAACTGTCTGGTGATAACTGCAGAAAACCACACGGTGATTGGCGGACTGGGCGAAGCCGTAGCCTCCGCGCTGATGCGAAACGGAATATTCCGGCCATTCAGGCAGGTCGGGCTGCCGGATAGATTCCTGGATGCTGGCGCGCTGCCAACACTTCATGACCGCTATGAGATATCCGCACGTTCACTTGCCTCCAACATTGCATCCTGGATTAAACAATAAAGCATGTCATCCACACGCCTCTGCGTGTGTAGGGGTGTGTGCAACTCTGTTTTAAAGCCTTGCCATTGAAAATATCCGAAAGATAAAGGGCTTATCATGATTGATAAATTAAAAAGGAAGAGTCAGTACAGATGGTTTGTGATAGCACTCATTTTTATACTCTTTATGGTTGCACAGGCAGACCGGGCAAACATCGGCTTCGCTATTCCTTTTATCCAGAAAGAATATGACCTGACCAACTCAGAGATAGGTCTCATCATCAGCCTGTTTTTTGCCGGCTACGGACTGTGCCAGATCCCGGCGGGCTTTTTTGTTAAACGTAAAGGGATCCGGTTTTCCTATGCCGCCGGTATGCTGTTGACATCCCTCTTCACGTTTATGATGGGCAAAGTTGATTCTGTCTGGCACCTTAAAATTCTGCGCGCGCTGGTGGGCGTCAGCGAAGCTCCCGTCGTGATCAGCTCAACAGCCACCATCAACAACTGGTTTCCAACGAAAGAGAAGGGGACGGCCACGGGCATTTTTCTGGCCGGTTCAAAATTCGGCCCGTTGCTGGTTCCTCCCATCTGTGCCTGGATTCTGATTAATTATGACTGGCGCCATATCTTTCTGTTCTTTTCAATACCGGGAGTCATTCTGGCTTTGGTGTGGTATGTCCTGGTCAGGAATACCCCGGCAGAAAGCCGCTTTGTGAATCAACAGGAGGCGGATTACATCGCGGAAGTCAGCCGTGATGAAGAAGGGAGCAAGCGACGTTTCAAAAGCCGGGCGTTCCGATATGGCTTCATTGACCGCATGATCAGAACGACAAAGCTCACCCCACTCGACTCATCCCGGTCAATTTTCCGGTCATGGGATATTTACGGTGCAGCAATCGGTTACATGTGCATGGTGGGGATTGTTGACGGCGTGATTATGTCCTGGCTGCCAAAATATCTTCTGCAGGAACACAAGCTGTCCATCGTGGCTTCCGCGGCGCTTGCTGCCACGCCGTTCGCCGGAAACGTGATAGGGAATCTTTGCGGCGGTTGGATTTCGGATAATCTGCTGGCCAAGCGCCGCAAGCCGCTAATGATGTTCAGTGCAGTCTGCACGATTGTGATGACAGGCTTGATGACTGTAGCGCCACAGAACCCCTACCTGCTGGGCCTGCTGCTGTTCTGCCTTGGCTTTCTGATAGCGCTGGGGTACTCAGCTTACTCAGTGTATGCCATGGCCCGGGCGTCCAGGGAAACCTATCCGGTCGCTTACGCCATTATTAACATGGGCGGGCAGCTGGGAGCGGTGTGTATGCCTTTGATCGTCGGAGTGTTACTGGATAACTATAGCTGGAATGCGGTATTCATCACGCTAGGTATCGCCGCGGCGCTGTGTCTTGTGGTGGTCTTTACCATTCGTGAACCTCTGCCTGCAGGTGCTGAACTGGAGTGACAAACAGCCAATGTAACCGGCGGCATGCAGCCGGTTGCATGATCACTGCATAAGCAGATTCATCAGCATATTTTCCCGCTCCCAGTGGGCGAAATGTGCCTCCATGGCTGCCTTGGCGGCATCGGGATCGCGGGCCGCAATGGCCTTAACAATATCTTTGTGATTGCTGTTAATGCGGGTTTCCGATTCGTTCAGACCTTTCATGATACTGCGTCGTTTTCTCAGCAAATCGGCAATGAAAGAAGCGATGCTCTGATAAAAAAGCATGATGACAGGATTGTGGGACATGCCAGCCAGTATTAGGTGAAACTGATAGTCTGCCTCAACCTTTTCATCAAAACCTTCAACCGTCACCATCAGATCGCTCAGGCGTTCGAGCTCGGCAATTTCTTGATCAGATGCATGCGTGGCCGCTTCCTCGGCCAGCATTTTCTCGAACATTTCCCGGGCGTCTTCGATGGTATCGAGCGAGATGTAGCCTAACTGTGAGGCAATATCAAAATAGAGGTTGGCAAATGACAGGCGAGGCATTCTGAGAAACGTTCCGCTTCCCTGATTACGCTCAATAAAACCAAAAAATTCCAAAGAGGAAAGGGCATTTCGGATAATGGATCGCTGAACCCCCATTTTTTCCGCCAGGACCCGTTCAGAAGGCAGTCTGTATATGCCATTTTTATCAATTGCAGCAGTCGCGAGTATCCGTTTGATCAGGGACTGACTTTCTTCGGGGATTCCGGTCATGTTTATCACATAAGATGATTACAGAGGGCGGGTGGGTTACCGAATATCCTAACGCCTGCATCAGGGGATGACAACATAAGAGGCGTGCCGGGCGGGGACAGAACAGCATTCTGAGCAAAAGTTACCTGTTCTCCCCGCAGGTAATGAAATCAGACCATTACCTGCCGGTTAGATGGTTTCAGGCGTTTCCGCCCGCTATTTTTTTCAGTGCCACGACTTCTGAATGCTCAATATACGGCGGGAGTTCGCTGAAGAGTTTAACGATATGGTCAGCATTCAGATGCTTTTGCAGTAGGTCAAGAGAAGACCATTCTTCGGTCCAGACAAAACGACGGGGATTCTTTGCGTCCTGGTTAAGTTGATAAGTAATGCAGCCTTCTTCACTCAGAGTTCTCGCAATGACGCTGCAAAACATTTCATGAACCTTATCTTCAAAGCCTTCCTTAACGGTAAATAATGCGACGACCGGTACAGTCATAGTGCCTCCTGAATAGTAACAATTGGTTTATTGAGCCTGATCAAACAGGTTATTCACGCCGCTCAGGGCAGACATGAAATCAAGATAGATGCGCGTCTTTGCACCGAATCGGATGTCATTGACAATCGTGAGAGAGCGCAATAATGGATAAAGCCTGAAGTCCGATTCATTGATCTCTTCCCGGTACTCCAGGAGAGTCTCGAGTTCACCGAGCTGGCATTCCCTTTGCCTTTCAGGAATCTCCCGCCATACTGCCCATCAACGTAGTGAACGATATCCATACTTTCAGCCATGAAGGTGCCGTCGTCCTTCTCAAGGATGGGAGCAATCTTTTTACCAACCATGCTGGTGGGCGTTTCAGCTTCAGGCATTGCGCGCAGTTCAAAAGGAATTTTCTTTATCCCAAAAATCATGCGGGCCCGCACGTAGAATGGACAATGCTCGTAAATATGTAATTTCATCAAGCAACCTCCTTGTAGATTTTAGATTACTCACAAGTAACATTACTATTGAGTAATGTTACTTGTGAGTAATCTTGGTGTCCACACATAATCCTTTATTTTACTTAGCTGTTAGAGAGTGATTACACTAGATGCGTTGCTGATCCAGTTTATTTATCGGAGCCCTGCTTTGTCACATCGCGTTACCCAGCCTCAGAACAGTCCGCAGCCTACCAGAGGCGAAGTAACCCGCCAGCGCCTGCTGGAGCATGCCTGCCGCGAATTCGCCAGACTGGGATTTCACAGCACTAAAGTGAGCAATATCGTCAAAGCCAGCGGGCTGAGCCAACCCACGTTTTACATCTATTTTGACAGCAAAGAAGCCGCATATGAGGAGCTCGTTCATGAGTTTCGCCGCAGACTCAGGATCATCACGAAAGATTTGCTGATCCAAAAGCCCATCGGCGGAGAAGCCTTGGTCAAAAGTCTCCAGTTCAGCTTTATCAGTTTCCTGAGTTTTCTCGCAGAAGATCCGGATCTGACAGAAATTGGTCTGTTCCAGCCGCCGGGCTGCACGGAAACTAAAGCCTCGCTCGCCATATGGATCGCGGACAATATTGCACAGGAGCAGGAGCTGGGGGTATTCAGCAAGGACGTCGATGCGCTGACGGTCGCGCGATGCTTCGTCGGGATGATCGATCAGGCTGCCAGAGTTGCCCGGGATGAAATGACTTTGGAAGAGCTGGCAATGGGCTGTGCGCGTGTGCTGTGTAAGGGCATAGGGCATTGAGTCGGGTTTTACACCCTTAATCGAAAAAGTGGCGGCAAAAAACTTAAACTCAGACATCTGTCCTTGTAATGACTCTGATAGAGCCTGCACCTCCACGCCTGCATAAAATTTAACCATTCCTACCGCGTCATCGAGGGTAAATCCCCGCTGCGTGCTGTCTGTAGTCTCGTTAAGCGTCTCACTCGCATAAAGGGTATAGCATTACCCCGTCTCTTTTTACTGAATGGTTAACTTGCCTGACAGCACTTAGGCTGCATCGGCATGGGTGGGTATGCCGGGGTAATTCCGTGTGGGGTGGGAGGGGCATACGCATGACGGAAAGCTGTGGCCTGCCCGAAGGATAGTGCTAATAAGGCTGCCCACTCCATGCTTTGTCGCTCTGTAGCAGGAGTTCATGCTGCAGGTAAACCTGCTGCGGTTTTTTTTAGCGTGTTCATCCTTCATACACTCTCCTTAAATTTAACTATCGCTGAGTGTAGCAGCCGCAAAAACGGCACCCGCAGGTGCCGTGATGGCTATCAGATTGTGTCCGGTAACGCGTAGGCGATGACGTAATCGCCTTTACCTGTTCTCATGAAATGATGTCCGGTTGCTTCGATCACCACATACTCTTTACCGTTCTGTTCATAAACCATTGGGTTTGCCTGGCCACCTGCCGGCAGCGGCGCTGACCAGACCGTTTTACCGGTTCTAATATCAATGGCACGGATAAGGTCATCCGTCGCTGCTGCAATGAAGACCAGCCCGCCTTTGGTTACGGCAGAACCCCCATTGTTAGGCGTTCCGATGTTGATCGGCATACCGGTTGGAATGCCAAATGGACCGTTTTTCCTGGCCGTCCCCAGCGGGCGATCCCAGACGGTGTGCCCGGTACGCAAATCAATTGCACGAATGCCACCGTACGCGGGCTCGTTGCAGAGCATGCCGGTAAAGCCGTTCTGCCAGCCCGGATTGATGTTCAGCGCAAACGGCGCGCCGCTCTGTGGTGTCAGCGGACTGGCATGGGTGTCAAGGTTATAGCCAATTTTATCCGAAGGATGGACGTGAAGCTTATCCGCAACGCTCCTTGCCACAAACTCGGTATAGTTAACGGTGTTGTTATAGTTGGCAATGACAAGACCATTCACAGGGTCAACCGAAACGCCACCCCAGTCACTTCCGCCGTTGTAGCCCGGATAGGAAATAAACGGTCTTCCGATTGAGCCCGGTGTATAGGCGCCTCTGTAGTCAGCCTGCTGGAATTTAATCCGGCAGTACAGCTGGTCCAATGGCGTTAGCCCCCAGGTGCTGGCAGGCGTCAGATCCGGTTTGCGCATGCTATTGAAAGTGGAATATGGCTGGGTCGGCGAACGCTTATCCGGGTCGGTTCCTCCCTGTGGCGCTGGCTTTTCAATCACATCAAACAGCGGCTTGCCGTTTTCACGATTAAGGACGTAAAGCTCAGCGTTTTTGGTCGGCAGAATGATGGCGGGAATTTTACTGCCATCGGCCTGAGGATAGTCAACGAGGGTAGGTGGTGAGCCCAGATCGAAATCCCAGATGTCATGATGGGTCGTCTGGAAGTTCCAGCGCGGGAGCCCGGTGTTGATATCAAGTGCTACCAGCGAATCGCCGTACTTCAGCTCAGCAGGGGTACGCGGCGCGCTCCAGTAGTCACCGGAAGGGTTAGCGACAGGAAGATACACCAGCCCCAGTTTTTCATCACCGGTAAACGAGGTCCAAACGTTAGGACTTCCGCGCTTGTAAGCGTCATTGCCGTGCTTAGGCGTGGCGTCCTCAGGATTAGCAGCATCCCATGCCCACTTTAGCTTGCCGGTTCGAACGTCGTAGGCTTTAGTAACGCCTGGCGGGCCAAAGACACGCTGGCCGTCAATGACCTGATGGCCAACAACAATCGTATCCCTGATCACTACCGCTCCGGAGGTAATCGAAACGTAGCCGGTGTAGGTTTCACCCATATCCTTTAGGATCGATACCTCGCCGTTATTGCCGAAATCAGTGCAACGGGTTCCGTCCTGCGCATCCACCTCGAATACACGGGCATCCAGCGTGCCCAGAATGATCCTGCGATCGCAGTGCTGATACACGCTGGCGGTGGCAGGAGCGGGCTGCGAAGGTTGTTGAGAGGGTTTCTGAGTACCGTCAAAATAGGCCAGAGAGCGGCATGCAGGAGTGTAAGGCAGCGCATCCCGGTTAATTTTAGGGTCAAAGCGCCATTTTTGTTTTCCCGTAGTAGGGTCTAAGGCGACTATGTTGTTTGCAGCTGTACAGACATAAAGGAAATCACCCACTTTGATTGGTGTGTTCTCCGTTCCCCAGCGAGCGCCTGGTGGCAAATCTCCCGCATGAGTCTGCCAGGCAACCTTCAATTTACTGACGTTTGCAGGCGTAATCTGTGACGTTGAAGAATAACGTGCTGCAGACAAATTTCCACCATAGGCAGGCCAGTCATTTTTGACCTCCTGTGAAGTGGTTCCGGTACCGGTGTCAGCGGAAAAGTTTTTACCGTCAGGTGCCGGAAAACCATTGGCTTCGGTCGTGTTATGAGGAAGAAATGCCAGACCGCCCGCGCCAATAAAGGTGAGAACCAGTACTCCCGTCACAGCCCCGCTGTGCTTACGCTGCAGGCGTGGAAGCAGCGTTGACAGGTGGAAGGAGAACGCGATCGCCAGCAGCAGTATCAGTGCGAAACGAGGCACCCAGCGCCAGTAATCCGTACCGGATTCAGATATCGTCCAGAACAGCGTGCCGAAGAACAGCAGGCTGAACCAGAGAACCGCAATAGCTTTCCCCCTGAAAAGGGCCACCCCAGACAGAATGCTGAGGACGCCTGCAATGGCGTAATACCAGTTACCTCCCAGCGAGATAAGCCAGACACCGCCGGCAAGCATGTAGATTCCCAACAGCAACAGTATTGCTGCAAGCAGTTTACCGACCCATCCTGGACGGTTCTTGAGGTTTGAAGGTTGATTCACGATTATGACCTTGCCTGTATGAATAATTAAACTAAATAAAGCGCGCAAATTGTTATCACGATGTAAGTATTTTGTCACACCAGTTATTTATATTAAGCACTAATTATCCAATGGGCTTTTAATTCATGAGTGCATGAGAAAAAACTCAGTATATTAAGAATGAAAATGTATGCCTATAGTTTTAAGGGGCAGGTGCGCTTGAGTAGTGAGGTATTAATCAGATGGTTGGGTTCATAAAATATCTGCTTTATTTATCTCATAAAGTACGCATCTGAAATTTCGTTAACTTTAAAAGGGATTAAATATGGAAACTAAAAGCCAAAAGAAATCCGAGCGATTCATTCCTGCTGAAATAGCTAAGAAACTCCCTGAGACCTCTGAAAGCATGCTGGCGGATGAATATCTGACGGACAGGCCTCAAGCCAGTTGTAGGGTCTTCCGAGCCTACAAAGGTGTTCCCCCGCATTTCCATCAACAGTGTGATGAGTATTTATATGTTGTATCTGGCAGAGGGACGTTCTGGATGGAAGATGAAAGCACCGAGGCCGAGTTTGCTCCGGGTCACCTGTTATTTTTTGAGCGTAACGTGATTCATGCGCTGCCAACGCTCATTGAAGAGCCTGTCGTTTTCCTGTCCATCGACAGTCCCCGTCGGGAACCTGATGATATCATTTTTGTGAACCCTGAGGACGGCTCTGCGTCTGACTTTATGCTACGTAACGGGCAGGGATAGCGCGCAATTGCCCGATGTTCTGCCGTGAGTGTTCTGGCGACAGAGGTCGGGCAGGCCACATATCAAAGCCGTACCTGTCATGCGTGGCATGGTCTTCTGATGCAGAGTTCAGTTAGTGTGATTTCATTCAAAAGCAATAAGTCAGCTAAAGCCGGTTTAGAAATCAGTATTTGTTTCAACCGATTTGACATTCGTGTACAAGATACTGAGCCGATGATCTTTTCGCTCATTTTTAAAATCACCGTCAGCCAGAGATCTTATACCTTCAACTATTAATTTCTCATTCAGAGCCGTCGCATCCGCTAATGGCAGGAAACGGACGCGCGCGTCAGGCTCGCTATGAGCGAATAGCGGACATTCACGGCCATCAATTTAGCTGACAACATGCCCTTGATATATCGTCAAATTAGTGGAGTTTTTCTTTCGATATTCTTTAAACAGATTCAAATTTCATTAGTTATGACTCCTGCATCTTAACGACTACTTTGCCCTTCGCGTGCCCCTGATCCAAATAGGCAAGAGCTTCCTTTGCTTCTATAAAAGGGAATACCTTGTCGATCACCGGCCTGATTTGTTCTGCCTCAATGAGTTTGCCGATTTGGGCGAGCTGATCGCCATCAGGACGGACAAAAAGAAATGAATAAGTGAGGCCTCGATTTTTTGTAAGACGTATGATCTTGCGGCTCATCAGCCCGAAAACTAAACGCAGCAGGACGTTTAGTCTCCGCGACCGGGCGAACGCAGCATCTAATGGACCGATGAGAGAAACAATCTTTCCACCCGGCTTGAGAATTTGGGTGGATTTTTCAATTGAATCGCCTCTGATAGTGCCGAGAACCACATCGTAGCCGCTCAGCTCGTTTTCAAATTCCTGCTTTTTATAATCAATCACTTCGTCTGCGCCAAGATGACTCACCCACCCGGCGTTGTCTGTGCTGGTTGTCGTGGCCACCTGTGCGCCAAGGTGCTTCGCCAGTTGGATGGCAAAACTGCCAATCCCCCCGGAACCTGCCGGGATGAAGACCTTCTGACCAGGCTGCAACCCGGCTCGCTCTGTCAGCGCCTGCCAGCATGTGAGGCTCACCATCGGGAGCGAAGCCGCCTGCACGAAATCCAGGTTCGTGGGTTTTATGGCTGCAGCGCTCTCTGGCACCACTGCAAACTCCGCAAGAGAACCTATTCCCGTGTCGAAAGTGCTGGCGAAAATTTCGTCACCAGGCTTGAACCGCATCACTCGACTCCCCACGGCGATGACAACCCCGGCTAAGTCGCTTCCCAAAGTGGCGGGGAGTTTAAAATGCAAAACCGGTTTGAATATTCCGGTTGGGATCATGTTATCAATCGGGTTCAGACCCACAGCGAAAACTTTTACCAGAATTTCATTATCATTGGGGGAAGGGCAATCGATATTATCGAATCCCAGCTCAGGGGATTTACCATAGCGTTTAAACGTAAGTGCTTTTATCGTCTTATTCTTCATTTATTTTTTTCGCATCAAGCTGAAGACTTTTGCGCACCACATTATCCAGGAATGACGCAGGAGCGAATCTGAGAATAAAATTCAATTGACCTGCCAGCCTTCCCGCCGTGTAGCGCACCTTTGGGCGTAAAGTCTGAGCAGCTTTAACCACCACGTCAGCCACCACCTCCGGACTTTCCGCCTCAGCCATTGCTTTGCTCACCACTTTCGTCAGCTTAGCCCGGATCTGGTCATACTCCTGAAGCTTTGCATCCGCCTCGATATTATTGGCTTCAAACTGTGTTTTCATGTAGGCAGGTTCGATGACAGACACTCTGATGCCCTGTGTGCGCAGTTCATGATCCAGTGCTCCGGTATACCCTTCGACCGCATGCTTACTGGCAGCATAAAGTGCCACATACGGCAACGGAACGATGCCGAGTATCGAACCGATATTGATGATGCGCCCGCTGCCCTGACGGCGCATATGAGGGATCACTGCGCGGCTCAACCTGACGATGCCCAAAAAGTTGGTGTCGAAAATGTGTTTGGCCTGTTCGACAGAACTCTCTTCCGCCGCCGCTGGAGCAACCCCAAAGCCCGCATTATTAACCAGAACATCGATTCGCCCCTCCAGACGCAGCAACTCCTCAATGGCGGCCTCGACAGAAGCGTCGTCCGTCACATCCAGCGCCAGTAAAGGAAATGGATGCTTTCCCGCCTGAGCGCCACGCCGGCTCGTACCATATACCGTAAATCCTGCGGCTAAAAGTTTGTGACCAGACGCTTCGCCGATACCCGAGGACGCGCCGGTAACCAGTGCAACACGTTTTTTTGCCATGCTGAATAAGACCTTCATGAGATGTTTCAGGTTTCTCATCGCTGATGAGACGACAGGCTGTAATGGATTTATGTCGGATTTACCGCTGTGCAGAACAGCCGGAAGACCGTTCTGCACAGGACACCTCATTGATTACAGTGATTTATATCGTTCTGCGGATTCATCTTGTTTGATGTCCGAAAGCAGAGCCTGACGCGAAGCATCCAGGGTGTCCCAGCGGGCAGCATTATGTAAAGGCGGAATGGTGACCCGTTCACGGCGGTCAAAACCTACCAGTGCGGCATCCACTAATTCGCCCACTTCCATGAATTTTGCCGAGTTAGTGATGTCGATACCCGCACGGTCCCAGATTTCCGTGTAAGTGCCGGCAGGGAGCACCGCCTGGATATAAATGCCTTTAGATGACAGCTCGACATTCATTCCCTGAGACAGGAAAAGCACGAAGGCTTTGGTGGCGCCGTAAACCGTCATGGCAAATTCTGGGGCGAGGCCGACGATGGAACTGATGTTGACGATCGATCCCTCGCCCGCTTGCACAAAGCGTGGTGCCACGGCACTGGCAAGTCTCGTCAGCGCAGTAACATTAAGCGCGATAAGGCTTTCTATTGAATCAGGTGTCTGCTCTGCAAAACTGCCGGACTGTGCAACACCCGCGTTATTGATAAGAATGCCAATCTGCGCGTCTTCACGCAGGCGAGCTTCGACCACAGCTAAATCGCTCGTTTGCGTAAGGTCAGCAGGCAAAACATCGACAGAAATGCCATTTTCCTGTCGCAGACGATCGGCCAGTATTTCTAACTTCGTTTTGTCGCGCGCAACCAAAACCAGGTCGTGGCCCCGGCGGGCGAACCGTTCAGCGTAAACCGCACCAATACCCGTGGATGCGCCTGTAATGAGAACTGAAGCTTTAGTCATAATTTGATCTTCTTTATCAAAGTGTAAACATAATTCGCCATGTGCGATGTATGAAGAACCGTCACACCGGTGCTTTACTTACTGGTCTCAGTCAGCGACGGGTAATCGGTATATCCCGCTGCGCCACCGCCATAAAGTGTTTCAGGATTGATTGAGGCCAGAGGTGCGCCCGTCTTCAGCCTTTCGACCAGATCGGGGTTGGAGATGAACGGGCGACCAAACGCGAACAGATCGGCTTTACCCTGCGCAAGCTGAGCGGACGCCAGTTCCAGGTCATAGCCATTGTTGCCAATGTAGGTGTTTTTAAAACGCTGGCGCAGGGAGTCGTAATTGAACGGGGATACATCACGCGGGCCGCCCGTCGCACCTTCAACTACATGGAGGTACACGATGCCTAATGCGCTGAGTTGGTCAGCGACGTAATCATATTGCTGCTGCGGATCACTGCACGAAATCGCATTAGCAGGAGAAACCGGTGAAATACGTACGCCGGTGCGGTCAGCACCAATCTCATCTTTTACAGCCGCCGTGACTTCCAGCAACAGGCGCGCACGATTCTCAACAGAGCCGCCGTATTCATCAGTACGCTGATTTGCGCCATCTTTGAGGAACTGTTCCAGTAGATAACCATTCGCGCCGTGAATCTCTACGCCGTCAAAGCCGGCGGCAATGGCATTGGCCGATGCCGTTCTGAAATCGTCGATAATCCCCGGTATTTCCTGCAACTCCAGCGCACGTGGCTCAGAAACATCAGCAAAGCCATTGTTCACAAAGGTTTTTGTCTCGGCGCGAATGGCTGACGGCGCGACCGGTGCAGCGCCACCCGGCTGTAAATCGACATGCGAAATTCGTCCTACGTGCCATAACTGTACAAATATGCGCCCACCTTTGGCATGCACCGCGTCAGTCACTTTACGCCAGCCATCGATCTGAGCCTGCGTGTAGATCCCCGGCGTATCCTGATAGCCCTGCGCCTGTGCGGAGATCTGCGTGGCTTCAGTGATCAGCAATCCTGCTGTGGCACGCTGGGCGTAGTAGGTCGCCGCCAGTTCGCCCGGTACCAGCCCCGCTCCGGCCCGGTTACGTGTCAGCGGTGCCATCACGATGTGGTTGGCCAGTGTTAGTGAGCCAAGTTCATAGGGTTGAAATAATGTCTGATTCGTCATGCTTATTCGCCCGTTAATGGTGGGTTGAGGTGTCAATGTAATGATGATGATCATAATCTATAAAGTCAACCCGTTTGATTACGGTCATCATCAATGTATACTTAAACTCAATTTTTAAGAGGGGGCAGGAAAGCATGAAAGTGTCGAAAGAGCAGGTTCGGGAAAACCGGACACGCATTGTTGAAACGGCCTCAGAACTCTTTCGCGAACGCGGTTACGATGGCGTGGGCGTGGCGGAACTGATGTCAGCGGCAGGCTTAACCCATGGCGGGTTTTACAAGCACTTTGGTTCAAAGGCAGACTTGATGGCGGAAGCGATGAGCTGCGGATTTACGCGTACTGCAGAAAGCACGGCAGGTGTGGACCGGGAAAAATTTATTGCATACTACCTCTCCCGACAACATCGCGATGATATGGGAAAAGGGTGCGTGATGTCAGCACTGGGCACCGATACATCCCGTCAGTCTGAATCAATTAAGGCGACATTTGCCGCTGGAATTGAACGCCAACTCGCCGTTTTAGGAATTGAAAATGGCACGCGCGCTGACCTGATAGATACCATCGCCCATCTTGTGGGTGCACTGGTGTTGTCTCGTGCCTGCCCAGATAATTCCGCTCTGGCTGATGAAATTCTGGATGTCTGCCGTGCGCGTCTTGTTAATCATGAAGCCAGTGAGGATTGAATGTGTTGGGCTAAGGGGACTTGTTTTCAGCAGTGCATATAAATAAATCACCAACGTCCGCTTCTGGCACAGGGCTGCTGTTGCAACCCTCGCTAGTTAGACTTCAATCGATTCAGATATCTCCAGGGCATCATCGACTTTAATGCCCAGGTAACGAACTGTGCTTTCGAGTTTTTTATGGCCCAACAGAAGCTGGATTACCCTCAGATTTTTTGTTTTTTGTAGATTAGATAAGGTTTAGTCCTGCGCATAGAATGCGTGCTGTAAAGCGAATCGTCGAGACCGAGCTTCTCAATCCATCCGTGAAAAATACGGTTATATTGCCGGGTTGAGATGTGGCGTTATGAGCCAACGCGAGACTGGAATAGATAGTCGCCATTTCGCAGGTGAGCCATTTTGATCCTGGCCGCTACTGCCCCCTGTGCAGTATGAAGAATACAGAGTAGCCACTTTAAGTAAGGCTGAATGTGTCAAACTTTTCGATGAAACTAACCACAAAAAGTTCATCCTTAGCCACGAACGCAGTTTCATGAAGCCGTTGCTATCTGATAAACAGCATTAACCTGTTATAAGATGCAATGAGATAAATAGACGAGCTAAGCCAGGTGAAACTGCATAACTCAGATAATATCTGCTTTTGCCAAAAGTGTAATGACGTCAGGCCAATGTCCCATATTAGCGAGAAGCGGAAGCCAAATTGCTTTCCTTTGCGGGGCAGGGGGTGCCAACAAAGCTCGGCAATATTGAGGAAACATATTTGTTGAATCCGGTAAATCTCAGTGCTAAAAGAAAAGAGCAATTTTTTTGGATTCGTTGTGTTTCCTGTTCCTGATACCCAACCCATAAGAGAAAGTCAGAAAATGATTAAGTCAGTTCATCCAGTTACAACCGTTACCACCACCGGAACTTTCGGCGGCGTGGGCGTATCTGTGACTGGCTCCTGACAAAACAGACTCTGACTCCCCGCCAAACCGGACGGGGAAGAAAATTTCTCCGTTCATGACTCACTGAATGGAGATACATCATGATTTCATCTGAAAATGCGCTTTTAGTTATCGATATGCAGCAGGGACTTTTCCGTGGCCCCGCCTCACCGTATTTTGCCGACTCGGTTCTGTCTAACATCTGCTTGCTGATTGAAAAAGCGAGGTAGGCTAAGGTGCCCGTATTTTTTGCCCGCCACACCGGACCTGATGATTCTCACTTCTCTGAGCAAAGTCCGTTGACACAACTGATACCCGAAATGAATGTGAACGCCGAGCACGATGTCGTGTTTATCAAAAAGCACCCCAACTGTTTCCGGGATACGAACCTGCAGCGTCAGCTTAGCCAGCGAGGTGTTAAGGAACTGGTTATCGCCGGGATGAAAACAGAATTCTGTGTGGACACTACCTGCCGCGCAGCACCGGAACAGGGATTCAGGACCGTGCTGATTTCAGATGCGCACACGACAATGGATAACAATTACCTTTCCGCAAATGAAATCATCAGCCACCACAACGTCACACTAGCTGGCCCGTTTGTGTCGCTCGCGACAGCAGCTGACTGGGCCTTTCACTCTGAGAAATGAGTTGAGACTGAGAGCCGCCCTCAGGGCGGCTAAGGTGCTTAAAGTCCGCTTCAGGCACGAAGCAGAAGTGCGTCTTAGACAAGGTCCGCTATGAGCGAAAAGCGGACATTATTTTGGGGGCGGAAACGTCGTAATGACTCAACCGTTAGGGAGTTTTAATTTTGCTTGTTCTGGTAAAGATCCCAGCGGTTGCCGTACAGGTCCTCAAATACAACTACTGTTCCGTACTCCTCTTCGCGAGGCTCTTGGGAGAATGTAACGCCTTTTAATTTCATGGAGTTGTAGTCGCGCCAAAAGTCATCAGTTTGCAGAAAAAGGAATACCCTTCCACCACATTGATTGCCTATAAAATCTTCCTGCCTCTCATTTGAAGCGCGTGCCAGTAGAAGATTGCAATCGCTTTCCGGGTTAGGTGTGATTACGACCCAACGTTTACCCTGCTGAGGTGTATCTTCAACGAGAGTAAACCCCAGCGTTTCCGTGTAATACTCAATTGCCCGATCATAGTCATCAACGACTATGGCCACATATCCCATGCATCGCTTCTGCGTTCTCATTTCTGTTCCATTAGGTTTCAGACATAACTACCAAGAAACATTTTTTTAACATAAATGATCCTTAGTTGCATTATGGGTTTGTCCAAAGCACTGAAGTCTGCTTTTCGCTCATAGCGGACATGGGCCTGCACAACGTCCGTTATGAGCGAAAAGCGGACGTCTCAGCTTTAAAAAGTTGATGTCGATTTTAAATTACAAATGATCCGGTATTAGTTTGGCGTACCGGATCATCAATAATGACTAAATTTTCTATGGTTCTAAAGCACATGTGGTCGATGCAATCAAACCACCCTTTACAGCGGTAAAGGGGAATAAGCAGGAAAATCGGTATAACCTCGCGCGTCCCCGCCAAAGAAGGTGTCGCGGTTAAATGCGGTCAATGGGAATGCATGGCGAATACGCTCTGGCAAGTCGGGGTTTGAAGTGAAAAGGCGACCAAAGGCGATTAGATCAGCGTCACCCTGTTGCAGCATACTTTCTGCATCATCCGGCTTGAAACCGCCTGCCGCAATAATGGTTCCCTGATAAAAAGCACGCAAATCTCGGCTTGCGACCGGTTCGGAATAATGTCCTGACTCCCTGTCATCTGGACCGACGATACGGGGTTCAATAATGTGCAAATAGGCCAGCTCTAACGGGTTCAATTGCTCGACCAGATAGCGGAAAGTCGCCGTGGGATTACTGTCATGCATATCGCCATAGATACCGCTCGGAGAAATACGTAAGGCAACGCGTCCCGGCCCCCACACAGCATTGAGTGTTTCCACTGACTCCAGCAAAAAACGCGCACGGTTTTCAAGGCTGCCACCGTAGTTATCAGTGCGCTGATTGCTGCCATCCAGCAGAAACTGTTCAGGTAAATAGCCATTGGCTGCATGCAACTCGACACCATCAAATCCAGCGGCTTTGGCTCGAAGGGCGGCCTGTCGCAGCTCATCCATAAGACCTTTTATCTCACTCGTTTCTAATGCACGGGGCTCAGGAAAAAGTTTGCCCTCATACGCGCCCTGGGGATTTTTAACCACGCCATAGGTATCTCTGGCGATCAGCGCAGAAGGGGCGATGGGTTGGCGGCCTGCTGACAATTCAGGCAGCGACTGGCGGCCCGGATGCCAAAGCTGAAGTACGATTTGACTGCCACGAGCATGTACCGCCTCGACTAATCGTTGCCAGCCCGACTGTTGTTCATCAGTAAAAATACCCGGAGCATCTTCATAAGCGTTAGCAAAGGGAGACACAGCTGTTGCTTCAGCGATAAGTAGTCCTCCCTGACTTGCACGCTGGCGATAGTATTCAATCATTAATTCGCCCGGGATACCGCCCTTTACGGTTCGCATGCGCGTGGTGGGCGCCATCACCACGCGGTGACTCAGCTGTAATTTTCCAGCAGAAACAGGTAACAGTAACGTCTTCATAATATTCCCCTCGCAATGAGGAAGAGCTCCTGTTCACAGGGAGTTCCTCGTTATGGTCATTATCAAGTTCAGTGGTTTACTTTATCGGTGGTGGCTAGCCATCAGGCCTGTTGCTGAGCCATGGTGTGTACAACCTGGGCCGCGCTTATTCCCTCAAGGGCCAGACCATAACCAATGCCTTCTTCTAACAGTCGTTTCAGGCGTTGAGTCAGTGCAATACGGGTATAACGCGAGGTCAGCGGCGGAAGGGCGGCAATACCATCAGCAATTTCATGTGCACGAGCAAGGAGGTTATCTGCGGGAACAATTTCGTTCACTACCCCCCACTCTTTCGCCGTCTGCGCATCAAGCACCTGACGGGTAAGCAGGAAGTAACGACCGCGGATTGAGCCGATGACTTCTGGCCACAAAATGTGAACGCCATCGCCGGGAACAATACCGAATTCGAAATGGGGTTTATCCTGGAAAACCGTCTCTGGAGTTGCCAGTACGATATCGGTCAGCAAGGCATATTCGCTGTGAAGCAGCACCGGGCCATTTAACGCGGTGATCATCGGGACTTCGATATCCAGAATGTTGCTGAGCACCTTTTTGCCTTCACGCAGGATTTTGTCGAAACCGAGCGGACTGAAGAAATCGAACCCTTCCGGGCTGATGGCGTCCATAAAGGCATCACCTGAGCCGGTTAGGATCACAGCGCGGTTTTCACGGTCTTCGCCGATGGCGTGAAAAAGGGAAACAAACTGTTCGTGGGTGTGGCCATCAAAAACCAGCTTTTCACCGGCTGTGTGGAACTGGACTTCCAGTACGCCATTGGGTTTGCGCGTCAGGCGGGCATTGGCAAAGGCATTACGATAAGAGTCAAACGTTGTCATGGAGGCGATCCTTGTTGTTTCCAGCCCGGAGTGGCTGGCCGTGAAACAACACTATTCCATTCCCATTAAAAAGGGATCGCCTCATGATTAGATAACAGCTATTCCCATAAGGAATAGCTGTAGCTATTTTTCCGCCATGATGGTTTCAACAAAGCCGGCGAACTGTCGTGCTTTGGCGCTTGCCAGACGGCCATTAGGGAACACGGCCCACAAATCGATGGATGGCAGCTGCCATGCCGTTAGCACTTTTCTGACCGCGCCGCTTTTAAGTTCCCCTGCAAACATCCAGTCAGAAGCAATGCACAATCCCATATGACTGAGCACGGCAGCGCGCTGACCTTCGGCGGCACTGACTCGAATGCGCCCTCTCAAAGAAATGGGAATAACCGCGTCCTCGCGGGTAAATGACCACAGGCTTGGCTGAGGGTTATAAAGAACGGCATCATGTTCTGCCAGTTCGGCTGGCGTGCTGGGCTCCCCTTTGCTGGCAAGATAGTCTGGCGTGGCGATAACGGATCGTGGACTTGTCGCCAGTTTACGGGCTACGGCAGTAGAGTCGGGCAGGTTTCCCATCCTTAACGACACGTCAACACCTTCGGCAATCAGGTCAATCACCCGGTCATCAAGAATGACGTCCACATCCAATTCGGGGTGTTCCTCAAGAAAACGTGGAAGCTGAGGAATGACATGCAGCCTCGCAAACGTGGTGGCTGCTGAAATGCGTAATTTTCCGGACAGCCCTTTTCCCGCGCCTCTGGCGGCCAGTTCAGCCTCGTCTGCTTCCTGCAAGGCGAGACGCGCCCGCTCGTAAAATCGCTGGCCTGCCTCGGTTGGTGTCAGGCCATGGGTTGAACGGGTCAACAAACTGGTGTGTAAGCGGGCTTCTAGCTGAGCCACAATTTTCGATACGGCAGGTTGACCGATGTTGAGCTGTCTGGCCGCAGCTGAAAAAGACCCTGTATCCACTACGCGAATAAACGTGGCCATAGCCTGAAAGCGATCCATCTCATTCCCCTGAAGAATAGTTGTTATCCCGGCAGGATAACTACTATTCCCGTGACGTGCCAGCCAATATCTTGCACAGCACCTCGGGAATGGCCCGGCGGTAATTTTAACCAGGAAAGGATCATGATAGATATCTATGCATTTGCTACGCCTAACAGCATCAAAGTGCCGATTGCGCTGGAAGAACTCGGTCTTGATTATATTTTACACGCTGTGAATGTGCGTAAAGGAGAGCAGAAATCGGCTGAATTCATCACCCTTAATCCTCACGGCAAAGTCCCGGTGCTTGTCGATACGGATGCCGGTTTCGGGAAGCGGGTGCTGACCGAATCCGCCGCTAATCTGGTTTATCTTGCCGAAAAGAACGGAATACTTTTGCCTGCCGCTGGCCTGGAAAGAGCGCGCGTATTTGAGCAGTTATTTTTTCATGCTTCTGGACTGGGGCCTGCTTTTGGTCAGGCCGGATTCTTTCTACGTCAGGCAGCTGGGCCGCAACCGCTGGCAATGCAACGTTTTTCATCAGAAGCCGACCGTACAGTAAAAGTGCTGGATAGCATCCTTGCCGATCATGAGTTTGTCGCTGGAGAGGCATTTTCGATTGCCGATATCGCGCACTTTGGCTGGTTGTGGCGTCGCGAGTTTGCTGGCGTAAGCCTTGAAAACGCACCGAATGTTACACTATGGTTTGAACAGATGGCGGCACGCCCTGCCGTCAAGCGCGCGATTGAACGCGTTAACGCGCTCGCCTCAGTTTGAGGCGCTGCACTTTAGAATATCTGAGAGATGGTTTTTAACCCTGTTCCGGCGCTCTGTCCCTGAGATCAATAACTGGAGTAAATGATGAAGAAAACATTTCTGATTACCGGTGCCAGTAAGGGCATCGGGCTGGCACTGTCCCATCGGCTTGCCGGTGCGGGGCATCAGGTGGTTGGACTGGCGCGAGGCGCTAACCCACACTTTCCCGGTACCTTAATCAACGCAGATCTGGCAGACGTTGAGCAAACCCGCCAGACCTTTGAATCCTTGAGTCAGCAATTCGTCTTTGACGGGATAGTAAACAACGTCGGGCTGGTAAAGCCACAGCGCCTTGGTGAAATCGATTTAACCCAGTTTGACGATGTGATGCGCGTCAATCTCTTCCCGGCGATACAGGGAACTCAGGCTATTCTGGCTGGAATGAAGGATCGGGGCTGGGGAAGGATCGTCAATATTTCCAGTCTTACCGTGCTGGGCAGCGTTGAGCGGACCGCGTATGCCGCAGCTAAAGCGGCCTTGATTAGTTTCACCCGTAACTGGGCTCTGGAACTCGCTCAGACCGGAATTACCGTGAACGCCGTGGCGCCCGGTCCTACTGAAACCGAACTTTTCAGGGCAAACAATCCGCCAGGAAGTGAGGGTGAGGCGCGCTATCTTGCGGGTGTACCTATGAAACGGTTTGGGCAACCGGTTGAGATCGCTGCAACAATTGCCTTTCTGATGTCGGAGGATGCGGCCTTTATAACAGGACAAACCTTATATGTTGATGGCGGTGCATCGATAGGCAACCTAATTTTTTGATAGGTAAAAATCGAGGCCAGAATCAAATTTTGCCCCTTCAAGTGACTTAATAGCGGCATGCTGTTATGTCCGCTGTTGGCGAGAAGCCGACATGCACACTGCACGATCCACTTTAACCACGAAGCAGGTCATGTGTTTACAGCTCTGAGAGCGTTGAGAAGAAAGCAAAGTATGATGACTCAATACTCACCTATAATTGCCCGACTGAAGACGGAGCGGTGAATATTGCCTATGCATTTTCAGTCGCGCCCACGCGTATGGCATGAGCATCAGATGTCGCTGGATAATACCTGCTCGATAAAAAGCACGAAGCGAAACGCCGTGTCGAGATCGGCAATGTTTAATGCGGGTCACTAAAGATCCTGAACTCATCAGCCGATAAATAGAGATCAGCTTTTGCGGCCCTAAGATGCCTCATAACAGGCTCTGGCAGTGCTGCGATGGAAAGCATGACGTTATCATAATCAGGCACTTTTTCAGCACCTGATGGGTTTTAGCAGCAGAAATAAATGTGTTCAGCATCATCGGCAAACAACGGAATCACCAGCATGAATATCGCGATCAAACCCACACTTTCTGCCGTTTGGTCGACGGATGCACGGGGCATTTGCATTGCCAGCCAGGAAAGCCCTGAAGGCTTATTGCCCCTACTTAAAGGCATAACGCTTTGTGAGTGGCTTAGCCTTGCGCTGGTAGAGGAAGATGCAAAAATCGCGATGCAGCTGACAGCGGCATTAGAGTTTAAGACGCCATTTAATATAGAGGTGCCGATCAAGTGTCTGGATGGAACGATGCGCCATGTGATTGTTTCAGGTCTGCCGGCATGCCAACCAGGTGATTCTCATACACAGTTTAGCGGCTTCGTTTTAGATGTTACCGGACAGCGCAAAGCCCTTCAGGACGCGCTGCGCACGGCGACAGAATATCGTTTGTTGATTGAAAACAGTACTGATCTGATCGCCCACTGTGATGCGGATGGTCGGTACGTTTCGATCTCTCCTTCGTATAGCGAAATGATAGGCTGGTCAGCCGATGAAATAGTGGGCCAGCTGGTGGTGGACTTCCTGCATATCGACGATCAAAAGCCTGCTGCGGCAGTTCTGGCAAATATCTTCAACGGTGCTGAGTTACCAGACGTCGTCGAGGTGCGTAAAAGGCATCGTAACGGTCACTACATTACACTTGGCACTAAGGCCTGCGGCGTAAGCGATCCCTCTACAGGTAAAAATATCGGAGCAGTGCTGGTTTCGCGTGACATCACCCGTGATAAAGAAAAGATGTTGATGCTTGAGCTGCTCGCGACCCGCGACACCTTAACCGGACTGCCAAACCGAGCCTGGATCAACGACAAAGTGCAATCCATGCTTACGCACGTAGAAGATCCTGCGTATACGACTGTCCTGTTTATCGATCTGAATGGATTCAAAGCAGTTAACGATTCGATGGGGCACGCAATAGGGGATATGTTGCTGCAGCAGGTAAGCGAACGGCTACAAAGTTGCATGCGCCAGGGCGACTCGTTAGCACGTCAGGGAGGAGACGAGTTTGTCGTGGCAGCAAAGTGCAGTAGTCATGATGCTGCAGCCGCTATTGCACTGCGCCTCATAGACGGCCTGAAGGGTCCTTTTGCTATCAATGGCGTAGAAGTAAAGATCGGCGCATCGATTGGCATCAGCCTGGCACGATTTGGGACAAAAACGGTAAATACGTTATTTGAAAATGCCGATACAGCGATGTATCAGGCTAAAGCACGACGTGATGGGTCATATCAATTTTTCCAACCTGATACGCTGCCAATGTGAGATTAAGCCAGCCCGTTTCACATGCTCTCTCCGGCGCTCAACTTCTTTTCCATTTAGCATGATCTTCAAGTATGTGATGAAGTTGGCCAGAGGAGGGCATGCCGGTCGCCGTTACCACGGTGAGGACAAAATAGGACAGACTTTCAGTATGATTATGGCGTTTTCTGGTATTACAGGAAGCTGTCGTTTCCTTTTCAATCCAATCTGAGTAATGGTAAGAGCGTAACATAAGTTAAATTTTCTCGAAGTAAGCGTGTTTTTAAAACACGCTTCGTTTTTAAAATAATGTAACTAAAAAAATATAAAATATTTTCCCTAAAATAAAGGTTAATTTAAATTGAGTTATTTACGGGGTTAAATTAATCCAAAGCATTTAAAAATGCCAAATTTAACTTAAGTAATCCGTGATAACTCAAGCAGTTCTTATATTTTCCGTGCGTGATGAATTTGAGTGAAGCCCTTATTAATTTGTCGCGCAGGCAGGGTTAATTTCACTGTCTATAATTCCTCTTCTTCGGCAAAGCATCTTGAACTTTAAGAGAATTATAAATGAAAATATCTACACGTCTGGCTGCGGGTTTCAGTCTGCTCATTATTCTTTTCGTATTGTGCACGGGGATTGCTCTGAACGCATTATGGCAGGCGCGGGATGGGATGGAAGATACGGTCAATAACAAGATGAAGCGCTTTACGCTGGTTCAGGATATGCGGGGAATTGCTCGAGATATGGCCATTGCCGTGCGCAACCTGGCTTTACTGAGCGATCCCGTAGAAATGCAGCCTGAATGGCAAAGATTAATCTCGCAGCAGAAAAATTATATTGAGAAGCGCCGTGAGCTGGTAGATAGCATGAGGTTCAATGTTTCCTCTCACGGGAAGGAGGCTCTTGAAAAAGTCGTTGCCTCTGAGAGCGCCGCGATGGAGACGTTAATGATCGCAGGGCAGATGGGACTCGATAACCGTCAGCAAGAAGCAACGGTTTACCTCATGAAAACGGCGCGACCGGCGCAACAGGCATTAATGGGATCGCTGGATGCGCTAACAAACATCGAAATGACACTCAGCAAGGATACGATGGCTGAGAATAGTGCATCCACGACACGTACAGCGTTTATTTTATTAATAATGGCGGCGCTCTCGGTGATTATTTCTGTGGTGACCGGTTATTTAATCGTACGTGTACTGATGCGTCAGCTAGGCGGCGAGCCCGCCCAGGCACAGGCACTTGCGGCAGCCATCGCCGCGGGGAATCTGACAACCTCAATAACCTTGCGCCGTAACGATAAGCACAGCCTACTGGCATCGTTAGATCGTATGCAGGAGAGTCTACGTGGACTGGTATCACAAATTAAAGACTCGGCTGGATCCGTTGCTTTAGCCGCGGATGAGATATCAAAAGGCAACACTGAACTTTCATCCCGTACTGAACAGCAGGCCGCTGCGCTTCAGGAAACGGCCGCGAGTATGGAGCAACTCACGGCAACGGTGAAAAGTAATACTGCAGGTGCACAGCAGACGGCACAAGTTGCACGTGGGACAGCAGAGCTGGCGCGAGCTGGTGAGGCGGATGTGCAGAAAATGTCGGATACGATGAACGAGATTTCTCTCAGCGCGACAAAAGTGAGGGATATTACTTCCGTCATTGAAAGCATTGCCTTCCAGACCAATATTCTTGCACTCAATGCCGCCGTTGAAGCTGCTCGCGCCGGTGAAGAAGGAAGGGGATTTGCCGTGGTTGCCGGTGAAGTCAGAACGTTAGCACAACGAAGTGCGACTGCTGCACGGGATATCAAACAACTCATTGAGCAGGCCGTAGGGCAGGTGGAAAGTGGTGTGAACGTGGCGACAGGAACCGGGCAGAGCATCATGAAAATAGTCAGCATGGTAGGTGAGCTTGCGGATGCGATGGACGAGATATCTCTGGCTTCTTCTGAACAAATGCAGGGAATTTCACAGGTCAGCATTGCCGTCAGCCAAATGGATGGCGTAACGCAGAACAATGCTGCATTGGTTGAAGAGTCCTCCTCTGCGTCGCAAGAGCTTTCTGCTCAGGCACATGCGTTGCGAGGCATGGTTGAAGCGTTCCAGGTTTAATATTTTCATTTACATTGGGGCTCTTCTTTAATCTGGGCCCCGCATTGTTTGATTTCTTTTCGTTCGACTCCGTGTGAAAACAGCCTCAGGCAAGCTTACTCTGTGGCTCTTCCTGTTAAGGATGGGTCGCTGAGATGGCGCTAAATACCTCGTCAGTGACGATGGCCGGGTATTACCGCAATATGAACTGCTCAGTTAACAATAAACACGATGCCAACAATGTCCGCTCCTGCCATAGTGGACACTGTGCATGACAGCGTCCCCTATGAGCGAAAAGTGGGTCTTCGCGTTTAAAGCAGGGTTTATTAACATTGTCGATGGATGGCAATGCAATCAACTCAGGATTGCCTGGGCTTAGCATTCAGCCTTTATTTACCCTTTTCAGCAAGCCGCTAAGCTTTTGCACAGCCGATGTGATAATCACAAAAAATACGGGCACAAAGAAGATGGCCAGCAGCGTACCGCTAAGCATCCCGCCGAACACGCCTGTGCCAATCGCATTCTGGGTGCTCTTACTGGCACCGTTTGCCATCATCAGGGGAACCACACCAAGAGTAAAAGCCAGTGACGTCATGATAATTGGCCGCAGGCGTAGTCGGGCTGCTTGCTTCGTTGCCTCAAGCAGCGGCTCACCCTGCGCATAAAGTTGTCGCGCAAACTCTACAATGAGGATGGCGTTTTTGGTTGAAAGTCCGATTAGTGTGATCATACCGACTTTGAAAAAAACATCGTTAGACATACCTGCGAGAAATACCGCCAGTAGAGCGCCAGCCATACCCAGCGGAACGACAAGTATTACTGAAAGCGGTACTGTCCAGCTCTCATACAGCGCGGCAAGCACCAGGAAAACAATAAGAACGGATAAGGCGATCAACAGCGGCATTTGAGCCGCTGAGCTACGTTCCTGCAGCGAGGTGCCAGTCCACTCAGTGTAATAGCCTGCTGGAAGAGAAGCGGCAAGTCGGTCCATTTCAGCCATCGCTGCCCCGCTGGAGTAACCAGCAGCGGCGCTGCCAGTGATTTTAATCGCCGGATAGCCCTGATAACGACTGAGCTGCTGCGGCGACTGGGTCCAGTCCGTCGAGATAAAGGCCGACAGCGGCACCATCTCACCCGAGGCATTCCTAACGTAAAGCTTGAGTAAATCTGCCAGCTGCATACGGTAACGGGAGTCCGCCTGCACAATAACCTGTTGTACTCGCCCGTTATCTACGTAGTCATTGACGTAGTTTGAGCCAATCGCGACTGACAGCATCTGATTAATGTCGTCAAAGCTGACGCCCATTGCCTGCGCTTTTTCTCTATCTACCTCAAGAGTGGCACTTACACCCGCAGGTAAACCCTCAATGTAGACATCACTGACCACGCCACTGTTATTGGCTTTCTCCGTTAGCTCTGAGGCTGTCTGCAACAATGCTGTAAAACCGCGGCCGGCACGATCTTCGAGGTAGAGGTCAAAACCCGATGAAGTCCCCATATCAGAAATCGCGGGCGGCATCAGGCTCATTACCGTGGCGGCGGGATCGTCATTCATCTTCGTCTGGACAAATTTTGCTTCACCATCAGCGGTCGCGCCTTGCCGTTCGCCCCATTCTTTCAGGGTGGTAAAGGCCATCGCGGTGTTCGGACCGGATCCGGAAAAACCAAAGCCAAAAATGGAGATATTACTGGCAATGCCGGGCCTTTCCATGATCGCTTTTTCAAGCCGATCAACCACATGACGGGTTCTCTCTTGTGTGGCATCTGACGGCAACTGGATCGACGTCATAAAGTAGCCCTGATCGTCTTCAGGGATAAAGGATGAAGGCAGCGCCAGATAGGCAGCAAAAATCACCGCACTCAGCATGGCATAAATCAGCATGACGCGGCCACCACGGCGCAGCGTGACGTGCAATGCCCGCTCATAGCTTGTCGTTAGGGCACTGAAGCGGCGGTTAAACACGCCTGCAAAGCCTTTCTTTTCTACGCCGTGCTGCGCAATCGGCTTCAGCAGGGAAGCACACAGTGCAGGGGTCATCGTCAGCGCAAGAAAAGCCGAGACCAAAATGGAAACAGCCATCGAAAGTGTGAACTGCCGATAGATGACGCCAACCGAGCCGGTGGCGAATCCCATGGGAATAAATACGGCGGTAAGCACCAGCGTAATACCGATAATCGCTGGCGTAATCTCGCGCATTGACTTACGTGTTGCTTCTTTTGGCGACAGGCCTTTTTCAGCCATCAGGCGCTCAACGCTCTCCACTACCACAATCGCATCGTCAACAATGATGCCGATAGCCAGCACCATGCCAAACATGGTCAGCACATTAATGGAAAACCCGCTCATCAGCATTACAGTAAAAGTGCCGAGCAGCGCCACCGGCGCGACAATTGCCGGAATAAAGGTATAGCGCAGATTCTGCAGAAATAGCAGCATCACCAGGAATACCAGCACCATGGCTTCAATAAAAGTGTGGATGACTTTCTCAATCGACAGCTTCACAAACGGCGCGGTATCAAACGGCACCGAGAACGCCATGCCCTGCGGCAGCACCGTTGAGAGTTCATTTAGCCGAGAACGCACGCCCTCTGCCGTGCTGACGGCATTGGCACCCGGCATCAGCTGGATCGCTGCGGCAGTAGCCGGATGGCCGTTTTCACGAATCGCGTACGCGTAGCTCTGCAGACCCTGTTCCACGCGCGCCACGTCAGCCAGCCGGACGCGCGAACCGTTACTTAGCGCCTTAAGCGTAATGTTGCGGAACTCTTCCTCAGAACTGAGCTGCCCGCGTACGTTAAGCGGGTAGGTCACCGCTTGTCCGGGCTGCGCCGGTTCATCGCCGATTCTGCCCGGCGAGACCTGGGCGTTCTGCTGGCTCAGCGCGGTGGTAACGTCGCTGACCGAGAGCTTATAGTTAAATAGTTTGACCGGGTCCAGCCATACGCGCATTGCTTTCTCAGCGCCGAACAGCTGTACTTTGCCAACGCCTGGCACGCGACGTAGTTCCTCAGAAACGTTACGCGCAAAATAGTCGCTTAGGTCCTGTTCGCTGAATCGACCCGAGGGCGAGCGCAACCCGACGATCATCAGAAATCCCGCGTTGGCCGCCTCCACGTTCAGACCGTTCTGACGTACGGTCTGAGGCAGCCGGGATTCAACCACCTTGATTTTGTTCTGCACATCAACCTGAGCGAGCTTGATGTCCGTTCCGGGGTTAAAGGTCACTGTAATGCTGGCAGTGCCTGACGTATCACTTGGAGACTCGAAGTAGAGGATGTCGTCAACGCTGGAGATTTCTCTCTCGATCAACGAGATGACCGACTCATTCATCGTTTCTGGCGTGGCGCCGGGATAGGTCACCGTAATGCTGACGCTCGGAGGAGCCACAGCGGGGTACTGCGCCACGGGCAACTGCGGAATGGCAATTATGCCTGCCAGTACAATAAACAGGGCGATAACCCATGCAAAAACAGGCCTTTCAATAAAAAATTGCGGCATCGGAATATCCGGGAATAAGCAGTAAAATTTGCAGTGTGCGTTAGGATCAGATTTGTTCCGTATGGACGCGGCGGCCGATATCACTCAGCTGGGAGTATTTCTCCAGCAGTTGAGGGCCATTATCCAGGCTGGTAGCGAACATCCACATATAGGTCATGACCGAATAAATGTGCCCGGCACTGATCCCCGTTGTCTGCGTCATCCAGATAATGGTCAGACTAAATAGCATGGCGACAAGCACGCCGATTGACAGATATCCCATTGCTTCGCGATCGGAGAGGCGTATGCGTAATCTGGCGAGCGTGGAGTAATGTCGCTGTAAAGATAACGATGTCGCCCTGCTAACAAAATCAACCTCTTTTTCCAGCCGATTATTGAGTTTGTTATAGAGCACTTCATTTTTACGGGCAAAACCAGGCAGGAAACAGGCCAGTAAAGCCAGGATGACCAAACAGGCAATACCCGCCCAGAATTCGATAATCAGCAACATTACTGCGGCACCCATCATCGAAAACAGCGAAGTGATGAGCATAGGAAAGTGCAGTTCAAAAAAATCAACAAACTCTCTCGACAACACAACCCGTGCTGCAACGGTTGAATGATTAAAGTTATTTTTACGTTGAGTCTTAATCACGGATACCGCCAGGGCCGCATAAATCCTGGCAAAAGTGCGGGTATCAACGCTTCTGCGCGCTGCACCCAGACACCAGATAAATAAGATCAATACGCCATAGAGCATCGCATTTATCGTCTGCCCGGACATGATGGCGTTAATGGAGACGCCAGCCAGAATCGGATACAACAGATAAGTGAAGTTTTCGGCAACGACCAATAAAAAAGTAAAGAAAAGCTTTTTGCGGTAGCGGTTAGCCAGTGATTTCAGCGTGCCGGAGGCGCTTGTGGTCGGGGAGATAGCCTTTATATTTTCAGTGTTCATGAGTGGTACTTCTGTTAAAATAGAGCAAGTGCTCAATAATGGTATATGTTATTTGAGCAACCGCTCAAAGTCAACTGAGGTAAGAGATGAACGCTAAATCTGAGCTAATGAAAGAGAAAATTCTTAATGCGGTTATTGAGTTATTTACAGAGAAGGGTATTGATAAGGTTAAAACGCGAGATGTAACAGAGTATCTGGGCCTATCACGAAGCCATATTTACCATTATTTTAAAGACTGGCAGTCGCTGAGTCTCGCGGCAGTAACAAGTTTTATCAATGCAGAAATTAAGGAATTTCGTTTCATCATTCAGCCTTTATCCGCCAGGCAAAAATTGCAGGAATTTATTAACGGGATGATTACCGATGCCCCCGACCCAACCCGTAAATTATATGGTTCCTTATGGTTACTCTCTACTCATGACGAAGCTTACGCGAGTCTGATGCAAACCTTTCTGGATGAGTGGCATGAGGTGCTGGCAAACATTATACAGACAGGCATGGACGAGCAGTCGTTCCGAATTGTTGATGTGCACCGCGTAGCGCGCCAGTTGGATGCAATGCTGTTTGGTTATAGTGAGCAGATTTTAACCCTGCCATCTAAAGGCTTAGTAGAGCAGGCGAAGGAAGATATCGACGATTTTATCCATAGAAACATACTGACATGCTGATAAAACATTAATTTAGCGTGACGGCCCTGAACTGCAAGGGTGGAGCGGTCAAGACTTAGGGGCGGCAGAAGCGTTTTGCTTCAACTCTGTCTCCTGCAAGCCCCCCGGATGAATATGTTTAAATTATGAAGTGGGCTATAAAACGGGAAAAAGCTCTACTAGCAACATCCACTGCTGGGGCTAACCAAATACAAATGCAGAGCCATGCCCGTTCATCATTTATTTCAGACGACAACTCATTCATTCGTAACAGGCGCGGTTTTCGCATCGTTGTTAACCGGCCTGGTAGCCGTGGCAGGTTGGCTTTTTATCAAATAACCGTTGGGATGGTCACCAAGAGTTAAAATTATCGACATCCCTGCCTCAACCATTCACCTGCCCGAAAGGGTTGTAAAATGTGTGTGCGATCAGAGATATTGATGCGGCTATTCGCAGCGCAGGTGACGAAAGGGAAGGGAGCAAGGTGAAAACGTCGGGAACCAATCTGGAACACGCACGGGCGCACAATCGCCGCGTGATCATTGAAGCCATTCGCCTGCACGGCGAATTGACCCGCGCCGAGCTGGCTCGTCTCACCGCCCTGACGCCGCAAACCGTGTCGAATATTGTGGCGGAGCTGGAGCAGGCCGAACTGCTCACCAGCCGAGCGCCGCGCAAACAAGGACGCGGGCAACCGGCAATTCCGGTGACGCTTAATCCCGCCAGCGCCTTTTCGATCGGCATCCATCTTGATCACCAAACGCTGCTGATTGTGCTGGTGGATCTCACCGGCGAAATTCATTTTCGCCGCCTGATTCTGGTACAAAAGCCCCAGCCGGATGCCACATTAGCGCGCATCGCCGACGTGCTCAGCGAAATTAAAACGCAGCTGGGCGATCGCTGGCAGAAAGTGCTGGGCATTGGCGTGGTGATGCCCGGTCCGTTTGGTGTTGAGGGCATCTCGTCAATGGGGCCGACCACGCTGCACGGCTGGGAACAGGTGAATATCGAAGCCAAACTCGCCGCGATGAGCGGCGTGCCGGTGACGTTGGAAAACGATGCCACGGTGGCAGCAATTGGTGAGCGCTTTCATGGCGTCGCGCGTCAGCTCAATTCGTTTGTCTATCTCTACATCGGCACCGGTTTGGGCGCTGGCATCATCATGGATGGGCACGTCTATAGCGGCCATGCGCATAACGCCGGCGAAGTCGGGCATGTGGTGGTGGAGCCGGGCGGACGCGAATGTTACTGCGGCAACCACGGCTGTTTAGAACGCTATGTTTCACTGCAGGCGGCGTACGAGTTTTGCGGGCTCGATCCGATGACCGCTTTGCCGGAAGATTTGCTGGAAGTCGATCCGGCGCTGTTCGATAAATGGATCGATAGCGTGTTAACGCCGCTGCGTCAGGCGATTAACCTGCTGGAATGCATCTTCGATGCCGAAAGCGTGATAATCGGCGGCATGATGCCTGCGGTGCTGCTGGATAAAATCATGCGTCGACTGCCGCCGCTCTATCAGTCAGTGCGCGGTCGCTACCTCACCGGAACACGCGTAAAGATCGGTATGACCGGCAGCGATACCGCCGCGCTGGGTGCCGCCGCGCTGCCGATTTTCGACGAGTTCAATCCACAGTTTAACGTGTTGATGAAGTAGCGGCCTAATCATGCCGCTACCTTCACTGCCGTTTTCCGCTTCTCCTTCATCTTCCAGCAAAGCCACAGCGCAATGAACCACACCGGCGAAGCGGCTAGCGCGGCGAGCGTGTCGGAATCAAATATCATGATCACTACCGAAAACAGGAAGAACATCAGCGTCGCCCACGCCATCATCCTGCCGCCGGGCATCTTAAATTTGGATTTTTGATGCAGATCCGGACGCTGCCGGCGGTACACCAGATAAGAGACCAGAATCATACCCCAGCAATAGATCACCAGAATGGCGGCCAGCGTCGAAACGATGGTGAACAGTGTTGTCACATTCGGCACCAGGAACAGCAGCAAGGTGCCGCTCAGCATGCAGAAGCAGGAGAACAGCAGGCTGCGCAGCGGGATACGCGTGGTGCGTGAAAGAATACGAAACTGCCAGTGCGCATGCTTCTCGATCGATAAGCCGTATAACATGCGGGTGCTGGAGTAGACGCCGCTATTGGCGGAAGACATCGCCGAGGTGAGTGCGACGAAATTAATGATCGCTGCCGCCGCAGGCAAGCCGGCTTTGGCAAACAGCGTCACGAACGGGCTGGTATCCGGCGATACCCCTTGCCAGGACGTCACCGCGATGATCACCATCATCGAGAGCAAGTAGAAAATCACAATCCGCAGCGGCAGAGAGTTGATCGCGCGCGGCAAAATTTTCTCGGGATCGCGCGTTTCTGCCGTCATGGTGCCGAGCAGCTCAATGCCGGTGTAAGAGAAAATCGCGATCTGAAAACCAGCCAGAAAACCGGTGATGCCATGCGGCATGAACACCGCAGGATCGGTGAGGTTGTGCACCGAGGCTTTAACGCCATCCGGCGAGGTCCAGCCGGTAAATACCATCCATCCGCCGGTGATGATCAGCGCGATGATGGTGATCACTTTGATCAGCGCAAACCAGAATTCAGCTTCACCAAAAGCCTTCACCGACAACATGTTAAACAGACACAAAATACCGAGGGTAAATAACGCGGGTATCCACGCCGACATTTCCGGGAACCAATACTGCATATACGCGCCGCATACCACCACATCGGCGATGCAGGTTACCACCCAACTTAGCCAGTACGACCAACCGAGAAAGAAGCTGGCTTTGGGGCCGAGATAATCACTGACAAAATCGGCAAACGAGCGATAGTCGAGCCGACTAAGCAGCACTTCCCCCATTGCCCGCATCACCATATAGCTAAAAAAACCCACCAATAGGTAGATGATTAATATCGAGGTTCCGGCTACCGCAATATTGCGTCCCGCGCCCATAAACAGCCCGGTACCGATCGATCCGCCCAGCGCGATCATCTGAATATGGCGTTCGCTCAGCCCTCGCTGCAGTTTTTGCGGGGCGTCGTGAGCCCGAGCAGGCTGAATCTGCCCTTGTGTAGGTTTGTTAGACACAATGATTCCTTCAGTCTGGCGAAAAGACGCATGACGATGCCTGCCCGCAAGCATCAATGGCAAATATGGGTTGAACCTTAAAGAGGCACGTTTAAATAGATGAAAGAAAAACGAAATTAATAAAACGCTAATTCATGATGGAGGTTTCCAGCTGGGTTTTACTCATCGTGGTGGCGAGTGTTAACAAAGTCAATGCGGAAAAATAACAGTTTATTCACTTTTTGATGACCATCAAAGAACTGAAAAATAGGGATAAAATCAAAATTTATGCAATTAAGTGCATAATTAATGCATGGATATGCGCCGTATGTGGCTCTTTTTTAATGCTTAGTTATTCATTTATTCAGGCATTTTTGTGTCGAAAAAGTTAAACCCCTCTTATTTGGCCTGACCCGCTTGTCTGAAAAGGTGTTAAATTACTTTCCGTCTAGTGCAATGCATTACCTTTCCACGTCTTTTCAATATAAATAACTCTGAACCTACAGGCTTCTCATGGAAAAGTTATCTTACGCTTCTGAAAGCAGTACATCTCCCTGGACTACCTACCTGAGCCAAATTGACCGTGTTGCGCCTCATCTTGGTGAATTGTCTCGCTGGATAGAAACCCTGCGTCACCCCAAAAGAGCACTGATTGTCGACATCCCGGTGCAGATGGATGACGGCTCGATTCGCCACTTCGAAGGCTATCGCGTACAGCACAATCTCTCACGCGGGCCGGGCAAAGGGGGCGTGCGTTACCATCCTGCTGTCGATTTGAATGAAGTGATGGCGCTATCCGCCTGGATGACCATCAAGTGTGCGGCGGTTAACCTGCCTTATGGCGGCGCCAAAGGCGGCATCCGTGTCGATCCGCACTCGCTGTCTGAAGGTGAACTGGAGCGATTAACCCGCCGCTACACCAGTGAAATCGGCCTGATTATTGGCCCGCAGAAAGATATTCCCGCACCCGATGTCGGCACCAATGGCAAAGTGATGGCGTGGATGATGGATACCTACTCCATGAATCACGGCACCACCATTACCGGTGTGGTCACCGGTAAACCGATCCATCTTGGCGGCTCGTTAGGGCGTGAGAAAGCGACGGGGCGTGGCGTATTTATTACCGGTCGGGAAGTGGCACAACGCTCCAATATCACCATTGAAGGCGCACGCGTGGCGCTGCAGGGCTTTGGTAATGTCGGTAGCGAAGCCGCGCGTCTGTTCGCCGAAGCCGGTGCGCGTGTGGTGGTGATTCAGGATCACACCGCAACCTTACTCAACGAAGGCGGTATTGACTTAGCCGCGTTGACTGCATGGCAGATCGAACATAAACAGATTGCTGGCTTCCCTGGCGCGCGAGAGATCGACAGAGAGCAGTTCTGGACCACCGCCATGGATATTCTGATCCCGGCGGCGCTGGAAGGACAAATTACCCGCGAGCGCGCAGAAGTTATTAGTGCCAAACTGGTACTGGAAGGGGCAAACGGCCCAACTTATCCGGATGCAGATGATATGCTCGCGAGTCGCGGCGTGCAGGTGGTGCCAGACGTAATCTGTAACGCTGGCGGGGTAACGGTGAGTTACTTCGAATGGGTGCAGGATATGGCGAGTTTCTTCTGGAGCGAAGATGAGATTAACCAGCGTATGGACCGCATCATGACCGAAGCCATGGTTCACGTTTGGGACAAGGCCGCCGAAAAGCGCTGCTCGCTGCGCACTGCCGCTTATATCGTTGCCTGCGAACGTATTTTACTGGCACGTAAAGATCGCGGTATTTATCCGGGCTAATTAATTATATTTTAAGTTTATTTAAATTAAAGGATAAACGCCTTCGTAGTGGGCAGAGGGCGTTTATCTTCGCTATTAAGCGAGGTTTACGCCGCGTAAACCTGACCAGCACCTTGCGGCGGATTGAGTAATCATCACCGAAGGATCCTCACTGAACTCGCTCACCAAAGTGACCACCCGGTCGGTTAAACTCCTTATATTCTCGCTGCCTACATAAACGTATTCATTGGTGGGTAACACATAAGTGTAGCCTTTCTCGCACACCAAGCTACGCGCGAAACCATTCTCAAGCATCGCATAGAGCAATTCAATTTGCGCGCCAGCGGTGGGTTCTTTCAATTCGATACGGATAGTATAACTGAGCATGATATTATCTCCGGTGGCTTAATTTAAGTTTACTTAAGTTTAATTGACAAGAAATGAATTTCATTTTTTTAAGATAAATCTTAGCGCGAATTTATAAGTGATGACCGCCGTTAACAGTAAATACTGGCCCTATTAAGCGCAGCGACAAAAAGGGTTAAATAATAGTTATTAAATTACTCTTTTATTACGTTCGGCTTAAATAAGTTTATTTTTAATTAAAGACAGCCGACTCCACGCAGACTATAATTATTTTATGGCTCACTTTGGGCTGATTACTAAAAAGTGTACAAATAGTATCCGCAACGGGCGATTTTAAAGATTTTTATTAATTAGTATTTATCTCTGCCCATGAGGAGTAGCGGATGAACTTAAGCATCACGGATTTTTATGTCTTTAGTCAGGCAGATACAGAAGGGTGCTGCAATCTACACCGCGATAGTTGCCGCCTGGCTCCTGCCTATGATAATCGTGTGTTCATGGGATCATTTTATTCTCCTGACCATGCCTGGCAATATTTCCACACGCATTATCCCAACAGCCGAGCGGTATTTTGCTTGTTATGCATGAAAGAATAATGTGTGAAAAACCTTCTGCCTGAAAAATAGCGGCAGAAGGTTGTATTTAACTTTAACGAGCAGGAAAGAAACTGGCCAGCAATGGATGTTTTACCCGCTAGCACAACGCATCTAAGCCGTTCCAACCTCACTGTGATGAATATAGCCTGCCACCGCACGCCGCGTAAGCTGCGCCAGCATCTGCTGCGCACCATCTGCTGCATTGTGCTGACACAGTGCGATGCCCATATTTCCCGCCGCGGGCAGCAACGCATTCAGGTGATTGAATCGCTGGCGGCGCCGCGCTTTATCTACGATCGCCATTATCTCAGCGGTGGTCGTAGCGATCGCTATGTTTTGCTGAACATCGTGGCAGGCAAACCGCGCAGCGCGGAACAGAAGCGGAGAACCTATCGGGTGTTGAGTGAACGGCTGCAACAGCGGCTCAATCTCGATCCCAATGATTTAATGATCATCATCCAGCAAACCCAGCCCGAAGACTGGAGTTTTAGCGGCGGGAAGATGTTGGATTTGGGGATGATAGTTTAGAGCCGCACAAATCGTAGCGGCGCGATATATCGCGCATTGGTGCATAAACTTCATGCGTAATAAATCGCGCCGCTACAGCGTGTACGCTTTGTAAAAAGCAGTCATTCCATTACCCAATGCCCCTCACTCACCTCACGATAACGTCGCGCTTCGGGCACAAATCCCAATGCACGCACCGGGCTTTTCAGCTCGCTGATGTCAATCTGGCGCTTCACATGACGTCGCGCCGGATCGGGCACCGGCACCGACGACAGTAATTTGCGCGTGTAATCATGCTGCGGATTTTCAAATATTGCCGCGCGCGGGCCGATCTCGACGATTTCACCCAGCAGCATCACCGCCACGCGATGACTGATGCGCTCAACCACCGCCATATCGTGGGAAATAAACAGATACGACAAGCCGAGGCTCTGTTGCAGGTCGAGCAGCAGATTGATGATTTGCGCTTTCACCGTGACATCCAGCGCCGACACCGATTCATCGGCGATGATCATTTTTGGATCAAGCATCAATGCGCGAGCAATGCAGATACGCTGGCGCTGGCCGCCGGAAAATTCGTGCGGATAGCGTTTCATCATGTCAGCGGATAACCCGACGCGCTCCATCAGCGAGGCGGCTTTCGTGCGCGCCTCGGTTTTGCTGCCTAAACGATGTTGCAGAAAAGGCTCGGTAAGCGCTTCCAGCACCGACATGCGCGGATTGAGGCTGGCAAATGGATCCTGAAAAATCATCTGCATGGCGCGGCGCAAAGTGCGCAGCTCATGAACAGAAAGATTCAGTACGTCGTAACCATCAAAGGCCACTTCACCCGCGTCGGGTGTGACGAGGCGCGTCAGTGAACGTCCGGTGGTGGATTTTCCACAGCCCGATTCACCAACCAGCGACAAGGTTTCGCCCGGCATTAGATCAAACGAGATGTTCTCCACCGCATGTACCGCGCCGGTTTTGCGGCTGAATACGCCTTCGTGGATGCTGAAGCGGGTGCTGAGATTTTTCACCGACAGCAGCGGCTGCTGCGATGTCGATACAGGGTTGGTCTCAGATGCGTCGCGCGGGTCAAAGGAAAACTTACGCGGCCCAGCAATGCCGCGCATTGCACCAAGCTGCGGCACGGTCGCAATCAGCGTGCGGGTGTAATCGGCAGCGGGCGCGGAAAAAATCGCGGGGGTGGTGCCGGTTTCCATCACATCGCCTTGATACATCACCAGCGTGCGATCCGACACTTCTGCCACCACGCCCATATCGTGGGTGATAAACAGCACCGCCGTGCCTTCCTCTTCCTGCAACGTCTTGATCAGGTCAAGAATCTGCCCCTGAATGGTGACGTCCAGCGCGGTGGTCGGTTCATCGGCAATCAGCAGTTTTGGCCGCAGCGCCAGCGCCATCGCAATCATCACGCGCTGGCGCATGCCGCCGGAAAAGTGGTGCGGATAATCATTGAAGCGTTTCGCCGCGTTGGGAATACGCACTTTCTCCAGCAGCCGAATGGTCTCTTCACGCGCGACGCGTTTACTGATTTTGCGGTGATTGATCAGCGCCTCAGCAATTTGATTGCCGATGGTGAACGACGGATTCAGGCTGGTCATCGGCTCCTGAAAAATCATCGCCACCGCATTGCCGCGAATGTCACGCATGGTGGATTCACTCAGCGTCAGCAGATCGACGCCGTTCAGCAGCACTTTGCCGCTGACCCGCGCGTGGCGCATGTTGAGTAAGCGCATGATCGCCATCGAGGTGACGCTTTTCCCCGAACCGGATTCACCGACAATCGCCAGCGTTTCACCGGCATTAACGGTGAGCGACAGGTTCTTTACCACCTCGCGCCAGTGATCCTCAACGCGAAAGGCGACGGTCAGATTTTCGATGCGCAGCACCGGTTCGACTGCTGAAGCGGGCGCGTTCATTTCGCTGCCATAAAGCGTGCCGATAAGTGGCTAACCGGCAGATAAGTGAAATCGGTATCGAACGGATAGGCGGGCTGCAATTTGCGCTGGCGAGTTAAGCGTTCCACATATTGATCGACTACGCCTTCCGACAGCGCCATCAGGTTGGGATTGGCCAGCGGGGCCAGCTCCGGCGACAAATAACCGGACTTCACTACCACGATTTTAGCCGCTGCAGGATTGAGGCCGAGCAGGGCGAAATCCGCCAAGTTGTGATAGGGACGGCGACGGTCGGCGACCACCAGCGTGATGCCGTCGGTTTGCAGCAGCGCCTGTTTCGCCAGCGAACGCGCATCATCGCTGAGATGTTTCACCACAAATTCGGCCTGCACTTTGCCGCCGGCCGGATCGAGTGATGCGCCAACGGTCAGCGTTAAGCTTGCGCCAACGCCAGCAGCAAAGGCCGCGTCAGTGGCCGGTTTATCGGTGATACCAGCCACGATCACCTGCTGCGCATCCTGGCGAATCAGTTCCGCCAACACATCCGCGCGATCGCCGACGCCGCCGCCGGTGGGATTATCCCCAGAATCAGCCAGAATCACCGGCGCGGTTTCGCTGGCGATGGCCATGCTGACGCACTCTTCAATGCTGCCGGTGACGCAGCCAAAACTAAATTCATCGCGCGCCTGCCAGTAAGCCAGCGCCAGTTTAGCCGCCTGTTCCGCCAGCACATCGGCATCGGTGCCGGTCATGATCGCGGCGGCGGTGGCGCGCGGTTCATCGGCCCAGACGTAACCGACCATCAGCGACGCATCCCAGACGTGCTCCAGCTGGTTTATCGCGGGCAAACGGGCATACAAACTTTTGGCGGGTTCATCTTCGGTGCTGGTGCGTTCACCGGGTAACACCACCGGAATCGGCGCCCACACCACGCCGGGTTTGACGCCGGTTTGCAGGCTTTTCACCAGCATCGATACCGAGCGGCGCATGGTCTCTTCGACATCGATGTGCGGCGCAGTGCGATAGGTCGAGAACATATCGATGGCATCAATGATGCGTTGCGTAACGTTGCCGTGCAGATCGTAGCTGACGGTGATCGGGCACTCCGCGCCGACTAACTCGCGCGTGGCGCTGATCCAGTCGCCTTCGGCATCTTCCATGCCTTCAACATAAACCGCACCGTGCATCGCGAGATAAACGCCATCCACCGGCAAATGTGCCGCGAGGCGCGTCAGAAAATCCTGCTTAAAATCGTCGTAGGTGACGCGCGCCACCGGACCACCGGCGATGGCGCGCGCGTGGAAGGTCGGCAGAAACTCGGCATCATAATCCTGCAAAAAGGCGAAATAAGGATTGGTGGTCAGTTCATCCCCGCGCACGATGCGGAAGTCGTCGGCATAATTCAACACCGGATTATAAGTACTGCACTCAGTATGAATGCCACCAAAAGCAATGCGCATAGCAGCCTCCGCTAGTCGGGTAAATGAATGATAAAACGATACGCCGCCACACTGGCTGCGGCTCTGGCCCAGCTCTCTTCGTTGATCACCATGCTGGCGATCGGGGTTTTGCCGATAATCGACGGCAGCACATGGCTGTCGATGGCCTGCATCACCACGGTTTTAAGCAATCCATCAAACGCATTGGGCTGATGCGCAATCACAATCAACTCGGGATCGTTCATCTGGATAATATTGGCGATGGATAAGCCCAGCGCATGACCGGCCTGATGCAAAATGGCAATCGCCGCGCTGTTACCTTTCACCGCCAGCGCTTCCAGTTCGGTAATCGATTCACACTCTAGCGCTTTATCACGCACGCTTTCGCGGATGGCGGTTAACGAGGCCAGCGTATCGAGGCAGCCGCGTTTGCCGCAGCGGCAGGGACGTCCGCCGGGCTCGATGGTGCAGTGGGCGATTTCACCGGCAGCGCCGTGCGCGCCCCGATGCAGTTGGCCCTGAAAGAAATGCGCCGACCCAATGCCGTCACCGTGCGAGATCAGGGTGAAGTTGCGCGTCTTTTTTGCCACGCCGAAAATCTTCTCGCTCACCGCCAGCGCTTTGGCATCGTTTTCTAACGACACTTCCAGCCCGGTTTGCTGTTTTAGCAGTTCCGCCAGCGGCACGTTCTTCCAGCCCAGCAGCGCCGACTGCACGCAAATCGCCTGATGTTCATCGACAAAGCCGGAAAGCGTCACGCCCAGGCCAATCAGCTGATCCTGCGTAATTGATTTCTGCGCAATCAGGTTCGGGATCGCCGCTGCAATGGTTTTTGCCAGCTGCGGTGGATCGAGATTCAACGGCATCTGGGTGGCGGCCAGCGTGCGGCCGTGCATATCAATCAGCACTAATACCACGCGTTCGTCCAGCAGCGAGGCACCGAGAAAATAGGCGCTGTCGGCACGCATTTTTAATAACACCGATGGGCGACCCTGGCCGCTGGATTCCGGAATACTCTCTTCCAGCAATCCGGCCTGCAGCATCTCTTTCACCAGCGTGCTAATTGCGGCTTTGCTTAATTTCATTTTTTCCGCAAGCACGGTGCGGCTCATGCCATGCGACGCAATAAGTAAGCGCAGAATTTGTTGCTGGTGGGCATTGAGCATTGAAGTTCTCACAGCGTTAGCACTATGCGCTGACAATAATAAGGACAGAAAACAAATACAACGCTATTTAGTTAAATTTCTGAATGTAGATCTGATTATAAGTAAATTATATGAACCAACCTATTGGCTTTTGTTTGGTGAGTGTGGCTTATATAGCGGCAAGCTTGTCAAATACGATGGATGACATTATCGATTCGCGTACATTCCGTAGCGGCGCAATTCATTGCGCAATAAATTGCGCCGCTACCGAATGTGCGTGGTGAAAATGACGAGCGTTCATTCACCGATCATTTCAATGATTCATTGAGGGCCTTCATGGAAAGCAAAAATAAGCATTTCAAGGTACTGACGCTGGCCGGCTGTTTACTGGCGTCGATGGCGAGCGCCTCCGTTTTTGCCAGCCAGCTGGTGATCATGCAGAACGAACCACCGCGCAGCATGGATCCTGGCAACCAAACCGCGACCTTTACCGGCACGGTGCTGGACCCAATGTACGAAGGCCTGACGCGTCTCGGTGATGACGGCAAAATCATTCCGGCATTGGCATTATCCTGGACATCCGATGACAGCGGACTTAACTGGACCTTTACCCTGCGACCCAATGTGAAATTCCACGACGGCACGCCCTTTAATGCCGATGCGGTAGTGGAAAACTTCCAGCGTCATTTGAATACGCAGCGCGGTTTAGCGGGTAGTGGGAAAATTCGCACCTTTATTCAGGACGTGAAGAAAAAAGACGATCTTACCGTCACGTTTCAGCTGAAAAAAATCAATCCGGCTTTTTTAACTGTTTTAGCCTCCGGCCCAGGATTAATGGTGAGCCCAAAAGCGGACAAGGCGGGCAGTATTAACAATAAAGCCGACGGCACCGGGCCTTATAAACTGGTGCAGTACAAATCCGGTGAATATGTACTTGAACAAAAGAATCCCGACTATTGGGGAAAATCTTCCGGGCCGGATGAAATTAAATGGACGTGGAGCAGCGAGCCTTCGGTGATGAATATGGCGCTGCAATCGGGTCAGGTTGATATTATTAACCCGGTGCCGCCGCAGTTTGCCGGCATGTTAAAAAACAACGCCAACGTAAATCTTAAACAGTCGCCGGGCGCGGCGGTGTTCTGGGTCGATCTCAATACCCAAAGCAAAGCGCTGAGCGATGTGCGCGTGCGTCAGGCGCTGAATTTCGCCACCGACCAGCAGGCGCTGGTGAAAGCCATCATGTTTGGTTATGCGCAACCGGCAAACTCCGCGTTGGCACCGGTCGATCCCAACTATGACAAAAGCTTGCATGACTATCCGTACGATCTGCAAAAAGCCAAAGATTTGCTGAAAGCGGCGGGCTACGCCGACGGTTTCCCGATGTCGATTGCGGTGCAGGCGCCGGATGCGCGTACCGCACAAGTGCTGCAGGGCATGTGGAGCAAAATCGGCGTGAAACTTAACGTGCGCCAGATGGAGAGCGGCGTGTGGACCAAAGCGGCATTTGCTGATGGCAAAGAGAAAGCCGCGCAGGGCACCGATGCGGTGCTCGCGTCCTGGTCTTCCGGTTTATATGGCTCAGATCTGCAGCTGCGTCCGCTGTATCACACCAGCAGCTTTGCGCCGGGCGGGGCCAATCTGGGCTTCTTCAGCGACAAGCAAACCGATGATCTGATCGATACCGCCGCATCCACACTCGACGATGCCAAACGCAAAGATCTCTACTTCCAGGCGCAAAAACAGATCAGCGGATTAGCGCCGCAGGTGCTGCTGTTCTATCAGGACGATCTCTATGCCGCACGTAAAAATATCAGCGGCGTGGTTATGCAACCGGGCGGACAAATCGTCGTGCGCGACGCAGTGAAGCAATAACCTCATGGCTGATGTGATATGAAAGCGTACGTCGCAAAAAAGGTGCTTTCGCTGCCGTTAATCATTTTCGGCGTGTCGATTATCGTGTTTATCGCCATCCGCGCGCTGCCGGGCGATCCGGCGCGGCTAATGGCGGGACCGGAAGCGCCGCAGGAAGCGGTGGACAGTATGCGCGTGCGGCTGGGGCTCGATCAGCCGCTGCCGCTGCAATATGTCAAGTTCGCGGCGGAAGCGCTGCACGGCAACCTTGGCTTGTCGTTGCAGTCGCAGCGTCCGGTGATGACGGAGATCAGCGAGCGTTTGCCGTACACCTTATCGCTGGCGGCGCTGGCGTATCTGTTGGCGATTGCGATAGGTGTTCCGGCGGGCATGACTGGCGCCATTTATCGCCAGCGGATTCCGGATCAAATCGTGATGGTGTTGACCATTGCCGGTGCGTCGATTGCCAACTTCTGGCTGGCGCTACTGGCGATGAATTACTTCGCGGTCGAGTTGGGCTGGTTACCGCTGCTGGGCGCCGATTCGTGGAAAAACTACATCATGCCCACGGTTACGCTGGCAATCCTACCGATGGCGATGATCGCCCGCATGACGCGTTCCAGCATGCTGGATGTGCTGAGTCAGGATTACATCCGTACCGCCAAAGCCAAGGGATTATCCTCCGCCAGCATTAACTGGAAGCATGCGCTGCGAAATGCACTGATCCCGATTGTCACCATTGTGGCGCTCAACTTCGGCAGCCTGATTGGCGGCGCGGTGGTCACTGAATCGGTGTTCAATTGGCCGGGCATTGGCCGCTTGCTGGTGGATTCGGTGCGCTACCGCGATTATCCGGTGATTCAGGGCGTGACGCTGGTGGCCGTGACTGGCGTGGTACTGATGAATCTGGTGGGCGAAATCCTGATTGGCTTGCTCAATCCAAAAATAAGGTTCGACTGATGAACAGCATTGATACTTCCGTGCTGCCGCCGCGTTCGCGCAGCCGACACCTGATCAGCACTTTACTGGCAAATCCGTCCATTGCCATCGGCGGTGCGTTAGTGCTGCTGGTGGTGCTCGCCGCCGCGCTGGCCCCGCTGATTACCCATTGGGATCCGGTGGAGCAGGATCTGCTCAACACCTTGCAAGCGCCGTCGGCCGCGCACTGGTTTGGCACCGACGATTATGGCCGCGATATTTTTTCGCGCGTGATTTACGGCGCGCGTATCACGCTGTTTGAAGTGAGCCTCAGCGTCGCGATCTCCATGGTGATCGGTATTCCGCTCGGCATCATTTCCGGCTTAGCGGGACGCAAGATGGATGCGCTGATCATGTGGGTAATGGATATCATCTTCGCCTTTCCCGGCATCGTGCTGGCGATTTTGATCGTTAGCGTGCTCGGCGAAGGACTGACCAATATGCTGATCGCCATTTCGCTGTTTTCGATTCCGGTGTATGCGCGTCTGAGCCGCAACCTGACGCTGGGCCTGAAGAACATGGAGTACATCGAAGCGGCGCATATGCTCGGGGTGCGCTATCCGCGCATCATTACGCACTACATTCTGCGCAACTCAATTGGACCGCTGATTGTGCAATCCACGCTGACGGCGGGCGCGGTGGTGCTGTCCGCCGCCAGTTTGTCCTTCCTCGGTTTAGGCGTGCAGCCGCCGATGCCGGAGTGGGGCACCATGATGAGCGATGGGCGCAACTTCCTCGGCCTGAATATTTATGTGTCACTCTTCCCTGGATTGGCGATTTTGATTACCGTGCTGGGCTTCAATGTGCTGGGCGACGGTTTGCGTGATGTGATGGATAAACGTTTATGAGAAGACAATCTGCGGTGATTTGCCTCGATCTGGGCGGCTCTTTTATCAAGCTAGGCGTGATGAATGCGCAGGATCAATTAATCCTGCTCGATCAGCATAAAATTCCGGCTACCAGCTGGGACGATTTCACCGCGCTGGTACGTCGCATGATAGCCCAGCATCACCTGCAGTTTACCGCCAGCAGTGCGGTCGCGATCTCCACCGCGGGCATTGTGGCACCCGAAACTGGCGAGATATTTGCCAGCAATATCCCCGCGTTTCACCAGCACAGTTTGGCGAACGAGCTGGGCGCGCTGCTGCAACGCCGGGTGATTGTGCATAACGATGCCGACTGCTTCACGCTGGCGGAAGCGCTGGCGGGCGCGGGAAAAGGTCACAAAGTGGTGTTTGGCGCGATTCTGGGTTCGGGCGTTGGCGGCGGATTGGTGGCAGATGGCCGCATCATTACCGGGCAAAACGGATTGACCGGCGAATGGGGACATGGGCCGATCACGTTAACCGAAGTGGAGATTGGTGGCGTCACGCGGCGACTGCCGCGTAAGGCGTGTCCATGCGGGCAAAAGGGCTGTCTCGACAGCTACGGCGGTGCGCGCGGGCTGGAAAATCTGCATCAGACGTTACATGACCGCACGGCGAGCAGCGTTGAGATTATCGAATGCTGGCAGCAGCAGGATGCGCTGGCGCAGCAAACCGTTCAGGCATGGCTGCAAATTGTCGGTCAGCCGCTGGCATACACCATCAATATCACCGGCGCGTCGCGCGTGGCGGTGGGAGGCGGATTGGCATCGGTGGCTCCGCTGATCGCGGCGTTAAATGAGGTGGTGCAGGGTTACGTATTACGCCGCACCGCACATCGTCTGGTGGTGCCAGGTGAGTTCGCGCATCACGGCGGCATGATGGGCGCAGCGCTGTTGGCGCTGCAGAATACGCATACTCCTTAGCGGCGCGATTTATCGCGCAATGAATTGCGCCGCTACGGAAGCGGGATTTTGCGCTATCATAAGCCGCTCACTCTGCTCAGTCCTGACGATGATTGTTTCAGGCAATCACGATCCTGACTGAGTTCTTCACTTGCGGTTCGGAAAACTCATGTCATCAGTACAACCCCAACTTACTCAGCTGCCGGATGAGGCATCGCTGCCGCGTCAGAGCGTGCTAAAAGCTTTGTTCGCGCTCGGCACCGGCGGCTTTGCCATTGGTACCGGCGAATTCGTCATCATGGGACTGCTGCCCGATGCAGCCAAAGGTCTCAACGTATCGATCCCCTCGGCCGGGCATCTCATCAGCATCTATGCGCTGGGCGTGGTGATTGGTGCGCCGCTGCTGGCGGTGCTGGGCGCGCGCGCTTCACGTCGTAATTTCCTGATGACGCTAATGGGCCTGTTTGCCGCCGGCAACCTGCTGAGCGCCATAGCGCCGGGATACTACTCGATGCTGCTGGCGCGTTTCCTCGCCGGTTTCCCACATGGCACCTTCTTCGGCGTGGCGGCGCTGGTCGCAGCCGGTTTGGTTGAACGGCGCAAACGCGCGCAAGCGGTCTCGATGGTGCTGTTCGGCCTGACCATCGCCAACTTACTCGGCGTGCCCGCCGTCACCGCTATCGGCCAATGGTTTGGTTGGCGCGATGCCTTTGCCATTGTCGGCGGTCTGGCGCTGGTGACCTTGCTGCTGATCTGGCTGTGGGTGCCAAACGTAGCGGGCGACAAAAATGCCAGCCCGCTGCGCGAATTGTCGGCGCTGACGCGCAAACAGGTACTGCTGACGCTGGCGATTGGCGCGGTGGGCAGCGGCGGTTTGTTTTCGGTGTTTAGCTACGTGAAGCCGACCATGACCGAACTGGCGCAGATGCCGGTGAGCTGGATCCCGGCGGTGCTGGCGTTGTTTGGTTTAGGCATGATCATCGGTAACATCGCTGGCGGTCGTCTGGCCGATCGCGGCATTGAAAAGACCATCCGCATTTTGCTGATCTGGTCATTTTTGGTGCTCAGCGCCTTCGTGTTTGCCGCGCATTATGCGCTGGCAGGTGCCATCAACGTCATGCTGGTGGGCACCATGGTAGCGCTGGCGGCGGTGTTGCAGATCCGTTTGATGGATGTTGCCGGTGATGCGCAAACCATGGCGGCGGCAATGAACCATTCGGCGTTTAACCTCGCTAACGCGCTCGGTGCATGGCTGGGCGGCGTGACCATTTCAGCTGGTCTGGGATGGCAATCCACCGGTTGGGTAGGCGCGATTCTGGCGGTGTTGGGTCTGCTGATCCATGCGGTGGCGATGCGCGATGCGCGCCGTAAATCGATTACCTTTGCACACGAAAGTCATTAACACCCTACCTACCGTAGCGGCGCGATATATTACGTATTGCCGGGATGGGCACATTGCCGCCCTTGATATGCGCATTAGATCGCGCCGCAACGGGGACTTAATTTTTACGCCAACTTCTGCTGCAAAAATGTCATAAACACCCGATTGATCTCACTGCGCTGACGGTGCTGCGGATAGAGCGCATTGAGATGGAGCGAGGTCGGCTGCCACTCTTCCAGCACCTTCACCAGCTCACCGCTCGCCAGCGCTGGCGCCACAATAAACTCTGGCAGCATAATCAGACCCAATCCGGCCACTGCTGCGTCGCGCAGCATTTCCCCGTTATTACTCACCATCGGCCCATGCACGCTAATCACTTTGCGCTGGTCGCCGTTAAACAGTTCCCAGCCGGTCTGGCTTTCGCGCCCGTAGCGCAGACACAAATGCTCGCTCAGCTCCTCCGGCGTTCGCGGTGCGCCTGCGCCCTGCAGGTAGGACGGGCTGCCGCAGATCACGCGGCGGAACTCGCCCAGTCGCCTGGCGATCAAACTCGAATCTGGCAGCGTACCGATGCGAATCGCCATATCAAATCCTTCACCCACCATATCGACATGCCGATCCGCCAGTTCAACCTGAAACTGCAACCCCGGATGCTGGCTGAGAAACTCGGCAATAAACGGCGACAAATGGCTGATACCAAACGACATCGGCACGCTCAGGCGGAAGCTGCCCTGCAGCACCTGACGACGCCCCGATACCGCCAGCTCGGCTTCCTGCACATCATCGAGAATGCGCTGCGCGTGCTGCGCAAACAGCTGGCCGTTATCGGTTACCGATAACTTCCGCGTGTTGCGATTCAGCAGCCGCGCGCCAAGCGACTCCTCCAGCGCGGCGATGCGGCGGCTGACATACTGCTTCGACAGCATCAGCTGTTCGGCGGCAGCGGTGAAGTTGCCAGCTTTGATGACGGCTACATAAATACGGAGATCTTCAATCTGCATATTGTCCACTTTTCGGTGACAGTCATTGTCATTTTGACGCATTGTTAGGCAAATCAGTTTACGTATACTTGTTTGCAACGGGAAGGGCAATCGCCTCCCAACAGCAAATTTGAGGAGCAGACCATGATTGAACAACGCCTGTCAGAACAACGCGGAGTGGGTGACCACGGTTGGTTGAACTCGCATCATACGTTCTCTTTTGCCAGTTACTGGGATCCAAAACAAACCGGCTTCTCAGATTTGCTGGTGATCAATGATGACCGCGTTGCACCGGGTCGCGGTTTTGGTGCGCATCCGCACAACAACATGGAGATCATCTCCTACGTGCTGGAAGGCGCGCTGGAGCATAAAGATTCCATGGGCACCGGTTCGGTGATTGTGCCGGGTGATGTGCAGCTAATGAGCGCCGGCAGCGGCGTCACGCACAGCGAGTTTAACCACTCGAAAACGGACAACGTGCACTTCCTGCAGATCTGGATTGTGCCTGGCGAACGTAATTCGCCTCCCGGTTATCAGCAGATTTCAGTGGCGGAACGTGACAAACGCGGTCAGCTGCGCCTGATTATTTCGCCGGCAGGGGATAACGGTTCACTCAGCGTGCGTCAGGATATTCGCGTTTATGCCGGACTGTTCGACGGTGTCGAGCAGCAAACCTTCGCGTTGGATGCCGATCGTTACGCCTATATTCACGTGGCTCGCGGCAGCATCGAAGTGAACGGCGTGAAGTTCAAAGAGGGCGACGGTGCACGCGTTCGCAACGAAAGCGCGCTGCAGTTTGCTAACGGTGATGATGCGGAAGTGCTGGTGTTTGATCTGCGTCCGCTGGAAGTGAATCATCCACAGCGTTAATGACGAATAGCAAGTACTTTGTTCGTTAGACTATTTTACGAGATGACTGGCACTATTCTGAAAATGAGCCGTTGAAGGTCATCATAAATAAAAAGGGAGCGCCTGAAGAGGTGCTCCCTTTTTAATGCATCAATCAATCGACAAATTATGGATCGCTAACACTGCGCGCGCCGCTTCTTTGCCTTTCTTAATGAAATGCTCGGTATAGAAGTTTTCAATCACATCAACCGGCTGGAAATTATGTGGCGTTAAAGAAACGGAAAATACCGGTACGTTGGTGGTCAGCTGCACATTCATCAAGCCATCAACCACCGCAGCGGCAACGAAATCATGGCGATAGATACCGCCGTCAACCACCAGCGCAGCGCAGACAATCGCATCGTATTTGCCGGTTTCGGCCAAACGCTTAGCCAGCAGCGGCATTTCAAATGCGCCAGGCACTTCCAGCACTTTTAATTCCGCTTCTACGGATTGATCGGCTAATTCTTTTTCAAAACCCACCAAGGCATTATGGACAATTTCTTTGTGCCAGCCGGCTTTAATAAATGCAATTTTAATATTGTTCATGGTTATTCCGACATCACCTGTAATGTTTTCTTGCGCATAAAATAATGTGTTTGTATACCATATGTTACGTTTGTGATCCACAAAGCCTAAGTAGCGATAAATGCCGTGATGCTAAATGCCACGTAAAGCATCCGGTTATTCCGCGCTTGACGGCGACCATCGCCTGCAATACAAATAGACGCGTCGGGGGAGTCTCGCCAAAGAGACTGAGAGGCTAATAGCGCACTGCGCGGTTTAGCGACCCTTTGAACCTGACCCAGTTGATACTGGCGTAGGAAGACTGACAGTCTTTATCATTGGGCTGTCTGGCGCTCAAACCAGCTCGATGTATGCGCCATTTCCCTTCTCCTGTATCTGCGGGTCTCAGCTAACACTGAGAGGCCGATGTGAATTCCCCCTGTTTGAACATCCTGGAACCGGCGCTGTGAGCCGCTGGAGCGTGCTTGGCTGCGGCGTGGCGGGCCTATGCGTAGCCACTTTACTAGCGGAACGCGGTGAAGACGTTGAGGTGATGGGCGATGACGCGCGCCGCCCGGCATCGTGGTTTGCTGGCGGCATGCTGGCGCCCTGGTGTGAAGCCGAGAGCGCGCCGCGCGATGTTATCACTCTTGGGCAACACGCCGCCGCGTGGTGGCAACAGCGCGTCAGCAGCGTCGAGCATCAGGGCACGTTGGTGGTTGCGCCGCCGCGCGATAGCCAGGAACTCAACCGTTTCGCCCGCATGACCGAGCAGCATCAATGGGTCGATCCCGCCAACATTGAACCGGCGCTGGAAGGGCGCTTTACGCGCGGTCTGTTTTTCGCCGGTGAAGCGCATCTCGATCCGCGTCTGGCGTTGCAGGAGATGCGTGACGCGCTGATCGCGCGCGGCGTGTCATTCAGCAATCACGCGCCGAGCGGCCAAATTATCGATTGTCGCGGCATCCACGCTGCGCCGCAACTGCCGCGCCTGCGCGCGGTGCGCGGCGAGATGCTGATTTTGCACAGCGATGAAGTGCAGTTTTCCCGCCCGATTCGTCTGCTGCATCCGCGTTTTCCCTGCTATCTGGTGCCGCGTCGCGGCGGCCATTTTATGCTCGGCGCCACCATGATTGAGAGCGACGATGCCAGCGCCATCAGCGCGCGCGCCATGATGGAGTTACTCAGCGCCGCCTATGCCATCCATCCCGCATTAGCCGAAGCGCGCGTGATTGAGAGCGGCAGCGGGCTGCGTCCGGCTTATCCGGCGAATCTGCCGGAAATCCACTATCACAATCACACCTTTTATCTCAACGGCATGTATCGCCACGGTTTTCTACTGGCGCCAATGCTGGCAGAGCAGCTGATGCAACGCATTTCTGGGGAGCTCAACTATGAATATTCAGCTTAACGGCCGCCTCATCAACACGCAGGCAACAAGCCTGAGCGAATTGCTGATCGAGCAGCAAATTGATGTGGCCTGCGTCGCCACCGCCTATAACGGTGCGTTTGTGCCAAAAAGTCAGTACGACACGCAGCGGCTGGATGAAGGTTGCCAGCTTGAAGTGCTGTCACCGATGCAGGGAGGTTAAGCGATGTTTTACGATTTTGAACCGCAATCACGCTTCCTGCTCGGCACCGCTGGCTATCCTTCACCCGCTATTTTGCAGCAGGCGATTGCCACCGCTGGCACCGACATCATCACCGTCAGTTTGCGGCGCGAAGGCGCGGCAGGCGCGGCATTCCGCGAACTGCTGACCAGCCTCAATATCCGCGTGTTACCGAATACCGCCGGTTGTCACACGGTAAAAGAGGCCGTCACCACCGCGCACATGGCGCGCGAACTGTTCAACACCGCGTGGATCAAACTGGAAGTGATTGGTCATGCCGACACGCTGCAACCCGATCCTTTCGCACTGGTGGAAGCCGCGCGCATCCTCAGCGCAGAGGGTTTTCAGGTATTTCCGTACACCACCGAAGATCTGATCGTCGGCGAAAAGCTGCTGGCGGCGGGCTGCGAACTGTTGATGCCGTGGGGCGCGCCGATTGGTTCCGGCCAGGGTTTGCGTAACATCGACGGCCTGCGCGCCATGCGTGCGTGGTTCAGCGACATCCCGCTGATCATTGATGCGGGCATTGGCGCGCCGTCGCAGGCGGCGCAGGCGATGGAAATGGGCTTCGATGGCATTTTGCTCAACACCGCCGTCGCCAAAGCCGGCGATCCAATCGGCATGGCCAACGCTTTCCGGCTGGCGATTGAAGCCGGACAAGCCGCGCGCGCTGCCGGACTGATGGAGAAGCGCGATATGGCAGCCGCGTCCACGCCGATCTTCGGCCTGGCAAATCTGAGTTAAGGACGGCAACTATGCAACGTTATCAACGCCAGATGATGCTGGCGGAAATCGGCGAAGCCGGGCAGCAAAAGCTACTTAACGCGCGCGTGCTGGTGGCGGGCGCGGGCGGACTAGGCGCCACGCTCCTGCCGCAGCTGGTGGGCGCGGGCGTCGGCCATATTCGGCTGTATGACGACGATGTGGTGGCGCTGCATAACCTGCATCGGCAAACGCTGTTTACGCAGCAGGATATCGACCAGCCCAAAGTGCTGCGCGCGCAGCACGCCTTGCAGCAGCGCAATCCGCAGGTGCAAATCGAGGCGCTGCAGCAGTCGCTGAGCGCCAGCAATCTGCAGCAGGCGCTGGCGGGATGCGATCTGGTGATCGACGCCGCCGATAACTTTGCCGTCACCTACCAACTTTCCGATGCTTGCATGCAGGCGGGCATGCCGCTGATCAGCGCCTCGGTGCTGGGGCGGCAAGGTTACGTCGGCGGATTCTGTGGCGGCGCGCCGAGCTATCGCGCGCTGTTCCCGCGCTTGCCGTCATCGGCCGCGAACTGCAACACCGCAGGCGTGATGGGCCCGGCGGTGGCAACGCTCGGCGCGATGCAGGCGCAGATGGCGCTCAGCGTACTGCTGGAATTACAGCCTTCACCGCTCGGTTGTCTGGTGAACTGCGATTTTGTGAACTGGCACTTCCGCCAGTTCCGCTTTGATGATGCTGAAGAGCCGGAATATGCGGTGCCGTTTATCGACCTGCAAATGCTGGCCGCCGATGACTGTATTGTCGAACTGCGCAGCTGTGAAGAAGCGCCGGTCAGCGTGGCGGATGGCGTTGAGCGCATCTTGCCGCAGGCGATCGCCGCGTGGCAGCCGCCCGCCCAGCAGCGCATCGTGCTGGTGTGCGCCAGCGGCATCCGTGCCGCGCAAGCCGCCAGCGCCCTGGCGCAGCGCGGATTTCATCAGCTGGCGATTCTGGCGGCCAATCGCCCATGAATCACGACATTCTCTTCAACGATGTGAGCTTTAGCTGGGGCGATAAACCGCTATGTCAGCGGCTGAATCTGCACCTGCGCGGTGGCAAAACCACGGTAATGCTGGGACGCAGCGGCATCGGCAAAAGTACGTTGCTGCGGTTGGTGGCCGGTTTACTCCAGCCGCAGCAGGGCGCGGTGCAGGGCTTGAGCGGCAACGTGGCGTGGATGGGCCAGCAGGATCTGCTGTATCCGTGGCTGACGGTGCTCGACAACGTGATGCTGTCGGCGCGGCTCAGCGGCGACAAGCCGGATCGCCCGCGTGCGCTGGCGCTGCTCGAGCAGGTAAAACTCAGCGACGTTACGCATGCACCCCCGCATCAACTCTCCGGCGGCATGCGGCAACGCGTGGCGCTGGCACGCACGCTTTATGCGCAGCGCGACGTGGTGCTGATGGATGAACCCTTCGCCACGCTGGATGTGATGACCAAACTCAGTTTGCAAACGCTGACCGCCCGATTACTGCGGGGCAAAACTGTGCTGCTGGTGACGCACGATCCGCTGGAAGCGTGCCGCATGGCCGATGACATTCTGCTGCTGCAAGGCCAGCCGCTGGCTATCGAAAGCTGGCCGGTTGCTGGCGGTGACGCGCCGCGTCCGTTTGATCATCCCGACGTCCTGCAGGCGCAGGCGCAACTCTTCTCCCGACTGAATACCCATGAAAACAGTGTTTAGCGCGATCTACCTGATCGTGGTGCTGCTGTGCGGCTGGCTGCTGGCGCGTCACAGCGGCGTGCCGAGTTTCCTGCTGCCCGCGCCACAGGCGGTGCTGGAGGCGCTGTGGCTGCATCGTCAACTGCTGTGGCATCACGCGCTCTATACGCTGGCGGAAATTGTGCTGGCGCTGCTGTTGGGCGTCGGCGCGGGCGTGACGCTGGCGGTGCTGATGGCCGCCAGTTCGCTGCTGCGTCGCGTGCTGTTTCCGCTGGTCACCGCCAGCCAGGCAATCCCGGTGTTTGCCCTCGCGCCGCTGCTGGTGCTGTGGCTCGGCTTTGGCATCGCCTCAAAAGTGGTGGTAGCGGCTTTGATCCTGTTCTTCCCGCTGTGCTTGTCACTGTTTGATGGGCTGTGCCGTACGCCGGTCGGCTGGCTGGAGCTGGCGCAAACCTCCACTTCATCGCGTTTCTGCATCTTCTGGCGCGTGCGCTGGCCCGCCGCGTTACCGCAGTTTTTCTCCGGCCTGCAGATGGCGGTGGTGTTGGCCCCGATTGGCGTGGTGATTGGCGAATGGGTCGGCGCCAGCGAAGGGCTCGGCTATCTGATGATGCAATCCAACGCGCGACTGGAAACCGCCACCAGCTTCGCGGCGCTGCTGCTGTTACTGATTCTGGCGCTGCTGCTTTCGGGCAGCGTGGCGTTGATGCGCAAGAAAATCCTCTGGCAATCTACATAAGGAAATACCGTGAAAACCCTACGAATGGCATTGACCGCGTTGCTGCTGCTGGCGACCGCTAACGTGCAGGCGGCGGAGAAAGTTCGCCTGCTGCTTGACTGGTTTATCAACCCCAATCACGCGGCGATTTTTGCTGCCCAGCACAGCGGCGCGTTTAAGAAAGAGGGGCTGGATGTCGAGATGATCGCGCCCGCCGATTCGGCGTCCGTGCCGCTGCTGCTGGCGGCGGGCAAAGTCGATCTCGCCGTCAGCTACCAGCCGCAGCTCTACACGCTGGTGGATAAAGAGGTGCCGGTGATTCGCGTCGGCACGTTGATTAATCAGCCGCTGAATACGCTGACCACGGTGTCAGACGATATTCACTCGCTGAAGGATTTCGCTGGCAAAACCATCGGCTACGCGGTGCCGGGCACCGAAGACGTGGCGATCCGCAATATGCTAAAAGCGCAGGGCGTTGATGCCGACTCGGTGAAGCTTATCAACCTGAATATGGATGGCACCTCCGCGTTGCTAACGCACAAGATTGATGGCGCGATGACCATCTTTCGCAACTATGAGCTGCTGGATCTGAAAGACAAAGGCGCGCAGCCAACGGTGTTCAAGCCGGAAGATTACGGCGTGCCTGCTTATGATGAGTTGATCATCCTTGCAAACCAGAAAACTGCCGCGCAGGACAAACGCATTCCGGCGTTTTTACGTGCTATGGATGCCGGCGTGGCGTGGCTACGCGCTCACCCGCAGGAAGCGTGGCAGGCGTTTATCGAAAAATATCCCGAGCTGAATACGCCGCTCAATCACGAGGCGTGGCAGGCCACGCTGCCATATTTCGCCGCGCACAGTGCGGCGTTTGATCAGGCGCGCTATCAGGCGTTTGGTGAATATATGCAAGCTAATGGCGTGATTAAGGCTGTGGCGCCGATGGGGCGATATTCGTTGTAAGTTGGTGAGGTTTGCCCCTCACCCCAGCCTTCTCACGCGCGCGGGAGAAGGAGCCGGCCGCGCCCACCTAATTATTCCCTCTCACGCTTGCGGGAGAGGGTTAGGGTGAGGGGAAACCACGCACAATTTCCCTTGCACCCGCACTTATTTTTGATAATGATATTTATTCTCAACTATCAAGTGATGGACAACCTGATGCGTTTCCCCGCTCTTTCTCTGCTGCTTAGCCTGTTTTTCATCTGCACCCATGTTCACGCCAACGTAACCTGGCCGCGCACTATCGCTACACCGAAAGGCCCCTTCACACTGCAACAGCCGCCGCAGCGCATTGTTTCTACCAGCGTTACGCTGAGTGGCACTTTGCTGGCAATTAACGCGCCGCTGATTGGCTCCGGTGCCACCAGTCGCAATAGCAGCGTATCGGATGCGCAGGGCTTTTTTACGCAATGGAGCGCGGTGGCCAAAGCGCGTCAGGTTAAACCGCTCTATATTTCACAGCCGAATGCCGAAGCGATTGCCGCCGAAGCGCCGGATTTGATCGTGATTGCCGCCACCGGCGGCGATTCGGCGCTGAGCCTCTACGATCAGCTGCAAACCATCGCGCCGGTGTTAGTGATCGACTATGGCGATAAGAGCTGGCAGGCATTGACCCTGCAGCTGGGCGAGATTACCGGCCATGAAGCTGATGCCAATGAGGTGATCGCAGCATTCGACCAACGAGTCGAAGCAGTGCGTCACAAGATTACGCTGCCGCCGCAGCCGACCTCTGCGCTGGTCTATTACGAAGATGGACGCGGAATGAACTTGTGGACGCCAGCATCGGCGCAGGGCGCGCTATTACAGGATTTGGGCTTTACGCTGGCCGCGCCGCCTGCCAGTTTTCAGGGCAGCACCAGCATGGGTAAGCGCAATGACATTATTCAGCTGAATGGCGAAAACATGGCCGATGGCATCACCGGCAACACGCTATTGCTGTTCGCCGCTGATGAGAAAACCGTGCCGCAGGTGGCGAAGAATCCATTCCTCGCCCATCTGCCGGCGGTACAGCAGCACGACATCTTTGCCGTAGGTAACGATACTTTTCGTCTCGATTACTACAGCGCCAGCAATATGCTCAGCAGCATCGAGCGGCAGTTTACCCGTTAAGCCTCTGCGGTGGCGGGCTGCGGCGCGTCCGGTTGTTCACTGAGGCGCGCCGAGCGCAGGCCGCGCGCCGCCAGCGACAACAGCACCAGCAATCCCGCCGCCAATCCGCCAAACCACAGCACGCAGCTCAACGGTGCCAGCACACGTGCCAGCGCGCCTAAACCCAATGCACCGACCGAATCGCCGGTCACATCCTGCGCGGTGCCGAGGCTGTTGACGCGTCCCAGCAGCGCATCCGGCGTGTGGTGCTGCGTCAGCATAAACTGCAATAGCGAGGCGATGGCGTTGCTGTAGCCGTAACACACCAGCGCCAGCAGCGCGGGCATCAGATGACTGTAAAGACCGAGTGAGGCGATACAGGCAAATGCCAGTAGCGCACAACCCATCAGCACCCATCCCGGGCGCGTTAACTGCCGCACCCAGCCGCTGGTAAAGGCACCGATCATCGCACCCAGCGGCACCGCCGAGTACATCAATCCTAATGCGGATGCATCGGCGTGATAGGTGATCGCCAGCGCCGGGAACAGAATACGCACCGCGCCAACCATGCTGAGCAGCAAGCCAACCAGCACCACCGCGCCGACCACTTTATGCTGGCAGACAAACTGAATGCCGCTCGCCAGCGCGCGCAGCGGATGCTCCGGCTCCTGTTGTTCGGGCTTCATCGACGGTAAACGCACCAGCGGAATCAGCGTTGCTAGCGTACCAATCGCGGCGACCGCAAACGCCCAACCGACACCCGCCGCAACGATGATCATGCCGCCGAGCGCGGGCGACAAAATCGCGCCGAGGCGCACCGTTAGCATGCTGAGCGCACCGGCTTCCGCCAGATGTTCACGTCCGACGATCAGCGGAATCACAGCCATTAGCGCGGTCATGCCGAGCGCGCCAAAGAAGCCATCCCAGAAGGCGAGGAAGTAGAGCGCCAGCAACGAAGGTGCTGGGCTGAAGGCGTTGAGGCTGAGCAGCACAAAACCGATGCCACAAGTGCCGCGCGCGAACAGGATTAATTTGCGGCGATCGTAGCGATCGGCCAGCACGCCGCCGAGCAGCAGACCGATAAACATGCCGATGCCATCGAGCATTACCGCCACGCCAACCTGCAACGTGGAGCCGGTCATCGCCTGAATTTGCACCGGCACGCCAACCGCCAGCATGCCAAGGGCGAATACCGAGAGCATGCGCGCGCAGAATATCGCGCGGAAGGAGGCGTTGTTTTTGAGTAAACTGAAATCTAAGAATATCGAGGGCTTAGCCATAAATCTCCAACGGTGAATCACATTTGCATCACCCGTAGCGGCGCAATTTATTGCGCGTTTTTTGACAGAACACGATGAATCGCGTCGCTACGGTATGTGCCTTAATTAACGCCGAGCTAATAAACGGTTTATCAACGGTCCCAGCACCTGCAACGAATCTGCTGAAAGAATATCGGCGTGTTCGCAATCCAGCGGGAAGATCGTCAATTCATCAACGAACGGTGCCCAACTGGCGCGCACATCCATCTCCGGCGGCAGCGTTTTCTCGGCCATAAACAGCGTGGCGTGGCCGGAATAACGCGGCGTACGCGCTTCAGCCAGGCGTGCGACGGCGTCTTTGTAGTTCGCGACGATGGTGCTAAACATCGCCGCCTTCTCTTCACGCAGTAGCGGATCGCGCTCATCTTCGGTCGCAGCCATAAACTCGGCCTGCTCACGCGCCACTTCCTGTTCCGCTTCATCGGCATCCGGCGTGCGCCAGTCCTGACCTTCTGCCGGATAGGTATCCAGCAGGCCAAGAAATGACACCGTTTCACCCTGCGCCTGCAAACGTGCGGCAATGCCTTGCGCCAGCGTGCCGCCGAGTGAATAGCCGAGCAGGAAATACGGACCGCTCGGCTGCTGCTGGCGAATCGCCTGCAGATGACGTTCGCACATCGCCTCCACGCTGTGACAGGCAGCAATCACGCCGTTTGGCCGCGGCGATTGCAGGCCGACAATCGGGAAGTCGCCGTCGAGATAGTGCAGCAGGGCGCTGTACTGCCAGGCGAAGCCGGATGCCGGATGGATGCAGAACAGCGTCGGGCCGTGACCAGCGCGCAAAGGCAGCAGTTCGCCGTTGCCACCGCTTTCACTGTTGGCACCGCCGTCGAGCAGCGCCGCCAGCTTCTCCACGCTGCGCGCGGCGATGATCTGTCCGACGCTGAGCGGCGGCACCTCACGACGGCGCAGTTCCGCCGCCAGACGCATCGCCAGCAGCGAATGACCACCGAGCGCGAAGAAGTCGTCATCGGCAAACACGCTGTCGCAACCAAGCAGCTGCTGGAACAGATCCGCCAGCAAACGCTCGTTGGCGCTGTGCGGCAGGCGGCCGCTGCGCGCGCTGAGCTGCGGCATCGGCAGTGCTTTACGATCCAGCTTGCCGTTGGCGCTGAGCGGCAGATGGTCGAGCAGCAGATAGCTGACCGGCTGCATATGCGCCGGCAGACGTTCGCCCAGCTGCTGCTTCACCGCGTCGATATCCAGCACCACGCCCGTTTCGGCCACCAGCCAGCCGAGCAGCTGACGGTTATCGACGCCCGGCGTGGCGTGCTGCGTCAGCGCACGCGCTGCGACCACCGCCTGCGCCACGCCCGGCAGCGCCACTAACGCCTGTTCGATTTCGCCCGGCTCGATACGCTGTCCACGCATTTTTAGCTGATCGTCGCTGCGGCCGAGATACTCCACCGCGCCGTCGGCGCGCCAGCTGGCGATATCGCCGGTGCGATACATGCGCTCGCCTTCGGCAAACGGCGCGGCGACAAAGCGCTGTGACGTGAGATCAGCGCGATGCAAATAGCCATCGGCCAACTGCACGCCGCTGAGATAGAGATCGCCCGGCACGCCAACCGGCACCGGTCGCAGCAGGCTATCGAGAATGTGCAGCTGCGTGTTCCACACCGGACGGCCAATCGGCACGCCCGGTCCGTTGAGGCCATCCAGCGCGCTGCCGCTGGCCGGTTGCCAGGTGACATCGACGGCGGCTTCGGTTGGGCCATACAGATTGTGCAGCGGCGCCGCGATCGCTTCCTGATAGCTGCGCGCCAGGTCGCACGCCAGCGCTTCACCGCTGCAGAATACGCGGCGCAGCGTTGGGCAAGCTTGATCGGTTTGCGCGGCGAGATGGCCGACAAAGGCCGCTAACATCGAGGGCACGAAGTGCAGGGTGGTCACGCGATAATCCTCGATCAGCTGCCACAGCGCCTGCGGATCGCGATGCGCTTCCGGCGGTGCCATCATCAGCTGCGCACCGGTCATCAGCGGCCAGAAAAACTCCCACACCGATACATCAAAGCTGCACGGCGTCTTCTGCAATACCACGTCGTCGGCGCGTAGCGGGTAGCTGGCCTGCATCCAGCGCAGGCGGTTGACGATGGCGCGTTGGTTCACCACCACGCCTTTCGGTTTTCCGGTCGAGCCCGAGGTATAAAGCACGTAAGCCGGGCGATTGGCATCCGCCTGCGGCAAAGGGTGACGCGGCTGAATGTGTTCACCGGCTAAGCCATCAAACATCATCAGCGTGCCAAACGTGGCGAAGCGGGTTTCGAGTGCGGATTCGGTGATCAGCACCCACGGCCGCGCGTCTTCCACCATGTAAGCCAGACGTTCATCGGGATAACCGATATCCAGCGGCAAATACGCCGCGCCCGCCTGCAGGATGGCAGTGAGCGCGATGCTGAGACGCACCGAGCGCGGCAGCGCCACGGCGACGATATCGCCCGGCATCACGCCCGCTTCAATCAGGCGATCCGCCAGCAGCGCGGCCTGACGCTGCATGTCGCCGTAGCTCAGACGGTGGTCGACATCCATTAGCGCCAGCGCGTCCGGCGTGCGCGCCGCCTGCTGGGCAATCGCCTGCTGCAGGGTTTCATTCTCCAGCTGCACGCCGGTGTTATTCACCCAGGCGAGCAGCGATTGCTCGGCCAGCGTTTGCAATTTCCACTGCGTCAGCGGCAGATCCGGCGTGCTGACCAGCTGTTGCAGCAGCAATAACAGCCGCTCGGCCAGACGTTCCGGCTCGCTAACGCAGTCGCGATACTCCATCAGCAGCGTCAGCTGTTCGCCCGGCAGCACCAACAGCGTCAGCGGATAGTGCGTGTAACCGCGATTATGGATCGCTTCGCAGCGCACGGTGGCGTTGGCATCCAGCAGCGTTTGGTTGTCCGGATAGTTCTCCACCACCAGCAAGGTATCGAACAGCGTACCGGCGCCGACACATTGCTGAATCTCGGCGAGGCCGAGGCAATCCTGCTCAATCAGCTGGATTTGCTGCGCCTGATGATCGGCGAGCTGCGCCAGTAACGAACGTTGATGATCGAAGCGTACGCGCACCGGCAGCGTGTTGCTGAACAGGCCAACGTGCCGATCGATGCCGTCAATCTGACCAAAACGGCCAGAAACCGGCGCACCAAACACCACGTCTTGCTGGCCGCTGGCGACCGACAGCAGCAAGCCCCACAATCCCTGCATCACAGTGTTCAGGGTTAAACCGCGCGCCCGGCACAGCGCATAGAGTTCCCGCTCCAGCGTGGCATCCAGCGTAATGCGCTTTTCCTTAACCGCGCTGTCGGCGGCCTGCGGATAAAGCAGCGTCGGACGCACGTCTTTCAGGCAAGCTTGCCACTGCTGACGCGCTTCATGGCTGTCGCGCTGGCTGAGCTGGCGCACGATGTCGGCGTAGCTGCTGCTGTGCGCGGGCAAGGTTTGCTGGCGCAGCGCGCTAAGCAGATCGTTGAGGATCACCGGCGTTGACCAACCATCTACCACCAAGTGATGCGCGTTGAGCAGCAGCGTCCAGCGTGCGCCATCGCGATGGGCGATCAGCGAGGCGTGCAGCATGATCGGCTGGCTAAACAGATCCTGCGCCAGCGCCTGATGTTCCAACGCCTGAATGTCCTCTTCCTCGCCCAACTGAAGCAGCGTCAGCGGCCAATGCAATTCCCCTTCCGGTATCAGCTGCAGCGGTTGCAGGCTGAGTTCGGCGTCGAAGCGCGCTGCCAGCTGTGGATGACGCTGTAACACCGCGTCGAGCGCGGTTTGTACCGCTGCGGGGCTGATATCGCCGCTCAGCGTCAGGCGGGTTAACGAGTTATAGCTGCCTTGCTGCGCGGTGGTTTGCGCGTGGAACAGCAAACCTTTCTGCAGCGGCAACAGCGGCAGCGCATGGCTAAACGCACCGTGACGCGCATGCAGCTGTTGCAGCAGCGCGTCATCGACGCCTTCCAGCGCCACCTCGGCGGCCACCAGCGTGTGGGCGGCGTGCTGCGGTTGCTGTTGAGCCAGCGCGATCAGCGCCTGCGCGGCAGCCGCCATTGCCTGATGTAAATCGGCAATCGCTTCGGCGTTGAGCACGCCGTCCGCCCAGCTCCAGTTCAGCGCCAGCTGCGCCGCATGTGGCTGCTCCTCAACGAAGACGTTGAGTTCCAACGCGTGCTGCAGCGGCAGCGCGTCATCCTGCAATACCGCGAAAGTGTCACGGAACTGTTGCGCGGTGCGCTGTGGCGTCCAGTCACCGCTGCGTTGTGTGAAGCGCCCGAGGTAGTTAAACAGCACCTGCGGCGCGTGTTGTGCCGCCAGTTTTTCCAGCGTCACGCCGCGATGTGCATCGAGCCAGCGCAGCTGCCCGTAGCCAATACCGCGATCCGGCACCGCACGCAGTACCGCTTTCACCGCGCGTACGCACTCATTGAGCGGCGCATGTGGATTTTCTGGCAACGGCAGCAGCAGCGGGAATTCGGACGTCAGCCAGCCGACGGTGCGCGCCAGATCCTGCTGCGCATGCAGTTCAGCACGGCCATGCGATTCCAGCGTGACGCGCTGCTGTGCGCTGCCGTTGAGCTGGCGCAGAGCGAGGGTCAACAAGGTCAGCAGCAGCTCTTCGCTGGTGGCGCGATAGTGCTGCGGCAACGTGTTGAGCAGCGCGTGCGTGGTTGATGCATCCAGCAGCGTGCGTTGATGCTGTTGGCGATCGCCGGACTGAATCGCCCGTTGACCGACAAGCGGCAGCGGTTCCGCCAGCATCTGTTGCCAGAACGGTAACTCGCTGGCGCGCGCCGCAAGGTTCGCCAGCAGCGCGGCAGACCAGTCGTGCAGTGAGGTTTCCTCGGCGGGGATCACCAGCGGCGTGTCATTGAGCAGCGCGTCACCGGCCTGTTGCAGTTCTTCCAGCAATACGCGCCACGAGACGCCATCGACAATCAGATGATGCAGCGTTAACACCAGCCCACAGCTGGCGCCATCTTGCTGCAGCAGCGTGGCGTGCAGCAGCGCGCCTTTAGTCGGGTCGAGCGCCTCAGCATCTTCGCTAAACGCCCGTTCCGCTGCGCGGTCGCGGTCCTGCACCTCCAGCGCACGCACGCGGGCAGGGCGCGTCGTCAGCGCTTCGCCGACAATCAGCTGATCGCCGCGCGTAAAGGCGTTGAGCGCCGGATGCGCCTCCGCCAGCTGATCGATCAGTTGTTCCAACTGAACGAGCTGCAACTGCGGCGGCACCGACAGCAGCACGCCGTGAGCAAAGCGCGCATTGATGCCCGCCTGGGCGTTGAACCAGTGCAGAATCGGCAAGCCGCCAATCGCGCCCTGTTGCGCGACGCGCGCGCCGGTGTGGTGTTGTGCCAGCGGCTGCAAACCCCGCGCCATGCGTGCAGCGGTACGTTCGGCAAAGATTTCGCGTGGACGCAACAGATAGCCAGCGCGACGGGCGGCGGTGCTGAGCCCCATCGCTGAGATGCTGTCGCCGCCGAGCGCGAAGAAATCATCTTCCGCGCCAACGCTCTCCAGCCCCAGCAGGCTGCCAATCGCGTGGCAAATCAGCTGCTCCTGCGGCGTGCTGGCGGCGCGACTTTGACTTTGCTGCGCCTGTTGCGGCTTCGGCAACGCCTGACGATCAATCTTGCCGTTAACGTTGAGCGGCAATTCGTCCATCACCATCAGCACCGCAGGCACCATGTAATCCGGCAGCTGCGTGGCGAGCTGCGCCAGCAAACGGGCGTTGAGATCGGCATCGGCGCGCAGCGCATCATCCTGCACTGAGCAGTAACCAATCAGGCGATGCGTGGCGCCCATTACTTCGGCGATCACCACGGCGGTGCTGACTTCCGGCAGCGCCACCAGCGCATTTTCCACTTCACCAAGTTCGACGCGGAAACCGCGCACTTTAATCTGGTGATCGGTACGGCCAATAAACGCCAGCTGTCCATCCTGACGCCAGCGCATCAGGTCGCCGCTGCGATACATCACATCGCCGTCGCGGAAGGGGTTAGCGACAAAGCGTCCGCAGGTGAGATCGGGACGGCGCAGATAACCGCGCGCGATGCCGGTTCCGGCGATATACAGCTCGCCAGCAGAACTAATCGGCACCTGACGCAACTGGTTATCCAGCAAATAGACTTCGCTGTTGCCCACCGGACGACCAATCACCGGCTGCGGTGACGCCATGACGCTGGCACCGAGCGTATCGATGGTGTATTCCGATGGGCCGTAATAGTTGTGGATCTCCATCTGCTGCTGTTGCTGCATCAGCTTCCACAGCGTTGGCGTGGCCGCTTCACCGCCAATCATCACGAAAGTGGGACGATGGTTATCGGCTTCCAGCAGGCCGCTGTCGATCATCTGCGAGAAGAATGACGGCGTGATATCCAGTAAATCGACCGGCACCGCGTTCATCTGCTGAATCAGGCCCCAGGCATCGCGGCGCAGCTCTTCGTCGAAGATATTCAGCTCGCAGCCCATCAGCATACAGAACAGCGGTTCCCATGAGGAATCGAACGAGAAGGAAGCGGTGTGACCAGCGCGCATGCGGCGCGGGCTGCTGGCGCTGAAGCGCGCAATCGCCGGGCCAAACAGATGCTCGCGGTGCGACAGGAACAGATTGAGCAAACCTTGATGAGTGCTCATCACGCCTTTCGGGCGGCCGGTCGATCCTGAGGTGTAGATCATGTAGGCCAGATCGTCGCCGCACAGTTGGGTATCGGGTCGTGCGGTGGAAAGGGTGCTCAACGCAATCTGATCAATCAGCAGATTTGGCAGCTCCGGCATGTGCGCCAGCGTACTGGAGTGCGTCAGCAGCAGCTTCGGCAGCGCGTCATCGCACATCAGCGCCAGGCGTTCGCGCGGATAGTCGAGATCGAGCGGCATATAGGCCGCGCCGCTCGCCAGCACGCCGAACATCGCTACCAGCGAATCCACCGAGCGCGGAATGCCAATCGCCACCACGTCGTCTGCTTGTAAACCGCGCGCAATCAGCAGATGCGCCAGTTGCATCGCGCGATCGGCTAACTGGCGATAGCTCAGGCTGCGCGCGCCGCACACCACCGCAGTTTGCTCGCCGTATTGCTCAGCGGCTTGCAGCAGGATATCGACGATGGTGTGGGTATTGACGGGCGGCACGATGGTTGGCCCGGTCGACCAGCGTTGCAGATCGATCAGTTCCTGGGGCGCCAGCAGTGACAGCGCGCCGATTTGCGTGTTGGCATCCGCCGCAAATTGCGTGAGCACGTGGCTGATGCGCTCGGCGTGACGTTGTAGCGTTTTTGCCTCGTAGCGGCGCGGGTTTGCCACCAGCGTCAGCTGCAATGCGCCAGCGCGGAAGCCGACTTCAAACTCGAGATCGTCGACCGGGCCCATCGCCAGCGTGTGCGTTGGAGCTGCATGGCCATCGAACTGCAGATCGTCGTGGTAAACCTTGACGTTAATCACCGGGCCATACAGCGCCTGGCTGCTGCCGACCAGACCTAGATCGCGGCGCAGCTGTTCAGCTTCATAACGCTGATGACGGCGCGCTTTGCGGATTTCGCCTTGCACCTGCTGCACCAGCATCGGCAAGGTCATCTCATCGCTGACGCTGAAAATCAGCGGCAACACGTTGACCACCGGGCCGAGGGTAGAAATTGCCGCCGAACCCATGCGGCGCATAAACGGGAAGCCAATCGACAAACGTTGGCTGTTGCTGAAGCGTGCCAGATAGGCCACCAACAGCGCGCTGACGATATCGCCTTCGCTGCTGTCGGCGAGTGGATGCTGCTGACGCAGCGTGGTCAGTTGCGGCAGCGTTACCTGACAGCTGATCGGGCGATCGCCGGGATCGCTGACGTTTTCACTGGCAAGCGTCAGGGTTTCCGGCAAATCCGCTGCGTAATTTTGCCAGTGGCTGGCGGAGCGGGCAAAAGCCGGCGAATCCTGCCACTGCTGAATCTCTTCAATCACCGTGGTGAACGGGGTAAACGGCGAGGGCGCGGGCGCTTCGCCGGCGCAAAGGGCGGCGTAGATCGCTGCGACGCGTTGAGTCGTCGCTTCAAAGCTGAAGCCATCCACCAGCAAATGGTGATAGCGCTGATACCACAGCCAGCTGCCGTCGCCGATGCGCATCAGCGCGTGACGATAGAGCGGTTTGTCGCCGTCGGCGGGCAGATCGGCAGCGAGATCTGCCTGCATCAGTTTGTGCGCCTGGCTGCTGGCATCGCCGCGCTGGCTGAAATCGTGCCATTCCGGCGCGACCGGCGCTTGTGCACCAAACCACTGCGCCGGATTGCCCTGCTCATCCAGGCCGAAGCGCGCCTGCACGGTATCGGCTTCCGCCATTGCCTGCTGAATGGCGCTGTCCAGCGCCGCGCGATTGATGTCGCCGTGCAGCACGCTGTAGTGCGCCACGGTAAATTGATTGCGCTGCTGCGCAATGCTGTCAGCGATCCAGATGCCGGGCTGCGCCGCGACGAGTGGATAGGCTGGAGAATAGTTGTTTAGCGATGCCAAAGGACAATTCCTGTCGAGAAAAACAATTTAAAAAAGAGAAAGTTAAAAAAATTTAATGCGCGGTAGACGACGTCTGTTGCGTCGCTGGCCGCATGTCGTGCCAGTTTGCTTCGATAAACTCAATGGCGGCGCTGCGCGTCAGCGGTCCCGCCACGTTGTGCCAACCTGCCGGAACCGGGGCAAAAGCGGGCCACAGGCTGTATTGCTGGCGCGCGTTAAGCAGCACAAAAAAATCGAGCGCGTCGTTATCAAACGGATTCTGTTGTTCAGACATGGTGGTTACCTTCAGAGGTTGATGTAGGGGAGAGAAAATCGGCCAGCAGCCAGCGGCAGCCGTCGATCAAACCGCCACGCCAGCACAACGCATCGTGCCCTCCGGCGAAGCGGCGAAAATGTAATTCATGGCCTGCGGCTTGCAGCGCCGGGACGATCTGCTGGTTGACGTACACCATGTCCGCCTCGCGATCGCCCACTTCCTGGAAAATCTTCAGCTTGCCCGGCGGTAAATCGCCCTGTTGCAGCCGCTCGAGTAGCAAGCCGGGTGCGTGCTGCTCGCGATTGGCGTAGTCGCGGATGTATTGCAGATGCGGCCACCAGAAGGAGCCGGATTGCGTAAGAATGCGGCCAAAACGCTGCGGCCAGTGCAATCCGGCATAGAGCGCGGCGAGTCCGCCATAGCTTTGCCCGGCCACCAGCGTGCGGTCAGCGTCGCTACTAAAGGCCGCGTGCTGGCGTGCCAGCGGCAACAGTTCCTGCTGCACCGCCTGCCAGAAGGTTTCATTGCACGGCAATTCGGCTTCGCGGTGCTGGCTGTCGATAACATCGATAAATAGCCAGCAGGCGGGCGGCAGGGCGCCATCGGCGGTGACCTGATCCAGCGCGCTGAAAATCGGTTGACCGTACACCCAGTTTTGTCCATCGAGCAGGATTGCCAGCGGACGCTGTTCGGGATGAGCGGCTGTTCCGGTGTTATAAAGCCAGACATTGCGCGTGACGTTGAGCAACGCGCTGTGCCACTGCAGGGTTTGCAGCGTATCCGGCCAGGTTTCCGCCATGCCGGCATCCAGCGCGCGCCAGGCCGATTGATCCGGCGCATCCGGCATGTGCGCGTTGCTCAGCGCAAAACGGCGGCTGCTGAGAAACGGCGGCGTGGGATTGAATTTGTCGGGGATCGCCAGCGGTATCAGCGAGATCCACCACTTACGCTGCAGCGCGCGGCAGTCGGCATCATCGCCACAAAACAGCGGCGGTAACTGCTGCGCGGTGGCGGGGATCAGGCTATAACTGCCGCGCCAGTCAGATTCAATGGCAGTCGACCAATGCCAGACGTTGCTGTCGCCGACGCGCACCAGACTTTCTGGCGCTTCGCTGTGGTGATCGGTGACGCCATTAATATCGACATAAACCCGTTTAGTGGAAGAACGTGCGGAATGTCCTTCGGGATCGCGCCAGAAGAAGTGCATGGTCGTTTGGCCGCTTTCGTCTCGCTCCACCAGCGGCGTACCGACCGCGTAAAGCCGCTGCCACCAGCTTTCGCTTCCTACTTCGGCCTGCTGCAACCATTGCGCAACTGTCCCGGCGGGCAACCACGTCTGCGTTGTATTTTCTGCGCTTGTTTGAAACATCCTGCAACCCATCTCCACATTTTGTTCACTGTCTTTACTTAACCAAAGCTAATGCAAATGCTATTGATAACGATTTACATTTGCAATATGATTTTTCGTTCCTGATAAACCTTCGTAATTTCAGTGGATTATTTTGTGAAGGACGTCACGCAGGGAAATTAGGACCGTCAATAACGCAAGAGATTAATATTTCAATCCGTTACGGCCATTGTCGTTAGGCGAGGGCGACTGAACGGATTATTTCATTTACAAGGCAGTTTGAAATAGAGATGGCAACTATGTCCGTTAACGCTAAAAATTCAGCAATACCTGCTGTGGCACGGCAGTTCAGATTCAATCCTCTGTACCTTTCTCTGGCCTCAATTCTGTTAGTGGCTCCGGCCGCCTTCAGCGTGGCCGCCGAAGAGACCCTTACCGTCAACGCCGACACGCGTGAAAGCGTGACTTCGCCGCTGCAGGGCTACGTGGCGAAAGAGAGCGCGGCAGGCACCAAAACCGCGACGCCGCTGCGCAAAACCCCACAATCCATTTCGGTGATTACCCGCGAGCAGATGGACGATCAGGCTGCGGCCTCCGTTGCGGATGCGCTGAGCTACAGCAGCGGCGTGTTGACCAACTATCGCGGTAACTCCAACCGTAATGATGAGATCATCGCGCGCGGTTTCCGCTACGCGCCAAAATTCCTTGATGGCCTGAGCTACGGTTTATCCGGCCAGGCGGGCGCAGCGGGGCAGATCGATCCCTGGTTGCTGGAGCGCGTAGAGATGATCCACGGCCCAGCTTCTGTGCTGTACGGCCAGGTGAATCCGGGCGGTATCGTGGCCATGACCAGCAAGCGCCCGACCGCGCAGAGCATTCACAAAGTACAGCTCAGCACCGGCAATCAGCATTTGGGTGAAGCGGCGTTTGATTTTGGCGGCAAGCTGAATGATGACAACACGCTGTTTTACCGCCTGAACGGTATTGCCAGCACCAAACATGAGTTCGTTAAGGACAATAAACAGCAGCGCATGGCGATTGCGCCAGCGATAACCTGGCTGCCAAACGCGGACACCAGCTTTACGCTGCTGACGATGTATCAGAACGAGCCGAAAGCGGGATACCGTAACTTCCTGCCGGCCAGCGGTACGTTGAAAGAGAGCAGCGCTGGGTTTATCCCTTACGATTTCAACGTCAGCGATCCGAGCTTCAACGAAGCCAAGCGCGAACAGACTTCGATCGGCTATATCTTCGAGCACAATTTAAGCGATAACATCAGCTTCACGCAGAATCTGCGCTACAGCAACATGGACGAATCGTACAAATATCTGGTGTATACCTTTGATGCCGATAACGATCACTCCATCAATCGTCGTCCACAGCATGACAAGATCAAGTCGAAAGAGTTGGGTCTTGATAACCAGCTGAAAGCCACCTTTGAAACCGGCAACATCGCGCACACCGTGCTCGGCGGGCTCGATTACAAGTGGAGCGACGTCGATAACAAACTGTGGCGCGACAGCGGCGATCAGTACATCCTCGACTGGGCGAATCCGACGCGCATCAGCATCAACGAGAGCGATTTGACACTCACTACCAGCACGCGCAAGAAGCTCGATCAGGTGGGTGTTTATCTGCAGGATCAGCTGGAGTGGAATCAGTGGAACCTGCTGCTCTCCGGACGTCACGACTGGAGCGAAGTGCGCACGCAGGATCGCACCGACGACAGCCAAACCCAGCAGAATGACAACAAGTTCACTGGCCGCGCGGGTCTGCTTTATGCATTCGATAACGGCATTTCACCGTACGTCAGCTACAGCACCTCGTTCGAGCCAAACCTCAACAGCGGCGCGCCAGGCACCGATCCTTTTAAACCGACCACCGGCGAACAGACCGAAGTGGGCGTGAAGTATCAGCCGGTAGGTTGGGATGCGGTGTTTACCGTGTCAGCGTTTGATATCACGCAGAAAAACATCACCGCTTATAACAGCGTGACCGGTTATAACGAGCAGATTGGTAAAGTGCGTTCGAAAGGCATCGAAACCGAAGCGCATGCGCAGATCACGCCAGAGATCAAACTGTTAGCGGCCTATACCTACACTGATGCGGTGACCAAAGAGAGCAGCATCACGCAGCGCATCGGCCATTCACCGTCGAGCATTCCGCGTCATGCGGCGTCGGCGTGGGGCAGCTATACCTTCCTTGATGGCGTGCTGAGCGGCTTAACGCTGGGCAGCGGCGTACGTTATACCGGCACCGCGCCAGCGGATGAAATTGGCGTCGACAAAGTACCGCACTACACGTTGTATGATGCGATGGCGAAGTATGAGCTGGGCGAAGCGGCGAAATCGCTGCGTGGCACCACGCTGCAGCTCAACGTCAATAATCTCGCGGATAAGCACTACGTGGCGTCATGCAGTAATGAAAGCGCCTGCTTCTACGGCAGCGGTCGCACCATTGTGGCTTCCGTCAGCTACAGCTGGTAATTCCCTCCGGCGGCCTGCGTGGCCGCCGTTTCGTTTCGCATTCCGTGCGACGCGCTTTTCAGCCAGGTATTTATTAAGCGGTTTTCGGAAAATACTGTATTTGTGTGACTGTCATCACTCTGCAAGTCACGTTAAAATACGCGCTTCTCATTTAGCAGGGGTTTTTCGTCACGATGTTATCGCGCTTCACTTTAGCCACTTTGATGGCAACAATCATGCTCACCGGCTGCGCCCGCCTTGCCGCCGTTACTGGTACATCTCATGACAGCACTGCGACTGCGGACGCGTCCGCCGCTCAGCCTGCAACCGGCGCGCCAATCGACAATAATGATTCGCCTTCTCCATTCGAGACCGGCCCAACGGTGATTAACGTTTCGCACCTGGTGACGCGTACCGATGACGGTTCTTCTGTCTATGTGACGGTAGATGGTCAGGATGCGGGGCTGCTGAAGAAGGGTGAAAAACGAGAAATTCGTGTTGCGCCAGGTAAACACCAGATTGGTGGTTACGTGCAGACGCTGTTTGGTTTTGGCAAAGTGACCATCGCATCCGTGGATGTCACCACCGATCCGAACAGCCCGAAAAACGTGGTCTATTCTGTAACGCGCCAGAAGCCCGCGTTCAGCGAAACCGACGCCACGCCGCCGAATAATTCCTGATGTATGGGTGCGCATAAATGCGCACCAGTATGGTTTTTTCAGGTCGCCATTGATGGCGACCTCCCAACATCAACTCCGGCTAAACACCAGCTTCAATCCCGCAACTGTGAAGCAGCAAGCCAGCAGCGCATCCAGCCCACGACGGATGCGGCGATAGAAAGCCGCCATCACCGCGGTGGAAAACAGCAGCGCGTAACCGCCAAACACCAGCACACAAATTGCCGCGCAGCCTGCAATAATCATCGGCAAGGTTGATGCCGCCGCACCCGGTTTTAACGCCACCGACATGATCGCCACCCACGTCAAAATCGCTTTAGGATTGCCGACGTGCATCAAAATGCCCTGACGAAACATTCTGCCGAAGCGCGCTTTTTCGCTGACCGGTGCGAATTCACTGGCATCTGGCCGACGCAGCGCCGATTTCCCCGCCTTGAACGCCAGCCACAGCAGATACAGTCCGCCGCCAATCTTCAGCACAATCAGCAGTTGCGCAAAGGTGGCCAGCACGGTGAGAACCCCGCAAGCCGCCAGAAGCGCCCACATCATTGAACCGCCAATCACGCCGCTCGCTAATGCCAGTGCCGCGCCGCGTCCCTGTTTCATCGCCGTGCCCATAATCGCCATATTGCTCGGGCCGGGACTGGCGGTAGCGACGAAATAGGTGGTGTAGATCAGAATCATTTCATGTGACAGCGCCATAGGTTCCTCGGTTAATCATGATGGATTACGCCGCGAGTATGTGCTGAATCGCCAGAAACATCGGGATTGCGCCAAATACATTGGGCGGCTCATGCAATGCCACAAATCCCAGGCGGGTGTAAAAATTCACGGCTTGGGGTTCAGCGTCAAGATAAACGCCTTTTACAGGTAATGCGTCATGGATTATTTTGACGTGTTCGAAGAATTCGCCTAACAAATCCTGTCCATAACCCTTGTTTTGTTCTTTGACGGCGACTCCCAGCATAACCAGGCGCACCACGCCGACTTCGGCTGGCATTGAACCGGACACCACGCCTGTGAGCTTTTGTCTCAACAGGGAGTAGGCGCTGAAGGTACAGATTCCCAGCAGTTCGCCGGTATTAGCGTCAATCAGCGCCTTCGCTGCACAGTTTCCCTCTTTTACGCTTTTTTTAAGCGGGTTGCGCACGAAGGAGTTGATAATTGCGTTGCCGCAATCGAAGTGCTTATTATCGGGATAGGTGATATCAGCCTGATAAGCGCACACCATAACGTCAGCGCTGTTATTCCGTGAATTTTCCATCTGCTCTTTTCCTTCGCATCAACGCTTGTAACGCCAGCGTCGGAGCTGCAGGTTCAGACATGAGCTGATTCACTTGCTGCCAACTCTCTTCTGAAAGCTGACGACGTCGCTGATTATCCAAAACGGTTTCTGCACGCTCAAGCGCCGCATTTAAGATAAAGGCACTCAAATCTAACCCTGCAGCGGTTGCTGCTTCCTTTAAGACTTCTTTGAGATTCGAACTGGTTTTTAACTCTACGCGCGCATCTTTAACGGCGCGCGTATCGGTGGAAAGTGCGGATACTTTTGGCATAGCGAGAGCCTCGTTGAGTAAAAACGCCTCCTGTTGACGTCAGTCCTTAAACTTATGCAGCGTTGCAATGTGAGTGAAGTCTTTCATTTCAGTTAGCTTGGTTCGGCTAATAACCGTATACGGATAATGTAAACCTGATCGCTTTGATAAGTCAACGCGTACGGATAATAGCCGTATAGCATTTGATGTCGGTTAAATTTACCTTGCTGCACGCTTACTTCCCGTGCAACTCCTTCCGCAACAGCACCAACTCGCCTGCCAAATCGCGGCACAGCATCGCCGTCATCAGATGATCCTGCGCATGCACCAAAATCAGCGTGACCGGTACTTTGCCGCTGCCTTCATCGGCGCCAATCAACGCGGTCTGGATTTTATGCGCGGCTTTCGCGGCCTCGTCGGATGCCGCTAAAGCCTCGTCCGCCCCTTGCCAGTCAGCTTTACGCGCCTGCTGGATCGCCATCATGGCTTGCGATCGCGCCTCACCGGCATTAATCAGCAACTCCATCATCGTTTGTTCAAAATCCATATCCGCCTCACTTATTGGTATGCCAAATTGGTAGTAACGATGCTACCGGAATACCAAAAATGAGTTCCGCGAGCATGATCACAGAAATTAACGGCGATTATCGCCATTTTGGTATGCCACGAACCATCAAGCTGATGCATAACACCTAAAACCGCTGAGGGTTGACCAATGTCTCTACAGGAACGTCTTATCGATTCACTGGGTAGCTTTGCCACGCGATTCAACAGCTACCGCTACATTATGGCGATCAAAGCCTCGTTTATTACGCTGATGCCGGTGATCATCGTCGGCGCGTTTTCGGTGCTGATTTCCAACATGGTGCTGGATCCGAAAAATGGCCTCGCCAGTTTCTCTGCGCTGTCGTTTCTCGCCGATCTGAAACCGATCACCAGCAGCATTAACTACGCCACGCTGAGCTTTCTGAATATCGGCGCGGTGTTTCTGATTGGTATCGAACTGGGCCGCATCAACGGCATTAAAACGCTGTTTCCCGGCCTGCTGGCGATCATCTGCTTCATCTCGGTGACGCCCACCACGCTGCAAATGCTGGTGGATGGCCAGATGCAGGTGGTAACCGATGTGCTGGCGAAACAGTTCTCCGATACCAAAAGTCTGTTCCTCGGCATGTTTATCGCCATTCTGTCGGTGGAGATTTACTGCCGGCTGGAGCAGGTTGAACGGCTGAAGATCAAAATGCCGGATACCGTGCCGCCGAACGTTGCCGCGTCATTTTCTGCGCTGATTCCGTCGATCATCACCGTCACGCTGGTCGCCACCTTTGGCTTTATCTTCCATCAGATCACCGGCATGTACCTGTACGACGCAGTGTACAAAGTGGTGCAGCAGCCGCTGGAATCGGTGGTGCAGAGCTTGTGGGGCATTCTGCTGCTGATGTTTGTTGCCCAGCTGTTCTGGGTGATTGGTATTCATGGCAACCAGATGGTGAAACCGATTCGTGAGCCGCTGCTGCTGGGGGCGATTCTGGTCAACATGAACGCCTTCGAGCAGGGCAAGGAAGCGCCAAACATCATCACCATGCCATTCTGGGACGTGTACATGAGCATCGGCGGTTCCGGCCTGACTATCGGGCTGTTAACCGCCGTGATGATTGCCACCAAACGCAAAGAGATGCGTGAAATCGCCAAACTGTCGTTTGGACCTGGCTTATTCAACATCAATGAGCCGGTGATTTTTGGTATGCCGATCATGCTCAATCCCATTCTCGCCATTCCCTTCATCATTACGCCGCTGGTCACCGGTTCGATTGGCTATTTCGCCACGGTGATGGGCTTTGCCGGTAAAGCGGTGGTGATGGTTCCCTGGACTACGCCGCCGATCATCAATGCGTGGCTTTCTACCGCCGGTTCGATGGGCGCGGTGGTGACGCAGATCATCTGCATCGTAGTTTCGGTGTTGATTTATCTGCCTTTTGTCAAGGTGGCCGCGCGTCGCGCCGAAGCGGCGGAAGCAAAAAATCTGCAGGCCGAACTGGCACAAAATTAAGGAGAATCTATGAGTAAGCACACCATTGCGCTACCGCAGGGCTTTATTCTCGGCGCGGCGGCATCGGCCTGGCAAACCGAAGGCTGGAGCGGCAAAAAAGCCGGGCAGGATTCGTATCTGGATGCCTGGTATCAGCAGGATCGCCACGTCTGGCATAACGGCTATGGACCGGCGGTAGCAACGGATTTTATCAACCGCTTCCGCGAAGACGTGGCGCTGATGAAAGCGGCGGGGCTGACGCACTATCGCACCTCGATCAACTGGTCGCGTTTTCTCACCGATTATGAAAACGCTGTGGTTGATGAGGAGTACGCGGCCTACTACGACCAGTTGATTGATGAGATGCAGCGACAGGGCATTGAACTGATGTTGTGTCTCGAACATTACGAACTGCCGCTGCAGTTGCTGGAGGAGTACGGCGGCTGGCAATCAAAACATGTGGTTGAGCTTTTTACTCGCTATGCCGAGAAGGTGTTTGCCCGCTACGCCGGAAAAGTGACGCGCTGGTTTGTTTTCAATGAGCCGATTGTGGTGCAGACGCGCGTCTATCTTGATGCGCTGCGCTGGCCGTATGAACAGAACACCCATAAGTGGATGCAGTGGAATCACCATAAAAATCTCGCCACGGCGAAGGTGGTCAAGCTGTTCCGCCAGCAGGGTTATGCCGGCACGGTGGGCACCATTCTCAATCCGGAAGTGACCTATCCGCGCTCTTCGGCGGCGCACGATGTTAAAGCCGCAAAAATCTACGATCTGTTTTACAACCGGGTGTTTCTCGATCCGGCGATCAAAGGCGTCTATCCAGCGGAACTGCTGCAACTGCTGGATAAACATGAGGTGCAGTGGGATGTCACCGAGGAAGAGCTGGCCATCATCGCCGCCAACACCGTCGATGAAGTGGGGCTGAATCTTTACTATCCGCATCGTGTTAAAGCGCCTTCACGCGCCTGGCACCCAGAGACGCCATTCCATCCCTCTTTTTACTACGAGCATTTTGAGCTGCCGGGCCGCCGCATGAACAGCTCGCGCGGTTGGGAGATTCAGCCACGCATTGTTTTCGACATGGCGCAGCGCATGAAAGAGGAATACGGCAATCTGCCGTGGTTTGTGGCTGAGAGCGGCATGGGCATTGAGAACGAAGCGCAGTTTAAGGATGCGCAGGGCGAAATTCAGGACGACTACCGCATCAACTTTATTGCTGAACATCTCTACCAGGCGGTGCGTGCGCGTGAGGCGGGCAGCAACTGTCAGGGCTACATGCTGTGGGCGTTCACCGACAACGTTTCACCAATGAACGCCTTCAAAAACCGCTACGGACTGATCGAGATCGACCTCGACAACCAGCGGCAGCGGCGGATGAAGAAATCCGCGCACTGGTTCCGTCAATTGCGCGATACCCAGCAATTGACCCTCAACATTGACGATGAAGCCAAATAAGGACCACCAATGAAACGCATTATTCTGGCCTGCGCGGCAGGCATGTCGACTTCGATGTTAGTCACCCGCATTGAGAAAGAGGCGGTAGCACGCGGTCTTGAGTACCAGATCTACGCCATTCCGGAACAGAACCTGCGTGAAGAGTTACAAAACTACGGTCAGGACGTGGTGGTGGTGCTGTTGGGACCGCAGGTGCGCTTTAAGCTGGAGGAGAATAAAAAGCTGACCGACAGCTATCAGCTGCCGATTGCGGTGATCGATACCGTGGCTTACGGCACGTTGAATGGTGCAAAGGTACTCGATCAGGCACTGGCTTTGGTACACTAGCGCCCAGATAGCAGTCAGGCTCCGGCTCGCACAGGACGCGGCCGGGCCGAATGCACCATGATGCAAAAGGGTGAGAGCGTGGAAAAAGCCGAAGCGCCACAAGAGAAAAAGCAGTATCAGGAAATTGGTCAGCATCTGCGTCAGCAAATCCTTGATGGTCATTATCCGGTTGGATCACGACTGCCGCCAGAGCGGCAGTTGGCCGAAACCTGGGGCGTGAGCCGCACCATTGTGCGTGAAGCGTTGCTAATGCTGGAGCTGGAAGGCACGGTGGATATTCGTCAAAGTTCTGGCGTTTACGTGATGCGTATTCCTTCGGAAAGCGAGGATGCGGAAGAGGCCTTTTTCCGCAGCGATGTCGGCCCGTTCGAGATGTTGCAGGCGCGTCAGCTGCTGGAGAGCAACATCGCGGCCTTCGCCGCCAAAATGGCCACCAAAGCCGATATTGAAAACCTGCGCCGCACGCTGGAGCAGGAGCAGCGCGCCATTGCACTCAACGACAGCAGCCAGGATAACGACAAGTTATTTCATCTGCTACTGGCAGGCGCGACGCAAAATCAGATGTTGCTCGATACGGTGACCAGCGTCTGGCGTCATCACGAAGCCAGCCCGCTCTGGCAGCAACTGCGACCGCAGTATGAAACCCGCGCCTATCGCCTGAAGTGGCTGGGCGATCATCAAACCATTCTGGCCGCGCTGCGACGCCGGGATGTGATGGGTTCCTGGCAGGCAATGTGGCAGCACCTGGAAAACGTCAAGAACACGTTGTTGGAGTTATCGGATGCCGACGCGCCTGACTTTGATGGCTATCTGTTCGAATCCGTGCCGATATTCCAGGGTAAGTTGATGTGATGAGGTCGCCATTCATGGCGTAATGCCGCTCAGTTAAGCGCCGTATCAAATCACCGCTTCTTCCGTAGCGGCGCGATTTATCGCGCAATGCATTGCGCCGCTACAATGTGAGCTCTCGGTAACTAAGGATTTTCACGTCTTAACTGACGAGCATAACGACCTAAATGCGGGCCCCTGTGTGACAGTAATTACAACGCAGCGCGCAAAGTTCAATGACTAAGCTGCACGATAAATCGCGACGCTACTCATGCTGGGTGAGCTTCGCGGTTAACGCACGCAGCGGCGTGCGCAATACCTCATGCAACGCGCGGATCGCTGGAGAGAACTGTTTGCGATGCGGGCAGATAAGGTGCAGCGGCGTGCTTTCGCCCGGCATCTCCGGCAGTACGCGCTCCAGCCTGCCGGCCAGCACATCGTCACACACATCAATCCACGATTTATAAGCGATGCCCATACCGGCGATGGCCCAGCGGCGCGCCACTTCGGCGTCATCACACAGCATGCGGCTTTTCACCGTGATCTGGCGGCGCATGCCATCCTGCGGGAAGGTCCATTTGTCGTACACGTGGCCGCCCATCATAAACAGCAGGCCATGATGGTGCTGGCCGATATCCTCCAGCTGTTGCGGGCGACCGTGACGATCAAGATAATCCGGCGACGCCACCATCACGCGGCGATTATCCTCCGCCAGCGGCAACGCCACGTAGCTGCTGTCTTCCAGCTTGCCGTAGCGAATGGCGATATCCACCGGATCGCGAAACACATCGCTGATCTGGTCGGAAAAGGAGAGCCGCACCGCCAGCGCCGGATGCGCGCGGCAAAAGTCAGTGATCAACGGCAGCAAAATATTGCGACCAATATCCGACGGCAGCGCGATTTTTAGCTCGCCGCTCAGCGCATCTTCATCGCTCTGCAAGCTTTCGGCACCGGCATGCATCAGCGCCAGCATCTCCTGCGCAAAGGGCAGATACTTTTCCCCTTCGGCGGTTAAGCGCAGGCTGCGGGTAGAACGGGCGAACAAGCGGCGATCCAATTCCCGCTCCAGCCGCTGAATTGCCGCGCTGACCTGTCCGGGCAGTAAATTCACCTCGCGCGCCGCGCGTGAAAAGCTGCCGAGTGCGGCTGAACGCACAAACAGAGTGACATCTTCCAGTCGGATCATCTTCTTATTCATCATGGTAGTCAGCAGGGATTTTCACTCTAAGAGTGAAAGTGTTCACCTGCAACTGGCATTTTTCATTGCGCTGCGGACCGCTATGCTGAATTTACTTCACCAAACCTGCTGATGAATAAGGATCTGCCTGATGAAAGCCATTGTTTATAGCCAAAACGGTTTACCGATTTCCGATGAAAATGCGCTGTATGAGCTTGAGGTTGATAAGCCAACGCCGGGCGCGCGCGATCTGCTGGTAAAAATTCACGCCATTGCGGTGAATCCGGTGGACACCAAAGTGCGCGCCGGTGCGCCAACCGATCAGCCGCGCATTCTCGGTTGGGATGCGGTAGGCGTGGTGGAAGCAGTGGGCGCAGACGTCACGCTGTTCCAGCCGGGCGACGAGGTGTTTTATGCTGGTGATATCACGCGCGCCGGCAGCTATGCCGAATATGGCCTGGTGGATGAACGCCTCGCCGGGCACAAACCGCGTTCACTGAATGACGCCGATGCCGCCGCGCTGCCGCTGACCTCGCTGACTGCGTGGGAACTGCTGTTTGATCGTCTTGAGGTACAAGCCGATGACAACGCCGCGCTGCTGATTATTGGCGCAGGTGGCGGCGTCGGTTCCATATTGACGCAACTCGCCAGCAAGCTAACCAAATTGACGGTGATCGGCACCGCTTCCCGCCCGGAAACGGCGGATTGGGTGCGTTCACTCGGTGCGCACCATGTGATTGATCATTCTCAACCGCTGGGCGAACAGCTGGCGGCGATTGGACATAAAGAGGTGCGCTATGTCGCCTCGCTGACGCATACCGACAGCTATTACGATCAGCTGATTGATGCGCTCGCGCCGCAGGGCAAGCTGGCGTTGATCGACGATCCCGAGACACTGGATGCGGTGCCGCTGAAGCGCAAAGCGATTTCACTGCACTGGGAATTGATGTTTACGCGCTCGCTGTTCCATACCGCCGATATGCAGCGCCAACATGAGATTCTGCAGCGCGTGAGCCACCTGATTGATGACCAAACGCTGCAAACCACCGCCGGCGAACATCACGGCATTATTAATGCCGCCAATTTGCGCAAGGCGCATGCGCTGATCGAAAGCGGTCGTGCACGCGGTAAGATCGTATTGAGCGGGTTTTAACCAAATTAACGCAATAAATCATGCAAACCACGCGCAATAAATTGCGCCGCTACGGATATCCGCAAGCTTCTGTAGCGGCGCGATTTATCGCGCTACAAAGAAAAAGGAATAGGCCATGACACTCAATGATGCAGTCGCTCGTCGTCACACTGTAAAAGCCTTTGAACAAGGTAAAAGCCTGCCGCAGGATGAAATCGAAACCCTGCTGAACGTGCTGCGCAACAGCCCGTCATCCGTGAACTCCCAGCCTTGGCATTTTGTGGTGGCGTCTACCGAAGCGGGTCGCGAGCAAATCGCCGCATCCACTGATGGCGCCTTTGCCTATAACAGCCCGAAAGTGCGCAATGCCTCGCACGTTATCGCGCTGTGCATGCGCACCGATCTGGATGAAGCGCATTTGCAGAACGTGCTCGATCAGGAAGATGCTGATGGCCGTTACGCCAGGCCGGAAAGCAAAGCGAACAATGACGTGGTGCGTCGCAGCTATGTCGATATGCATCGCTATGAATCACGCGATGTGCCGCAGTGGATGGAAAAGCAGGTTTATCTGGCGCTGGGTGGATTGTTGCTGGGCGCAGCGATGTTGGGCATTGATGCCACACCGATGGAAGGTTTTGACCAGCGTGCGCTGGATCAGGCGCTGGGCCTGCGTGAAAAAGGCTTTACCAGCGTGGTGCTGGTGTCGCTGGGCTATCGCAGCGATGCGGATTTCAACGCCGCGCTGCCGAAATCACGTTTGCCGCGTGACGAGATTTTTACCTTTATTTAAATATTTCGCGCAATAAATTGCGCCGCTACGGATGGACGCACGTTTCTGTAGCGGCGCGATTTATCGCGCAAGATCAATACGGAAACCGCAACGTAAAACGGTTCACACCCTGCTCGCTATGCATCTCACAACTTCCCTGATGTAAATGCATAATGCTGCGCACAATCGACAATCCCAAGCCGCTGCTGCCCTGATGATGTGACGCATCGGCGCGCCAGAAGCGATCAAAGATGTGAGCCTGCTGTTCCGCGCTCATTGCCGGGCCCTGATTCTCCACCATCAAAGCGCTGCCCCGATTGAAAATGCGCACGGTGGAATCTCGTTCGCCCTAGCACAAGGCGTTTGCCATCAGATTCGCCAGCGCGCGTTGCAGCAGTTGCGGATCGGCGTGCGCAGATCGTGCGCCTTATCAACATAAACCTGGCTCAACTGTTGATAACCCCGTTCAAGGCGCCCCAGCATCTAATTGAAAGCCGCCACCAGCGGCTGCAGTTCCGCTATCGCCTGTTCAGGCATTCGCTGCGACAAAAGGCGCACGTCAATCGCATCCGCCTGCGATAGCCAGCAGCATGCCCGCTGCAAGGGTGAGTTTGTTCGATTTCATCTTAATACTCCTGATTTGAAGGTAGGCCATCAGGATATGCTATCGGCTCTGACATCAGCGTGAGCGAGTTATGACAAAAGAATGACATGCGCACTTGTTATATAGAAATGACCTAACGTAATAGGTGGATCTAAAATTTGATAATCAGTATCGTAGACCACAGTTACTATAAGGATATAGGATGCAAAAGTTATGTTTAACAACAGTGAAGTCATCAGTTATCTTCAAGCAAATAAAATTCTCGCAATGAAACTTGACAATGCCGTTGATGCCGTCGGAAAACAGGTGGCGGAACAGGTCAAATCAATCGGTGCTGGTGCTACCCGAGCGTTGTTTTACACGTCCTGTTTCACTGATGAATATAACGATATATGCCTGCGGCAAAAAAATGAAGATATCCGTTTTCGGGATGGGGTTTACCGACTTCTCAGGCATGGAGATATTGGCTTTGAGATGCTTAAAGTATATTTTGAAGAACTGCTAAAATATAAAACTGCACAGCAATTAGAATACATAAAGAAAAAGCTTATGACGGTTAATGTTCATATTGCTGCAAGTTCACTGACTAACGCAGGTTTTGCTATGGCGGCAGCCAGTGCCGTTCGCATGGGATTAAACCTGAGTATGGAGATCAGCGCGCTGACAGGGCGAATAGCCGGTGGTGTAGTGGGAGCAGCAGCTTTGTATGGTATTGTTCAGAGGGCAGCAGATAGTGCGCACCGCCTTCAAACTCAATATCCCGTCTATTATTCAGCGCTCTATTTACAGAATCTGGAAATGATGTATTTCCTAATTGAACCCGTAATGCAACGCGCGAGTGCCCTGGATGCTCAGTGGGCAACTGAAGAAAATATTGCAGATATCATTACCCGGTTGATTAGGTAGCTATGATTAAATTTATAAAAGACTCAATGTGTTCATTAGTTAGATCGTTAGTATGGATATACGGACCGGCAATATTGACCATTGTCTTTGCATTACTTCAGGCTCATTTTTTTCCAGGAAGTCCAGTTTGGCCTATTGCGGTTTTCTTTATATTCGCGCTGGTCATCGTGGCTCGTTACATAAAATGATGAAGTTTAAAAAACTGTTAACAGATAAGGATATTGTATGTCGACGCCCGCACATTTATGGCTAGAAGATGAAAATTGCTCGCCTATTGTTGGAAGTTGTTTAATCCCACTGAGGTTAGGTTCTATCGAATTAAAATCATTTTCACACGGCATAACCATCCCAGTAGATCCAAATAGGGGAAAATTGACCGCAACGCGAGTCCATCAACCTATCGTGATAGTAAAAGAGTTCGACAAGATAACACCAATTCTTTATCGCGCTGTATGTGAAGGGCGCACACTTAAAAAAGCTACGATCAAGATGTATCGGATTCTTGAATCAGGCATTGAGTCCGAATATTTCAATATCATTTTGGATAACGTTAAAATCACCACGGTTTCGCCTTACCTTGCCCCAAATGGTCAGAGCAACACTCATGTTGAAACATTAGAGTTGCGTTATGAGGCGATCACCTGGAAGTACACGGAAGGAAATATTATTTACCGCGATACATGGAATGAATACGCTTGCGCGTGACACTATTTCAGTGACCAAAGTTATAAAGTGTATCCAAACTAAGTTTGTTTCCGCATAACGTTCATCTTCGGCATTAAGATTCTCTTACTGCCGAAGATAAAATTTCTTAACCCCTTCTGTTTAATAAGTATTCCCTCTGCATTAAATCCGTAATTTCTGTAGTGAGATCATGTCCACCATGTTATTAACTCTGTATGACGTTGTGAATTTAGCTACCTGCCGGAGATACAATGAAGAAAAGTTTGTCCTTTGCCTTACTGCTTTCACTGAGCGCGTTCAGCCACGCTTCATTTGCCCAGCAAACCTTGCGCTTCGGCGTTGATCCGACGTTCCCGCCGTTTGAATCCAAAGCCAGCGACGGTTCTTTGCAGGGCTTTGATATCGACCTCGGCAACGCGATCTGCGCCCAGGCCAAAGTGACGTGCCAATGGGTGCAGATTGGTTTTGATGGCAGCATTCCGGCGCTGCAGGCGAGAAAGTTTGATGCGATTCTTTCGGCGATGTCGATGACGGAGAAACGCCGCGAGCAGGTCGCCTTCAGCGACATGCTTTACGTCACGCCGAGCGCATTGCTCACACCCGCGAAAGCGCCGCTAACGGGAGACATTAACGCGCTGCGCGGCAAAAGAATCGGCGTCGCGCAGGGCACCATTCAGGAAACCTACGCCAAAGCGCAGTGGGCAACCAAGGGCGTGAGTGTGGTTTCTTACCCTAATCAGATGGAGATCTATCCTGACTTGGTGGCGGGACGGCTCGACGCCAGCCTGGCCAATGCGGTTTCGGCAGAACAAGGTTTTCTTAACACGCCAGCCGGCAAAGACTACGTCATCAGCGCCACGCTGGTGGATAAAGAGGTATTGGGCAATGGCGTGGGCATTGGATTGCGTAAAGACGATGCGGCCAATCTGAAGTTGATCAACAGCGCGCTGGCCGAACTGCACAGCAACGGCACTTACGATCAACTGGCGAAGAAGTACTTCAAATTCAAGGTCTATCCGTAAAATTCATCTGCACGCAAGGTCGCCATTGATGACGACCTTGCCCACCAACCGCACCCACACTCACTCAAAAATCATGACGAACTTACCGCACTACCCAACTCAACGCGCCCGCTTTCTCGCCGCCGTCAAACGGCAAAACGGCGCATTAACGTCCTACGCGCATCCGTTACCCGGCCCGCAGGGCGAGGAACTTTTCACTGACGTAGCGGTAATCGGCGATGCCAACGCATCACGGCTGATGCTGGTGATCTCCGGCACGCACGGCGTAGAAGGCTATTACGGCTCCGATTGCCAGATCGCCTGGCTGGATACCTTCAACCTCACGGCGCTGCCCGCGGATACCGCTATCGTGATGCTGCATTTGCTCAATCCGTGGGGCGCGGCGCATTTACGCCGCGTCAATGAAGACAACATCGACCTCAATCGCCACTTTATCGATTTTTCACAGCCCACACCCGCCAATCCCGATTACGCCGCGTGGCATGGCATTTACCACGGCGATCGCGCCCGCGCCGATAAGCTGTTAGCTGACGCGCTCAACAGCGTCGGTTGGCCGGCAATAAAACGCGTGGTGGAAGCGGGGCAATATGGCGCGGCGGACGGATTCTTTTACGGCGGCCAGCAGCCAGGCTGGTCGTATCGCACGCTGCAAACCATCATCGCCGATCACTTGTCGCAGGCCAAAACCATCATCAGCTTCGATCTGCACACCGGCGCGGGCGCATGGGGACATCCGATGCTGCTGTCGATTGCCGAGCAGCGTTTTGCCGCACATGACTGGGGCAAGGAGATTTATGGAGAATGGTTAACGCTGCTATTCACCGGAACAGGGCGCGACAGCGAAACCGGCGTGACCGCGACGGCTACCGGCTATGTGTCGCAATTTCTGCTGACGTCGCTACCGAAGACGCAGATTTTGCCGCTGGTGGTGGAGTGCGGCACCTATCCTGGCGAGGAGATGCATCGCCGCGTGCGCGACGATCACTGGCTGCATCTGCAAGGCGATCCAGCCAGTGAAAGCGGGCGGGCGATTAAGCAGGAGCTGGTGGAAGGATTCTGGCCCGCCGACGCTGACTGGCGCGCGCTGGTGGCTTTTCGCACCCAGCAGATTTTTGTGCGTGGCTGGCGGGCGTTGATCGATTTATAAGCGTCCGTAAAACGTCATGCGGGCGGTTTCCGACAGGGCAATGCCTGGCTCGGTGTTATACGCCAGCACCGCCAGCATGCGGGTGATATCGCCTTCGGTTGGCGTAACGCGATGCAGCGAATTGCGCCCACGGAACAGCACCAAATCCCCGGCATCAATCGCCATCGCTTCCACCGGCTGGCGCTGATCCAGCACCGCCGCCACACCGTCGAAATTCATCTCACCGGCATCGGCATCGCGCAGATCTTTCACATACTGGAACACGGCGCCGGCGCGCGGTTTCTGCACCAGCAGCGTGATGGCGAACGACGAGTTATCAAAGTGCCAGCCAAGTTCCTGGCCGTCGGGCGCGTAGTGCAGATTGATCGACGAAAGCGGATCGGCATACGGATAGAGCGCCTCTTCACCCAGCACATCGCACAGGAAGCTTTTGAACAGTTCATCGTTGTAGAGCTGGCGCAGCGGCGAATCGGCGGCAATCACATCATCGGTGATGCAGCCTTTGGTGCTAATGACATCGCGATTACGCGGATGATCGGCGCTGAAAGCCTCATCTTTTTTCATCAGATAAACGTTGTGTTTGCTGGCGGTGTGATACGCCAGATGGCGCTGCGCATCGCCTTCGGCAATGATGGCCTGCAGCGCAGCGGGCTGTAGGAACTGACGCAAAACTAAAGCGCCGTGCTGATTAAGTTGCTCACGGCAGGTGCGACGCCAGTCGGCATCGGCCAGCGGATGCAGATCGAAACGAATCAAGGCAGACATAGTTTTACTTCTCATGTGTTACAGGTGTGTAAAGACTGTAACTCGCTGATATGTTAATACGTAACGATAAAAATTTAACACCTTGCTAAGGAAACCTTAATGCCCGCGCCATCACCGCGTTTGCCCAAAATCAGCGTCATTCAATCCTTCAAAGTGGCGGCGGAACTGGGCAGCCTGGCGAAAGCGGCTGCGCAGCTGGCGTTAACGCCCGCCGCCGTGAGCCAGCAAATTCGCCAGCTGGAAGAGCAGTTGGGCAGCACGCTGTTTGTGCGTACACAAAGCGGCGTGATGCTGACGGAGATGGGCAAAGAGTATCTGCGTTATGTCACTGAGGCGTTCGACATTCTGCACCTCGGCCAGCAAAACCTGCGCCATGCGGCGTCGGCACCACGATTAACGCTCTATTCGCTGCCGGCGCTGGCCTCAAAATGGCTGCTGCCGAATATTGCGCAGTGGCGCGCGCACTGTCCGGAAATCGATTTATCGCTGCACGGCACCCATACGCAGGTGGATTTCAATGCCACGCCGGCCGATTTCGTCATCTGTTTCGGCGAAGATCGCTATCCCCAGCTGGATAAGCAGCTGCTGTTTCTCGATGAGGTGTTGCCGGTGGCGAGCCTGGCGCTACTGCATCGTTTTGCCGGTATGGAGGTGTTGCAGCATGCGCCGCTGATTCACCTCGACTGGGGCAACGAAGGGCGTTTCTTACCTGACTGGCGCAGCTGGTTCAGGCTAAAGGCATTGACGATGCGCCACCGCAGCCGTCGTTCAGTTTCAATCTTACCTCGCTGGCGATTGATGCCGCCGTGGCAGGCGCGGGCTTGCTGCTCGGTCAGCGGCGTTTGATTGCCAACGAGCTGGCGCGCGGCGAGCTGGTGGTTGTCGATCCGCTTAGCTTGCCGCTCAGCAAACCCTATTTCCTTGCCTGGCCGCAGCGCTCGCTCAGCCAGCCGGGCAGCACTGCGCTAATCCACTGGCTCACGCAGCTGGCGGGATAATATACCCATTCGTAGCATCGCCCTTTATGGCGACCTGGAAAAGAAAGGGAGTTCATCAATGACCGCAGATCTCAACTTCTGGCTCACCGCGCTGGTGGTGGGCACCACCATTTTGCTATGGGCCAGCGCGCGTTTGCCGGAATACGTCACCGCGCTGCTGTTTTTCACGGCGGCGATGTTGCTAAAGTTGGCTCCTGCCAGCAGCATATTCAGCGGTTTTGCCTCGTCGGCGTTTTGGCTGGTACTCAGCGGGTTTGTGCTGGGCGCGGCGATCCGCAAAGTTGGTCTGGCGCAGCGCTGGGCGAACTGGCTGGTGGTGCCGCTTAGCCAAAGCTGGCCGCGTATGATTGCGGGAACCGTGCTGCTGACTTATCTGCTGGCGTTTGTTATGCCCTCAAATATGGGACGCATCGCGCTGCTGATGCCGGTGGTGCTGGCGATGGGCGAACGCGCAGGAATCAAAGCGGGCAGCCGCGGCAGTATTGGCCTGGCGCTGGCAGTGGGATTTGGCACCTTCCAGCTCTCCGCCAGTATTTTGCCCGCCAACGTGCCGAATCTGGTGCTGAGCGGTGCGGCGGAGAGCGCGTATCAGCTGCATCTGCAATGGTTGCCGTGGTGGTTGCTGCATATGCCGGTGGTGGGCGTCGTTAAGGGCTTGTTGTTGATAGGTTGCCTGCTGTTTCTGTTTCGCGCGCAGCCCAAAGCGGTCCACCAGCGCGACAGCTTAACCGCGCTTAGCCGCAGCGAGTGGCGCTTGATTGGTCTGCTGGCGATCACTTTGCTGCTGTGGATGACCGACAGCGTGCACGGCTTACCGGCTGCGTGGGTGGGATTGGCGGCAGCCTGTATCTGTTTATTGCCGCGCGTAGGTTTTATCTCCAGCGAGGACTTTGCCAGCGGGGTAAATTTCCGCACCTGCATTTACATTGCCGGATTCCTTGGCGTCGCCACATTGGTGGTGGATTCAGGCCTGGGACGGATGATCGCCAATGCGTTGCTTAACGTGTTGCCGCTGCACGAACACCCATCTTTCAGCAATTTCGCGGTGCTCAATGCGCTGGTGTCGCTACTGAATTTCGTGCTCACCGCCAACGGCGTACCGGCGATGGTGACGCCGATGGCGCAAGAACTGGCGAACGCGTCTGGCTTTCCGCTGCTCACCGTGATCATGTTGCAGGTGTTTGCCTACGCTACGCCGCTGCTGCCGTATCAGGCATCGCCGGTGGTGGTGGCGATGGGACTCGGCAACGTTCCGGCGAAGGCCGGTTTACAGCTGTGCGCACTGATTTTTCTGCTTAGCGCGGTGTTGCTGTTACCGCTGGATTATCTGTGGTTTCGGCTGCTAGGCTATGCCTGATGTCTTTGCCAGAGATTGCCTATGCCAGCCAATAATGATTGGGTTGATTTTCGTCGTGATGATGAGACCGGAATTGAAAGCGTCAACGCGCACTTTCGCGGACACGCTTACGATCCGCACGATCACGACGAACTGCTGGTGGGCGTGACGCAGCAAGGTTTACAGCGCTTCAACTGCCACCGTTCGCTGCACACCAGCACGCCGGGCCGGGCGATTATGATTGAACCGGGTGCGGTCCACGATGGCCATGCGCCGGACGCCGAGGGTTTCACTTACGTGATGCTCTATCTGCCGCAGAGCTGGGTGGCGGAGATGATGCAGCGTCGCGGCTTGGGCGATGTATCGAATATCGAAGGCGCTTTCCGCCACACGTTGACTGACGATGCGCTGTTAGCCAGCGCCATTCAGCAAGCCTGGTTTGCCGTACATCAGGGCGAAGGGCGGTTGGCGCGCGATCAAAGCCTCGATCATTTGCTCACCCTGCTGTCACGCCATCTGGATACCAAACCCAGCCTGCAGCACAGCGAAGCGATGCGTCAGATGCAGCTGCTGCGCGACTATCTGCACGATTTTATGGCGCAGGATATTGGTCTGGATGAGCTGTCGCGCCTTTCCGGCATTGATCGATTTCGCCTGACGCGCCAGTTCAAACAGGCGTTCGGCCAATCGCCGCATGCCTATCTGGTACGTTTGCGTTTGCGCAGCGCGCGCACGTTGCTGGCGCAGGGCATTGAGCCGGTGCAGGTGGCGGCGCAGGTAGGATTTGCCGATCAAAGTCATTTGGGCCGTTGGTTCCAGCGCGCCTATCGCATGACGCCCGCCGCTTATCAACGTCAGTGCACAAACGTTCTATACGCTTCCCCGCCTGCTCTTAGATGATGAGGTTTTCGTTGTCATTGGAGAGTTGTTGCAGATGTTTGATACCAAAATCGCCCTGATCGTACGTGATGATTTAGCCACCTGGCAGCGCCTGAATGTGGTGGCGTTCCTCGCTACCGGCGTGGCGTCCGCCGCCCCCGAGATGATGGGCGAACCTTATATTGATGCCAAAGCGCGACAGTACGGCAACATGGCGGGCCAGCCGATGCTGGTGTTTGCCGGGGATTTAGCCGGTTTGCAGCGTGCGCACCGTCAGGGACTGGAGCGCGAGTTAACCATTATTCCTTACGTGGAAGCGATGTTTTCTACCGGCCACGACGCGGCGAACCGCGAAGTGTTTATGGCGGAGGATGCTGATCATTTGAATCTGGTCGGCATTGCGCTGCGCGGCCCGAAGAAGGCGGTGGATAAGGCGATTAAGGGATTGGCGTTGCACGGGTAAAGCACGTTTTCCCTCACACTAACCCTCTCCCGCGGGCGGGAGAGGGCCAGGGTGAGGGCGCTATTAAACAAACTTATCCGCCGCGCTCAGCAACAAATCTTCCCGCCCACGCAGCGCCAGCAGCTCCAGCCCAATCGGCAAACCTGCGGCGCTGAATCCCGCTGGAATGCTGATCGCCGGTGCGCCGGTCACCGCTGAAATCAGCGCGTTGCTGCCATCCTGCATCTCACCGTGCTTAACCGGCGCACGGCGCACCACCGGATAAGCCAACAGATTGATCTGCTGCGCGGCGAAAAATTCAGCCAGCTGCAAATACAGATCGCGCTGACGCTGCTGCACCCGCCGGTAACCTTCACTCTCAACGCCCGGATGCTGGGCCCGCGTGGTAAACACCGTTTCCAACTGAGGATGATAGCGCCCGGACGCCACCACTTCCGCCAGCGTGCGGACCTGCGCCTGCGATTTATCCGCCAGATACGCCGCCAGCGCAGCGGCAAATTCGTAGCCGATGATATTGGCGTCGGCGGCCAACGTCTCCAGCTGCGGATAACTCACCTCACGCGGCGCGAAATCCGCCAGCGCCGCGCGAACCGCCTGATTAATCTCGTCTTCATCGGCTGCAAACCCTTCCAGCCAGATGCCGATGCGCAGCGGCTCATCGCTCTCCGCAAACTGTTGTCCGCTGAGAATTTCAGATGCTAAACGTAAATCCGCCGCCGACCGCGCCAGCGGGCCGGGAATATCCTGAGTTGGCGACAGCGGCACAATGCCGTCGGTGCTGATTGCACCGCGCGTCATGCGCAGGCCAAAAAGATGGTTAAACGCTGCCGGAATGCGCACCGATCCGGCGGTATCGCTGCCGATCGCCAGCGGCACGTAACCGGCTGCGACCGCCACGGCGGAACCGCTGCTCGATCCGCCCGGCGAGCGGCCTTCAACCCACGCATTGTGGGTAAATCCGCTTAACGACGACGCGCCGGTAATGCCCGCCGCCAGCTCGTGCATGGCGGTTTTGCCGATCAGAATCGCACCTGCCTTTTTCAGTCGGGTAACCAGCGGCGCATCGTCGCTGGCGATAACCTCACGCAGCAGCACCGAACCGGCGCTGGTTGGCCAGCCCTTCACTTCGATATTGTCTTTAATCAGCACCGGAATCCCTTCCAGCGGTCCCGCCACCTCGCCGCGCTGACGACGCGCATCGCTGGCGTCCGCTGCCGCTAGGGCTTGTTCGGCAAACAGCCAGGTGATGGCGTTGTAGCGCGGTTGATCCACCTCGCCAATGCGCTGCAGCGCGAAGGTAGCTAACTGGCGCGCGCTCACCGTGCGCTGGGTCAGCGCCTGATGTAAATCGTTAATCGAAGCGGTGAGATAATCAGCGTATTGCATTAGGTTAATTCTCCAGCGGAATCCATTGTCCGTCGCGCGTGACGCGTCCGCACGCGCTGCCATTAAAGTGGGTGCTGAACCAGATTGCCTGATGTTGTGCGCACCAGTCCACCACCCGTTGCCGTGAAGTGACCGCCAGCGCTTTATCCTCGCAAAACAGTGAGTTCCAGTACGGATACTGAAACTGAATGGCATTATGCATCACGTCGCCGGCAAAGATCGCCGATTCACCGGCGCTTTCCAGCACAATCGATGCATGATCAACGCTGTGACCGGGCGTGGAGAGATAGCGCAGCACGCCAGCAAACAAAGGTGAATCCTGCACGTTGATAGTCTCAAGCTGGCCGCTCCCGATCAGCGGCAGAATACTGTCGCGATAGAGCTCCTGCGCCGCCGGATTCTGTTGACAGTGCGCCAGTTCCCGCGCCGAGCAGATATAGCGCGCATTCGGGAACATCGGCAGCCATTCGCCATCACGCTGATGCGTATTCCAGCCAACGTGATCGGTATGAATGTGCGTCATCAGCACCAGCGTCACTTCCGCCGGATCAACGCCCGCCTGCGCGAGGTTTGCGGCATACGGCGTGTTCAGCTGGTGAAATAATGGCTTGTTATCGCGATTGCGGCCGTTGCCGGTATCGATAATGATGAGGTCGCCATAAATGGCGACCTGCACGTTTACCAAGGCACCACACGCCCTAAATAATCCAGATAATGAATTCCGCGTCGCCCAGCGTAGCTTTCCATGGTGTTCAGCAAGTTCGGAATGCTCTCCTCAATGGTCAAACGCGCTTCAGGGCCGCCCATATCGGTGCGCACCCAGCCGGGTGCCATCAACAATAACGTGCGCTCGCCGCCGCTACGTGCGGCGAAGCTGCGCATAAACATATTTAGCGCCGCTTTGCTGCCGCGATACACCTCGTAATTACCGTTGGTGTTGTTGGTCAAACTGCCCTGGCCAGATGACATCACCGCAAGAGTGCCGCTGGGCGTAACACGATCTTTAAAGGTTTCAATCACCCGCAACGGGCTTAGCGCGTTAGTCACCATCACGCGGGTGAACTCACTGGTTGTGACATCGGCGATGGTTTCTCGGTCATCATTTTTCACCCCCGCGTTGACGAACAGCATATCGAACTGCCAATCCGCCAGCCGCGTATGCAGCGCTGCGACCTGTTCCGGTTCATTGATATCCACGCTTTCCACCGTCAACTGTGCGGGGAAGCGATCGGCCAGTTGTTGTAAATTCCCTGTCGAGTTTTCACGTCCGGTGGCGACCACCTGATAACCGCGCTGCAGCATGGTTTCCACCAGTGCCAAACCCAGGCCACGCGATGCGCCAATCAGTAATATCTTCATGTTGTTCTCCTCGGTGTTTGCGATAAGAAGAGTGTAGCGCCGGGCGAGGGCAGGCGGAATGCGCAGCACTCGCAGTATTAACCTGCACCAAACGCCTTGTCTCACTGCGCTGAATCGGCGAGGATAAACCGCATGAATGATGCCGACCTGAATCTGTTAATTGCCTTGGATGCGCTGCTGATTGAAGGCAGCGTGATTGGCGCTGCGCGTCGCTTGGGCTTGAGCGAATCGGCGATGAGCCGCACGCTGGGACGTTTACGCGCCACCACCGGCGATGCGCTATTAGTGCGCGCCGGACGCAACATGGTACTGACACCTTATGCCGAAGCGATCCGCGAGCGCACGCATCACACGGTACGCGAGGCGCGTGCGATGTTAAGCCCAACGGCGCAGTCGCTGGATCTGCATCAGCTAGATCGCTGCTTCACCCTGCGCACCAATGAAGGGTTCGTCGAAGCGTTTGGCAGCGCGCTCATCGCTGCCGTGGCGCAACAAGCGCCGCACGCGTGGCTCAGTTTTGTGCCCAAGCCGGAGAAAAGCGCGCGCGATTTGCGCGAAGGCAACATCGATCTGGAGATTGGCGTGCTGGGCAATATGGGCCCGGAGATTCGCCTGCAGGCGCTGTTCCGCGATAGCTTCGTTGGCGTGGTGCGCGCCGGGCATCCGCTCACGCAGCAGCGGGATATCACCCAGTTTGCCGCCTTTGGTCATATCGTGGCGTCACGGCGCGGTGAGCTTGGCGGGCCGATTCACGATGCGCTGCAGCAGGCTGGGTTAACCCGCAAGGTGGCGGCGGTGGTAGCGGCATTCTCCAGCGCGGTGGCGCTGGCGCAGGAATCGGATCACATCGCTTTGGTGCCGCGTTCGCTGTTTCTGCATCATCCGTTGATCAAAAACAGCACCCACTTAGCGATGTTTGAACTGCCGTTCGCCACGCCAGAAATGACAGTGTCACAACTGTGGCATCCGCGACTGGAAAATGACGCGGCGCATCATTGGTTACGCGGCGTGGTAAAAAAGGTTTGTCAGCCGCCGCGCACCGAACCACGCCACACTACATCGGCCTGATACAGCAGGCTGTCGTGCTGCTGTTCAACTTGCGGCGTGAAGCCGGTTTCCTCCTGCTCGGTTTGTATTAACCATTTCACCGCGTCCTGCGCGAACTGCTCAACCGGCTGGGAAAACGTGGTGAGATTGTAGGAGGACCAGCCGGCCTGCGCGATGTTGTCGTAACCGATCATACAGAGATCTTCCGGCACGCGCAGCGCAAAGCGGTGGCGCGCTTCATCCATAAAGCCGCAGGCCACCAAATCGGTGACGCAAAACACGCCGTCCGGTCGCTGATGACGCGTTAGCAAGCGGTGCGCCAGAATCTGCCCACTCTCGTAAGAGGTGGTACCAAAACGTTCGATGGTCACGGTTAATCCCGCCCGTTCGGCCGCCAGCACAAAGGTGTCTTCGCGCTTTTTCAGGCTCGGCGTGCCCGCCAGCGAATTGGCAAATGCCAGATGCTGACAACCGGCGCGCTGAAACGCCATCACCGCCGTTTGCGCGGCGCTTTCGGCATCGAGATTGATGCTCAGCGAGCCAGGCAACGCTTCATCGCGGTTGATCAAAATGATGCGCTGGCCGTGCTTGTAACACTGGCGCGTGATGGTGCGATCCGGCATGCCGGAGAGAATGATTGAGGCATCGGCGCGGAAATTAATCGCCTGCTGCAGCGCCGCCGAAACGCTGTTATCCGAGCGGTCGGTGTTGATCAGCATCGCCACTTTGCCTGCTTCCTGCAAAAACTGCGTCAGCCAGCGTACCAGACTGGCGCGATAGGGCGTGGCGATTTCCGAGACGATCAGGCAGACAATGCTGCTGCGATTGCGCACCAGACCGCGCGCCAGATGATTGACGTGATACCCCAACTCTTCCGCCGCCTTCATCACCCGTTCTCGCGTTGCCGGTGACACGCTGGCGCCCGGCGTAAACGCGCGCGACACCGCTGAGCGCGATACACCCGCGCGTTCAGCGACATCCTGCGCGCTCACCACCGCTTTCTCATGCTGCATGTTCAACACCTCTTCACAATCTGGCTGCAACTGAGTCTGCCTCAGATTGCAAAGCTGTGCAAACTGCTTAAGATCTCATTTGTTGCATTTTTGTGACATCGCCTAACAATTGCGCAGCGTGGTGTTTGACAGGACATTTCTTGTTCATTACTACTTTGCACACACGTGCAAGAAAAGGTGCCAATGAAGCACCAACCCTACAATCCAGGAGAACACTATGCGAGTCACCTCAATGGCCATCGCGCTATCCCTCTGTTGCACTGCCATACCTTTTGCCGCTTCGGCGGCGGGCAATCTGAACATGGTCTGCTCCGCCGATGTGGTGGTGTGCGAGCACATGACCAACATCTTCAGCAAGGCACATCCGGATATCAAAGTCAGCATGGTGCGCCTCTCGGCGGGCGAAGCTTATGCACGCCTGCGCAGCGAAGCACGCAATCCGCGCACTGATATCTGGTGGGCGGGCACCGGCGATCCGCATATGCAGGCGGCGGAAGAGGGGCTGACGCAGCCGTACAAATCGCCGCTGCTCGATCAGCAGCAGGATTGGGCGCAGAAGCAGGCGGAAAACTCCCATTACCGCACGGTGGGCATCTACGCCGGCGCGCTCGGTTGGGGTTACAACACCAAATTACTGGCGTCGAAAAAGCTGAAAGAGCCGAAATGCTGGGCCGATTTGCTGGACCCAAGCTTCAAAGGAGAAATTCAGATCGCCAACCCGAACTCGTCGGGCACGGCGTACAACACGCTGGCGACGCTGGTGCAGATCATGGGTGAAGATCAGGCCTTTGATTACCTGAAAAAACTCAACGCCAATATTTCGCAGTACACCAAATCCGGCTCGGCGCCGGTGAAATCGGCGGCGCGTGGCGAAACCACCGTGGGCATTGTGTTTATGCATGATGCGGTGGCGATGGAAGTCGACGGTTTCCCAATTAAGACCGTGGCGCCCTGCGAAGGCACCGGCTATGAGATTGGCTCAATGTCGATTGTTAAAGGAGCGCGCAATCTCGCTAACGCCAAAGTCTGGTACGACTGGGCGCTGAGCGCCGAAGCGCAATCGCATATGAAAGAGGCCAAATCCTTCCAGCTGCCGTCGAACCGCAACGCGGAGATTTCAGAGTACGCGCCGCGCTTTGAGAACATCAAATTGATCGATTACGACTTCAAGACCTACGGCGATTCGGCCAAACGTAAAGCGTTACTGGGACGTTGGGATAAAGAGATCGGTGCCAGCGCGCAGTAAGAATTTGCGCACACCGTAGCGGCGCAATTTATTGCGCGTTGTTCGTCGGTGCATGCGGTTCGAATGTTGAAAAGCAAAAACGCGCGAGAAATCGCGCCGCTACGCATACGTGCACGCAATGACGTTTTGGGGGATTGGATGAATGCAAATAATCGTCGTCTGACAGGCGCGCTGCTCATCGGCGCAGTGGCGTTACTGCTGCTGCCGTGGTTCAGCCTGGAAGCCGGTTTCTTCAGCCGCGGCTGGTTAACCAGCCTGTGGAGCGATAGCGCCAACGCGCCTGCGTTGTGGCAAGTGGGCGAACATCCGTGGCTCATCATCGCCATCGCGCTGTTTGTGCTGTGCGCTGGCTGCGGCCTCCTGCCGGGCGCGGCGCGCAGCCGTTTGCTGCTGCTGTTCAGCGCACTTGGCGTGCTGTTCCTCATCATCGAAGGTCACGCAATTGGCTACAGCGGCTGGAGCTGGCTGTGGCTGGAAAACCGCTTCGGCACGCTCGCATCGGGCCAGCCGGCGATGGGCGCAGGTGCGCTGCTGTTGCTGACCACTTTCCTGCTGCTGTTCTCCTTCGCGCTGGCTGAACGCGGCGTGATGAAAGGCGACGCCTTTGTGATGGCGTCGCTGGTGCTGCTCACCGCGCTGGTGAGCATCTTTGTGCTCTATCCGGTGCTGAGCATGTTTGTGGTGTCGGTGCAGGACGTAGACGGCAGCTTCAAACCGGATGGCTTGATCAGCAACATTCAGGATCCGTCGATCTGGAGCTTGTCCTGTTTGTCGGGCGGCACCTGCGGCACCGCATGGCGCACGTTGTGGCTGGCGCTGATGACTGCCGCCGGATCAACGCTGCTCGGTTTGGCGTTTGCCTTAGCCGCCACGCGCACGCCGCTGCCGTGTAAGAAAGCGCTGCGCATGCTGACCATTCTGCCGATCATCACGCCGCCGTTTGTCATTGGTCTGGCGCTGATCCTGCTGTTTGGTCGCTCCGGCGTGGTAACCGAACATCTGGCGGCGCTGTTTGGCATCGAACCGGGCCGCTGGCTGTATGGCTTAACCGGCATCTGGATCGCGCAGGTGCTGTCATTTACGCCGATCGCATTTTTGGTGCTGATTGGCGTGGTGGAAGGTGTTAGTCCGTCGCTGGAAGAGGCATCACAGACGCTGCGTGCCAATCGCTGGCGCACCTTTACGCGCGTTTCGCTGCCGCTGATGGCGCCGGGTTTAGCCAACGCTTTCCTGATTAGCTTTATTGAAAGCATGGCCGATTTCGGTAATCCGATGGTGCTTGGCGGCAGTCACGGCGTGCTCTCCACGGAGATCTTCTTCTCGGTAGTTGGCGCGCAGAACGATCCAAGTCGTGCGGCGGTGCTGGCGATGATTCTGCTGTGCTTCACGCTGACGGCCTTTGTGCTGCAGCGCTGGTGGCTTGGCGGTAAAAACTTCGCCACCGTCACCGGCAAAGGCGACGGCGGCAAACATGTGCAGCTGCCGCGCGTGCTGCGCTTTGGCGTGTACGGCATGGTGATTCCCTGGGGCCTGTTCACGCTGGTGATCTACGGCATGATTGTGGTCGGCGGCTTTGTGCAGTCGTGGGGATTGAATGATGCGCTGACCATCGAGCATTACGTGCGTGCCTTCGGCGTCAGCTTCAGCGACGGGCATCTGCTGTGGAGCGGCGTGGCGTGGAACTCGTTCTGGACCACGCTGGAGATCGCGCTAATTGCCGCGCCGCTGACGGCGATTGTCGGCCTGCTCACCGCATGGCTAATTGTGCGACAGAAGTTTGCCGGTCGTCAGACCTTCGAGTTCCTGCTGATGCTGAGCTTCGCCATTCCCGGCACGGTGATCGGCGTGAGTTATGTGATGGCCTATAACCTGCCGCCGCTGGAGATCACCGGTACCGCGATGATCCTTGTAGCCTGCTTTGTGTTCCGCAACATGCCGGTCGGCGTGCGCGGCGGCATCGCGGCGATGAGCCAGCTGGATAAAAGTCTGGATGAAGCGTCATTAACGCTCGGGGCCAACAGCTTCCGCACGCTGCGCAAAGTGGTACTGCCGCTGCTTAAACCCGCCATCAGCGCCGCGCTGGTCTACGCCTTCGTGCGTGCCATTACCTCAATCAGTGCGGTGATCTTCCTCGTGAGCGCGCAATACAACATGGCAACCTCTTACATCGTCGGGCTGGTGGAAAACGGCGAATACGGTGTGGCGATTGCTTACTCAACCGTCTTGATTGTGGTGATGCTGCTGATCATCGGCATGTTCCAGTGGCTGGTGGGCGAACGGCGTCTGCGCCGCGTGGCCCGTCCGGTCGATATTGCGGTGCCGCCCGCAACAACCTCATTAACGCAGGAGAGAGCCGTATGACACGCGTAACCGCTGGATCTGTGGTGTTTGAACACGTCTCGAAACGCTTTGCCGGATTTGATGCCATTCCCGATCTCTCGCTGACGGTGGAGCCCGGCACGCTGGTAACGCTGCTGGGTCCATCCGGCTGCGGCAAAACCACCACGCTGCGCCTGCTGGCCGGGCTCGAGCATCCCAGCGCCGGGCGCATTTTGATTGGCGGCAAAGATGTCACCAACTTGCCCGCCAACGAGCGCGACGTGGCGATGGTGTTTCAGTCTTACGCACTGTTCCCGCACATGAGCGCGCTCGACAACATCATGTATGGCTTGCAGTCGTCGGGCATGAATAAGCGTGAAGCGCAGGACCGCGCGCGCGAAGGGTTGAAGCTGGTGGGCCTCGAACATCAGGGCCAGCGATTGCCATCTGAGCTCTCCGGCGGGCAGCAACAGCGCATTGCCGTGGCGCGCGCTCTGGTGCTGGAGCCGCAGGTGCTGCTGCTGGATGAACCGCTCTCGAATCTCGATGAGCGTTTGCGTCGCCGGGTGCGCACCGATATCCGCGATCTGCAACAGCGACTCGGCTTCACCGCGGTGTACGTCACGCACGATCAGGAAGAGGCGCTGGCGGTCTCCGATAAGATTATTGTCATGAAAGAGGGGGATATTGCACAGCAGGGCGCGCCGGAAAGTCTTTATCACGCGCCGAACTCGGTGTTTATCGCCGACTTTATGGGCGAAGCTAACATTCTGCCATGCGAAGTGGAGCAGCTTGATGGCAGCGAAGCGCTGGTGCGACTCGGCAGCCAGCGCTATCGCGTGCGCGGCAACGGCCTGAAAACCGGCGCAGCACAGCTGTCGGTGCGACCGCAATTCATCACTCTGCGCGGAGAAGGCGCAGGTGCACTGCGCGGCGAAGTGACGCACAGCACGTGGCTCGGCGACCATATCGAATATGAAGTCGCCACCGAATTGGGTTCACTGTTTATTGTCGATGCCGAGATGGAGCAGCAGTTGCCGCTGGCCTCAAACGTCGCGATTGATTTTAAACCTCAGGGTTTGGCCCTGATTGCCGGTTAATGTAAGGATGGATGATGAGTGAATTAGACAATGACCCGCTGTTATCGCGCCTGATTCTGGCGGAGAAGGTGGCACGCGCCGGCGGCGCGAAGGCGCTGGAGTATTTCCATCAGCGTGAAACCTTGGTGGTGGAGACCAAATACGATTTGCAGGATGTGGTGTCGCGCGCTGACCGCGAAGTGGAGCAGATGATCGACCAGCAAATTCGCGCGCAGTTTGCCGACGACGGTTTCCTCGGCGAAGAGTACGGATTGCAGGAAGGTTCATCGGGTTATACGTGGGTGGTCGATCCGATCGACGGCACCAGCCCGTTCCTTAACGGCATGCCGAACTGGTGCGTGTCCGTGGCGGTGCTGCATGACGGCGTGCCGGTGATTGGCGTGATTTTCGCGCCCACTTATCAGGAGTGTTACGTTGCCGCTCTTGGTCAGGGTGCCACGCTCAACGGCAAGCGCTTGCAGGTGGATGCGTCGCGCACGCTGCAAAACCACGTCACCGGTTTTGGTGCCAACAGCCACGTCAGCCCGGATGAAGTAGGAAAAATCCTCGCATCGCTGCTGGCGGCGGGTGGGAATTTTATCCGCATTGGGTCCGGCGCATTGATGCTGGCGTGGGTCGCGGCTGGGCGCGTGGTCGGTTATTACGAACCCTATATGCATGCGTGGGATTGCCTGGCCGGTTATTGCCTGGTGAAAGAAGCGGGCGGCTGGTATCACCCGTTCAACACCGAAGGTGAACGATTGTTGAAAGGCGCACAGGTATTGGCGGTTGCGCCAGGTGCGGAAGCGGATTTGAAGCGGATTGCCGGGTTGTGATGTTGGTTGCGGTCGCCATTGAATGGCGACCTTCTATCAAACCAGAATAAATTCCCGGTAACCCGACCAAATCACATAGATGGCGAAATAAACAAAAATTAACGCCGAAGCAAGATAGGAATACTTCAATAAACGCTGCCCCAGCAGCTTGCCGCCCATGCTCCCCACCAGGCACAGCACGCAGGTCCACACTACGCCCGCAATAAAGAAGCCGCCAAGAAACGATGAGGTTGCCGCCGCGCTGCCGTGTCCCATGCGGGAAATCAACGCACCGCCGACGCTGGCAAACCACAAAATCGCGGTCGGCGATGACATCGCCAGCATCACGCCACGACTGAACTCGCGCAGCAGCGATCGATAGGGCTGTTGTTCGGTTTCCGGCAGTGCAGCCTGCTTTTGCAACGCCGCATACAGCATTTTCCCGGCAAACCACAGCAGCATCACACCGCCGCCAATCCACAATACCCAGCGCACGGCGGTGAACTGCAACACAATCGCCATGCCCGCCAGCGCCAGCACCGCATAGATTAAGTCACCAATGCAGGTGCCAATCCCCAACCAGAAACCGTGAAAATAGCCGCGCTGCATCGCCAGCGTGATCATGGCGATATTGGCGAGACCAATATCAAGGCATAACGACAAACTCAGCAGAAAACCATTTGAAAACTGCAGCATAGCAACGTCAGCATCCCTGGCATGTAAATAGGGCTGTATTAAAGCATGCAGGAAAACGCAGTAATAATAAGAATTACGCATTTGTGCTATTCCGGCTGCCACGTTTGGAGGTAATCGTGCTCTGCCGGCGGATAAATCCCCGATAATGTGAACACGATCACGCCTGTTCGCCGCGAATCAAAGCAATCCCACTATAGTCGTTATGCGGCCTGCAGCATTGGCCGCAATCACAATAAAAAATCCAACTCTGCGAACGATTTTTATAAAGAACATTCCGATTATGGTGGGTACCACAATGAAAAATCACAATAAAACGGTGTCTGGCGGTATGGCGTCACGTCTAAGCGTGGCATTATCGCTAGCTGTTTTCACATTAGCGGGAAGTGCAATGGCAACTGCAGCGGAACATCACAACCAAACGGCTTTAGTGGGCACATGGACCAGCATCCCGGATGCGCCGTTAGTGCAAAATCCAGGTCATCCCAGCGAAGGCTTATACCGTTTGAAGGTCAATAGCGACGGCACGCTGACGCCGCTCGATTTCATCAAAATGAAAAGCCCATCGTGGATTGTGAAATCGCACGATGGACGTTTTGCCTACACCACTAACGAAGAAAACGCCGGTGCCGTCACTGCGCTGGCGATTGATCACGGCGGCAAGGTGCGCGTGATTAACGCGGTGGATAGCCACGGCCAGCAGCCGACGCATGCCACCATTAGCCCGGACGGGAAATTCCTGTTTGTCGCCAACTACTCGGTGGCTAAAGGCGGTGCCAGCGTGGCGGTATTCCCGATTCATCACGACGGTTCGCTCGGCGAGCAGGTACAGAATTTCCCGTTCGCCAGCGGCAGCGGGGCAGTGAAAGATCGTCAGGATAGCGGGCATGCGCACTCCACCACCTTCACTCATGATGGCAAATACCTTTACGCTGCAGATCTCGGCGGCGATAAACTGCACGCTTATGCCTATCACGCCGGCAATGCTCAGCCGCTGCAAGCGGATACCTCGCGCGATGTCGCCTTCCCGGCCGGTTCTGGCCCGCGCCACATGGTGTTTTCACCAGATGGTAAACACGCCTATGTCATTACCGAAATGGCCGGTGAAGTGGTGGTGTTTGCGGTGCAGAACGATCGTCTGCAGCAGCAATCCAGCGTCAAACTGAATACGGAAAACAGCAGCGCCGAGTACCGCAGCGGCGGCGGCATTATCCTCAGCGCGAACGGCAAGTTTGTGATTGCCGCTAATCGCGGATCGGATAACAGCTTAGTGGTGTTCCGCATTGAGCAGGATGGTTCACTGGGATCGCCGGTGCGCTATAAAGCGGATGGCATTGAACCGCGCGCTTTCGCCTTTGATGCCAGCGGCAAATACCTTTATGTGGCGAACGTGTTTACCAATAACATCACCCTGTTCCATTTCGATGAACAGAGCGGTGTGCTGAAAGCCGCGGGTGAAGTGGCGAAGATTGCCACGCCGACGGATATTAAGTTTTTTAACTGAGTTTTATTGAGGTCGCCATGAATGGCGACCTCGCACCTAATTGGTGCTAATTGCCATTTAACAGTGCGCACGTTGTCGTAGCGGCGCGATTTATCGCGCAATGAATCGCGCCGCTATGTGAATGTGCAGAGCCTAATTAATTTGGCCCACTTCTTGCTTCATACAAAATAACGCCCCAACGATGTGGCAACCCTCTTGTCAATGCAGACAGCGCCGTCTGTAGATCGCTTTTATTCTCTCCGGCCTCCCGGAAACACTCCTGTTTGATCCTTCTCTTTTCAAGAGGTTGCTATGGCTATTAGTCGTCGTTCATTTATCCAAGGTTCAGCCGTTTCGGCATTAGGCTTGGCTGCAGGCGTTGCGCCTCAATTCTCTTTCGCCGCCGACAGCAAAGACGCCATCAAAATCGCCAGTATTCTCGACTTATCCGGCGGGCTCGATATTTACGGTAAGCCGATGTCGAACGCCATTAATCTGGCGGCAGAAGAGATCAACGCGGCGGGTGGTTTATTAGGTCGACCGTTGCAGGTGATTAATTACGATGCGCAATCCAATATGCAGCTTTATGCGCAATATGCGCAGCAGGCGGCGCTGAAAGATAAAGTGGCGGTGGTGCATGGCGGTATTACCTCGGCCTCGCGTGAGGTTATTCGTCCGGTATTGGATCGTTTCCGTTCACTCTATTTTTATCCGGCGCAATATGAAGGCGGCGTGTGCGATCGCAATTACTTCTCATCCGGTTCTACGCCGGCACAAACCGTGGAAAAGCTGGTGCCTTACGCGGTGAAGAAGTGGGGCAAAAAAGTCTACGTGCTGGCGGCGGATTATAACTACGGCCAAATCGTCTCGGCGTGGGTGAAAAAGTCGGTGCACGATAATGGCGGTGAAGTGGTAACGGTTGAATTCTTCCCGCTGGATGTTACCGATTTTGGTGCGGCGATCTCTAAAATCCAGAGCGCCAAACCCGACATGGTGTGGTCAGCGCTGGTCGGTGGCGCGCACATCTCCTTCTATCGCCAGTGGCATGCGGCTGGTATGAGCGGCAAGATCCCGATTGCCTCCACGGTGTTTGGCGGCGGCAATGAACATATCATTCTGTCGCCGGAAGAGAGCAACGGCATTCTGGTTGCCGCCAACTATATGCAGGAAATCCCTTCGCCGGAAAACAAAGCTTTCGTTGAGCGATTCCATGCGCGCTACGGCGCCAATACGCCCTACATCAGCGACCTGGCGATGGGCGCTTATCAGGGCATGTTGATCTGGGCGGAAGGGGTGCGCAAAGCGGGCGATATCGATCGCATGAAGGTGATCGAGGCGCTGGAGTCCGGCGTCACGCTGACCTCGCCGAGCGGCAAGCTGAGCGTCGATCCGGCGACGCATCACTGTTCGCTGGATGTGCATATCGCCGAAGTGGAAAACCATCAGATGAAAATTCTGCAAACCTTCACCGATCAAGCGCCGGTGGATACCGCGATGGTGTGCGATCTGAAGAAAAACCCGCGCGATACCAAACAGTATCAAATTGAGCTGTGACAGGAGCCGCTATGGATCTGTTCATTATCTACGCCATTGAAGTGCTCAATGCCATCGCCGTGCTGATGATCATGAGCGTCGGGCTGGCGGTGGTGTTCGGCATGATGAAAATCGTCAATATGGCGCACGGCGAATTCATGATGCTGGGCGGCTACAGCGCCATTCTCGCCACCAATCAGTGGGGCGTGCCGATCTGGATCTCGATGCTGGTGATTGCGCCGCTCACTGTGGGGGTGTTTGGCGCGGTAATCGAGCGCGTAATTATCCGTCATCTGTACGGGCGGATGATCGACACCATGCTGGCGACATGGGGGCTGAGTCTGGCACTGATTGGTGCCGCCACCATGCTATTCGGCAATACTACGCTGGGCATCAGTTCACCGCTGCCCAGCGTCAGCATCGGCAGCTACAGCACCAGCGGTTATTCGCTGTTCATGATTGTGTTTGCGATCGGCTTGCTCGGCGCGCTGTGGTTGCTGTTGCGCTTCACCACTTTAGGTTTGTGCGCGCGTGCCACCATGCAGAATGCGCGTATGGCGGCGGCGCTCGGCAGCAATCCGGGCAAAATCTACAGCCTGACGTTTGGCCTGGGCGCAGCGCTGTCGGGTTTAGGCGGCGCGCTGTTAGCGCCGATTACCGGCGTGATCCCGACCATTGGCGTCAGCTTTATCGCCAAAGCCTTTATCACGGTGATTGGCGGTGGCAGCGCCATCATCGCCGGAACGCTCTCCGCCTCGACGTTATTCGGCACCATTTCGCAACTGGTGACGTACTTCTCCACGCCGGTGTTCGGTGCCGTAGCGCTATTGCTGAGCGCCATTGTGCTGCTGCGCTTGCTGCCGCAGGGCATCACCGGACGCTTCTTCAGGAGATCGCTGTAATGAAACTGTTCTCGGAAAAGATCCAGATTGTCATCACCTCACTGGCGATGGTGCTGGTGGCGCTGTGGCTGTCAGGCGCGATTGAGCTCTACACCTTGCTGTCGCTGACGGTGTTTCTGGTGATGGGTTTGTTGTCGCTCAGCCTGGCGTTCATCTGGGGTTACGGCGGCATCCTGTGCTTTGGTCAGGCGGCATTTTTCGGTTTAGGGGCCTACACCTATGCGATTTGCGCTATCAACTGGGGCGATTCGACCTGGGCGGTGGTGATGGCGGTGCTGCTGCCAACGTTGTTCTCGCTGTTGCTCGGCTATGTGATTTTTTATGGCGGCGTCAGCGATGTCTATCTCGGCGCCATCACGCTGGCGGTGAGTCTGGTGCTGTTTAACTGGGTCAATTCCACCTCCGGCAGCGAATACCACATCGGCGAGGCGTTGCTGGGCGGCTTTAACGGCATTCCTTCGGTGCCGACGCTTAACCTGCCGTTCAAGCCGGATGCGATTTTATCGCCCGAGGCGATCTTTATGGTCACCGCCGGATGTCTGGCGCTGTGCTACGCCTTGCTGAAGTTCGTGCTGCTGAGCCGTTTTGGCAAAACCGTGGTGGCGATCCGTGAGAACGAGCAGCGCGCCGGATTGCTCGGCTACAACGTGCCGGCGCATAAATTGGCAACCTTCGCCATCGGCGCGGCCATTGCCGGACTGGCTGGCTGTTTGTACGTCAACTGGGGCGCCTTTGTCAGTCCCGGCGTGTTTAGCATCAGCCAGTCGGCGCAGATCATCATCTGGGTGATTGTCGGTGGCCGCGGCACGCTGCTGGGTCCGGTGATCAGCTGCGTGTTGTTGCAGTGGATGGTGACGCGGCTGGGCGCGCAGCAAACCGTGGATGTCAACTTAGTGCTCGGCGTGATTCTGGCGGTGTTTGTGTTGCTGATTCCGGGCGGCATTCTGCCAACGTTGCAGCGTCTGTGGCGGCGCAAGCGTCCCGCCGCGCCTGCCAGCCGCGCGCAGGTCAGTGAGGTGAAACCATGACGGCCAATGTGTTACTGGAAACCCGCAAAATGGGCGTCAGTTTTGGCGGCGTGCATGCGGTGAAAGAGGTGGATTTCACCCTACGTGAAGGTGAGTTGCGCTGCCTGATCGGCCCGAATGGCGCAGGCAAAAGCACTTTCTTCAAGATGCTGAGCGGCCAGGTCACGCCGACGCGCGGCGAGTGTCGCTATCGCGAACAGGTGATCTCCGGCAAACGGCCATGGGAAATCGCGCGGTTGGGGATTGGCATTAAAACTCAGGTGCCGAGCGTGTTCGAAGGCTTAAGCGTGCGGGAAAATCTGTGGCAGGCGGCGGCGAATAAGCTGGCGAAAGCGGCGCTGTCGGCGGCGATAGAACAGGTGCTGGAGGATATCGGTCTGGTCGATCTGCAACATGCGGTGCTCTCGGAACTGGCGCATGGTCAGCGGCAGTGGGTGGAGCTGGGGATGATCCTGATCTCCAAACCGCAGCTGGTGCTGCTGGATGAACCGGCGGCGGGTATGACGCATCAGGAAGTGCGCAAAACCGCGCAGCTGATCAAGGCGATTAATCAGCAGAGCACGGTGGTGGTGGTGGAACATGACATGGAGTTCATCAGCATGATTGCGCAGCAGGTGACGGTGTTTAACCAGGGCGCGGTGCTGGCGGAAGGCAGCTTCCGCGAGGTGACGCAAAATCCGCGGGTGAAAGAGGCGTATCTCGGCAATCTGGAGATAAAACATGCTTGAAATTAAAGAGATGGTCTCGGGTTACAACAAGATTCCGGTGCTGAACTTATCCGAGCTGTTTGTCGGCGCGAAGTCGTTTACCGGCGTGCTGGGCCGCAACGGCATGGGCAAAACCACGCTGCTGCGCACCATTATGGGCGAACTGCCGGCCTGGCAAGGCCAGATCGCGTTGAACGGCATCGATATTACCCGTTATCAGGCGCACCAGCGGGCGGTGGCGGGCATCGGTTTTGTGCCGCAAGGCCGACAGATTTTCCCGCAGCTGACGGTTGAGGAAAATCTGCGCATGGGCTGCGTGAAACATTTTTCCCGCGCCGGAGAGATTATCGAGCAGATGCTGGCGTATTTTCCGCGCCTGAAACGCCTGCTGGCGCAGCCCGGCGGTGCGCTATCAGGCGGCGAGCAGCAGCTATTGGCGCTGGCGCGCTGCCTGTGCGGCCAGCCGCAGCTGGTGCTGCTGGATGAGCCAACGGAAGGGATTCAACCGAATATCTGCGAGGAGATTATCGAGACATTACGACGGCTGCGGCATGAGATGGATATTTCGATCATTCTGGTGGAGCAGGATATCGAGTTTCTATACGCGCTCTCTGACCAGATTCATGTGATCGAAAAGGGGCAGATTGTGCAGAGGATCGATCCGAAAACCCAGTCGAGCGCCAGCGTGGCGGAGCCGTTTTTGGGGTTTCATGTTTGAGCATCATTTAAAAGGTGCGCATGAATGCGCACCCTACAAAACCGTTCCTCATCCTTGTCCGCCCTGACACAGCACCCGGCAGCATCAGCACAGCGTTAACCCATCCGCTCGCTTACTGTGAGCTTTCCTCATTCGGGATGCGCATAGGGTGAACCATGACTGAACAATCATTACTGGCAACGCTTTCTGGTGTCCGGCTGCATATTTTCCATCCTGATTCACAGAGCGTGCGCGCGTTTTGCGTCTCGCTGACGCAGCTGGGCTGTCACGCGCAGCACAGCTGGCCGCCTGCCGCGTCACTCTCCACGGATACGCAGCTGCTGCTGGTGGCGATCGATATGCATCAGCAGCCACTGTTAACCTCGCTGTTTATCAGCGCGCGCGAAAGGGATATTCCCATCATCGCGCTGGCGGATAGCTACAACGCGCGGCTGTTTCCGCTACTGCTGCAACTCCAGCCGAATGCCATCGCTGCGCGTGAACTCAATCCGTTTGCCTTGATTGTGCAAATGATTGGCACGCTAAAGACCGTGCGTCACCAGCAGCGGTTGCGTGCGGTACAGCAGGCGCGTCAAGCGCGTAGTGAGCGACTGGCGCAGGCCAAAAGCGTGCTGATGCAAACCTTCGGGCTGGATGAATCGGGGGCGTACCGCTTGATGCGCAGTGAAGCGATGAACACGCGCAGCAGCATGGAATACACCGCCGAGCGCGTGATCACCACGCTACAAAAGTAGCGGCGCGTCCGGCTGCCGTAACAGGCTGCTGGGCGTATAACCAAAGGTTTTGCGGAACGCCAGGCTGAAGTGCGACATATCGCTAAAGCCGTGATCCAACGCCACCTGGGTGATATTGCGCGCTTTGCCTTCGGCGAGAATGCGATGACACGCCTGTAAACGCTCCTGCCAGAGAAAGTTCATCGGCGTGGTGCCGTGCGCGGCAAACACCCGGCTGATGGTGCGCGGCGAGACGTGATGCGCATTGGCGATCTGCGCCACCGACAACTCTGGCTCCTGCAGGTTGTGACGCAGAAAACTCACTACGCGTGAGTAAAGATCCGGCTTCAGCGCCTCTTCGCTGTGCTGCAAATTGACGCTCACCGAAATCATATTCAGCAGCGTGTTGGCAAACTGCTCTGCCAGAAACGGGTTCTCGCGGTCGGGATTAAACACGAACGCTTCCTGCAGCAGCAGCTTGAGCGATGCCATGCCGGGGCGCGTGAGATCCAGCGTTTTGCCTGCCAGTTTGGCGGTGGCAGGCGCTTCCTTCTCCATGATGTGACGTGGCAGATGCACGATATTGATCGCCACCTTTTCCATCGCAAAATCAAACGGCGTGGCAGCATCGTAAATCACCACATCGCCGGCGCTGACGCGTGATTGATGGCCATTCTGCCGCAGCGTGCCGCTGCCGGCGCAGACGTAGCCCAGATAGAAATCGTGATTAGGATGGCGGCGGATGCATTCTGCTGTGCGTTGCCACATCAGCGCGGTATGCGATACGTGATTGGCAATATCCATGTGACCGAGCGTCGAATAGGCAAAGCTGCCGGAAAAAGTGCCTGAATGCATCTGTCGCGCTTGGGCGTTGATCAGACGCGAGCACACCGCATCACGCCAGGCATCGAAGCGATGACGGTTATCGAGATCGTCGGTGGTGAAAAGCTCTTTCATATCAGCATCCCCTAAACATGGCGAAAAAGGGCGGAAGTCAGGAAGTTGAAGCAAGTTTCAGGCCATGAGCGGGTGAAATGACCGCCCCGAAGCTATCGGGGCGGCAAACAACGCAGATTTATAACGCAGGATGCTGATTATGCCAGTCGGTGACCTGCTGGAAGGCCCACGCGCCCTGAATCATGGTGGTTTCGGCGAAATGTGCTGCCACCAATTGGAAGCCAATCGGCGCGCCGCCTGCGGTTTTGCCGCACGGCAGGGTGATGGTGGGATGACCGCTGGCATCGAATGCACTGGTATAGCGCAGCACGCCGTTAAACAGTGCCTGATCGGTACCAAAACGGGTCATGGTGTCCCAGGTTAATCCGGCATACGCGGTAGCCGGTGCCAGAATCAGATCAACCTGGGTAAAGAGCGCGGAGATATCGCCGCGCAGCGCCGCACGGCTAAGTAGCAAACGTTGATACTCCAGCGCGGTGATGCTAAGACCGAGATCCAGCAGACCAGCGAGGCCCGGACCGTAGTGATCTTTCTGCGCCGGATAGGTCTCTTCATGCGCCAGCGCGGTTTCCACGGCGCAAAGTGCGCTCCACTCGGCGGCGGCTTTTTCGGTATCGGGCAAGGTGACATCTACCAGCGTCGCGCCGAGCGAACTCAAGGTGGCGATCGCCGATTGCAGCGCAGCACGCGTCTCCTCGTCGACTTTCTCCAGCGCCCAGCTTTTATCAACACCGATACGCATCTTGCTGATGCCGCGCGTCATCAGCGCCAGATAATCGGGCACCGGCTCGCTGCTGGAGGTGGAATCTTTATCATCGCGACCGGCAATCGCCTGCAACATGGCGGCGGCATCGGCGACGTTACGTGCCATCGGGCCGATATGATCCAGTGATGCCGCCAGTTCACAGGCACCGTGACGCGTGACGCGGCCCCACGTCGGTTTAATGCCGGTCAGGCCGTTGGCGTTGGAGGGAAAACGAATCGATCCGCCGGTATCGGTGCCAATTGAGCCGAAGCATAACCCTGCGGCGGTGGCGACGCCGGATCCGCTGGAGGAGACGCCGGTCCACAGCGCGCTGCCCCACGGATTATTGGGCCGGGTAATGTCGGGATGGTGATCGGCGAAGGCGCTTTCGGTTTGCGTCAGCTTGCCGAGAATCACCGCACCCGCCGCGCGGAAGCGCTCCACCACGGTGGAGTCTTCTGAAGGGTAACGATCTTTGTGGATGATCATGCCGTGGCTGGTGGGCGCGTCTTTGGTCCAGATCAGATCTTTCAGTGCGATTGGCACGCCGTGCAGTGGACCGCGCATTTTGCCTTGGGCTATTTCAGCATCGGCTTCAGCCGCCTGTTGCAGTGCACTGTCGCGCATCACGTAGAAGTAGCTGTGTAAGTCGCGATCGAGCGTATCAATGCGCGTCAGCAGGGTTTGCGTGACGTCTACCGAAGAGATTTCGCCCGACTGAATCAAGCGGCCAATTTCCAGCAAGCTTTTGTAATGCAGGTTATTCATCGTGACCTTACCTCGTGAGTGAGAGATGTGTTGATGAATAACCTAAGTCACTGCGCAAAGTACGGCTGTGTTTAGGCGGACAGATGTTATGTCAGAACTGCCAATACATTTCCCTCACCCCAGCCCTCTTCTGCAGGCGGGAGAGAGAGCAGACGGTGCACAATTGGTTCCCTCTCCCGTTTATGGGAGAGGGTTAGGGTGAGGGCAAAAACCATTAAAGCCGCTGAACATTTCGCCGATAACTCTCAGGAATAGTACACAACGAGGATTATTTTCATGCTAAATGGGATTGGCAGCAGCGTACTGAGAAATTTAATCGCATCGAATGCGGTGGTGACGCCGGCGGTGAACAACAAATCCGCGCAAAACGCCCTGACGGCGGAAGCGTCGACCAAAGTCACCTTCAGCGAGGCGAGTGATGCCATCGCCGCGATCTACAAAATCGAGCCCGCGCAGGTCAAGAGTTCCGTCAATGTCACCAGCAGCTTGCAGGCGCAGCTCAACGGTGCCGCGCATGCCAGCGGCGTCGGCATGAACGGTCTCGGCAGCACCTTATTGAGTAATCTGGCCAGCCATCGCGGCGATGTAACCTTAAGCGTGCCAGCGACGGAAGCGGTAAACGGTGCGCGGAGCAGCAGCCAAAGTGCGCTGGCGCTGACCATCACTACCCAATCTGGTGTGCAGGTGAGTTTGCAGATGACGCGTCAACAGGGCGGCATGGTGGTGGAGCTGAAAACCAGCGGCGGCCAGCTCAGCAACGTTGAAGCGGCGGCGATGGGTCAGCTATCCGCCGGTTTGCAGAAGGCGCTGGATGGCCTGGATGGCAGCACTACCAAACTCGATATCAGCGATCTGATGAAGTTCGACACTTCAGTGTTGAAAAGCGTCGATTTGAAGACCGATCTGCGTAATGGCAATAACGTCACGCAGTCGCTGAATTTGCATGCCGACGATCAGGCGCGCTGGCTCGGCTTCCACAACGGCGATGTCAGCATCAAACTCGATACCGATGTTTCGAAACTGACGCAGGCGGGCAGCGCGGCACAGCAGGCAGCGGCGCTGGATCAGTGGAGCAGCAAATTTGATCAGGCCGCTTCGCGCGGTCACGGCGATAGCGATATGCTGACGCTGTTTAAAGATAGCTTCCGCGCGCTCAATACCACCGAAGGCAAAGCGGCTGAAAGCATCAATACGCAGCGTGTGAAGTCGATTGATGCCAATGCGGCGAAGAACGGCGCAATCAGCGGACTGGCGGACTTCTCGGCGAGCTACCAGCAGACGCCGGTTTCCGGTAATCCGTATAAGCCGGAAGAGCAAGACACCTTCTCCCTGAATGTGGCGCAAAAAACCGCTACGCAAACGCATGGTGATACCCAGGATTTGACCCAGAAAACGCTGTTTAAACTCAAGGCCAGCTTCCACACCGCGCTGGATTCTGTCTCAGCGGCGAAGCTGACCGAACAGAAGTCGTCGCAAAACTATAAGTATCATTTGATCGATGATGAAGAGCGCAGCCAGACCTCGGTGACGCAGAATAAGAAAGGGGATTTGACCGCGAATTATGCGCAGCAGCTAACGCAAAATGAGACGGTGAAAAGCTATCAGCTGGCGAAGTTGATCGATAGCGTGCAGATTCCGCATAGTGTGAAAAGCGAATCCACCCGCAGTTTCACTGCCGCGCAGTTTGATGCGCAATTAAATAATTAATATTTCGCGCCGCTTTTAAATTCCGCACCATCCGTAGCGGCGCGATTTATCGCGCGTTTTTGAAAGTTAAACATCAACGCGCGATAAATCGCGCCGCTACATTATTTGCGGAATTAAACTTTTCTTAGCGTTATTTGATCTTAAGAATTACTCGCCGCTTTTCTATACTCGCTAATTGCCCGCAGCGCCGCCGCTAGCCTGTTGTTGTGCTTAAATAAATCCATAGCTTAATAATGGCAACGCATTGCCGGATATAGCATAACCGCGCTATTTACTTGCTTTAACCCCGCTGATTATCATCGCTTTCAATCCGTTATTCATTCCACGGCCTGCTGAGTTTTTCAGTGCAGGCTTACACTTCGCTGTGCAGTAAAAGTGAAATCAGCTATGACGCAAAACAGTGACGAGATTATTAACCGCGCAGCGGTATTAAACAGCGATGAAGAAGCCATCGCCGCCGCACGCCATTTGGCCGGGCAGGCGAAAGGCGGCGCAGTCGAGCGCGACCAGCAGCGCATTTACCCCATCGCGCTGCTCAACCAGTTCAGCGCGTTGGGACTTGGCAGCATCAGCGTGCCGCGCGAATTGGGTGGTGCGGGTTTGTCTTACCAGACCATGGCCGAAGTGTTTCGTCTGATCTCCGCCAGCGATCCGTCGCTGGGGCAAATCCCGCAAAACCACTTTGGTCTGATCCAGTTCATCCTTGGCGAAGGTTCTGCCGCGCAACAGCAGCGGCTGCTGAGCGCGGTGGTGCAGGGCAAACGTCTGGGCAACGGCGGACCGGAGAAAAACACCAAACATACGCAAGACGTACAGGCGCAACTAGTGACAACGTCACACGGCGTGCAGCTCACCGGCGAGAAGTTCTACTCTACCGGCGCGCTGTTCGCCGACATTCTGGTCACCACCGCGATGCACGATCAGCAGCCGAAAATGGCCTTTATTCCGCTGCCGACGCCGGGCGTGGAAATTGTGGATGACTGGTCCGGTATTGGCCAGCGCACTACCGCCAGCGGCACGGTGAAGTTGCATCAGGTTGTGGTTGATCCCGAGTTATTGATGTCGTTGCCTCCCGCTGAAAAACCGACGCTGCGCGGCGCAGTTTCTCAGCTGATTCAGGCGGCGATTGATGCGGGCATTGCGCAAGGCGCGCTGGATGAGGCGCTGGAGTTTGTGCGCAGCAGCTCGCGACCTTGGGTGGATGCCAATGTCAGCCGCAATGCTGACGATCCCTACATCCTCGCCGACGTGGGCCGCATCAGCACTGAACTGAGCGCCGCCAACGCGCTGCTGGCTCGTGCTGCCCGGATACTCGATAGCATCGATCAACAAGCGCTGACGGCTGAAAACTGCGCACGCGCATCGATTGCGGTAGCGGAAGCCAAAGTGCTGACCACCGAAGTGGCGCTGCGTGCCAGTGAGAAGCTGCTGGAATGGGGCGGCAGTCGCGGCACCTTGCTGCGCCACGGTCTCGATCGTCACTGGCGCAATGCGCGTACCCACACGTTGCACGATCCGGTGCGCTGGAAAACTCATGCCATCGGCAACTATTACCTCAATGATGCGCTGCCTGCGCGTCATGCGTGGATTTAAGGAGCAACCATGACGCAGGTATCGCCTAAACAGCGCGCGACGCGCATTGAGAATGCCCAGCAGGCGTTGCAGGTCGCGCAGGAGCTGGCGGAATGTTTTCGTGCCGGTTCTGCCCAGCGCGACCGCGAACGTGAACTGCCGCACACCGAATTACAGCAGCTGTTTCAATCCGGGCTCGGTGCCATCACCGTACCGCGTGACTTTGGCGGCATTGAGATTTCTACCGCCGAACTGGCAGAGATTTTCGTGCTTTTGAGCGCCGCCGACGGTTCGATTGGTCAGGTGCCGCAGAACCATTTTTACGCGCTGGAAGTGCTGCGCATCAACGGCAGCGAGGCGCAGAAACAGCGGCTCTATGCTGAAGTGGTGGCAGGCGTGCATCACGGCAACGCGCTGGCGGAATTCACTTCGCCCGCCGCGCATCAGCGTTCTACGGCAGTTTCGCAGCAGGCGGAAGGATTGCGCCTCAACGGCAATAAGTTTTACTGCACCGGCGCGCTGTATGCCGATCGCATTCCGACGCTGGCGATTGCCGATGATGGCAAAGAGCAGCTGGTGTTTGTGCCGCGTCATCAGCATGGCGTCAACGTGATTGATGACTGGAGCGGCTTCGGTCAGCGCACCACCGGCAGCGGCAGCGTGCAGTTCCGCGACGTAGCCATTGCGCCGGAAGATGTGGTGCCGTTCCAGACGGCTTTTGAGCGTCCGAGCACCGTTGGGCCCTTTGCGCAGATTATGCATGCGGCTATCGATCAGGGCATCGCGCGGGCGGCGTTTGACGACATGCTCGATTTCCTGCGTCAGCGCGCGCGGCCGTGGCAGGACAGCGGCGTCGACCGTGCGAGCGACGATCCGCTGACGCTTGATCGCACCGGTCGTCTGGCCGCACGTTTAGGCGCCGGCGATGCTTTGCTGGCGATTGCGGGTGATGCGGTTGACGTGGCGCAGCGCGATCCCAGCGCCGAAAACGTGGCGCTGGCGTCGGTAGACGTCGCCAAAGCCCGCGCCTGGACCACGGAGGTGTCGCTGGAGGCCAGCAATCTGCTGTTTGAACTCGGCGGATCGCGTTCCAGCCTGCGTGAGCACAACTTCGACCGTCACTGGCGTAATGCTCGCACCCACACCTTGCACGATCCGGTGCGCTGGAAATATCCGGCCATCGGCAACTACCTGCTGAATGGCGTGTTGCCGCCGCGTCGGGGGACGATATGAGTCAAAAACAGATTCTGCTCAACGCCTTCAATATGAACTGCGTTGGGCACATTCATCACGGTATGTGGACGCATCCACAGGATCGTTCGGTGGATTTCAACTCACTGGATTACTGGCTGGATCTGGCGCGCTTGCTGGAGCGCGGGCTGTTTGATGGGCTGTTTATCGCCGATATTCTCGGCGTGTATGACGTCTATCAGCAAGGCATTGGCCTGACCGCCAAAGAGTCGATTCAGCTGCCGGTGAACGATCCGCTGATGCTGATTTCCGGCATGGCCAGCGTAACGCAGCATCTGGGTTTTGGCGTCACCGCCAACCTGAGTTATGAAGCGCCATATCCGTTCGCGCGCCGCCTTTCTACGCTCGATCATCTGACCAAAGGGCGCCTCGGCTGGAACATCGTCACCGGTTATCTCGATAGCGCCGCGCGTGCCATGGGCCAGCAACAGCTGCTGGCGCACGATCGCCGCTACGATCAGGCCGATGAGTTTCTCGATGTCACCTACAAGCTGTGGGAAGGCAGCTGGCAGGATGATGCGCTGGTGCAGGATAAAGCCAATCGTCGCTACGCCGATGCCAATAAAATCCGCCAAATCAATCATCAGGGCGAGTTCTATCAGGTGCAGGGTTATCACCTGAGCAGCCCGTCGCCGCAGCGCACGCCGCTGCTGTTTCAGGCCGGTTCCTCGGCGCGCGGCGTGCAGTTCGCCGGACGTCACGCCGAGTGCAGCTTTGTGAATGCCGCATCACCGGCAGCGATGCGCGAGCAATCGACGCGCTTGCGCCAGGCGGCGGTGCAGGCCGTACGCCATCCTGACGATCTGCGCATCTTTATGGGCGTTAGCGTGATTGTCGCGCCTACCGAACGTGAAGCGCAGGAGAAGCATCAAAGCTACCTCGCCTACGCCAGCCCGGAAGCCGGCATCGCGCACTTCTCCAGTTCGATTGGCCTCGATCTGGCGGCATTCGAACTCGATGAGCCGATTCAGACCGGCGACACGCGCGCCATAGAATCGGTGAGCAAAGCCTTCAGCGGCTGGACGCGGCGTCGTTTGCTGGAGCAGCACGCGATGGGCAGCCGCTATCCGTTGATCGTTGGCAATCCGAGCCAGGTCGCGGATGCGCTGATTAAGTGGATCGATGAAGGCGATATCGATGGCTTTAACCTGACGCGCATCCTTAATCCGCAGAGCTACCGCGATTTTATCGATCTGGTGGTGCCGGAATTACAGCAGCGCGGCCGCTTCAAGACCGCGTATCAGCCCGGTTCATTGCGGCAGAAAATTTTTCAACAGCAGGACCGCTTGCCCGATCGCCATCCGGCGGCGCGCTGGCGCGACGGCGTTAACCTTCGTTAATTTAACCTCAGGGATCTGATATGAACATTGCACGTCATTTTGCGCTGGCTGCCAGCGTCGCACTGCTGGCGTTTAGCGCCGTCGCCGCCGAAAACTACAGCGGGCCGCTGAAAGTCGGTACTACAGCAGCCTTTGCGCCGCCGCTGGAAACCGCGGTGGCTGAGGCGAAAAAACAGGGTTTGAACGTTGAGCTGGTGGAGTTCACCGACTGGACCGCGCCGAACGTCAGCGTGGAAAACGGCGATATCGATGTAAACCTGTTCCAGCACAAACCGTTCCTGGAAAACGCCAATCAGCAGGGCGGATTCCATCTGGTGCCGTACGCGCCGGCGATCATTAACAACATCGGCCTCTATTCGAAAAAACATACCGCGATTGACCAGATCCCCGATGGCGGCACGGTGGCGATTGCCAACGATCCGATCAACGGCGCGCGCGGCCTGCTGCTGCTGCAAAAAGCCAGGCTGATTAGCTTAAAACCGGGCGCGGGCCTCAAATCTACCGTGGATGACATTGTCAGTAATCCTAAGCATCTGAAGATTATCGAAGTGGAAGCGGTGCAGCTGTCGCGTTCGCTGGATGAAGTCGATTTAGCGCAGGGTTATCCGCACTATCTGCGCCTGTCGAAGACCATCGATCCGAACAACGCGCTGCTGTTCGATGGCCTGGAACATCCGGAATACGTAATTCAGTTCGTGATCCGCGACGGTCATCAGAACGATCCGCGCCTGGCGAAGTTCGTTGATATCTACCAGCATTCGCCGGTGGTGCGCGCCAAGCTGGATGACTTTTACGGCAAGCTGTATCAGCCGGGCTGGAGCCAGTAAGCATGGTGAGCGTGACGCTACCCGGCGAGCGCGATGCGTTGCTGTCACCGACGGCCGAGACGGCAGGGAAAATCCACGTGCAGATTCGTGGCTTGAGTAAACGCTATCCCGGCCAAACTCAGGATGCGCTGAAAGAGGTCGATCTGCAGGTTAAGCGCGGCGAGATTTTCGGCATCATTGGCCGTAGCGGGGCCGGTAAATCGACGCTGATCCGCTGCCTTAATCGGCTGGAAAAGCCTACTCGCGGTCAGGTGGTGATTGACGGGATTGACCTAAGCACGCTGAGCGATCGTCAGCTGGTGGATTGGCGACGCGGTACCGGCATGATTTTCCAGCACTTCAATTTGCTGTCGGCGAAAACGGTGCGCGAAAACATCGAGCTGCCGATGAAAGTGGCGGGCGTGCCTGCGGCGGAGCGGCGGCGCAAAGTGGATGAACTGCTGGCGCTGGTGGGCCTTGAGCAGCGCCAGCACGCGTGGCCAGCGCAATTGTCCGGCGGGCAGAAGCAGCGTGTTGGCATTGCGCGCGCGCTGGTGCACGATCCCGAATTGCTGCTGTGTGATGAAGCCACCTCGGGACTCGATCCGGAAACCACGCGCTCGATTCTGGCGCTGCTGAAGAAGATCAATCAACAGCGTCACATCACCATTGTGCTGATTACCCATGAAATGGACGTGGTGCACGATCTCTGTCATCAGGTGGCGGTAATCGATCAGGGCGAAATCATTGAGCGTGGGCCGGTGTGGCAGGTGTATAGCAATCCGCAGCAAGAGACCACGCGACAGCTGCTCAATCCGCAGTTCAGCGCGCTGCCGGAAGTGATTCAACCGCTGCTGACGCCGACGCGCGAGCGTGGCGATTCGCGTCTGCTGGTGCGGTTGCGCTACACCGGACAGGGCGCACAGCCGGATTTGGCGGCGCTAAGCGCACGGGTTGGCGGGGAACTGACGTTAATGTATAGCGCGGTGGAGTGGGTGGACAGCAAACCCACCGGGCAAATGTTGCTGCTGCTTGATGCGCAGCATGACGCTGACGCCGCGCGGACGCGTTTAACCGCGATTGCGGATCAACTGGAGATACCGGGTTATGTCACTGGCTATTGATCGTTTATGGGTTGGGCTGCTGGATACGCTGCTGATGGTGGGCGTGTCGTCGCTGCTGGCGCTGGCGCTGGGTTTGCCGATGGCGGTGATTCTGGTGGTAACCGGACGCGGCGATCTGTTTCCCAGCCCGCTGCTGAATCGCGTGCTGGGCTGGGTGGTGAACCTGTTCCGCTCGATCCCGTTTTTGATTCTGATGGTGGCGCTGATTCCCTTTACCCGCTGGATCGTCGGCACCACCTACGGCGTGTGGGCGGCGGTGGTGCCGCTGACGCTGGCGGCGACGCCGTTCTTTGCGCGTATCGCCGAAGTGAGCCTGCGCGAAGTGGATAAAGGGCTGACCGAAGCGGCGCAGGCGATGGGTTTTCATCGCTGGCATATTATCTGGCATGTCTTATTGCCCGAAGCGCGGCCCGGCATTGTGAGCGGCTTTACCATTACGCTGGTGACGATGATTAACGCCTCGGCGATGGCCGGCGCGATTGGTGCGGGCGGCTTGGGCGATTTGGCGTATCGTTATGGTTATCAACGCTTTGATATGCAGGTGATGCTGACGGTGATTGTGGTGCTGGTGGCGCTGGTGACGGTCCTGCAGTTTTTTGGCGACAGGTTGTCGCGCCGGTTGAATCACCGTTGATATTAAGAAAAGCGCAATAAATTGCGCCGCTACGGTATGTACAGGTTGGTAGCGGCGCGATTCATCGCGCGCTTTTGACCTTATGTTTCTATCTGATCTGTAATTCTTCTAACGCCGCCAGTAGCGCATCCACTTTAGGTAGCAGCTGCTTGCGGCGCGGCCAAATCAGCGTCAAGGCCAGGCCGTCCGGCTGCTGCTCGGGCAGAATGATCTCCAGCTCGCCGCGCGCCAGCGGTTCACGCACCAGCCACGATGGCATCTGCGCTACGCCTAATCCGGCACACAGCGCCTGCATCTGCGCATCCACATCACCCAGCGCCATGCGGTGCGGCAGGTTGCGCCAGTGCGGATAGCCATCTTCCGTAGTAAACAGCCACGGTTTGGTGCTGCCATCGACGCGTTCATACATGATCGCCTGATGCTGCAACAATTCGGCTTCACTGGAGGGCCGCCCAACGCGCGCCAGATAATCGGGTGATGCGCAAAACACCATGCGTTCGCGGCCCATCTGACGACAGCCAAGCGAGGCGGGTAGATCCGGCGATCCACCAATGCGCACTGCAACATCAATCCCTTCATCAAACAGATCGATAAAGCGATCCGAAAAAGTCAGATTAAGCTCCACATCCGGATGCTGGCGGCAAAACGGTATCAGCAGCGGCATCACACCGAGGCGTCCATAGGTGTTCGGCACCGCTAAACGCAAGCGCCCGGAAGGAATGGTGCGCTGCGCCGCTAGCACCGCTTCGGCCTCTGCCAGCTCCTCCATAATGCGCAAACAGGTTTGGTAGTAGGCGTTACCGGCGTCGGTGAGTTTCAGGCTGCGGGTGGTGCGCTCCAGCAGCCGCGAACCAAGGCGGGTTTCCAGCCGCGTCACGCTTTTGCTTACCGCTGAACCGGTGAGATGCAGGCGCTCAGCGGCGGCGGCAAAGCTGCCGCTCTCGACGCTGGCAACAAACGGAACGATATCTTTCAGGCGCTGATCGTGCATGGATTCGTGAACTCAGGTTGTGAATGCTGTGAATTAATGCCAGAGATGGGAATTAAATTCTCTATTAAACTCATCATTACTGAAACTGAGGAGAATTGAAATGCAAAAGCAGGCATTGATTGTAGGCATCAGCGGTGTGATTGGACGTGCGCTGGCGGAAAAATTGCAGCGCGAAGGTTGGCAGGTCAGCGGTTTATCGCGCGGACGTGGCGCAGTGCCGGAAGGTTGCCGCAGCCTGACCGCTGATCTGACGGATGCTGATGCGGTGCGTGCTGCACTGGCAGAAGAGCAGCCGGATGCGCTGTTCTTTAGCGTCTGGTCGCGCCAGGAAAATGAGAAAGAGAATATCCGCGTCAATGGCGGCATGGTGCGTAACGTTATTGAAGCGCTGGGCGAGCGTCTGAAGGGATCGCATGTGGCGCTGGTGACCGGCCTGAAGCATTACCTCGGCCCGTTCGAAGCCTACGGTAAAGGCGCTGTGCCGGTGACGCCATTCCGCGAAGAGCAGGGACGCCAGCCGGTCGATAACTTCTATTACGCGCAGGAAGACGAGGTGTTTGCCGGTGCGGACAAATATGGCTATCGCTGGAGCGTACATCGTCCGCACTCGATTGTGGGCTTTGCGCTGGGTAACGCGATGAATATGGGCCAGACGCTGGCGGTGTATGCCACGCTGTGCCGCGAGCAAGGTTTGCCGTTTATCTTCCCGGGTTCGCCAGAGCAGTGGAACGGTGTGTCCGACGTGACCGACGCGGGTTTGCTGGCAGAACAGCTGCTGTGGGCCGCAACTGCGGCAGAAGCGGCCAATCAGGATTTCAACGCGGTGAACGGCGATGTGTTCCGCTGGAACTGGTTGTGGCCACGTCTGGCGGCTTACTTTGGCGTGGAAGCGGCGGAGTATCCGGCGCAGATGATGCCACTGGAAGGACGCATGCAGGATGCGGCTGAAACGTGGCGCGAGGTGGCGGCACGTTATCAATTGCGTGAAGCGGACATCACTAAACTGGCATCATGGTGGCATACCGACGCGGATTTGGGACGCCCAATGGAAGCGTTTACCGACATGAGCAAGAGCCGCAAAGCGGGCTTCACAGGTTATCGTTCAACGCTGGATTCATTTACACAGTTATTTGATCGACTGAAAGCGGAGAAAGTGATTCCGCAGTAAATTTTGATTGAAAAGGGCGGCTCCTAGGAGCCGCTTTTGCATCATTAAAATATAGCGACTCAATATCCGCTTTATTGTCAGGCAACCTGATCGGCAATTTAATTTATTGAAAATAATGCCCCAGCATAAGCCAGGTTTTTAAGCTTATACTGAGGCAAAATGGAAACTTACTTTTTCTTATAAACGATGGCGGTACCATGTATTTTGTTATTGGTATTCGCGGAGGTTACGACAAAGATATCGCCGCCTTTTTCTTCAGCCAATTTAGACAGTTCCTCTCTGGCGCTGGCGGGATCCGTTTCACCTGAGGTGGAAATGTTCCCTACCTCTACATATTGATCTTTTACCTTTTCAAACTCAACTTTGCTCATCAGGTCTGCGGCGAGTGAGCTGAAAGATACCGAGCTTGCTAATAATACGAAAATTAACTTTTTCATACGTATCCTTGGATGAGGTAATTGATGAGAATGTAATTATATTGCTATTATTCTATAGTTTAGAAATAGCGTATTTACAATGTGAGTGAGCCGCTTTTTAATCTTTTTCGCGGAAATATCACACCAACGAATTAACTTAACCATTGCACTCTTTCACTCGACTCACTTCAATGTCACCCAACGTTTCCCCACCAGCACCGTCATCGCCACAATGGTCGCTATCGCCGCCAGATGCATGACAAAATCCAGCGGATGCAGATGCACCGGATGGCAAAATGCCAGCAGCGTGACCGCCATGCAGGAGACGCCCAAACCGGCCATTGCCAGGCTGCGCACCGGATGCAATGCGCGGGTGCGGCGTAGGCTGGCGATCATCAGCACCATCATCGGTGTGCTGACCACCAGCAGAAAGGTAAAGCAGCGCGCGCTGTCATTGTCATGTTCGATTGGCACTTCACCGGGAATCTGGCTGATGCTCATGCCGAGCCACAGCAGGCCAATCGGCAGCAGCGCTTTCCAGCTGATACTGCGGCGTCCGGCGATGCTCATGTTGAAGGCGCTGCGGATTGCCAGCGTGCCGAGTACAAAGGCCAGCACCAGCTGCAGGATGGCCTGCAGTGCGCCCGGCTGCGCCCAGTCTGTGACACTGCGCTGCACCAGGAAGCTGGCGGCAATGCCGCATGGCAATGCCAGCAGTAGCCAGGTGATAACGCGCCAGCTAGTGGAGCGCGGCGGTTTAACCGGTCGCATCTCGCGCCCGAGTTTTTCAATTAACAGGTCATGATCGGTCATGATTGGCTCCAAAGCGGCGCAGATTGGTCAGCGCGCGATGCAGCAGCGATTTCACCGCGGCCACACTCAGATTGTTATGCGCGGCCGCTTCCGTCAGGCTCATTTCGCGCAGATGCACATGTTCGACAATTTCGCGCTGACGCGAAGGGAGCTGGCGCAGATATCCGGCCAGCTCTTCCTGCGAGTCCTGCTGCGGTGCGTCTGGCGCACTGGCGGCTTCCGGCACGATAGCGTTGTTAACTTCCCACTGCTGATGGCGGCCACGTCGCCGCAGCGCATCAATCGCGCGCGCCGAGATAATCGCCATCAGCCAGGGTAAAAAAGGGTAGGCAGGATCATAGGTGTGACGCACCCGATGCACCGTTAGCAGCACATCCTGAATCACATCTTCTACCAGTGCATCATCGGCGATCTGTTTGCGTGTTTGCGAACGAATCACCGGCACCAGCGCTTTCAGCAGTCGGGTATAGGCGAGCTGATCGCCCGCCTGCGCCTGTTCCATTAGCGTGGGCCAACCTTCACGCGCGCTATCGCTTGTTTGCATAATCCGCCTTGTTGTTCTTACGCCTTCTTGCTCGCCTGGTTGAGTGCGTTCACCACAATACTCGGTGTCAGCACCTGCGGCAGCACTTTGGGCGGTCCGCCGTCGGCAGGATAGACCAGATACATCGGTAATCCGCCCTGACCAAACTCACTCATGGTGTCATCCACGTCCGGGTTAAATTTAGTGGAATCTGCCACCATGTACAGCGTGCCGGTTTTGGCGATGGCCTCTTTCACCGCCTGGGTTGAGAGCGAGGTTTTCTCGTTCACCTGACAGGTGATGCACCAGGATGCGGTGAAATCGACAAAGATCGCTTTCCCGTGACCGCGCTGCGCTTCAACCGCCTGCGGCGTCCATTTGGCTTTGGTCACTTCCGCCGTCAACTGATCGCCCGCCAGGCCTGCACCGGGTTTGATCAGCGTTGGCAGCGGGGCGATCACCGCGATAATCAGCAGCGCCGTAACGGCAAACAGCACCTTGTGACTTTTACCGGCAAAGTGGCGATGTTGCGCCATGCCGTACAACCAGCCGGCGAAGGCTACCACCACGGAAGCGGCCAGCAAGGTGGCCAGCGCCGCGCTTCCCGCTTGCTGCGCCAGCACCCACACCAGCCAGGCATACGCGCCAAACATCGGGAACGCCAGACCGCGTTTCAATACATCCATCCATGCACCGGGACGCGGCAGAAATTTCGCCAGCGCCGGGAACAGTGAAACTAGCGTGAACGGTGCGGCGAAGCCGATGGCCAGCGCAAAGAAGATCACTAAGGCGACGGCAGGCGGCTGCACCAACGCATAACCAATGGCGCTCGCCATAAAGGGTGCGGCGCACGGCGTGGCGACGACGATTGCCAGCGCACCGGTCAACGCCGAACGCGTAAAGGCACCGCGACCAACATCAACCGAGCCGACGCGCTGCACGGATAAGCCCACTTCAAACACGCCGAGCAAATTGAGCGCGGCGGCGAGGATCACCAGCGACAGCAAGGCGATCACCAACGGCGATTGCAGCTGGAAACCCCAGCCGACCGCCGCACCACCGGCGCGTGCCGCCAGCAGGATGCCCGCCAGCGCCATCATGGTCACCACAACGCCGAGTAAAAAGCCCAAGCCTTCGCGACGCGCGCTGGCGGCGTTATCGGTATGGCGCAACAGGCCGAGCGCTTTCAGCGAGATCACCGGAAACACGCAGGGCATTAAGTTCAGAATGATGCCGCCGATGAAGGCGGCCAGCATGGCGGTTAACATCGCTGGCCTCTTTACTTAATGAGTTTGCGGGTGAGAAGCGTCGTACTGCTTAACGGCGGCAAGCGCTTTCTCGATATGTGTGTCCGGGTTTCTGTCAGTGTAACTCAGCAGAATATCGCCATCGGGCGCGATCACGTAAGAGGTGCGATCAGACAGGGTTTTGCCTTTCATCTGCATGGTGGTTTGATACTGCGCCGCCACTTTTGCACCCGGATCGGCGGCGACGGTGAATTTATCGCGGCACTCGAGTTTAGAGAAATCGCTGACCTGATCGGTATTGCCCGCGGTCACGCCAATTACCGTGGCACCCATTTTGCTGAAGCTGTCTGTGGCTTCAGCAAAATCGTGCGCTTCAATGGTACAGCCCGCGCTAAACGCCGCCGGGAAGAAATAGAGCACGACCGGGCCTTTCTGTAACGCTTTCTGCAGAGAGAAGGTCAACGGCTTACCGGCCAAGGCGCCCTGCAGTTCGAAGTTCGGCGCTTTCGCGCCCACCGGCAATGCGGCACCGGCGTTAAAGGCGGAAAGACCCAGCGCTGCTGTCATGGTCAGGGTACAAACGAGGGATTTGATGCGTTTCATTTTCTGCTCCTGCGATGTATGGGAGTTCCGATTTGTATGTCTCACTATTTCAGTTCGCTGGGGCAGGGAGGAAAGTTTCGGTGCTGGGAATAATAATTTAAAAAGGTGCAGTAATGCATTTGCATTGCACAATGCAAATGCATTACTGTGGGTCATCTTGGCGGATAGGCGGCTTTATAAGCGATGTTGCTTTGTGAGCGGCTGAGGAGGAAGAAGTGTTTAAATTTGATCTAGTGGATGTATCACTCCGTGCAGAGTCGAGGCTGACAGAACGGAGTCAAACAACTATTCCAGCGGCAATTCGCGATGCTCTACAGCTTAAACCGGGTGAAATTATCGAATATTCCCTGTTATCGGGCGGTAAAGTCATCATTTCTAAGCAAAATGATGAGCAGGATGATCCCGCTGTACTGCATTTTCTGACTTTTCTCGAACGAGATATGGTGAGTAATCCCCAGCATATTCACTCAGTTCCTGTCGAATTGTGGTCAGGTCTGGAAAATTTGGTCGCTGGAATTGATGTTGATTTAGATGCTCCGCTCACGGATGACTAAACTGCGGGAGAAAGGGTGTGGATTACATGGAAATCAACGGATGGAAATTTTATTTCCACGCTTGTTTTAGTGCTCAGGTAACGTCTTTAGCGCAGGAAGTGTTGCAGCTTAGAGTTGAAAAACCGCATGAATACCATAAAAAGAAACAGACGAAATTGCCGGCAGCAATTTATAAGGTCGTTACAGAAGTTATTGCGCGAGATCCGCTGAATCCTCAGTTTCGACAAGGGGGAACTTTAGGGGATGAAAATCGATATTGGTTTCGCGCGAAATTTTTGCAGCAGTTTCGATTGTTTTTCCGCTGTAGCGAACAGAGTAAAACCATCATTCTTGGCTGGGTGAATGATTTTGGCATATTACGCGCTTACGAAAGTAAGACTGATGCGTACAAAACATTTAAGAGGATGTTGGATGCCGGACATCCACCGAGTGATTGGGAACAGCTACTGCGTGAATCGACAGGCGAATCGGGTTTTCTTTTCCAGGCACCATTCTCATAATTTATCCCTTTAAGGAAATAAATTTGCTTAACTCCAGGTCGCCATGAATGGCGACTCTACACTGTAGGTTGGATCCCCTGACAAAACAGACTCAAAGTGTGCTGGACAATGATTTCACGCGAGTAAGCGGGATCGCTGGCAAAGCGGGTAAAGGGCACCAGCACCAGGCTGAGAATCGAAGTGATCAGCAGTTGTGGCTCCAGATGGGGGTTGAGTAATCCTTGCTGCTGCCAGCCTTCAATCAGTTTTTTCACTTCATCACGTTCACCGTGACCAAAGCGCTTTTTAATGTGCTGACCTAAACCGCCTTCACCTTGCATCACTTCCTGCATCCACAGCGGCGCGAACCAGTTGTGTGTGGTGACGATGTCCGCGACTTCACGGATAAAGGCGCTGAACGTGGTGACGGGATCGCGCGGGTCATCTATAAAGTGCGCCACCAGGCGCTGGCGTAACGGCAAAAAACGCTCCTCAACCACAATATCCAGCAGCGATTCGCGCGACTGAAAATAGTAATTCAGCATCGCTGGACTCACGCCCGCTTTGCGCGCAATCGCGTTGAGCGAGGTTTCGCCGATGCCGTTTTCGGCATACAGCGCTAAGGTGATGTCGAGCAGATATTCGCGCTGCTGCACGTTGATCGCGCCGCCGCGCGGACGGCCGGGACGGCGGGGTTTGACTGCGTTGACCATATCGTCAGCAGGGACTTTTCGTGCGGTCATCTTTACTCGCTCACTTAATTCATGCCAGACTGCGGGCAATATTAATTGTGTATTTAATTAATTTCAATTGGTGTCTGTTATGAAACCCCAAACACTCGCGCCGCAGTCGGGCAGCGGGCAGGAGAATCCTCCTTCTGTTCGCTTACTGATGAGCGCTTTATTACTGGTGATGCTGCTGGCGGCGCTGGATCAAACCATCGTCTCCACCGCGTTGCCGACTATCGTCGGCGAACTGGGTGGGCTCGATCGCCTGTCGTGGATCGTCACCGCTTATATGCTGGCTTCGACGATTGTGGTGCCGCTATACGGCAAATTCGGCGACCTGTTTGGTCGCAAATCGGTGCTGCAGATCTCGGTGATTCTATTCCTGATCGGCTCGGCGCTGTGCGGTCTGGCGCAAAATATGGAGCAGCTGATTTTCACTCGTGCGCTGCAAGGCTTAGGCGGCGGTGGTTTGATGGTGGTGAGCATGGCGGCGGTCGCCGATGTGATTCCCCCGCAAGAGCGCGGTAAATATCAGGGCCTGTTTGGCGGCGTTTTCGGTCTGGCAACGGTGATTGGGCCGCTACTGGGCGGTTTTATCGTACAGCACGCTTCATGGCGCTGGATTTTCTACATCAATTTGCCGCTAGGTTTGTTTGCGCTGGTGATCATCAACGCGGTGTTTAAGACCGACAACAAACGCAAGCCGCATGAGATTGACTATCCTGGCGCGGTGTTTCTCAGCCTGGCGCTGGTGGGTATCACGCTGTTTACCAGCGAAGGCGGCACGTTACGTGAATGGTCCGATCCGCTGCTGTGGTGCATTCTGGCGTTTGGTGTAATTGGTGTGCTCGGTTTTATTTATGAGGAGCGCCGCGCCTGGGAACCGATTATTCCGCTGTCACTGTTCCGCAATCGCAGCTTCTCGCTCGCCAGTTTGATGGCGTTTATCGTTGGCATGTCGCTGTTTGGCAGCGTGACGTTTTTACCGCTCTATCTGCAGGTGGTGAAGGGCTCGACGCCGACCGAAGCCGGTTTACAGCTGCTGCCGCTGATGGGCGGATTGCTGATCACTTCCATCGTCAGCGGACGCATTATTAGCCGTACCGGCAAATATCGCCTGTTCCCGATTGGCGGTACCTTGCTGGCGACTATCGGCATGGCGCTGCTGACCACGCTGACCATTGATGCGCCGCTGTGGCATATCTACCTGTTTGCCTGCGTGTTGGGGATGGGAATGGGCATGGTGATGCAGGTGCTGGTGCTGGCGGTACAGAACACCGTAACGCCCGATCGCATCGGTGTCGCTACCTCGTCGGTCACGTTGTTCCGCTCGGTTGGCGGTTCGATTGGCGTGGCGCTGTTTGGCGCGGTGTTTAGCCAGGTGCTGAAATCGGGTTTGACCACGCTGGTGGAGCAGGGCAAAGCATTGCCGCGTACGCTCGATCCTGATGCGGTGCACCGTTTGCCGCATGATGTGCAGCAAGCCTATTTGCAGGTGTTTGGCGATGCGGTGCATTCAGCCTTTCAAATGGCGGCGGGTGTGATGCTGCTGGCCTTTGTGCTGTCGCTGTTTCTGCCAGAATCACCGCTGCGCAAGAAAGACGCAGCGGCGTAACGCGGTTAAACCGCCGCGCGTTGTTGCAAGGTTTTTACCGCTTGTGCAGCGTCGCGGCCCAGTTCCGCCAAATCCACTCCGGCAATCACATCATCCTGCACCAGCAGTTTTCCGGCACAAATCAGCGCCTTTAAACTGGCGCGTCCGCCGCTGGCCACCGGGCCAATGGCGGGATCGTGCAAACCAAAATAGCGCGGATCGTCGAGCCGATAGATGGCCATATCGGCGGCCATGCCAGGTGCAAGGCGGCCGGTGTTTAAGCCCAAAACCTGCGCGCCACCGGATGTGCCCCAGCGCACCACATCTTCAATGCGGGCGGCGTCGCCACCGCCTTCAAAGGTTCCACCGGCATAACGCGGCTGCGCCAGCATGCCTTTGCGTGCGCGCTGGAGCTGCCAGGCGGCGTGGGCTTCGCTTTGCATATCCGCCGCTTCATTTGAGGCCGCGCCATCAACGCCAATCGAGATCTTCACGCCTGCGTGTTCCATTGCCACCAAATCGGCAATGCCGCTGCCGAGGCGCGCGTTACTTTGCGGGCAGTGCGCGATACCGCTGCCCGCCGCGCCCAGCATGGCGATCTCTTCCGGCAGCAGTTTCACCAGATGCGCAAACCACACGTCATCGCCAATCCAGTCGTGTTCGGCGCAAAACTGCAGCGGCGTCATACCGAACTTCGCGCGTGCGGCATCAAGATAATCAACGGTTTCCGACAGATGGCTGTGCAGGCGAATATCGAGCTGACGCGCCAGGCGCGCGCTCTCGCGCAGCTCCTGCGGCGTGGTGGAGTGCAGCGTGGTGGTCGGTGCCATCACGATGCGGCGCATCGCGCTATCCTGCGGTTGGTGATAGCGCGCCACCAGACGATCAACATCGGTCATCATGCTGTCAAAGCTTTCCGGGCGCAGTGCGGTGGGCAAGTCGCTCTCTAAGCCACGGCTTTGCGTCGCACCGCCGCGACACAGCACGAAGCGCACGCCTAGCTTGTCGGCTTCATCGAACAGGATTTCTGCGCCATCAAACGGCATATCAGGCCAGTAAAGATAGTGATGGTCAGCGATGGTGGTGCAGCCGGAACGCACCAGCTCGACCAGACCCACCCGCGCGGCGATGCGAAATGTCTGTTCGTCGAAGGCACCACGAAAGCGATACGGCGTCGCCGCCAGCCAGCCGCCCAGACTTAGATTCAGACCTTGGGGTTCGCCTTTCAGCAGCGATTGAAACAGATGATGATGCGTATTAACCCAGCCGGGATAAACCACGCAATCGCGGGCGTCGATCACGGTTTCATCGGCGACAGCATCGAGTTCACCCATCTCCACAATCAGGCCATCGCGCAGTCGAATATCGCGCGCGCTGCTGCGCGGTTGCTGTTTATCGCCGGTCAGGATCGCGGCGCAGTGTTGAATTAGCAATTGGCTCATGAGCACCTCACTCCGCTTTCGCCGCGACAAACTGCGTGCTAAACGCGCTCTGCCAGTCGGTGGACGCTTTGAGTAAACCGGCGTTGACCATAAAGTCACGCGTTGCCTGCCAGCGCTTATCCGTCATCACGCCTAGACCTTGCTGCGCGGCATCGCCGCCGTCAATCAGGTGCAGGGCTTTCATCTGTGATACGCCAAAGGCGAGAACCGCGTCAGTCATCTGCGGGTTCTCCTTTTTGATCAGCGCATTACCGGCAGCCGGATTGGCAAGGTAGGATTTCCAGCCTTCCATCGATGCCGCCACAAAACGCTTCAGGACATCCGGCTCTTTTTGCAGCAAATCGTCGCGCGTCACCAGAATGCCGCCGTATGCCGGATAGCCATAATCGGCAAACAGATAGAATTTGCTGTCCGGTTGCACCTCTTTAATTTGCTGCACTTCGGAGGTGGCGTAGGCCTGCTGCGCAGTGTTTTTGTCGGCGAGAAACGGTTGCATGTTGAAGGTGTAAGGGCGCGCCTGCCCATCCTGCAGCTGATATTTGCCTTTCAGCCACGGCCACCAGCTGGCTTGTCCGCTGGCAGAAACCAGCACGGTTTTACCTTTCAGCTGATCCAGCGACTTCACATCGCCGTGGGTGACAATGCCTTGCGGGTCAAACTGAAACGGCGCGGCGATGGCTTTGAGTGGAAAGTTGCGCTCAATGCCCTGCAGCACTTGCAGATCGTAGCTGACGATGACATCAGCACGATTCGCCAGCAGCAGCGTCATGTTATTCAGCTGTCGCCCGCCGGAGCGCACCTCAACATCCAGCCCATATTTTTTATAGATGCCGGTGGCGAGCGCCTGGTAATAACCGCCTTGTTCAGCCTGCGCGACCCAGGTGGTTTGCAATATCAGTTTGTCGGCGGCGTGCGACAGTGCAGAGCTGCTCAGCAGAGCAGCGAATAAGGAGAAACGGAAACGCGACATTGTCATATAACCCCCAATAAACGTTGAGTTTGTTGTCGTCATCAGGGGCGTAGCGGCGCATGGCGTGCTCACGATGCGTATGCGCATCGTCCCCTGACGAGGTACAGCTAATGCTGTAGAGCAATGTCCTGCGTGCATCTGTTGTCACGCTGACCGCTTATACTCAGTGGGGATTTAGCAAAGCGCATGCCATTCGTGCAACCCACTGAAAGTAATATAGTCGATATTGATGGTGCCGGGCTTTTGCTTCATTGACCGCTCATTGATGAGGCAAGTCAGCGCGTTTTGCACCGCCATTGTGCAGACCGGATGTGGCAGATTCCCTAACGTATTGATTTTAAGCGGCGCAGCGTGCTGGCACAGCCTTTGCTTGGCTGAAACTGAGTAGAAGCTGTCAACCGTGGTTTCACCCGGTGGGTCATTGCTCGATCGCCTGTGGTATTCAGCAGGCGCGGGGATGACTGCCACGCTGCGGGCGGGTCATCCGTTATCGCTCAATAACGAGGTGCACCAATGGAAAAGACCACTTATGACATGCATGAACTGGCGAAAGAATCGCGTATGGGCGCGCGCGGCGTAGAAGCTGCACGTGATGTGCGTATCATCGATCTCTCCGATTTCGACCAACGTAAAGCCGAAATAGCCGATCAGCTGTGGCAAGCCGCCACCGAGATTGGGTTTTTCCAGGTTTCCGGCCACGGTATTCCACTCGACGACATCAATGCGGCTTTTGCTAACGCAGAGCGCTTTTTCTCGCTGCCGCAAAGTGACAAAGCGCGTCATCCACTCAGCCGCAATGCCGGCTGGGAATACCGCGCGCAAATCCGTCCATCTACCGGTAAACCGGACCAAAAAGAGTCGTACCAGGTGACGCGTCCGCGCATGGCAGGCTTGTGGCCGGATGAGGCCACCTTGTCGGGTTTTCAGCATGATGTACTGAAGTTCGAGCGTCAGTGCTGGGAAGTGGGGATGCGCTTGCTCTCCTGTTTTGCCCTGAAGTTGGGATTCCCCGACGATTTCTTCGCCAAAGCGCATGAGCCTTCGCGCGAAACCTACCAAAGCACGCTGCGGATGCTGCACTACTTTGCCATCAGCGGCGAGCCAGATGGTCCGTGGCGCGCCGGGGCACACACCGATTTCGATTGTCTGACCTTGCTGTTCCAGCGTGATGGGCAGGGTGGTTTGCAGGTGTGTCCGGGCAAAGAGATGGAAGAGCAAATCTGGACGCCGATCCCGCCGCTGGAAGGCTTAATTACCTGTAATATCGGCGATATGTTGATGCGCTGGAGTGATGACAAGTTACCGTCGAACTTCCATCGCGTAAGCAATCCGCTGCTTGGTGAATCGGTGCCGGCACGCTACAGCCTGGCGTTTTTCTGCCAGGCGAATGAAGATGTGATTATTGAAGGACCGGAGAAAAAATACCCGCCTATTTCCGCGAAGGATTATCTGGCGCAGCGTATTAGCGCCAATTTCTCCGGCAAGTATTAAACTTACAGCTGTAAGCCGAAATTGATGTCGTTCTGTGCAGGAGCGCAAATATTCTCCTGCACAGAAAAAGCCCAGCGTGGAAAATAGATTTTTAACTCAAATACAAGATGTTACCGTTGCGTAAACTTAGGTAAAATCAACCGACAAATAAAAGATTTCACTGCGCGCCTATTTATTTCTGCAACTTTTTTACGGTATAAATCTCTGACCACTGTCTCCCTCAGCGAAATCACCAACACATGATCAATTCTGCCGCCAGCAAAGTTATCGCCTGCCTGTTTGTTTTCACTCTGGCAGGTTGTTCTTCGAAGTCTTCGCATGCGCCTGCTGAGGAAAGCGTTGATACCTCGGCAGACAACGGCAAACAGCCCGATTTAATCCCGGTGATTGCCGCGCTGCACGATCAAATGCATTCGTGGGAAGGGACCAAATATCAGTGGGGCGGCACACAATTAACCGGCGTCGATTGCTCGGGATTTGTCTGGCGCACGCTGAAAGATCGTTTCAATATTCCGATGGATCGCGTCACCACCAAAGAGTTAATTGCCATGGGCAAACCGGTGGATCAGGCGCATTTGCAACCCGGTGATTTAGTGTTCTTCCGCATTAAACGTGAGCTGCACGTCGGCTTTTATGACACCGATCATCAATTCCTGCACGCGTCGGTGAGTCAGGGCGTGATGCGCTCTTCGCTAAATAATCCGTACTGGAAATCGGTTTATTTAGAGGCGCGCCGCTTGCCGAAAGAACAGAATTCGCAGATTAGTTTCAATTATAAAAACAAGGTTTGATGAGAGGCGCGCATAAATGCGCACCTTTAGCCTTTATTTAAAATTGATACGAAACGCTCATCGAAACACTGCGCGGTGCGCCATAAACGTAGCTGTTCATGTAGCTGTAATATTCGCGATCAAACAGGTTATCGACGTTCGCCTGCACCGCCACCTGCTTACTCACCTGATAGCGCGCAAACAGCGAAGCCAGCGGAATACTGCCCTGATAAACACGCACGCTATCGCCGCTGGCATTGGTGGTATCTTCAAACACGCGGTTCTGCCAGTTGATGCCGCCGCCAACCGTGAGATCCGGCAACATCGGCAGCTGATAACGGGTAAACAGCTTAAAGGAAGTCTGCGGCTGATAGCTGTTGAAACGTCCCTCTTTATCCCGCGCCACGTAGCGTGTGGCACCGAACGTCAGCTGCAGATTATCCGTTAGCGCGCCATTCAGCTCAAACTCCGCACCTTTACTGACCGCACCTTTGGCGGGCGCATAAGCCTGTTCGTTGCCGCTCAGGTAGACGCCATTAATCGCCTGACCCACGTTGTCCTGCTCAATACGGAATACCGCCACCGTCGCCGTTAATCGACCATCATACCAGGCGGACTTCAGACCGGTTTCATAGCTTTTGCCGGTTACCGGCGACAGGTATTTACCGTTGATGTCACGATCGGTTTGCGGCAGGAAGATCGAGGTATAGCTGCCGTACGCCGACCAGGTATCGTTGATGTCGTACACCAAACCAGCGTACGGCGTGGTGTTATTGTTCGTCATATCACCGCTGCTGCCGTTGGTGCTCCACTGCGTGTAACGCGCCCCAATAATCAGCGACAGCGGATCGGCCAGCGAGAAGCGCGCGGCGGTATAAGCCGATTTCTGGCGAATGATATCGTCGGCATTCTGATACCAACCTTGCCACTGCGGCTCGGCAATGTTGCCGTTCCAGCTGTTATTGAAAATGCCCATATCGTTTGAGGCGATGTTGTAGTTTTCCAGATCGGTAACGCCATCCTGGCTGTAAGTGGCGTTGTGCTGGCGGCTGTAGCTCACGCCCGCCATTAACTGATGCTGACGACCTAACAGCTCAAACGGACCGCTGGCGTAGCCGTCGAACGAATCCATCTGACGTTTACCGCGATCCATGCTGCCATAGCCGGTGGTGCCTTCGCCGCTGTCCTGATCGGCGCTGCCCATCACATACAGCAGTTTATCGTTGAAGGTGTTCTCGGCGTGCGTGCCGTTGACGTGGATGTTCCAGCCGTTATCGAAGTTATGATCGATGTCGGCGAATATTTTGCGCGAATTAGTGTTGTAGCGCGCCCAGTTGGCGGCGGAGTTGAGGCTGCGATCGTAATGCGTGGTGGCGTTGTTGCTGTAGAACATCGGCAAGCCGCCCCACGTTGGATTGCCGGTGTTGGCATCTTCGTAGTTGTAGCCCAGCGACAGCGTGGTGTGCTCAGTGATGTCGGCATCAATCACGCCGTAGAGGAATTTTTTGGTTTTGTGGTAGCGATCAAGCCAGCTGTCTTCATCGCTGTAACCGGTTACCACGCGTCCGCGCAGGCTGCCATCCTGGTTTAGCGGTGCTGAGAGATCCGCAACATAACGCTGTTTGTTCCAGCTACCGTAGCTGGCGCTGACCGCACCGGTAAAGGTTTTGCTGTCGGCGTGTTTGCGTACCATGTTGATCGACGCTGACGGGCTGCCCGCGCCGGTCATCAATCCGGTGGCGCCGCGTACGATCTCAATACGCTCGTAAATGGCGGTATCAGAAGCGGCATCACCGTAGTTCCAGGCGTCATCAACTGAGGTCGGGATGCCATCGAACGAGAAGTTGGTGACTTTGAAGCCGCGCGAATAGTATTCCGAGCGCTCGCTGTCGATCAGATTGGTCGAGATGCCGGTGGCGTTGGTCAGCACATCGTTCACCGATTGCAGGTTCTGATCCTGCATGCGCTGTTGCGTTACCACGCTCATCGACTGCGGTACATCGCGTGGCGTCAGCAACAGCTTAGTGCCCGCTCGCGTGGTTTTTACCGCGTAATCCTGCTTTTCATTGTTATCGCTGTCGCCTCTTGCGGATGCATCGACCACCAAATCCTGCTGCGAATCGCTTGCTGCCTGCGCCAGGCTTGGCGTAAGTAGGGCATGAATCGTCACCGCCAGCAGTGAGACGTTAAAGGTTTTCCTGATGCCAGACATAAAATTTCCTGTTGAAACGCGTGTTATAGGAAGCTGTTTTGCTTCGTTTTTTATCGTTTACGTCGTAACTCATTCGCCCAAATGGGCAGAAGAGCAGGTACGCAAACCGCCACTGCGTATTTATTGAGAAAGCCAATGATAATCATTTGCTTTAAAGAATCTGCGGAAGGTTGCAACTGTAATTGTAATAATGTGTAAGTAAGTTATGAATCAGCGGTTTACGGGTGAAAATAACCTGTTAATTGCTCACGTTACCCTATTTTTTCAGGCGATATTTGGACGTTTTTAGTAAAGAAAGGTGTGCGGCATGCTGGAATCGATCTACGGCAACGTAAGGAAGATCGTCGAGAAAGTTGCTAAGTTCATGCTAATGCGTATGATTCTCATTCTTCTTGAGTTTTCCGTATGCGTACGCGCGTAACGGAGCCGTTCATCCATTGATGGAGTTGAGCATGAAATCGTTATTTAGCCCGCGCAAAGCCGCCGTAGCGGCAGCGATCGTCGCTGCATTCAGCCTGACCGCTTGCCAGGCTCCGGCGAAAAAAGCCGAAGCGCCAGCCGCCGTTGCCAAGCCAGTTGATACTTCTTTTACCCAGCGCACGCTGGGCGATGGCCTGTATGAAATGGCGTATTCGCCTGCTGCGAAAGCGTTATACGTTGCCAGCGCGCAGAGCTTTAAAGACGTTAACGGTGGTGTAATTTATCGTCTCGACCCAACCACACTGGAAACCAAAGGCGTTACGCATACCGATTTGAAAAACTTTGGTACTGCAATCGATGAAGCGGGCAACGTGTTCTACACCACCAACTCGCTGGATGGCGCTATCTCTAAAGTGGATGCGCAGAGCGGCAAAGTGCTGGAACGTTTAGTCTTCCCAGGTAAGAAAGATAAAGAAGGTTATCCGGCGGGCGCGCGTGAAGTGCTGTGGCACGGCAACGAGCTGTATGTCGGTCGCGTAGCCGATCCGGGTTACATCTCGGTGGTTGATGAGAAAACCTTCAAGCTGAAAGCCACCATCAAGAATGCAGGCAAATGGGTAACCGGCATCATCTATTCCCCGCTGACTGAGCGCATTTACGCGACCAACGGCGCGGGCGAAATTCTGGTGATCAATCCACGCACCCACAAAATTGAGAAGCGCTGGACCGCCGGCGACGGTAAAGACTATCTGTTCCTGAACATGGCGGAAGATCCGGCTACCGGCCGCCTGTTCGTAACCGATGATTCGAAAGGCAAAGCCACGCTGGTGTTTGATGAGCGCACTGGGAAAGTGATCAAGCGTATTGAAGGTGATGCGCTGGCGATTAAATTCAACGCTAAGCGTAATGAAATCTACATCAGCCAGCGCGAATCGAAGAAAGTGCTGCAGCTGGATGCCACCACTTACGCGGTGAAAAATAGCTGGTCGTTTGATAACAACCCAAACAGCCTGCTGATTGGCCCGGACAACAACACGCTGTATGTCACGTTGAAAGCGGAGTTCAACAAAGACTCCTCAACCAAAGGCCAGGATCAGATTGCGCGCATCGCGCTGAAATAATCCCCGACCTGTAGCGATAATCCATGCCCTCGTAAGAGGGCATTTTTGTTTCTGATGTCTTTGCCGCAGCAGGCCTAACCGCCGGTTGTGAAGTGTGGTATTCCGTGTGCGGCGGACTGTTTCCGCGCACCGCTAAAGCGCTTATGGATGTGGCAAAAGTCAAAAAGGTCATCACCGAGCTCGAGCTGGCATAGTGATAGTGAGTTGATTAACTGTGATCGCACTAATAGTTAATCTGGTAATAGTTTCAATGGTTATCATTGTTTCTATCGAAGGCGCACAGCTTTCAAATCAAACAACCAAAGGAATACGACCATGAAAACTATCAAAACTCTGACTATCGCCGCTGCCGCCGCTCTTTCACTGATGTCTGCTGCCAGCTTCGCACAGACCGTTTCAGCAACCTCGCTGACTCTGGATGGTGCTGAAGCGAAAATCGCTGCGCAGGCAAAACAGAATGGTGAGCAGTACAAAATTTTAGAAGCGAGCAACGGCAACGTCGTACATATGACCGCAGAACTTTACAAATAACGGATGGTTGCATACGGATGTGCCAGAACAGGTCGCCTACGGGCGGCCTTTTTTGTCGATATAACGCAGTAACTGTACAGTTACGTAAGTTATCGTGATCGCACTAATGGTTAATATTGAAACGATAACCTAGGTTATTATTCTCATCGAAGGCACACAGCCTTCTCGTTAAACCACTAAGGATTATGACCATGAAAACTATCAAAACACTGTCTATCGCCGCTGTTGCTGCTCTTTCAATGATGTCTGCTGCTAGCTTTGCACAGAGTATATCTGTTGAGTCTTCTACTCTGGATGGTGCAGAAGCGAAAATCGCAGCGCAGGCGCAAGAGCAGGGCGCTCAGTATAAAATTACTGAAGCCAACACTAACAACCGCGTACACATGACTGCCGAGTTATACAAATAAGTTAATTGCACAAGCAGTTGTGTTAAGGCCGCCTTCGGGCGGCTTTGTTGTATCTGAATGTCCGTAAATGGCCTGCGCATGTCCCGCCGCACGCCCGGGCTGTGTGTATCATCAACGCAGTTCTCCCCTACACGGATATCGCATGAAAATCTACGTCAGCAAAAACTTCTCTCCCGCAAAAGCCTGGGATGCGTTAGACATCGCCAACTTCTTCGGCACCAGCGTGCGTCTGCACTGGACCAATCAACCTTACAAGTGGCACATCAATGATGGCGAGGAAGTGTTTGCGGTGCTGGATGGTGTGGTAGAGATGCATTACCGCGAAGCAGGTGAGGTGAAGAAAGTGCTGCTGAATAGCGGCGACATTTTTTACGCCAGCATCGGCACCGAGCATGTTGCGCACCCGCAAGGCGAAGCGCGCGTATTAGTGATCGAAAAAGAAGATTCGGTTTAACGCCTGATACTGACTCACCCAAACACGCTAACGCATCAAGTGTGTTAGCGTGTTTGAGATTCACAATCGTGCGAAAAATAACCGCCTGCGCGCATCGGGCGCGGTGTGGTGCGAGGCGAGTTTTATCCACAGGTTAACGGCGACTCTACGCACGGGGATTGTGGATAACCTTAGGCGAGGTGCCTAATGGGCACCTCAAAAATTAATTGATGGCATTCACAAAGCGGCGCGTTATCTGCTGTGGACGCGTAATCGCGCCGCCGACCACCACCGCATGCGCGCCCAGCGCCAGACAATGCGCCGCCATTTCCGGCGTTTCAACATTCCCCTCGGCAATCACCGGCACCTTTACCGCAGCCAATACGTCACGCAGGAAGCGGCAATCATCGGCGGCCAAATAGCAGCCTTGCGTTTCTGCGGTGTAGCCGTGCAGCGTGGTGCCGACACAATCGAAAGCTAATTGCGCCGCCTGACGCGCTTCTTCCACCGTGGCGATGTCCGCCATCAGCAACAGTTGCGGATAGCGTTGGCGAATCGCTGCCACCAACGCCGGCAACTGCAAATCGCCGGGACGTGTGTGTAACGTGGCATCCAGCGCAATCATCGCCGGATTCGCCACCATCAACTCATCCACTTCCCGCAGCGTCGCGGTGATATACACATCGCTGCCGGGATAGTCGCGCTTAATAATGGCGATAATCGGCAAATCCACGGTTTGCATAATCTGCTGTACGTCGATCAGGCTGTTGGCGCGAATCGCCGCCGCTCCGCCTTCCATCGCCGCTAACGCCATGCGCGACATAATAAACGGGCTGTGTAACGGCTCATCTTCCAGAGCCTGACACGAGACCACCAGTTTCCCCTGAATCTGGGCCAGCATCGGTGCTTTCATAGCGCGAGTAACTCCTCTACTTCATTTTTGATAATGGTGACGTGCGGGCCATAAATCACCTGCACGCCTTTGCCACGTTGGATCACGGCGCGTGCGCCGGTAGCTTTCAATGCGTTTTCATCGAGTTTGCTGCTGTCGATGAGCGTGATGCGCAGACGGCTGGCGCAGCAATCCAGTTCGGCGATGTTCTGCTTGCCGCCTAAAGCCGCGATCACCTGCAGTGGACGCTCTCCGGCGACCATCGGCACAGTTTCAACGCTGACGTCTTCGCGACCCGGCGTTTTGAAATTGAAGCGGGTGATCAGCAAGCGGAAAGTAAAGTAATAGAGCAGGAACCACGGCGCGCCTATCAGCGGGACATACCACCAATGGGTTTTCGCTTCGCCCTGCAATACGCCGAACAGAATGAAATCAATCAGGCCGCCCGAGAAGGTTTGGCCGATGGTGATGTGCAGGATGTGGGCGATCATAAACGCCAGCCCATCAAACAGCGCGTGGATGACATACAGCACCGGCGCGACAAACAGGAACGAGAACTCAATCGGTTCGGTGATACCGGTAAGGAAAGAAGTCAGCGCCGCCGACAGCAGCAATCCGGCCACGCGTTGACGGTTTTCCGGCTTAGCGGTGTGGTACATCGCCAGACACGCGCCGATCAGGCCAAACATCATGGTGATGAAGCGCCCGGACATAAAGCGCGCGGTGCCAATGTAGAATTGTTGCGTGTGGGGATCGGCAAGCTGGGCGAAGAAGATGCGCTGCGTGCCTTCCACCAGATGTCCGTTGATTACTTCGCTGCCGCCGAGTGCGGTGGTCCAGAACGGCAGATAGAAGATGTGATGCAGGCCGAACGGGCCGAGCATGCGCAGTACAAAGCCGTAAATAAAGGTGCCGAAATAACCGGTGGCATCCACCAATCCGCCCATACCAAAAATCAGCTTCTGGAAATGCGGCCAGACGATGGTCATCGCCGCACCCACCAGAATGGCGACGAAGGAGCTGATAATCGGCACGAAGCGCGAGCCACCAAAGAAGCCAAGGAATTGCGGCAGGGCGATTTTGTTGTAGCGATTATGCAGCATGGCCGTCACCAGCCCGATCACCACGCCACCAAATACGCCGGTTTCCAGCGTCTGAATGCCGAGCGCCATGCCTTGTCCCACCGCGCTAAGGTTGCCCTGCGCCAGCACGCCGGTCAGCGTCAGCAGCGCATTGATGGTGGCGTTCATTACAAGATAAGCCAGCAGCGAGGCCAATCCTGCGGTGCCCTTGTCGCTTTTGGCCAATCCTACCGCTACGCCAACCGCAAATAGCACCGCGAGGTTGGCGAACACCACCGATCCGGCGCTCGCCATGATGGTGAACATGCCTTGCAGCCAGGCGACATCGAGGAATGGATAGGCTTTGACGGTGTTGGGATTGGAAAGTGCGCCGCCAATGCCCAGCAGCAAACCGGCCGCCGGTAGCACGGCGATCGGTAACATGAACGACTTACCAAACCGCTGGGCTTTTTCAAACCAACCCCCTGAAGAGGCACCGCTGAACAGTGATGACATAAATTTTTACCCCTGAAGTGATTTTGTGGTGAAAATTATTATCACAATCTCATTCATAAGATGAAAATTTCCATCATTATTGTGATAGCTTTCACTTATGCCCTAATCTGCTGCACACTGTGCGCCATAATGTCGTGAAGAAGAGGCCGCCATGACGGACAACGAAAACATCTTGCTGCACCTGCGCCAGGGCTTGCCGGGCTACAGTCCGACGCTGCAAAAGCTGGGCGATTTCATCCTCACCGACCCGCAGAAAGTGCTGTATCTCACCATCACTGAATTAGCGCGCGAGACCGACACCAGCGAAGCAAGCGTGACGCGGCTGTGTCGTCATCTCGGCTGCAAAGGCTATACCGAATTCAAAATGGCGCTGGCGCTGGATGTGCAACACAATCAGCCCGCCGCCGTCGCTAGCGGTGACAGCATCGACATGCTGGTGGAGGAAACGGTGCAGGCGCTGCGCGATACCGGGAAATTCATTAACCGCGAGGTGCTTCAGAGCGCGGTGGAAGCGCTGCATCAGGCTAAAACTATCCAGATCTACGGCGTGGCGGCCAGCGCGATTACCGGTGAGTATTTGCACTATCGCCTGTTGCGCTTAGGTAAATCGGCGCAGCTGTTTGGTGATATGCATCGCGCGGCGATGAATGCCTCGACGCTCAGAGAGGGCGATTTGGTGATCGCCATCTCCGCTTCCGGCTCGACCAAAGATGTAATGCACGTAGTGAAGCTGGCGAAGAAGCAAAACGCGCGCGTGCTGATGCTGAGCAACACGCTGCGCAGCCCGATGGGCAGTTTAGCCGATATGCTGCTGGTGGCTGCGCGGCCGGAAGGCCCGTTCAACGCCGGCGCGCTGAGCGGTAAAGTGGGTGCAATGATGTTGGTGGAAGTATTGATTAACGAGTTGATGACGCATGATGCCCGGTATCAGGCGGCCAGCCAGCAGACAGCAACGGCGACCTTGCCGATGTTGATGTAAAACGGCAAATCCATAGCGGCGCGATTTATTGCGCGTTTTTACACAAGTAAAAAGGTCAAAAGAGCGCGATAAATCGCGCCGCTACGGAACAGTGCTAATAGATTAAAGCGGTATTTCAGTTATTCGCTTGCCAATGCCGCCACCGGATCCATGCGTGCGGCTTTGCGCGCGGGCAGGTAACCAAAAATCATGCCGATGATGGTGGAGCAGGCAAAGGCCGCACCCGCTGACTGCCATGAGAAGATCGCCGTGATCATGCCGCCCGCCAGCAGGCTGATAATCGGACCAATCACCAGCGCCAGCGCGACGCCGAGCGATCCGCCCACCAGACAGACTAAAACTGCTTCGATCATAAACTGCTGCATGATGTCGCCGCGCCGTGCGCCCACCGCCATGCGCACGCCGATTTCATGGGTACGCTCCGTTACCGAGACCAGCATGATATTCATCACGCCGATGCTGCCAATCATCAGTGCAATTGAGGCGACCAGCAGAATCAACAGCGTTAACGTCGCGGCGGCATCTTCAATCGCTTTGCGGTATTTGTCGCGGTTGAACACCAGGAAATCTTTGCTGCCGTGACGCGCGGTTAGCAGTTGCGTCAGCGATTCCACCGCCGGGCCGCTCACCACATCGTCCTTCAGCTTAATGCTGATGCTGGTTAGCGCGGTTTGCCCGCTGATGCGATACATCACGGTGCTCCACGGCAGCCACACGCTGAGGCGATTGGGCGACATGCCATCGTTATTATCCGCCACGCCAATCACGCGCACCGGCACCGAACCCAGCACGATCATCTTGCCAATTGGGCTTTCCCCGTGTTCGCCAAACAGTTTGTTGCGCGTGTTGGTATCGATAATGATCTCCTGACGCGCGTGGCGTTCATCGCTGAAGTTGCTGCCTTCCAGCAATTTAATGCCCTGAATCTGGAAATACGCTTTGCCGACGCCGTACACTGAGGTTTTGGACGCGTTGGAAAGATAGCGAATAGGCTGATTGGCGATCATTTCCGGGCTGACCGCTGCGACAAACTGCTGACGCCCAATCACGTCGGCATCGGCCATCACCAGCGTCAGCACCGGATGCGCTTCATCCTCGACAAAATCACCGCCGGCATAGATCGACACCACATTGGTGCCGAGCCCGGAAATACTCTCCAGCGTTTTTTGCCGCGCGCCCTGGCCGAGCGCCACCACCGTGACCACCGCCGCGATGCCAAAAATAATCCCGGTCATGGTCAGCGCGGTGCGCAGCCGATGCGCGTTCATGGCATTCAGCGCCATGCGCAATGATTCGCGAAAGCGGTCGAGCAAGCCGCGCAGCTTGCTCTGGCTTTTAGGCGCGGCGGGGACATATTGCGCGCGGGTTGCATCCTGTTTGCGGCCGCTGTCGGCAAAAATCTCGCCGTCCTGAATCTCAATAATGCGATCGGCGTGCTGCGCCACTTTCATGTCGTGCGTGACGATGATCACCGTGTGACCTTCGCGATTGAGATCGTGTAGGATGCGCAGCACCTCTTCGCCGGAATGCGAATCCAGCGCGCCGGTCGGTTCATCGGCAAGAATAATTTCGGCACCGTTAATCAGCGCGCGCGCGATACTGACGCGCTGCTGCTGGCCGCCGGACAGCTCGCCCGGTTTATGATGTTCGCGGCCCTGCAAACCTAAACGTGCCAGCAGATCCGCCGCGCGCTGCAGCCGTGCTTTGCCCTGCAGATTGGCGTAGATCGATGGAATCTCGACGTTGCTCAAGGCGCTGAGATCCGGCATCAGATGATAACGCTGGAAGATAAAGCCGATATGCTCGCGGCGGACTTTCGCCAGCGCATCCGGCGACAGCGTGGCGGTGTTTTGGCCACTAATGAAATAGTCGCCGCTATCCGGCGCATCCAGGCAGCCAAGAATATTCAGCAGCGTCGATTTACCCGAACCGGACGGCCCGATAATCGCCACCAGCTCGCCGCTAGCAATGCTCAGGTTAATGTCTTTCAGCACATGCAGAGATTGCGAACCGTTAACATAGCTGCGCTGGATGTTTTTCAGTTCGATGATATTCACATCAACACCTCGTCAGCGCCCGCCGTCTGCGTAGCAAGGATCACTTTCTCGCCGACTTTTAAACCGCTCAGCACCTGAATATCAACGCTGTCAGTGATGCCAGTGGTGATGATGCGTTTGACCGGCTGGTTATCCTGATCGGGGATTTCCACGTAGGTTTTGCCATCCGCGTCTTTCTTCGTCGCCTGCACCGGCACCAGCAAAGCGTCTTTAGCGGAATCACGCAGCAGGTTGACCTGCGCCGTCATGGAGATGCGCAGCGCGTTGTCGGGGTTTGGCACATCCAGCAGCGCGTTGTAATAGACTGCGGCGTTGGTGCTGCTGGCTGGCGTGCTTTCGCTGTTGCCCATCAGCGCGTCATCTTTCATCACCGATTCCGGCGCCAGTTCGAGGCTGCGCAGCGTGGCGTTGTAGCGCTTGTCTGGATTGGAGAAGGTGGTGAACCACGCTTGCTGGCCTGGCTGCACGTTGTTGATGTCGGCTTCGGAGATCTGCACTTTAATCGTCATGGTGCCGAGCTGCGCCAGCTTGGCGATGGTTGGCGCGGTTTGTACCGCGTTCACCGTTTGACCTTGCTTAGTGACGATGGCGATGACCGTGCCGTCCATTGGCGCCATGATGCGGGTATAACCGAGATCGAGCTGCTTCTTATCCACCTCAATCTGCGCCTGAATCACGCGCGCTTTTTGCGCGGTTAGCTCGGCGCGTGCACTGCGCCACTCTTGTTCGGCGGTATCAAAATCCTGACGCGAGATCGCATTGGTTTTAATCATTTGCTGCAAGCGCTGATATTGCGCTTGCTGTCGCACCAGCGCGGCTTCGCGGGTTTCCAGATCGGCCTGCGCCACGCTCAGCGCCGCCTGCGCGTTACGCAAATCGCTGCGCTGCGGTTGATCATCAATTTCGGCGATTAGCTGGCCTTTGCTGACGCTATCGCCAGATTTGATATAAAGCTTTTTCACCTGACCAGAAACCTGCGCACCGACGTTGACGCGTTCAACCGCATCCATTTTGCCGGTGGCAGCAATCACGTTTTCGATATTTCCCTGACGCACTTCGGCGGTGACCACCGCGTTAGGTTTATGGCGTGAACCGGCGAAATGCCAGATCAACAGCAGGAGAATGACGGCAGCGAGCGTGGCGAATAGCCACTTTTTTGAGATATTGAGCATAAGCGTCCCTTATATGAAGCGAGAATCATAATCACTTAAGGGAACAAACTGGAGAAAATTCGCCGGATTTATCTGGGTAATGCGCGCTGGTTGAAAAATGATTAAAGTTTTCCGAATAGAAAGGGCGGCTGGGTTGTTTACAGCGTATCTCAGTCACTGATTGGGCGTAGGGTCGCCATTTATGGCGTAATGTTTGTCAGTTAAGCCATGAAACCCCCTCATCACCGAGAGCACACATTGTAGCGGCGCAATTTATTGCGCGATAAGTCGCGCCGTTACGGAAGGTGCGGTGATTTGATACAACGCTTAACTGAGCGGCATTACGCCATTTATGGCGACCGTTTCACTGCCGATTTACAGATCGAGCTGGGTTTTCAGCTGCGCGATCTCCTCACGCCACTGCGCTTGCAACGCGGGTTTCTGATGCTTCGGCTTACGCGCCAGATCCTCATCCAGTTTGCTTTCCACCTCTAATAACGCCAGTAGCAAAGCATCTTCATCCAACGCGTTTTCCGTCGCCGCAGGGGCAACAACCTCAGACATGGCTATCACCTGCTCAGCACGCAGGCGCTCGGTCACCGCGTCAAAATCGTGCCACTGGCTGAGTTGCTGGTCTTCTATCAGCCAGAAACGATTGCAGCTGTTGGCGATTAACTGACGATCGTGCGACACCAGCAACACCGCGCCCTCAAACTGATTCAGCGCCTCCGCCAGCTCCTCTTTACCTACCATATCCAGATGGTTAGTGGGTTCATCGAGCAGCAGCAGCGAATAGCGCGCCAGCGTCAGCCCCACAAAGAGTAAACGCGAGCGCTCGCCGCCGCTCAGTGATCCAATCAGCTGCTGGTGACGCAGATACGGAAAACCCGCACCGATCAACGCCATCTTGCGCTGCTCATCGCTGAGCGGCGCAAAATGCGCCAGCGCATCACTTAGCGTTTCCGCATCGTGCAACTGATGCAGACTTTGATCGTAATAACCGAGGCGCGCGCGGGGATGAAATAGCGCGCTATCTGCTTGTTGAAATTCACGCCACAAATGGCGCAGCAGCGACGATTTACCGCAACCGTTGCGGCCAACGATCGCTACGCGATCGCCACTTTTCACCTGCAGCGTTGGTAGTGAAAACAGTGCAGGCGCGTCATCGGCCGGCCGAATCGACATCTGCGGCAACGCCAGCACGCGATCGGCGTCCAGCGCTTCACCTTGCAGCTGCAGCCGCCATAGCGATCCTTCGCTCAGCGTGGTTTGTGCTTCTTTCAACCAATTGGCGCGTTTCTCCATCTGCTGCGCTTTGCGCGACAAACCTTCGTTATCGTAAGTGCGGCCCCAGATCGCCAGACGTTTGGCGCTTTTCTCTACGCGTTCGATCTCTTTCTGCTCGGCCTGATAACGCTGCGTGTCAGCGTCATCCTGCTCGATCAGCGCCTGACGCGCCGCGCTGCAGGGCAGACGGAAGAATTGCAGACCGCGATCGCGCAGAATCCAGCTGCAGTTGGTCACCCGATCGAGCAGGGTGCTGTCATGGGAAACCAGCACGAAGCTGCCGCTCCAGCCGTTGAGGAAATTCTCCAGCCACAATAGCGTCGGCATATCGAGGTGGTTGCTGGGTTCATCGAGCAGCAGCAGATCCGGTTGCAGGATCAGCGCGCGCGCCAGCAGCAGGCGCATATGCTGACCGCCACTTAGCGTTGCGGCAGTTTGCGTTTGTTGCTCAGCGGTGAAACCCAGGCTGCCCAGCAGCGCTTCGGCGCGCCAGCGATCGGCTTGTTCCGGCAACCGCGCCATCACGCCATCAAGCAGCGACGCGTTGTGCAGTTCTGCTGGCAGATGCTGCTCGATGCGCGCCAGTAAACAGTGATTAGCCGGCGTAACGCTGCCGTGGCTGGCTTCCAGTTCACCACTGAGAATTTTCAATAAGGTGCTTTTACCGGTGCCGTTATCACCCAGCAAACCGATGCGATCGCCTTTTTTCAGGCTGAAATGGATATCGTGAAATAGCGTGCCGAAGGTGTTATCGAAACCGACAGCGTGGGCGGACAGTAAAGTGCTCATGTGCTTACTCATAAGTTGCAGGCGCAAAAAAAGCCCGACGTCAGAAATCGCTGACGACAACCCGGTAAGCCGGAGGAAGGGATTAGATTTTCAGTTAACTTCGCTCAGGACGGATTATCGCAGCACGAGTGCGGAAATGCCTGAACGCGGCCAATTACTGTAGAAGTGTGAGTAAATAAACAATTCACACAGTGGCATAGTAATCCTCCTTAGTTATCAGTGGGTGAATAAGTGAGCTGATGATAGTGGCGGAAAGGTCTGTTTTCCAGTTAAGAATGCCCGAAATGTTGGGAGGGCAGGTTATCCGTATGAGCAATGTGAACAATACCCATACAGAAAACGGTTAATTTCTTTATTTGTCTGGCTCAAAACCCCCTGTATATCGCACTCAGGTAATTTCTGAACTCCACAGGATCGTGTTCATTACGTATGCGAGCGACTGACTGTATAGCGCGCACTTTGACAATTTTTCTGTCGCTTAAGATATGTAAAATATGGGCTTTTAACTGAGAAACGATGGTGCTTCTCAGTGCGGCTTTATCGTTGAGCGATCCAACCGTCAGCTCCGACATGCTATTCAGTGGACAGCGAATCAGCCAGCCGGCATTTTCCGGATTGATTTCCGGCAAGGCTCTGACATTCGTCGTTATTACCGGGCAGCCGCAGGCCTGCATTTCCAGAACGGAAAAGCCGTATGTCTCCTGCCATGTGGGCAGCAGCCCGACATCAGAGGTCTTAATCAACGCCAGTACCGCGTCGTTGGTCAGCGACGTATAGTGCTGGAATAGAGGGCATTCACGAAGTGTATCCTCCACGCTTCTTCTAAATGCGTCATCATCCTGGAACGCCTGGTGAGCCACGTTATGCGTTTTGCCAGGATCACCAACCAGATTTACGCGTACGTCGTTCACACTTATCAGGTTTTCCCTTAATAACTGGCTAAAGGCTAGCACAACTTCTGCCCCTCCTTTGCGATAGAACTCCTTGCCCACGAAGGTAAAATTCAGCGGACCTCTTTCAACCAGAGCATTTTTTTCCTGCAGTACCGGCTGCGGGGGATGCAGTACGTGCAGTTTGGGCCCGATGATAGCCTGCTCCCTGGGGAAATGTTCCAGCAGCCGCAGTTGGATCTGACGTGTGGCTTCTGAGATAGCGATGATACCTTTGCAGCGCGGAGAGCAGACGTACCGGAGTTCCCGCGCCAGCTCGGGGTTGGCAAATTTGGGTATTCCCTCAACGGGAAGAACACGGGGCAGTTCGGTTTCAAAGGTCGCTACCCAGTCGCCTGGCCCCGAAGAAACTTCGTTAAAAAGGTGGATAATGTCCGCATCACCTGAAGACATCAGAGGCAGCGGACGAAAAATAAAGAGTTTATTTTTATGCAATAAGCGCCGCCTTATAACGTTGATCCAGGTCCAGATATTTCTGGGACGGTAATCCAGATAGCGATTTGCAGGGTCTGTAATGATGTTTCTCTTTTCCGGGTAGCCGTTTCCACCGACGATAATCTTCATTCTTCCCCCTGCTGGCGAGTGCAAAAAATTAACAGAATTAATTTAAATGTCCTCGTTATTAAGAGGATGAAAAAGTATTTAGTTTATGTAAGGCTATGGTTTTTCAGATAAGATCTGAATTCAACATGGTTATTCAGGCTGTTGATACCAGAGCAAAATCTGCTTTTTGCGCCGCTTCCCAACATGTCAAATTATGCACGGCCAAACAGCAAAAATACGTGTATTTGCTGGTGTTTAATCGATTTCCAGAAAACGTCGGGAGGGAGAGTGCCAATGCTGATTAAAGTTTCAGGTTGCTAAGAAGCCTTTATTTACTTCAGGATTAATTAACAGTGGGCGAATGAGAGAGATGATGATATTGACAGGTATACATATTTTCCATTGAAAATCATTTAAATTCTCAATGTATCAATAGCCGCGCGCAAAGTGGGTGACACATTGCGGTGCGGATAATAGAGAAATGACGCTTCCAGAGTAACCGTTGCCGTTTTGCTGAGCCTGTGGGGAATGCTTGCGACAGCCGCGCCAACCGGATGGTGGACATGGCTCGCGCGGACGCTACCCGAAGATGCAGAGGCAGGTGGTGGTCTGATGGTTGCTGTCATCCAACTCTCCATTGCGCTTGGATCAACCGTTGGGGGTTTGATTTTCGACAGTCTGGGTTGGCAAAGTGCTTTCGGCTTGAGTGGTTTATTACTTCTTGGTGCGGTAGTCATGACTTTTCACACATCACGTCTAACATGAATCGCAGGCGCTTTAATCATAGAATAAGGCGCAGAGGCCGCTGATTAAAGCACCGTCTTTAATGCCGAACTGATTCTGCTCTGAGGATTGATACATGACCACCTTTCATCAACTTAATGCCATCAGCTTGCGAGGCCAGCCCATCTCTATGGCCGATTACGCCGGGAAGCTGGTTCTGGTGGTGAATACCGCCAGCCATTGTGGATTTACTCCTCAATATGCAGGCCTTGAAGCGCTCTACAAGAAGTACGCGGACAATGGGCTGATGATATTGGGTTTCCCCTGCAATCAGTTTGGCAAGCAGGAACCTGGCGGAGCCGATGATATCGCGCAGACCTGCCTCATCAACTACGGTGTGAGCTTCCCGATGTTCGATAAAGTCGAAGTTAACGGCGCCGCAACGCACCCCGTATTTCGCTACCTGAAAGCCGAATTACCCGGTGTGTTGGGCGGGCGGATCAAATGGAACTTTACTAAGTTTCTGATCGGACGCGACGGCAAACCGATCAAGCGATTTGCACCGATCACCAAACCAGAAAAAATGGAAGCGACGATCCTTACTGCGCTGGAAAACTAATATGCATTCCGCCATGCTTGATCCAAATTGTGCGAGCTATCACAATTAATACAATTTCTTTTGGTTTGCCGCGCGGGTTTACTCGTTAAACATCCCTCAGATGTCACGGTTTGTGACATGATAAGCGTCATAATTGAATCGTCAGGATGTTTGAATAGATGTTTAACGCCAGAAAACTATCAACCTTAAATGCCCTCGAAAGCAGCGTGCATAATTACATTATTAAAAACATCAATGCCGTTATTTATATGACGATAAGAGAGCTAGCTGATAATTCTGGCGTATCTACCGCGACTGTTCTGAGATTCTGTAAAAAAATGGACTTCAAAGGTTACTCAGAACTCAAAGCCAGTATGAAGTTGCACCTGAACAAAAATAGCACATTACTGATTCCTCATGGAGCTGAGGAAATATTGACCTTTTTTAAAAGCATCAGAAACGATGAATTTGATGAGATGATCAACCAGGCGGCTCAATACATTCGTGATGCCGAACGGGTATTCTTTGCTGGCGCAGGCAGCTCTGGCACGCTTGGCAGGTATGGTGCGCGTTTCTTCTCTAATGTGGGTAAGTTCAGTAATCACATTGATGATCCCTATTATCCGGTGAGTACCGATATGGTGCAGAGTTCAGTAGCTATCGTGCTTTCAGTCTCTGGCGAAACTCCCGAAATATTGAAGCTTGCCAGGCAGTTTGTTATTCACAAGTGCAAAGTGATTTCTATTACCTGCAACCCGGATTCAACACTGGCAAAACTTTCTGACTTTATTGTTCCTTACCATGTTTCTCGCATTTTGATTGAAAGCGAATACGATATTACCACTCAGGTTCCGGTCATTTTTATTCTTGAATCGATAGGCAGAAAGCTGGTGGTGAATAATCTCAGCGATATGTCACGCGGTGTGACATTTTTGTAATTAGCGACCCGTTATAACATATTGTGACCTCGTGACATTGCCGGGATGATTTTCTAACATTGCCTGAATTAGTCCGCTCCTGATGGACTGAATTCCCTCTGGCAATGGAAGAAAACCATGGCAATAGATTATGCGGATTCTGCGAAAGAGATCGTTAGACTGATAGGTAGCGATAATAATGTGATAAGTGTGACACATTGCGCTACACGTCTGAGGTTTGTGCTGAAAGATTATTCTCTGGTCGAGGTTGAATCACTAAAGCGGGTAAAAGGCGTTATCACCGCGATGCAGGCCAGCGGCCAGATGCAGGTGGTGATTGGTAATCACGTTGGTGATGCTTACCGCGAAGTGCAGAATCTACTCACTTTCGACGAAAGTACAGCGGTACCACCGCCTAGTGTCGGTATGGTTAGCCGCATTATGGATATCATCTCCAGCATATTTGCGCCTTTTCTCTATCCACTGGCAGCCTGCGGTGTGTTGCAGGGCATCATTTCGCTGCTGACCGCCATCGACCTAATGGATCCGGCAAGCGGCACTTATCGCATCCTTAACTTCGTTTCGTGGACCGGCTTTACCTTTCTGCCCGTGATGGTGGCGTTTACCGCCGCCAAAAAATTTAACGTCAATCCGTTCACAGCGGTTATCTCCGCCTGCGCGCTGGTGTCGCCGGATTACCTGAGTATGTTGACGGCCAACAAAATCCTTACCGCCAACTCAGCCGATCCCGCAGTGCAGGCTTTGATGAAGGGCGTGGTTGAAAATCCCGAGATTTCAAAGGTTATGGTGCAGATCGTTGGCATTCCGCTTGATGCGGCGCCGCTGACCTTTATGGGGCTGCCGGTAGAGTATTTGAGTTACACCTCGTCGGTGATCCCCATTATTTTGATGGTGTGGGGCATGGCGTATGTACAGCGTTTCTTCGAGCGCCTGCTTCCGATGGTGATACGCAACCTGTTCACGCCCATGTTCTGCCTCGCCATCATGGTTCCGTTCACGCTTCTGGCATTCGGCCCGATCGGCAATATGATCGGCGGCGCCATCGGTGGCGTCTATAACACCCTTTATCATCTCAGTCCTGCCATTGCCGGATTTGTGGTTGGTGCCTTCTGGATGCCACTGGTTACCTTGGGCGTGCATTGGGGCATCACGCCAGTGACCGTCGGTAACTATGCCACCCTGGGCTACGACACTTTTACCGGACTGCAAGCCTCCGCGGTATTCGGTATGGCGGGCGCGGTGCTGGGCGTATACCTGAAGGCGAAAGACGCTGAGCTTAAGCGCATGGCGCTCTCTGCGGGTGTAACGGCGCTGTTCGGCATCACTGAACCCGCCATTTACGGTGTGGCTCTGCGTCTTAAACGACCGATGATTTGTGGCTGCCTGGCGGGCGCTGCCGGCGGCATGATCGCCGGGGCTTTCAACGCGGTTTCATGGAGTTACTGCATTCCCGGCATTGCCGTCCTGCCGGTGTTCTTTAAAGAGGGGCACATGACGCAGTTCCTCGGCTTCCTGGTATCCATATTCGTCGCCTTCATATTGGGCATGGTTTTCTCCTGGGTCGCGGGATTCAAAGAAAACAGCCAACCTGACGTTCGCTCTGTGCCGCAGCCTGGCACCCTCTGATAAATAGAGATACAGATTATGAATAAGCCATTTCCAGAAAATTTCATGTGGGGCGGCGCTGTTGCCGCTCATCAGGTCGAGGGAGCCTGGGATAAAGGCGGTAAAGGCCCGAGCATAGTCGATGTCCTGACCAGCGGGGCGCACGGTGTTGATCGCGTCATCACCGCCGGCATTCAGGATGACTGCTTTTATGCCAATCACGAGGCATCAGACTTTTACCATCGCTATCCTGAGGATATCGCGCTGTTGGCAGAAATGGGCTTCCGCTGCTTCCGCACCTCAATTGCCTGGTCGCGTATTTTTCCACGCGGTGATGAAGCCGGGCCGAACGAAGAGGGGTTGCGTTTTTACGATGCGCTATTCGATGAGCTGCTGAAATACGGGATTGAACCGGTAATTACGCTGTCCCATTTTGAGATGCCAAACTTCCTGGTAACCGAATATGGCGGCTGGAAAAATAGAAAAGTTTTGGAATTCTTTGTCCGCTTCAGCGCGGTGGTCATTAATCGTTTCCAGCACAAAGTAAAATACTGGATGACCTTCAACGAAATTAATAATCAGCGCAACTGGAAAACTCCGCTGTTTGGTTATTGCTGCTCGGGCGTTATTTTTACCCACGAGCCTAATCCTGAAGAGTGCATGTATCAGGTTCTGCACCATCAATTTGTGGCGAGTGCTCAAGTGGTGAAGTTGGGACATGAAATTAATCCTGCACTACAAATTGGCTGCATGATCGCCATGGTGCCGCTTTATCCGTTTTCCTGTCATCCGGATGACGTGATGTATGCCCAGGAAGCGATGCGGGAGCGATTCCTGTTCAGTGATGTGCACATGCGCGGTCATTATCCGGCTTATATTCTCAATGAATGGCAACGCAAGGGATACCACATTGCAATGGAAGCCGATGATGCGCAGATCCTGCGGGAAGGCTGTGCCGATTATATCGGGCTGAGCTATTACATGAGTAATGCGGTCAGTAAAGAAAATGCCGGCAGCGGGACGGCGCTTTCAGGCTTCGAGGGCAGCGTACCGAACCCGCACGTTAAAGCCTCAGATTGGGGCTGGCAGATCGATCCGGTCGGGCTGCGTTATGTGCTGAATATTCTTTATGAGCGTTACGAAAAGCCGCTATTCGTGGTGGAAAACGGTTTTGGTGCCATCGACAAAATGGATGAAAAGGGCGAGATCAATGATGACTACCGCATCGATTATCTGCGGGCGCATATTGAACAGATGAAGAAAGCCGTGACCGAAGATGGCGTCGATCTTATGGGATATACCCCTTGGGGATGTATTGACTGCGTATCTTTCACCACCGGCCAATACAGTAAGCGCTATGGTTTTATTCACGTAAATAAAAACGATGATGGTAGCGGAGATTTTTCCCGCTCAAAGAAGAAGAGTTTTGACTGGTATCGCCGGGTCATCGCCAGCAACGGCGAAGAACTCTAGCGAAATATGTGCGACAGGGATGTCGCACATTGAGATCCTTATGGCTTCTCTTTTTCGTCTTCAACTGGAATCAGCGGTTCATCAATAGCGATGGATGAATTAGATTTCAGCAGCTGAATATCCAGAATCACGTAGGTCATGGTGGTGATGAACAGTGAAATCACGCTGCCAATCACGCCGCTGGTGGTGAAAGTGAAATAGTTATACATCACCACCCAGGTCACACAAATAAACAGCGCCAGCGCAACGTTAATTGCCGATTGCGAATAATTCGTGGTGCGTGATCCCATTTCATTAATTTGCCGACTGAAATTCACGCCGCTGTATTTCTCCAGCACAAAAATTCCCTGTTCCCAGTTACGCAAGCGTCGAGCGCCGCTGCGAGTCAGAAATACGTACAGCAGCGAGATGAATAAACCAGAAAAAGCAATCAGTACCGGCACCGCTTCCAGCGCGTAAGCGAGGCTTTTATGGCTCGATGCCTGCGGCGTGAGATCCAGCGTTAACGACGCACCGAGTGCGGCATATAAAAATACAAACAGTAGCAGAAACAGCGCGTTGCGGCGCCAGTCAAGGTCGGCTTCGTGATTCTTCTGCTGTCGTGCGCTGTGTAGCGCCTGCTGTAATAACGTGGCATCGGTGGATGCGGTGTCAATACTCTCAATCTCTTCACCCAACAAACGGTGAATAAACGGCTGATCGGCCGGTTCAATGGTGATGCGCATAGATTTCTCGGTGACGTAACGATCAAAGGCGTCAGTGTAACGTAAATCGTCTGGCGCGCGCAGAATCTGCGAGTAAGCGCGCAAATTTTCATCTCTGTTTCGGCTCGGGTTGCACATCATTTATACAATTAATGCGCGGTTATTACTGACCGCGCAAATGACGACGGAGTAACGAGCTATGTCGTATGTAGATGGTTTTGTCGTAGCGGTGCCGGAAGCTAATAAGGAGGATTATCGTGCCATGGCGGCTAAAGCCGCGCCGCTGTTTAAAGAGTTTGGCGCCACGCGTGTTGTCGAGTGCTGGGCAGACGATGTTCCCGAAGGCACGCAGACCGATTTTTATCGCGCGGTAAAAGCCGAAGAGGGCGAAACGGTGGTGTTCAGCTGGATCGAATACCCATCGCAGGAAGTACGTGACGCCGCCAATGCCAAAATGATGTCCGATCCGCGTATGAAAGAGATGGGCGAGAATATGCCGTTCGATGGTAAGCGTATGATCTATGGTGGATTCGCGATTTTGCTGGAGGCGTAGTTGAGTATTTGCAACTGCAGTGAATCGTAGCGGCGCAATTTATTGCGCGATGAATCGCGTCGCTACGAAATGCACGGTGATTTGATGCGGTACTTAATTGATCGGCCTTACGCGATTTGTCGCGCTATTTTTTTAATCATTGTGTGTCTCTTACTTCTATTGTGCGCAATTAATTGCGCCGCTACGATAGGTGCTGGAATTATTCACCCTTTACAAGGAGTCACTATGCTGGATATCACGCACTTTCCGCTTTTCCTCGCATCCGTATTTCTGCTGTGTATTACACCGGGACCGGATTTAGCTTATGTCGTAGGACAAAGCGTAGCGAATGGACGACGTAGCGGTGTGATATCAGCGAGTGGCGTAGCGCTAGGAAGTTGCACGCATGCCATTGCCAGCGCCGTCGGTTTGACGGCGCTAATTACCGCTTCGCCACTGTTATTTACGGTGATTAAATATATTGGTGCGGCGTATTTAATTTATCTGGGCAGTAAGATGGTGTGGGAAACCTTTTTTAGCCGTGAAGAAGAGAAAACACCGCAGGCTGAAATTCCACGCTCTAATACGCGCAGCTTATTAGTTCGCGGTTTTATTACATCGATTACCAATCCAAAAGTATTGCTGTTTTTCATCTCCTTCTTCCCACAATTCGTGGTAGTTGATGGCGATCATCATGCCAGCTCGTTTCTGTTGCTCGGCCTGACGTATGCGGTTGTGGGTTTAATGACTGACGTGATATTTGCTCTGGTTGCTGGCAGCGCGGCTAGCGCGGTGTCGCGCAATGTGATGTTGCAGAAATTGCTTGATCGTGTGGTGGGCATCACCTTTATCGGTTTAGGCGTACGCCTGGCGCTGACGCGTCGTTAACAAATTCGTCTCAGGAACAACGGCCAGCGATTGGCGCTCGCGGATTATTCGGGTAACGTGGAATGCTTAACTTTGTTACCTACAAATAATTACCGCACGCTAAGTTGCAGGAGAGTCATTTCATGGCCGTTAATTCCACTATCGTCGGCATTGTCAGCGATGAGTTCATCAACCCCCACACCGTAAAGCTGCTTAATGAAGTCACGCGCCAGTTGAATGAGCGTGGTTTTATTACGCTGCTGCTGAATGCGAATTCCCGCGAAAGTTTTCAAAGCGCGCTGCGTAATGCGGCGCAACTTCCTGTCGGCGGCTTGGTTTTTCTGACTTCGCTGTTTAGCGATGAACTGAGTGTGGCGGCCGAGATTCTGCCGCAGACGGCAACGGTTCATCTCAGCCACAGCGCCAGCGCGGATGCTAACGTTGTGATTGCGGATGGTTATGACGCAGGCGAAGAGATGGGATTGCTGCTGCTGTCGCAAGGTCATCAACGTTTCGGCTTTATGCACAGTCAGGAAAATAGCGCGCCGGCGCGCCAGATGGACGGTTTTGTCGCTAGCCTGCAAGCTGAACAGAAAGAACTGAATATCGAGCTCTCTGCCGGTGGCAACGATCGCGAACTGGCTTATCAGGCAATGATGGCGTATTTGAAGAAAACGCGCGCTGCCGAGCGCATCAATGCGCTGTTTTGCGAAAGCGATGTGTTGGCGTTCGGCGCGTTACAAGCGGTGCGCGACTTCGCGCAAGGCGCACATGTTGCGGTGGTGGGTTTTGATGATGTCGATGAGGCGCGCGCGTCAACCTGGCATCTCACCAGTTGGGCGCAGCGACGGGATTTGCTGGTGGCCGAAGCGCTGAATCGTTTACTGGAAAACCGTGCCGATACCAGTAACGCCTGGCAGCAGGGCGAAATGCAGGTGCGCCATTCGCATCACGGCAAACATGTGCCGGGCGAAATGTCGCAGTGCGGATGTGCGATTCGGCATTAATCGCCTGAAGCAGGAAGGAGAGTCGGATGCTCTGGCTCATCGCCAAATACGCCATAACCGCTGGCATGGTAGTGCTGATATCTGAAGTGGCTAAGCGTAGCGATCGCCTTGGCGGGCTGATTGCCGCACTGCCTTTGGTGACGGTGCTGGTGCTGATCTGGATGAAGCTGGAAGGCCAAAGTCAGGCCAAAATTGCCAGTCACGCGTGGTACACCTTCTGGTATGTGGTGCCGACCTTGCCGATGTTTGTCGCCTTTCCATTTCTCTATCAACGCCTCGGATTCTGGCCGACGTTGATCGCGAGTTGCGTGCTCACCATCTTGCTATTTCTGCTTTGGGCCACGCTGCTCAAGCGTTTTGGTATTGAGTTGATGTAAGTTTATTAGGATAACGCTTCACCAATATCCGATCTTGCAATGCATCCATCTGCATTTCAGGAATAAGCTAAGTCAGCAGGCTGCTCTCGGCGAAAGGCGATCCTTCCGGTCCAGTGTGGCGCGGTGGCGCGCGAAGAAAACAAGCGTGATGTGTTTACATTGAAAAACAAAAGGGCGAACGCGGATCAACCAGCATTCGCCCAACGTTTAGTGCTTGGTTCCATTACCTGAACCGTCACGATTGCGGAAAATATGCGTCACGTTATCGGTGTTTTTGATCGCAATTCCGCTCTGCTGCGGGGTTTCGATATGATTCATCACTTCCGACATCGCACGGCTAAGCGCTTGCTGGCGCGGCGGATCGCGTTCAATCGAAGCCATCACGCGCAATTTATCAAGCAGCGCGCGAGTAGAAACCGGGCCGGATTTTTTCAGCAACTGTAAAATCGCATCGCCCATGATGATGTCGGTGAGCCGTTCTTCATCACTTCTGTACATATATTCTCTCTGATTACCGCGGCAGACCTGCGGCAAATAACGAAGTGGATTCAGTCTAACCAGTAGCTGAATGAGGCGGAAACCACTTGGTTAATTCTCAGGCCAGCGGCGCCTGATTTAGGCTTCTCGTTCTACGGAAAACATCAGGCCGATTAATTGCTGATAGTGAATTTCCGCTTCAGTACCGCGTGCTTGCTCCATACGGCACAGCAGCTTGGTGCATAGCGTTTTACGGCTTAACGTTCGGCCTGAACGCAAGATCTCGACCACAATCTGCCCCAGCGTTTCCTGCTGCGAAGGCAATGAGGCTTCTTTAAAGTAGCGTGCAATAGCTTCCGACGCTGTGGAAAAGTTACGATCCTGACGCATGGTTCCATCCTCAAGGTTGACGTATAACTTTAGCCATCAAACTTATACAAGTTTAATTAATATGTACAGGAATATGGCGAATCAGTTGCGTAGTCATTTGGCCAGAAGTGCTAATTTATTGTTAACAATCACTTAATGAACAGGTCAGGGAGGTTGAGTGTATTTCATACAATGCTAAGTGATGAAGGCTGTTCTTGAGTATATGTATTGCACTTAGTGCAATAGGTTTTCATGCCAGGACAAGGAGAGTCCTCATTAAGAACGGAGGGAACACATGGCAATTTATGTCTTAAAGCCATTCGATAGAAACACCAAAGGTGACGCTATCAATAGTGCAAAATTATGCAAAGCGGCGCTGGAAGTCATGGCAGGGATTTATGAAGCCAGTTTCGGCGGGGGAGTTTACAAGAAGCGCATTCCTTTAGTTGCTGGAAAAAGTGGCGGGGCCCGGGCGGTTGTAGCCTTTAAAACTGAAAAACATCTTTTTTTCGTCAACGGCTATGCTAAATCCGCATTCAAAAAGTAGTGGTCGAGAGATATCTGAATCTGATCTCGCTCTCTACAAGGAAGTGGCCAAACAACTATTTGAAATGACATCAGAACAAGCAAAAGTAGCCATCAAGACTGGCAAGATGCGTGAGGTAAAATGTGATGGTTAATCATCTGAAAGATTTACAAGAGATCGCCAGGGATTTTAATGAAATTGGCGTGGTCACCGATGAGCTAAAAGAAAAAATTGATTCTCGTGTGAGATTGCGTGAATTGCGCGCTTCGCTACCTGTCCTGCACATGATGTCGGGAGATGAAATAAATCAGTTACGTCAACGTTATAATCTGAGCCAGGCGATGCTGGCCGCCTACGTCGGCATGTCAGTGGGGACGGTAGTGAAGTGGGAACGAGAAGAGAAAAAACCTAACGGCGCAGCACTGCGATTGCTCAATCTTATCGAGCGAAAGGGGTTGGAAGTGCTGCAATAATGCCTGTTAGTTGAGGGTAAACCGGTCGCCATGAATGTCAGCGTGGCGAGATTTTATAGGGTGCGCATTCATGCGCACCTGAATATCACCGCAATTATTCCATCAGCCATCCGTCGATCGCGTCAGTGCTTCCCAGCGATCAATCTCCGCGCTGAATGATTCCATCTTCTGCCGCACCAATGCCAAAGCATCGCTGCCCAGCAACAGATGCGCGGGTGGATTGCTGCTTTCGATCACATCGAGCATCGCGCTGGCGGCTTTAAGCGGATCGCCCAACTGTTTGCCACTCTTCTCTTCACGCGCCTGCCGAATCGGGTCGAACAACGCATCATAATCGGCGATGCTGCGTGCGCTGCGCACCATCGAACGCCCGGCCCAATCGGTGCGAAACGATCCGGGTGCGACGGCGGTCACATGAATATTGAACGGCGCCAGCTCTTTGCTGAGGGTTTCCGAAATCCCTTCCAGCGCAAACTTGCTGCCGCAGTAATAGCTGATGCCGGGCAGGGTGATAAAACCGCCCATCGAGGTGATGTTGAGAATGTGGCCCTGACGGCGCTGGCGCATAAAGGGCAGCAGCGCTTTAATCATCGCCACCGCGCCAAACACGTTGACGTCAAACTGGCGGCGCATCTCGTCCAGTGATGATTCCTCCATCACGCCTTCGTGACCGTAACCGGCGTTGTTCACCAGCACATCAATTGCGCCAACGCGGGTTTCAACATCGGCAATTAACGCCTCAATGGCGGCGAAATGGGTAACATCCAATTCATAGGCGAAGGCATTTTCCGTATGCAAATTTTCAAACTCGGCTTTTGCCGTAGCATTGCGCACCGTACCGACCACGCGATAGCCACGATTTAGCGCAACCTGCGCCAGCGCGCGGCCAAATCCGCTGCTGACGCCAGTGATGAATAATGTTTTAACGTTGGACATTTGCGGTTTCTCCTCAAAAAGTAGAGGATGCATAATATTCTGGCGCTGAAACAGCTATAAGGCCTTATCTTGTTTAATTCTTGCCTAATATTATGAAGGTGATGTTATTCGATGAAAGAAACGCTCCAGCAGCAAACCGTACAACTGCTTAAAACGTTAGCGCCGCAGGAAGGTTACAACCTCACCGCGCTGCCGGACGTGCGCATCCTGCGTTCCGATCGGCCGCTGGCGCGTACGCCGGTGCTGTACGATCCGGGCATCGTGATTGTTTGTCAGGGATCGAAACGCGGCTTCTTTGGCGATCAGGTTTATCTCTACGATGAGCAGCACTATCTGGCGGTTGCGGTGCCGGTGCCTTTTACCATGGAAAGCGCGGCATCGGCGGAAAATCCGCTGCTGGCGATTTACCTGCATCTCGATTTCAGCGTGGCGACGGGGTTGCTGTTGCAGCTGGAGCAGCAAGATGTGGCGTTTGAGAGCCAGGCGGCGCAAAGCATGATGTCGAGCCCCATGGACCAGACGTTGCGCGAGACGGTGTTGCGCTTTCTCACAACGCTAAATCATCCGCTGGATGCGAAGATGCTCGGCCCAGCGCTGGTGCGTGAACTCTATTACCGCGTGCTGACCGGTGCGCAGGGCAGCGCGCTGCGAGCGGCATTAACCTTGCAAGGCCAATTTGGCAAAGTGGGCAAAGCGCTGAACCACATTCACGCGCACTATGCGCAGCCGCTAACGCTGGGGCAACTCGCGTCGCTGGCGGGCATGAGCGTGCCCACTTTTCACACCCATTTTAAAAGCATCACCAATCAGCCGCCGATGCAGTATGTGAAGTCGGTACGATTGCATCAGGCGCGCATGTTGATGGTACGTCAGGAAATGACCGCGGCGGCGGCCAGCCACGCGGTGGGCTATGAAAGCGCCTCGCAGTTTAATCGTGAGTTCAAACGCCTGTTCGGTTTACCGCCGGCCGAAGAGATCAAACGCATGCAGCGTAACTTTGCCGTGCCGCCGGCGCATCAGGCATCGACGTTCGTTTCATCACATTAGCGCCAGGTTATGCTATAAATGATAACGATTATCATTTTTGGCGTGAGGCAGAGGATGCAGGCAGCACAGGAAAACGCGATAAGCGCGGATTGTTGTATCGTTGGCGGCGGCCCGGCGGGATTAATGCTGGGCTATCTACTGGCGCGCGCGGGCTTACGCGCCGTGGTTATTGAAAAACACCCCGACTTCCTGCGCGATTTTCGTGGCGACACCATTCATCCCTCAACGCTGGAGATCATGCGCCAGCTGGGATTGCTCGATGAGCTGCTCACTTTGCCGCACCAGCGCGCGGAGAAGCTGCAGGCGGAAGTGGCGGGTGAAGAGATCACCATGGCGGATTTCTCACGTCTACCGGTTGAGTGCCGCTTTATCGCCTTTATGCCGCAGTGGGATTTCCTCAATTTTCTCGCTAAAAAAGCCGCCGAATTTCCGGGGTTTACCCTGCTGCAATCCACCGCATTTGATGACTTGATTTATGAAAATGGCGTAATCAGTGGCGTAAAAACGTTACAGGGTAACGAGTGTCACATCATACGCACCGCTTTAGTAATAGGTGCTGATGGCCGCAATTCGCAGGTCAAAGCCAAAGCCGGATTAACCGGAAAAAGCTTCGGTGCGCCACGCGATGTATTGTGGTTCCGGCTGGAGAAACATCCCGACGATCCGCAACTCGGCATGGGTCATAAAGGTCCGAAGCAAAACTTTATCGTCATTGATCGCGGTGATTACTGGCAGTGCGGCTACACCATTCAGAAAAATCAGTTCGACGAGTTAAAGCTGGCGGGATTGGACGCGCTAAAAAGCACCATGGCGCAGGTGGCTCCGTTCAGTGCAGAGCGCATGGCGGAGGTCGATGAGTGGGACAAACTTAAGCTGTTGTCGATTCGCATTGACCGCCTCGATCGCTGGATGAAACCTGGCGTACTTTGTATCGGCGATGCTGCGCATGCCATGTCGCCGATTGGCGGCGTGGGGGTTAACCTGGCGATTCAGGATGCGGTGGCCGCAGCCAATATGCTGACCAAACCGCTGCAGCAGGGCAATGTAGCCTTGCACGATCTGCAAAAAGTGCAGCAGCGCCGCCAGTTCCCAACCGTCGCCACCCAATTCCTGCAAATCAAAATGAGCAGCAACAAGCGTAAACGCAGCACACCAAGCAAAGTGCCGCAGATCATCAGCCGCTTTCCGTTCCTGCGCCATCTGTTTGGCCGCTTGATTGGCCTCGGCTTCCGCACCGAAAAGCCGCGTTATTTATAACCGGCAAAAAAAAGCCCGCTAAGCGCGGGCCAGGTAAAGGTTACCAATCTGAAATTCTCGTAGCAACGCATTGCTGTGTGTTGCGTCGCTATAATAGCAACAGATCGCCATCTGTGCAGGAAAGGATCAACGAGTTAATTTTGTTCTAAGGATAAGCATTATGCTTGCTGCACCCGCGTTGACCACCAGCACATCAGTGATCCCAGGCTGACCATCGCGGTGCCTTGCCAGAAGGCGACGGTCAAATGCGAGCGCAGAATAAAGGCGGCGAGAATCGAAGAGATGATCGGAATGAAGTAGGACGCGGCGGCCAAAAGGGTCACATTGCCATGCAGTATGCCGACATTCCATGCGGCATAGCCAAAGCCCATCGCCATCGCAGCAAGCGCCAGACTGATGCAAACCTCAGCGGATAGCACAAACGGCGGCTGCGGTGAGAGCAAAAACTTCAGCCACAACGTCAGCGCAGTCAGGATAAAGAACAGCGTTATCCCATTGTTGCCGTCAGCAATTTTTTTGGTTACCACACAGTACACCGCCCAGATAATCGCGCCGCTCAACGCCAGGCCGTAACTCAACGGATTAGCCATCACGTTATGGGAAATTTCGCTGAATGAAAAACCTTGATCGCCGCCCAACACGCGACAAATGCCGGCAACCGCCAGCAACAAACCCGGAACAATCAGCGGATGGGTTTTTTGTCGATTCACTATCACTGCGAAAACAATGGTTAAACTTGGCCACAGATAATTGACCATGCCAACTTCAATCGCCTGGCGACCGCTGTGGGTAAAGCCTAATGAGAGTGACAGGCAGAGTTCATAACAGACGAACAGCACGCTGCCGATAATCAAATAACTGCGCGGGAAAGCGCGCAGCTTTGGCAAGCCTACGGTGAAAATCAGCAAAATAGCGCTGGCGCTGTAGATAAGCGCCGCGCCGCCCACCGGGCCGAATCCTTCGCTGACATTTTTAATCAGTCCTACAATCGCGCTCCACAGCAGAATGGCCAGCAAGCCAATCAGCGTCGCCTTTTTTTGGGGCATGACCCGCCACCTTATTTCGCAAATTCGGGCCAAAATCCTATCAAATCAAACGCGCTTTGTATTTGCTGGATTTCCTTCTGGGATGATGGTCGCCATTTATGGCGACCACACTCACTGAAACATTATTTACCACTTCATCTCGCCGGTATTCACTTTGGCGCTCAAATCCAACGAACTCTCCTCTGGCAGATGCGGATACGCGGCTTCCATGGTTTCGATCACCTGTGCCGAACCTTTATGCTGCTGCAGCGCTTTCTCAAAAGTTTGCAGGTAGTTCAAAGTGAAAGTAACAGCCGCATCACCCGCCGGGCGCTCGCCAAGATAATGGCCCGGGATCACCTGTTTAGGCTGTAGTTTTTGCATCTCGCTCAGCACATTGCGCCACTGCTGACGAATGGCAGGCGTTTGCGTATCAGCGGTCCAGACGTGAATGCCGGAAGCCACGCCGGTGCCGCCTAGAATCGCTTTGTTCGCCGGGATCCAGACGTAGGCGGCGTAATCATTGGCGTGACGCAGTTCCAGCGTTTCACCATCAATTTTAAACGTCGTGGCATGCGTAACCTGCGGAACATACAACTGCTTTGGCGCGCCGTCCTTCATCTGCGGCCCCCAATATGCCAGCTTGGCGGCTTTACTGGCTTCGATGTGTTTTACCACCTCCGGCGTTGCCACGATCTTCACCTGCGGGAACGCTTTTACAATGGGTTCCAGACCAAAATAGAAATCAGGATCGCCGGAGGTAATAACAATCTGAGTCAGCTTCTTGCCGCTGGCTTTGATCATCTGCACCAGCTTCTCGCCGTCTTTGGTGCTGAACTGCGCATCAAACAGTATCGCTTCATGCGGACCAGAAACCAGCGTCGAAGAGACCGGGAAAATGCCGTTCTCTAGCGGGTTATATACGTCTAAATTCAGCGGCGCAGCGAAGGCTGGCAGAGCGGCAAAGGCCAATGCCAGTGTTAGCGTTTTCATTTTCATCGAATTTTCCTTTATCCGGCACCTCGCCGTCTTTGAGGGCTTTATTGTAGAGAAATTGCTGGCTGGTAGAATTCCCGAAACTGGATATGATCAGTTTCATAAAACGATCAGATGGAGCCAATATGGACAGAGTCACGGCGGCAACGGTATTTAACCGTATTTGCGAGCTGGGCAGCTTAAGTGCCGCAGCGCGTGCGCTGGATATTTCGCGGCCGATGGTCAGCCGCTATCTGGATGAAATGGAGAAGTGGGCCGGTGCACGTTTGCTACACCGCTCATCGCGCAAACTGACCATTACGCCCGCTGGCGAGAAGATCCTCGAAAAATCGCGCGCGCTGGCGAGATTGGCTGAAGAGATTGCCGATCAGGGCGCGGATAGCGAACCGCACGGCACCTTGCGCGTCGCCTGCGCACATTCCACCGCCACGCATATTCTGGGCCCGATAATTCCGGCATTTCTCGCGCGTTTTCCGGCGGTGCGTATCGAACTGGAGATCAATAATCAACCGGTGAGTTTAATCGGCGAACGCATTGATGTGGCGGTGCGGATTACCGACGATCCCGAACCTGGCGCCATTGCCCGACGTTTAGGCGAATGTGTTTCGGTGGTGTGCGCCTCGCCTGGCTATCTGCAGGCGCGTGGTGCGCCGCAAACGCCTGCCGATCTCGCACAGCATAATTGCCTGCATTACAGCCGTTTCGCCGGGCAGAGCTGGCAGTTTTCTGATGCGCAGGGCGAAACCCTCTCAGCGGCAGTGCACGGGAATTTCAGCGCCGGTATCTCGTCGGTGTTGTGTGATGCGGCGATTGCCGGTTGCGGTTTAGCGATGGTGCCGGAAATGGAGGCACGTCACGCCCTCGACAATGGAAAGCTACAAACCGTGCTGCCGGCTTATCAGCCAAAAACGCTGGCGATCTATGGCCTCTACATGTCACGCGAACGGCAACCGGCGGCGCTGCGGGCGTTTTTAGATGCGGTGCAGCAGCAGTTAACCGACTGAATTTCGACACGTATCTGTTTCAAAAGAAATTAGATTATTTTCAGTGTGTTATGCATGAGATCGTATCCTCAGAAAGCCGATTTCAGCCTGAAATCGCCAAATGAGTGGTGAAACTTTGCTCAGTTATGGTCGATGTAAAATGATGGCGCCTGACCGGTGACGCGACGGAACATGGTGGAGAAAGCGGAGCTGCTGTCATAGCCGAGCGAGAGCGCCACGTCGTTAACGGATTTGCCCGCCACCAGCCACGCCAGCGCCGTCACCACGCAGGCGCGCTGTCGCCAGGCGGAAAAAGACAAACCGGTCTGCTGCAGGAAATGGCGGCGGAAGGTGCTGGGACTCATAAACAGTGTGTTGGCCCAACGATCGGCCGGGTCGTGAATGGTTGGTGCTTGTAAGAAGTTCTGGCATTGCGCCAACAGCGCCGGATGTGGCGGCAGTGGAATATCGAATTCCTGTGCAGGCATCGCCGCAAGCTCCAGCAGCAGCAACTGCATCAGAGATTGATCGCGATCGGATGCGTATAACAGCGGTAAATCAACGGCTTCAATCAATAGCTGTCGCAGCAGCGGCGAGACGCTGATGACGCGACAGCGATCGCTTTCACGCAGAGCTGCCGCACAAACCGGCTCGATATACAGACTGCGCGTAGAAACACCCACAAACTTAACGCTGTGCGCGGTGTCAGGCGGAATCCACACCGCATGCTGCGGCGGTACCACCCATTCGCCCGCCTGCGTTGCGACGTGCATCAAACCCGTTGCGCCATACAGCAGCTGCGCGCGGCGATGGCGATGCTCTGGCAGCACAAATCTCTGCGCGTAGTCATTGCCCAGCGCCACCACGTCACGATCAATATGGTCGTATTCATCAATGTGGCTATTTCGCATCCCCGACATCCACCGCAAATTGACTGATTTGCAAGGGTAAATGAGCGCTGCACAAATGGGAAGTGGGCAGCTTGCTGCGTAAGCTACATTACTCTTTTCATGATGCAGAGAAAGGCGATGAGCGAGCTGTTAATTATTGGGCTGGCGGGTTTTGCTTCCGGCATCACCACGGTGCTGTTTGGTTTTGGCGGCGGTTTTGTCGTGGTGCCGTTTGTCTATCAACTGCTGTCGCAGCAGCCGTTACTGGCGGCTCAGGCGATGCATATCGCGGTGGCGACCTCGACCGCCGTGATGATTTTCAACGCCAGCTGGGCCAGTTATCAAAACTGGCGGGCTGGCAAATTGCATGATGTTCCTTTTTTGCCGCTAATTTGTTTTATCGCGCTCGGAGCGGTGATGGGATCGTGGCTGGCGGGCGTGATGAGCGACATTTGGGTGCGCAGGCTGTTTATGCTTTACATGATGGTGACTATCGCTGATTGCCTGCTGCGGAAAGGCTTCATTAGCCGCACTGCACCGCGAAGGTTGTCACGGTTGACCGTCAGCGCGGGCGGCACAGTGATTGGTGTGATCGCCGCCATGCTCGGCGTTGGCGGCAGCGTAATGACCGTGCCGCTGCTGCGGCGTCATGGTTATGCCATGCGCGACTGCGTCAGCGCGGCCAATCCGCTGTCGCTGCCGGTCGCCGTTTTTGGCGCGATAACTTACGCCATCAGCGGCTGGCAGCAGATTCCCGTCAGCGGTTATCTCGGCTTTATCAGCCTGAAGATATTGTTGCTGCTGGTGGTCGCCGGATTTTTAGGAATTCTGTTTGCCCGGCGCTGTATTCCGGCGGTGCCCGATGTCTGGCATGCGCGTGTCTATGTGCTGCTGTTGTGCATGGTGTTGTTGGCTATCGCGGTTTAAACCGTGGATTGGAAGCCATGCTGGTACAAGATGAGCTGCGCTGTGGCTGAAGAGATAAATGCCGCCACCAGATCCGGCCACGCCGCGCGCAAACTACCGGCTGTCAGAATATTTAGCATTGTCATGATAGTGCGTCCGATAAAAGCGCTGATACCAGCGATCAGCCTGCTGCTGCATGTCGATGTCGCGGAATTTTTCCGGATAGAGCTTTTTCGCCATCCACAGCTCTCCGAGGCCAATCGCTTCCGGCATCGGATAGCCCCACGCTTTGGCGTATTCCGGCATCAGCCACACCCGATGATTTTTCACCGCATCAATGGTTTGCCAGCGCGCATCCTGCTGGATCTCCTGCACCACGTTGGGATAGCGATCCTGCACGAAGATTACCTGCGGGTTCCACGCCACTACTTGTTCCATGCTGACCTGTTTGAAACCCTGCACGGTCGCGGCAGCGACATTCAATGCGCCCGCATGCGCCATCATCAAGCCAGTATATTTGCCCGAGCCGTAGGTGGTGAGGTCGGGATTCGCCATATAGGCGCGCACGCGCTGCTGCTCAGGCAGATTTTTCAGATGGTCGCTGACCATTTTGCGCCCGGCAAAGGCGGCATCAATCAGCGCCTGCGCCTGCTTTGGCTTATTAACCACCTTGCCGATAAGCGTGATCCCTTCCTTAATACCGAGATCGTAAGCCTGATCTTCATTCTGCATGCTGGGATTGATTTTGCCTTGCTGACCGGCGTCATCGTGACGCAGTGAAATCGCCAGTACCGGAATGCCCAGGGCAGAAATCTGGTCGATCATCTCTTTCGGCGCATAGTTGGTGACAAACACCACCTGCGGATGCAGCGCCACCAGCTTTTCCAAATCGACATGCGTCAAATCACCGAGCATCGCTTTGTGCGTCAGTTCCGGCACTAATTGCGCATAACCCTCACCTAACTGCTGCTTCCAGTTCGCCAAAATCCCGACGATTTTATCGGTGGCGTTGAGCTGCACCAGCAGGTTCAGAGTTTGGTGCTGCAGCACCACTACGCGATCAATCCTGTCCGGAATCTCCACCTGACGACCAATTTGATCGGTGACGATGCGGCTGGCATAGCTATGAAACGAGGTGAGAGTGAGTAATTCCGCCAGAATAATCCGCTTAGGAGAGGTATGCATAAAAGCTCCTGAATTCGATATGCACCGGAGTATATAGCGATTAAGTGAGCGGAGATATGGCTGTTTTTAACATCACAATACATGGCCTCATGTTTGTCAGTTAAGCCAGCGACGAGTGCGCAGGCCGAAGTCACTTTTGGTCCGGCGGTCCTCGCGCCGCTTGCGCGGTACCTTCACTTCGCTCGTCTGCCTGACGGACCGGCGGCGCGAGGACGGCCCGTGACGCAGCAGATGTGTCAGCGCCCGCTACCTATTACGACAGCGTTGAGATGTAATCGAGATCATGAACCATGACTTTATGCCAGCTCATTTCTTATTGAGCTGGCTGCATAAATCACTGAAGAGTTTATTTTGACAACAGCTAATCAAGTCTGAATTTCACGAGTGGTCTATTTCCACGCGAGCAAAGAACTGATGGTATTGCGATTATCGGTGATTATTATTTCCTGGTTTTAGTATGGCGAAGTGGTTTGAATTCGAAGTTCAGGCTCTGGAACCCATCTTTACCAAAACATGGCTGAGTATTTTTCCCTACTTCCCTGGCCTGCATGGCAGCAGCTATTTTCTTGGTGTGGTTGAACTCATCACGGTTATTCTGCTTATTGCGGGTTTTAAACGTCCGGATTTAGGCATGATAGGCGCTGGATTGTTGATTCTCACCGGGTTAGTCACGCTGAGCCTGTTACCGCAGTTAGGCGGACTCGATTCGTTTATTTTTAAAGATATCATGGTGGTGGCGATTGGTCTGACGTTACTGAAGCGCGATTTAATCCGTTGGAAAAACAACCTCTAACCGCTACGCTATAACGCGTGTTTACTCTCGGGCATTTAAGAGGGCTTTATGAATAATGTTTACGTGATACTGGCGATATCCATCGTCGCTGAGACGATTGCCACAACCATGATGAAGGCCTCGCAAGGATTCTCACGCCTTATTCCCAGCGTGGTTGTGGTAATAGGTTATGCCATTTCATTTTATGGATTATCTCAAGTGGTTAAACAGATGAATGTCGGCATTGCTTATTCTATCTGGGCCGGAATGGGTATATTTTTGGTGTCGGTCATGTCTTATTTTTTCTACAACCAGAAACTGGATTTCGCTGCAATGGCGGGCTTGATGTTAATCGGGTTAGGCATTGTGGTGATTCAGGTTTTCTCCAAAACCATTCTGCATTAATGAAGTAATAACAGGGGAGCACAGGCTTCCCTGTTAGCGTTAAGGGATAATGCGTGCTGCGCGTAATTGCGCAAACAGAGCAAAGAACATCTCATCCGTCGCCTGATAGCCGTTAAAACCTGCGCGCCGTAATTTGCTGCCATCACCAAACATGTCGTAATCCCAGCCAAAAACAAAATCGGCAAACTGCCCATCATTCAGCTGCAAGATATCTGGCTCTATCAGCTGATGTTCTATAGCGATGGTTTGCCATAGCGCGCGGTAATCCTGAAACAGCTGAGAAAACGACAGATTCACCGCCGGCGCGCTTTCCAGTTCAAACCAGCGGGCAATCGCAGGCCACAGCTCACTCCAGCGCCATAAATCGCCGTTGTTAACGTTGAAAGCCTGATTGCGCGCGCCGGGCGCATTGGCCGCCCACAGCGTGGCCTGCGCGAGTAATCCCGCATCGGTATGATCGACCATGCTGTGCCAGGCGTGCGATGAACCGGGAAAACGTAGCGGTAAGCCCTGAGATTTACACAGAGATGCGTAGAGCGCGATGCTCAGCGCCAGGTTCATGGCATTACCGGGTACCGCGCTGCCGACCACACCGGGTCGCAAGGCGTGCCAGTGCCAGCTTTTACCGCGCTGAAAGTCACTTAGCCAACGCAGCTGTTGCGCATTGAATTCGGCTCCCGCGACGCCGGGATCGCTTTCACGCGCGGGCGTTTTGAACGCTCCCAGATGCGCGCCATACACTTTGTATCCCTGCATCAAACTAACGCTGCGCAACGGCGCGCTTTTATCGATGTTAACCACCAGATTGCGCAGCATGGTCACGTTGGGTTCGACCATTTCACGCCAGTTGGCTGCATTCAGCCAGGCGCTGTAGAAAATATGCGTGACCTGATTGAGCGGGGCCAGCGCCTGTGCACTGTGCTGCGCATCCAGCAGATCGACATGGATGAAAGGGATATTCTGCGTTGAGATTGCAGGCTGGCGCGTCAGGCCGATCACCTGCCAATCCTGCTGACGCAGTGTTTTTACCAACTCACTACCGACAATGCCGGTTGCGCCCGCGACCAGCGCGACGTGATGTGTTTTCGACATGATGATTCTCCTGTGAACAAGACAGGCACAGTGTTATCTATTATTTTTATTGCTGATATCCCACTATCCAGATGCCACTTATCAGAAAAATCATTAAATGAATAATAAACTCAATGCCATCAATACCTTCATTCGCGTGGCGGAAGCCGGATCGTTTTCGGCAGCAGCGCGCCTGAGCGGGATGAAGCAATCCGCCGTGAGCCAGCAAATCGCGGCGCTGGAGGAAGAACTCGGCATCGTGTTGTTGCACCGCACCACGCGTGCGATGAAATTGACCGAGCAGGGCGAGCGATACTTACAGCAGATGCAGCCGCTGCTGGCCGCGATGCAGGACGTTGAAAGTCAGTTGCGCCCGGCGCAGCAAGCGCTGCAAGGCAGCGTGCATATCCAATTACCCAGCGGATTAGGCCAGCGCTTGCTGCCGCCTTTGCTGGCGCTGCAACGCGCGAACCCAGAACTGCATCTGACCATCGCGCTCGACGATCGCGTGGCCGAACTGGTGAGTGAAGGCGTGGATATCGCGTTGCGCCTGAGTGAAATGCCGCCGGAGATGTTTCCGGCGAGATTACTGGCGCGTATTGAAACGCCGCTGTTTGCTGCGCCTGAGCGGGTACGCGCAACACCGATTACCTCGCTGGCAGAGCTGGCCGCGCATCCGCATGTTCGCTTTAGCGGTATCGACAAACAGGCACCGCTGCGTCTGATATCCAACCAGGAAACCGTCGCGCTAACCGTGAATACCGTGTTTCGCGCCAACAGCAGCGAAGGGTTGTTGCAGGCGCTGCAGGCGGACATCGGCGTCGGGGGCATGCAGTTACCGCTGGTGCAGGAGGCATTAAAATCAGGTTCGCTGGTACGCATCTTGCCACAATATCGTCTGCCAGACCGTTTTCTCTACGCGGTATTCCCCGATGCGCGCTTTATCCCGCTGCGCGTCAAACGTGTGGTGGAAGTGATCGAACAGGTTGTGGATGCGTTAATTCCTGCGGCCGGTTAAGCCGCTCTCCATGGTGGCGCAAGACTGCGCCATTTTCGTGCTTCCTATCGCAACCGCTGCATTGTAAAGAAACATAAGTATTCGATCTTGTATCCAAGAGCGTATCCCATCTGGCCTGGCCGCTAGCGCCCTCGTTTATGGAATTTTCTGGCACGCAAACTGCAACGTTTCCGATAAGTGATAAATCGGGAGTATTCGCATGTTTGATGCACTGTTGGATGAAGATGCCACTACGCTGGCGGCGTTAATTCGCGGCGGAGACGTTTCGGCGCAGGAAGTGACGCAAGCCGCCATCAATCGCATGGAGCAGCGCGAGCCGCAGATTCAGGCGTTTTGTACCGCTACGCCACAGCTGGCGCTGCAACAGGCGGCCGCTGTTGATGCAAAACGCGCGCGCGGCGAAACGCTGGGGGCGCTGGCGGGCGTTCCACTGGCGGTGAAAGACTTGATTTGTACCGCAGGCGTGAAAACCACTTCTGGATCGCATGCCTACGCTGATTTTGTCCCGGAAGAAGATGACATCACCGTTGAGCGCCTGCTGGCGGCCGATGCGGTGCTGCTGGGGAAAACCACCGCACCGGAGTTTGGCTATAGCGGCGTTGGGCACAATCCACTGTTTCCATCACCGCGTAATCCGTGGGATCTCTCTAAAACGCCGGGCGGATCGAGCGCCGGTTCCGGAGCGGCATTGGCGGCGCGCCTGTGTCCGATTGCGCTGGGCAGCGACGGCGGCGGTTCGGTAAGAATTCCCGCCGCGCACTGCGGCGTGTTTGGCCTGAAAGCGTCGATGGGGCGCGTACCCTTATGGCCGGGCTGTCGCGACGAGCGTTATCCCGGCGTTTCCAGCTGGGAGTCGCTGGAGCATATCGGCCCGATGACGCGTTCGGTGCGCGACAGCGCGCTGATGATGTCGGTGATGGCGGGGCCAGATATGCGCGATCGCCACTCGATTCCCTGCAACGACGTGGATTGGCTGGCCTCGCTGGAAAAACCGCTGAGCGGTCTGCGCATCGCTTTCAGCGCGGATTTCGGCTACATTGCCATTGATCCCGAAGTGCGTGACATTGTCACGCACGCCGCGCGTCGTTTTGCCCGTGAGCTTGGCGCTGAACTGGATGAAGTCGATCCCGGTATCGCCGATGAATGTGCCACCTTTGCCGCGCTGGTGGCTTTTGAGAGCGATCTCACCGGCATGCGTCACATGCACGCCGAACTGGGTGCACGCATGTCACCGCATCTCAGCGCCATGCTGCAACATGACTGGCGCGCTGAAACTTTTACCGACGCCAATACCGCACGCAAAAAGCTGTGTAACCAGATGTGGCGCTTCATGCAGCATTACGATCTGCTGCTGTCGCCGACGCTGGCGGTGCCGCCGTTCCCGCTCAATATGCAGGGACCCGAGATCATCGATGGCCGCATGGTGCGCAGCGATCACTGGCTCTCATTCTGCTTCCCGTTCAATTTCACCGGCCAACCGGCGGCGTCTGTTCCTGCGGGCTTTACCGCCAGCGGATTGCCGATTGGCATGCAAATCGTGGGTCGTCATCTGGACGATGGCCTGGTGCTGGCGGCGAGTGCCGCGTTCGAGCGCATACAACCCTGGAATCACATCACACCTGTTTCAATCGGAGTTGCCCATGACTAACAAAAATTCACCGGCTTTAGAGCAGGAGTTCGAGCATGAACCGGTTCCGCTCAGCCATCGCCACTCGACGGGTTCGGTGTCGGCGGTGTGGTTTGGTTTCCCGATGATCCTCACCAATGCGCTATTTGGCGGCATCATTACCTGGCATCTCGGCTTCTGGCCGGCGCTGATTGCCATTCTGCTGGGAAATCTGGTGCTGTTTGCCTATGTGGGTGCGCTGAGCTGGTTCGCCGGTAATACCGGCATGAACTTCGCGTTGCAGGCGAAACGCACTTTTGGCACCAAAGGCTACATTTTGGTTTCGGGCTTCCTTTCTACTGTAGTGATCGGTTGGTACGCCTTCCAGACCGGGTTAACCGGCACGGTGATCAACCAAACCTTTGGCTGGAATGCGCTGGCGGTGACGGCGTTTGCCATGGTGCTGTATACCGCCATCACCTTCCTCGGCGTGCGCGCATTGTCCGTGCTCGGCATGATCGCTGCGCCGCTGTTCGTGGTGTTGGGATTGGTGGCGCTGTGGCTGATCAGTAAGGATCACGATTTCAGCACCATCACGCAGTTTACCGGCAGCAGCAGCGCAGTGGGCGCAATGAGCATGGGCACCGCCGTCACCATGGTGGTGGCCGGTTTCGCCGATTCCGGCACCATGACGGCAGATTTCACCCGCTGGTCAAAAGACGGTAAATCGGCGGTGATTGCCGCGTTCTCAGCGTTCCCGGTGGCGAACGTTATCTCTTATCTGTTTGGCGTGGTGATTGTGGCGGTGGGCGCGGCGGTTGATCCGGCGAGTAACGGCGGCAACATCCTGCCAATGCTAATGGGGCACGGCATGCTGCTGTCGGTGATTGCTTTCCTGTTTGTGTTTATCAATCTCGGTTCGGTGTGTACGCACTGTCTGTATAACGGCGCAGTCGGCTTTAGTCATCTGTTCAGCAGCAAAATGCGTCTGTGGACGGTGATCCTTGGCGTGATTGGCGGGGCGCTGGCGCTGGCTGGCGTGTGGTCCTATTTCCTCGAATGGCTGAGCTTGCTCGGCATCGTGGTGCCGCCGTTTGGCGCGGTGATGATTGTCGATTTGATCTTCATGGCCAAAATCAGCGAACAGCGCCAATTGCGCCGCATGCGCGGTAGCGCCTTTGCCGCCTGGGCGATTGGTAGCTTGTGTGCGGTGATTGCGCACATCGCCTTCCCACAGTTCGGTGAAGCGGTGATTGGCCTGGTGACTGCTGCCGCCAGCTATACGCTGATTGTGAAACTAAAAGGTGAAAGCACAGTAACGGTGATGGAGGAAAAAAATGCCTGATTACGCCATTGATTCAACCCCTTACTCGTGGCCGTATGACGGTCGCTGCAGCCCGCAGGATACCGCACTGATCGTTATCGATATGCAAACCGATTTCTGCGGTAAAGGCGGTTACGTCGATAGCATGGGCTACGATATTGCCTTAACGCGCGCGCCTATCAAACCGCTGCAGCAGGTGCTGGCAACGATGCGCGAGTTGGGCTTCCCGATCATCCATACGCGCGAAGGGCATCGGCCGGATTTAAGTGATCTGCCCGCAAATAAGCGTTGGCGATCCAGGCGCATGCAGGCGGAAATCGGCGCGCCCGGTCCGTGCGGGCGCATTCTGGTGCGCGGTGAACCGGGCTGGGAAATTATCCCGGAACTGGCGCCATTGCCGGGAGAAGTCATCATCGATAAACCGGGCAAAGGCTCGTTTTACGCTACCGATCTCGAACTGATTCTGCGTAGCCGCGGCATTCGCAATCTGATCATCAGCGGCATCACCACTGATGTCTGCGTCCACACCACACTGCGCGAGGCTAACGATCGCGGCTTTGAGTGTTTGGTGTTGTCAGATTGCTGCGCGGCGACGGAGCTGAAACACCACGAAGCGGCGCTCAGCATGATCCATATGCAGGGCGGGATTTTTGGTGCCGTAGCCAGTTCGCAGACCCTGCTGGCGGGATTAATTAGCAAGCAAACGGTTGAGGTGGATTAGCTCTTTAACCACTTTTCATAGTGCTCTGGCCACGCCATGGTCGGCGTGCCGGGCCTGCCCATACCAAATCCATGTCCGCCGCTGCTGTAGCGATGCATCTCAACCGGCACATGCTCACGCTTACAGGCGTCAGACATAATCAGCGTGTTATGCGGATCGGAGATCGGATCGTCCTCTGCCTGCACCAGAAAGAAGGGCGGCGATTGCGGATTGACAAACTCCTGCACTGACCATGCGGCGTTTTCACTGGCGGGCGCGTGGTTGCCAACCAGCATTTTATGGGTTGAAGTGTGGGTGTAAGGCGCTTCCAGCGTGATGACGGGATAGATCAGCGCCGCGCGATCGGCCGTGGCGGGCAGGTTATCCAGGGTATCGGTTGCCCTGTAAGATCGAAAATCTGCTCGCGTGACCGTCATACCGAGCAGATGACCGCCAGCGGAAAAGCCCAACACGCTGACATATTTTTCCCGTTGCCGCACCAGGCGCAGCGCGCGCTGTGCATCCTGCAGTGAAACCATCGCACCATCTTTCCAGCCTTCATGCGGTAAACGATAACTCAGCACATAAACGGTATATCCGCGCGCCGTCAGCCAGGCTGCGGCAGGCCAGGCTTCTTTACCCATTTCAATGCGCGAATAGCCGCCACCTGCGGCAATCAATACCGCGCGACCATTAGGCGAGGGCGGCGTTAATAAGGTGAGTGTGGGCTGTACGATATTACGCTGCGCGCCTTTGGTAGAAATCACCAGATCGCCAGCAGGACCGCCACCGCCCGGCGGTAAATCTGGCCATAGCGGCAAGATTTGAGTTGTTACGCGTTTCGAAGCAGCCCAGATTAGCCCGCTGCGCACTGTCAGCGCGGAAAGAGTGAGATACGACAAAAAATGGCGGCGCTCCATGGCAGCTCCTCATGAAATTGGCGATTTATTGAAGCAGAAAATTCAGCAGAAAAGATGAAGAGGGCGGTGCTATGTATGAACAAATGCGACGGGAAAAGCATTAAGGTTTGTAGTTACAACATACTTTTACTTGTTTCCTTAATCGTGAGCCTGGCAGCAGTGCGGTTGTCGTTGTGACAGTGAAACGCGGCTAAAGATGCTACGACGAAAGTGACAATGTCCTTGGATGTGTCTGGTACTCCGATTGGTGCTAATGATGCGGCGATCGCCGGACATGCCATTGCGGCAGGCACAATTTTAGTCACTAACAATACGCGGGTATTCGCTCGGGTAGTGGATTTGGATCTTCAGGATTGGGCTAGTTAGCCACCAAAGAAAAGGGCGACCAACGTCGCCCCTAAATCAACCTCAACCACGCATCGGTTCAGTGCGGACCGGTTTATCACCGGCAACAAAGTAATCCGCTTCGCTGCGCGGCAGCGGCTGTCGACCACGAATGTTATCTGCGATTTTCTCGCCGATCATGATGGTCGTCGCGTTCAGGTTACCGGTGATGATCAGCGGCATGATTGAAGCATCTACCACGCGCAGGGCTTCAACGCCGTGAACGCGGCCTTCACCATCGACGACAGACATCTCGTCGTTACCCATTTTACAGGTGCCACACGGGTGATAAGCCGTTTCGCCGTGATTTCGCACAAACTCATCCAGCTGTTCATCGGTCTGGCAATCCAGGCCTGGGCTGATCTCTTTACCGCGATATTTATCCAGCGCCGGCTGGTTGATGATCTGGCGCGTGATACGAATCGCATCGCGGAACTCCTGCCAATCCTGCTCATGTGACATGTAGTTGAACAGAATCGCTGGATGACGACGCGGATCGCGTGATTTCAGGCGTACATGACCGCGGCTCGGTGAGCGCATCGAACCAACGTGGCACTGGAAGCCGTGCGCTTCCACCGCGTTCGAGCCGTTGTAGTTAATCGCCACCGGCAGGAAGTGATACTGAATATTCGGCCAGCTGAACTCTTCACGGCTGCGGATAAAGCCGCCGCCTTCAAAGTGGTTGCTGGCACCGACGCCGGTGCCATTAAACAGCCACTCCGCACCGATTTTCGGCTGGTTCCACCACTTCAAGGCCGGGTAGAGCGAAACTGGCTCTTTGCACTCATATTGCAGGTACATTTCGAGGTGATCCTGCAAGTTCTCACCCACGCCCGGCAAATCATGCACCAGCGGGATATCGAACTGTTTCAGCAATTCAGCGGATCCGACTCCGGAACGCTGCAGAATCTGCGGCGAGGCGATGGCTCCGGCGCACAGCAGCACTTCACGACGTGCATGCGCCTGGTGCGAGGTATTGCTGGAACCCAGCAGATACTGCACGCCAACTGCGCGTTTACCTTCAAACAGAATGCGGTCGGTGGTCGCATGGGTGACGATTTTCAGGTTCGGACGGGTTTTCGCGGTATCGAGATAACCGCGCGCGGTGCTGGAGCGGCGACCTTTCGGCGTCACAAAGCGATCCATTGGCCCGAAACCTTCCTGCTGATAGCCATTCAGGTCATCAGTGCGCGGATAACCTGCCTGCACGCCGGCTTCAATCATCGCCGCAAACAGCGGATTGTTATCAGGTTTACAGGTGGTGATGCTCACCGGACCTTCGCCGCCGTGATAATCATTGGCACCGATATCGCGCGTTTCTGATTTGCGATAGTAGGGCAGGCAGTTCAGGTAGCTCCAGTTTTCCAGACCAGGCTCCCTGGCCCAGTTATCGAGGTCCATCGCGTTACCACGGATGTAGCACATGCCGTTGATCAGCGACGAACCGCCCAAACCTTTACCGCGGCCGCACTCCATTCGGCGGTTGTTCATGTACGGCTCAGGTTCAGTTTCATACGCCCAGTTGTAGCGTTTTCCCTGCAGCGGGAACGCCAGCGCCGCAGGCATCTGCGTGCGGAAGTCGAAGCGGTAATCTGGGCCGCCGGCTTCTAAAAGCAGCACATTGACGCTGCTATCTTCGGTCAGTCTTGTTGCCAAAACGTTCCCTGCGGATCCGGCTCCGATAATGATGTAATCAAATTCCATTAGTCGTTCCTCAGGTTAAAAGCCAAAATTAAAATACGGACTGAAAACGGGTCATTTCGAGCTGCACAGATTTCACCTGCGTGTAGTTTTGCAGCGTCATCAGGCCATTTTCACGGCCCACACCCGAATGTTTGTAACCGCCCACCGGCATTGCGGCGTCAGATTCGCCCCAGGTATTGATCCAGCAAATGCCCGCTTCAATCTGGTGAATTACGCGGTGCGCGCGGTTAAGATCCTGGGTTACCACACCGGCCGCCAGGCCAAATTCGGTGGCGTTGGCGCGGCGAACCACTTCTTCTTCGCTTTCATAAGTCAGAATCGACATCACTGGCCCGAAGATCTCTTCACGCACAATGGTCATCTCATCGCGGCAGTCGGTGAACACGGTCGGTTCCACCCATGCGCCGTTATCGAAAGCCGCACCGCTCAGACGTTTACCGCCGCACAGCAGGCGCGCACCTTCGCTGATGCCGGATTCAATAAAGCGCATCACGTTGTCGCGATGCGCGAAGCTCACCAGCGGACCGAAGTTGGTATCTGGATGGTTGAGATCGCCGGCCTTAATACGCGCCACGCGCTCAGCGATTTTGGCTTCAAACGCCGCTTGCAAATTAGCTGGGATAAACACGCGCGTGCCGTTGGTGCAAACCTGGCCCGAGCTGTAGAAGTTCGCCATCATCGCGATGTCAGCGGCGAGATCGAGGTCAGCGTCATCGAAAATGATCAGCGGAGATTTGCCGCCCAGCTCCATGGTGACATCTTTCAGCGTCGAACCGGCCGCATTGGCCATCACTTTCTTACCGCTGGCAACGCCGCCGGTGAAGGAGACTTTATCGATGCCCGGATGATCGGTAAGCAGCTGGCCGGTGACCGCGCCGCGACCGTTCAACACGTTGAACACGCCGTTCGGCACGCCCGCTTCAGTATAGATTTCCGCCAGTTTCAGCGCGGTCAGCGGCGTGACTTCGCTGGGTTTGAAGATCATCGCGTTACCGGCGGCCAATGCTGGCGCGGATTTCCACAGCGCGATCTGAATCGGATAGTTCCACGCGCCGATCCCGGCTACCACGCCCAGCGGTTCGCGGCGGGTGTAAACGAACGAGGTATCGCGCAGCGGGATCTGCTGGCCTTCCAGAGAAGGAATCAAGCCCGCGTAGTACTCGAGCACGTCGGCACCGGTGACGATGTCCACGTATTGGGTTTCGCTCAGCGGTTTGCCGGTGTCGAGGGTTTCCAGCGCGGCCAGTTCGTCATTGCGCTCACGCAGAATATCGACCGCACGACGCAGAATGCGTGAACGTTCCATCGCGGTCATCGCCGCCCAGATTTTCTGGCCTTTTTTCGCGGCGGCAACAGCGCGATCAACGTCTGCGCGTTCCGCTTCATGCACGTCGGCCAGCACTTCGCCGTTCGCCGGGTTGATGGTCTGGAATGTGTTACCTGCCGCAGCGGGAACCAACGCGCCATCAATATAAAGGTGTTGCTCGGTGAATCGGGACATGATTTCTCCTTCCTCAGTGATTCTGGTCAGCCAATTGCTGACGAATGAATTGGGTGGTGAGCTGTCTGGCGATAGCCAAATCGAACGGTTTGCCGCTGAGTGCTGCGCGAAGCCACAGGCCATCAATCAATGAAGCGAGGCCATGTGCCGCCAGACGCGCCTTTTCACGCGGGATAACGCGACGAAACTCGGCTGCCAATGTGGAAAACAGGCGCCGGCTGCTCACGCGTTCTAAGCGGCCCAACTGTGGCTGATGCATGCTGCTGGCCCAAAAATCCAGCCAGGCTTTCATTGCGGCGCTGTGCACCTGAGAATCATCAAAGTTGCCTTCCACAATCGCCAGCAGGCGCGCTTCCGTTGTGGCGTCTGCCAGCGGTTTTAACCTTGCTGCTACCGCATCACGTAGCTGACGTGTTACGTCACGCATCGTGGCTTCCAGCAGACCGTTCTTGTCTTTGAAGTAGTGGCTAATGATGCCTGTCGATACGCCAGCACGTCGCGCAATCTGCGCAATGGTGGCATCGTTGATCCCGACTTCGTTGATGGTGCTCAGGGTCGCATCAATCAGTTGCCGACGACGTATCGGCTGCATTCCCACCTTTGGCATAACACTCCAGCTCCACTTCAATCTTAGAACACTATTAAAACTTTTTTTGATTGCACGTTCAATATAAAAAAGAAATTTGTTAGGATGCTGTGCTTGGATTGTTACAAAAACGAAGCGGGGAAGCGAAGGGACTCAGCGGATGCGTATGCACGCGCATCCCACGAAAACCGCATTTTGCCTCGTCGGGATGCCGTTAATGGCGATCTCCGCGAGCTTCTTTGGCACGTACTACAGGAAATTAACCAGAGGTAATCGATGATTAATCCACCTGCCAGTGAAAAAGACAGAATCAATCCTGTGGTGTTTTACACCTCCGCCGGACTGATTCTGACATTTTCACTTGTCACGATTTTTTACAGCGAACTCGCTGCCAGCTGGCTTTTGACCGCCGTTAACTGGGTCACCTCCACGTTTGGCTGGTACTACATGCTCGCTGCCACGCTGTACATCGTTTTCGTCATCTATATGGCGTGTTCGCGCTACGGCGCCATCAAGCTGGGGCCGGAGCAATCCAAACCCGAGTTCAGCTTGCTGAGCTGGTCGGCGATGCTGTTTGCCGCCGGCATCGGTATTGACCTGATGTTCTTCTCGGTTGCCGAGCCGGTAACCCAATACATGCAGCCGCCAGAAGGTGCAGGGCAGACCATGGAAGCCGCGCGTCAGGCGATGGTATGGACGCTGTTCCACTACGGCGTCACCGGCTGGTCGATGTACGCATTAATGGGCATCGCGCTCGGCTACTTCAGCTATCGCTACAACCTGCCGCTCACCATCCGTTCGGCGCTCTATCCGATTTTCGGCAAACGCATTAATGGCCCGATTGGTCACACGGTGGATATTGCCGCGGTGATCGGCACCATCTTTGGTATCGCCACCACGTTGGGGATTGGTGTGGTGCAGCTGAACTACGGCCTCAACGTGCTGTTCGATGTGCCGGAAGGTTTCACGGCGCAGGCCGCGCTGATTGTGCTGTCGGTGATCATCGCCACCATCTCAGTAACATCCGGCGTGGATAAAGGCATCCGTATTCTTTCTGAGCTGAACGTCGCGCTGGCGCTGGGCTTAATTCTGTTCGTGCTGTTTATGGGCAAAACCGATTTCCTGCTCAACGCGCTGGTGCTGAACGTTGGTGATTACGTCAATCGCTTTATGGGCATGACGTTGAATACCTTTGCCTTCGATCAGCCACGCGAGTGGATGAATAGCTGGACGCTGTTCTTCTGGGCGTGGTGGGTTGCCTGGTCGCCGTTTGTCGGTCTGTTCCTCGCACGTATCTCGCGCGGTCGTACCATTCGTGAGTTCGTGTTGGGTACGCTGATTATCCCGTTCACCTTTACGCTGCTGTGGCTGTCGGTGTTTGGTAACGCGGCGCTGTATGAAATCATTCACGGCGATGCCGGCTTTGCGCAGGAAGTGATGGCGCATGCCGAACGCGGCTTCTATAGCCTGCTGGCGCAGTATCCGGCGTTTAAATTCAGTGCTTCGGTGGCCACCATCACCGGCATGCTGTTCTACGTGACGTCGGCGGATTCCGGTTCGCTGGTGCTGGGTAACTTCACCTCGAAGCTGAAAGACATCAACAGCGATGCACCGAACTGGCTGCGTATCTTCTGGTCGATTGCGATTGGTGTGCTGACGATGGGCATGCTGATGACCAACGGAATTTCTGCCTTGCAGAACGCCACGGTGATCATGGGCTTACCGTTTAGCTTTGTGATCTTCTTTGTGATGGCCGGGCTGTATAAATCGCTGAAGGTGGAAGATCACCGCCGCGCCAGCGCCAGCCGCGATACTGCGCCGTACATTCCGGCCAGTAACGATCGCCTGAGCTGGAAGAAGCGCCTGTCGCGTCTGATGAACTATCCGGGCACGCGCTATACGCAGAAGATGATGGAAGAGGTGCTGTTCCCGGCGATGCAGGATGTGGCGAAAGAGCTGGAGCTGCGCGGTGGACGTGTATCGCTGGAGCGTGCCGAGCCAGAAGAGGGGCAGCCGCTGGGCCACCTTGATCTGCGCGTGTTGCTGGGCGAGGAGCAGGATTTCGTTTATCAAATCTGGCCACAGCAGTATTCGGTACCGGGCTTTACCTATCGCGCACGTAGCGGTAAATCGACCTATTACCGCCTGGAAACCTTCTTGCTGGAAGGCAGCCAGGGCAATGATTTGATGGACTACAACAAAGAGCAGGTGATCATCGACATTCTCGATCAGTACGAACGTCACCTGAACTTTATCCATCTGCATCGTGAAGCGCCGGGCAGCAATATGACCTTCCCAGACGTGTGATCTCAGCCAGGTGCGCCGCGATGCGCACCTGGCACTTTCTCCGATCGCAGCTACACTTTCACGCTGATTAAACGGGGGATGAAATGAAATTAGGCTTTGCTTGTAAGTATCTGGATCAACAGGCTAAACAGCCGTATCCCTTCAAAAGCACCACCCGCACGCGCTTTCTTAGTCTCGATGATGAATCACGCATCACGCTGCTAAACCAACTGGCGCAAAACAATCTGCAAAATCTCACTCTCACGCTTGAAAAGCTGGCCACGCAGCCCGACGCGCTGCGCATGATGCGCATCGGCAGCGATCTATTGCCGCTTTACACGGTGCCGCAAGCGACTCAGCTGTACGGTGAATTATTGCCCGATCTTACGCCGTTACTACGCCGCTGCGGCGAGCTGGCGCGCGCTAATAATATTCGGCTTTCATTCCACCCCGGCCAATATACGGTGCTGGCCTCCGATAATGACGGCGTGGTCGATCGCGCGATTGAGGATGTGGAGTATCACGCCACCTGTGCGGTATTAATGGGTTATGGCCGACAGTTTCAGGATTTCAAAATCAACATCCATATGAACGGCAAAAAAGGCTTTGAGGGATTCCGCGCCGCGTTTCTGCGGCTCACCCCTGAAGCGCGCAATATGCTGACGGTGGAGAATGATGAAATATCCTGTTCGCTGGACGATGTGTTGCAGGCGCGTGAGTTGTGTCCGGTAGTGCTGGATATTCACCATCATTGGGTGAAAGAGAACCACTATATTCAGGCTGATGATGCGCGCATCGCGCTGATAAAAGCGTCGTGGCGCGGTGTGCGGCCAGTTTTGCACTATTCGATTGCGCAGGAAGGTTTGATTCCCGATCACGGTTTCCCGGATCAGCAGGATTTAGCGGTGTCGAAAACCAAACTTCGCGCCCATGCCGATTATTACTTCAATCAAAGCTTAAATGACTGGGCGCTGTCGTTTGATGCCTTCGATATTATGTGCGAAGTGAAAATGAAAAATTTAGCGCGCGACCGTTTGTACGATTATGCAGTCGAGCGCCAGATCATCACGGCGCCGTAATCACAATCGCCACGCGGCGGTTTTGCGCACGGCCCTGCGGGTTATTGTTGCTGGCAATCGGCGCGCTCATTCCTAAGCCGCGCGTAACGATATTTTCGCGCGGAATGCCTGCGCCTTGCGCCCATTGTGTCGCAACGGCGTTGGCTCTTTTCAACGACAGCTGCTGGTTGTAATCCGCTTTGCCGTAATTATCGGTATGACCATCAATACGCACATGCTTAATGCCGGTCGTCGCCAGATTTTTCGCCATTGTCTGAATGGTGTTTTTACTGGCGGGAGTGAGTTCCGATTCGTTGACGCCAAACAGAATTTTGTCCGATAAACCTAATCCCCAGCCTTCGCTATTTTGGCTGAAACCGGCATTACGCATCGCCGCGATCTGTTCATCACTGAAACGTCCTTTTGCCTGGCAACCGACCAGCGCCAGCACACACACCATCAGGAAAATTTTCATCTTCATCTCCGCACCTTACTCTTTCCCTTATTTTTGTACATGTTCATATCTGCGCGTTCCAGAATCGACTCAACCGTATCGCCGTGCTGCGACCAGGCGTAGCCAATGGTCACCGAGGTGGAAATCGGAGTGCCTTCAGCAATAACAATTTTCTGGCTGATGGCTTCATTAATATCCTGCATCAGCAACTGCAATTGCGCCTCGCTGGCGCGGCTGCTCACCAGCATGGCAAACTCATCGCCGCCTAAACGCGCGACTAAATCCTGTTTATACGCCAATGCGGAAAGGCGCGAACCAATCGCTTTCAGTACTTCATCACCGGCGGCATGGCCCCAGTTATCATTGATGCTTTTAAAGCGATCGCCATCGAGAAACAGTAAAACAAAGCGCTCTTTCGCCAGTTGCTGATCGAGCAGTTGAGTTAAACGCGCCACAAAGGCGGCGCGGTTGGCGAGGCCGGTCAGCGGGTCTTCCAGCGCTTTGGCGGCCAGCGTGCGATTATCGCGGATCAGAGAAGCCTGCAGCGTCTGCATCTCTGTCAGCAACGAGTTGAGGTCATTGGAAAACAGCTGAAATTCGCGCGTCGGGCTTTCCGGGATACGTAAGGAAAAATCACCAGAATGGATCACGTAGTGGATCGAGCTGGTGATATTACGCAATGAGGCAAGTATGCCGCGATGGAGAAATTCACTCAGCAGGAAGGAGATGATTAACACGCACAGCATGCCGCTGGTCAGAATCATCAGCGAATAACGGATGAAATCGGCCGCACCGGTAACGGTGCCTTCCAGCGTCAGCGTACCGACATTGGCTTCCGAGTGGTTAATATTAACGCTGAGCGGTTTAAGATAAATCCACTCACGTAATAATCGCGGATACCAGCCGGTCTGTTCTTGTCGATCATGCCAGTCAACTAAAACAGTGTGATCGTCAGTCACCAGTTTGGCGGAATCGAACATGCCTTCATTGCCGAGGCGCGCGATTTTATTATGCGCGTCGTAGCTGTCTTCAAATACCGTGGCGGCCGTCAGCGTGGTGCTGAGCGTGGCGGCAATTAATTCCAGATTTCTTTTCTCGTAGCTTTTAATAAACAGCAGGGAAGTCGATGAGAGCAGCAGCCAGCACAGCAATAAAATCACCGCAGAGTTGATGGTGCTAATCTTGCGCAGCTTGTTACGAATCGATGATTTGTCATTTAGTGAATTTTCTATTTTCATCTTATTTGCTTCCATTGCGGGACAGCAACAGTACGTCCGGACTCACCTTGACGCCGCTCCTGGCAAGCGAATCAAGGTTGACTGAGAACAGCGTGTGGTCGGGTTTAAAAATCAGGCAGAAGGCGGCGCCAATGGTACATTCCGCATTGTTTTCAGCGAGGGTTAATACCGCCTTACCTTTGAGGTGATTAAAAAGTTCAACCTGTTGTTGCGGCGTCTGATCGCCAAAATAGACCGCATCGCAATGCTGCGTTGCCAGTTCACTTTCACTGGCGAGATAAACCACGCTAAACGGAACGGCTGAAGGCACACTATTTTGTGGCAATGAGAGATGTTGCGCGGAGGAAAATACGCAGAGTTGCGGCGCGCCGGTTAAACCCGGCCAATGGGTAAAACTAATAATACCGCTGACAATGCGATTGGCTTTATCGTCTTTTATTTCAGCAATTGCTGAGCGAGAAATAAACAGCAGCAGAAATAGGGCAGTTACGACGATTTTGCAGATATGGAGCAGGGAAAGCAGTACGTCGGCTTCCCGATGAAGTTGATGTTTACGTAACATACTGCGTTCCCGAGAGTTCTTCGCATTATTCAGCGCGCAAATAGTAGCACCGCTACGGTTAAAAATGTACCTACAGTTCGTAGGGCCGCTATTCATGGCGATTTTCTCGCAAAATACTCACCCGAGCATTCCACAAATTTCTGCGATATTTGTAGACGGCATTGCGCGAAATTATTTTATGGATAAACGACCAAAAAGGGCGCACTTCACCAAAGTGTGATCCAGCACACATTTATCGGCCTGATAACTGCTACGCGTTAAAACGGCTTAAATCGCTGATGCCGGATAAATTAGCGACAAAACCGCATCTTTAACGTGGATTTTCATTAGCCGTGCTTACGCATCTGCGCCACATGCAAACCGCGCGATGAACATGGTTTTCGATTACGAAATAATTCGACATATTTATCGAGGTGAGGCTTTTTCACATTCTGGCAGGATACGCAACATTCAGTACATCCTGGTCACCGTGTCATGCAGTGGTTTTCAAAAAACGCCGTTTTTTTTGCTGTAAAAACCTGTTTGGCCGCCTTTCTGGCACTCTATTTCGCACTCGAACTGAATCTGGATAAACCGGCGTGGGCGGTGACCACGGTATTGCTCGCATCACAGCTCTATTCCGCCTCAACCATTTCCAAATCGGTGTTCCGTCTGCTGGGGACACTATTGGGCGGCGTATTCGTCTTCTTTATCTTTCCGCCGACCGTTCAGCATCCGCTGCTGTTCTGTTTCTGCATTTCGTTATGGGTCAGCGTTTGCCTCTATCTGTCACTGCACGACCGCACGCCGAAGAGTTACGTGTTTATGCTGGCCGGTTACAGCGCGGCGATCATGGGTTTTCCGGAAGTCACCACGCCGCTGTCGATCACCAGCACGGTGATTTCGCGTATAGAAGAGATCACGCTCGGCATCGTCTGCAGCAGCCTTGTGCATGCGCTGTTGTTTCCGGTATCGATGCGCAGTCTGTTGGAGCAGAGTGTCAGCCACTGGTATCTTAACGCGCGCAAACTGTGCAGCGATTTGCTTTCCGGCATTCCCAGCGATAGTTCGCCTGAGCGTGACGATATTCTGATCCGCATGGCAACGCATCCGCAGCAGGTGGAAGTGCTGATCACCCACTGCGTTTATGAAGGTGACGCCGCGCGGAGACTGATTCGCCTGGTTAGCGTGCAGTATCAACATCTCTCCTATTTGATCCCGACTCTCACGGCTATCGAGATGCGCCTGCAGCGGCTCTCGATACTGCAGATCGCCTTTCCGGAAAACGTGGCGCAAACCTTTCAGCTGTTTCTACAGTGGCTCAATGATGGTGAAGCGGTAGGGGAAACCGGCGGCATCCAGCAGACGTTAAGCGCTTGTCAGGCTGAACTTAACCTCGCCTGGCAAAACGGCGACTTGCCTACTGAAAACTGGCTGCTTTTTACCGGATTAATGGAACGGCTGGCGGATTTTGTCCGTATTGCCGGGGCCTATCAAAGCGTTGGTGGATTGGTAAGCGACCTGTCGGGCGACACCACACTGGCGCGCGGCAAACGCACGCACCGCTTTTTCGATAAAGGGTTAATTCGGCTTTCGGCGCTAACCGCGTTCTGTGCCACCTTCGGTTCCTGCTTGCTGTGGATGGGATCAGGCTGGCGTGATGGCGCATCGGCACCGGTGATGGCGGCGATTCTCTGCTCATTGCTCGCCAGCCAGGATACGCCGCTGACTTCAATGAAGCTGTTTGTGCGTGGCGTAATCGTGGCGATCATTATCAGCGTAATTTACGTGGCGCTGCTGCTGCCGCAAGCCACTTCGTTTGAGGCGCTGATGATTTGTCTTGCACCCGGACTGATGATTCTGGCGCTGATGATCGCGCGGCCCTCGACCAACATGATAGGCCTGAGCGTAGCGATTCAGATCCCCGGCTTTATCGGCCTCGGCCACCATTTAAAACCCGATTTGGTGCTGCTAATCAATAACGCGATTGCCACCATGGCGGGCGTGATGTTTGCGGTAATCATCACCGCCATCATGCGTAACAAACGCCCATCATGGACCGCGCGCCGCGCCGTGCGACAAGGTCTGCGCGAGCTATTGCGCTTTATTAAAGAGACCGAACGAAACGGTTCGTCACTGCTGGGACGGCAACGTTTTATCAGCCTGATGCTGGATAAAGTGAATGTGGTGTTGCCGCGCTTACGGCTCGATCCGCATCCCGATATGCGTTCAGCCGGCATGTTGCTCAAGGAAGTGTGGCTGGGCGTGAACAGTTTTGATTATTACGCGCGCCACAAAGAGCTGCTGCAGCAATATCATCTGGATAGTGGACAGATGTTTCATGAGCTGGCGCTGTTTCTCAAACGCCGCCTGAAGTCACTGCAAACCCCACCGCATGCGGATTTGCAGGAGGAGCTGGATTTACTGTTGCTGAAGCTGGAACAACTGGCGAAGCGCGACGAAAGGGTGCTGACGCCGCTGTTCCATCTGTTCAGTATTCGGCTCTATCTGTTCCCGCAACAAGCGTGGCCAATCATTAAGTAGGGTCGCCATTCATGGAGTAATGCTCGTCAGTTAAGACATGAAACCCTCATCACCGAGATCACACATTGTAGCGGCGCAATTCATTGCGCGATAAATCGCGCCGCTACGGAAGGTGCGGTGATTTGAAACGGCGCTTAACTGATCGGCATTACGCCATTCATGGCGACCACTTATTTACAGCGCCTCCAGATTTCGCCCGTTGCTGGCGATCACTTGCTTGTACCACCAGAATGATTTTTTGCGGATGCGTTCCAGGCTGCCGTTGCCTTTGTCATCACGATCGACATAAACAAACCCGTAGCGCTTACTCATTTCGCCGGTCGAGGCCGCCACCAAATCGATGCAGCCCCACGTGGTATAACCGATCAGCGGGATACCATCGGCAATCGCTTCGCCCATCGCCTGAATATGCTCCTTCAGATAGCTGATGCGGTAATCGTCGTTAATCTCGCCGTCGGCATTGATTTCATCGTGCGCGCCGAGTCCGTTTTCCACCAGAAACAGCGGCTTCTGGTAGCGGTCATACATCATGTTCATGGTGATACGCAGACCGAGTGGATCGATGCCCCAGCCCCAATCGCTGCGTTTGACATGCGGATTGGTCAGCGATTTCACCACGTTGGCGGCGCTGCTGTTTTGCTCGTTCATCTCTGCCGAGGCGCAGCGTGAGGCGTAATAGCTGAAGGAGACGAAATCAACGGTGTGACGCAGCGTAGCGGCATCTTCCGCTTCCATCGCAATCTCTATGCCTTTTTCGCGGAACACCCGCGCGGCATACGAAGGATAAGCGCCGCGCGCCTGCACATCGATAAAGAACAGGTTTTCGCGATCCTTCTCCAGCGCGGCCCATACATCCTCCGGCTTACATGACCACGGATAGAAGTTGCCACCCGCCAGCATGCAGCCGACCTGGTTTTCCGGGTTAATTTCATGGGCGATTTTAGTCACCAGCGCGCTTGCCACCAGCTCGTGATGCGCCGCCTGATACTTCACCTGCTCCGGGTTTTCGCCCGGTTCAAACACCAAACCTGCGCCAGAAAACGGGCTGTGCAGCAGGATATTGATCTCGTTAAAGGTCAGCCAATACTTCACCAGACCGTTGAATTCTTCAAAGCAGGTACGCGCGTAGCGGTTGAAAAATTCGATCATTTTGCGATTGCGCCACGAACCGTATTCGGTCACCAAATGCATCGGTACATCGAAGTGGCACAGCGTCACCAGCGGCGTGATGCCATATTTCTGGCACTCTTCAAACAGGCTGCGATAGAACGCGATGCCTTCCGCGTTAGGCGTCAATTCATCGCCTTGCGGATAAATACGGCTCCAGGCAATCGAGGTACGGAACACGGTAAAACCCATTTCTGCCATCAGCGCGATATCGTCTTTATAGCGACGGTAAAAATCGATGGCGTTATGGCTTGGGTAATACTCATCGCTGCGCAGTTCGAAGCGCTTTTCCAGGCCCAACTTTACCGGCATGCGATGCGCACCGTGGGGGATCATATCCACCGTGGTTAAACCTTTACCACCCGCCAGATAGCTCCCCTCTGACTGATTAGCGGCTAATGCGCCGCCCCACAAAAATCCCTCTGGAAATGTCACTTCAGACATAAAAACCTCATTTACACCTTGGATAAATTAACGTTGGCGGGATTGGCATCATCCGTTACCGGCTTTGGCTGTGCGGGCTCGGTGACCGGGATATCTTCAAAGCCGAGAATCAACGTCAGAATGAAGGAGAGCACCACCGACAGCACCATCACGCCAGCGACCCACACGATGCTCATCGGATTGGTGGGATCGAAAAACTGTACGCTGGTGAACAAGCCTGGTGAGGCCATTGAATGGCTGGCAAGCCCACCAATCCCGGCCACTGCGCCGCAGATAAAGCCGCTGATCAAGCTAGCGATCAGCGGACGTTTCAACCTGACCGCCACGCCATACAGCGCCGGTTCAGAAATGCCCGCGACAATCGCCGATGCCGCCGCCGCAAACGCAGTTTGACGCAGTTCAGGGTTCTTGGTTTTGAATGCCACCGCCAGCGAAGAACCGCCCAGCGACAGGTTGGCCCCGATCTCCGACGGCATCACCATGCCTTCTTTGCCGGTTTCGGCGATGGTTTGAATGATGGTGGGGGTAAATACGCGATGCATCCCGGTCATCACCAGCAGCGGCCACAGCGCGCCCATAATCGCCACCGACAACCAGCCAAGATAGCCGTGAATGGTGTAGACCAGCGCGGAAATGCCGCTACCAATCCAGATGCCGAGCGGTCCAATCAGCACAATGGCAATCGGCGCGGCCACCAGCACAATCAGCATCGGCTTGAGGAAGTTCTTGGTAACCGCAGGCGTGATACGATCAACCCAGTATTCGATATGCGACAGAATCCACGTCATCACTAACGCCGGAATAACCGTGTAGGTGTACTTCACCGCCGTCACCGGAATGTAAGCAAATTCCACCGCCTGGCCTTGTGCGGCTTTCGCCATTAAATCGACAAAGTTGGGATGCACCAGCACACCCGCGATGGCAATCGCCAGCGACATGTTGGTTTTGAATTTCAGCGCGGCGGAGGCGGCCACCATAATCGGCAGGAAGAAGAAAGCGCCGTCACCTATCACGTTGAGGATGATCAGTGTGGAAGAGTCTTTCTCCAGCACGCCGCTCATCTCCAGTACCATCGCCAACAGCTTTACCATCGAGCCACCAATAATCGCCGGGATCAACGGTGACATGGTGCCCACCAGCGCATCAAGAATACCGGCACCGATGCTGCGTAGGGTGATTTTGCGTTTCACTGGCGCGGCGCCTTCGCTGTTCGGCGTGCCGAGCTTCAACACTTCCTGATAAGCGAGGTTCACATTGTTACCAATGATCACCTGACACTGCGTGTCGGTGTGCACCACGCCCATCACGCCGGGAATGGCTTTCAGTGTGGCGTTATCAATGCTGGCGCTGTCTTTCACCACGAAACGCAGGCGCGTCATGCAGTGCGTCACCGCTTCGATATTGTTCAGGCCGCCGAGCGCAGCCACGATGGCGCGCGAGACATCCGCATAATTTTTAGCCATGGATTTTTAATCTCTGATTATTTGGTAGGGGTACAACAGTTTCTGCGTGATTTTTCATCATGAGAAACCGGTTTCACAAAATCATGAAGATGCAATGTAATCCAGGCAAGAAATTTAAAATTCGATAGTTGAAAGTGTGAAGTTGATCGCTTTGACTAACTGGACGGCTATGCGGTGATGGCAGAAAAATTGCCGCCTATTTCGTGGCTTAGGTACACTGCTGCAATGAGCATGGAAAAAGAGTGAAACATGGCGACGATAATCGAGGTGGCAAAAGTAGCAGGCGTATCCAAAGCGACCGTATCGCGTGTGCTGTCTGGCAACGGCTATGTCAGCCAGGAAAAACGCGAGAAGGTGTATCAGGCGATTGCCGCTACTGATTTCCGTCCTAACTTGCTGGCGCGCAATCTGGCGACCAAATCCAGCCAGACGATTGGGCTAGTGATCACCAATACCCTTTACACCGGCAGCTACTTCAGCGAGTTGATGCAGCACTCTGCGCGCCTGATGGAACAGCAGGGACGTCAGTTGTTGCTGGTGGATGGTAAACACAGCGCCGAAGAGGAGCGTGCGGCCATTCAGTTCCTGCTCGATTTGCGCTGCGATGGCGTGATCATCTATCCGCGTTTTCTCACCACCGATGAAATGGACAGCATCATTGCGCAGCATAAACACCCGATATTGGTGATCAACCGCCGTCTGCGTCAGCACGACAGTTACTGCATTTACTCGGATCAACAGCGCAGCAGCAGCGTCGCGGTGGAGCAGCTGATTGCGCTGGGCCATCGCGACATCGCCTTTATCACCGGTTCACTGGATTCGCCGACCGGCCGCGAACGTCTGGCGGGCTACCACGCGGCGCTGACCAAACATGGCATTGCCGTTGAAGATGCGCTGGTGGTCGAAGGAAAATGGCAGGCGCAAAACGGCATGACAGCGGTGCAACAGTTACTGAAGCAGGGCAGAAATTTCACGGCGCTGGTGGCCAGTAACGATGATATGGCGGTGGGCGCGCTCAAAGCGCTGGCGGCCGCGCAGATTGCGGTGCCTGCACAAGTGGCAGTGATCGGTTTCGATGACATCCCGCTAGCGCCGTTTACCATTCCGGCGTTATCCAGCGTGAAAATGCCGGTAACCGAGATGATTCAGGAAACCATTGATCGCCTGATTTCCATGCTGGATGGCGGCGAAATGCGCAATGACAAAACCTTTGCCGGTGAATTAATTATGCGTGAATCAGTTGGGCCGGGACCGCATCACCATCAGTGATGAAAAATTGGGGTTTCTTATTCCAGTCATTTAGCCACTGATGTTATGTGGAAATTTATTTCTCTATTAACAGGCTGAGGGGAAAACGGGTTCCCCCCGCACCGCCATCCGGTGCGGGAGCGTAATTTTGCCCTGTTTAAACTCTTCTTCAATATCGATACCTAAAGCTTCACGCATATAAGCGTGGCGCGTCCACTCCATATAAAACGGATAATAAAGGCCATCGACCACGCCCTGAAAATCGATATGCTTTTCATCCACCTCATACTGCTTTGCAAACATTTTTATATCCTTATCTGAGAGTTAGGGGAATAAGCAGGGTGGTATACCTCAGAACGCACGTCCGGTAAACGCCGGTTAGTCGGCAGGTGATGATGTTCACAATTTAATGCTAAAAATCATCACCGTTAGCTCCTTCGGATTTTTCAAAGCAACACCTCGGTTAATGCTGTTTTCGCTGCCAGGCGTAGGAGGGTATACCTTGCGAAACCCTTTTTTCGCAGAGCAGGCCAGCATGACCACACATACTCGCATCCGTAAATTCAACACCAAAGAAACCTATCCCAATCAGGCACTGGATAACGATCTCTGTCAGGCGGTGCGCGCAGGCAATACCGTGTATGTCCGTGGGCAGATTGGCACCGACTTCGCGGGCAACCTGGTAGGATTAGGCGATCCCGCCGCGCAAGCCGAACAGGCGATGAAAAACGTTAAACAGCTACTGGAAGAAGCGGGCAGCGATTTATCGCACATCGTCAAAACCACCACTTACATCATTGATCCCCGCTATCGCGAGCCGGTGTATCAGGTGGTCGGCAAGTGGCTGAAAGGTGTGTTCCCGATCTCCACCGGTTTGGTGATTTCCGGTTTAGGTCAACCGCAATGGTTGATGGAAATCGATGTGATCGCGGTTATTCCTGACGACTGGCAAGCGGAATAAGAGGCGCGAAACGATGACGTTATCCATTGTGGGACGCTGCGACGCAACCGGTCAAATCGGCATTGCCATTAGCTCATCCAGCATTGCGGTAGGCGCACGTTGCCCATGGCTTCGCGCGGCAGTGGGCGCAGTATCAACTCAGAACATTACCTTACCCGCGCTAGGCCCGCGCATTCTTGATCGCCTGCAACAAGGCGACAGCGCAGAAGCCGCGCTCAAAGCCGGACTCGCCAGCGACGACTCTTCCTCTTATCGCCAGGTGACGGTGTTAGCCGCCGATGGCCAAACGGCCTGCTTTAGCGGCGACAAAACGCTGGGCATTCATAACGCGCAAACCGGTCATCACTGTGTTGCGGCGGGCAATCTGCTGGCTAATCCTGAGGTGATTCCGGCGATGGTAAGCGCCTTCGAACAGCATTCCGGTCACTTAGCCGAGCGCTTAATGGCAGCGCTGCAAGCGGGCATGCAGGCAGGCGGGGAAGCGGGGCCGGTGCACTCCTCTGCCTTGTCGATCGTTGATGATCAGGTGTGGCCGATTGTCGATCTGCGTGTTGACTGGACGGATGGCGATCCAATTAGCGAACTCGACCAGTTGTGGCTGGCTTATCAACCGCAAATGAACGATTACGTGACGCGCGCCATTGATCCAACGCAGGCACCCCGTTATGGCGTGCCGGGCGACGAGTAGGAGTTTCCATGTTTACCAGCCGACAACTGCTTGAAAAGCTGGTGGCGTTTGACACCACCAGCCGTGAATCCAACCTGGCATTGATCGATTTCGTCTGGCGTTACCTGAATGATTTGGGAGTAAACGGTGAGCTAATTCACAACGCGGAACGCAGTAAAGCCAATTTGTATGCACGTCTTGGACCCGCTGGCGATGGCGGCGTAATGCTCTCCGGCCACAGCGATGTGGTGCCGGTGGAGGGACAAAACTGGAGCGTGCCACCGTTCGCGCTCACCGAACGTGACGGCAAGTTATACGGGCGCGGCACCGCTGATATGAAAGGTTACATCGCCTGCATGCTGGCGGCAGTGCCCCATTTTCTGGCACAGCCGCTAAAGCAACCGCTGCATCTGGCAATCTCCTATGACGAAGAGGTCGGCTGCCTGGGCGTGCGCACCTTGCTGGAGGCGCTGTCGCAGCGCCCGGAAAAGCCGTCAATCTGCCTGATTGGTGAACCCACCGAATTGCAACCGGTGCTCGGTCATAAGGGAAAACTGGGTGTGCGCTGCGAAGTGAAGGGCGCGGCTTGCCATTCTGCCTATGCGCCGCAGGGTGTCAATGCCATCGAATATGCTGCGCAGCTAGTTCACCAATTAACGGCGATCGGCGAGCGCCTGGCGCAGACTGCACAACATGACACACGTTTTGATCCCCCTTTTACGACGGTGCAAACCGGCATTATTCGTGGCGGCACTGTATTGAACATCGTGCCCGCTGAATGCGTCTTTGATTTTGAAGTGCGCACCTTGCCCCAGCATGACGCGCAAGCCGTTGCCGCTGAGATCGAGACCTTCGCGCAATCAGAGCTGGTGCCGCGTATGCAGGCAGTCGCAGTGGACAGCGCGATCCGTTTTTATCCTATCAGTGGCTATCCCGGGTTATTAACCGATGCCCAAAGTGACGCTGCGCGATTGATCGCCTATCTCACTCAATCCAGCGACTTCAGTACGGTAGCCTTTGGCACCGAAGGCGGCTTGTTCCACCAGGCCGGTATTCCCAGCGTGATTTGTGGGCCTGGCAGCATGGCGCAAGGTCATAAACCCGACGAATTCATCAGCATCGCTCAGTTGGATGCCTGTGACGCCATGTTGCAGCGCTTAGCCGCATGGATGAGTCAATAATTACTGTGACAACGTCACACCAATTGCTTTGGAGAGTTCATGGTTAGTGCAGAAATCACCCGATTCCCACAGCCCGATATGCCGCGCGCCGCAGTGAAAAGCAGCAACATCGCCGTACAATTAGATGGCGTGCTGAAAAAGTTTGGCGACGCTATCGCGCTGCACAAAATTTCCCTGACTATTGAGGAAGGGGAATTTATTACCCTGCTCGGCCCCTCGGGCTGCGGCAAAACCACGTTGCTCAATTTGATGGCCGGTTTTGCTGAAGCTGATGGCGGCGAGATTTTTATTGATGGCGAATTGGTCACGGAAATCCCCCCTTACCAGCGTGAAATCGGCATTGTGTTCCAGAACTACGCGCTGTTTCCGCATATGACGGTGGAGAAAAATGTGGGTTATGGCCTGCGTATGCGCGGGGTGCCAAAGGCCGAAATCGCGGAGCGCGTTGAGCAAGCATTAGCGTTGGTCAAACTGGCGGGTTACGGCCATCGCAAACCGCGTGAACTCTCCGGCGGACAACAGCAGCGTGTGGCACTGGCGCGTGCGCTGGTGATCCGTCCAAAAGTCTTGTTGCTGGATGAACCATTTTCCGCGCTGGACAAGAATCTGCGTTTATCGATGCAGGTCGAACTGAAAGCCATCCAGCGCAAGTTAGGCGTCACCACGGTGTTTGTCACCCACGATCAGGGCGAAGCGCTTAGCATGAGCGATCGCGTGGTGGTGATGTCGGCGGGGCATGTGCGCCAAATCGGTACACCGGATGAAATCTATCGCCAGCCGCGCGATCCGTTTGTGGCGGGCTTTGTCGGTGACGTCAACATCTTGCCTGGACGTTATGCCGGGCGCGATCACGCTGCGGTGCTTGAGCTGGGCGGCAATGTGCTGCGTCTGCCAGCAGAGCGCGTGCAGGCGAGCGTTGGCGAGCGACTCGATGTGTATGTGCGTCCGGAAAACATTCAATTGGGGCCGCTCTCTTCGCACTGTTTCCTGAGCGCCACGGTGATCACCCATGTGTTTCAGGGCGATCACGTTGATGTGCATCTTGATGTGCCAGCGCTCGGCAGCGCCTCGCTGTTTGCGCGCCAGTCGGGTCTGGAATCCCTAACCCGCTGGCCAGTGGGTAGCGTAGTGGGCATCACCTTTGATGATGAAGGCGTGTGCGCCTTTACCGCCGCTAAGCAAGGATAAGATCCGATGGTGCCTGAAATGATGAACGCGATAATTGCTCGCCAGCCGGGCGGCGCAGAGGTGTTAACGGTGGTAGAACGTACCGTGCCACAACCTGCGGCGGGTGAGGTATTGATTCGCGTCGCCAGCGCGGGCGTTAATCGTCCTGACATTATGCAGCGTAACGGCATGCCAATCCCACCGGGCAGCTCAGATGTATTCGGTCTGGAGGTAGCAGGTAACGTGGTGGCGTTAGGTGCAGGGGTTAGTGGTTTCGCCATCGGCGACGCAGTAATGGCGCTGCTGAACGGTGGCGGTTATGCCGACTATTGCGTGGCGCGCGCTGAGTTGTGTTTGCCGGTGCCCGATAATCTGCCTTTGGCGCATGTAGCGGGCATCCCCGAAGCGGCGTTTACTGTGTGGCACAACCTGTTTGAGCTAGGCCGTTTAGCCCCCGGTGAAACCGTACTGATTCACGGTGCCGCCAGCGGCGTTGGCACCTTTGCCATCCAATGTGCGCACGCCTGTGGTGCACGTGTGGTGGCCACCGCAGGCGGTGCCGACAAAATTGCGGCGCTGCAACAGCTTGGCGTCTGGCGCGCCATTGATCGTCATAAAGAGGATTTTGTCGCGGTGATTGCAGCGGAAACCGCAGGGCAAGGCGTGGATGTGGTGCTGGATAACGTGGGTGGTGATTACGTGGCGCGCAATCTTAGCGTATTAGCGCAAGGCGGACGTCATGTGAGCTTGTCATTTATGCAGGGCGCGAAGATCGAGCTCGATCTGCAATTGGTGATGAGTAAAGGACTGAGTTTGACCTCTTCCACGCTGCGCCCCAAAAGCGCTGCTGAAAAGGCGCGCCTGGCGACGTGCATCCGTAAACATCTGCTGCCGCTGATCGTAGCAGGCAAAATCAAACCCACGCTGCATCAAATTTTGCCGCTGGCGCAGGCGGCGGATGCACATCGAATCCTAGAGGCCAACGCCAACATTGGCAAAGTGTTGCTGAGCGTGGATCAGCAAGGAGCGTTGGCATGATGCAACTGTTTTACGCCACCACCTCTGCCTATGTGCGCAAAGTGATGGTGACTGCGCATTGTCTTGGGCTCACGAATGAGATTGAGCTTCTGGATTCGGCGGCGCATCCGGTTGAACGTGATGAGCGCATCGCCATCGTTAATCCGTTAGCCAAAGTGCCCGCACTGCGAACCGAACAAGGGGCATGTCTGTACGACAGCCGCGTGATTTGCGAATACCTCAATGCCCGCGCGCAAGGCGGTTTAATCCCGTCACAGGGTGATGCGCGCTGGTTGAGTTTGTCGCGCCAGGCGTTAGGCGACGGTTTGATCGATGCCGCCTTGCTGGCGCGTTACGAGTTCAGTGCCCGCCCATTGGAAAAGCAGTGGCATGGCTGGGCCGATGCTCAGCTGAAAAAAGTCTTTGCGGCGCTACGGGAAATTGAGTGTCAGGTTGCGGGTTTTAGTACGCAGCCTAATGACGTGGGTTTGATTGCCATCGGCTGCGCGCTCGGTTATCTCGATTTCCGCTTCGATGCTCTTAACTGGCGGGCAAACCATCCGCGGACTGCCGCGTGGTTCGCCCTGTTCGATGCCCATCCGGCGATGGCCGCCACGCGCCCGCATTGATCGCCATTAATCGTCATTCGGTCACCCTTTCGGGCGACAACTGCACAGTGACTCAGGAGCTCAGATGACACAGCAGATTTTTTTTCTTAACGGCCCGAACGCTAATCTGTACGGCATGGACAAGAACGGCACTTACGGCAGCGAAAGCTTTGCCAGCATTGATGAACGCTGCCAGCGCCGGGCAGCATCACACAACATCACACTGCAATTTCGCCAAAGCAATCACGAAGGCGTGCTGGTTGACTGGATTCAGGAAGCGCGTCAGCAGGCTGCCGGATTGATCATTAACGCCGCCGGTTTAACCTACAGTTCGGTGCCGATTCTCGATGCATTGCTGATGTTTGATGGCCCGATCATCGAAGCGCACATGAGTAACATCTGGAAACGCGAGCCGTTCCGCCATCATTCGCTGGTATCAAAAGCCGCCACTGGCGTGATTGCAGGCTTGGGCGTGATTGGTTACGAACTGGCAATAGATGCGGTAGTTGAGTTGATCAAGGCGAATGCGGCATGAGTATTTTGGTCTTTTACAGCGAGTTCGACAGTTTTGAACAGTGGTCAGCGTTGCTCGCACCGCATCTGCCGGGCGTAACGCTTTGTCGGGCGGAAGAGGTGCAAAACGATGATGAGGTGCATTTCGCGTTGGTGTGGAAGCCGCCGCAAGGTTTTTTCGCCCCTTATCGCAACCTGAAACTGCTTATAAATCTGGGTGCGGGCGTTGATTCGCTGGTCGGGCGCGATGATTTGCCGGATATTCCCATTGTTCGTTTGTCTGATCCGCATATGGCGCGGATGATGGCCAGCTTCGTGCTGTTTGCCGTGCTGCGTTATGTGCGTGACATTCCGGCTTTTGAGCGGGCACAACGTGAACGACGCTGGCATTACCTGCATCCGCGTTCGCCGGAAACCGTGCGCGTTGGCGTGCTGGGATTGGGTGAATTGGGCGCGCACGCCGCGCAGGAGCTGGCGCGCCAGGGATTGAATGTGCGCGGCTGGTCACGATCGCAGAAAACCATCGATGGCATTACCTGTAGCAGCGGAATAGACGCGTTGGATGCTTTCCTCGCCAGCAGCGATATTTTGGTAGTGATGCTGCCGCTCACGCCGCAAACCCAGGGCTTACTAAGTGCTGAACGACTGGCACGGTTACCGCACGGCTGCGCGTTTATCAATGTGTCGCGCGGAGCGATTGTTGATCAGGCGGCGTTAACGCAGGCGTTGCAGCGTGGACAGATCGCCGAGGCGACGCTGGATGTGTTTGACCGCGAACCGTTGCCGCCCGAAGATGCGCTGTGGGGTATGGATAATGTATTGATCACGCCGCATCTGGCTTCGGTTGCCATTCCGGCCAGCGCGGCACCGCAGGTCGCCGCGAATATCCAGCGCGCCGCACGCGGCGAAGCGGTATTGCATCAGGTCTTCCCGCAGCAGGGGTATTAACCTCTGGTCGCCATTCATGGCGACCAAACATCTCACGCCACTCGCACCACTTGCGGATCGAAATAACTCGGTGCCGCCATGCCGGGAATATATTGGTCGGAAATAAACATGCGGCAACGCTCGGCAAAAGCGCTCACCACCCTGGATTGCTGTACCTGCGCCATGGTGGCATAACCCAACTGCATCGCCTTGTTAACCCCCGCCAACCGCACGCGAATCAAGCGTTTACCATCCTGCGACAAATGCGCTTTAGGTCGTACGTTAGCGATACCGAAGCCGACACCGTTGGCCACCATCGCGCGCACCGTTTCCATACTACTGGATCGCATCACCACATTTGGCGTCACCCCGGCTTCGCTGAACAAGCCAAGAAAATATTCACGACTCCACGGCATATCCAGCAGCACCATCGGCGCTGCAGCCAGATCCTGCATCGAAACCGCGGATTGTGTGGCGAACGGATGATGCTCACCCACCATCACGTAGGGCGGCAGTTGCGCCAGCGACTGGAAAGTCACATCGCTGGCGGGCACCAAATCATAGGTGAGGGCGATATCGATATCCGCTGAGCGCAGCTGTTTTAGCAGCAACTCATGATTGCCTTCCACCAGCGAGATACGCACGCCGGGAAAGGCGCGGCCAAAGCCAAACACCAATTCCGGCGTCAACATTGGCGCTAACGTATCGAGGCAACCGACACGCAGCGGGCCGCGCACGTTGTTCATTGATTCCGATGCAATGGTGTAAAGGTTCGACATCTGTTCGAGGATCAGTTTGGCCTCTTTTAATACCTGGTGGCCGATTGCGGTGAGTGAAACGCCCTGGGCATGGTGACGCACAAACAGCTGCACGCCAAGCTCAGACTCAATGTGGGTGATGGCGGCGGAAATCGACGGAGAGGAGACGTGAATACGCTCCGAGGCGCCAATAATGCTGCCCGCTTCACCGGAAGCGACAAAATATTCCAGCTGACGCTGGGTGATGCGACTGAGCATGCAGGTTCTCCTGAGATCGCTGACACGCTCATGTCGCGTCAGTCATTCTAATAAGGTCGATTCAACTCAAGCATTTCTCATGCCAAATTCCGACTTACAGCATAATCACCTGTCCATGCGCCAGCGACCATTCGCGTCTGCCTCACTCCTGCTTCAGAAAATCCTTGTTAAGCAGGCCACTTTTTTAGCCTCAGAAATCCTGATGCAACAGCGAGGGAAATGCTGTTTTACCCAATCTCACCGCAACGGCATTATCGCTTCAACACCCGAGAGCCGCCTTCGCACTGTTTTAGAGCATTGCGACGCGATGGACCAGACGGTGGTGCAAAGCAGCGACAACAGCCATTTCATTCATTGGGGACAAGAATATGTTGCGTAAGATGGGTGCCTTAACGTTATTGACCACGTGTGTATTGAGCGCAGGTAATGCAGTGGCCGCAGATAAGCTGATTGTCAGCACCTGGGGCGGCAGCTTTAAGGATCTGATCGATCAAACTATCGCCAAAGAGTTCACCAAAGAAACCGGCGTAGAAGTGCAGTTCGTCACCGGTGGCACCATCGATCGTTTGAACAAAGCCAAGCTGGCGGGCGGTTCGCCGGAAACTGACGTCACCTTTACCACCGCGCATGTCGGTTACCTGTATGCCAACAGCGGCCTGTTTGAAAAGCTCGACATGAGCAAAATCCCTAACGCGGTGAATCTGGTACAGCAGGCCAAAGTCAGCCCGTATCACCTTGGCGTGTGGGGCTACGTTTACACCATCGGCTACCGGCCAGATTTAGTGCCGAAGGGTGAAGAATTTACCAGCTGGAACGATCTGTGGCGTCCGGAACTGAAGAGCTCGATTGCGCTGCCAGATTGGGATCCGAGCCATATCATCGCGGTGTCCGCCAAACTTTCTGGCTCGGATGCAGCGCATTGGGAACAAGGCCAGTCCAGGCTGAAAGCGCTGATCCCGAACATCAAATCCTTCTATACCGATGATGCCAACAGCCAGCAGCTGATCTCCACGGGCGAAACGCCGGTACAGGTGATGCTGTCGATGAACGCCTACAGCATGATTGCAGAAGGCGTCAACATTAAGCTGGCAGTGCCAAAAGAGGGCGCGATTTTGGGCGTCGATACCGTCGGTATCAATAAAGGCAGCAAACATGCGGAACTGGCCTACAAGTTCATAAATATTGCGCTGAAACCGGAAATCCAGCAGGAAGTGGCGAAAATTTATCGCGGCAGCCCAACGGTGACCAATGCGCATATCGATCCAGAACTGGCGAAGCTGCCTGGCATGCTGACCACGCCTGAGCAGTGGAATGCCACCATCAACACCGATCCGCAACTGCGTGCGGAGAAAACCGCCGAGTGGCGTCAGTGGTTCTCTGAAAACATCATGTCACATTGATAAATAGCGGCGGCCGATTGGCCGCCCGGTGAGTCGCAACACTTTATTCAGGCAGCAACGTCTATGACGAAAAAACCGACATTCTTACCCTGGTTCATTATCCCCGCTACGTTCACGGCGCTTGGGCTGGTGGTGGCCATGTTTGCCGTGATGCAGTTTAGCGTGCGGGCCTATATTCCAGGATCGCTAGATGTAGGCGGATTCACGCTGGCGAACTTTAACGGTCTATTCAAGAAAATCTATGCCGATGCGTTTATCAACACGGTGATGCTCAGTGCGAAAACGGCGATTTTTGGGCTGCTGATGAGTTATCCGCTGGCGTATGCGCTGGTGAGAACGCGCACCACCTGGATCAAATCCACCATCTTGATTATCGCCATTACGCCGCTGTTTCTCGGCGAAGTGGTACGGACATATTCGTGGATCATCGTGCTGGGTAATAGCGGCTTCCTCAATAGCTTGCTGCTGGCGATGGGTCTGATAAACAAGCCGATCCAGTTTATGTTTACCCAAACCGGCGTGGTAGTTGCGCTGGTGCATGTGACCATGCCAATCATGGTGATGATGCTGGCAACTGCGCTGTCGCACATCAATCCTGATTATGAGAAAGCCGCGACCAGTCTGGGGGCGGGGCCGATTCGCACCTTGCTGACGGTGACCATTCCGCTATCGATTCCCGGCATCGTTTCCAGCCTGACCACCGCGTTTGCCTGGACGTTCAGCGCCTTCGCTACGCCGCAGCTCATTGGTGGTGGACGCGTCAGCACCGTGGCTACCATGGTGTATCAGCTGGGTTTCTCATCGATGAATTTTCCGTTTGCCGCTGCGCTCAGCATAGCGGGTTTGATTCTGACCATTCTGCTGCTGATGGCGCTGAAACGTATGAGCCGCTTCCTCCATGCGATGGGAGACCACTGAAATGACCCGATCCCTCAACGACAAACTGATTACCCTGGCGGGACGCTCGCTGGTGATTGCGATTTTGTTGTTCGTGTTGCTGCCAACCATTGTGGTGTTGATCTCTTCCTTCAGCAGCACCTCGGTGCTGTTCTTCCCACCGAAAGGCTGGTCGCTGCGTTGGTTTGAGCGTGCGGTTAACTACGATGACTTCCGCCACGGCTTCTATTCAGGTTTGATTGTGACGGCATGGGCCTCAACGCTGGCGGTAATTATTGGCGCCACGCTGGCGATTGCCATTGAACGTTACACTTTCCCCTGTAAACAGGTGCTGGAAGGCGTGCTGTTGTCACCGCTGTTTATTCCGCACTTCACCATTGGCCTCGGCTTACTGATGCTGGTCTCGCAGTTGGGCATTGGACGCGGTTATTCACTGGTGATCTTCTGCCATGTTGTGCTGGTGCTGCCGTTTGTGCTGCGCAGCGTGTATGTGTCGCTGAAAAACCTTGAGCAACGTATTGAAATGGCGGCTGCAAGCCTCGGCGCTTCGCCGTTGCGTGTGGTATGGACCATAACCGTGCCGTTGATTTTGCCGGGCTTGTTTGGCGGTTGGTTATTTGCCGCAATTCTCTCCTTCAACGAATTTACCGCTTCGCTGTTTATCACCACGCAAGCGACGCAGACCTTGCCGGTGGCAATGTACAACTATGTGCGTGAATTTGCCGACCCAACGCTGGCTGCACTGTCGGTTATTTATATTGCCGTAACTGCGACGATGTTAATTATCGCGAATAAGTTTTTAGGCTTGGGGAGAATATTGAACGTCGAAGCAGGGCATTAATGTATTCGCACGGAATGCTGTGCTTATTGAATAGCACAGCATTTATTAATCTGAATAGTAGTCATCCGGCACCTGATTACTCTTTTCCATGAAAAGATCGGGGTCGATCATCTTTAGGGATCTCACATGTCAGTAGAAAAAATTAATACCGTGGTGGTCGGAGCGGGTCAGGCAGGTATTGCGATGAGTGAACATCTGTCGTTAATGGGTGTGCCACATGTGGTGTTAGAGCGTAGCCGTATTGCTGAACGCTGGCGTTCAGAACGTTGGGATTCATTGGTGGCCAATGGCCCAGCCTGGCACGATCGTTTTCCTTCAATGAAATTCGATAATATTTCCCAGGAAGCGTTCCCACCGAAAGAGCGAATGGCGCAATATTTCGAAGACTACGTAAAAATGCTCGATGCGCCGGTGCGAACCGGCGTGGAAGTCCATTCGGTTGAGCGTCTACCAGAACGTAGCGGTTTTAAGATACTGACGTCGGCCGGTGAATTTGAAGCTGACAATGTGGTGGCGGCAACCGGTCCTTTCCAGAAACCCGCTTTCCCGCAGATCGTGCCGGAAAGCGCTGCGCTGCATCAAATCCATTCATCGGCGTATAAAAATCCGCAGCAGCTGCCGCAGGGCGGCGTGCTGGTGGTGGGCGCTGGTGCTTCAGGCTCACAAATTGCGGAAGAGTTGCGTAAATCTGGCCGTGAAGTGACGCTCTCCATCGGCGAACATTACCGTCCGCCACGTTCCTATCGTGACCGCGATTATTGCTGGTGGCTGGGCGCGCTGGGCTTGTGGGATGAAGTCAAAATCAAGCCGAAGAAACAGCACGTTGCTTTTGCCGTGAGTGGTTATGAAGGTGGCAAAACGGTCGATTTTCGCCGACTGGCGCACATGGGCATTACGTTGGTGGGGATCACCAAAACCTGGGATAACGGCGTGCTGAGCTTTGCTGAGGGTATAATGGACAATATTGCGGAAGGCGACAAAGCGTATTTCGACGTACTGCGTGATGCCGATGCCTATATTGAACGTAATGGCCTGGATTTACCGCCCGAGCCGCAAGCATGGGAATTATTGCCAGATCCAGAATGTTTAATTAATCCATTATCAGAACTGGATCTACAGGCCGCAGGTATTACCAGCATTATCTGGGCCACCGGTTTTAAATTTGATTTTAGTTGGCTGAAAGTGGATGCCTTTGATGCTAATGGTGCGCCATTCCATAAACGCGGTATTTCCGCCGAACGGGGTATTTACTTCCTTGGCTTGCCCAATCTGGTAAATCGCGCATCATCGTTTATTTATGGCGTATGGCACGATGCCAAATATATTGCCGACCATGTGGTTTTACAAAACGCCTACACCGATTATAAAAAGTCGTAAAAATCTCCGTGAGATCGCCGTTAATGGCGCCCCTATAAAAGACAATAAAAAAGCCGGACAGTGTCCGGCTTGATTCACTTCTTGCGGGAATTACAGCGCCATATCCTGTTTGCCTGATTCAGTACGCGGCTTAGCCTGCGTTGGCGCAACCGTCTGATCACCCATGTTGATGACCGGCGGCTTGGTCAACAGCAGCGTCGCTGCGGTGTTGTCCCAAACTTGCTGCGTCAGCGCGGTGTTGCCGTTCAGCTTCTGACCGAAGCTTGGCACGATAGCGCGGATCTTCTGCTGCCACTCTGGCGAAGCGAACTGCTCTGGGAACAGCTTTTTCATCACGTCGAGGGTGATTGGTGCAGCAGTCGATGCGCCCGGTGACGCGCCCAACAGTGCCGCCAGGGTTTTCTGCTGATCGGTCACGATTTCGGTACCCAGTTTCAGCAAGCCACCTTTTTCGGCATCTTTCTTGATGATCTGCACACGTTGACCCGCCTGAATCAGTTTCCAGTCCTCTTTACGCGCGTTCGGATAGTACTCTTTCAGCGCGGCAAAACGGTCGTCGTCATTCAGCATCACCTGACCAATCAGGTATTTCACCAGGTCGAAGTTGTCGATGCCAACATGCGTCATCGGCATAATGTTGCTGGTGGTGGTCGCGCTCAGCAGATCGAACAGCGAACCGTTTTTCAGGTACTTGGTGGAGAAGGTGGCGAAAGGTCCAAACAGCACCACTTTCTTACCGTCGAGGGTACGTGAATCGATGTGTGGAACCGACATCGGTGGCGCACCCACAGAAGCCTGACCGTATACTTTTTCCAGGTGACGATTAGCGATCTCTGGGTTCTCGGTCATCAGGAACGAACCGCCGACCGGGAAGCCGCCGTAGTTATCTGCTTCCGGAATGCCGGTTTTCTGCAGCAGCTTAATCGCGCCGCCGCCAGCACCGATGAACACGTATTTCGCATCAACTGAACGCTTATCGCCGCTCTTCACATCTTTAATAGTGACGTGCCACGAGTTATCGCCGTTACGCTTGAAATCAGTGACTTCTGACGAGGTTTCCAGCTTGAAGTTCTGATCTTTCTTCAGGCTACCGATCAGCTGACGGGTGATTTCACCGTAGTTAACATCGGTGCCGACTGGCGTCCAGGTTGCCGCAACTTTCTGGTTCGGGTCACGACCTTCCATCACCAGCGGCGCCCATTGCTGGATCTGCTGATGATCGGTAGAGAATTTCATGCCCTGGAACAGGGTGGTTTTCTGCAGCGCATCGTAACGCTTCGTCAGGTACTCGACGTTTTTGTCGCCCCAGACGAAGCTCATGTGCGGCGTAGAGTTAATGAAGGAGTGCGGATCGTGCAACACACCGCGCTGCACCTGCGATGTCCAGAACTGGCGCGAAATCATGAAGGATTCGTTAATTTCCAGCGCTTTGCTAACGTCGATTGAACCGTCTGCACGCTCAGGCGTGTAGTTCAGCTCCATGTTAGCAGAGTGACCCGTACCGGCATTGTTCCAGCCGTTGGACGATTCCAGCGCGACGCCGTCCAGCTTCTCAACCATCAGCTGTTTCCAGCCCGGTTGCAGCTCTTGCAGCCAGGTGCCGAGCGAGGCGCTCATGATGCCGCCGCCAATCAGCAGAACGTCAGTTTTTTCTGGTGCGTCTTCAGCGCGAACCGCTGATGAGACAAGCAGCGCTGCCAGCGATAGGGCAGACACGATCTTTTTGGTGTGAGTCATTCCAGTCCTACTTATTATGCAATGCAGGTGAACGTTAAAAATTCGGTTTGCACATTAAGAGATTGTTACGGAATGATTAACTTGTTTTTAGTTAATAAAGTATTGGTGTTAATTAATTAACTTACAAAAAAGAAAATAGCGTGAAATATAAGCAGAAGGGGGAATTAATCGGAGATAAACCGCTTAAGCTGCGCGGTTATTCTTTATATCGGTAGACGCGACTTAGGTCAAATAAAACTCCTGCTATTTTACGCACATTGCGTAGCGGCGCGATTCATCGCGCAATAAATTGCGCCGCTACAATGCGTGCGCGATGTTTTGCCATTCATGGCGACCAACTTACCCACTGCACATTTCATAAAACATCACTTCACGAAGCGTGTTCGTTCCCCGCGCACAAACTGATTTACCCTAACGTCTCTAATGACTTGTTTTACTTTTCGCGTGGGCAACGGCATGGCTAACAAAACACTGTATGAAAAACTGATCGATCAGCATTTGGTTCGTAAGTTAGATGACGAAGGGCATGTGCTGCTCTACATCGATCGCTCGATTCTCAATGAGTACACCAGCCCGCAGGCATTTAGCGGCCTGCGCGATCACCAGCGTCTTGTGCGCAATCCGGGCACCATTTTGCTGAACGTCGATCACGTTAACCCGACGCGCCCCGAGCGTGATGAGGCGATGACCGACGCGGGCGGACAGTTACAAGTCGATTACTTCCGCCAGAACGCCGCGCATTTTGGCATCGAACTGTTCGATGTGCTTGACCCGCGTCAGGGCATCGAACACGTTGTGGCGCACGAGCAAGGCCTGGTAATGCCCGGTATGGTGATTGCCGCAGGCGACAGCCATACCACCACTTACGGCGCGTTTGGCGCGCTCGGTTTTGGCATCGGCACCTCGGAAATCGAGCACCTGCTGGCGACGCAAACCCTGATTTATCGCACCCTAAAAACCATGCTGGTGACGGTGAGCGGTGAGCTGCCGTTTGGGTGTTCGGCGAAGGACATCATCATGGCGCTGATCGAGCAGATTGGCGCATCAGGCGCGACCGGATTTGCCATTGAATTTGCCGGTGTTGCCATCGAAGCGCTGAGCATGGAAGGGCGCATGACACTGTGCAACATGGCAGTGGAAGCCGGTGCGCGCGGTGCGATTATCGCGCCGGATGAAAAAGTGTTTGCCTATATCGCCGGCAAACCGCAAATGCCGACCGGCGAGTTGTGGCAGCAGGCCGTTGCGGAGTGGCGCGATTTACGCAGCGATGCGGACGCGCGGTTCGATAGCCGCATCGCCATAAACTGCAGCGATCTTGAACCCAAAGTGACATGGGGAATCAGCCCGGATCAAGCCAGTGCCATTACCGGCCACGTGCCCGACCCGGCGCAGGAAACAGATGCGGTGAAACAGCGGACGCTGCGGAGCGCGCTGCTATATATGGGGCTGGAACCCGGCACGCCGTTGGCGGAGATCGCCATCACGCATGCCTTTATTGGTTCCTGCACCAACGGGCGCATTGAAGATCTGCGCGCTGCCGCCGCGATTATCGACGGACACAAAATCGCCCCGCACGTGCGTGGCATTATCGTGCCGGGATCGACGCAGGTGCGTCAGCAAGCAGAAGCGGAAGGGTTAGCCGCGATTTTCGTCAACGCCGGTTTTGAATGGCGTCAATCGGGCTGCTCAATGTGCCTGGCGATGAACGAAGATGTGTTAGCGCCCGGCGATCGCTGTGCGTCCGGCACCAATCGCAATTTCCCTGGCCGCCAGGGCGCGGGTGCGCGCACGCACTTAATGAGCCCGGCGATGGTCGCCGCCGCCGCGATTGCCGGCCATCTGGTTGATGTCCGCAAATTCATGACTGCAGAGGTTTGAGATGGAAGCATTTAACAACATGACGGGCACGCTGGCGCCACTACCGGCGGCCAATATTGATACCGATGTGATCATGCCAAAGCAGTTTCTCAAAGGCATCGATCGTAAGAATTTGGATCGCGGTGTGTTCTTCGACCTGCGCTTCCTGCCCGACGGCCGTACAAATCCCGCTTTCATTCTTAATCAAGCCGGTTGGGAAAACGCCACCTTCTTACTGGTGGGCGCCAATTTCGGCTGTGGATCCAGCCGCGAACATGCGGTTTGGGGACTTAATCAGCTCGGCATCCGCGCCATTATCGGCACCAGTTTTGCCGGCATCTTCGACGATAACTGCCAGCGCAATGGCGTTTTGACGCTGACGTTAAGCGAAGAGGATTATCAGCGCCTGAGCGAGGTTGCGAACAATGCCGCCAGTAATCGCATTACCGTGTCGCTGGAACAACAGGCGATCCTCTTCGATAATCAACGCATTGCCTTTTCGGTCAGTGCGTTGAAACGCGAGATGTTATTGGGCGGCGGCAGCGCGGTGGACTGGACGTTACAGTACGAATCTGACATCACCCAGTTTGAAGCGCAGCATTTTTCCCAGCGTCCGTGGCTGAAGCGCGATCAAATCCAACAGGATGCACCAGCATGAGTGAGATTACGCCACGCGGTGATTCACCCTTTATTGACGGCTTTACGCTGAGTGATGTGCGTCTGGCGAACGGCGTGACGCTGCGCGTTGCGATGGGTGGCGAAGGTCCGCCACTGCTGATGCTGCACGGACATCCGCAAAATCATCTGGCGTGGCGCAAAATTGCGCCGCAGCTGGCGCAGCAGTATCGCGTAATCCTGCCGGATCTGCGCGGTTACGGCGACAGCGACAAGCCGCCGAGTGATGAGACGCATCGCGCTTACTCGAAACGGGTGATGGCGCAGGATATCAGCCTGTTAATCGAGGGGTTGGGATTAGAGCGCGTGGCATTTGTCGGGCACGATCGCGGTGCGCGCGTGGGCCATCGGCTGGCGCTTGATCATCCGGAAAAACTTTCCTGCTGCGTGTTTGTTGATATTGCGCCGACCGCGACCATGTACGCCTTAACCAACAAAGCCTTTGCCACGCGCTATTTCTGGTGGTTCTTCCTGATTCAACCTTATCCATTACCTGAAACCCTGATCGGCCACGATCCGGCATTATTCCTGCGTAAACACATTGATGGGCAATTAAAAACGCCGGGCGCCACCGAGGAGGTCATCTTCAACGATTACCTGCGCTGTTATCAAAATAAAGAGATGATTCACGCGGTATGCGAAGATTATCGCGCCGCGGCGACGATTGATTTAGACGATGATGCGCAGGACAGCGCTAAACGCATTGAAGCGCCGCTTCTGTTGTTATGGGGAGAAAAGGGCACGGTTGGCCAGTTATATAACGTGGTGGAAACCTGGCGGGATAAAGCGCGCAATATTCAGGGCAACGCATTACCTTGCGGTCATTCACCGCATGAGGAAGTGCCTGAACTGTTTTTAAGTCAGCTTCAGCCCTTTCTGGATTCTGTGTTATAACCGGCTAAATTTCGCTAACGCCGTGATGGTGATGAAAATACTGCTTGCCGGAAAAAGTTATCAGAAGCCGCTTCAGGGTTGGCCGTCGGTCGAAGATCTGTATGTCTTTATCAGCGTAGCGCGCTATGAAGGTTTTGGCCGCGCTGCGATTGAGCTTGGCCAGTCGCCATCCTACATCAGCAAGCGGATTGCCATCCTCGAAAAGCAGCTGGAAACCCGGCTATTTTTTCGCACCAACCGCGTGATGCGGCTGACGCCAGAAGGTGAAAAGGCGCTGGAAGGTGCGTTGCACGTGGTGCACGAAATGGATTCCTTCCTGAATAACTTTCAGCAGTGGCGCGGCGAATTAACCGGCGATCTGACTGTGGCCTGTTCATTTGGCTTTGGCCAGGATTATTTGTCCGATGCGATTGCCGAATTTATGACGCGTCATCCGTCACTGAACATCAAATTGATGCTCAGCGATCGCGATATTGATTTATTGCAGTCAGGCACTGACGTCGATATTCGGGTGGGTGATGATGTGAATCACTCTTACATTGCACGAAAATTAGCCGCCAATCGGCGCATTCTTTGTGCTACTGCAGATTACTTAGCCCGGTCACGTCCGCTGGAGACGCTGGATGATTTAATCGATCACAGCTGTCTTATTATTAATGAAAATAATAATACCTTTGGGCATTGGACGTTAACGGACGGCGAAAATAAAATCGTTTGTCGCCTGAATAGCCATTACTCATCTAATAGCGGAAAAGTGATTCTGAATTGGGCATTAAAATCGCACGGGATTGCGTTGCGTTCTGTGTGGGATGTGGCGCCGTATTTAAGCGAAAACCAATTGGTGCATGTATTACCGCAATGGTATCAGGAAGCGAATGTCTGGGCGGTTTACACCCAGCGTGCGTCTGAATCGCCGCGCATTAAAGTGTTTATTGATTTTCTTGTCGACTATTTTGCAGAAAAAAGCCTGCCGATGATGAAGGGTAAATTATAAATACCCTAAATAATTCGAGTTGCAGGAAGGCGGCAAGTATGTGAATCCCAGGAGCTTACATTAGTAAGTGACTGGGGTGAACATGCGCGGCCAACGCTCCTGCAACTTGAAGTATGACGGGTATTAACATTAGCCATAAGCCACTTTGCTATTGATGTGATAAAGGGTGGCAGTGGCGGCCATGACGTGCTGACCATCGTGCGCCGGTTCGTGGGATTCCACTTCGGTGATGTGATAACCCACCGCACCGGCAGCAACGGCTTTCTGCACAAAGGCGTCATTCAGCTCTTCCATTGAAGTCGCCCAGCTCACCGAAGTAAAGCCTACCGGATGAATCGATGAAAGTTCGCGATGGGTTAAATCGCCGCGAATTAAAACCGGTTTAACAGATTGCGGTGTGAAAATAGATATTACGTCATTAATTAATTGTTTCATGGCGATACTCCTCGCAAATAATAACTGAGCCAATGGCCGCAGCTACGAATCTTTCAATTGTTGGTAATGTGCTGACACCCTAAATGTTTACGGCGAGTGATGATTGCCGGTGAAGTTAATAAACACCTTTTCAAGTTAAGCGTTTTAGCTTTAATTGCTAATTAGATGTTAAGAAAGATTCAGCCACAACTCATTCAACCTTACGCGACTATTTTTGCATCTGGTTACATTTGGTGTGTTAACCCTAACAGTCGACAGGAGGTTGAATATAACGCCTGAACAGTAGCGGCGCGATTTATCGCGCAATGAACTGCGCCGCTACAATCCCTGCGCTTTATGTCATCGGCAGATTAAAATTCGCGCTGCCCGCCCAATTCAATGACCCGATTCGGTGGGATATTAAATTGCTCATGTGCGCGCTGCGCATTGCGCTGGCAGAAGTGGAAAATACCGCCTTTAATGCGCATCAAACCTTTTCTCTTCTTCATCACCAGCGTGTCGTGCGAGGTGAAGAACGAGGCTTCATTGACGGTACAACCCAATCCTTCCAACCCACACAAATGCAGGATCTCGGCCATCGATGGCGTCTCGCGCCAGCCGTAAGCGGCGGTCACCTGCCAGAACGTTGGCGACAATTGAGTGATGCTCAGACGCTTCTGGTTGTAGACGCGCGGGATATCGGTGGTGCGAATATGCAGCAGCACCACACGTTTATGCAGCACGCGGTTGTGTTTAAGGTTATGTAACAGCGCCTGCGGAATCTCATGCTCTTTACGTGAGAGGAAGATTGCGGTGCCCGGCACACGACTGGGCGGATGGGTTTCCAGCGATCGCACCAGCGCCTGCAGGCTCTCAGGATCGTTATTCAACTTGCGGATTAGGCGATTACGCTCGCTGCTCCAAATGAGCATCAATCCCATCATGCTCAGCGCCAGCAGCACCGGCACCCAACCTCCAGAAAGCAGTTTCATCAGGTTGGCGCTGAACAGCGGCACATCTATGCTTAACATACACAGCAGGAAAACCAGCGCCACCGGCAGCGGCCACTTCCAGTTACGCAGCGCTACCACGCCCGCCAGACAAGCGGTGATCACCATTGTGCCGGTCACCACAATGCCGTACGCCGAAGAGAGCGCCGAAGATTGTCGGAACGCCAGCACAATCACCGTCACCGCGACAAACAGCAGCCAGTTCACCACCGGAATATAGATCTGACCGGATTCCGTGTGCGAGGTGAAGATGATGCGCATCGGCGGCAGAAATCCCTGACGGATCGCCTGATGCGTCAGCGTATACACGCCGGTAATCACCGACTGCGCGGCGATCACCGTGGCCAGCGTTGACAGCACAATCAGCGGGATCTGTCCCCAACCCGGCGCGAGATTAAAGAACGGGTTATTGAGGGCCTGCGCATCGGCAATGACCAGCGCGCCCTGCCCAAAGTAGTTAAGCACCAGCGCGGGCATGGCGATCACCAGCCAGGCCATGCGAATCGGCGCTTTGCCCAGATGTCCCATATCGGCGTACAGCGCCTCCGCGCCGGTCACCGCCAGCACCACCATGCCCAGCGCGGCAAACGAAAGCGCTTTGTGGCTAAGCAGGAACGTCAGCGCATAGGAGGGATTCAGCGCGTAAAGCACTTCAGGATTAAGCAGGATGCCGCGAATGCCTAATAGGGCAATCGACACAAACCAGACAAACATCACCGGGCCGAACACTTTACTGACCTTTTCGGTGCCGTGTTTTTGAATCATAAACAGCAGCGTGAGAATCGCCACTGCCAGCGGCACCACATATTTATCCAGCTCAGGTGACACCACTTCGATACCTTCGATCGCCGACAGCACCGAAATCGCCGGCGTGATCACGCCATCGCCGTAGAAGAACGCGCCGCCAATTAAGCCCGCTAACACAATGATGTGCGAGGCTTTCGGCCCAACATGCTGGCGTGCCAGCGACATCAGCGTTAATACGCCGCCTTCGCCATCATGATCGGCGCGCATCACAAAGCAGACGTATTTCAGCGACACGATCAGCGTCAGCGCCCAGAAAATCAGCGACAAAAATCCCATCACTGCGGTGGTGGAGACGGCGCCATTAGGCAAAATGGAGAGGCACTCTTTAAGGGTATAAAGCGGGCTGGTGCCGATATCCCCAAACACGATCCCTGCGGCCGCCAGCATGCCAGCAGGCAAAGACTGTTTTTCACTTTGACTCATAGATTTCCTGTGTTTTATCAGGGTTGAGGCTAATGAGGGCGAACATACCTGTTTGCGATCGAAGCGAACAGTGGCAGGCGAATTTACGTACAGCATTTTTACGCGTAACGCCGATATTTTTACACCATTTTTATATCGCGCTCATTTTTCACGCTGAGCGTAGAGGAATATTTGACTGCGCACTGAGGCCCAAATATCACATTTAAACATATATAAACCAATGCTCACTGGAGCGGTTTTACCCGCAGGAAAGCACAGGGCATTTATTCATCATTTACCCACGCGAGCATAGATTCGAGCCAGCTAAATGCACAGTTTTTCCTGTAACGAACCGGTGGGTTAAAAAATATGAATACAGTACTCATAACGGGTGCAACTGGATTTTTGGGCGGTGCGGTCGCGGTTAATCTGCTCAAGAAAAGTGATCATTACCGACTACTTTTATTAGTGCGGGCTAATAGTCAAGCTGCAGGATTAGACCGAATTAAGGAAAACCTGATTAAATTTGGCGTTGAAGCTGGTCAATTAAACAGGCTCACCCACGAGAACATCTTAATAGGCGATCTTGCTGAGCCGGAACGGTTTATTGACGATGCGCGCTTGACCAAGGTTACGCATGTGCTTAACTGCGCCGCTGTCGCCTCGTTTGGCGCGAATCCCCTGATCTGGAAAGTCAATGTAGAAGGCACCTTCGCATTTGCCAGTCGTATGGCGCGGGTGAAAGGGCTCAAGCGCTTTGTGCATGTCGGTACCGCGATGTCGTGTGCACCCGAAGCCAATTCGCTGGTGGTAGAAAGTGAGTTGAATACGCTGCGCGAACAACACGTTGTGGAATATACGTGGAGTAAAGCAACAGTTGAAAGAATGATGAGCGAGATGTTACCTAATCTGCCCTTAGTCATCGCGCGACCATCCATTGTGGTGGGGCATTCGGACTGTGGCTGTGCGCCGTCCCCAAGCATTTTTTGGGTATTTCGCATGGTGCTCACGTTAGGCAAATTTATGTGTGAGCTGAATGACCGTATTGATGTGGTGCCGGTCGATTACTGTGCCGATGCGCTGGAGTTGTTATTGACGGCTCCCAACGTGGAGAAGACGATTATTCATATTTCAGCGGGTGAAAATAGCAGCGTCACGTTTGCTGAGATTGATCAGGCGATGGCACAAGCCTCGGGACACGTTGCGGTGGCCGAAACGTATCAGAAAGTGAATTACCGTGAACTGGCAGCGAGCAGGAGCTCATTCTCTTCGCTGTTTGGTCCCTGTAATGAACGCATCTTATTACGCGCCATGAATCTGTATGGACATTTTTCAAAACTGAATGTGGTGTTCAGCAATGAGAAATTGCTGGAGCTGGGTATGCCGCCATCGTCAAAGTTTACTGACTATTTGCATCATTGTGTCGCTTCAACGCGTAATGCAACTATTGCGGAGTTGATGGAGGTCGATTTTAAATAAGCTGAAACTGCGCAGTTAATATCTGCGCAGTTTTCGCCAAATTACCAGCCTTTAATAATATCGCCTTTGTAGATCTCGTTGGCTTTATCCAGCACTTCTTGTGACTGGAAGGCTTGTTTCAGCTTCTGCACGTTGGCGCTGTCTTTATTATCTTCACGCGCCACAATCGCATTCACATAAGGCGAGGCTTTGCCTTCCATAAACATGCCGTCACGCGAGGCAGAGAGATTAACCAGCGCGGCGAAGTTGTTGTTGATGATCGAAAGATAAACCTGCGGATCGTCCAGCGTACGCGCCAGCTGCGGTGTATCCACCTCAACAATTTTCAGCTTCTTCGGATTATCGGTGATATCCAGCGTGGTTGGCAGCAAGCCCGCTTCGGGTTTCACTTTGATCAAGCCCTGCGCCTGCAACAGCAGCAGGCTGCGGCCGAGCGTGGTGGCTTCGTTGGAGAGGGTCACGGTGGCGCCGTCAGGCAACGCTTTCAGCGATTTAATCTTGCGCGAGTAGCCTGCAATCGGGAACACGAAGGTGTTGGTGACCACGGCGAAGTGGTAGCCGCGCTCTTTGGATTGCATCTCCAGATAAGGCAGGCTCTGGAAGGCGTTGGCATCGACATCTTTGTTGAACAGCGCTTCATTCGGCTGCACATAATCATTGAAGGCCACCACATCGACATCCAGCTGATATTTGTCGTGCGCCACTTGCTTCACGGTATCCCACAGCGCCTGGTCTGGTCCGGTATTAATGGCCACTTTGATTTGATTTTCATCGTCTTTGTTGCAGCCACTAAGCAGCGCCACGGATGCAGCCAGCAGCGTCGTGAGTAAAATTTTCTTCATTACGCGGATTCCCTTTAAACGTAGGGAACGGACTATAATGGATGTTTAGACGTCTGTACATCCATCCACGGCGCGTTTGCTTACAATTCGTTCAGGAGAGAGACTTCTGCAAGCAGGCAATATATTTCTCGCCCGACTGCATCACGATCCGCTGCGCGTCAGTGAGAATTTGGCGATGCTCGAATGCGCCGTATAAGCGCGAAAATTTTAGCGCCGCCAGCCGACGCATAATATCGCTTACCGTCGCCGCCGGTAACGGCAGCATATTTGGATAGCTCCACATAAATGACACCGCATCCGCGCCAGGCGTGACTTGCACGATATCGCCACTCAACAGCACGCCGTCATCGTGCGTCCAATGCAATACGCATCCGCCAGCAAAATGTCCGCCAAGACGAATCAGTTTCACTTCCGGCACAATTTCCAGCTCGTCATTTTGCCAAAGATGAATATGCGGGCTGTCGCGCATAATCCATTGACTATCGTTAGCATGCAGATAGATCGGCGCGTCGAATGCCGCTGCCCAATCCTGCATGGTGCTGTAATAGTGCGGATGCGATATAGCGATGGCGTGAATACCACCGAGCGCGGTAACAATCGCTTTGGTGGCATCATCGAAATTAGCGATGCAATCCCACAAAATATTGCCGTGCGGCGTTTGCAGCAGAAACGCGCGTTGAATAATAGCAAAGCTGGGCACGGTTTGCAGACTGAACACGTTGGCAGCATGCTGCTGCCATTTATTGCAGTGTGTGGCTTGCAGGCTATGCAGTGGAGTCCATTTTTGCCCGCTGGCCGGCACAAACTGTCGTTCGTCTTCACATATTTTGCAGTGTTCGATTTGACTCTGTTGCTCATCGTAAGATGTGCCGCAGGCGGTGCAGACTTTGATCATCATGAATTCCTCTCGTCTATTTGAGATTCATTCTAGAAGCCGAAATCAGGGCGTGCGCAGATCATTACAGATTGTATTGAGGACGTTGCACCGCATTTGGGGTGGAAGAGGAAAGTGGGCGTAAATACTGGCATTGTGAAGTTAAAGTTGCGGCTGCAACTGATAAATCCACGCCGTGATCAGCTCGCCATTGCTGGTGGTGACATCAACTTCCACGCGATCGTAGCCATCTTCAAACTCATCGAGCATCGGCCAATGCGGTTCAAGTTTCTCTGAGATAAACAGATAACCCGGCACGCGTGGGCCGTTTTCCTGCAACACAATGCCGGGGAAATCTGCTGCTGCGCCCCAGCCGCGCTCATAAAAGGTGCCAGAAACCGTTCCCGCCAGCCATTCGCCACCGATGTTTTCCAGAACATGCGCATTTGAATGGCCGGGCTGGAGCGTACCGTAAACAAATAAACGTTTCATTTTCCCTCATAAAATCAAGCAAAAGCGTTACTTTAACTCTCGGCGTTAGCGAAGTCATCAACCGCCCAATATGCGATGTGCGTTGCCGTAAAAGTGACTATTCTGAAGGACCCGGGATGAGAGGTAAAAGATCAATGTTGAATAGTTCGAGCATTTGTCGCTGCAATATAAAACGCTATCCGCAATCCGCTCAGTTTGATGGCAAAAGGTTTAACAATAAGATCCCACGCCAGCAGTTAGGATTAACTGAGTTCGCCAAACTATTCTGGGATTTTGCCTTTAACAAACCGAAAAATACCGCACCTGAATCTGCGCTGCCGCTCATCAAACTCGACGCGCAGCAACTTGCGGCTGCGGCGGATAACAGCGTATTTCGCCTTGGCCACTCATCATTGCTATTTAAAATGCAGGGCAAATACTGGCTGACCGATCCGGTATTTACGCAGCGCGCCTCACCCTTTAAGTGGTTTGGCCCGAAACGCTTCCAGCCTGCGCCGATTGCGCTTGAAGATTTGCCGCCCATCGAAGGGGTCATTCTTTCGCATGATCATTACGATCATCTGGATTATCACACCATTTTGCAGCTCAAAGATCGCGTGTGCTATTTCCTGACGCCGCTGGGTGTCGGTGATTTACTGATATCCTGGGGCGTTGCGCCGGAAAAAATCACCCAGCTGGATTGGTGGGAATCAAAGAATATCGGCGGTATTCATTTTGTCGCCACGCCATCGCAGCATTTTTCTGGCCGTGGCATGTTCGACAGTAATAAGCGGCTGTGGTGCTCATGGAGCATTATCAGCGATGATTTCCGCCTGTTCTATGGCGGGGATTCCGGTTATTTCGATGGTTTCAAACAGATCGGTAATAAATTCGGTCCGTTCGATATGGCCTTTCTGGAAAACGGCGCTTATGACCGTCGCTGGGCCGATATTCATATGCTGCCACAAGACACCATCAAAGCCTTTATCGACCTCAACGCGAAATGGCTGTTTCCGATTCACAATGCCGCTTTCGATTTAGCGTTTCATGCATGGAATGATCCGCTTAATCAAATCGTGACGCTGGCACAGGAACAGCAGATTAATGTGTCGATGCCCCAACTCGGGCAGGGCGTGCAATTTTTGCAGCCGCAGCAAGAGAAAAAGTGGTGGTAAATGATGCCCGATTGCCAGGCAATCGGGTCATCCGGTTATTTCGTCAGTTCGCCCGCGAATGAACGCATTTAACTTAGTGCGGCAGGCGGTGATTGCCGACATCAGCAGTGAATCCTGCGCCATCACGCTTACCCGGCGTCGCTGGATTTGGGCGGATTATTCTCTGGCTGCGGACGCGTTTCACCTCGCTCATCATAACGACCATGCCAGTCGCAGCGATCGTGATGACCACGATGACCAAAGCGATTGCGGCGATGCTGCATAAACTCTTCGCGCTGTTCTGGCGTCATCTGCATCCAACGTTCGTGCATGCGGCGACGCGCCATGCCGAACATGCCCGGACGGAATCCCAAACCGCCAAACAAGATGCGGCACAACGCCAGCAAGCCCAGCGCCTGCCAGAAACCGATGCTTTTCACACCGATGATGCCCGGCAGCAACGCATTCCACAGCGACATCACCAACAAGCCCAGCGCGGCGATAATCACCGCGCCCATCAGCAGCGGTTTCGCCAGGCGATGACCGCCAAAATGCTCCCGATGACCGTGTCTGTGCATATCAAAATCTCTCATTGTTTTGTCCTCATGACATTAACGGATAACTGCTGGTGATGAGGTAGACGAATGAGCAGTGAGAATATTGCTAAAAAAACGTAAAAAAGAAAAAGGCCGCCGTAAGGCAGCCTCGCGTTATGGATTTTTCACTGCTGAATCAGCGCCTGGCTTTATCGCGGCGTGGACGAATCACAATATCTGCAATCTGCGTATCTTCCGGACTATCCACAATAAACCGCACGGCGCGCGCCACCGAACTCGCATCGAGATACTCCTGCGGATTGATCGGCGCATGGTTACCCGCGCGGGCACGCGAGGCTTGATTCATCGGCGTATCGGTTGGGCCGGGCGCGACTGTCGCGACCCGCACGCCATGTTCGCTCTCTTCGCTACGCAGCGCATGCGCCAGCGCGGTAAGGGCAAATTTGGAGGCGGAGTAAATGACGTGTCCCGCTAACGCCAGCGTCCCGGAGCCGGAGTTGATAAACACCACTTTGCCCTGTGAGGCGCGCAGGGCGGGCAAGGTTAAGCGCGTGAGTTCTGCAGGCGCAATGACATTAATGTTCAGGTGCTGTTGCCACAGTTCTGGCGTGGCGGAGAAGGTAGTGCTGAGAATCGAGATCGCCGCCGAATGCACCAGTACATCAACCCGATTTAATGTGGCGGTGAACGCGGCCACGGCGGCAAAATCTGTGATATCCAGTGCAACCGGAATTACATTGGTGACCTGTTCTAAAGCCTGCAACGTTTGCTGATTGCGCCCAATCGCGTAAACCTGATGGTCGGCCGCCAATAACTTCACGGTTTCCAGGCCAATGCCGCTGTTGCCGCCGGTGACAATCGCGACCGGTAGTGCTGATGCTGTCATAGGTTCCTCTCCTGTTGATGATTTCAAGCTATGGAAAAGGACGGCCGCAGGCAAATGCCTAAATTGACTATGTTTACCTGGTGCGCATGAATGCGCACTCGTTGTAGCGGCGCCATTCATGGCGGCCAATATCAAAAACTCATACCATCAACTCACGCATAAACCCCAAATCATGCTGTTGTTCGAGCTGCAGCAGTTGCTGATAGATATTCCCAGCGTTGGGCAAATCCGCACAGCAGTCATGAAATTTCGCCTCGCGCTCCGCTGCGCTAAAAGGTTCATCGTGCGCGCCGCGCGCATGGCGACGTGAATGCACCATTTCGCGGCCATCTTTAAAGCGCAATGTGAGAATGTGGGGTAAATCGCGGCTTTCCGCTTCCTGTTCTGCCGTCCACGGCGACATGCTGATACTTGCCATCAGCGCGTTATCCGTCTGCGCCCGCACGCTTTGCGCGGTAAAGTCCGTGACGCTCAGCGCCCCTTTTTCCAGCATCATCGCCACACAATATTGCATCGAGAAGCGCGCCTGCATTTCATCCTGCGGCTGTGCATAGGCGAGGTTGCGCCAGTTGGCGATGCCCACCTGACAATGCACGCTTTTGATCTCGTCCAGTGATAGCGTCTGGCGCTGCTGCAAATCGGCAATGGCGTCGAGAATGCGATGCGTTGAACCGCAGCACGGATGCTTTTTCGGCATCACGCCGATGCGCTCGATAACGTGTTCATTCTCACAAGGCAACGCGGACACACTGAGTTTCCCCGCGTACAACTCAGCAAAACCCTGCGCGCATTCAATGATATCAGTGCGGCCTTGCATGCCAGTTTGCGCCAGCAGCGCGGCATCGACGGCGCTACGTGCGGCCATTCCGGCATGAAAGGGTTTGAGCGGCGTGCCGAACTGTCCTTTCACACCGCTGGCGAGACTCACCGCGATGCTGAGTGCGCGCGCAATGCCCGCCGTATCCATGCCCAGCAGCGCCGCAACGCCCGCCGCGCTGCCGATGCAGCCGACAGTGGATGTGCCGTGCCAGCCGGCGGTGTAGTGCTGATAGCCAATCGACTCGCCCACAAAGGCTTGTGCCTGCAGGCCAATCAGGTAAGCACGGACAAGCTGCGCACCATCGCATTGTTGCGCCACCGCTAGCAGTGCGGGCACCAGCACCGCCGAGGCGTGACTCATGCCAGGCGCAAAGTTGTCGTCATAATCGATGGCGTGCGCGGCGGTGGCGTTAAACAGCGCATCCAGTGAGCGGGTGCGTGGGTGTTCGGGCCAGGTTTGCAGCACCGCGCGGGTTGAGAAATCATTGCGCCCCGCGACCATGCAGCCGAGCGTATCGGCAATGGCATCGCAGGCTAGCTGGCGAGCATGAGGCGAGAAGGCGGGCGGCGTGAAGCACCACTGCGCCAGCTTTTCAATAAGTGTCATGAACGAATCCTCATAGTCAGGCCTCGCTGGCCGCGAGAAACTCACGCGTGTAGTTTTCCTGCGTCAGCCCTTGCCGCACGTTGTCGGCGTTCAGCTCTTCCAGCAGTTTGCCGTGATGCATGATGCCAACACGGCTGCACAGATGCGTAACTACGGCTAAATCGTGCGTTACCATCAGATAGGTCAGCCCTCGCTGGCGGCGCATGTTGCTGAGTAAGTTGAGGATCTCCGCTTGCACCGACACATCCAGCGCCGACGTCGGTTCATCCAGCAGCAGCACCGAGGGTTCAAGAATCAACGCGCGCGCAATCGCCACGCGTTGTCGCTGTCCGCCAGAGAGCTGATGCGGATAGCGATAACGGAAGGCATCGGAAAGTCCCACCGCGTGTAATACCTCGCTGATGCGCGCCTCATGGCGATCCAATCCGTGCAGCTTGAGCGGTTCACGCAGGCTGGCCCATACCATTTTGCGCGGATGCAGTGAGGCATACGGATCCTGAAACACCATCTGCACCTGGCGATAAAAAGCTTTATCGCGCTGTGGCTGCTGTTCGCGGTTATTGAACAGAATATGGCCGTGATAATCGTGATTAAGGCCAGCCAGAGCGCGCAAAATTGTCGATTTGCCGCAGCCGGATTCACCAATCAGGCCGTAACTTTCGCCGTACGCCAGCGTAAAACTCACGCTATCCACCACCTGACGACGACGCGTTCCGCTACCGAAAGCGATGGTGAGATCGACCAGTTCGATGCTGCGTTCTGACGTTGGGATCATATTCATAGCGCCACTCCATCGCGGTAGCAGGGACCGTGAAGCCAGTTGGCTTCACGCAGCGGCACGCGCAGCATCTCAACCGGCTGATGCAGACGCGGCTGGCTGGCTAATAGCGCTTGCGTATAGGGATGTTGCGCCTGTTCAAGGCGGTCGGCGCGGATCTCTTCGACGATGCGCCCGGCGTACATCACCAACACGCGGTCACAGAAGCGCGACACAAGATTGAGGTCGTGGCTGATAAACAGCAGCCCGGTTTGGCGGCGCGCCAGTTGCTCGTTGAGAATGCTCAACACCTGCTGGCGCACCGTCACATCCAGCGCCGACGTCGGTTCATCGGCAATGATCAAATCAGGCTCCGGGATTAGCATCATAGCAATCATCACGCGCTGTCCCATGCCGCCGGAGATTTCATGCGGATAGCGCTGCGCGACGCTTTCGACATCGCGAATATGCACCGATTCCAGCATCGCCAGCGCCCGCAGTCGTGCTTCGCCTTTGCTGACACGACGATGCAGCCGCCAGGCTTCCGCCACCTGATCGCCGATGCGCATCAGCGGGTTCAGTGAGAAGCGGGGATCCTGCAGGATCATTGAGATGCGATTGCCGCGAATAGCGCGCATCTGTTTTTCGCTGCAGCTGAGCAGGTCGATATCGCCAAACTGCATCTGATCGGCGCTGACGTGGCCGATTTTCGGCGTCAGCTTCAGCAACGCGCGGCAGGTTTGTGACTTGCCCGAGCCTGATTCGCCGACGATCGCCACTTTTTCACGACCGACCTGAAAACTGACGTCGCGCACCGCATGCTGCTCGCCATGCGCGCTGCGGAATACGATATTCAGGTTCTTGACCTGAAGCAGGGAATTAGTCATGGCGGATATCCATTACGTCGCGCAGGCCATCACCCAACAGGTTGAAGGCGAGGCTGGTGAACAGGATGGCTAAACCGGGAATGGCGGCAACCCAGCCGTTGTTAAGCATGAATTCACGCCCGGAAGCCAGCATCGCGCCCCATTCCGGGCTCGGCGCTTGTGCGCCGAGGCCAAGAAAGCCAAGTCCGGCGGCAGTGAGGATAATCGCCGCCATATTGAGCGTGACGCGCACCACCACGGAAGGCAGACACATCGGCACAATGTGGCGCACGATGATGTGCCACGACGATGCGCCTTGTAAGCGCACGGCAGCGATGTAATCCATTTTGCGGATGGCCAGCGTTTCGGCGCGCGCCAGACGCGCAATCGGCGGCCACGATGAGAGTGAAATCGCGATGATGGCATTCTCGATGCCGGGACCAAGCGCGGCGACGAACGCCAGCGCTAGAATCAGGCTGGGAAAGGCGAGAAAAATATCCACCAGCCGCATCAGAACGGTATCGACCCAACCGCCGAGATAACCGGCGGTGGTGCCGACCAGCAGCCCGAGCGGCGTAATAATCAAGGCGGTCAACCCGGCGATATACAGCGTAATGCGTGCGCCATACAGCAGGCGACTGTAGATATCGCGGCCCAGCTCATCCGTGCCGAGCCAATGCTCAGCGTTGGCGGGTTGCAGGCGCAGCGCCAGATTTTGTGCGTAGATATCGTGGCTGACGATCCACGGTGCCAACAGCGCGGCAGCAATAATCACCAGCAACACCAGCAGACCAAACAGCGCGGAGTGATTGGCGCAAAAGCGGCGCCACTGAATCCACATCAGCTGCACTTGCGCCTGCAACGGCGATTGCGGTGCCGGATCGCGCAGCCAGGCGCGTAAGCTCCGCGAGGCGGGCAGCGTCGGGGATTTGTTCACGGAATCGGTCATGGTTCCTCCTGACGCGTGCGGGGGTCAAACAGGCGATAGAGCAGATCGCACAGCAGGTTGAGGGCAACGAAGATGGCACCAATCAGCAAGGTGCAGCCAACCACCGCATTCATGTCGCCGGCCAGCAGCGCATTGGTGAGGTAGCGGCCAAAACCGGGCCAGGCGAACACCGTTTCAGTTAGCACCGCGCCTTCCAGCAGCCAGGCCCACGACAGCGCAACCACGGTCAAGGTGGGCACCGCGATGTTGCGCAGCGCATGCACCCAAACGCAGCGCGCCCACGACAAACCTTTCACCCGCGCGGTAATGATGTACTCCTGCGAAAGCTGCTCCAGCATGAAGCTGCGCACCATGCGGCTGATATAGGCGAGTGCGCTGAGACCCAAAATCGAGGCGGGCAGAATGATGTGACCCAACACGTTGCGTAACACCTCCCATTTGCCGCTCAGTGCGCTATCAATCAACCAAAAGCCGGTCACCGCTTGCAGATCGAACTCGTAGATGAAATCAATGCGTCCTGGACCGCCAATCCAGCCCAGCGTGGCGTAAAACAGTAGCAATCCCATTAGTCCCAGCCAGAAGTGCGGCGTGGAGTAGCTGAGCAAACCGACAAAGCGCATCAGATGATCGAACCAGGTGTTGCGATACATGGCGGAGAGCACGCCCGCCGGTACGCCCAATCCCACGCCGATAATCGCCGCCACCGTTGCCAGCTCCAGCGTGGCGGGAAACACACGGGCGATGTCCTGTGCCACCGGATGGCTGGTGGTGAGCGCGATACCAAAATCAAGATGCAGCAGTTGCCAGACGTAAGCGACAAACTGCTGCCACAGCGGCTGATCGAGGCCGAGCTGCTGGAACATCTTGTCGTACGCTTCCTGGCTGGCGTTATCCCCGATGATCGCCACCACCGGATCGATCGGCAGCAAACGGCCAATAAAGAAGGTGAGTGCGGCCAGCCCCAACAGCGTGCAACCGATCGAAATAACGCCCTTAGAAAGGCGTCGCAACAGACGCCAGCCAGCGGAAGGTGTGTTCTGTGCTAGCGGTGAGATCACCTGAGACATCAGCCACCTCCATTATTTACTTGCGTCACCGTACCAAACGCGGAAACCGTTCCATGTCCAGTTCTTCACCACGGCGTTAATGCCCGCGCTGTTGTACATCTGGAACATGATCGCCATCGGGCCTTTCTGCATCTGCTCTTGCTGCAAATCGGCGTACAGCGCGCTGCGTTTGCTGTCATCCGGCTCCAGCAGCGCGGTCTCCACTTTCTGGTTCATCTGCGGGTCGAAATAGGCGGCTCGCCAGCTCGGATACTGCGTGGCGCGCGCCTCTTTGCTGTTATCCGGGTTATAAACCAGACGCGAAGCGTTGCCGTAGGCATCCGGCACCGAGGTTTGCCACGCCATCATCGCGCTCTGGAACTCGCGGCCGCGCACGCGGCTAAACAGCTGCGCATTCGCCATGCGTTCAAGATTGAGTTTCACGCCAACTTTAGCGGCGTTTTGCTGGATGCTTTGCGCGATAGGCGCTGAGTGTGGCAGCGTGCCAAACAGCACCGAGGCGCTAAAGCCGTTGGGATAGCCCGCTTCGGTCAGCAGCTGTTTGGCTTTGTCTAAATCGAGATGGAAGGGCTGTCCTTGTTTGGCATCCAGCGCGCCAAAGGCACCTTGCTGTACAAAGCTGGCGCGCGGCACGCCGAGATAAGGCATCACGCTGTTGCCGAGGCCGTCGTAATCGATCAGATAACGCATCGCCAGACGCACTTTTTCATTTTTGAAAATCGGGTCTTCGTTGTTGTAGGTCCAGAAGAACAGCTGCGGCTTCAGCACCTTCTCCACTTTGACCTTGCCGCCTTCATCCAGCGTTTTCAGATCATCTGCCGACAGATCGCGTGCGATATCCACATCACCTTGCGTCACCAGCAAACGCTGTGTGCCGGTTTCGGCGACGTGACGGATCAGAATGCGCTTCAGCAGCGGCGCTTTGCCCCAGTAGTTGGGTGAGGCTTGTAGCACCACGCCTTCACCGGCGTTCCAGCGCACCAATTGATACGGACCGACGCACGCCGTGTGGGTGGAGAGATATTTATGGCCCAGATCGCTGTCCACCGCTTGCTTCTCAAGCAGTTTGCGATCCAGCAGCGATGAGACGTTATTGGCGGCGATTGCCTGCAGTACCAGATTGGTGGGATAGGCTTTGTCGAAACTCATCACCAGCGTTTTATCATCGGGCGCGGTGATGCGGTTATCAACATTCTCTTTGCTGAAGCCATACTCCTTGATGGCGGCGGCGTTGCCGTATCCGAGTTTCACCACGCGCTGCATCGACCAGGCTAAATCGCCTGCCGTCGCCGGTGAGCCGTCGGCAAACTTCAGGTTGTCCTGCAGATGAAAGGTGATGGTTTTACGATCGGCTGAAACGTCCCAGCTTTTCGCCATGCCGGGATCGAGCTGGGTTTCATCGCTGACGCGAAAATCCACCAGCGTGTCACAGGTATTGGAGTAGATCTCGCTAGTGACCACTTCACCAATTTGTGCCGGATCCCAGGTGCTGATGGCGTCAATGTTCCATGCCATCACCAGCGAGTCGGGCGGCGTGGCGGCCTGCGAAGCGGCGCAGCAACCTGCTGCCAGCGCGATGGCGGCAGTGAGTGTTTTCATCGTCATGCTTCTCTCCTGAGTGGTTACAGATTGTCCGGACGTGGCTGAATCGGCGGCTTAACCTCCGCAGGGATCGGGCAGTGGTACGGTTTCTCGCTCACCTGTTCGAAGTGTGCTTTTTTCACCTGCGCCAGTAGCACTTTGTCGGTCAGCACATCCACCGCCGTCGCTGCCATCACTTTGGCGACATGCGACAGCGCTTTGTGCGCCGCGGGCATTTTGCCCTGCGCGGTAAGCTGCCATGAGTGGCCGGGCGTACCTATCGCCATGGTCGGCACGTGTGCCTGCACGGTGGGGATCACCCAGCTGACATCGCCGACATCGGTGGAGCCGATCATCACTTCGCCGTGAGTATCCAACGGGATGATGTAGTCGCTGAGTGGTTTTGGGTTGGCGGGCTTTACGCCGGTTTTGCGGTAACAGTTTTCGATCTCTTCGGGGGTTAAAGTAGCCTGAATTTCAGCGGCAAAGGCGAGGTCGGCCTGGTCAAACGGCACTGGACCCAGCGCTTCGAGATTGAACTGCATCGCCTGTTCCAGCGGGCGATTGCCGAGCAGATTGGAGACGGCGCTCATGATGCTGATATCGACCTGAGTATCGGTCATCATTGCCGCACCAGCGGCCACGCGCTTGACGCGCTCATTGAGATCAAACATGGCGTGCACATCGCGCGAACGAATCGCGTAGCGCACGGTGGATTTAGCCTGCACCACATTGGGCGCGACGCCGCCGGCATCAAGAAAAGCGTAGTGAATGCGCGAATCCTGCGGCACGTGTTCACGTAAAAACTGCACGCCGACATTCATCAGTTCAGCGGCATCCAACGCGCTGCGCCCGAGATGCGGCGAGGCGGCAGCGTGTGACGATCGGCCACTGAAGGCAAAATCCATACGCGTGTTGGCTAATGACAGCGGTTTGGCGACTTCATGGTGCGCGCTTGGATGCCAGGTAATAGCAACATCGACGCCATCAAAGGCACCGGCGCGGGCCATAAAGGATTTTGCTGCACCGCCTTCTTCTGCCGGACAGCCGTAATAGCGTACGCGACCCGGCATGCCAGTTTCTTCCAGCCAGGCTTTCAACGCCGTTGCTGCCAGCATAGCGGCTGAACCCAGTAGGTTATGCCCGCAACCGTGGCCATGACCGTTGCCCGGCAGCGGCGAATAGTGCGCAACACCGGCTGCCTGGCTCAGGCCCGGCAGCGCATCGTATTCGCCAAGAAACGCGATGATCGGCCCACCTTCACCGGCTTCGCCCATCACGGCGGTGGGAATCTCCGCCACGTTCTCCGTGACGCGAAAGCCTTGCTGTTTCAGCATCGCGGTATGCTCCGCCACCGAGCGATATTCCGTATAACAGATTTCCGGCATGCCCCACACGCGATCGCTCAGATCACAAAAGTCCGCTTGATGCGTTTCCACCCATTTCCACACTAACGCTTTGTTTTCCATCATGGTCCTCAGCTTGGTTGGTCAGGTATCGCCAGAGGCGGCAGCCTCTCTGAACTCGCAGCATGGAGGAAAACAACAGCGTTAGGCCAATGAGCAATTCACACTCCCCATTCCAAAATTGCATAGTTTGCCGTCAGGCGGCGTCTGCCGTATCGCTGGCGCAAGCGCGCAACCACAGCTGTTCTGCCTGCGGGTTTTGCAGCACCGGCTGACGATAAAGCCGAATTGCCAGCGAGATATCCCAACTGCTTTCATCGGCACGTACCAGGTTGCCGCTGGTCAGCTCTTCGTGGATCAAACTCAGCGGCAGCCAGGCCACACCCGCGCCGGCCAACACCATCGCTTTGAGGTTCACCGACATGCCGTTTTCATACACGGCTTCCAGCGGCAGCGGCCGTTTACTTAGCATCTGCGCCAGCGCGTGGGCGAAGAAGGTGTGCTGGCCGTAACTCAGCCACGGAATTGGAACGCCGTCAGCGCGTACCGGATAGAGCGGTTTGCCGCTGCTGTCGGGGCGACACACGGCGATAGCGCGCTCGCGGCCCAGTTGAATCATCGGGTATGCCGCCAGCTGATGAATTAAGGAAACAGCATCGTTGGCGTAGGTCAGCAGGAAATCGGTTTCACCGCTGTGCAGAGTAGAAATGTGTTCGACGAAGCTCGGCTTCTGATTGCATAAGCGGATATAGCTGAGGTGCGGCTGCAAATTTAGCCGCTGGATCCAGTCGGGAAAGAAGGTCAGCGAAAGGGTATTCAGCATCGCAAAGCGCAGCACGGCGGTGCGTGAACTATAACGCTGATGCAGATCGTTTCGCAGATGCGTCATGGAGAATACCGTTTCGCTGGCGGTGGCGAGAAAGGTTTGGCCTTCCGGCGTTAGGGTGACGGGATAGGTTTTGCGGTCAAACAGCGGCACGCCCAGCCACTCTTCTAGCTGGCGGATGCGCCGACTAAGCGCCGATTGCGTGATATGCCGCTCATTGGCGGCGCGGGTAAAACTGTAACAGCGGGCGACACTGAGAAAATCTTCAAACCATTTCAATTCCATAGCGCAGACCTCTTTGGACGAAAGGGAACGATAAGTCACAATTTGTTACACGCAAGAAACGCGCCAGTCTGCGGATGGCCTGATAGTTCGCGTATCAGCTTGATGAGATGAATAAACTGCCGCTGTTGGAGCAGCAACTGCACCCCGCAGGTGCAAGTGCGGATTTTCCCCGTAGGGTGCGCATTGATGCGCACCAGGTCGAAATTTACACCTTTTTCAGGCTGCCAAACGTCTGTTTGCCGTTAAAGAACGTCGCCATCACCGGCGCGATGTGCGCAACAGCTTCCGCAGAGCAACTGGCGTTAACCAGCATCATGGTGGCGTGGTCCTGTGCTTTCGGCCATTGCTGTTCGCCGTGGCTATTCAGCGGCAACACCTCGTTGGTGGCGATACCTAACGCGCGGCTCAGAGAATACTCATCCGGCCCACGATAGAGCTGCGAATAGACGTTGGCTTTCTCCAGCATGCTGCCGCTGCCAAAGGGCTGCCAGTGATCGGCGATGGTGTCGGTGCCCGACCACACCGGCACGCCAGCGGCGCGCAATTGCGGCAGCGGCATGATTACGCGACCAATCGGTACGGTGGTGGCGATACTAAACTGCTGCTCTTTCAGTTCCTCAATCATCGCCGCCAGTTCGTTACCCTGTAACGTCCCCAGGGCAAAGGCGTGGCTGAGGGTGACTTTGCCTTTCAGCTGCGGATTGTCGCGCACCGTTTTCAGCATGTAGCGAATCGCCGCCACGCCGTGCGGCTCGGTTTCGTGCAAGTGAATATCGATCGGTGCAGCGAAATCGAGCGCGATGCTAAACATCGTATCCAGCGACTTCTCCATCGCGCCGTCAACGTTGGTTGGGTCCAGTCCGCCGACGTAGTGCGCGCCCATCTTCATCGCTTCGCGCATCATGCTTTCAACGTGCGAACGCAATAATCCGTGCTGTGGGAAGGCGACAATGTCGGCATGAAAATCATCGCGATGGTTGGCAATCGCCTGCTGAAGATGCTCCAGACCGTGTAATTTGCTGACCGGATCGATGTTGCAATGGCTTCGTGCAGAACTGCTGCCTTTGGATTGCAGCAGGCCAATCAGTTTCCCGGCACGGATTTCAGAAGTCGGCAGCAGTTCGGGCAGGATCTGTTCTTCCTGATGGATCATATCGATCACGCTGTGGCGCGGCAGCGGGGCGCGCCAGCTTTCGCCGTAAAAGGTTTTATCGAGATGAATATGCATGTCGCGCGTGGCGGGCAGCAGCAGATAACCTGCGGCGTCCCACGTTGGCAGATTAATGCTGACGCCCGCAGGATGAACGGCGGCAATCTTGCCAGCATTCACCTCAACATCATAAAAACCGGTTTGCGTGGCGGTGATGACATCCTGTTTGCGGATAAAGGCTTCTTCCAGGCGCACATTACGCAGCAGAAAGTGCGTGACATCAACGCGGCCGGCAGGCGCCGGTTGGCAGGTTTCTACCGCCTGAATGCTGCGGCTCATGCCCACGCTGAGCAAGGTGCCTGCGGCGGTGAGTTTCATGCCGGCGGAGAGAAAATCCCGGCGATTGCCGGGTGATAAGAGGCTCATGAATTATTCTCCTTGTAGGGGAGAATAACCCTAAAATAGCCGCTGGCAGGGCGCTGCGATATTTTCCACTGCTGGCTATGGTGAAAACTAATGACCTTAGTGATTGCTACTCAGCGAGATGAATTCGTACCTGATGATTTCCGACGTCGCAGCTGAGTGTGATGGCATCATCGGCACTCAGCACATCATCCAGCCACAGCTGATAAGCGCCGGGCGTGCGCCGCATCTCAATCTCATAGCGCGCGGACCCTTCATGATAAATCACCTTCGCGCCCGGCCATGCTTTGGGCAGATGCGGACGCAGCCGCAATTTATCGCCGTGGCGCGTGATGCCGAGCAGGCTTTCGATGATCAGCTGATAAGTCCAGCCCGCCGATCCGGTGTACCACGTCCAGCCGCCGCGACCTTCATGGTTCTCGGCGCTGTAGACATCCGCCGCCATCACATAAGGTTCGACTTTGTAAGTTGCAACAGCGGCAGCATCAAGGCTGTGATTGATCGGATTGATCAGCGCCAGCAACGCCCATGCGCGCTCGACCTGGCCCATCTCGGCGAACGCCATAATTGCCCACAGCGCGCCGTGCGTGTATTGCCCACCGTTTTCACGGATGCCAGGCAGATAACCGCGAATGTATCCCGGATTGGGGCCTGCGCCATTGAACGGCGGCGTCAGCAGTTTAATCAGGCCGTTATCGCTATCCACCAATTGCTGATCGAGCGCCTGCATTGCCGAGGCGCATTTTTCGTGATCGCCAGCCGCAGTCAGCACCGACCAACTCTGCGCGATGGCATCAATGCGACATTCGGCGTTGCGCTGTGAACCCAGGGTTTCACCGTTATCGAAGTAGCCACGCAGGAACCATTCACCATCCCAGGCGAGCTGATTGAGCGCCGTTTTCAGCTTCTCCGCCTGCTGTTCGCACAAGCTGGCGGCTTCCGGCTGATCGATACGTGTGGAGAGCGCGGCAAAGCGCGTGAGCACGCTGTAGAGGAAAAAGCCGAGCCAGACGCTTTCACCTTTACCGGCAATACCCACTTCGCTCATGCCGTCATTCCAGTCGCCGGAACCCATCAGCGGCAAACCATGCTCACCAAACCTCAGACCATGCTGGATGGCACGCAAGCCATGCTGCCACAGGTTTTCCTGCAGCTGACTGACGTTCGGCAGGCTGTAAACTGACTCTTCTTCGGCGGTGAGCAGTGGCGCTTCAAGATAGCTAATCGGCTGTTCTAACAGCGCAAGATCCTCCGTAGCGGTGATGTAGTGGCAGAGTGCAAAGGGCAGCCAGAGATAATCATCTGAGCAGCGGGTGCGCACGCCGCGTCCGGCAGGCGGATGCCACCAATGCTGCACATCGCCCTCGAGGAACTGGCGGGAAGCGCACAGCACCAGCTGATCGCGCAGTAAGTTGGGCGCGGCATGGGTGAGCGACAACGTATCCTGCAGTTGATCGCGGAAGCCAAACGCGCCACCGGACTGATAATAACCGCTGCGCGCCAGCAAACGACTGGCCAGCGTTTGGTACAGCAGCCAGTTATTCGCCAGCAGATTCACCGCCGTATCGGGCGTTTGCACCTCGACTTTGTTTAACAGATTGCGCCATTGCTGCTGCACTTTCGCCAGTTCGGCTTCCGCCTGTTCGCTGGGAAGAAATTGCTGCATCAGCGTCAACGCCGCTGCGGTATCTTCCGCCGCGCCTAACACGAACACCAGCGTGCGCGTATCGCCGTCAATCAAGGTGGTCAGAGTTTGCAGAGTGGCGCAGGGATCGAGTCCCGCGCCGGTGTTACCCGACAAGCCTCGCGCTTGCATTATCGCTGGCTTGCGCGTCGAACCATTGCGGCCCAGACACTCAAGGCGATTACCGCTGAAAGCAATCTGATTGCCGGATGCGGCGAAGAAGGCGGTGCGCATCGATCCGCTGCTGGTATAGGGATTTACCGCCAGAATGGCGCTGCCATCTGCCACTATCGCCGCAGAAGTTTGTACATGGCGGGCAGATTGGCTCATCAGCTCACCCAGAACCCATTCGACGTAGCCGGTGATCGACAAATGACGGGTTTTGCCAGACAGATTACTGAGCTGAATCAGGGTGATTTTCGCCGCCTGCTCGCCAGCTACGAAGGTGGTGAGCGTGCTGCTAATGCCTTGCTCCTGATGCATAAAGCGGCTGTAACCCATGCCGTGCTGCGTCAAATAATCTCCGGCGCCGCGCATCGGCAGCGGCATAGGTGACCAGACATCGCCGCTCTCCTCATCGCGCAAATAAAAGGCTTCGCCCGACGTATCGCTGACCGGATCGTTGTGCCACGGCGTCAGGCGGTATTCATGCGCATTTTCATACCATGTGTAGGCCTGACCACTTTCTGAAATCACGCTACCAAACTGTTTATTTGCCAGCACATTGCACCAGGGCGCGGGCGTCTGCTGATGTGGGGACAACAAAATGTGATATTCACTGCCATCGGCGCTGTAGCCGCCGGTGCCATTAAACAACTGCACGCTTTCCGGCGCAGCGAGGCGGGCGGGCGCGGGAAAGGCCTGTTTATGCGCCAGGAAGCGGCAAGGCGGCGCCACCGGCTGCGGTTTTAACAGCACCGTCAGCTGGTCGGCCAAACTGCCGTTGCGGCCTTCCAGCACCACGGCAGCTACGCTGAGTAGCAGCGTGACATCTTCGGGCGCAAAGTGCTCGCTTTGGCGCAGGAAGATGCCGCCAGGCTTGTCGGTCAGCATCTGCATCTCGCCTGATGAAATCATTTTGATCAGCTGATTTTGCAACAGCTGCTGATAGCCGATTTGCTCGCCGTTGAGGATCACCAAATCTACCGTCAATCCTTTCTGGCGCCAGTATTGATGCGCTTTAATCAGATTGCTCACCAGGCTGAGTTGGGTACCGTTTTCGATGCGCACCAGCACGATCGGTAAGTCGCCAGACAGCGAGTGTCGCCACAGCGACGATTGTCCCAGGCGATTCTGCTGCAGACGCTGGCTGTCGCCGCGCATTTCAGGGCTGGCAAAAATCACCGCGCTGGCGAGCTGGTTATACAAACTGGCATCTTCAGCGAGGATATTCAGCTGGCGCAGCGCCACCTGACTGTGAGAAGCCGCCATTTCAAATACCCGATTGGCGTAGACATTGTTGCGATACTTCTCAATCAAGCCAAGGCAGGCATCACGCTGCGTGGTGACGCCATACACCAGATCGAGGGTGACGGATTTACCCGCTTTGATGGCGATTTTCTGGCGAATCGACAGAAATGGATCGAGCACCGCACCTGCGCTGCCGCTGAGTACGCCATCGGCTGCCATCGCCTGCGGATCGGCGGCAGTTCTGCCGCGACCAATAAACTGTGCGCGGTCAGTTTCATAATGCGTATCGCGCTCGCTGGTGCCATGAATCAGCAGGGCGTGGAACATCCACAGCGGCTCGGTTTTCTCATCGCGCGGGCGGCGATGCGCCAGAATCGCTTCCAGTTCAGTGACGATTTCAGTTTGCAAAAACAGGTTGCTGAACGCCGGATGCGCCATATCGCTGGCGGCAGAAGCCAGCACCACTTCCGCGTAGCTGGTGATATCTATTTCACGCAGCTGGCGTGAATGGTTGGTCAGGACGATGCGGCGGATTTCCACATCATCTTCTGGCGACACCACCACCTGGGTGCGGGTGCTGAGCGTTTCCATGCGCGATTCAAACTCCGCGCCGGCGTCGGTAAAGCGCGCAATGTGCTGCGGGCGCGCATCACCGCTGGGCTGGAACGTCGGGCTAATCAGCTCGCCGGATTGGCGATCGCGGATGTAGCAGAAGATACCGTGCTGATTGCTGGTGCCATCGGCGCGCCAGCGGGTTAACGCCAATCCTTTCCACTGGCTGTAACCGGTGCCGGATTGCGTCACCATCACATGATAATTGGCGTTCGACAGCAGCTGGATTTGCGGCAGATGCGCCGCCGAGCCGCTGAACTCGCGCAGTTCGGGCGTATCTGAACGCGGCTTAATCTCGCTGGTGTCAACGAACTGCCGACGCGGGGTATACAGCTCAATGTCATCCGGCACGCGCTCCTGCAGCAGCAAGTAGGAAGACTGGAAGCGCGCACTCGACATAAACCGCGCCACCATCGGCGCTTCATGCAGCAGGTGCGAAATCGCCAGAAAACCCATGCCCTGGTGATGCGCCATGTAAGTTTTCACCGCGACAAATTGCTGGCCGCGCGCCAGGCGCTGCGCGGTGAAATCGAGCGCCTCGTAAAAACCGTATTTGCCGCAGGCACCCATTTTCTTCAGTCGCATCAGGTTGTCGGTGGCCTGATGCGGCAGCACCATCAGCGCCAACAGCGAGGCGTAGGGCGCAACCACATGATCATCGTTGAGGCCACGCTTCAGCCCTAACTCTGGCGTACCAAAGGCTTTGTATTGATAGTTTTGGCTGTCATCGAACGCGGCGTAAGCCGACTCGGAGACGCCCCACGGAATCTGCGCGGCATCACCGGACGCGATCTGCTGCTTCACCGCCGACAGTGCCATTTTTTCCAGCAGCGTATCCGGGTAAACCGGCATCACCAGATGCGGCATCAGGTACTCAAACATCGAGCCGCTCCACGACATCACCGCCGGTTTGTTATCCAGTTGGGTGAACAAACGGCCCAGCACGAACCAGCTTTTTACCGGCAGCTGATTAGCAGAGATGGCGTAGTAGTGCGTCAGGCGCACTTCGGACGGGAAGAGATCGTAATGGCCTTTATCGAGCGCGCCGCTGTCGAGATTGTAACCCACGCTGAGCAGCGCGGTTTTATCAACATAGAGAAAGCGGAAATCCATTTTTGCATGATCTTCCAGCCGTCCTTCCAGCTCCAGCAAGGTCGCCATGCGTTCACGTGCGGCCCACATCACAGACGCCGCGAGCTGAGAATGGAGGCCGGGGCGATGACGCTCTAACTCACTCAGCCACAGCAGAGAAGGTAAGGCGGCAGGCAGATCATCATCCGGCGTGAGCCAGCTGAAAAACAGCGTCCACTCCTGCTGCAAATCGCTGAGCTGGTGGATAAACCGTTCGAACCATTTCACCTGCAACAGCGGCAGCTGCATCTGCGCCAGCAGAATTTCACTCTGCGCGATCAGCGACGAGAGATGGTTGGCAATCGCAACGGGCGCGGCCTGTTGCAGCGCAGCAAACTGCGCGGTTAACTCATCCCAGCGATCGTTACGCTCTGTGCCCATTTGCGCTTTCGCCAGCAGCAAGGTGTCATGCAGACCGGCCATGATCACTGGCAAGGCGAGCACCGGCAGATGCTTCCACTGCGCAAGCCCGGCCTGCAGGGTGGCGAGGTGCGCGGCGAGGTTGCCACTATCGACGGTGGAGACGTAGCGCGGATTTAATGGCTTCAGCGTGTAAGTGTCATACCAGTTGTAGAGATGTCCACGAAAATGCTCCATGCGATCGAGGCTATCCAGCGCGGCGAGCGAACGGGCTATCACCGGTTTCTGCGTAATGTAGCCAAAATCCCATGCGGTTAAATTGGCCAGCAGCGACAGGCCGATATTGGTTGGCGAGGTGCGATGCGCCACCACCGGCTGCAACACTTCCTGAAAATTATCCGGCGGCAAGTGGTTATGTTCGGCGGTGACGAAATCTTCAAACCAAGCCCAGGTGTGACGCGCGGTGTGGCGCAAAAACTGTTGCTGCTCGGTGGAGAGCTTTTTCTGGCGCGAATGGGCCGGTTTACTCAACTGCCACAACAGCCACGGTGTGATCAGCCACAGCAGCGAGATCGGCAGCGCCAGCGCAATCAATTCAGGATTAACCAGCGCGGTTAAAAGTGACAGTGCAACGCCCGCCGCTGGGTTAAACCACATCGCCTGATAAAAATGGCGCAGTGACGGCGTGGGCGATGAACTGCCCGCCGAGGCGCTTTTCCATTCATGGAGAAACTGCCCGCTCACGTTGAGTCGCCACAGCGTGACGATAATCGCCTTCAGCGACCAGTAGCTTTCATGCGGTAGTGTCGCCAGCGTCAGTCCCGCGCGGCTCAGGCGCATTAACGCATCCGAAGACAGGATAGAGAGATGATGCTGCCAGGCGCGCGTCTTGCTTTTGCGCATGCCTTCCATGCTCAACGCTAAGGCGCTGGGCAACAGCAGGAACAGCGCAATGCAGCCGAGCCAAAACGGCGGATTCGCTACCCAACTAAATGCCAGAAACATCAGCAGCAGCAAGGCGGGCGCAATCAGGCTGCGACGCAGGTTGTCGAACAATTTCCAGCGCGACAGTGCACTGAGCGGATTGGCCTGATAGCCGCCATCCTCCAGACGCACGCGCAGTTTCAGCCAGTTCAGCAGTTGCCAGTCACCGCGCACCCAGCGGAAACGCCGCGCGACATCGCTGAGATAGTTATCCGGGTAGTGTTCGTAAAGCACCACATTACTGACCACACCGGAGCGCGCATAACAGCCTTCCAGCAAATCATGGCTGAGCACCAGATTTTCCGGGCAGGTATTACGCGTCGCGCGGGTAAAGGCCGCCACATCGTAAATGCCTTTGCCGACAAACGAACCTTCGCCAAACAGATCCTGATAGATATCGGAAGACATGGATGAATACGCATCGTTGCCCGGCACGCTGCTGGAGAGACGCGCGTAACGGCCCTGGCCAAAGGGCGGAATCTCCTCCGCCAGACGGGGCTGCAGAATGGCATAACCTTCCACCACGCGATTCAGGCTGTCATCAAACACCGGCGCATTGAGCGGATGCGCCATAATGCCAATCAGCTTATGCGCGGTTTCTCGCGGCAGAATGGTGTCGCTATCGAGGGTAATGACGTATTTCACCGTGCGCATTTGCGCCTGGCTGGCACCGACGATGACGTTAAATGTCTCTGCTTCGCCCTGCAGCCAGCGATTGAGCGCATGCAGTTTGCCGCGCTTACGCTCATAACCCATCCACACGCCCTGCGAAGGGTTTAGCACACGGTTGCGATGTAGCAGAGAAAAAAGCCCATCACTGTGCGACTTGCTGCTGTAACGGCGGTTGAGCGCCTGAATTTTCAGCACTGCGTAACCGATGATTTCGGCATCATCGTCATCGTGTTCGGCCGCGCTGTCGGTGAAATCGGCCAGCAGCATAAAGCTGATGTTGTTGAGCGCATTACCGAGATAGCTGGTTTCAAGCGACCGCAACAGCGCATCGGTGCCATGTTTGCTGCTGATTAAACAGGGGATCACCACCAGCGTGCGATCGCCATCCGGTACCGCCCGCTCGTAATCAAGTCGCGGAAGCGGTACCGGATGGCGGGTGCGGGTTGTCACTTCGCTGAGCAGCTGCAGGGCGAGCTGGCTGCTGATTAAGATCACCGCCGGCACCAGTAACAGCCACAGCACCACCGACATCGCGGATTGATGAGTGAAAAACAGCGCTTCGGCGCTGAAAGCGGTGGTCAATAACGTCAGGCTGCCCAGCCAGGAGAGCAGCGGCGTTTGGCTGAGATGATGGCGCGCCTGATTCAGCCAGGAACGGCGCGGCTTTAGCTGTTGCTCAAGCTGCGCACGCCCTTTATCCAGCAGGAAGTAACCAATATGCTGTTGGCGCGCTGGCAATGCGGCCTGACGACTCAGCGCCAAAACCTGATTGGCCACGTTTAGCTCGTCGAATTCGCTCTGGCGAGCCAGCTCTTCAACCACATGCCGATATTGATCGCGGCTGTCAAAATGCATCTGGGGATAAATCCCGGCGGGATCCTGCGCCAACACCTGCTCGACCAGGCTCAGCGACTCCACCAAATCCTGCCAGTTGATTTCGCCAAGCTGGCGCAATCCGGCAATGCTGTTGCTGACCGAGAGCTGACTTAGTGCCAGCTGGCGGTTGAATTGTTCAATCACATCCGCAGTATTACGCCCGGTGTTCAGCAGGTGTTGCTCCACCCAGGTCAACGCCAGCGAGTGATTCTGCCCATTCAGTTTGCGCGCCAGTTCGGCGACAAACGCTCCGGAAAGCTGATCGTTTTTGTGCGCCATATCGGCGATCACCTGAATCACGCGAGTGGCGTCCCTGGCGGAGTGATGAACGATCTCATTAATCCACGCTTCGGCCTGGCTGCGCTCCTGATGAATCTCAGCAACGCCTTGCGCAATACGTGCGAGGTTATCGAGCAGCGCAAAGCGCAGCATGGCGGGAAGCGCCCAGAGTTCACCCATCAGCAGCGGCGTCACGCGTTGATAAGCATGAATAAAGGTCGCCAACACTGCTGACTCTAAGCGGCCATCACTGTGGCTGATCATCTCATCCGCGATCGCCTGAATGCGCAAAGAGTGCGCGGGGTCTTTCAGCGCAGGTAAACCCTGACCAAATTTGGTGGGCAACAGATGGCGCACCATCCGAATTTGCTCTTCAATAATATAAAAATTATCCAGCAACCATTCGCCAGCCGGTGTCAAATTACGCTTCTCACCGGTACTTAATATTTCAGCGCTTTTTATCAGCGCCTGTTCGTTTTCCGTCAGCCGCTGCAATAATTTATAGCTTTTTTTGGCGTCGGAAAGATGATGCGTTTTTGCCAGACGCTCGCCATATATTTCCATTTGCCGCTCGGAAAAAACATCTGGCCGGTTCGCCTGGTAAACACCGCTGTGATGTAAAAACTCAAAACTACTGCGTGCCGTTGCCGGAAGCGCACTACTGCTAATGAATGACCCGGTGGGAAGTTTATTTTTCATAATGGCGTCGCAAAAAAATCCAATGGATTATAAAAGTCAGCACTATCAACAGGAAAGTCGACGGTATAAGAGAGGGCGAGGGAAAATATTTGTCTTATTTGAGTATAGTGCCAAATCGATCTTACGGTTGGTTTATAAAATAAAAGTTAATTTAAAACATTTAACTGAACGTAATGATGGGGTTGAGGATCTTTAACGTTGCTGTCAAGTGTGAGTGGCAATGAAAAAAATCAGGTGTGTTAGAATCAGTTAACGGAAAAAGGAAATAAATTATGAGCTGGTTAAATCAATTTTTAGAAAGCTTATCACGCCGGGAAGTCAAAACTCAGTGTCCAGTCTGTAAAAAGTTTTGCCCACAATCTTCCTTAAAGCAAGCGCGCGGACAGGCTATGTTGTGCCCGCACTGTAAATCACTGTTTATTGCCGAGGAGTAAGCCAATGCGCCATATTCTTGAATGGATTGATGTAAATGAACAAGCGCCCGGCTACAAGCAGGAGTGCATCGTGCAATTTGAAAATGGTGAGGTGCAGGGCGGCTGGCTTTATGGCGGGCAATCGCGCAGCGGCGAGCATATTTTCCTTGAAGCGCATGCGGAATATGAAACCAGCATGGAGGTGAATTTCTGGATGTCATTGCCGCCAGCGCAACCGGACCAACTCGCTGCGTTTCACTCGCCGATATGAAAGAGCACAAGATAATATAATCGCTCATATTCTATAAATGACCGTTGCGCTTCAGCCTGATCGACAAACTGAAAAGCGTAAGGATGTATCAGTTGTTCATCACAATACCAGCAGTCATTAACACGTTTAAAAACGTCACCCTGATGAAAGGTTTGAACTTTATCCAGACGCATAACGGCATATTTGCCATTGTTGAAGGTAACTTCATACAGAGAAATTAATCCGAGCGGCATTAATCTGCGTTCGTGAATAATTTCGCCGTTGAGCTCTGGCGGGTCTGGCTTTTTCATTATGTTCTCTCCGATTGACCTGGTTTAAGTCTGGCAATGATTTAAACAATGCGGTGAGTTTATTTTCAGGCTTCGCTTGTGAATTATTTATTGTCCGCCAGGATTAAGTCAGGCTTATGTGCCGGCGTAATTCCTTATTCACTCTCGCCCACGTTTTTACCTACCTGATATTCCATTCTACTAAAAGGCCATATTATGACGATTAAAACACTGCAAGATCTGTTTGTGCATGATCTTTCTGATATTTACAGCGCAGAAAAACAGATCACCAAAGCGTTACCAAAAATGATTCGCGCCGCCTCTGATCCTAATCTGGTTGCGGCTTTTAAACAGCACCTCGAAGAAACGCGCGGACAAATTGAACGTATTGATCAACTGGTTGAGCTCACGGATGGCGTGCAGATCAAACGAATGAAATGCCATGCGCTGGAAGGTCTGGCCGAAGAGGCGCAGGAAATTATCGATGAAGTAGAAAAAGGGCCGGTTTGCGATGCTGGACTGATCGGTGCCGCACAGAAAGTTGAGCACTATGAGATCGCCACCTACGGCACCTTGCGCGCCTTAGCTCTGAAGCTGGATTATCAGGATGCCGCCAGGTTACTGGGTGAAACGCTGGAAGAAGAAAAAGCCACTGATGAAAAACTGACGCTGATTGCTGAAGAGCAGGATTAATTCCCCGTAGAGGAGGTTGATGCATCGGCTAAAAATGCCCAACCTCTTCGATCCTGAAAAATCCGCTTGCGAATTCCTGGGTTAAAAATCACTTCATTCTCAGTATGCTAATCCCTCTTTTTTCAAACTAACGTTTGAACACTGTTCTGAATACAGAGGGATTTGCATGTCTGCTCATCATCACTCCGCAGAGCCCAAAACGATTTTACGTGCTGGGCGCTTCTTATTGATGCAGAAACTATTACGCCGCGACAAAACGCCCGTTGCACTATTACTGCTGGCTGCGCTGGTCGGTGTGCTAACCGGTTTGGTTGGCGTAGCCTTTGATAAAGCGGTGAATTTTGTGGTGCAGACGCGATTGAGCTGGCTGGCGGATGCCGGTGACAATCTGCTGGTGAAAATAATCGGTGCGTTTTTCCTTTCGGCATTATTAGGCGCTATTGGCTATTTCCTGGTGCGACGTTACGCGCCAGAAGCGGGCGGATCGGGTATTCCTGAAATCGAAGGCGCGCTGGAGGAGCTCCGACCGGTGCGCTGGTGGCGCGTACTACCAGTGAAATTCATTGGTGGCATGGGCGCGTTAGGTTCAGGCATGGTGTTGGGTCGCGAAGGGCCAACCGTGCAACTGGGTGGCAATATCGGCGGCATGTGTGTCGATCTGTTCCGCGTTAAATCTTCTGAATCTCGCCACACGCTGCTGGCAACCGGCGCTGCCGCGGGTTTATCGGCCGCCTTCAATGCGCCGCTGGCGGGCATCCTGTTTATTATTGAAGAGATGCGTCCGCAATTTCGTTACAGCCTGATTTCCATCAAAGCGGTGTTTGTCGGCGTTATCGTCTCAAGCATTGTTTTCCGCGTGTGTAATGGTAATGAGGCGATCATCAATATTGGTCAGTTGCAGGATGCGCCAACCAATACGCTGTGGCTTTATCTGGTATTAGGTGTGTTATTCGGTGGCTGCGGCGTGGCATTTAATCGCTTCATTTTCCTCGCGCAGGATCAGTTTCAGCGTTTGCATCAAGGTCGCGTGGCACCTTGGGTAATATGGGGAAGTTTACTGGCTGGCGCGTGCGGCGTGATTGGCCTGGTGCTGCCACAAGCCATCAACGGCGGGATTGCCCTGATCCCCGATTTCTCCAGCGGTAGCTATAGCGCGCTGGCCTTGTTTCTGCTCTTCGCACTGCGCACGCTCATCACTGTCTGCTGTTTCTCCTCCGGCGCGCCAGGCGGTATTTTCGCCCCGATGCTGACGCTAGGCACGCTGCTCGGCACCTGCTTCGGCCAGCTCTGCATGCAGTGGCTGCCGGGTTTACATCTGGAGCCGGCAACCTTTGCCGTGGCCGGAATGGGCGCGCTGTTTGCGGCGTCGGTGCGCGCGCCGCTGACCGGCATTGTGCTGGTGCTGGAGATGACCAACAATTATCAGCTGATTTTGCCGATGATCATTACCTGTCTCGGCGCAACGCTGGCCGCGCAATTCTTCGGCGGCAAACCGCTGTACTCCGCACTTCTTGCACGCACGCTGGCGAAGGCGAAACAGATAGCGTAAGGCCTGGCTTACGTGCGGGCGCTGACACATCTGCTGCGGCGCGAGGACCACCGGACCAAAAGTGACTCCGGCCTGCGCATTCGCGCTATAAATCACGTGTTCGTTTAATTAGTGCGCACCGGGCAAAAAGGTATTCATCAACCAGCCAGAAAACGCGGTCATCGCGGCGCTTTCGTGCCGCGATTGCAAACGCGTTAACCAGTAGCCGCCGAGATCGATTTCAGCGGCGAAAGGGCGCACCAGCTTCTCACTTTGCAGCAGGTGATTGAAAATCCTCACCGGTGCCAGCGCAATCCCCGCACCTAACAATGCCGCTTCAATCATCGTCAGCGACGAGTCAAAAATCATCACCGGATGCGCAGGCGATGGCGCATGTTCGTTAATGCTTTGCAGCCATTGGCTCCACTCATCACGGCGGAATGAGCGCAGCAGGGTAAATTTGTGCACGTCTGCAGGCTGTTGCAACTGCCGGGCAATGGCCGGATTACACAGCGGTGATAACGGCGCAGGACAAATACACTGCGCCTCGGTGCCGTGCCAGGAGCCGCTACCAAAGCGAATGGTGTAATCGTGGCCTTCGGCAGCCGGATCGACGCGATTGTTGTGGGTGGAGAGTTGCAGCTCAATGTGCGGATAACGGCGGTTAAAATCCTCTAAGCGCGGCAACAGCAAGCCGGTGGCAAAGCTTCCCACCACACCAACTTTCAATTTTTCGCGCATTTGACCGGATGAGAAACGATCCAGCGTATCGGCAATCCGATCGAAAGAGTCGTTGAGCACCGGCAACAGGCTTTCGCCTTCTGTGGTTAGCATCAATCCGCGCGACACCCGCACAAACAGCTGGCAACCGAGCTGCTGCTCCAGCGATTTTACCTGCTGGCTCACGGCTGCATGGGTTACGTGCAGCTCAATCGCCGCATTAGTAAAACTTAGATGACGTGCAGCGGCTTCAAAGGCTCTGAGCGCGTTTAGGGGAATATAGGGTCGTGTCATGCGCCAACCTGTAAGATTTTCTATTGTCTGACGCTAAAATTAACAGTTTGTTGCACCCTGTCAAATTGGGCAAACTGCCTGCGGAACAACAACCCGGAAGGTTAACTACAGTGAAATTGATTTCTCAAACATTGATAGCAACAGCGCTGACCTCGGCGTGCTCCATGGCGTTCGCCGCGAAGGCGGATGTGCAGGCAACCGTTGATCAGGCGATCAAACCGCTAATGCAGCAGCAATCGATTCCCGGCATGGCGGTGGCGGTGGTGGTTAAAGGCCAGCCTCACTATTTCACCTGGGGCATGGCGGATGTCAAACAGCAGCGCCCGGTCACCCAAGACACGCTGTTTGAGCTGGGTTCGGTGAGTAAAACCTTCACCGGCGTGCTGAGTGGCGTTGCGGTGAATAAAGGAGAGATCGCGCTGAGCGATGCTGCCAGCAAATATTGGCCGGCACTGAACACGCCGCAGTGGCGCGACATCACGCTGCTGCAGCTGGCGACTTACACCGCTGGCGGCTTGCCGCTGCAGGTGCCCGATGCCGTGACCGAAGAAAAGGCGCTGGCGAACTTCTATCAACAGTGGCAACCGCAGTGGGCGCCGGGCAACACGCGTCAATATGCCAACAGCAGCATCGGCTTATTTGGCTGGCTGGCGACGAAACCCAGCGGGCTGACTTTTGAACAGGCAATGCAGCAGCGCGTATTCACGCCATTGCAGCTCAAGCACACCTTTATCACCGTGCCTGACGCCGCGAAAAATGCTTACGCATGGGGCTACCGCGAAGGCAAACCGGTGCGCGTGTCGCCGGGCATGCTGGATGCTGAAGCCTATGGCGTGAAGTCGTCGATTAAAGATATGGCGCGCTGGATGCAGGCCAATATGGATCCGCAGCAGGTTAACGATAAGCCGCTGCAGCAGGCGCTGGATTTCGCGCAAACGCGTTTCTATCGCACCGATGCGCTCTATCAAGGTTTGGGGTGGGAGATGCTGGATTGGCCCGCTCAGGCGGAGATGGCGGTGAAGGGCGCGGATAACAAGGTGGCGCTTGGGCCGCAGCCGGTGCGGGATGCCGAATCACATCCGCGTGTCAGCGCGTCGTGGGTGCATAAGACCGGCGCAACCGGTGGGTTCGGTGCTTATGTCGCCTTCATCCCGGAGAAGCAGGTCGGCATTGTGATATTGGCGAACAAAAATTATCCCAATACCGAGCGGGTTAAAGTCGCGATGCAGATTCTGAAAGCGTTGCAGTAAGCGTATGGGGCGAACGCCTCGCCCCATCAACTACACTTAATGGGTGATCAACAAAGGAGCTTCAGATGAGCAATCACCCTAAAGATAAACGCGACGTGAATGATGAAAAGCATCCCGCCAAGGACAATCCCAGCGAACACGGTGAGATCCCCAGAACGCGCGATGACAGTGAAGACGACAAAAAAGATCCGTTTAACGACGAATAACAAACATCATTAGCAACGGCAGCGCGGCAAACAGCGTTAATGCGGTTGGCGCGCCTGCCAGCATAAAGAGTTGTCCAAACAGCAGTGATCCCATCACCTGACCCGCAGCCAACATAAAGAACAAGATGCCTACGCCAACGGCGGGGGCATTGTTGGTTGCTTCTGCGCCCCACACCAGCAACACGCCCGAGAGCGTAACATACGCCGCGCCACCCAGCGCCACGGCGGGAAACAGCCAGGCTGAATAGTGATGGCTGAACGCCAGTAGCAATAAGGGCACGGCAAGGCAGCATTGCGACAGCCAATAAACCCGCTTCATCCCCATCCATTTCGCCATCGGGCCGGTGATCGCGCCGATAATGCCTGCTGCGCCAGCGATGAGCCACAACAGGCTAACCATGCGGTCGCTGACGTGAATGTGATGCAGCAGATCCGGGCCGAAGCTCCACCAAGCCGCGCTGGCGACGCCGCTGAACAGTGCAATGAAGATAAGGCGCTGCAGCGAACGCTGCCGCAGGTGGCTTAACCAGGATTCACGTTGAGCGTTTTCATTGTGATTGGGTAGCTGGCGCCAAATCGGCACCAGGCAGATCATCGCCAGCGCGGCAAAAACCGCACAGGCGATGCGACAGCCGCCGGGCAGCCAGTACAAAATTGGCACTGACAACATAATGCCCATGCTGGTTCCGGCATTGATAACCGTGTTCATCTGCGGCTGTTGCTCAGCCTCAATACGCTGGCTGACGGCGCTCGCTAACGCAGGCGAGGCGAGACCGGCGCTCATACCGGCGATAAACAATCCCACGCCGAGCATCCACGGCGATACCGCGCTCGCGATGATCAACAAACCCAACGCGGCACACAGCGCGGCAACCGCAGCAGGAAATCGCGGCCCGGCGCGGGCGGTCATCATCGGCGCGATCAACACCGCCACACAGTAAGCGGCAAAGCTACAGGCCGAAAGCACGCCAGAAACGCGCCGGGTAAAGGGGATGTCGTGCATCACCTCGGGCATCATCAAGCCCCAGGCGAAACGCGCCATACCGTAGGTCACCGCGATAAGTGCAAATCCGGTGATGCCGAGCGCCGTACCCTTCATGTCTTTTCACTGAACGCGATAAGCTGCAGCGCGGCGTTTTTACCGGCTTCGCACGCCTGCGCCGCGCCGATGATCAGCGCGGAAGTCAGCACACCTTCAAACAGCAGCCAAACCGCATCCGCTAGCGCGACATGCTGCTTGCCGAGCGCCTGCTGAATGGCGCGTGCAATGTAATCGCGCATCTTGTGGCGGTAAGCCAGCGCCTGTTCAGCTAGCGCGGCATCTTCTCCGGCGTATTCGCCCCATGCCTTGAGAAACAAGCAGCCATTATTGCCGTATTGCTGCATCCAGTCGGCCATCGCATCGAACATATGGCTGACCGCTTGCGGATGGTCCGGCGATTGCAACGCGGCGAAGAAACGATCTTGTCGCGCCTCCAGCACCGCGGCCGTTAGCGCTTCACGCGAGGGGAAATAGCGATACAAGGTGCGCGTCGAGACATTCGCCTCGCTGCAAATGCGATCGGTGCTGATGGCGTGAAAGCCGTTGAGATAGAACAGCCGCTCAGCGGCATTGATGATATCGAGTTTCTTTTTCATCCTTAAAAAGTAAACCGATCGTTTTACTTTTGCAAATTTGGCTTGTCATCCATTTCGCCCATTTTGTAGGACATTTCCCCGGAATTGGGAATATCGCACCGCTTATCTGATTGTTTATTGGTAAGTTATTTTAAACTACATGGAACAACTCCTGTCGTCGTAGAAGAGGTGAAGATGGCGAGTATTTTGATAATTGATGATCATCCAGTCGCACGTCTTGCGGTTCGTTTTTTACTGGAAAAAGATGGGCATACGGTGGTAGCCGAAGCGGAAGAGGGCCACCAGGCGTTGAAAATGATCAACGAACATCATCCCGATCTCATCGTGCTTGACCTCGATATTCCTGGACTAAGCGGCATTGAGCTGATCGTGAAATTGCGCGCAGCGGAATATCGCGGTGGCATTCTGGTGTTAACCGCTCGCGATGATGACCACTATTTGAGTCGCTGTATGAGCACCGGGGCCGATGGTTTTGTCGGTAAGCGTAATAATCTGGAAGAGCTGGGTGATGCGGTGCGCGCCGTGATGCGCGGTTACGGCTACTTCCCACTGAAGCGCCGCGATAATAAGGGCACCAATAAAATGCCCGAAGCGGAAGTGGATGCGATTAAAAATCTCTCAAGCCGCGAATTTCAGGTTCTGCAGCATCTGGCGCGCGGTATGAAAGTGATCGATATCTCTGAGATCATGCACATCAGCAATAAAACTGTCAGTACTTACAAAACCCGCATCCTGACCAAACTGGCGCTGAGTTCTACACTCGAATTAATCGATTTCGCGCGTCGTCATCATCTCGATTAGTGTGCTGCGTTGCACAGAAAGAGGCTCTCTTGGCTAAATCTGCAAAATCCTTAGATTCACTACTTAGCCTGGAGCGCCTGCGCACGTTAACTGGCCACGATGAATCCCTGCTTTACGCCATGCTTGCCATGACACTAAAAAGTAATTCCACGGATTTAAACGTAGCTGCAGCGCTTTATGCCCGCGCGGATTGGGGTGAACTCGCCAAAAGCGTGCACCGTATTGCCGGAGCCGCGCAGATCACCGGCGCTCGTCGCGCTGAACATGCCTGTCGCCAGTTAGAAACAGCCTGCCTGCAATCTCTCCCTGACAACATCCTCTTAGCCAATCTGTGGTCGGAAGTCTCTTCAACAGTTGAAGAGATCAATGCCAGTATTGCTGATTACCTCGAGCAGCATTCTGCTCAATAAATCCTGACGCCCGCATCAATGCTTACAATGGACTACAGCGGCCTACAAAATGGACTACAAAAATTACAGCCTATCTTGACAAATGTAGGCCTCCGCTCTGATACCTGACATCCCCTGTAAACCGTAATCTTCACGCCATCAGACGGACACCTTCCCTTAAGCAACACCAGGTCTTCTTAAGGGTACTCAGTCTGAGGACCGGAGCGATTAGCCTCCACGTAAAAACGACAAACAGGGAATCATTCTCGTGAGCAAAACTACTCAATCTATTTTCGCTGCTTCCGCTTTGGCTCTGCTGGTGATGAGCGCGTCGTCTCAGGCATCAGACGGTACCATCACCTTTAATGGTGAACTGACTGCCAGTACCTGTGACGTTATCGTTGCCGGCCAGGGGGCAGATGCCACGGTCGTGCTGCCAACGGTATCAACTGTCAAGCTGGCAAACCCGTCTGATGTTGCGGGTCGTACTGGCTTCAACATGGCGCTGAATAACTGTAGTGGCACGTTGAAAACGGCATCAGCCTTCTTCGAAGCGGGTGCAACGGTTGACACCGTAACCGGTCGTCTGAAAAACATGGTCACGGCCCCTAACGGTGGTGCAACCAACGTTAGCCTGCAATTGCTGGATGGGGACAACTCGAACGTGATTCAGGCGGGCAACCAGAATCAAATCACAAACAATTCCTTCGTCGACGTAGCCTCCGGAAGTGGAACGCTGTCCTATGCGGTGGAGTATTTCGCCGAAAATGCCACCACCCCGGGTTTGGTATCAAGCAACGTCGTTTACTCAATTATGTATAAGTAGTCATCGTCAGGTGGGAGAAATCCCACCTTTCTTTCTCAGGATTTCAACATGAACATCTCCCGTAACAAAACCCTGCCTTTTTTTGCTTTGCTTTGGGCAACCTTAATGAGTGGCCAGGCATTAGCCAGCATCGTCATTACCGGTACGCGCGTTATCTATCATCAGGATGACAGAGAGGTTTCAGTACAACTTAAGAATGTGGGGACCTCACCCGTCTTGGTCCAAAGCTGGGTTGATAACGGAGATGCCAATGCGACGCCTGAGAACATTCAAACGCCTTACATCATCACGCCGCCTGTTAATCGGGTTGATGCTGGTAAGGGCCAAACACTACGTCTCTCAATGACTAATCCAGCACTATTTGCTCAGGATCGTGAATCAGTGTCATGGCTAAACGTGCTGGAGATTCCGGCTAAAACCAAAGACAAGGCGGAACTTAATACCTTACAGATGGCGTTCCGCACCCGTATCAAACTGTTTTATCGTCCAGCAGGACTGAAGGGCGATGCGAATGAAGCGGTGAAATCGCTGAATTGGTCTGTGAGTAATGGCCAGCTGAAAGCCAGCAATCCAACGCCTTACAACGTCTCGCTAGTGACGGTTACGGTGAATGGACGCACGATTGACGGTGAAATGGTGCCGCCACTCTCCTCGTTGACTTTCAAAATCAGCGCCAGCGCAGGTGCCAACGTAAGCGGCGACTACGTTAACGATTTCGGGGCCGTTCAGCCTTTTACCGCTGCCATTAAATAACTTCTCTCTTGAATCTCTATCTCCTATAGCCGGCATGTCAGGACGTGCCGGAAGGCACGCTTATGACTTTTACCAGAGAATCTTCAATGCCACTGCGTTACACCTTATTAGCGAGCGCGGTGTTTACCGCGTTATTAAGTGGCGCAAATCAAGCCTTTGCCGCTGAAGAGGCGGAGTTTGACGCCAGTTTTTTACAGGTCAGCAAAGGGGGAGCCATTGATCTGGCGCGCTTTAACCAGGGCGCATCGGCTACACCGGGCACCTATCGCACGTTGGTGTACGTTAATGAACACTTGATTGCCAATCAGGATATCAACTTCCGCGAGATGGCAAATAAGCAAGTTCGCGCCTGCATACCTTCATCATTGCTGAAAAAGATCCCGTTTAATGCCTCGGCGCTGCCCGCGTCGGCTGCGGATCTGCTCACGAGTGAAAAGGATTGCAGCGATTTAACGTCTGTATTGCCGGACGCCAGCGTGAGCTACGACAGCAACCAGTTGCGTCTCGACATCTCCATTCCGCAAATCTATCTGAATAAGGTGCCACAGGATTACGTTGATCCAGCGTTATGGGATGAAGGGATCCCGGCCTTCATGTTGGGATACTCGACCAATGCCTACACCAGCCGCTCGGCGGGACAGGTGTATAAATCCTTCTTTGGCGGCGTGAACGCAGGGTTGAACATCGGCGGTTGGTACCTGCGTCACAACGGCAACTACAACTGGCAGCAACAAGGCGGCAGCGGTTATCAGTCGCTTAATACCTATGTGCAGCATGATGTAGTGCCATTGCGTGGACGCGTTGTCGTCGGGCAATCAAATACCAGCGGTGTGATTTTCGATACGCTGCCGTTCAGTGGCGTTCAACTGGCCAGCGACGAGCGCATGTTGCCGGAATCTCAGCGCGGCTATGCGCCGGAAATTCGCGGTATCGCGCGCACCAACGCACGCGTAACGGTTAGTCAGCAAGGTCAGGTGATTTATGAAACCACCGTGTCGCCGGGCGAGTTCCTAATTAACGATCTTTATCCTACCGGCTACGGTGGCGATCTCGAGGTAACGGTGATTGAAGCGGATGGCAGCAAAAGCAGTTTCCGCGTGCCTTATGCAGCGGTAGCGCAATTGCTGCGCCCAGGAACATCCCGCTATGACGTGACGGCGGGTAAATTGCGTGCCAACTACATTCGTGATGACGTCGCGCTCTATCAGGGCACCTGGCAATATGGCTTAACTAACAATGTTACCGGTTACGCAGGATTGCAGGCGAGCCAGAATTATTATGCGCTGCAAGGCGGAACGGCGTTAGGTACACCGCTGGGTGCTTTTGCTTTTGATATTACGCAGGCGCGCACCCATCTGCGCAGTGTTGATGAGCAGCAAGATGCCAGCATGACCGGGCAAAGTTACCGTATTAGCTACAGCAAAGCGGTGCCGGAAAGCGGCAGTAATCTGTCAATCGCTGCTTACCGCTTCTCAACGTCCGGCTATATGGATTTTATGACAGCGATGCAAAGCCGTGATGTGCTACAGCGTGGCGCTAGCCTGGATTCCGTATATCGTGCCAAAAATCGTTTCTCGGTCACCGCCGGACAAACGCTGCCGGATATATGGGGAAATGTCTACCTCAGTGGCTCGATGCAGGATTACTGGAATCGTGAAGGCAACCAGAAACAGTTCCAGCTTGGCTATAACAATCGCACTGGTTCCGTGTCATGGGGCATTTCCGTCAACCGTAGCTACAGCAGCTATGGCAGCTCGCAAAACAGTTACTTGCTGAGTTTCAGTATGCCGTTGGGTAGTGATAATCAACGCCATACGCCGCTATTACGCACTGAACTTTCACATGACAATGATGGGCGTTGGGGGCAACTCGCCTCGATCGCCGGTACGGCGGGAGATGATAACCAGTTCAGCTATGGCGCAACGGCGCGTCATGCTGCGGCAGGTGATGGCAGCAGCGGCTCGCTCAATGGACAATATCGCGCCAGTGCTACTAACCTCAGCGGTTCATTGAGTACGGGTAAAGGTTACCAGAGCGGTTCTGTGGGACTTAATGGTACGATCGTGGCACACAGCGGTGGTGTAACCTTGAGCCCGTACACCGGCGATACCTATGCACTGGTGGAAGCCAAAGGTGCGCAGGGCGCGAGCGTATCGTCCTATCCGGGCGTGTTTGTCGATAACAGCGGATATGCGCTGGTACCTTATCTCAATCCCTATCAGATGAATGAGATCGTGGTGGATCCCAAAGGCACGTCAGCGGGCGTGGAGCTTGAGAACACCTCTTCACGCGTCGCACCTTATTCAGGTGCGGTGGTGAAAGTGAAATACAAGGCGCACCGTGGTCTGCCAATACTGATTTCCGCGACTTGGCAAGGCAAACCCTTACCGTTTGGCGCCGATGTGCTGGACAGCAAAGGCAAGCAGGTGGGTTCCGTGGGTCAGGCAGGACAGGCATACGCCTTGGTAGAACAAGAGCAGGGCACATTGACGGTGCGCTGGGGTAATGATGCAAATCAATCGTGTCAGTTACCTTATAAACGCATGCCTGAAGCAAAAAACAGCAAACCTGCACTGCAATCCTTTAATGCAGTTTGTGGTCGCTAAATGTCAAGTGCCTGATGGAGCAACTCCGCCGGGCAATTAAACATCTCTAAAAACTTTAGTTTTACCCAATCTGGCCGATTATTAAGGTGTCATTCTTGATAAGAGGCCACAACATGACTCCCCGCAACGCCATCCTGTTTGCCTTTCTCACCAGCTTATATTCAGCCAATGTGCCAGCTTCGGGCAGCACGCTTCATTTTCAGGGTTATTTAAAAGAAGAGACGTGCGAGATAACCTTGCAGCAAAAAAACGTTAAGACCCATTGTCCCAGAACCACTCAACCGCGTATTTCAGCAATTCACTCTGATGTCCGATTCAAGGCTTTGCCTAGTCATCAAGGCAGTATGAAGTTAGTGTGGATTGATAATACAAAGCAGAAAGGAATTATTACGACGACCTATCGTTGAGTATTGCAGGTGAATGGAACGCGATTGACTGCGACCTAACCAAAACGGTTGGTTTGCACGTTTCGTACTAACATGATGGGATTCAGATATAAAAAAGGGAATAAGGTATACAACCTTATTCCCGCTCATTTAACAATGCTTAATCAGTAATAGCTTATATTGAAAATCACTTTACCATTTGCAACACCAGGTGAAACGGTGCCGCCTGTTTTAATATAGCGCGCGGAGAAAGGCAGTAAAACCGTCCCCACCGCGTTACTGGCCATATTTTTATCGAGCGTCTGGTTGAGATTTACCGGTGCAGGTGAAACCTTTCCGTCGGCAATTTGAATACCTATCCCTTGTGCGGAATCAGCACTGTTGTCTAGGCTCATAATGCCCTGAGCGGCGTCAATGACCCCATTACTCGGTGTGAATCTAATCTTGATACTGTTCGTCACCCAGGTTCCTGCGGCAAATCCACTGCCAGTATGATACGTAGGCGGTGCGCTGGGATTGGAATAATTACCCTGAAATGCTGGGCAGTTAGTCAATCGAATATCAAATGGCACCCATGAGGTGGCATTGGCTTTGCCTGTACCAAACCAGCTATTGATTTCCCATTTGCCCATGTTGACGTTGACATCGGGTGTGGTGCAACTGGCGGCGATCACATTCAGACTGCCGGAGAAGTTAAGTCGATAGGGCGTATCAGGAATATTTACTACAGGCGTAACAGATCCGGTGGTCAATAAAACGGTTGGCAACTGTGCACCATTAACTGTACCTGCACTCATTGGGCCGGTCTTAATAAAATGAAGAGTAAATGAGTTACCATAATAAAAATGATAGGCTGTATTTCCCACAGGCGTCGTCCACTTTTTTACCGCTGAAGTGGTAATGGCTTGATTGGCGGTAGTACCGTCATTATTGACAATGGCGACACCAAGACCGGGAACACCTGTTTGAAATACTGCGCCCGCATAATTTCCAGTCCAGCCCGGAACTAATGCCGGTGCATTGGTCAGGCTAAGATACTGGTCAATACTGAACCCATTTGATGTTCCTTCAGGACGACAAACTAACCAAGGTTGTTTACCTGTACTGCCTATCACCTTAAGAGTATGCACTGTCGAGCCAACCGGAACGTCAGCGCCAACGGAAATATTCGCAACTGAAAGCGGAACAGTTAAATTTACCGGGCCAGAACCGGGATCATAATCACAGCGATCTGCCCAAGCCAATAGGCTTGTGGTATTAATCAGTAAAAATAATATAGCGACGATAATTTTCTTCATGACAAACTCGAATTCACGCGTTTAGTGGAATGTGCTAAAGGCAAAGTTAGGGATTGGACGTCATTTTAATAATTGTTTTACCGGCACTCCATCAGAGTGGAATCGCAATTATGTAAGGCATTTCGTACAAATAGCGTTAGCGAGATTTTTATCTACTTTGAAAAAATAGTGTTCTGCTTATTCACAGGTCACGCCTCTCATCCTTATGCACCGTTCTGCAACGGGCGTATCAGAAAAAAGCTATGCCACGACTCACATCCATCTTCCCGCTGGGTAAAAATTCTCTGAGTCCTACAATTTGGTAAAATGTGTTGTTAAGTTATATTGTTACAGCAGGACGAGTAGGATCGGATTGGCGCAAAACTGTTGAAAAGCTCAGGGTCAGGAATAGGAAGCATAAGTAATTTCCTACAGACCATTCTGTTAAAACCGGATAGTGTAATCCGCCCTGGGAACTCATTGATAACCCGCTCAGCGTAGTCATCAGGATCTCATTTCTATGAAAAAAGTAATCATTGTTGATGACCATCCGGTTATCCGATTTGCCGTAAAAATGTTGCTGGAACGCAATGAGATGGAAGTGGTGGCCGAAACCAATAACGGTGTCGACGCTATTCAGAAAACACGGGAATGTTTGCCAGATTTAGTGCTGCTGGATATTGGGCTGCCAAAAATTGATGGTTTCCAGGTGCTGGAGCGGCTGCGCACCCTGAATTTGTCGCTAAAGATCTTAGTGCTGACATCGCAGTCCAGCAGCCATTTTGCCCAGCGCTGTAAACAAGCCGGTGCAGACGGCTTCGTCACCAAATCTGATGATATGAGCGAATTATTAGATGCCATCAAAATGGTGATGCGCGGGTACAGTTTTTTTCCGCAATCAACCTATCAATCGTATGAGCAAACTGACAGCTATCATGATGACGACGGCTTGTTAGAGCAACTTTCCGATCGTGAATTGAGCGTGTTAGTTAGCATCGGTAAGGGCATGGGTAATAAACAGATTGGCGAACAATTGCTGCTGAGTGAAAAAACGATCAGCACTTATAAACATCGTCTAAAGCAGAAGCTCAATGCGCAGTCGCTGATCGATCTAATCGATTTTGCCCGTCGTAACAACCTGATCAAATAGCCGGTGCTATGCGTACGCTTTGCTGCATTTTCCTGATATTGCTCTGTGCCGCGCGGGTTCCTGTGCAGGCGAAAGAGTTTCATTTACTGACTCGCGCCTCATTTGAGGGGCTCAAACCGCTAGTGCTTTCGACGGAAGACCGTCATCTGCTGCAGGATAAAAAGCAGTTAGTAATGGGCATTTTTCCCAGCGAGTCACCGCCTTATGGCATGACTAACATGCGGGACGAATATGAAGGATTGAGCGCCGACTATGCTGGACTGGTAGCTAAACAGCTCGGCTTAACGCTGCACATTGAGCAATATGCGTCGCTGGAGCAAGCACTCAATGCGTTGAAAAGTGGCAAGATCGATTTGGTGCCGTCGCTCACTGCGCGGCAGGATGAGAGCCCGCTGCTTTTTTCTGATCCTTATGCCAGTGAACAACCGGTTCTCGGCATGCGCGCCAACGATAACGACCCTTTGCCCGGCGATCTCCACAATATTGATGTTGCCGTGGTGAAGACCTATCTGCCTTTAAGCCTGCTGCGTCAGGCTTATCCGCACGCTAATTTCCGCATGTATGAAAATTATCAGGATGCGCTGAGCGCCGTCTCCTTTGGAACCGCGCGTGTCTATCTGGGCAACAGTTTTTCCCTCAGCCGTAACTTTTTAAATAATTTGCGCATGGTCCGCTTTAGCCAGCTGCCGCAGAAGATGATCAGTTTTGCGTTTTCCGAGCAGGCGACAGAACTTCAAACGCTGGTGAATCGTGCAATCAGTAACGTGCCGCAGGAAGAGAAAAACGAACTGTTGCGTATTTGGCAGCCCGACATGGTGGGGATGAACCAGTCGCTGAATACCCCACCTTTCACCGCTGAGGAACGTAAATGGATGATGGCGCATCCGGTGATAAAAATGGTGATGTTCAGCCAGGACAAAGCCGCGCCCATGACCATTATCGATCAGAGTGGCGCGCTGCGTGGCATGGTGAGCGACCTCATTACGCTGGTGACATTAAAAACCGGCTTGCGCTTCAGTTTTGAAACCGTGGATACCTCCCAAGAGTTGGTAAACCGCGTCAACAGCGCCGATTTTGATATGTTCGCCTCGCTGACACCCAGCGCTCAGCGCGAACAGCAAATTCTGTTTACCCGACCTTATCTGCGCAGCACCTTTGCCCTGACCACGCGCGTGGGTAACAACGATATTCATTCGCTGCCCGATCTGCGCGGCAAGCGGCTGGCGATGGTCGCCAACACCAGCGTCGAAAATATGGTGCATGCGCGTTATCCGGAAATCGAGATTGTGCCGGTACAGAACATCACAGAAATGATGGCGAAGGTGGAAAAAGGCCAGGCCGATGCGGGCGTCGATATTCTGGTGATGGTGGATTATCAGATCAAAACTCACTTCCAGAATAAGTTAAAGATGGTCAGCGCCATTGGCAGTTCGCCCGCGTGGGTTTCGTTTGGCGTTGGACGCGCCGATCCCGAACTGCGCAGCATTCTCGATAAAGTGCTGCTGAGCATTCCGCCGGTGGAGATTGAGGAGCTGGCCAACCGCTGGCGGCCCAGCGACCTGATTGTTTACGACAGCTTCTGGCAGCGCTATCAGGCGGTGCTGATCGCCAGCATCATCTTCTTTATATTGCTCATGTTGATGGTGATTGGCTGGGCGCTGTATCAGCGACAAATCATCCGCCGAAAAGCCGAGCTGCGGCGTGAACTGAATGTGCAGCTGGCACAGTTACAAGCGTTGGTGACCAGCATGCCGTTCCCGGTTTCACTGCGCGACAAAGATGGTCGTTTAACCTACTGTAACCAACGCTATTTAGTGGAAACCGGTGTGATTTATGAAGAGGCTTTGGGCAAAACCATGCCCGAACATCCCGGCTTACGCACGCCAGAGCAGGCGGCGTTTTATCACAATCAGCTGATTGATGTGGTAAAAACTGGCGTTCCGATCGTTGAAGATCGCCGTTATGACCTGTGGGACAACCCGGATTCTTCGATTGGCGTCACCGTTTATCAGTGGATCCAGCCGTTTAACGACAGCGATGGCAACGTGGTCGGTGTTATCGCCGGTTGGATGGACATCTCCGAGCGTGAAGCGCTGTTTGCCGAACTGCGCGAGGCCAAAGAGCGGGCAGAAGATTCCAGCCGCGCTAAATCAGTATTTCTCTCGACCATGAGCCATGAAATCCGTACACCTATGAATGCGATTATCGGCATGCTGGATATGGCGCTGAAAAAAGGGCGCAGCGGCGAGCAGGATTTGCAGGCATTAGAAGTGGCATACGATTCGGCGGAAAGTCTGGTGGGGCTGATTGGCGATATCCTCGACATCTCGCGCATTGAAGGCGGCCAGCTGGAATATCATCCGGAAGCGGTGCATCCCGGCAAGCTGATCGATAACCTGATGAAGGTGTTTCAGGGGCTAGCGATTGACAAAAATATCACGCTGACCAGGCACATTCCCGAAGATGGGTTGGAGCAGGTGCTCGCCGATCCGTTGCGCATCAAGCAGGTGCTGTCCAATCTGTTAAGCAACGCGATCAAATTCACCGATCAGGGCGGCGTCTCACTGACACTCACCCAACGGAAAGATGTCGCTGCCGGCCACGTGTATCTGGTGATTGAAGTGCAGGACAGCGGCATTGGTATTGATGAAAAACAGCAGGCCGCGCTGTTTAAACCCTTCAGCCAGGCCGATAACCGCCGCGCCGGAACCGGGCTTGGTCTTTATATCAGCCGTACCATTTGTGAAAAGATGGGCGGAACCTTAACGCTGAGCAGTGAAAAAGGTGTGGGAACCTGCGCCCGCGCTACGTTGATGTTGCCGATGGCGGAAAGTCAGAGCCTCGAGCTGGAAGAGAAAGCGGAAGAGGGTGAAAAACTGCCGCTCCGTTCGGTGCTGGTGGTGGATGATAACGCAGCTAACCGTATGCTGCTGGCGAAACAGTTGAGTTGGTTGGGGCAACATGCGGATTTGGCCGCTGATGGTCATGAAGCATTACAGATGTGGCAGCGTGGCAATTACGATGTGGTGATCACCGACTGCAATATGCCGGGTTTAAATGGTTATCAACTAACCGAGATTATTCGTGAATCGGAAGAAGATTTAGGGCGTGAACCGATTTGGATCATGGGCTTTACCGCGAATGCCATGCATGTGGTAATCAAACGCTGCCTGGAAGCCGGCATGAACAGCTGTCTGTTTAAACCCTGCTCGATCAGCAGCCTGGCGGCCGCACTGCGCGCGATTGGTGCAGAACAATCTCCAGCGGACGTCACCGTGCCTGCAGCGCCAGAGAGTAGCGATGTTGATCGCCAGATGGAAGCGGCCATGCGCGATTTAATGGTTGCCACGCTGGCGGAAGATTTGGCGCAGTTAGACGATTTCAACCTCGACCATCATCGTGCTGAAATTGCCGATCTGGTACATCGCATCGCGGGCAGCGTGCGTATCGCCCGCCAGCATCGGTTGGCTGATGCCTGTCTGCAACTGGAGATTGCCTGCCGCGATCCACAACAGCAAAGCGACGCATTGCAGCCACGCTTGAGTGAGCTGGTCACGCGGTTGGCAGCTTATCAGGCGCAGCTGGAGAGTGCAGCGGTTCTGAGTGATATCGCCGAAGAGGAGTAAATAGTTAAAAGCCGGCGCGCTGGGCGGAATCTGTGGTTTCCTTTGTGCGCAGACAATTCGACAGAATTTCACGTAACTCTGTTGGCGTAATCGGCTTGGTCAGGCAGCCATCAATGCCTGCGCTGCGGCAATCTTCGGCGGCATCAAAACTGCTCATCGCTGTTAAAGCGTAGATGGGTGTTGCTGCCAGCTGCTGGTTTTTCTCCTGTTGCCGAATCGCAAGGCTCATGGCAAAACCGTCCATCTGCGGCATGGTGCAGTCGGTAATGACTAATCCAATCTCATGCCGATGTTGCTGCCAAAGCGTCAGACCTTGTTGGCCATCTAACGCGCTCAGTACCTCGCAACCTGCCTTTTGCAACTGCTGGCTCAGTAACAGACGAGCGGGGGGATAATCGTCAACAATTAGCACTTTCGGGGTGGGCTGTGCCGGAGCGCGCGGTGCAGCTGGCGATGCGTTTACCGGCGCCGCAGAGAAGTGCAAGCTCACGCTGTTGCTTTCACCGGCAACGCTGTTGACTTTGAGCTGCGCACCGGCGTCCTGCGCCATACGCTGGCAGGCGGCCAGGCTAAAGCCGGTTTCCGCCCAGGCGCGCGTATCGTCAGCGCCTTGCAAGCTTTCCCAGCGCTCGGCCAGCAAGCCGTCGCTCTGATTGCTAACCGCGATCGCCAGCGGTAAATAGCCATTAGGTTCCTGCGTTTCACAGCACAGCGTCACCGTGATATCGCCTTGCTGAGTGTGTTGAATGGCATTACGTAACAGGCTGGAGGTGATCCGAATGATCAGCAGCGGATCGAACTCCACGCGCGGCGCATGGGGATCGAGTGTGACATGCAGGCGCAAACCTTTCTCCTCAGCTTGCTGCTGAAATAGCGCCACCGTACTGCTCAGTAATGAAGGCAGGTTTACCACGCGGATGCGGCTCTGTTCATCACGCGCTTCGGCGCGGAAAATATCAAACACATCGCCGGTGATGGAGAGCAGCGAGCAGGCGGATTCATACACCGTTTGCAAATTTTCATTGTGCTGATGCTGGCTGTGTAATCGCTCCAGCTCTAACTCCAGCAGGCCGGTAATGGCGTTGAGCGGGGTGCGAATTTCGTGGCCCATGCTCTTCATAAACGCGTTACGCGCCGCGAGCACCCGGTCATTTTCTGCTTTGGCTTCCTGCAGTTGACGAATCAAAGTTTGATTACTGTTGAGACGTTCACGCAGGGCCTTTAGCGACTGGCACAATCGACCAATCCACCAGCCTACCAACAGGAACAGCAGCAACCCCAGCAACAGGGTGATCGCGATTAAGGTGGGGGAAAACGCGCGTGCTGATTTCTGATCCGGCGCCAGGAGTGTGTCACGCCAGGAACTGGCCATACTCATCAGCCTATCGGGAGGCGTTTGTTGTAGCGCTTTGTTGAGAATACTGAGAGCAGGTGAGTCTGCGCGTTGGGCGGCAAAGCCCACACTGTAAGGTTTTACCGGCAGCGAAAGCGACTGGTTTAGACGGTGGAATGGGTTGCGCTTCAGCTGATACTGTACCGAGAATTGCGATCCAATCGCGCCGTGCGCCTCGCCGTTGTTGACCAGCACCAGCGCCTGCTGCAGCGTGTCGGTGACGATCAGTTGCAACGTGGGATACCAGGTTTCCAGCCACGGAATCAGCGGATTATTCTGCTGGATCGTAATTCTCTCGCCCTCCAGCTCGTGCAGTGAAGCAGGCTGAATGGTGTTGCGTTGCATCACCAGCACTGCTGGCGTCACCAGCCAGGGCTCACTTTGCGTCATCGACAGATCGGCGGCTTCCGGTTCCCCCGGTATCGTTAGGCTGCTGGCCAGCACCGCCTGCGGATATTTCACCCACAGCGCGGTCAGCTGTGCATCGTCTTCAGCTATTTGATAGTTGAACTGTAAGCCGAAGCGCTCGCTGATGTGCCGCAGCACATCGACCGCCAGTCCAGAGGGTTCACCTTGCTGGCTGATATAACTGATAGGTTCGCGACGACCATCCAGCAATACAGTGATGGCCGGATTTTGCTGGCTCCATGTCAGCTCTTCCGGCGAGAGTGATAACGCGGGATGACCGATCACCGCTTCACGATCCATGCCCCAGCCTTGTGCAATGCGCAAACGGCTTACCAGCGGCAGATGAGTGAGCACATTATTGATGGCGCTCAGCAATTGCGGTTCGGCGGCCGGCACGCCAAAAGTGAGCCGGAACTCGCCGAGTGAAGGATGCGGCAGTAGCCACAGATTATCGAGTTGATTATTACGCTGAAGATAGCTGGCGGTAGCATGGCTAAAACCGGCGGCAGCGGATTGACCAAAGGCGATGGAATTGATCGCCTGATAGTAATCTTCAAACGCTTCCGGCGAAGGACTGATATCTGGCAGCGTTTGACTATCCAGCATAAGTAACGGCAGCTTACCGCGCGGCGCTTGCTGTCCGGCGCGCGTGACGATCACCGCTCGGTCGTTTAGCCATGGCAATGAAGCATGCACCGACATGTGCGGCGAGAGATCGGGTGTCCAGATCGCCAGCATGTCGACTTTTTTATGATTCATCGCGCGAATCGCCTCTTCACGGCTGCGATAGTGAGTCAGCTCAAAATGTACCTGTAGCGTCGATTCGAGCAGCGCCAGGTAATCTGCGTCAATGCCCGCCAACTGTCCACGCTCCATGCCCAAGCTAACCGGCGGTTGTGACGCGCCCCAGACGCCGACGCGCACCACGGGATGCGTTAGCAGCCACGCGCGAACATTCGCGGCAAAGGTCACCGGCGGCGGATTGACTTCAATGCGCGGGGCCAGCGTCAGCACGTTTCCTTGCGCATGTGGCAGCCCTGGCATAAAAACCAGCGTCAGGAGAGCAAGCAAGAGGTAAAAAAGCAGTCCGTTTTTCATCGTCAAATAATCGGTAATTTTTCTACCTTGATTTTGACGTAATACTGCCTGGAATCAGCCAGGCCAGGTCTTGGTTTTTAGTAGTAAGTGTATGAAAAATAATATAAGTATTTTCCTACGCGCGCCTAAGCATTCAGCGCTTCAGAAAAGTCCCGGTAATGCCTATGCTGGGCCAAACCGTATCAATATGAGTTTCAGGTTACCGAGGTGGCAGATGGCCGTGTTTCACGCGAACAAAATTAAGGTGGTGATGCTGGATGATCATCCCATGATGCGCTTCTCATTCGAAGTTGCTGCCACACGTGAACCCGATATCAACATGCTGGCGACATTTGGCACCAGCAAAGCGCTGTTGGCCTGGCTTGGGCAGAACAGTGCTGACGTATTGGTGCTGGATTACATTCTGGGTAACGACCAGTTAGATGGCTTATCGCTAATTAAACACATCCGGATGCATCATCCGCAGTTGAAAATTTTGCTCTCAACGTCGATGGAAAGTGTTGCGGTAATTCGTGCGGCTCTGCATCTGGGCATTAAAGGCTATATCACTAAACGTGAAGAGACCCCGGCTTACTTTGCGGCAATCCGTAATATTGCTGCTGGCAAGCGCTCGCTGCCGGATGACATCGCCAGCCTGCTAAGCCAATTGCCAGGCCGTAAGCGGGATCGTCCTATTTTGCAGGAAGATTCGAACGAGGTTTCGCGTGTTTCACAGCTGAGTAAATTGCTCACGGCGCGTGAAGCGGAAGTGATTCGCTGTTTTATTGATGGCATGCAAGTGTTCGAAATCGCTGCAAAACTCAATCGCAGCCGCAAAACCATCAGCGCTCATAAGCAGACTGGCATGAAAAAACTCGGCATCGCGTCGGATTTGGAGCTGTTTAAATATCGTGGCGATCTGTTTCAGTAACCGCTGTGCTTAAAGCGCCGCTTCCAGCCGATCCAGCGCAAACAAAATGCCGTAACGGCGCGCGTGTTGCGCTTCCGGCAGCGGCAGCCAAATATCGGCCTGATTGGCGAGATCTAATGTCTTCGCACAAAGCGCAATCACCGGCGTTTTTTGAATGTGCGCATGGTGTACTGCGCTAAGCACGTGGCTGTTAACCGTATCAGGCGCGAGAATCATCAACAGATCGTCCGGTTGCAAACGGCTCAGCGTCATGCTCAGCAGGTTGTCATCCTGAATCCACGCGCTGGCCAGTCCGGCGTTTTGCAGGCGCTGATGGACGTCCGCCACCAGCGTAGTTTGCAGCCCCGATGCGCCAATCAGCAGTACGCTTCGGGCTTTACGCAACATCTCTGCGGCACGTTGCCAGGTCGCCGCTTCCGCTTGACCATATTGCTGGGTTAACGCTTGAGTAATAGCCTCAATCGGCGCAATCGCGTGAGGGGGTTGTCTCTGTGGCGCGCGCGCCAGTCGCATACGCAAATCACGGATATCTTCGCAACCCAGCGAACGCGCAAAGCGGGTGATGGTGGCGGCGCTTACTTCTGCGCGGCCGGCAAGTTGCTCGATGGTGGCGGAAGCGGCAAAAGCAGTGTCGCTGAGAATCGCTTCGGCAACACGTTTCTCCTGCTGACTCAGCGACGATTGCCTCTGGCGGATGACATCGATAAATTCAACATCCTGCTGCTGACCGGCTTTCCGCACCTGATGGAGAAAATCATCAAGATCCTGACAGCCCGCCGAAGTGGCAAAGCGTCTTAGCACATCCGGACTCACACCAGCCTGTGTAGCCAGACTCTCCATGGTGACGTGTACATTGGCGTTCAGGTTCGCCAGAATAAAACGCGCCAGCCTCGATTCCTGCGCATCCGCGCGCTCCGACTGCTGTCGTAATTGCCAGACAATATCCATTAGCTCATCACATCCTCAGTAGCGAAGGTCCATCATGCATGAAATTATTTTTCATGTTGAGTTTTTTTTCATCTCATCGCGGGGTGTTAGCGCCGTTTGTTGGGCTTTTTACTGTTAAATTACGGTTAATATCACACTCATGAAAAATATTTTCATTACGATTTTAATCGTATCCATCTGACTTGTATCAATAAATTATCCATCCATCAGAAAATCCTCTGCCCACAGCCACTTTACAGCGTCTCTGAGACAGGTCTTAAATGACCGGGACAAATCACAGGAGAAGAAATTATGCGCATCGTACTTTGCTGTGCTGCTGGCATGTCAACCAGCATGCTGGTGAGCAAAATGCAGCACGCCGCTGCAGGTCGCGGTATGGAGATTGACATTAAAGCCGTGCCGGTGGCGGAATTCGAACGCATTCTGCCAGATGCCGATGTGGTTCTGCTTGGCCCGCAGGTGCAGTTCGAAGCAGCCCGACTTAGCGCCATTGCCGCGCCGCAAGGCAAATCTGTCGCCGTCATTGACATGATGGATTACGGCATGATGCGTGGCGAACAGGTGCTCGATAAAGCGCTGGCCTTACACGCTTCTTAAACGTCCTTTTTAACCCATCCAACTGACATTACACGGCGTTGTGCTGTGGGGGATTCTGCATGTCTGAAATCGTGGCTATCGAGTTTGAAGAGGAAATTATGCTGTTGCTGGTGCAGGCCGGCGCAGCCCGCAGCGCGGCCATCAGCGCGCTGCGACTGGCGCGAGAAGGGCGCTTTAGCGAGGCGCAGCAACAGCTGGCGGCGGCAGGCGAAAGCATCAGCGCTGCGCACCAGCAGCAGACCGCGCTGATTGGTCTGGATGAAGGCAGCGGTAAGTTGCCGGTCACGCTGATTCTGGTGCACGCCCAGGATCATCTGATGAACGCCATGCTGATTCAGGATCTGGCTGGCGAAATCATTGAACTCTACCGCCGCACAGCGGCAGGAGGCACAGATGCTTAAGATCGCAATTATTGGTGGTGGCAGCAGCTATTCACCGGAGCTGGTGGAAGGGATCATCAATCGCTATGCGCAGCTGCCGGTGACGGAACTGGCGCTGGTGGATATTGAGCAAGGGCGCGAAAAGGTTAATGTCATCGCCGATCTTACTCGTCGCATGCTGCAGCAAAACGGGCTGGAGCAGGTAAAAGTGAGCGTCCATTTTGAGCTGGATGACGCGATTCGCGGTGCTCGTTTTGTTCTGACGCAGCTGCGTGTGGGACTGTTGGCCGCGCGCGCGGCGGATGAGCGCCTCGGGCTGAAATATGGTCGGCTCGGCCAGGAAACCACTGGCGTTGGCGGCTTTGCCAAAGCATTGCGCACCATTCCGGTGATGCTCAAAGTAGCGCGCAAAGTCGAGGAGCTGGCGCCGGACGCCTTCATCATCAACTTCACTAATCCGGCGGGAATTGTGACGGAGGCGGTGTCGCGCTATAGCAAGGCGAAAATCATCGGGCTGTGCAATGTGCCGGTGAATATGCATCACATGATTGCTGGCATGCTCGACGCGCCCTGGGATGACGTGCAGCTGCGCTTCGCCGGGCTCAATCATCTGGTGTGGGTGCATCAGGTGACCTGTCGCGGCGAGGATGTGACCGCGCAGGTGATCGAGCAACTGTGCGATGGCCAATCGCTCACCATGAACAACATCAAAGATATGCCGTGGTCGCCGCAGTTCTTGCGCGCGCTCAAAGCGATTCCGTGCCCGTATCACCGTTATTACTGGCAAACGCCGCAGATGCTGGCCGAAGAGCAGGAGAAAGCGCAAAACGGTCATGAAGGCACGCGCGCGGAGCAGGTGATGAAAGTGGAAGCGGAACTGTTCGCGCTGTATGCCGACCCGCATCTGGCGCACAAACCCGAGCAGCTGAGTTTCCGTGGCGGCGCGTATTACTCCGAAGTGGCGGTTGAGCTGATCAGTGCGATTCACAATAACAGCGGCAAAAATCTGGTGGTGAACTGTCGCAACAATGGCGCGATTCATGGCCTGCCGGATGACGCGGTGGTGGAGGTGAACTGTCTGGTTGATGCGCAAGGCGCGCATCCGTTGGCGTTTGGTGAGTTGCCGCCGCTGATGAATGGCCTGACGCAGCAGATCAAAGCGTTTGAACGCCTGACTATCGAAGCCGCGGTGCATGGCGATCGTGAGCAAGCGCTGATGGCGCTGCTCGGCAATCCGTTAGTCGGTGATGTCGCGACCGCCGAAGCCTTGCTTGACGAAGTGCTGACCCTAAACAAGCCGTGGCTGCCGCAGTTCGCCACGCCATAATCCGTTGCGCCACTGAGCCAGAGGAACACCTATGTCTAACCGTACTTTTATAGACCGTTATGTCTTGCCCGTCGCACTGAAAATCGCCGGTCAGAAGCATGTCCTCTCCGTGCGCGACGGCATCATTCTCAACATGCCGTTTATGCTGATTGGCAGCTTCTTCCTGATCTTTGCCTATCTGCCGATTCCGGCGTGGGGCCATTTAATGGCGGATCTGTTTGGCGAGACGTGGCGCAACAAACTGCTTTATCCGGTGCGCGCCACCTACGACATCATGGCGCTGATCTCCAGCTTCGGCATCGCTTACCGCCTGGCGGAGAAGTATCGCACGCTCGATCCGCTCACCAGCGGCGCGATGGCGTTAGTGGCATTTGTGATGACCATTCCGCAGCAGACGCTGTTTGCCCCGGTGGAAGGCGCGCCGACGCAGTTGGTCACCGGCGTGTTGCCGATTTCACTGATTGGCAGCCAGGGTTTGTTCGTGGCTATCGTGGTTGCGCTGCTCTCGACCGAGATCTACCGCTTTGTGCACAACCGTAATTTGGTAATCAAGATGCCGGAGGGCGTGCCGCCTGCGGTGGCGAAATCCTTCCTCGCGCTGGTGCCCGGTTTTTGCGTGCTGGCGGTGGTGTTGGTGATTCGTCTGGCGGTGGAAGCATCGCCGTTCGGCGATATCAATAACCTGATTGCCACTGTGATTGGTTTGCCGATGCATCACGTGGGCGGCACCTTGCCTGGTATGATTTTCTCGGTGCTGCTGATTGGGATTCTCTGGACGCTTGGACTGCACGGCGATGCGATTGTGCTGGTATTCATTCAGCCGGTTTGGCTGTCGAATATGAGTGAAAACCTCGAGGCGTTTCAGCAAAACCAACCGATCCCGCACATCTTTACCCAGCAGTTTTATGATTTGTGGATTGCGCCCGGCGGCACCGGCGCGCTGCTGGGATTGGTGATTTTCATGCTGATTCGTTCGCGCAGTCGCCAGATGAAACAGCTTGGTAAAATTGCCGCACCGGCGGCGCTGTTTAACATTAGTGAGCCATTAGTGTTCGGTATTCCGCTGGTGATGAACCCGTATCTGTTCCTGCCCTTTATCCTGACGCCGGTGGTGCTGGTGATTGTGTCGTGGGCGGCGATGAGCACCGGTTTGGTGGCGCCTCCGGCGGGGATTGCGCTGCCGTTTACCACACCGATTTTTGTCAGCGGCTATCTGGCCACCGGCGGGCATATTTCCGGCACCGTTTTGCAGGTGGTGAATCTGACAATTTCACTGGTGATTTACTATCCGTTCTTCCGGGTCTGGGATCGTCTGAAGTTCCGCGAGGAAGAGGCCAGCCTGCAGCAAGCAAAAGTAGTGAGCGGCGAAGCGGTAACGCCTTGAACACCGGGGCAGAAGCGCATCAAAGTGCGCTTCTGCAATCTATAATCCGATAAACAACAATGCGCATTAATCACCTAACAGGACTAATTTACAATTCTCTTTGGACTCTAACTATCACTCAACTGACTGTTATCGCTGATTTTATTCCAACTGCTTAAAATAACAGCGGTTTTATTAAAAGAAAATTCTGTACTCTTATTCCGTGTTTGTATATTTTTGTGATCAAGTGGTGACATAACTTCTTTCACCCCGAAACCCACGCTACTCAATGTAAACTTCAGCAGGCTCTCTTGATAGACATTTTCTCTAAAATTAACAACATTCCCCTTTTATTAAATTCAATCAACTTAACGAGATCATTTGCGATCTCATTTTTCAGACTATTCCATTAATTTTTTATTACTCAATAAAGTGCTGGCACTAACGTCGCCAGGGGAAACGCATGCAAAAAATGAATATCAGTACCGATTTTATCGCTTATTTCAATTGTGGTTCTGTAAAGCTGAAATCTGAGGCCGAAATATTGGGCTCAATTATCACCGCTATCATAAAAGACAAAAAAACTGTTACCAATAAGAGCATTATTGCCTATCTGCTGGCAGAGCTTGAGAGCACCAATGATGTGATTTTCCAGGATTGTCTGCGGAATACGCTGCAAATTGTGGTAGGAAAGACGCCGGATGATGACGGCTTTTTTAGTTAAGATAATCTCCCACAATTAAGAACGTGGGTTTTAAAGCGATTCAATTTTAAAAGTTCAGGATTTATCTGACAGTATCAGGCCATGAAAATGGCGTTATAATTACTGGCCCGACCAGAATAATCTGGCACACAGATAAATCCAACAATAAGTGATATTTTATGAATTACAGCAATTTTTCAGCAAAAGTGAGTTTCTGGCCCAATATGCATTTCACCGCAATTGAAATTGTACAGTGTGGCGAGCTCTACGAAATATATGCGACGGACATTTCCCGTCTCGCTAAAAGTAAGCTTTTTGTCGGGCGCACCCATGATAAAAATCTGGCGGATTCCTACGCGAAACAGTTCGAAGAGTGGTTACCTAAAGTTAATCGTGAAATGAAACTGCGTGACATTGCGCCGTTAACAGGAAATATGCCGTCGCAGGTTTTTTGTAGAAAACGGGATCTTGAAATTTTGCCGAGCCAGGCAGAATTTTTGCGTAACCCTCATCAATGGTAGTCCTCAGTAATTAGTCTTAAAATGCGAGCTTGCGATTAAGATTATTACTCTTCTAAAGGCGGTGCTGCCCATCACCGCCATCAGAAATAAACTTTTACTCATTCAACGGTTAAATCGTATACGTTTAGCCTGCTCATCGCTTTCGCATTATACAAAACTGAACCAAGCTCAACATGTCATGGTTAATTATGTATACAAGCGAGGAACGAATGGATTTTGTACAACGCACGATTGATTTAGCAATGAAAAACGTTGAAGAGGGCGGTCGCCCATTTGCAACAGTCATTGTTCGCGATGGCAAGGTAATCGCTGAGCGCGCAAACCAGGTCGCACAGACGAATGATCCCACGGCTCATGCTGAAATACTGGCCATCCGCGAAGCCTGCCGTGAATCAGGCAGCGAAAACCTCACTGACTGCGACATTTACATTCTCGCCAGCCCTTGTCCAATGTGTCTGGGTGCACTCTATTATTGCAGTCCAAAGCAGGTGATATACATCACCAAACGCGAAGAATACTCGACGTATTACCGTGACGATCGTAAATACTTTGAACTGGACACCTTTTACGCTGAATACAGCAAGCCAATTGAACAACGTCGCTTGCCGATGAAATATCAGCCTCGACCGCAAGCGCTCGACGTTTATAAACGCTGGCAGGTTTTAAATAAATAAACGCGTGTTAGCTGCTCGCGGCTCCATCCCTCCCAGGATGATCATCACCCTTACCACGTACCCAACTGGTGCAAATCCCCTAGATTTGCACCAGCAAAATGCATAATGTCCACTTATTACTCCGCACAAAATTCATTCAATTCAGCATATTAATATTCTGGCACGCGCGTTGCTATTCGATTGGTAGAGATGTTGGACCAATTAAGGCATTGCCATGCAGATACCGGCTGAGCTTCATCCTATTTCCACGCCGCGCAGCGATACGCTGATTCTCGACGCGCTAACGCGCTATATGGCGCAGTCGGGTGCGCAGCCCGGCAGCCGCTTGCCGCCGGAACGCGTGCTGGCGGAGAAGCTTGGCGTCAGCCGCAATACGGTGCGTGAAGCACTCAAACGCTGGGAAGCGCTAGGCATTATTCTGCGTAAAAAGGGCAGCGGGACTTTTTTGCAGGCGGAAGTGGGCGTCAACGACAGCTTCTTATCGCTGCGCTTTAAAAACGACTCGGCCAACATGCTGCACGCGCTGGAAGTGCGCCGCATTATCGAGTCGGAATCTTGCGCGTTGGCGGCTCAACGTGCCTCGGCTGCCGATCTGATCGAAATCGAGCAACGTCTTAATGAGATGGAAAAAGTGCATCTGGCGATCGGTTCTGCCGGTGCGGAAGACTGGGCATTTCACGCCAGCATCTATCGGGCTGCCGGAAATCCATTGCTGCTACAAATGCTCAACGGCATTTACGACTCATTTCATGCATTTTTCGAATCACCACCGGAACAGGCGCTGTTTTCAGACTCTTTCCCGCTGCACCGTGAACTCTTTAACGCTATCCACCAGCGCGATTGCACGGCATCGCGCGCGATCTGCCATCAAATTCTCGATATCACCGAACGCGACATGAAGGATGTAATGAATGCCAAACGATAAGTTGATTCCGCAACAAACGCTGCTCACTCACGATCAACGCCATGAAATGGGCGCGGTCACTACGCCGATTTACCAGTCTTCGCTGTTCACCTTCAGTGATTACGACAGCATGATCGCGCGCTTTCGCGGCGAGAGCGATCAGCCGCTCTATTCGCGCGTCGATAACCCGACGGTAAAAGCGCTGCAGGATAAGATGGCGGCGCTGGAGGGCGGCGAAGCCTGTCTGGCTTTTGGCAGCGGCATGGCGGCGATCAGCAATGCGATTCTCAGCGTGGTGGCGCCGGGTAAAAAAGTGGTGTGCGTTAATCACGTTTATCCCGATACCTATCGCTTTCTGCGTGGCTTCTGCCAGCGCTTTGGCATCGTTACCGAGTTTGTCGATGGCGATGACGAAGCTGCAATTGGTGCGGCCTTATCGGATGCCAGCCTGCTGTATCTGGAAAGTCCCTCAAGCTGGGTGATGAGTGAACAGAATCTGAATAAGCTCGGCGCGATGGCGCGCGAAGCGGGCGTGGTCAGCATGATCGATAACAGCTGGGCTTCACCGATTTTCCAGCAGCCGCTGCTGTGCGGCATCGATATCGTGGTGCACTCGGCGTCGAAATATATCAGCGGCCACAGCGATGTGGTGGCTGGTCTGGTGATCGCCAGCCAGCAGCACATCAACCACATTACGCGTCACATCAGTCCTTACCTCGGCGGCAAACTTTCGGCGCATGAAGCGTCACTGCTGATGCGCGGCCTGCGCACGCTGCCGCTGCGCATGAAACACCACCACCAGAGCGCGCTGACTATTGCTGAGAAACTGGCGGAGCATCCGCTAGTGACCGACGTCTGCCATCCGGGGCTGAAACCGCAGTCGTGGTCCACCTTGCGCGGCTACAGCGGTCTGTTTGCCTTTGAAGTGGCGGAGCAGGTGGATATTCCGCAGTTGTGCAACGCGCTGGAACTGTTCCACATGGGCGTGAGCTGGGGCGGATTTGAGAGTCTGGTGATGCCGGCGATTTCGGTGATCAACCAGGCCAGTGAATTTAACTCGGCGGTGGATTTCGGCGTCTCGCCACGCCTGATCCGCATCTCGGTCGGCCTTGAAGAGACCAACGATTTGTGGGCCGATTTGCAGCAAGCCCTTGCCAGCGCGAATCGCGCGTAATCACTCACTGGAGAAAAGTCATGACGCAACGTTTTGCCGTGAAAGCATTAGTGTTAGCCGTGGGTTTGAGTGCAGCGATGAGCAGCCTCGCCGCCAAGCTTACCGTAGTGGAAGTGATTACCAGCCCGCCGCGCACCGCGCTGCTGCAAAAAATGCTCGATGAGTATAAAACCCAGCATCCCGGCACGGAGATTGAACTGATTTCTCTGCCGTGGGGCCAGGCGTTTGAAAAGCTCGGCACCATGCTGCAGAGCGGTCAGGTGCCGGATGTGGTGGAGATGCCGGATACCTGGCAAGGATTGTATGCCAGTAACAATATGCTGGAAGACCTCGAGCCGCGCCTGAAAAGCTGGGATGCCACGCCGCAGCTCACCGATAAAACGCTGGCCATGGCGCGCGCCGCCAACGGCAAAGCCACCATGGTGCCGTACGGCTTTTATCTGCGCGCGCTGTTCTGGAATAAAAAGCTGTTCCAGCAGGCAGGATTAAGCGAACCGCCCAAAACCATGGAGCAATTCGCCAGCGATGCCCAGCGCATCAGCAAATTGGGGAATGGCATCAGCGGCTACTGCATGCGTGGTGGCGTGGGCGGCACCAACGCCTGGATGATGTTTATGGCGGCGATGAACGGTTCACCGGAGTTCTTCGATAAACAAGGTAACAGCACGCTGACCGAGCCGGGTGCGATGAAAGGCGCGCAGCTGCTGGTGGATATGTATCAAAAGGGTGGCGCCTCGAAAGACAGCGTTAACTGGGGCTTCAATGAGATCGTTTCGGGCTTCTATTCAGGTAAATGCGCAATGCTCGATCAGGATCCCGACGCGTTGATCGCCATTAAAAACAGCATGGCGGCCGATGATTTCGCTGTGGCTCCGATGCCCGTTGGCCCGTCAGGCAAAGCCTTCCCGACTATTGGCTATACCGGCTGGTCGATGTTCAAGCAGGGTAAACAGAAGGATCTCGCCTGGCCGCTGATTACCTTCCTCAGTGACAAAACCAACAACCTTGCATGGTCAAAATTCGTCGGCACGCTGCCGATTTACAAAGGCGCCGAGCAGGATCCGTTCTACCAAACGCCGCAGTTCGCCGGCTGGTTCAAAGAGCTGAACGATCCTAACTATGTGCCGCTAACCATGCCAACCCATCTCAAAGGCTGGGGCTATTTCAACTCGGTGATTGTGAAAGAGAGCAGCCAGGAAACCTTGCTGGGTGAGAACGATACCGAAAGCATGGTGAAGGATTGGGCGAACTATCTCAGCAAAGAGCAGAAAGCCTGGCTTGCCACGCAGTAACCTCTAACCACGCGGAGTGTGATTATGATGCTTGATGCTTCTCTGCCCAACAGTCCGGCGCGCCGCCGCCTCCGCTGGAGTCGGCTGGCTGAGCCGTGGTGGTATCTCTCGCCTGGCCTGTTGCTGATCGCTTTGTTCATCTTTGTGCCGATGGCGATCGGTATCTCCTATGCGTTTCAGAGCATTAACCTGCTGAATCCGCTGGAGACCGGTTGGGTCGGCTGGGATAACTTCAGCGAGATGTTTGATGACCGGCGCTTTTTCAAAGCGCTGGGCCACACTCTGAACTGGACGCTCAGCTCGCTGCTGCTGCAGTTCTTTTTCGGTTTGGCGCTGGCGCTGCTGCTCAATCGTGAATTCCGTTTTCGCCGTTGGGTGCAGGCGCTGGTGTTCTTGCCGTGGGCGGTTCCGGCGTTTCTCTCTGGCTTGACCTGGTCATGGTTGTTCAATCCGGTAGTCGGCCCGTTGCCGCAGTGGCTGAGCGATTTGGGCGTGCTGAGTGAGCCGTACAACATCCTGTCCGATCCGCAGCTGGCAATGTGGGGACCGGTGATCGCCAACGTCTGGTTTGGCATTCCATTCTTTGCCATCACGCTGCTGGCGGCGCTGCAGTCGATCCCCAAAGACCTGTACGAAGCGGCCTCGATTGATGGTGCCAGCGGCTGGCAGCAGTTTCGTCGCGTCACGCTCCCGTTTCTGGCACCGATGATCGCTATCACCGTGATGCTGCGCACCATCTGGATCGCCAATTTTGCCGATCTCATTGTGGTGATGACCGATGGCGGTCCGGCGGGATCGACCTCGATTCTCTCCAGCTACATCTTCACCACCGCCTATCGCAAGCTCGACTTTGGCTATGCCTCAGCGATGGCGGTGTTTCTGTTACTGCTGATGACCTGTTATGCGCTGGTGTTGCTGCGCATCCGTCATCAGCTGCTGAAATAGGAGGCGACGATGCGACTCTTACCGCTGATTGGCCATCGCCTGAGTATTGCGGCGTATCTGCTGTTCGCGCTGTTTCCGCTGTATTGGATCATCAAAATCTCGCTGACGCCGGACCAACTGCTGTTTAGTCAGGGCGTAAGGTTATTGCCGAGCGGCGTGACCTTTGGTCATTTCAAAAAAGTGCTGACCGACAGTGATTTCCCGACCTTTTTTACCAACAGCCTGATTGTCTCGTTTAGCACCGCGTTTCTTACCACGCTGATTGCCGCTGCGGCCGGCTATGCCTTTTCGCGCTTTCAGTTTCGCGGCAAAGTGCTAATCGCCGGACTGCTGCTGTTCACGCAGATGTTTCCGCTGGTGATGATCATCGCGCCGATTTACAAGGTGATGGCGCCGCTGGGCCTGACCAACAGCTTGCTGGGGCTGATTCTGATCTACACCGCGTTTAACGTGCCGTTTGCCACCTTCCTGATGCAATCCTTCTTTGATGCGATTCCCAAAGATTTGGAGGAGTCGGCGATGCTGGAAGGCTGCACGCGTTTTCAGGCGCTGTATTGCGTGCTGGTGCCGCTGACCTTGCCGGGCATGGCGGCCACATTGGGCTTTGTGTTTACCGCAGCGTGGAGCGAGCTGCTGTTCTCGCTGATGCTGATCAACAAAAACGAAGTGATGACGTTCCCGGTTGGACTGCTCAGCTTTGTGTCGAAATTTGCCGTTTCCTGGGGCGAGATGATGGCAGCGGTGGTGCTAGCGCTGATCCCGGCCTGTCTGTTCTTCGCCTTCATTCAACGCTATTTGGTTCAGGGACTCACCGCCGGTGCGGTTAAGGGGTAAATCATGGCTGAAATCACGCTCAAACAGATCGACAAGCGCTATGGCAACGTTGAGGTGCTGCGCGATATTAACCTCACCATCAAAGACGGCGAATTCGTGGTACTGGTGGGACCTTCCGGCTGTGGCAAATCGACGCTGCTGCGCACCATCGCCGGACTGGAGCTGGCGACCGGCGGCGATATTCGTATCGGCAACCAGCTGATGAACGATGTGGCGCCCAAAGATCGCGATATCTCGATGGTGTTTCAAAGTTACGCGCTCTATCCGCATCTAACGGTGGCGCGCAATATGGGCTTCAGCCTGGAAATTCAGAAGCGTCCGCGCGCGGAAATTGAAGAGAAGGTGAGGCGTGCGGCGGAAATTCTCAGCCTGACGCATCTGCTTGATCGCCGACCCAAAGAGTTATCCGGCGGTCAGCGGCAGCGTGTGGCCATGGGACGCGCCATCGTGCGTCAACCGCAGGTGTTTCTGTTTGATGAACCGCTGTCGAACCTGGATGCGCAGCTGCGCGGTCAGATGCGCGTCGAAATCAAGAAGCTGCATCAGCAGATGAACAACACCATTGTGTACGTGACGCACGATCAGGTTGAAGCCATGACGCTGGCGGATCGTATTGTGGTGCTGAACAACGGTGTGATTCAGCAGGTCGGTACGCCGCTCGAGCTGTATGACACACCGGCGAACAAGTTTGTCGCCAGCTTTATTGGCTCGCCATCAATGAACTTCATCAATGGCATGATGACCGCGCAGGGCGTGCGTATTGGCGATAGCGCACAGCTGCCGTTGAATCAGCATTGGTCGCAGCATCAGGCTGGGCGAGCGGTAATTTACGGTATCCGACCAGAGAATGTGGCGATTGCCGAAGCGGGCGCGATGAATGCGCTGCCGTTAGAAGTGTCGCTGGTGGAGCCGACGGGATTATCCGAGCTGATTCATGGATCGCTGTTAGGGCATGACATCATGCTATTCACCACGCAACGTTCTGGCGCACAGGCGGGGGATATTCTGCCTGTGACCATTGATGCGGATCGCGCGATGCTGTTTGATGCGGATTCGCAAAAACGTTTATAACGCGTGTTACAGCTGCCTGTTTGCACAGGCAGCTCAGGGAATTACTTAGACTGCTGCTGTTTGCTGTCCGCTTCTTTCTGCTTTTTGTTCGCCATATGGTGACCAACCGCACAACCCGCTGCTGCACCCGCAACGCCGTGATGCGCCACGTGGCCCGCCACGCCGCCGACAACCGCTCCTTTGATGCAGCCCTTCGCTTCGACCTGAGAAGTGACCGACAGCAGCACGCCCGCAGTTAATACAATCAGAGAAAATTTACGCACTGGATTTATTCCTTATAAAGTTAATAGCGTGTAAATACACGCTTCCAGTGTAGTAAGTGGAATAAATCCTACCGTTATAAACTGTAAACAAAGATATTTTAGCGAAATACCCTAAAGCGGTTTAGTGAACGCTTTTTAATCGGCTTATTTAACGTTATTAATCATTGATAAAAGTCACAGACGAATGGAATGTGCTGGCGAGTGTTCATCACGCCTGTAGAAGAAAGTGCAGCCTCCTTGCTGCCCGCATTATCGTTAACGTTTCAGTCTGGCCCAATCGACAAACTGGCCATCCTTCATCACCGCAGCTTTTTCCGGAAAATAGTGATAGAAAATAACGGTTAATCCATCGCCTTGCATAACACGCGCAGAGTCGGTGGTGGCTATCTCCGCCATCATCTTGCCGTCGCAGGTGACTTCATGATTCTTCACATTAAAAGTGAATTTTCTGAACTGATAGATTTTCAATTTCGCTGCATCCTAACCGATAACAGTAAAGCAAAGTGAGGTGAGAAAAGCAGGGTTTGCGGCTTTCATACTAATTATTTCCCGTGGTGATTTTTCGCCATGAAAACGTACGCGAGGCCACTAAGACTTTTCTTATCTTTAATCAAGTTGGATGAGCTTGTTTTTATCGGGGAATGTCATCGCGCCGAGGCGATCATTTTTTATGCGGCAGGACTTGCTGATAGCGCTGATGAATTAGATTGGATTTTACAAAACAATTGTTTTCTCTTAACCTGACTGACGCACGTTGATTTTCTCAAGATAACAACGCCATTGGTAAATAACTCTTAAGCTTGAGTAAATATGACTACACAGAGAATTAAATGACTAGCAGTTACGATGAACAGATGAAGGACCGAATGATTGGTGAGGCGCTGCTTGCTCTTTTAGAAGACCAGGTTGCGGTATCCTCTGCGGCGCTGATAGCCAAACTTGAAGAGATGGCGGAAACAGAAGAGGAAAGCTACAGGCGAGTTGCCTGCCAACGCGCACTGGCGGATGTCAGAAATCATAGCGTCAGGACCAGCACGCAACGCGACGGACAAGATTTCAGTAGTGAGAAGCATGCTAATATCCCGAATCAGAAAAAGCACTGATTACGATGCTAAACACTTTTCCGCAATCTTACTCATCGCGTTGACATAATCCTGCTTGAGCTGAACGGGCGCGGCTTCTTCATGCTGCTTCAATAGCGCAGTAATGTGGTCAAGTTGCAAAGGTTGATCGGATTTAAGCAGGCATGACACGGCGTGACCAATGACAGCATGAATGTCATCCATATTTTCCGCTTTCTCGTCTGACATCACCTTCTCCTTAATTCCTTTGCTAATTAACATTTTTCAGCTTGCTCCAAAGCATTCATAGGAATGTATTATTTCGCGCCCTCAGGGCAGGGCATTGATCAGTTTCTGGCGCAGCGTGGTAACACGTGCAGTGAGATCGGCCAGTTCTTCATAAGGCGTATCCATCACTGACACCATGTCAGCCGGAACGCCGGCCGCCGCGATCTTTAATTCTTGTCCCTGCTCAGTGACGGAGATCAACACTCTGCGCTCATCGCCACCGACATCGCGTTTTCTACTGATAATGCCAGCCTGCTCCAGTCGTTTTAAAAGCTGGCTGAGCGTGCCTGAATCCAGCTGCACGCGCGCGCCCAATTCAGAAACGGTGACATGGTCTTTTTCCCACAGCGCCAGCAGCACCAGATACTGCGGATAGGTCAAACCCAGTGGTTTCAGTCGCGACTGATAAAGTTTGGTCATCGCAAGGGACGCGGAATAGAGCGCGAAGCAGAGAAACTGGTCGACAGTCACCGGCGCTTCACTCTCAGGACCTACACAGCAAACTTCATCGTTTAACTCTTTCATATCACCACTATTTTTAAGGCAGAGTTGCAGTCATTGAGACTGAAAAACGTGAATATATTGACATAAATTAGATTGAAGTCAATCTAATTTGGATTGGCTATTTTTTATTAATATCTATTATAAATCATAGGATTAGCTATAATTTCATTAACAATCGATGGTAACGCAAGGTTTAAAACTTCTATGGATTCAGCAACGCCCGGCATTCTCATCCTCGCGGCAGGTAAAGGCTCGCGTTATATCGCCAGCGGCGGCAGCGGCAATAAGTTGCTGGCCAGCATAAACGACGATGCGCCGAAGGTAATTGAAACGGTGATTGAACAGGCAAAGCTGAGTGGCTTGCCGGTGGCGCTGGTGACGCGTCCCGACTATCTGGCGGTGCGTCAGCATGCATTAAAGGCAGGCGTGCAGCTTGTGCTGTGTGAAAGTGGCGGCAGCGGCGAATCCATTGCGGCGGGTGTGGCGATGACCGCTCACTGGAACGGATGGATCATTACGCTGGGAGATATGCCGTGGCTAACGGTGGATCATTATCGGCACGTAAAAGAGGCGTTAGAAAAGGGCGCGGCGCAGGTGCGTCTTACTTATAAAGGCAAACCCGGCCATCCGGTCGGGTTTGCTGGATGCTACGCTGAGGCGTTACGCAATTTGCAGGGCGATGAAGGTGCCAGAGCGCTGCTGGACCCGCGCTTACTGGTCACCCTTGAAGCGGACGCTGCTGTACAGCGCGATCTCGATGTGGTGGCTAAACCACGTTGAGCCGAGCCGCCGCGACATCCGCAACAATTGATAGCGCTAGCGTGCGCGCATCGCGCGCCTGGGCAAAAATGCCAATCGGCGCTTTGATGCGCGCAATCTCTTCCTCACTAAACCCTAGCGACAGCAGTTTCTTAACGCGCGTTGCATGCGTGCGCCGACTTCCCAATGCTCCGATATAGAAGGGTGCAGAACGCAGCGCTGCCAGAAGTACTGGGAGTTCGCGATCGAGATCGTGATACAGCAAAATCACCGCCGTAAGGGGATCAACGGCCTGCGCCTGCACATCCTCGCCAGAAAGCACCTCGTAACCAGCGGCCTGCGCAATCGACGCCGTCGCCAACGCTTCGACTGAACGTCCATATACCGCCACGCGTGTTTTTGGCAGATAGCCGGTGATAAAGGCATCCTCCTGCCAGCCGGTTATCTCAGTGCAAGCAGCGCTCGCCAGCCGCTGAAACGTCGGCAGATAGCGCAGCGCTGCGGGTTGACGCGTTGCCAGCAAATCCAGCACGTTTCTCAGCGGTTGCGCGTCACGTAGCTGATGGAAAGCCAGCGTGATGCCGCCGCCACAGGGCAGCACAATATCCAGATAAGGCGATCCTTCGCCATATCTCACAAAGCGATCTTTACCAGTGGCGATGACTTGCAACGCTTCATAAGCCGCCGCCGCTTCCACGCAGCCGCCGGAAACATAGCCGCAATAGCGGCCATCTTCCCGCACCACCATCTGCGCACCCAATGCCCGCGCCGCGCCACCGCGAATCTCAACCAGCGTGACCAGCACGGCAGCGGAATCTGCCTCCATTGCTTCAAGCGCGAAGCGCAGGATGCTTTCACTGTCATCGGTCTGCAAAGCCTGCTGCGGCTTGATCTGCGGTTGCAGATCGTCATCAATCAGTAGCTGCTGCAATACGCTTCTCCTTAGCTTTAGACAAGGGCAGGCAAGCCTTTGAGTAACTTATCCAGCGTCACCGGATAGTCACGCACGCGTACGCCGGTGGCGTTGTAAATGGCATTGACGATTGCCGCGCTGACGCCGCACAAGCCCAGTTCACCCACGCCCTTTGCTTTCATCGGTGAGGAGATGGGATCGGTGTCATCAAGGAAAATCACCTCCTGCTGCGGGATATCGGCGTGAACCGGCACTTCATAGCCCGCCATATCGTGGTTGACGAAATAACCGAGGCGTTCATCGACGAACAGTTCCTCCATCAACGCGCCGCCAAGTCCCATCGTCATGGCACCAATCACCTGACTGCGCGCCGTTTTGGGATTGAGAATGCGTCCGGCGGCACAAACCGCCAGCATGCGCCGCACGCGCACTTCACCGGTAGCGACGTCCACGCCGACTTCAATGAAGTGTCCGGCGAAAGTGGATTGCTGATATTGCTCGTCAAGATCGCCAAACTCAATGGTGTCTTCCACGGTGATAGTCGCTTCAGCGGCGGCCTGGGCGAGCGGCACGCTCTGGTTTCCGTCATGCACCTGACCGTCGCTGAAGGTAGCGCGTTGCGCATCAAAGCCCAGTTTGCTGGCGACCGCTTCACGCAATTTCACGCAGGCGGCGTAAACGCCGGATGTTGAGGTGTTCGCGCCCCATTGGCCGCCGGAACCGGCAGAAACCGGGAAGTCTGAATCGCCTAAACGAACCGCCACACGCTCAATCGGCACGCCCATCATCTCCGCCGCCGTTTGCGCGAGGATGGTATAGCTGCCGGTGCCGATGTCGGTCATGTCGGTTTCAACGGTGATGATGCCTTTATTGTCGAGATGCACACGCGCACCGGAAGGCGCCACCATGTTGTTACGAAAACCGGCCGCAACACCCATGCCGACCAGCCAGCGTCCCTCTTTGACCATTGCCGGTTTGGCGTTGCGTCGTGACCAGCCAAAGCGCTCGGCGCCGGTATTCAGGCACTCAACCAGCTGGCGGCGTGAGAAAGGGCGCTCGGGTTTGGCCGGATCGACCTGCGTGTCATTGAGGATGCGGAAGGCGATCGGATCAATGCCCACTTTTTCCGCTATTTCATCAATGGCAATTTCAAGCGCCATGAGTCCAGGCGCTTCACCCGGTGCGCGCATGGCGTTACCTTCGGGCAGATCCAGCGTCGCCAGTCGTAATCCGGTAAAGCGGTTAGCACCGGCGTAAAGCAGTTCCGTTTGCTGCACGGCGGTTTCAGGTGTGCCTCCCGGCAGGTTCCCCGACCAGCTTTCATGCGCGATGGCCTGAATCTTGCCGGCTTTATCGGTGCCAATGCGAATGTGCTGAATGGTGGCCGGTCGATGTGTGGTGTTATTGGCGATCAATGGCCGAGGCAGCATCACTTTGACCGGACGCTTAACCGCGCGCGCACCCAGCGCAGCTAACACTGCATCGCTGCGCAGGAACAGCTTGCCGCCAAAGCCGCCGCCAATATAAGGCGACACGATGCGGATCTTCTCCATCGGCATGTTGAGCGTGGCGGCCAGATCGGTGCGGCACCAGTCAATCATCTGATTCGAGGTCCAGACGGTGAGTTTATCGCCTTGCCACGTCGCCATCGAGGCGTGCGGTTCCATCGCGGTGTGGCTTTGGTCCGGCGTGGTGTAGTGCGCATCCAGCTTAACGTCAGCTGCAGCAAACGCACCGGCGAAATCACCCACGGACTTATCTGGCGTATCTTCGGGCGCGGAGGTAACGCCCGGCTTTTGCTGCGCGAGATCATAAGCGCCGCGCTCACGCTGATAATCCACCTTCACTAAACTGGCCGCAGCACGCGCCTGCTCAAACGTCTCCGCCACGACCAGTGCCACGGCCTGGTGATAGTGTTCGATGGTGTCGCCGGCCAACAGGCGAGCGGTATTTTTATCGCCTTTGCCCAGTTTTCCCGCGTTATTAGCCGTCACCACCGCTAACACGCCCGGCGCATTTTGCGCTGCCTGCACATCAATGGCGGTGATTTTTCCTTTGGCGATTGGCGCGCCGACCACATAGCCGTACGCCGCATCGGGCGCTTCGTGATGCCATTCGTAGGCGTAATGCGCCAGGCCGGAGGTTTTCAGCGGTCCGTCGATGCGATTGAGTGGCTGACCAACTACCTTGAGCTGATCAATTGGGTTATTGCCTGCGGATTTTTCGAATTTCATCAGTTATCCCCTCGCTTCGGCCAATACGGAAGCGAGCGTTCGCTGCGCCAGAATGATCTTGAACTCGTTTTCAGCGGTAGGTTGCGCCGTGGCGAACAGCCGATCGCTCACCGCCTGCGCGCCCTGAATCACCGCCTTATCCGCCTCTTCCAACCGCCACGGCTGATGTGCTACGCCACCGAGCGCCACACGACCAGATTTATCCGGCTGAATGATGGCGGCAACAGAGACCAACGCAAAAGCGTAGGACGCGCGGTCGCGCACCTTGCGGTAAATGTGTGTGCCGCCCAGCGGAGCCGGCAGTGAAACGGCCACAATCAGCTCGCCAGGAGTGAGCACGGTTTCCAGATGCGGCGTATTGCCAGGCGCACGATAAAATTCAGCAATCGGGATTTTGCGCTCACGGCCATCCGGGCTGACCGTTTCCACTACCGCATCCAGCAAACGCATCGCCACTGCCATATCGCTCGGATGGGTGGCGATACAGGCCTGGCTGGTTCCGACCACCGCATGCTGGCGACTGAAGCCATCCAGCGCCGCGCAGCCGCTGCCGGGTAAGCGCTTGTTGCACGGTTGGTTGGTGTCATAGAAGTAGGGGCAACGCGTGCGCTGCAGCAGATTCCCTGCGGTGGTTGCCTGATTACGTAGCTGGCCGGAAGCGCCAGCCACTAACGCGCGCGACAGCACGCCATAATCGCGGCGAATACGCGCATCGGCCGCCAGATCGGTGTTACGCACCAACGCGCCGATGCGTAATCCGCCATCGGCTGTGGCCTCGATTTTGTCCAGCTCAAGCCCATTCACATCAATAAGATGCGCGGGCGTCTCAATCTCCAGCTTCATCAGATCGAGCAGATTGGTGCCGCCGGCGATGAATTTGGCATTGGTATGTTGCTGGGCGCTGGTAGCGGCTTCAGCCGGGGTTTTGACCCGCTGGTAAGTGAAGGCTTTCATGATTCCAGGCCCTCCGCGTACTCTTCAATCGCCGCAAGAATGTTGGAATAGGCACCGCAGCGACAAATATTGCCACTCATACGCTCACGGATTTCATCCGCAGTCACGTTGGGCGCGGAAACCAGATCGTGTGTGACGTGGCTGGGAATGCCCGCTTTGATCTCTTCCAGCACCGCCATCGATGAACATATTTGCCCAGGCGTGCAGTAGCCGCACTGGTAACCATCATGTTTGATGAACGCCGCCTGCAAGGGATGAAGCTCATCCGGATTTCCCAAACCTTCAATGGTGGTGATTTCTGCATCCTGCTGCATTACCGCTAAGGTCAGGCACGCGTTGATGCGACGTCCGTTGACCATCACCGTACAGGCACCACATTGGCCGTGATCGCAGCCTTTTTTGGTGCCGGTCAAATGCAGATGCTCACGCAATGCATCCAGCAGCGTGGTGCGGGTATCAACGTTTAATTGCTGCTGTATACCGTTGACTTTGAAGCTGATCGGCACCATTGACGGCACAGGTGTTGTTAAGTGTTGGCTGCTCATGCCAAACCTCCAGTAAAAGGGTTAAATGTTGGGGTACAACTTATTTTTGTATGGTTTTAGAAGGGTAAGCATAGTCGGCATCTGCGAAAGCATTATCCGTAATCACTAAATGGGTTTATGAGCGGGAGTAATAAAAGCAGGTTAGGGCGCTGAATGGCCCGAGAAAACGGCGCTTTTCCGGGGCCGCAGCGGCTATCTATTTCGCCAGGTTTTTGATGTTTTCGTCAATGCGCGCCTGGAGAAAGCGCAGCGTTTCCGCAGTGATTTGCTCTGGGAACATATCGGCCGCTTTGCGGGCAAAGCCAGTTGCAACCGAACAGTAATTATCGATGATATCGCCTGCCTGCGCTGGCGTGAGTTCAGTTTCCTGTTGCCCGAGCGCTAACAGGTGAGCGCGTTTAATCTCTCCGCAACCGGGGACCTTTCAGAGGGGCAAACAGCGCTTCCAGCTCGTTAACCCGACCGAGCACCATGGCCACTTTCACCAGGTTTTCAAAGCCGACGTTACGACCCGCTTCCAGATTGGAAACCGTATTTACGCCAATTCCCGCTCTGGCCGCGACATCCGCCTGCGTCATCCGCTGTGCCAGACGCTCTTTACGCAAGCGCCCACATAACAGCTTGACGATTTCTTCGGGTTTCCTGAGAGTTAAATCCAACATATTGTGGCTTATCATCCAAAAATGACTTTAACACCCAATATTATAGAGTTAATCAACGCAATCGGCGAGTTGTTGTTCCAGAAACCCAATAAACGCTCTTACCTTTGCATTCAGCGCCGAACGCTCGTTGACGCAGGCATAAATATTCATCGGTGAAGCCACAATGTCGCTTTTCTCACCTTGATCTGAGTGGAACAAAGGTATGAGTTGGCCACTCTCGAGCAACGGCTGAGCAATAAAACTCGCCAGCCGGGCAATTCCACCGCCGTTTTCGGCAATTTTCGCGATGATATCAATATCATCGCTGATGAATTCTGGGTTGAGCTTTGCATTCACCGGCTGGCCATTGACCATAAACGTCCACGGAAGAAAGCGTCCGTCGGTTGGATAGCGGAAAACCAAACAGGCGTGCTGGCTCAGATTTTCAGGCGTTTTAGGGATGCCCGCACGCGCCAGATAAGAGGGTGCCGCGCAGAAGATAAAGGGTAATGAGGCAATTTTGCGGGCGATCAATTGATCGTTCAGTTGCGCCTCAATACGAATACTGACGTCAACGCCTTCCAGGCGGTGGTCAACATTGCGATCGGTACTGATCAGTTCGATATCAATATCGGGGTAAGTTTGTTTAAAGGCAGGCATCAGTGGAGCGAGAACGTGTCTGCCAAAGGCCGCCGTGGTGGCGATGCAAAGCGAACCCTGCGGTTTGGTTTCAATCGCAGCGGCCTGCGAGGCAAGGTCAATATCATGGGGAATGTGTCGGACTTTTTCGAAATAGCGTTTACCGCTTTCGGTTAACGTCATGCTGCGGGTAGTGCGTGAAAGCAGCCGCACACCCAAATGTGTCTCCAGACGCGCGACACTTTGGCTTACCGCTGCTGGACTCATTCCTTTCGCCCGCGCGGCGGCGGCAATGCTGCCGTTCTCAACTACGCTAATAAAAGTGTTGATCAACCCCAGTAAATCCATAGATCCCTCAATGCGTGATTCGTTACTTTTACTTAATAATGATTAAAGCAGAAGCGTTCTACTCGCATCCTGATTAACTTGATAGGTTAGCGGCTGTTTTGCTTAAACTTACTGAAAAGGATCACGCTATGACAACAGCAACCGAGAAAAGTAGTGCTCGTCTACGCCTGCCAAAGCACGTTTCACCTTACATCTTCGCGCTGTATATGGCGACTATCATGGCGTTTCTGATGAGCCTGGTCATTACCTTCGCCGAATTTGGCATCGGGCCGCATTATATGGAAAATGTGATGAATGCATATCAAGTTGCGATGCCCGCTGCTTTTGTTTGCATACTGGTAGTGCGCCCGATTGTGGTTCGGTTGGTGGGGTTGACAGTGCATGGTCATTGAGTCGTTTGATGCTCCTCGCATCAGTTTTATTGGGGGCTTCCAACTCTGCTCTGTAAAAAATCGATGAACGCTCGTACTTTTTCAGGTACATGGCGCGTGTTGGGGTAAAGCGCATAAATTCCTTGACGGGGAAAATGATGATCTGGCAGTAGTTGGATCAAATTCCCCAGGCGCAACTCTTCCTGCACAAGCCAGGCAGGTAAGAGGGCAACGCCAGCCCCTCCAAGAGCAAAAGCCAAGAGCGAAGCAGCGTTGTCAGCCATGATCATGGCAGGACTATGTACGTTGAAAACTACGCTCTCACCTTCGGGTGTTGAAACTTGCAAACCTGAGATGTCCAATATTCTGTAATAACATATGATTTAACTTTGGCTCTATTTTATTTTTATCCTCAAAATCAGTTATGCTGACCTGCATTGAAAATGAAAAAGGAATTATCCATTGCGTACCCGTGATTCTGCGCGTTTGCTTATTATGAACTCCCTCAATCAGGTCTTATTATTCAAGTTCAGGCATGAGAAGGATGCGCTGGCAGGTAAAGTATACTGGGCAACTCCCGTTGGAGGCGTGGAATCAGAAGAGACTTTTGAGCAGGCAGCCATTCGGGAACTTAGAGAAGAAACAGGCATTTATGTTAATGATGTAGGACAGGTGTTAACGGAGAGAACCTTTGAAATGACTCTGCCCAGCGGTGAGGTGGTTCTGGCACATGAGCGATTTAATTTTATTAAAATAGGCGATGAAGATATCAGTACCAGCGGATGGACTGAAAATGAAAAATCAGTCATCAATAGTTATCATTGGTGGGATCTTAATGAACTCCGAAATACAGACGACGTTGTTTATCCCTCAAATATTCCTGATATCTGCTCAATTGCCTCATCAATCTAAGTGCGCATAATCATGATTATGTTAAATGAGGTGTCTCATCACGCACTCTAGCCACGTCTAAACCCGATATCAACCGTCACCCTTTCAAGTGACGTTTTAGGTTAAACACCCGCGTTAAGGCGGCTGGTAATAATCTCAAGGCCAATCTGTTGGCCATATGAAAGTTCAAGCGTGTTGCCATCGGGATCGGCGAAGAATGCCCAATAACCGACGGGAGCGGCTGATTGTTGCGCTGGGCGGCGTAACACACCTTCGCATTCAGCCTGAGCAACCCTGGCATCAATCTCTTCTTTACTGTCACACGCAACGCCTATATGACCAAACGGACCCAGAGGCGTATCCACTGTGGTTTGAGATTGCACCAACACCAACGCAAATGGACGCGTTAAATCAGAAAGCCATGCGACTTTTTGCGCTTCTGCAATGCCTGGTGCCCGCTCATGGATCACCTGCATCCCTGCGTAACGTTGATAGAAATCGATGCTGCGTTCTATATCTCTCACTTGCAGCGCTATGTGGCTAAAACCAATATCGTGCTCTTTCATATTCCAATCCTGTAAAATAAGAAGAATTGGAATATGACATAAAATGTTAATGGCACTTGTTCACGAATGCCTAAAGATGAAGCTCATACACCACGCAAGGCACATCGTAGTGTTGCTCAATCGCTTTGTAGGTCATGCCCAGCCGCTGCATCACCTTTTGCGAAGCGTTATTTTCAGGATCGGCCACCGCGACCAAATATTTAACGCCAACTTTTTCTACCGCAAACTTAACTATCGCCTGCGCGGCTTCGGTGGCAAAACCTTTGCCGTGATAATTGGCATTGAGACGCCAGCCAATTTCCAATGGTGCACCATCCTGATTGGCTAAATGCTGCAGACAGCAAGCACCGACGATTTCGCCAGACTCTTTTTCCCGCATCGCCCACCAGGAAAAACCATATTGCTGCCAGCGCGATTGAACGCGTTCGATACTCGTCAGGGTCTCTTCTGGCGTTTTAACTATGCCATTGCTGATGTAACGCATAATTTCCGGATCGCTTTCCATCGCTCGCAGTCCGTCAAAATGCGCGAGCTCAAAGGGTTCCAGCCGCAGTCGGGTTGTTTCTAATTTCATTATTCCTCCACTTTATCAAGAGCCTACACCAGCGTCATCGCATACGGTGACGCTTCAGAAATATCCAGCTGCTGCTCCAGTTAACTATGTCGGCTATTTTCCTCAACAGCAAATGAAAGGCGCCAGGCTGATACACCACCCGCTACCTTTCCTGGCTGTGAATCGCTTTATGTTCTTATTTTCGTTGCACATTTTTTCCAGCGGCAGGCCCGATGCAAGGCTAACGCCCAGCGCGTCCATACGTTCACCCAGCGGTTATATCTCAACAACACTGACATGCCTTTAAATATGTAATCGTGAATTTGGGAAATTTCGTACAAACCTTCCTTCCCCAGTCCGATATTCATAGCGTCGGGATCGCGCTTTAATGCCGGCATAATAAAGATGGGGATAACTATGTTGTCATTGACGCTGATAGACAATAACAAATGGATTACTGAAGGGATTTCGCGTTATTTTTCCGGGAAATTTATTCATGTAAAAAATATAGATAGTGACGATATTGACTCAGCGCTGAGTAAGATCGCAGGAACGGATTTGCTCATCAGTGAATTAACCGCTTATGGCCGCGATGTGCAATTCTTTACCGAATTATTGCTGAAAGTCCAACGGACTTCGCCAGACACGCGGATTATCGTGCTAACCGATTTGCATGAGAAAGCGGTCATAAGCTATGTGGTCAGTTTGCTGCCAGGTGTTACTTTTCTCTCTAAAAAGTGCAGTCTGAAAGCGCTTTCTGATGCTGTATTAGGTTTACCGTTGGCTACAGAATTTGAGGCGGATGTTCGCCGCACCAAGCAAACCCTTTCAGCGCGGGAGTTCGGCTTATTGCGCATGCTGGGGCAAACCAGCAATCTCACCGATATTGGCTACAAACTGCATCTCAGTTGCAAAACCATCAGCCATCATCGGCAGAGTATTATTCGCAAGCTCAACTGCGCCAACAATAAAGAGTTATTCAGCCGGTTAAGCCGGATGGGATATCACAGCAAACAGGTTTGAACAAAGGGGCATGGCATCGAATATTGTGTGATTACGGTTGCATTTCCGTCAATGATTGCTGGTTAACTGCGCACGCCGAGGCGCAGAATGGAATATATAACCATATATGAATATATATTCAATGACGCAATCATCTGAGGAGAAGGTCAAATGAGTTCCTACACGTATCCGAAATTCGGTGCCGGATTGTGGCACTTCGCCAACTATATCGATCGCTACGCCGTAGATGGTTACGGGCCAGCGCTTAGTACCCTCGATCAGATTAAACTCGCTGGCAGCGTCGAGGACCTATCCTATGTTGATGTGCCCTATCCCTTCACCGAAGGCGTAACCGTAGCGCAGGTTAAACAAGCGCTCGCCGATGCCGGATTGAAAGCCATTGGCGTGACGCCAGAAATCTATCTGCGCCGCTTTTCACGCGGTGCTTTCACCAATCCCGACGCCGCCATTCGCCAACAGGCGTTTGATTTAATGCACGAAGCCGCCACCGTAGTGCGTGAGCTGGGGGCTAACTACGTGAAAGTCTGGCCGGGTCAGGATGGCTGGGATTATCCGTTCCAGGTCGATCATAAAAACCTGTGGAAGATGGCCGTAGAGGGTATGCGCGAACTGGCGAGCGCCAATCCAGACGTCAAATTTGCTATCGAGTACAAACCGCGCGAACCACGCGTGAAAATGACCTGGGATTCAGCTGCGCGTACGCTGCTTGGCATTGAGGATATTGGACTGGATAACGTTGGCGTGCTGCTCGATTTTGGTCATGCACTGTTTGCCGGTGAATCCCCAGCGGATTCCGCCCAGCTGATTATCGATCGTGGTCGTCTGTTTGGTATGGACGTCAACGACAACCTGCGCGGCTGGGATGACGATTTGGTGGTCGGTACCGTGCACATGACCGAGATTTTTGAGTTCTTCTATGTTCTGAAGATCAATAACTGGGACGGCGTGTGGCAGCTTGATCAATTCCCGTTCCGTGAAGATCATGTTGAAGCCGCCAATCTGTCGATTCGCTTCCTCAAACATATCTATCGCGCGCTGGATAAGCTGGATATCGCCGCGTTGCAGGAAGCGCAGCGTGAGCAAAACCCGCTGAAAGCGCAAAGAATTATTCAAAATGCGTTACTGACCAGCATAGAACAGTGATTTTACGTCGTGGGTCGTCATTTATGGCGACCTCAAATGCGAACGCCGTACTCGCATTTCACCCCGCCGCCAATGCTCATCCGCACTCTCGCGACCATCAATCAATCGGTTTAACGCTTCGGCGATCAGCAGATCAATACGTTGGCTAAAGGTGGTGAGTTGGCAGCCTGGCGCGCTGGCTTCTTCAATATCATCGAATCCCACCACCGCAATCCTTGGCCTGGTCGGGGCGGCGCGCATCGCTTCCATCGCGCCGAGCGCCAGTACATCGTTTTCACAGAACAGCGCATCAATTGCGGGCGCATCCGGCTGATGCAGATAATCGCTCATCGCTTGCCAGCTGCGTGCACGATCGTAGCTGCCGGCTTTAAGCAGCACATCAATCTGACAGCCCGCTTGTTGCAGCGTCGCTTCAAATCCCTCTTTGCGCAGCAGATGTGACGTTGGTGTATCCGGACCTTGCATAAAACCAAACCGTTGCGCGCCCTGCGCCAGCAACAGCTCGGCGATCTGCTTGCCGGCGGCATAACCATCAATCGCCACCACATCAATCCCCTGCGCATGCGTATTGCGGCACAGCTGCACCAGGGGAATGTTGTACATATCCTCCACCAGCGTAATCAGCTGCGCCGATAACACCGTACCGAGAAACAAAATGCCGTCGATCTGCAATTGATCCGCCTGCGTCATTACCGATCGATACGGCTCGCCGTCGGTGATGTTGAGGATCAACGCCATATAGCCGCGACGTTGTAGCTGCTGCGTAGCTTCATTGAGAATCATCAGCGTATGCGGATTTTTCAGCTCGTCGATCACCACGCCAATAATATGCGTCTTCTTTTTTACCAGACTGCGCGCCAGCAAATTGGGCCGATATCCCAGCTCTTTAGCGATGCGCATCACCTTCTCGCGCGCCTTCTCAGAGATTGAAGCGCCGGGCATAAACGCGCGCGATACCGTCCATTTCGATACGCCGGCAAGAAGTGCTACATCGCTGGCCGTGGCTTTTTTTACTGTTCTGGTCATCGGCTCCCTTCCGCAAATTACCTGACAAAAAGCGAGCATAAAGCGATTCCTCATGTAAGCAAGAGGCGATTTTTGCAAACTTTGCACCCGGTTGCATTTTTGTAATGCACTCGGGTGCAAATCGTGATGATTTTGTGATCGTGGTGATGAAATCGCTTTTTGCTGCGTTGACTATTTTTCAACCGTGCCAGAGAGTGAATGCAGCACATCGCGTTGTCCGTCTGAACATGATGTCAATCAGCGGGACTCATCCCGTTGATTTTGCACCCGGATGCAAAATAATTGAAACCTCCCCTACAGAGATAAAAAAATGAAATTATTCAAAGTACTAATGCTTATCTGCGGTTTGCTCAGTGTGTTCACTGCCCAGGCGAAAACCTACATGGTTGGCGTCGCTCTGGCTAATCTCGATCTCAATTTTGTTTCCATCTTACGAAGCCAGATGGAAAAGCAGCTTAAAGATAAAGGGCTTAACAGCCAATTTGCCGATGCCAAAGGCGATGTATCTCTGCAAATCCAGCAGGTGGATGATTTCATCAATCAGGGCGCAGACGCGATCATCATCAACCCGGTGGATACGCAAGGCGTAATGCCGGTGATCGCCGCCGCGCAAAAAGCCAATATCCCGTTGATCTTCGTGAACCGTAAACCCGAAGTGAAACTGACCGGTAAAATGGCCTATGTCGGTTCCGACTCAGCGTTAAGCGGCAAAATGGAGATCGAAGCCTTAGCCAAACGTCTGGATAACAAAGGAAATATCGCCATTCTGATGGGCGCCCTCTCCACCGAAGAAGCACGTCAGCGCACCAAAGCGGTTGAAGATTATGTGAAGGATCATCCCGGCCTGAAAGTGATCCAGAAACAGAGCGCCAACTGGCAGCGCAACGAAGCGGTCGATAAAACCCTGTCATGGTTGCAGGATGGTAATGACATCAATGCCATTATTGCGAACAACGATGAAATGGCGATCGGGGCGATTATGGCGCTCGATCAGTTGAAGAAAAGCAATGTGTTAGTCGCCGGCATCGACGGTACGCCGGATGGTTTGCAGTTTATTATGAACGGCAAAATGGCGGTGACGATCTTCCAGGATGCGAAAGGCCAGGCGACCGGTGCAGTCGATGTGGCTTACGACATGCTGAGCGGTAAAAAGACCGAAGCCTACAACTGGGTGCCATACCAGACGGTGACCACAGAAAATTATCAGGAATTCACCAGTAAAAATCAGAAGTAACGCCGCTCTTGTTGGGTCGCCGATCATTCATGGCGACCTGCTTATGACCATTGCCTTTAAAGCAACGCTAAGTGCGAATTTTGTTGCTTCCATTGCACTATTAACCCGCTATTTTGGGGTTAAAAAATGGAGGTCAACATGCTCAAACCGTCTTCGCCCTGGTGGTGGGATCTCTCAACCCGGGAATTCAGTGAACTTGATATGGCGAATATCGTCGCCGTGCTGCCGATTGGCGCAGTTGAACAACATGGCCCGCATCTGCCGGTGCGTGTGGATGCGGCGATCAACGCCGGCATTATTCAACGCGCGGTGGAATTATTGCCCGACGATCTTCCTTTGCTGGTGCTGCCCGCGCTGCCGATGGGTAAATCGGATGAACATCTTGCCTATCCCGGCACCCTTTCGCTGCCGTATGACGTGTTAGGCAAAGTGTGGTTCGAAGTCGCAAAAAGCGCCTGGCGCGCCGGAATTCGCAAGCTGATTTTCTGGAACTCGCACGGCGGACAGCCGCAGCTGATGGAGATCGTCTGTCGCCAGCTGCGCATCGAACTGGGCATGTTTGCCGTCAGCGCCAGCTGGTTCCGTACCATTGATGCATCGGATCTCTACAGCGCGCATGAACTTAATCACGGCATTCACGGCGGTGAATCAGAAACCAGCATGATGCTGCATTTGCACCCTGAACTGGTGCAGATGCAGCACGCCGCTCATTTCGTTTCCACTTCGGTGGCGCTTGAAGCGACCGGCGGTATTTTAACGCCGGAAGGCGGCATTGGTTTTGGCTGGATGGCGCAGGATCTGCATCTGTCTGGTGCTACCGGCAACGCCGCAGCGGCGGATGCTGAGCGCGGTGCGATTGCCACCGATCGTGCTGCACATGCGCTGCTGAAGCTGGCACGCGAAGTGAACGATTTCGATATTCATTTCCTGACCGATCGCACCGCATTCTCGTAGGGTCGCCATGTAAGGTGACCAAGTGCGCATTAATGCGCACCCTACGATTAACGCAATTCCGACATCATCCCTTTAATGGTTTCGGCGAACACGCTACCAATCGCGCTGGTACCGCGATCGTGGCCGATCAACATCAGCGTTTGCGTGTGCTGCGCCAGTTCGCGCACCGGAATATAGATCAACCGGCCGCTGCGCTGGTCAGATTCAATGTCAATCGGCGTGAGAAACGTGAGGGTTTGATCCATCATCGCCGACTGGCGCATCACCTCGATCGAATTGGTTTCAATAACTGGCTGCATATTGATCGAGGCACGCGCGAACACTTCATTTAGGTAAGGCCGAATCACCATCGATTTGTCGGCAATCACCACCGGATACGGCAAGCAATCACTCAAACGCAAACTGGATTTCTCCGCCAGCGGATGCCCCGCGCCCACTACCGCGCCTAATCGCACCGGTACGCTGGCAATATTGCGATGCACCGGCTGCAAGTCGAAATCAAATCCAATCCCCAAATCGGCCTCGCCACTTGCCACCGCGTTAGTGATGTTCTCGCCGGTGGTGAGTTGTTGCAGCAGCAATTTCACCCGCGGATTGGCGCGGCGAAACTCCGCTGCCACGCGCGGAATCAGGTTCGCCGCTAATCCACTCATCATCGCCACCGTCACTTCGCCGCGCCGCAGCCCTTTCAGCTCTTCGATTTTCATCTGCGCGATTTCAATCTCTTTAAAGCTCTGCCGCACATGATGAATCAGCGCTTCACCGGCGGCGGTAAGAATCATTTTACGCGGCAAACGCTGAAACAGCGGCGTGCCCAGCTCCTCTTCCAGCGCAATCAGCTGGCGGTTAATCGCCGACGCCGAAATGTGTAGCCGTTCAGCCGCTTTGCGAATCGAACCGCTGCGCGCCACCTGATCGATATACACAAACAAACGATGTTGCAGCATATTCCGCCTGCGTTGCCTTTTAGGCATCGGTAAGTACTAAAAATGATGCTTTTAAGATAATGCTCTTCCGGTGATTAATACATCAAAACCACACCAGGAGAACACATGATGGCAGACGTATCCCGCAGAAAGTTTGCGAAGTTAGTGGCTGGCGCACTGTTGTTACCCGCGCTGGCACCGATGTTGTCGCGCAAAGCGATGGCGGCGAATAACACCATAAAAATCGCCCTGCTGTTGCCCGGCTCGGTTGCCGATGGCGGCTGGAGTTCGCTGGCGTATGCCGGATTGCAGAGCCTGCAAAAAGCCGGTTTCAGCGTGGCGCACAGCGAAAGCGTGTCGCAGGCGCAGATGGATCAAACCATACGTGGCTACGCCGATGACGGTTACACGCTGATCATTGGTCACAGCTTTGAATACGGCTCGGCGTTTGCCGAAATCGCGCCGGAATATCCTGATACCTATTTCTTCGCGTCCACCTTCAAGCCAGGCGAAAAATCACCGGACAACGTGGAATACGTCAACCTCGCCTATCTGCAAGGCGCCTATGCCGCCGGTGCGCTGGCGGCGCTGATCTCCGAAAAAGGCAAAGCGGTCGGCTTTGTGGGCGGCGGCGATAATCCCACGCAGCAGGCAATGATGCGCGCCTTTATTCAGGCCGCTGAGAAAACCCGTCCGGGCATCAAAGGCATGGGCGTGGTGACCGGCGATTACGACAACGCCGCCAAAGGCCGTGAAGCCGCCACCACCATGATCGGTAACGGCGCGGATGTGATTTGGCATGCAGCGGACGTCACCGGCCTCGGCGCGATGCAAGGCGCGGCGGCGGCGAAAGTCAAAGCTATCGGCTGCTATGTCGATCAGCGTGATGTCGCGCCCAATTACGTTGCCTGCAGCTTCCGCCAGAACCTCGACTGGATGGTGGAACAGGTTGGCGAATCGGTGGCGAATAAAACCTTTAAAGGCGGCGACGAATGGCATCCCACCGTCGGCAAAGCCTGGTCGGTGGTCAATGGCAGCGAACATTACAACGCCAAACTGGTGAGCGTCAGCGCGTGGGCGAGCTTCCAGCAGATTTGGCAGCAGCTCGACAGCGGCGCGCTGAAGCCAACGGTTTAACCATCATGACAGCAACAGCAAATATCCGCGTCGCGCTGAAAAACATCACCAAACGCTTTGCGCGCGTGGTGGCCAATGATGACGTATCGCTCAGCATTAAAGCCGGCGAAATCCACGCGCTGCTAGGGGAAAACGGCGCGGGAAAAAGCACGCTGATGCAAATCCTTTACGGCCTGTATCAGGCCGATGAAGGCAGCATTGAGGTGGATGGCCAGGCGCAGCGTTTTCGCGATCCCAGCGATGCTATCGCCTGCGGCATTGGCATGGTGCATCAGGAATTCATGCTGGTGCAGCCGATGAGCGTGGTGGAAAACGTGGTGCTGGGATTGAAAGAAGGCGCTAGCGGCGTACTTAATCTGCGCGCGGCGGCGGCGCGTTTGCAGGCGCTGTCGGATAAACACGGGCTGGCGATCGATCCCTGGGCGAAAGTGCAGCATTTGCCGATTGGCGTGCAGCAGCGTGTGGAGATCCTCAAGCTGTTATACCGTGATGCGCAGGTGCTGATTCTCGACGAACCGACGGCGGTGCTGACGCCGCAGGAGAAAGCCGGCCTATTCGCTACCCTGAAATCACTGTGCGCAGAAGGCCGTTCGGTAGTGATTGTCACTCACAAACTGTATGAAATCATGGCGATTGCCCATCACGTTTCGGTGATGCGCGGCGGCAAAATGGTGGATTCAGTGGATATTAAAGACACTTCGGAGCGCGATCTGGCACGCCGCATGGTTGGGCGCGATGTGGTGCTGCGCGTCGAAAAAACGCCGTGCCAGCCGGGCAAAACCGTGTTGCAGGTGGATAGCATTGCGGTGCGTGATGCCAGCGGCCAGCAGAAAATCTGGCGCGTGTCGCTCAACGTCGCCGCTGGCGAAATCCTCGGCATTGCCGGTGTGGAAGGCAACGGTCAATCGGAGCTGGCGGAAGCGCTCCTTAACCTGCGTGAACTGGAAGCAGGCCGCATTCTGCTGAATGGCGAAGACATCAGCGACGATTCCCCCGCTACGCGCCGCCATAAAGGCATCAGTTTTATTCCGGCAGATCGGCGTGGCGTCGGTTCGGTGACCGATTTATCGATTACTGATAACGCCATGCTTGGCCGCCAGCGCACCTTTACCCGCGCGGGCGGCTGGCTGCTGGATCGCCAGCGCATTAGTCAGCATGCGCGCGACATCATCGCCCGCTTTGCGGTACGCACGCCGGATGCCGATTTCGAAGCCGGAAAACTCTCCGGCGGTAACCTGCAAAAGTTGATTCTCGGGCGCGAAGTCGCCAGCAATCCCTGCTTATTAGTGGTTGAACAGCCCACGCGCGGGCTGGATGTCGGCGCGATTGAGAGCGTGTGGCAAGGTTTGATGGCGGCGCGCGATCGCGGCTGCGCCATTCTGATGATCTCCGCCGAGCTGGAGGAGATCATCAATCTCTCCGATCGCATCGCGGTGATGTACAGCGGCCAGATTGCAGGAGAAATGGACGCCGCCGACGCCACGCCAGAACGCCTCGGCGAACTGATGGCGGGCGCGCACCTGAAAAAAACCGGAGGCAATCATGAAGAAGCTGCTTGAGCGACGTCTGGCGCCCGCCGAATCCAGCGGCGCAATGATGTTAACCAGTTTTTGCGGCATCCTTGCCGCTTTCATCATTGCCGGCTTGCTGTTTATCCCGTTTGGCGGCAATCCGCTCTCGGCTTATGGCTTCCTGTTTGATGCCGCTTTTGGCTCGCTGCGCAGCTTCGGTCTCAGCCTGGTGCAATCCACGCCGCTGATGCTGATCGCGCTGGCAACCATCGTGGTGTGGCGCGCCGGGCTGGGTTATATCGGCTTCGAAGGCTGTTTTCTGCTGGGTGCCGCTGCGGCCAGTTGGATCGCGCTGTCGGGTACGCCACAGGGCTTTCCGTGGGCGATTCCCGCGCTGCTCTACTGGCCGATGGTGCTGATTGCCGCCTTCCTTGCGGGCGCGCTTTGGGCCGGTTGGGTTGGCGCGTTACGGGTAAAATTTGGCGGCAACGATGTGCTGATTTCGCTGATGGCCAACTATGTGGCGCTGTTCATGGTGCAGTATCTGGTTTCCGGCCCAATGCGCGCGCCGGGCGATCTGCCGCAGACGCCACGTTTGCCGGTGGAGAGCTGGCTGCCGTTTGTGATGAACGGCATGCGCGCACATTGGGGCATCGCCATCGCGCTAGTCGCCACGCTGTTTGTCTTCTGGCTGATGCGTGCCACACCCGCCGGTTTCGAAATCAAAATTGCCGGGCTGAATCCGCGCGCGGCGCGCTACAGCGGCGTGGATGTCAATCGCCGCCAAATGGGCGCGGTGCTGCTCGGCGGAGGATTGGCGGCGCTGGCGGGATTGTGCGCGGTATTAGGCGTGCAACATCGCCTGATGGAAGGCATTTCCGGCGGCGTCGGCTTTATCGGCGTGGTGGTGGCTTTGCTGGCACGCCTCAATCCGCTGCTGGTGATCCCGACCGCCATTCTCTACGGCGGGCTGGAAGTGGGCGGTAGCGCCATGCAGCGCCAAACCGGCTTGCCCACATCGGTGGTGCTGATTCTGCAAAGTCTTGTGGTGCTACTGATTCTGGCGGGCGATCTGCTGCGCTATTACCGCATCAACCTGCCCGGCGGGCGTAAATCGCGCAGCCATCTGGCGGAGGAACACTCATGAATCTGTGGATGAATCTCGATACCGCTTTTTTCGTCAGTTGGCTGGCCGCCGCAGTGCGCCTTGCCGGTCCGGTATTACTGGCGGCGCTGGGCGAGATCTATGCCGAACGCTCCGGCGTACTGAATATCGGTATTGAAGGCACTATTCTGCTGGGCGCGCTTTCCAGCTACATGACGGCGGTTGAGAGCGGATCGACCGCGCTGGGCTTTATCGCCGGTGGCGTCGGCGGACTGCTGGTTGGCTGCGTGCTGGCGGCGCTCTACCTGCGCGCCCATGCCAGCCAGATTGTGGTGGGCATCGTCTTCAATATTCTGTCAGCGGGATTAGCCACCTGGATTTACGCGCTGGTAATGGGCAATGCATCCTCGCCCACCATCCCAATGCTCGAACCCTGGCATGTGCCGCTGCTCTCTTCGCTGCCTTTTATTGGCCCGATTCTGTTCCAGCAGCCGCTGCCGCTCTATCTCACTTTGCTGCTGGCGGTGTTGGCGCACTTTGGTCTGTTTCACACCCGCTTTGGCCTGTCGCTGCGTGCGGTGGGCGAAAACCCGCGCGCGGCACATGCCGCCGGGCTCAACGTGTTGAAGATCCGCACGTGGGGCGTGCTGTTCTCCTGCGTGGGCGCCGGATTGGCGGGCAGCTATCTGGTCACGGCGCAGATCGGCCTGTTCCGCGACAACATCGTCAGTGGACAAGGTTTTATCGCGCTGGCGATTGTCATCTTTGGACGCTGGAGCCCGCTTAAAGCGCTGGTCGCCGCTTTTATCTTTGGCGCTGCAGATGCCCTGCAACTCTCGCTACAGCTGTTTGAAAACATGCTGCCGCCGCAGGTGCTGCTGGCGCTGCCTTACTTGCTCACCATTCTGGCGATGTCCGGCGTGGTGGGACGCACATTGCAACCCGGCTCATTAACGCAGCCTTATCGAAAGGAATAATTTATGAAATCGTTTCGTTTCAACAATCTTGCGGATGTTAAGGCGTTCCGTATCAGTGCGGACAGCAGCAACTATTTCGCCATCTTGTTCGACAAGCCGTTAGACGGCATTGAGAACATTTTCGTGTTGGAGATTTTCAACGTCGGCGGTGCTACGCCACCGAATGAACACGCCACCGCGCACGAGTTCTTTTATGTACTACACGGCGAAGGCGTGGCGCGCTGTAACGATGATGAACTTGAGATAAGGAAAGGCGATTCCCTGCTGCTGCATCCGGGCAACGATCACGCCATTCGTAATACCGGCAACAGCAAACTCTATACGCTGACGGTGATGACGCCGAATGAAGGCTTCTCTGAACTGATTCGTAGCGGTGACCCTGTCACGCTCGATGCAGAAGATATTCGCGTATTAACGGGAGCCTGATATGCCGGAGAACGTTTTAGGCAGCAGCCGACACAATCAATGGCGCGTTTCAGCGCAAGTGGTTGATACGCGGCGTCCAGCGCAGGCGTCGCGCAGCGTGCAGCTTACATCGCGTGAACGTTCAGTGATTTTTGATCTGCAGCGCACGGCTATCCTGGTGATTGATATGCAGAACGATTTCTGTCATGCCGAAGGCTGGCTCGGGCATATCGGCGTCGATGTCACGCCCGCGCGCGCGCCAATTGCGCCGCTGCAAGCCTTGCTGCCGACGCTGCGCGCTGCACAGGTGCCGGTGATTTGGCTCAACTGGGGCAATCGCGCTGATAAACTCAATCTCAGCCCCGCGCTGCTGCACGTCTATAACCCGAATGGTGATGGCGTGGGATTAGGCGATCCGCTGCCGGTTTCCGGCGCGCCGGTGTTGCAGGCCGGCAGTTGGGCGGCGGAAGTGGTGGACGAACTGACGCCGGATGCCAATGACATTCGCGTCAACAAATACCGCATGTCCGGATTTCAGGACAGCGAACTCGACAGCATTCTACGCAATCTCAACGTCACCACGCTGCTGTTTGCCGGTGTTAATGTCGATCAGTGCGTGCTTTGCACCTTACAGGATGCCAACTTTCGCGGTTACGACTGCCTGCTGCTGGAAGATTGCAGCGCCACCACCTCGCCGGCTTATTGCCGCGATGCCACGCTGTATAACGTTCAGCAATGCTTTGGTTTTGTGGTTAATGCCGCTGAATTACAGCAGCAACTGGAGAACGCCTCATGAGTTATCTGCTGGCTGACGGCTGGATGATCACTATGAATCCGCAACGCGAGATTCTGGAACAGGCCAGTTTGCTGATTGAAGATAAGACCATTCGCGCCATCGGCACGCGCGACGCTTTGCAGCAGCGCTATCCTGAAGCGGAAATTATCGACTGCCGCGAACGCATTATTATGCCGGGCATGGTGAACACGCATACGCATCTGTTTCAGACGCTGCTGAAAGGTCTCGGCGATGACATGGTGCTGAAAAAGTGGTTCACCTGCATGACCGGACCCAGCGCCGTGGCGTTGACAGAAGAAGATGTTTACGCCGCCGCGCTGCACGGCTGCATGGAATCACTGCGTTCGGGCGTCACGTCGCTGGTCGATTTTATGTACGCGCATCCGCGCCCAGGATTAACCGACAAAGTGATCGAGGCCTTTGAAGTCAGCGGCATTCGCGGTCATGTGTGTCGCGGTTTTCTCACCAGCGGCGCTGAGCACGGCATTCCTGCTGAACTGATCGAAACGCCTGAACAGGCGCTGGCCGATGCGCGCGCGGTGATCGATCGTTATCACCAGGTCGATGGCCGGGTAAAAGTCGGTCTGGCACCAAGCATGATTTGGGCGCTGGATGAGAAAGTGCTGCGCGGCACGCGCCAGCTGGCGGATGAAACCGGCGTGCTGATCACTACGCATGTGGCGGAAACCGATTTTGAGATCGAGCAGGCGAAGCTGCGTTTTCAGGCCAGCGATACCGAATTCCTCAGCGATATCGGCTTTCTTGGCCCGGATGTGCTGGCGGTGCATTGCGTGCAGTGCAATTCGCGCGACATCCGCGCACTCAAACACCATGACACGCGCGTGTCGCACAATCCCTGCAGCAATCTCTACCTCGCTTCCGGCGTGCCGCCTATTCCCGAGATGCTGGCTGCCGGCCTAACCGTTGGTTTGGGTTCAGACGGCCCCGCCAGTAGCAACAATCACAATCTTTTTCAGGCGATGAAAGTGGCGGCGCTGCTGCAAAAAGGCGTGCACCGCGATCCCACCATTATGACGGCGGAAAAAGTGCTGGAGATGGCCACTATCGACGGTGCGCGGGCAATTGGACTTGAACATCTGGTGGGTTCGCTGGAAGTCGGCAAACGCGCCGATGTGGTGATCGTTGATACTTCGCATCCGGCGATGACGCCAATCCATCATCCGGTTTCATCGTTGGTCTACTCGGCGCTCGGCCACGAGGTCAGCGATGTGTTTGTTGATGGCGCTTATCTGCTGCGGAATGGTGAGTTTACCCAGCTCAATCAAAAAGAGGTGATGGCGCGTTCGCAACGTGCAGCGCATTCACTGGCGGTGCGCACCGGCAATGATAAAGTGCGCGGCTGGCGATCGGCGGCGTTTTAAATTGAAGTGCTAATATTTTATCTTTTAGGTTCATTAAGTGATAATTTATTAGCACTTTTTCGTTTTTATTTTAATCATTAAAAATGGAATGCAGATCGACAAAGTGCTAATATTTTATCCATTAACCCCATTTAAAGATAAAATAGTGACACAATGGCACAGCGAACTTCTCTGCTTCTTCCTCAAACGAACGAAATGCTTGCCGCTTTTGGAGAGCGATTAAAACTCGCTCGTAAAAGAAGAAAACTTACGGCTAAACAGGTGGCGGAACGCGCGGGAATGACCCCGATGACGTTGCGTTCGCTTGAAGCGGGTAGCGCGGGTGTGACTATCGGAGCCTATCTGGCTGTGATGCAGGTGTTAGGACTCGAACAGGATCTCAATCTGCTGGCTGCTGAGGATACTTTGGGTCGCCAACTACAGGATGCACGTCTTACCTCAACGACTAAATTATTTGCTGCTAAATCAGCGTATAAGGTTGATGAGGGTGAGAACAGCACGCAGGTAGCTGAGGCGAATGAGCGCGGAGTTGAGCAAAAAAACGCTCAGACAGTCACCTCTGCCGGCCTCGCCTCACTGCTAATTTCAGGGAAGAAAAAATAGGACCCGACAATGACCATGATTAGCGTCTACGCCGACTGGAACGGACTCAAGCAACCAAAACGTCTCGGTTATCTGCATATTCGCCGCAGCCGGGCGCGTGAATCTATTGAATTTCAGTATGATCCGCAAGCGCTTAGCGATCCCGATTTGATGTTGATCCAGTTAGATCCCGGCATCCACTTATTCGAAGGGCCACAATATCCTGCCAACAATCGTGCTGGATTTGGTGTGTTTGGCGATTCCAGCCCCGATAGATGGGGACGCTTATTGATGGAGCGTCGCCTGGAACGCGACATCCGTGGCGGATTATTGCCTTCCGGCACGCGCATGTTTGAATCCGATTTTTTACTGGGGGTTCATGACCTGTATCGCGTGGGTGCTTTGCGTTACCGGCTGGAGGATCAGGGGGAATTTCTTGATAACAGATTGGAAATTGCGGCTCCCCCATTTACTGAAATCGCAGCACTTGAACGTGCAAGCCGCGCGCTGGAAAGCGATCCGGATAACCGTGCTGTTCAGGGACATGAATGGCTCAGGATGTTGATCGCTCCAGGCGGTTCTCTGGGTGGCGCACGGCCCAAAGCCAGTGTAGTTGATGAGGAAGGTCAGCTATTTATCGCCAAGTTCCCCAGCATCCGCGATGAATATGATGTGGGTGGATGGGAAATGGTCGTCAATGCTCTCGCCACGGCTTGTGAACTTGACGTTGCCGCTGCGATGGCGAAAAAATTTGCCAGCGATTATCACTGTTTCATGGTGCGCCGTTTCGATCGCACGCCCGAAGGAAAGCGTCTGCACTTTGCCTCCGCGATGACCATGACTGGCCATATTGATGGCGAAGATGCGTCCACCGGAGTGAGTTATCTCGAACTGGCAGAAGTATTGATTCGTCATGGCTCCCAAACCAATGCTGATTTACGCGAGCTGTGGTCGCGGATAGTCTTTAATATGCTGGTTTCTAACAGCGATGATCATCTGCGTAATCATGGATTTATTCTGGTTCCAGACAAGGGCTGGCGGTTATCTGCCGCCTTCGATCTCAATCCAGTGCCCTATGCTGATGGCCTAAAATTAAATGTGACGGCAGCTGATAATGCGCTTGATCTCGATTTGGCGCGGGAAGTTGCGCCCTATTTCCGGCTGAAGGCACCTGAAGCCGAAACTATCATTGAAAAATTCAGCAGCATTGTTGCGCAATGGCGCATAGTCGCCAGACATTTGGGGTTATCACAACGTGAGCAGGAAAAAATGTCTGATGCGTTTCGACTTGCGGCGGCACATTCCGCTTAACTTACTTTTTGCTACAACATTCAAACTCATAGCCCTCTGCAAAATGCGCTTTTCGCCCTAAGCTTAAAGCCATTCAGCCACTGAAGATGAGGTTTCAATGAGTTTACTGTTTAGTACAACACAACTGGGTAAGTTAACGCTCGATAATCGCATCGTCATCGCGCCGATGTGCCAATACTCTGCGGAGGATGGCAAAGCCAGCGCCTGGCACCGCATTCATCTGGGGCAACTGGCACTTTCCGGCGCCGGTTTGCTGATCATTGAGGCGACAGCAGTGGAAGCCGCCGGACGTATTTCTCCGGGCGATTTAGGCTTGTGGGATGATGCAACGGAAGCGGCTTTAGCCAGCGTACTGCAAGATATCCGTCACTATTCTGACACTCCCATTGGTATTCAACTCGGTCACGCCGGACGCAAAGCGTCCTGCGCCGCGCCGTGGCTGGGTGGCAATCAGCTGTCGCTGGAGCAAGGTGGCTGGCAAACCGTTGCACCATCCGCGCAAGCCTTTAATCCTGAAGATCGCGCACCGGTTGCGCTAAGTAAACAGGATCTTGAGCGCCTGAAACTGGCCTTCGTTGACAGCGCGCAGCGTGCGGCGAAACTCGGTATCCAGTTGATTGAACTGCATGCTGCGCACGGCTATTTGCTGCATCAGTTCCTGTCGCCACTGAGTAACCAGCGTGAGGATGAGTACGGCGGCTCGCTGGAAAATCGTCTGCGTTTCCCTCTGGAAGTGTTCCATGCGGTGCGCAGCGCCGTGCCAGATTCAGTGGCGGTGGGTGTGCGCCTCTCGGCAACCGATTGGGTTGACGGCGGCTGGGATGTGGAGCAGTCGATTGTCTTCAGCCAGCAACTCGAAGCGGCGGGCAGCGATTACGTGCACGTCTCCAGCGGCGGCTTGTCACCGCAGCAGAAAATCACGGTCGGTCCCGGTTATCAATTGCCTTTTGCACGCGACATCCGCAAACAGGTAAAGATTCCGGTGATTGGCGTAGGCTTGATTACGGAACCAAAGCAGGCAGAACAAGCATTGCAGGTAGGTGACGCAGATTTGATCGCGCTGGCGCGCGCAGTACTTTACGACCCGCGCTGGCCGTGGCATGCCGCCGCTGAATTGGGTGCGCAGGCCAAAGCGCCACCGCAGTATCTGCGCTCCGAGCCGCACGGCCTGAAAGGCACGTTGGTATCCAACAAAGAGTAATTGTTTTAATCAGGTACCGGTTGAAAGTCGAGTCGCCATTTCTGGCGACTCATCTCATCCACCAAATTCCGGTAACACCCCAAACCAGCTCAACAGCCAGGCAAGGATATTCATCGCGCCAAACACCAACAGAAAAACCACTGCCAGCGAACAGCGTTGCTGAGATTTCCATGCCAGCAGCGCGGGGATGATCACCGCCCACAAGGTGGCAAACAGTCCGGCAAAACCAATCGCGGCGACAAAGCCATTTGGCCACCAAATCGAGGCGAGTAACGGCGGCAGGAAAGTCAGGCTGGCGGTTTTCAGGCGTGAGACGGGTGAATTCGCGAATCCCAGACCATCGGCGATGAAATCAAACAGACCGGCGGTGACGCCAAGGAATGAGGCAATCACGGCGAAATGCGAGAAGATCGACATCATCAGCGCCAGCGCATTGACGTGCAGATGCGCACGCAGCGCCGCCATCAGCGCAGCGATATCGCCGCCCTGCTTCACAATCTCAGGAAACGCGGCGCGCGGTAGATTTCCCATGGTGCTGGTTAGCCAAAACAGATACAGCGCCAGCGACAGCGACGTTCCCAACACCAAAGCCCGCGTGATGTTCTGCTTATTGCCGCCGTAATAGCTCACCAGACCGGTGATGTTGCCGTGGTAACCAAACGAAGCGAGACAAAACGGCAGCACGCCGAGTGCATAAGGCCAGTAACGTTCACCGGCAGCGGGTCCGCTCAGTAACGACGGCACGTTCACCTGCGTCAGAAGGCCGCCAAACAGCACGATCAACAGCAGAATTTTCGCCAGCACACAGAAGGTCATGAGGCGACTGACGCCGGTCGTACCGAGCCAAACAACGGCGGCGACGCACAGCGTTAGCAACACCTTGGCTTCTGCGGTTGAGATCGGTAATCCCAACTGACTGATTGAGTGCTGATAGACCGGGCCGCTGGCTGAAATGTAGGCGTATGTCAGGATGCCAAGGACGAATAAGATGCTGAGGCCGTTCAGCGCCGCCCAGTCGCGTCCAAGCAAATCTTTGGTTAAAGTGTCGTATCCAGCGCCCGGCGGATACGTGAGGCTGATGCGCATAAACAACAAGCCGGACAGCAACATGCCGCCCCAGCTGATCAGCAGTAACATCATCGCCCAGCCAAACCACGCGCCCGCCATCACCACCGGCAGCGTAAACATCCCTGCGCCCACCACGGTGCCGCAAATAATCATCGCGCCCCACCATACGGAAGGCTGGCGGCGGGACAATGTCATCTCCGTCATCACTTATTCCCTACAAAACATCTTAAAGGCGGCGATGATACACGGGAAAACGCTGAGAAGAGAGTGTGATACGCGATAATACGCGCGCCAGTTCAACCTGACGCGCGTTTAAGGAAGGGAAAGCAACTTAGTTATAAAACGCCGGTTTCGCTGGCATAGTGACCGGTACGATGTCTCCGGATTTTTGCGCCGCAACACAGGCATCGGCAGCAACCGCCGCAGCGAAGCCATCCCAAGCAGACGGGCCGGTCATCTCACCCGACAACACATTATTGATGAAGTCCTGCAACTCCACGTCATAGGCATCGATGAAACGCTTTTTCCAGTCGGTAAGAATGCTGGTGGAGAGTTTGGCCGCGCTGCGCGTCTGTACCGACATCGGTTCAGGCAGGCGTGCAATACCGCTTTCGCCGACCACTTCACACTGAATATCGTAGCCGTATGTGCAGTTAACGAAGATTTCGACGTCGATGCGTACGCCTTTGGCGGTTTCCAGCAGCACGATTTGCGGATCTTTTAGATGCGAGGCGGCTTTACTGGTTGAGCGCGGGTAGATCACCTGTGCACTGACGTAATCATCTTTCAGCAACCAGCGCAGCACATCGAGCTCATGAATCAGCGTATCGGTGATCGCCATATCAGTAGTGTAGGAATCGCCGACTTCGGGATTGCGATGCGCGCAGTGCAGCATCAGCGGTTCGCCGATGTCACCGTTATCAATCACCGCCTTCAGCGCGCGGTAGCCCGCGTCGTAAGGACGCATAAAGCCGACCTGCACTAGCTTCTTACCGGCGGCGATTTCCGCTTCCACGATGTTCATACAACCCTGCGCGGTGACCGCCAGCGGCTTTTCGCAGAACACCGCCTTGCCGGCTTTGATCGCTGCCAGCACAAACTCTTCATGGGTTGGGCCCCACGAGGTGACCAGAATCGCCTGCACCTCTGGCGCGTTAATCAGATCATGTGCGTTGTCGTAAATCTCCGCCTGAATGCCGAAATCGTGGATGATCTGCTCGCAGTTGCTGCGGTTGATGTCATTCAGCGCCACAACACGCGAATGTTGCAGCACCTGGCTGCAACGACGAATGTGTTCGCGACCGATCGCGCCCGTGCCAATTACACCGATATTGAGCGTCATGGAAGTGTTCCTTAGTTATTCAGGTAAGCAATGCTGGAGTGGATTTCACGAGCAATTTGTTCTTCGCTCCAGTTATCCATCACCGACGAAAACGGTTCGAAAGCGTAAATACCGCGATAGCCCATCTCTTCCAGACGCTGCACTTGTTGTTTCGATTTCAGCATATCGTCGGCGCTTAACATGATGCGCTCTTCGTCGGTTAACTGATGCGTTGGGCGCGCGTCGGTCACGCCGGACAAATGCACCAGCCCGATATTGTTGACGTCGATGCCGCCAGCAAAGTCTTGTTCAGCCCCTTCGTACAAATGATGGTGAAAGGTATCCAGTACGATTTTGAACGGCGCGCCGGCTTGTTTGATCAGCTGCTGTGCCAGCGCCGCTGAACGCAGCGAGCTTTGCGGGAAACCGAGCGGTTCCACCAGACCGGCAATGCCATATTCGGCAAACAGTGGCGCCAGCGTTTTTAACGCATCGACGGTTTGCTGCTGGGAAATAACGGTGCCGTCATTCAGTGGGCAAAGGACTAACGCTTTCGCACCGGTGGCACGCGCGTCTTTTAATAAAGCGCGCGTTTTCTCCAGCACCTCATCGCTTAATTGGTTAAACGGATAAACCGCATTAATAGTTTCAATAGTAAAAGCATGCTGAGTCGCGAGATGGCGAAATTCTTCGCCTGTTAAATTATCGGTCACGCTACCACTTTTCATATCATTGCGGATTTCGACTTTATTTAACCCCAGCTTTTCAACCAGCGAGAAAAAACGCTCGAGACTAAGATTAGGCGCGATTTTACGATTAACGCAGAGTCGGTCATGGCTTATTTTGTAGGTCATGGTGTGTTCTATCCTGAAAGAGTAATATTTATTAGCTTCTGTTTTGTTATGTCGCGTCGATATCTTGCTATAGTAAGCGATGTTGTTTTGCTGCTCTGCCAGAACCTTGATTGATTTACATCAATGCAACATCATTTGTACAACTCATGGAAATAGTGCTCGACCTGTTCCAGGCTGCGTCCTTTGGTTTCCGGGATAGTGCGCAACACGAACATCGATCCCCCAATACCAATCACGGCAAAGGTTAAGAAGGCACCGGCCAGACCAAATGCCGCCAACAGCAACGGGAACGCCATGGAAATGGCGAAGTTGGCCATCCACAACGCAAATACCGCGCCGCCCATGCAAATACCGCGCATCCGCGCTGGAAAGATCTCGGAAAGTAATAGCCAGGTAACCGGCGACAACGCGCCTTGCTGAAAGCACAGAAACATCAGCATGCCCGCCAGCACCAGATAGGCGCGCAGCAGATTGACGTCACCCGCCGGGTGATATTCCGGCATGAAGAAGCACACCGCGGCGATAAAAAACAGGCACGCGGTGCAACCCATCTGACCAATCAGCACCAGCGGACGACGGCCGATTTTGCCGATCATCCAGATACCGATCAGCGTCATCAGCACCGAAATCACGCCGTTGGCGATGGTGGCGAACAGCGCGGCATCGTTGCTCAAGCCGGTTGCCGTCAGCATGGTAGGCGCGTAATACATGATGGTGTTGACGCCGGTCAGCTGCTGAATCGCCGCGATGCCGATACCAAGCAGGAACACTTTGCGCAGCCACGGCGTACGCAAATCGCGCAGGCGGCCTTTGCCCTGTTGCCGGTTCTCTTCGATGGTTTCTTCGATCTCTTCCAGCTCCCATTCGACGTCATCGGCCGCGCGGGTTTTCTCCAGTACTTTGCGTGCTTGCTGGCTATTACCGCGCATTACATGCCAGCGCGGGCTTTCCGGCATAAAGATCATGCCCAACCACAGCAATACTGCGGGCACAGTTGAGATAGCGATCATCCAGCGCCACGTGTGTTCTCCACCCCAGATTTCATTGAAAGTGGCGTTGGACACGTACGCCAGCAGCTGACCTGAAACAATCATCAGCTCCTGCAAGGTCACCAGTTGACCGCGCTTGTTCGCCGGGGCAATTTCCGCGATATACACCGGCACCGTAGCCGCTGCGCCACCGACGGCGATACCGAGGAACAGACGTGAAGCGATCATTGAGATGACATCCGGCGCGAAGGCCGAACCGATGGCGCCAAGGGTAAAAATAAAGGCCAGAGAAATGATGATCTTGCGGCGTCCCAGCGCGTCCGCGAAATGACCGGCGAGCAGCGCGCCAAAAGCGGCGCCAAACAGCAGTGAACTGGTGACTAACCCGGTGGTAAAAGGCGTGAGCTGCAGATCGTCACGCATAAAGAGTAAAGCGCCCGATACTACACCGGTATCGTAGCCGAACAGCAATCCACCCAGCGTGGCGACCAGCGCAATAATTTTAACAAATGGCTCGGTGCGCGTGGTGCTATTGGGGCCGGAAGCGGTGTTAGTGGATATATAAAGTTCTCTTTCCATAATACCTCCTGGTGAAAAAAATTAAGGAAATACGGCAGAACAAACAGAGCACTCACGCTAGCGGTGTTTTTATTTCATGTTAATTTTTATTTGGAATTTGCTTTCCGAATTGTGAGTTCAAGCATTTTGGGATTTTTATTTTGATGGATTTACATCAGGATGATGTATTTATTTAGGGATGCCTTTGAGGGGATAAATAAAAAAGATCGCCATGAGTGGCGTAATGGCTTTCAATTAAGCGCCGTGTCACATCACTGCACCTTCCGAAGCGGCGCAATTTATTGCGCAATAAATTGCGCCGCTACGGTATGTGCATAAATAAACACCATCACTTACGGCGCGGCAGCGAAACCAGCATCAAGCCAAACACGATCAGCACCACGCCAGCAAAGCTGCTCCAGCGGAAGTTTTCGCCCAAAATCGGCAAGGAAATCGCGGCCAGCCACACCAATACATAACTCAAACTGAGCAGCGGATAGAGCCGGTTAAGCGGCAGCTGGCGCAGCGCCAGCATCCAGCACAGCATCGACAGCGCATACGCCCCGAGGCCCATCGCCAACAGCAGCAGCGGTTTCCAGTGCTGCACACTCAGCAATTCGCTTAATGGCGGGAAATCCAGCATCGCCAACCGCAGCACCAGCTGCGCCAGCGATACCAGCAACACGCTGCACAGCGCCAGCATCACGCCTTTCATAGATGACTTCCCATCAGCGCCACGCCAGCAACAATCGCCAACGTACCGATCCACTGCTGCACGCTGTAGGTTTCGCGCCAGATCAGACGCGCGGCGATCGCCACCAACACAAAGTTAAGACTCAGCATCGGATACGCCACGCTCACCGGCACCACGCGCAATACCGCCAGCCACAGCAGCATGCCGATACCGAGCAGCAGGATGCTGAGCGCCAGCCAGAAAATTCCTTTTTTGATACCGTGATGGGCCGCCTGCTTCTGACACAGTTGGGCGGCACAGCTCAGCACGCTCACCAGTAAAATCAGCAGCAGATTCATGGTTTCGCATCGTAGCCGTAGTAAATCAGGCGGCCCTGACGATAGACATCATCCGGTTCCGGCAGGTTTTTATCCGGCGTGCTATCGCTGGCATTCAGCATCAACACCAGCGAAACCTTGCCCAGACGACGATGGATACGCAGCCAGTCGGCAAAGTTATCCGCATCAATATAGTGTGACTGTGCATCCGGGTAGCTCAGGCCATATTGCAACTCACCTTTGGCATCGTAGAAATTGATGTCGCTGCGCTGCAGTTCCCAAGCCACCGCTGATGCCACGCCGGGATTGTTTGCCAGCAGATAACGGCTATCCGCCAGTTGATCGTGTACCGCGCTAACAAAACTCTGTGGCTGCTTGGCATCGCGCACCTTGTCAGGAATGGCAAATCCCACCAGTAACGCCAGCGCCAGCGGACAGAGCGCGGCTAACTGCCAGCGACCCTTCTCCGGCTTGCGGCTCAACCAGCCCATCACGGCCCAACCTATAAAGGAGAGCGCCGCACAGAGCACGCCCATCCCTTCATCGCCGCTATAAACCGGACGATGCGCAACGCCCCAGGGTGCCAGCACCACTAAAACCACTATGGTGGTGATCAAACCGAACAGCAGATTGATCCAACCGTTTACCTTTAACGCTTTAATCACCTGCGCCGAACCGCTGTGTGCGTAATGCGCCATCAGCAGCGCAAGCGGTGCGAAACACGGCAGAATATAGGTCAGCAACTTGCCTTTGGCGATGCTGAAAAACAGCAGCGGCAGCAGCACCCAGCTCAATAAATAGATCGGCCCGGCTTGCTGGCTGCGCTGACGCCACGCGCCAATCAGCGATCCCGGCAGCAGCGCCAGCCACGGCAAAGTGCCCGCCAGCAACACCGGAATGTAGTACCAGAATGGCGCTTTGTGCTGTGCGTCCGACTCGGCGAAACGCTGTATATGCTCGACCCAGAAGAAATAGTGCCAGAAATCGCCTTCCTGCTGATTGATCGCCAGCGCCCACGGCGAACTAAGCAAGGCGGCGACCACCATCGTCAGCGGTCCCCAACGCAGCAATTCGCCAAAACGACGTTGCCAAATGGCCCAAGGCAGAATCGCCAGCACCGGTACCGCCAGCGCGAGAAAACCTTTGGTCATAAAGCCCATGGCGCAGGCCGCACCCAGCAACACATATCCGATCAATCGTTGCCGCGTGCTACTGGCCTGCGACGCCAGCCAGTAACTGCACATCGCCGCGACCAGCCACAGCATCAGGATCGGATCGAGCACCGCGTAGGTGCCGACGCCGTACACCAGCAACGAGGTGAGAAAAATCATGCTGCCGCTAAGCGCGATTTTACGGCTGGCGAACATCTGCGTGCCGAGCCAATACACCAATACCGCGCTCAACGTGGTGCTGAAAATCGATCCGGCGCGCACGCCAAAGTTAGTGTGACCAAACAGCAACTGGCCGAGGTTATTGACCCAATAACCGGCGATCGGTTTCTCGAAGTAGCGCAGATCGAAGAAGTGCGGCACTACCCAATTGCCGCTAAATAGCATTTCCCGGCTGATTTCGGCATAGCGGGTTTCGTCCGGCTGCCACAAGGCGCGGAACTCAATCGGGATCAGGTAAAACAGCGCGAAGAGCGCGAGGGGTAACGCGGTTTTAGTGACTGTACGCATCCGTGGTTCCTGTAAAAATTAGCGCTGGCAGCCTAGCCAGCCTTCACGTCCGGGAATATGCCCGCGTACGATATTGCCCTGTGGCAGCGTAGTGAGATCGTCGGGTAACAAGGCGCTGAGCGGACAGAACTGAATGTCTTGCTGCTCCGCACGTCTCAGCAGATCGGCGAACGCCTCAAGCCCGACAATCCCTTCCACTTCGGCATGAATGGTGTAAACCGGCGAACCGCTTGCGGTATGGATCTGCTCGAGGATGAAGTCATTAAAACCTTCCGCGCTCACCGATTGCCCAACCACTTCATCCCAGGTCGGCAAGGTCACCGGGATTTGTACCGTGCCGGGGCTGCCATCACTGAGAATCGGTATAAATGGACCGCTGCCGCGACAATCACTGTTGTAGCTGAAACCAAACTGCTGCTTGGCAGCCACCACGCGGCCATCGGCGCGCCAGCCCGCCACCGCTGAACAGGTGACATTGTCACCGATGATCGCTTCCAGCACCTGTTTACCGCGCGCAATTTGCTCAACCAGTTTCTCTTGCGGCCACACGCCCGCCCAGGTTTGCCAGGCAAAGTGATCCCACGCATGCAAACCGACTTCATGATGATCGGCGGTGGCGCTGATGATCTCCTCCAGACCGCGACCAATCTCACGTCCCGGCCAGGCGGTGCCGGCCAGCAAAATATCCCAGCCGTAGAGTGATGCGGCGCGCGACCGCAGCATTTTCCACAGGAAACGCGGTTTTAACAGGCGCCACAAGTGGCGCCCCATATTGTCCGGCCCAACGCTGAAGAAAAAACTGGCCTGCAGCTGATGCAAACTGAATTGCTCCAGTAACGCCGGCACGCCAAGTTGGGTGCCGCGCCAGGTATCGACATCAACACGCAAACCGACTTTCTTCATGGTTTGTCCTGTAGCTCAACGGTGCGCAGGAAGAAGTCCAGCGTGTTATCGATGGTGGTATCCATCTCTACGGTTGGCGTCCAGTCCAGCAGACGACGCGCGTTTTTGATCGACGGCTTACGGTGTTCCACGTCCTGATAACCTTTGCCGTAATAGCTGCTGCTCTCCACTTCACGGAAGCCGGCAAACGGCGGGAAGTTGCTGCGCAGCGGGTGACGTTCGAAACTCGCCAGCAGACGCTCGGCCAACTCTTTGATGCTGGCTTCGTTATCCGGGTTACCGATGTTGACGATCTGGCCGTCGCAGTTGTTCTGTTTGTTTTCGATGATACGGAACAGCGCTTCAATGCCGTCGCGGATATCGGTGAAGCAGCGCTTCTGTGCACCGCCATCAATCAGCTTAATTGGTGAGCCTTCCACCAGATTGAGGATCAGCTGCGTGATAGCACGAGAACTGCCGATACGCGCGGCATTCAGATTATCGAGGCGCGGCCCCATCCAGTTAAATGGACGGAACAGCGTAAAGCGCAGCCCTTCTTTCTCACCGTAAGCCCAAATCACGCGGTCCAGCAGCTGCTTAGACACCGAATATATCCAGCGCTGTTTATTGATCGGCCCAACCACCAGATTAGAGTGATCCTCATCGAAATGCTGATCGGTACACATGCCGTACACTTCGGAAGTCGATGGGAAAATGATGCGCTTTTTGTACTTCACGCAGTCACGAATGATTTTGAGGTTCTCTTCAAAGTCGAGCTCAAACACGCGCAACGGATTGCGTGTGTACTCAATCGGCGTGGCGATGGCCACCAATGGCAACACCACGTCGCACTTCTTAATGTGATACTCGATCCATTCTGAGTGAATGCTGATGTCGCCTTCGACAAAGTGGAAGCGTGGCTGATCGAGGAAACGGCTGATGGCGTCAGAACCGATGTCTAAACCGTAGACTTCGAAGTTATCATCCTGCAGCAGACGCTCGGTGAGGTGGTTACCGATAAAACCGTTCACGCCGAGAATCAGCACGCGCGTGCGTCGTTTCACCGCCGCCACTGGCTGAGAATAGAGCAAGGCGCCCTTCACCATACCGAGGTTTTGCGCCAGCTGGCTGCCGTTCATAAACACGCCGTTATCGCTTTGACCGGTCACCACTTCCAGCGCGCCTTCAGCGCAGGCGATCAGGAATGGCTCAACAGAAAGCACGGTACCCGGTTTGGCCTGATGTTCAGTGCTGTGTACACGACTTTTCCATACCACGAATTTCACCGTTCCGGCATAGGCGAATGCGCCGGGCCACGGATAGGTCACCGCGCGCACCAGATTATTGACTGTCTGCGCCGGTTGTTCCCATTTTATGCGGCCATCTTCTGGCGTGCGGCGCCCCACAACCGTGGCTTCGCGCTCATTTTGTGGTGTGGTAACAATATCGCCGCGTTTCACCGCCGGTAATGCGCCTTCCAGCACCTGCGTTGCACAGGCAACCAGCTTGCGATGCAGCGTTAACGCGTTGTCCTGCTCGTCAATCGCCACGCGCTGTTGCGCCACGATGTCACCGGCATCGGCGCGCTTCACCATGCGGTGCAGCGTTACGCCGGTTTCGGTTTCGCCATTGACCAGCACCCAGTTCAGCGGTGCGCGGCCACGGTATTTGGGCAGCAGCGAACCGTGCAGGTTAAAGGCCCCCAAACGCGCACTGCTGAGAATGCTGTCGTTCAACAAAGCGCGATAATAGAAGGAGAAGATGTAATCCGGTGCCATGGTTTTAATGCGATCGACCCACAGCGGATGATTGACATCCTCCGGCGCATAGACCGGAATGCCCTGCTCAGCGGCTAAACGCGCAACGGAGTCGAAAAAGTGGCTCTCAGTTCCTGTGTCTGAGTGGGTGAAAATAGCGCTGATTTCATAGCCAGCGTTCAGAAGTGCAGAAATACCCGCACAGCCCATTTCGGCGTAGGCGAAGACGACAGTTTTCATTGCTCAATTTCCTGTACAGATGAGGCGTTTTGCTGTGGGTGAATCACACGTTGGATGAAGTAGCGCGGACGGGCGCGTACGTCGTTGTAAATGCGGCCGATGTATTCGCCGAGTAATCCCATACCGATGAACTGCGCGCCGATAAAAATAAACAGCACCGCGAACAGCAGGAACACGCCATCACCGGCCCATGCCGCGCCGAGGAACAGACGCAGCACAATCAGAATCAGCGAGAAGGCAAAACCGGCCAGCGCAATCAAACTGCCGACGATGCTCAGCAAGCGCAGCGGCGTGGTGGTCAGGCAAGTGACCAGGTCATACATCAGGTTAATCAGCCGCATAAAGCTGTACTTTGAATCGCCAAATTCGCGCTCGGCGTGCGCCACCGGCAGCTCAATGGTGCGGCGCGCAAAGGTGTTGGCGAGGATGGGAATAAAGGTGCTGCGTTCGTGGCAGTTCAGCATCGCATCGACGATATGGCGGCGATAAGCGCGCAGCATGCAGCCGTAATCACCCATCGCTTTGCCGGTGACGCGCTGAATCAGGTGATTAATGGTGCGTGAGGCGCGGCGGCGGAACCAGCTGTCCTGACGGTTTTGACGTACGGTGCCCACCACGTCATAACCCTGCTGCGCGGCTTTCACCAGATTGGGGATCTCTTCCGGCGGGTTTTGCAGGTCGGCATCCAGCGTGATGATTAAATCGCCGCTGACGTGGCTAAAGCCCGCCATGATCGCTGAGTGCTGGCCGTAATTACGGTTCAGCAATACGCCAACCACATGGCTGCCCGGCATATCGGCGGCATCGGCAATCATCTCGCCCGAGCGATCGCTGCTGCCGTCATCGACCAGCAGAATCTCGTACGCCAGATTTAATCCCGCACAGGCCGCATTAGTACGACGCACCAGTTCCGGCAGGCTCTCCTCTTCGTTGTACACCGGGATTACCACGGAAACTTTGCGAATGGTTTTTTCTTCCAGCATGTCAAACTCCAGCGATCTGACGTAATGCGCTAATCACGCGCGTGACATCTTCATCTCGCATATCAGGGAATAACGGGATTGAGCAGATGCGATCGCTATTCCATTCGGTGTGCGGCAACGAGAGTTGCGGATAGCGTTCGCGATAATATTTGTGGGTGTGCGCGGCACGGAAATGCAGCCCGGTGCCGATATCCTGTGCTTTCAAGGTTTCCATAAGCGCATCACGACTGATGCCGCACTGCGCCTCATCAACGCGAATAATGAACAGATGCCACGCGTGTTGATGTGACCATTCTGGCTGCGCCAGCGGCAGAAACGGCGTATTCGCCAGTTCAGTGAGATAGCGCTGCGCAATCGCCGCGCGGCGCTGATTGATGGCGGGCAGCTTTTTCAGCTGCACCAAAGCAATCGCTGCGCTGATATCTGGCAGGTTGTATTTGAAACCCGGCATAATCACTTCGGCCTGCGGCTTGCGGCCGTGCGTGTGGCGATCGTACGCATCGACGCCAAGTCCGTGGAATTTCAGGCTGCGCATGCGGTCGGCCAACGCCGCATCATCGGTGACAATCAAGCCACCTTCGGCGCAGGTCATGTTTTTGATGGCGTGGAAGGAGAAGATCGCCGTGCCCTGCTGACCAACGTGCTTTCCTTTGTAATAACAGCCTGCGGCGTGCGCCGCATCTTCAATCACCGGAATGCCATGGCGCTCACCGATGGCGCGAATAGCATCTACATCAGCGGGCGCGCCAGCGTAATGCACCGGAATGATGGCGCGCGTACGCGGCGTGATCGCCGCTTCAATCAGCTCCGGCGTTACCATCAAGGTGTCGCGGTCGATATCGATCATCACCGGCGTCGCACCCAGTAGCGTGATGATGTTGATGGTGGAAACCCAGGTCAGCGAAGGCGTGATCACCTCATCGCCAGGCTGGATGCCCAGCGCCAGCAGCGTGACGTGCATCCCCGCCGTGGCGGAGCTGACAGCAATCGCATGCTGATTGCCAGTGAGCTGGCAAAAAGCCTCTTCCAGTTCGGCATTTTTCGGGCCGGTGGTGATCCAACCCGACTCAAACACCGATTTAACGGCGGCTAACTCTTCTTCACCCAACGAGGGCCGTGAGAATGGTAGAAAATTCATTATGTTACCTTGGAATTAAGCACTATTTAACGGCCATTTATTCCAAAATACGCGGGTTAACTTAACGCAACATTAAATGAGAAGGGTACTAAGTCGGCTTTTTCTGACACGTTGAGGATTGGTAGAGGAAGGGACAAATTTGCCGGTTTATCATCATGAACCAGCACGCTTCTTAAGGTTAAATTAAGGTTTTGACCCTATACTAAGTCAGGATATGTCTTATAACGTCTGGAGGATAATGCGATGAGTACGGCTACTGACAGACTTTCTCAGGCAGCGCTGCGCCGCCACCATATTGGGGTGAAAACCAAAGGATTGCGCTATCGCGGCGATCTATATGTGTTCCGCTATAACGCCGGCCACTACGATGTGTTCCTTAATAACGACCGCGTAATGTCATTGAATACCAGCAATGTGCAGGAAGCGATTCAGCTGTTCAAGCAGCAAGCTTAATCTTCTCCTCTCCATTTCTGGAGCCCGCTCTGCAATCCCGATGTATGCCGCTGTAACGCCCTTTTACCTCTCGCACCTATCCTCGCTTCGGCGTAAAGTCCTGGCAACGACAAGCCTGGATGGCGCGAGGTATGAGTAATGGAATACGTATATGGCTTAATTAGTGGCCTATTAGGATTGGCCGTAGGCAGCTTTCTTAACGTGGTGATCTCGCGGTTGCCATTGCAAATAGTGCACCCGAACACTCCGCTAAATGTGTGTTGTCCGCCCTCTCACTGCCACCAATGCACCACCGCGCTGCGCTGGCGCGACAACATTCCGCTCATAAGTTGGTTACTGTTACGCGGTAAATGCCGTTATTGCCATTGTAAAATCAGCGGGCGTTATCCACAGGTGGAGATAATTACCGCGCTTCTGACGCTGCTGCTTATCTGGCTGATGCCAGTCAATATGCAATTGCTGGGCGCGCTCATATTGTTCTGGGCGTTAACGGTATTAGCCTTTATTGACCTCGAACATCTGCTTTTACCGGATGTGATTACGCTGCCCTTGCTGTGGATTGCGCTGCTGTTTAAAGCGATGGGATGGCTACCCGGCTCATTACAAGAAGCGGTATGGGGATCCATAGCGGGATATTGCTTGTTGTGGGCGCTATCAATTTTATATCAATGGATTAGAGGGATTGAGGGATTAGGGATGGGCGATGCAAAACTGCTGGCGGCAATCGGCGCCTGGTTGGGCTGGTCGCTTTTACCCTGGGTGCTTTTATTGGCTTCGGGCGGCGCTATTTTATGTGTTTTGATTTCCAGAGTTAGCGGGCAGCGCGAGCTCAATTACGTCATCGCCTTTGGTCCGTGGATCGCCTTAGCGGCTATAAGTCTCTTTATTCATTCGATTATTTTTTAACCACCCCAACTGCGGTGCGAAATTAAGTGGCCAATTTCTGGCCAACGCTCTGATTCATATATGGAAAGAGTAAACAAATCTAAACAAAATTAATCATTGTGATGTAGGTCAAAAGGCTCTATATTGGCCGCGTTTTTTCACAGCTGTTACTTTTTTGTTCAATTAGTCAATTGGCGAGCCTTACGTGCCCCGGTTGAAGGAGAGATATGATGACGGATAAAGTCCGTATTGATAGTTTTGGTGCCAATGCATTCAACGGAAATAACGACGCATTCTTAGCCCGTCAGGCTGAGTTTGAATCTAACGTCAGGAGTTACCCGCGCAAACTGCCTTTAGCTATCGCTAAAGCCCATGGCGTGTGGATCACAGATGTTGAGAATAAACAATATCTTGACTGTCTGGCTGGCGCAGGGACGCTGGCACTGGGTCACAACCATCCTGATGTTCTCCAGAGCATTCAAAATGTCATTACCAGCGGCTTGCCGTTACATACTCTTGATCTGACTACTCCACTGAAAGATCAGTTCTCTGAGTCTCTGCTCTCGCTGCTGCCAGGCCAGGGTAAAGATTATTGCCTGCAGTTCACCGGCCCTTCTGGTGCCGATGCGGTTGAAGCCGCGCTGAAACTGGCGAAGAAAGCCACTGGCCGTAGCGGCGTGATCAGCTTCTCTGGCGGTTATCACGGTATGACGCACGGCGCGCTGTCCGTCACCGGTAACCTGGCACCGAAAGAAGCGGTTGATGGCATGATGCCAGAAGTGCAGTTCATGCCTTATCCGCATCAGTATCGTTGCCCGCTGGGTATCGGTGGTGAAGCTGGCGTGAAAGCGCTGACCTATTATTTCGACAACCTGATCAACGACGTGGAAAGCGGCGTGCGTAAGCCTGCAGCAGTAATCCTCGAAGCCGTTCAGGGCGAAGGCGGCGTGAACCCAGCACCCGCTGAGTGGCTGCAGCGCATCCGTAAAGTGACGCAGGAACACGGCATTCTGTTGATCCTCGACGAAGTTCAGGCTGGCTTTGCCCGTACCGGCAAATTCTTCGCCTTCGAACACGCCGGCATCGAGCCAGACATCATCGTGATGTCTAAAGCTGTTGGCGGCGGTCTGCCACTGGCTGTGCTGGGCATCAAAAAGCAGTTCGACGTTTGGTCACCGGGTCATCACACCGGCACCTTCCGTGGCAACCAGCTGGCGATGGCTACCGGCCTGACCACGCTGAAAATCCTCAAAGAGCAGGATATTGCAGGCAAAGTGGCTGCGCAAGGTGAATGGCTGAAACAGCAGCTGGCCGCGATGCAGAAACGCTTCCCGGTGATTGGTCACGTTCGTGGTCTCGGCATGATGATCGGTATTGAGATCGTTAAACCGAACGAAGCGGCCGATCACATGGGCAGCTTCCCGGCTGACGGCGAACTCTCTGCGCTGCTGCAGAAGAAGTGCTTCGAAGCAGGTCTGATTCTGGAGCGCGGTGGCCGTCATGGCGCAGTTCTGCGTCTGCTGCCTTCACTGCTGATCACCAACGATGAGCTGGCGATTTTCCTGGATAAATTTGAGCAGGCGCTGATTGGCGCTGGCGTCAAACCTGTTTGATTGGAAGAGTAAATGTCTGAAGTAAACCCGATTCTGGCCGCCTCTGCACAGAGCATTGAGGCGTACCAGCAGGCGATTGCCCAGAGCAGCGCCGCGGTTGTGCAGTGGCTGCAACAGCCTGAGATGTATCAAGGCAAAAGCGTTGCCGAACTGCGCGAGCGTATCACGCTCGACTTCAATCCAAACGGCCTGGGTAACCAGGCCGCGATTGAACGCGCGATTGAATATTTCCTGAAAGACAGTCTTTCAGTGCATCACCCACAATGTGTAGCGCATCTGCACTGCCCGAGTCTGGTGGTAAGTCAGGCGGCAGAAGTCCTGATCAACGCCACCAATCAGAGTATGGATTCGTGGGATCAGAGCCCTTCTGCCACCATCATTGAGATCAAACTGATCGAATGGCTGCGTGCGCAAGTGGGTTATCCGGCTGGCGACGCAGGTGTGTTCACCAGCGGCGGCACCCAGAGCAACCTTATGGGCCTGATGCTGGCGCGCGACGCCTTCTATCAGCGCCAGGGCCACTCGGTGCAGCAGCACGGTATCACTGGTGATCTGCGTAAGATCAAAGTGCTGTGTTCTGAAAACGCGCACTTCTCCGTACAGAAGAACATGGCGCTGCTTGGCCATGGCTACCAATCTGTGGTGCAGGTGAAGTCTGATGAGTTCGCCCGTATGGATGTGTCAGACCTGAAAGCCAAACTGGCGCAGGCCGACGCTAACTGCGAACAGATCCTGGCGATCGTGGCGACTGCCGGTACCACCGATGCCGGTGCGATCGATCCGCTGCGTGAAATTGCCGGCATTGCTGCCGATCGCAACATTTGGGTACACGTTGATGCAGCATGGGGCGGCGCGCTGCTGCTGTCCGAGAAGTATCGCGACTACCTCGATGGCCTGGAGCGGGTGGATTCTGTCACTTTGGACTTCCACAAACAGTACTTCCAGACCATCAGCTGCGGTGCGTTTCTGCTGAAAGATGAGCGTCATTACGAGCTGATGCGCTATCAGGCGGCTTACCTGAACTCTGAGTTTGATGAAGAGGCCGGCGTGCCGAATCTGGTATCCAAATCCCTGCAGACCACGCGTCGTTTCGATGCGCTGAAACTGTGGATGGGCCTGGAAGCGCTGGGTCAGAAACAGTATGCGGCGATCATCGATCACGGTGTGACGCTGGCGCAGGAAGTGGCGAAGTTTGTTACCTCTGCACCACGCCTCGAGCTGGTAATGCAGCCTCAGCTGGCTAGCGTGCTGTTCCGCTATCGTCCAGAGCAACTGACCGATACCGCTCAGATTGCGCTGTTCAACCAGCGTATCGGCGATGCGCTGCTGGATTCAGGCCGCGCCAACGTGGGTGTGACCGAGAACCAGGGCATAACTTGCCTGAAGTTGACCTTGCTGAACCCAACCGTAACGCTGGAGGATGTTAAAGTCCTGCTGGCGCTGGTTGAGAAAACCGCAAATCAGCTGCTGAACGCGTAATCACCTGTGTTGCGAAAAAGCCGATAACTGGCAACGGTTATCGGCTTTTTTTCGCTTCTGCACCTGAATTCAGTTCGCGCACATAATCCAGAAACGCCTGTAGCGGCGCCGGAATCAACCGGCGATCGTTGTAATAGAGCCAAAGGCCAGAGAAGCTTTGCCACCAATCCGGCAGAATCGGCTGCAGGCTGCCATCATTCAGCGCCGGTCTGATCCAATCCTCAAATAAGTAGACCATGCCGCAGCCAGCGATTGCCGCTTCTACCGTCAAGTCCATCGCCGCGCCGATACTGCAAATCAGCGGACCTTTCGGCTGCAAGCGCACGGTTTCCTCGCCGCAGGTAAATTCCCATTCGGCAATCACGCCAGTCGCATAGCGTCCGTGTAAACAGCGATGCTGCACTAAGTCGCGCGGATGCTGTGGTTTACCGAACTGCGCCAGATACGCGGGAGATGCCGCCAGGGCAAAGCGCTGGGTGCGCGGACCGATTGGCAGTGCCACCATGTCTTGCTCCAGATGATCGTCGTAACGAATGCCGGCATCACAACTATCGCGGAACACATCCTGCACATTACTTTCCGCCACCACTTCCAGCTGGATATCGGGATAGCGCTTTAGAAATCCCGGCACAATCGCCGGTAACACAATGCGCGCGGCGCTCACCGGCACATTTAAGCGCAAGGTGCCGCCCGGCGTATCGCGGAACGTGTTCAACGCATCCAGCGCCGCATCCATTTCGTTCATCGCCGGAAGCAGGCGCGACATCAGCGCCCTGCCGGCTTCTGTTAACGCCACAGTGCGCGTGGTGCGATTAAACAACCGTACGCCAAGTTGCTCTTCGGCACGCCGCACCGCATCACTTAAGCGCGACGGATTACTGCCGGTTATGCGCGCCGCCTCGCGAAACCCGCCTGCTTTGGCCACTGCCACCACCGCGTGCAGCAAGGCAATATCTAATGCCATTGTTCGCTACCTCGTACACTGTGTCCTGATTTGTACGGATAGTCGCACAGCGTTTTGGCGATTACAATCTAACCACACACTGACGAAGGAGCTTTCCATGTCTCATCCAGCATTGACTTACACCCTTGGCGACCGCCAGGTTGCACGACTCGGTTACGGTGCCATGCAGTTAGCCGGTCCCGGCGTGTTTGGTCCGCCGAAAGATGAAGCGCGTGCTTTACAGGTGCTGCGCGATGCGGTCGCAGCAGGCGTGAATCACATTGATACCAGCGACTTCTACGGTCCGCATATCACCAATCAGCTGATCAAAAAAGCGTTACACCCTTACGCCGACGATCTGGTTATCGTCACCAAAGTAGGCGCGCGCCGCAACGATAAAGGCGGCTGGTTACCGGCATTCACGCCAGAAGCGCTAACGCAAGCGGTGGAAGATAACCTGCGCAATCTTGGGCTTGATGTGATGGAAGTGGTTAATCTGCGTTCGATGCTGGACGTGCACGGACCGAAAGAGGGTTCGCTGGAGCCGCAGGTTGAAGCGATGATCAAGCTAAAAGAGCGCGGGCTGGTTCGACACATTGGTCTGAGCAACGTGACGGCTAAACAGGTGGCCGATGCCCAGGCGATGACGCCGATCGCCTGCGTGCAAAATCTCTATAATCTGGCCAATCGTCAGGATGAGGCGCTGCTCGACCAACTGGCAGCGCAAGGCATTCCTTATGTGCCGTTTTTCCCCCTCGGCGGATTTTCACCGCTGCAATCGGATCAGCTGAGCGAGGTAGCGATTGAGCTCAATGCTACGCCGCTTCAGGTGGCGCTGGCGTGGCTGCTGCAGCGTTCGCCTAATATTCTGCTGATTCCGGGAACGTCATCGCCGGAGCACCTGAAGCAAAACCTGGCGAGTAGCGAAGTGACACTTACGCCAGAAATTGTGCAGCGGCTAAACACCATCGGCCAGCGATAGAGCACCCTTCGTAGCGGCGCCATTTATTGCGCGTGTTTTGCCATATACATTGCGCAACAAATTGCGCCGCTACGGATTATTCACTGTTTAAATGATTTTTGCCTCGGCCAGACAACCTTTGAGAATACCAAACGCATCCTGACACTGCCGCTCATCGACGCAGGCAAAACCCAACAGCAAGCCGCGCCGCTCCTGCGGATGCATATAATATTGCGACAACGGCCGCACCTTAACGCCGCGCCGTAGCGCCAGCGCGGCGACCGCCACATCGTCGCAGCCGGTTGGCAGATTCATTACCAGGTGCAATCCCGCCTCATGATTCACTACCGGCAGAAAATCGGCGCCCAAATAACGCTCAATCAGGCTCACCATAAAGCGCCGCCGCTGGCTGTAGAGCTTGCGCATGCGGCGAATGTGCGACATGTAATGCCCTTTTTGGATGAACTCTGCCAGCGCGCGCTGCACCAGCAAATGCCCGCCGCGATAGAGTTCCGCCGCCGCCACACGCAGCGGCTGCGCCAGCGCTTTTGGCACCACCAGATAACCGAGACGCAGCGCCGGATAGAGCGTCTTGCTAAAAGTGCCCATATAAATCACCGGCGCATCCGGCTCAAAGCCTTGCAACGACGGGAACGGCTGGCCGGAGAAGCGAAACTCGCTGTCGTAATCATCTTCCACCAGCCAGGTTTTGTGTTTGCGCGCCAGATCGAGCAGCTGCTTGCGCCGCTCCAGGCTGAGATGCACGCCCAGCGGATATTGATGTGACGGTGTCACGAAAATCATCTTCGGTGCGCGACTGCGCGGCGGCAAATCGGGGATCAATCCCTGCTCATCCACCGCAATGGCATTGATTTTCAGTCCGTTGATGCGTAGCAGATTGCGCGTCCCCCAATAACCAGGCTCTTCGATCCACACCAGATCGCCGGGATCGCACAACACGCGCGAAACCAAATCCACCGCCTGATGAATCCCTTCAGTGATGATGATTTGGTCGGCATCGGCGCGTACCGAACGCGCCACGCTCAGGTACTCCGCCAGCGCAGCACGCAGCTGTGCGCAGCCGCCATTGCTGCTGTAAATCAGCCGTTCAATATCCGGTTCACGGTTCAGACGCGCCTGAATCTGGCTGAAGAGTTTATGCGGGAACTGCGTGACATCCGGCGCGCCGGGCACAAAAGCGCCCCACTGATACGGCGAGGCATTGGCATGGCCGAGCAGCGAAGCGCCGCGTTTGGAAATCGCCGCCGGTTTCGCGCTTAACGTTTCGATCGGCGCCACGTTGCGCGGCGTGTTCAGCGATCCCTCCGGCAAATTTTCTGCAATCCATGTTCCGCTGCCGGTACGCGCCGTGACGTAGCCTTGTGCCATCAAATTCTCATACACGTTCAACACCGTGTTGCGCGACACCGACAGCTCGCGCGCCAAATCGCGCGTGGCGGGCAGGCGCGTGGCGCGCGGAAAAATGCCTTCTGCAATAGCGGCTTGCATACAACTCAGCAAACGCTGCTGCAACGTCCCTTCCGGCATAAACTGCATGCGCTCTAATACATGATCGGCGTACAAACTTCGCAATTGGCTCCCCTCTTTTCACTGAAAGTGGCTCTGGCAAGATAACTCAGCGCAGGCATAAATAAGCGTGTTTGTCGTGATTTGTAAAGACGCTTATCGCTAAGGAAAGGTTATGGAAGGTAAAAACAGCCAGTTGCAGCAACGTAAAGATGATGCCCTGCCACGCGGCACCGGCAATCTTTGTCAGTGGTATGTAGAGCACGCGGAGAACGCCACGCTGCGCGATGGTGAAGGCAACAGCTGGATCGACTTCGCTGGCGGCATCGCGGTGCTGAACACCGGGCATCGCCATCCGCGCATCGTGCAGGCGATTGCCGATCAGTTAGAGAAATTTACCCATACCGCATTCCAGGTGACGCCGTATGAGAGCTATGTGGCGCTGGCGGAACGCCTCAATCGCGTGGTGCCGATTGCCGGTAAAGCCAAGACCGCGTTCTTCTCCACCGGCGCTGAAGCGGTAGAAAACGCGGTAAAAGTAGCGCGTGCGGCTACGCGTCGCCACGGCATCATCACCTTCGGTAACGCCTTCCACGGTCGTACTTTTATGACCATGGCGATGACCGGCAAAGTGGCCCCTTACAAACGCGACTTCGGTCCGATGCCCGCGTCGGTGTGGCACGCGCGCTATCCCAACGGCGTCACCGGCATCAGCGTTGATGATGCGCTGGCCAGCTTGCAGGATATTTTCACGCAGGACATCGCGCCACAGGATGTTGCGGCCATCGTGCTGGAGCCAATTCAGGGCGAAGGCGGCTTCCACGTCGCGCCGCCTGAATTCTTCAACCGCCTGCGGTCGCTGGCCGATGAGCACGGCATTCTGCTGATTGCCGATGAAGTACAAACCGGCTTTGCCCGCACCGGCAAATTGTTCGCGATGGATCACTATACGGTGAAACCGGATCTCATCACCATGGCGAAAAGCCTCGCGGGCGGCATGCCGTTATCGGCGGTCAGCGGCCGGGCCGAGATTATGGATGCGCCGGGTCCAGGCGGCCTGGGCGGCACCTACGCTGGCAATCCGCTGGCGATTGCCTCGGCGCATGCGGTGCTGGACGTGATCGCCGACGAGAAGCTGTGCGAACGTGCGCAACAACTCGGTACTCAGTTAACCGATTTCCTGCACAGCGCACGCAGCCAGTGTTCCTCCATCACCGACATTCGCGGCCTTGGCTCGATGATTGCGGTGGAGTTCGCCAGCGCGCAAACCGCGCAAACCATCCAGCAACACGCGATGGCGCGTGGGCTGCTGCTGCTTACTTGTGGCCCGCAGGGCAATGTCATCCGCTTCCTCTATCCGCTCACCATTCCTGATGCGCAGTTCGGCCAGGCGCTGGAGATCCTCAGCAGTGTGCTGAGTCAACACGCCGATTCGTAACAATCTACCCAGCTCGCGCGGCGGGCTGGGCTTCTCACCTGTTGTAACCCGGCTGCGCGTCGCGCGGCCTGAGAGACGCTTTGGAGAAACATTGATGAGTTCACAGAATGCCGATGTACTGGCGCAAGGCCTGAAGCCGCGCCATGTACGGATGTTATCGATTGGCGGCGTAATTGGTGCCGGATTGTTTGTTGGCTCTGGCCATGCGATCGCCGAAGCCGGTCCGGCGGTACTGCTGGCCTACATCGCCGCGGGCGCGTTGGTGGTGCTGATTATGCGCATGCTGGCAGAAATGGCGGTGGCGTCACCGGATTCCGGCTCTTTCTCCACCTACGCCGACAAATCGCTGGGCCGCTGGGCCGGCTTCACCATCGGTTGGCTTTATTGGTGGTTCTGGGTGTTAGTGATCCCGCTGGAAGCCAACGCCGCTGGCACCATTCTGCATTCGTGGTTTCCGCAGGTTCCGGTGTGGGAATACACGCTGGCGATCACCACGTTCCTGACCATCAGCAACCTATTCAGCGTCAAAAACTATGGCGAGTTTGAATTCTGGTTCGCCCTGCTGAAAGTGGTGGCGATTGTGGCATTCCTCTGCGCGGGAAGTTTAGCGGTATTCGGTTTGATGCCGGGCAGCAGCACGCAGGGAATTTCACATCTCTATGACACGCAAGGCTTTATGCCTAACGGCATCGGCGCGGTGCTGGCGGCCATTCTGACCACTATGTTCTCATTTATGGGCACCGAGATTGTCACCATTGCCGCCGCCGAATCGCGCGAGCCGAAGAAACAAATCACCCAAGCCACCAACTCGGTGATCTGGCGCATCGCGCTGTTCTATCTGCTGTCGATCTTCATCGTGGTAGCGCTGGTGCCGTGGAATACGCCGTCGCTGATGAAAGCCGGTTCTTACCAGACAGCGATGCAGATGATGAACGTGCCTTACGCTAAGCAGATCGTTGATGTGGTGGTATTGATTGCGGTGTGTAGCTGTCTCAATTCTGCGCTGTATACCGCATCGCGCATGATCTATTCGCTTTCACGTCGTGAAGATGCGCCTGCCGTCGCGTCGCGCACTACACGCAGCGGCACGCCGTGGGTAGCGGTGTTGCTCTCCACGGCGGCGGCCTTCCTCGCGGTGATCGCTAACTATCTGGCGCCGAGCGCAGTATTTGAGTTCCTGCTCGCCAGTTCCGGCGCCATCGCGTTGCTGGTGTATCTGGTGATCGCCGCGTCTCATCTGGTGCTGCGTAAAAAGCGCGAAGCGCGCGGTGAAATCCTCAGCTATCGCATGTGGCTATTCCCTGGCCTGACGTGGGCGACGATGGTGTTCATCGTTGGCGTGTTGGTTGCCATGCTTTTCAACCAACAACACCGTCCAGAGATTATCGCCACCGGCCTGTTGACGCTGGGTGTCGTCGCCGCCAGCCGTATTGTGCATCGCAAACGCGTGGCGCGGAAAAACGAGGAGATGGTGGCGTTACGTTCGTAACGCATGACTTCCAGGCAAGGATGCCGCGGAACTTAGTCGTACTGCACGTCGATGCTGATGGCTTCTTCCTGCACGTTGAGGTTTATCGCGCATTTACGCCACACCGGCAGACCGTTGGTCATATTGTTATCCACGAAGTACTGCTGAAAATCTTTCAGCGCCTCCGAGAGATCGCCTATCGCGCGCGCATCGGGTTCAAACCAATCCGGTTCACCGTTTTCATCGATGTAATCGAACTGAAACTGCCCGCCATCATCGTCCGCAAACAGTTCAGCCTGAACGATCAATTCCCGCGCACCTTGCGGGCCACAGCTAAAGATGATCTGGCCGATACGGCGATAAAGGTCTTCGTATTGCATAGGTTTTGGGTTCCTCAAATAAATTTACTGCGTGCAACTCATTGCGACGCTACAAAATCCCGTACTTATCAGTAGCGGCGCGATTCATCGTGCAAACCATGACACCATTATTGACTTTAGTTCGCATGATAAGAGAATGAGGCTCTTCGAACAGAAAGTTGCAAAAAAGGGAGTTTATCATAGCCTGTTCACATCGTTTTCCCTGGGTTAACACCTATAAAAAATCTGCTGCGCTGGTCGCCATTGCTGTCGCCCTCTCACTGGCCAGTTGCTCCTCGCCACCACCGAAATCACTGGTCACGCCGTTGCCGACGGTCACCAAACCGCCAATGCCGACTAAACCAGCGCTGAGCAAAGAACCGGTACGCGGCGTGTGGCTCACCACCGTTTCACGCCTCGACTGGCCGCCAATCAATTCCGTGAATGTCAGCCCGGCCAACCGCATCCACCAGCAGCAACAGGCGTTGACCGATAAGCTAGATAAACTGAAAAGCCTCGGCATCAATACGGTATTTTTCCAGGTAAAGCCGGATGGCACCGCGCTGTGGCGCTCCAGCATCTTGCCGTGGTCAGATATGCTCACCGGCAGGATTGGTGAAGATCCCGGCTACGATCCGCTGAAATTTATGCTGGATGAGGCGCACAAACGCGGCATGAAGGTGCACGCGTGGTTCAACCCATATCGCGTCTCGACCAACGTCAAACCTTCCACGGTTAACGCGCTGAATAATACGCTTGCGCTGCAACCGGCCAGCGTATTTGTGCTGCATCGCGACTGGATCCGCACCGCCAGCGACCGCTTCGTGCTCGATCCCGGCATTCCCGCCGCACGCGACTGGATCACCAGCATCGTTGCGGAAGTGGTGTCGCACTATCCGATCGACGGCGTGCAGTTCGATGACTATTTCTATACTGAAACGTCCGGTTCAACCCTCAACGACAGCGCCACGTTCCGCCAGTATGGTCAGGGTTTTGCATCGAAAGCTGACTGGCGGCGCAACAATACGCTGCTGTTAATTGAGCAGGTGTCGCGCACCATCAAGCAACTGAACCCGAACGTAGAATTTGGCGTCAGCCCGGCAGGCGTGTGGCGCAATCTGTCGCATGATGCGGCGGGCTCCGACACGCGTGGCGCGGCCGCCTACGACGAAGCCTACGCCGATACGCGTCGCTGGGTGCAAATGGGACTGCTGGATTACATCGCGCCGCAGCTTTACTGGCCGTTTGCGCGCCAGGCCGCCCGTTACGACGTGTTAGCCCACTGGTGGGCGGACGTGGTGAAGCCAACGCATACGCGGCTCTATATCGGTGTGGCGCTGTACAAAATCGGCGAAGCGTCGAAAAGCGAACCTGACTGGACGGTGAATGGCGGCGTGCCGGAGTTGAAAAAACAACTCGATCTCAACGAGTCGCTACCGCAAATTAACGGCACCATTTTGTTCCGCGAAAATTACCTTAATCAGCCACAAACCCAGGATGCGGTGAATTATTTGCGCAGCCGTTGGGGCGATTAACATTATCGTAAGGTCGCCATCCATGGCGTAATGCTTGTCAGTTAAGCAAGCATTTGCTTTGAACAGGTAGCGGGCGCTGACACATCTGCTGCGTCACGCGCCTTTAGCAAATGTGTCCTTTTCAAAAACACGCACAGAAGTTTAAGCAGGCCGGGGCCACTTTTGGGCAGGCAATCCGCAGCGCTGAACGCAGCGAGGAAGCCAGGAGAGCCCGCAGGACGCGGGCGAAAGGCGGAGCCGGGA